>TARA_R110002126_G_scaffold53536_1_pt1 | contig 429650 bp, 398 predicted proteins | sample TARA_R110002126 | Tara Oceans TARA_R110002126 (sample SAMEA4397536) | marine metagenome | biome: Polar Biome; feature: [DCM] deep chlorophyll maximum layer (ENVO:01000326); material: water (ENVO:00002006), including particulate matter (ENVO:01000060) such as... | depth 30 m
AGAGTCTATCTCAAACTGGATTAGCTCCTGGAGGCAACGTCAGCGCGCATCGTCCCGCGCCACGATCGCGATCCCCCGGTGCACGGTGGGCCAGCCCAAGCAGCTGACATCCTCACAACGCGCTCACAGCCGCCTCGCGCGCGCCGCCAGCGATACACCCACAACCGCAGAACACGCCAAAAAAAGACAAACGCAGAAAATACCGGTCCTCAGAGCAAGCGCGGGGGGCGGCTCGCCGGGGCTGCCGATGCGACGCCAACACAAGAAGACACGCAACAACGCCCGCCAAAAACGCACGCGTTCCGAAAAGTGAAATGGCATGGTGTGAGCGAGATTGAAGCGAGCCAAAAGCCGGGCATGAGTAGGCGGAGCGCGTTCGTGAAATCCGCGAGCTTCTTTGTGCGAAAAATACCGCAAACTCTGAGACGGAACCTCGCGCCGCCACGTCACTCGCCTGCTGCTGCGAAGCGATAATTTAAATTATCACCGAGTGATCTCTTCTAGCCACCGAATGACAAGGCGAACGGGGCGAGGGATGGCAAAAGTCACAATGCAGAGGAGGATAGACTGCGCGGGGCCAAATTTCATACCGCTTATCAAGCCGCACCCACTTCCGACGGATGGACAGCGGAGCGCGATCGGATCGCACAATTCACTCGGGCACATGAGCTGTTTGAAATCAATAGCATGACAACGCGTGATGCCTGAGTTAACAAGCGAAAGACACTAGGGAGCATCAGTATGGATGGCACTTTCGCGGTTCTATTTCTCATTGCCGGCTTGACGGACATGGGCGTCAATCACTGCCCGGAGCAGGGGTGCCTGGCGCCTGAGGCGAGCGAGAGCAGGTTGGCGTTGAGTTTTGGCGATGTGATGTACCAGGAAGACCAAGTCGATCGGGAAATGTATTTGCGGTACGATCTTCCGACAAACTATGGGCCCTTCCAACCGGCAATCGGCGCGTCACTCTCGGGCGATGGAACGGCCTGGGCTGGGGCTGGTGCGACCTGGACGACGCACTTTGACAGGGCGTACATGCAGTTGCACCTGATGCCAGGTGTCTACGCACGTGGAGATGGCCCTGACCTCGGCAGCACGATCGAATTCAGGTCTGGCGTCGAAATCGGTTTCGAGGCGTATAATGGCATCCGATACGGGGTGTCGTATGACCATCGCTCCAACGCGGATCTGTCTTCGGTCAACCCGGGTCTGGAGACGCTTCAGTTCAGAATCTCATTCCCGCTGAACTGAGCGGGACACGCTGCTATTACGACATACGGCGTGAAGCGGATAAGCCGAACGCCAACTCCTCATTGATGGTGACGCTTTATATCACCCACATCGAGGAGGGGAGATGCATCAAGTTCATGTGCATCCAGCATCGCCGCCACTTTTTCGAGTGAGGCTATAAGCTGTGCCTTTTCCCAGTCCTTGAGGGCTTCGAATTTGCGCACGTATCTTTGCTGCAGTGGATCAGGCGCATCGGCAAGTGTCTGAAAACCCTTGTCGGTTACCACGATATTCATCTGCCGCCGGTCCACCTGGCTGCGCTCGCGTTTGAGCACGCCCTGCTTTTCGAGCTTGTCCAGCAGCGCTGTCACCGTGGCCTGGGTTACACCCATCTGGACTGAGATCGCCTTGGGGGTACTTATGCCCTTCTCTGCGATCAGTTGCAGCACGCGGAACTGAACCGGGCTGAGGCCTGCCGCCTGGGCCAGCTCTTTGCCGAAAAGCTCAGTGGCGCGCAAAATGCGCCGCAAGGCAATCAGGCTGATATCCGTGCGATCCATATCCAGTCGTCCCAAACCAATGTCCGTGGCATCGTCGCACCGCTTGGGGTGAATGGCAATTCTTTGCATAGCTGTATATTTTTGCTGTCTCATGCTAAGTAAAAAGGGCGCTGTGACCTAAGTTTTCAAGGGGCAAATGCTCCAACAACCTGCTTATTTGCCGAAAAAGTACTTAGTACAGTTGAAATATATCCCTACCGCGTTATTTAGAGTGTCGAAGCAACAAGAGTGCAGGACCCATGCTCGACGGAAGCGGAACTATACAATCGACAACACTTACTTTGCGCAAACCCACGCGTGAGGATGGAGAGGCCATCTGGCAGCTCATTCGCGCGTGCAAGCCACTTGATGAGAATTCGATGTATTGCAACCTCGTGCAGTGCGACCACTTCGCCGACACCTGCGTGATCGCAGAGACGCCCGAACATGGCGTCGTTGGTTGGGTGTCGGGCCACATGGTTCCCAGCGACCCCGACGCGATATTCGTGTGGCAGGTTGCCGTTTCGCCTGATGCCCGTGGCATGGGCCTGGGCGGCAAAATGTTGTCGCACCTGATCAACCGCGACGTTGCATCAGACGTGACCCGACTGCAAACCACGATCACGCTGGACAACGACGCGTCTTGGGCGCTGTTCCGGCGCTTTGCCAGCCGCATGGGCGGCGAACTGACCCATGAGCCGCATTTCGAGCGGAAAGACCATTTTGGCGGTCATCACGATACCGAACATATGGTCACGATCAAGCTGCGTGAGACGGGCGTGCGCAAGGCCGCCTGATCCGCACTGCGCGATCAACCTCCCCCTAATAGACATCAAGGAAACCCTGACATGCCGACTGATAAGTCTGCCCAAAAAGCTGTTTTTGAACGGCGTGAGTCCGAGGCGCGCAGCTACTGCCGCAACTTTGACACCGTATTCACCTCCGCCACCGGGTCGGAAATGACCGATTCCGACGGACGTACCTATATTGATTTCCTGGCTGGGTGTTCGTCGCTCAACTACGGTCACAATGATCCCGACATGAAGGCCGCGCTGATCGATCACATCAGCAACGATGGAATTTCGCACGGCCTGGACATGTACACGGATTCCAAGGCCGCCTTTCTGACGGCATTCGAGGAAAAGATCCTCAAGCCGCGGAACATGGATCACAAGGTGATGATGACCGGCCCCACCGGCACCAATGCCGTCGAGGCCGCTATGAAGCTGGCCCGCAAGGTGACAGGCCGGACCAATATCATCGCGTTTACCAACGGATTTCATGGGATGACCATGGGCGCGTTGGCTGCCACCGGCAATTCCGGCAAACGCGCAGGTGGCGGGATGCCCCTGCAAGGCATCACCCGTATGCCCTATGAGGGTGCCTTGGGCGAAGATGTCGACACGCTGTCGATCATCGAAACCATGCTGAGCAACGACAGCTCGGGTATCGACGCCCCTGCGGCGTTCCTGCTTGAGCCCGTGCAGGGCGAAGGTGGTCTGAATGCCGCGAGCGCCGAGTGGATGCGCGGGATCGCCCGCATCGCCAAGCAACACGGCGCGCTGCTGATTGTCGATGACATCCAGGCGGGTACGGGCCGCACCGGTACATTCTTCTCCTTCGAAGAGATGGGTATCGAGCCGGACCTGATCCCGATGGCCAAGTCGCTGTCGGGCATGGGCCTTCCGTTTGCTGCGCTGCTGTTGAAGCCCGAGTTGGATATCTGGAAGCCGGCCGAGCATAACGGAACGTTCCGCGGTAACACCCATGCCTTTGTCACCGCCCGCGTCGCGATTGAGAAATTCTGGAGTGACGATTCCTTTCAGAAAGAGATCGCCACGAAAGCAGGTATCCTGACCGAGGCGATGCACGCCCTGGCCAAGGAAATTCCGGGTGCCAAGCTCAAGGGTCGTGGCATGATGCAAGGTGTCGACGTCGGTTCGGGAGAGTTGGCGGGCGCTATTTGTGCGGAGTGTTTCCGCAACGGCCTGATCATCGAAACCTCTGGGGCCGATGACGAAGTGGTCAAGGTACTGGCGCCGCTGACCACTCCCGTGGAAACTTTCCGTTCGGGACTTAAGATTCTGTTGGAGGCAGCCGCCTCGCAGAGCACCAACAAGATTGCAGCGGAGTAACACCATGATTGTACGTGATTTCAACGAGATCGTTAAAAGCGAAAAAGACCGGGTGACCTCGGATGCCAAGTGGACGTCAGTCCGGATGCTGTTGGCGAACGACGGGATGGGCTTCTCATTCCACATTACGTTCCTGGAAGCGGGCTCGGAACATACGTTCCATTACAAGAACCACTTCGAAAGCGTCTATTGCATGCAGGGCACGGGCCGGATCACCGACCTCGCCACGGGCGAGACGCATGAGATCAAGCCGGGCGTGATGTATGCCTTGGATGAGCATGACAAGCACACTGTCGTGGCTTACGAAGAGCTGGTCATGGCCTGCTGTTTCAACCCGCCTGTGACCGGCACCGAGGTGCACCGCGAAGACGGCTCCTACGCAGCCGCTGAAGAGCTGGCCTGAGGTCATATGGTCGGCAGAAGTGCCGGCCATTCGCCCGTGACAGACAAAATACAGGAGCCCGGCCCGTTGTGCCGGGAGACCAGACAGTGACATTTTCCAGACATACCGTCGAAAAAATTGGTGGCACCTCGATGAGCAAGGTGCACGAGTTGCGTGATACGTTGCTGATCGGCGAGCGGACGGGTGCCGACCTCTACGGTCGCATCTTTGTCGTTTCGGCCTTTGGTGGCATCACCAATCTGCTTCTTGAGCACAAGAAATCCGGGACGCCTGGCGTTTACGGCCTGTTTTCCAACGACGACAACGCACATGGCTGGCTGGATGCGCTTACGCAGGTGGCCGACGGGATGCGGGATGCGCACAACACCGTGCTTGAGCACCCTGCCGACGTCGTGGCTGCGGACGAGTTCGTGCGTGAGCGGATTGAGGGGGCACGCTCTTGCCTGTTCGATTTGCAGCGGCTGTGTTCGTATGGCCATTTCCGCTTGTCCGATCACATGATGGATATCCGCGAACTGCTGTCGGGTCTGGGCGAAAGCCATTCGGCGTTCGTGACGACGCGCATGTTGCAGCGCGCCGGTGTCAACGCACGGTACGTGGATCTGAGCGGGTGGCGCGACGAAAGCGTCCTGAACCTGCAGGAACGGATCGCGCGAGCGTTGGATGGCGTCGATCTGGAGACTGAGCTGCCGATCGTCACTGGTTATGCGCAATGTACCGAAGGCCTGATGCGGGAATTCGACCGGGGTTATTCCGAGGTCACATTTTCCAACATCGCTGCATATACCGGCGCGGCCGAGGCTATCATCCACAAGGAATTTCACCTGTCGTCTGCCGATCCCAATCTTGTCGGCGCGGACGCCGTGCGCAAATTGGGCCACACCAACTATGATGTGGCCGATCAGCTGTCGAACATGGGCATGGAAGCAATCCACCCCAAGGCTGCCAAGACGTTGCGCAAGGCGGGGATTCCGCTCAGGGTCGCCAATGCGTTCGAGCCGAATGATCCTGGCACCCTTATCGATGACACCGAAGCCGAGGAAGCCTCGGTCGAAATCGTGACCGGCCTGGGCGTCGCGGCGCTTGAGGTGTTCGAACAGGATATGGTCGGTGTGAAGGGGTATGATCAGGGCATTCTGGATGTGTTGACGCGCCACAAGGTACGCATCGTGTCGAAGGCGACGAACGCCAACACGATCACGCATTATCTCGATGCACCACTCAAGGCGATGCGTCGGGTCGAACGGGATGTGCAGCAGTCGTTTCCGAACGCAAGGATCAAGGTCAACCGCATGGCGCTTGTCTCGGTCATCGGCCGCGACCTCGCCGGGCTTGATGTGACAGAGCATGGCCTGACGGCACTTCGCAGCGGTGGCGTCAAGACGCTGGCGGTGCAGCATTTGCCCGGAAGCGTTGACGTGCAGTACATGGTTGCACAAGACCAGGAAGATGATGCGATCCGCTTGCTGCACAAGCAATTCGTGGAAGAAGCCTCGGCGCGCCTAAAGGCCGCCTGAGACCCACGAAAGAAGCCCCTTGGGGGAGGGGGAGCCGCGCGCCGGGCCGTCGATACGGTCTAGCGCGCGGCTTTTTCGTGCCAGCGATATACGCGCCTGGCAGCCTGCTGGCCGGTCAGTCTATCGGGCTGATCGTCCCGAGGATATAGGCGGGTTCGCCCTGGCCATCACGCAGGACAGACCCTTTGGCGCGAACACGGCGGGGTGTGCCGTCGGGCAAGGCAATAGAGGCGTCATAAGCGAACGCCTTGCCGGTCAAGATTGCACTCTCGAACTTGGCGCGCACGGTATCGTGGTCACTCTGGATGTAGCTGTCGCAGGTGGTTTCCAGCGTCACAGGCAGGTCATCGGTTTCGCCCAGACCATACAGCTGCCGTGTTTCGGGTGACCAGGTGAACATGTCGGTCTGGATCACATAACGCCATTGTGCCAGCCCGGTGATGTTGTTGATCAGCTGCGTGACCTCCTTGATCGAGGCCAGTTCCCGGTCCAGTACCGAAATCGTCAGGCCGGAGAGGTCGAGTTTGGCATCGCTGTAGGGCGCGAGCGAAAGTCGATAGTTCGCGCCTTCCGTGTCGATCATGAATTCCTGTGTCTGGCGCAGGTTGAACACTTCGGCAGCGGGACGGCTGAGATTGGGAAAACCTTCCGGGATCGTGAGTTGCGACAGGTGGAGACCAGTCGAGGGGATTTCGTCGATCTTGAAGAACTTGCGGGCAAGATCCGAGGCGCGCCGCACCATAAGAGCTGGATCGACGGCAAGGATGATGAACGGGCTATCCTTGAGAATGGCGTCGAGATCGGCGAGCACGGCCTGCAATTCAGCCGAGTTGATCTGAAGCTCCTCGTTGACAGTGATCAGCTCTTCGTTGGCCGATTGCATTTCCTCGTTCGAGGTCTCGAGCTCTTCGTTGGTGGCCTGAAGTTCCTCGTTGGTGGATTGCATTTCCTCGTTGACCGATTGCAGTTCCTCGTTCGTGGTCTGCAACTCCTCGACTGTCTGTTGCAGGGCATCCTGGGTCGAGCGCATGTCGGTTTCCATGCGTTCGATATACGCGCGATCCGCTCCGTCCAGGGACGTGCTTTCCAGGACGCGCTTGTCCTCTGTCTTGGTGTGGATGGCGATCAGGCAGTTTTCCTGACTGCCCGAGGCCCCCGCAATTGGGAAGCAATGAAAGCGCAGGCGGTTGCTGTCGGGCAGGTCAAATTCGTGCCACCGGCTGGAGCGCTGACGGTTGGTCTTGAGAGAGATGGCCATGAGGCTGATCACCTCGTCCCGCAGTGTCTTGCGCAACAGCCGGGTTGTCATGGCAAGCGGTCCATGTTCGCTGATCTCGATGAAAGGAGAGATGTCGCCGATCACGCGCAGGATATCGCCATGTTTCGTGGCCAGGAAGCCATTTGGGGCGACAGCCTTGACGAGTGAATCGAACATGGCATCAGACGCCTTGTCCCGTTCCTTTCGCGCACCGACGACATCTGGCGGTTCGATCATGCTGTGGCGGTGGGACGTCGAAGACAGATCCGGAAAGCGATAGTTTGTTACCCGCGAGCTGCGACGCTTGCCGAATATCTTTTCCGCACCGGCGCGAACCTCGAAATGTGCCTCCATTGACCCGACGGATTCCGAGGTGCCGAAAAACAGCAACCCGTCTGGCGCCAGAGCATAGTGAATGCGGTAGAGCACCCGTTCCTGCAACGCGGTTTCGAAGTAGATCAGCAAGTTGCGGATGCTGACCAGGTCGAGATTGATGAACGGCGGGTCCTGAAAGATGTTGTGACGTGAGAACAACGTGACATCGCGCAACTCTCGCAAGACCCGCAGCTCGTTCCCGGTGATTTCGAAATACCGGGCCAGCAGATGTGATGGAATATCCTGTGCGGCAGAGATCGGGTAAACGCCGCGCCGGGCAACGTCGAGCGCGCGTTCATCGATATCAGTCGCAAAGATCTGCAACTGGCTTTTTTTCAGCGCCTTCGGGCCACCAAGGGCCTCGGCAAAGAGAATGGCGATCGAATAGGCTTCTTCGCCCGTAGCGCAACCGGTGACCCAGACGCGCAGCTGGCGTTTGCCCTCATGTTCGACCAGGCCTTCGATCTGGGTCTTGAGCTGATCGAACTGCCGTGGGTCGCGGAAAAACCGCGTGACGGAGATCAACAGATCCTTGTAAAGCGCGTCAACCTCGACCTGCGAGGTGCGACAGTGGTCGACGTAATCGTTGTAGGTGTCGATGCTGAGGGCGTTCATCCGTCGGGCAATGCGACGGTTGACGGTATTTTCCTTGTAGCCGCGAAAATCCACGCCGGTTCGGGCCAGCAGGATCTGCAAAAGGTCTGACAGACGGGTCGGTTGTTGGCTGATGACTTTCAGGTCATCGAAATTGCGCGGCTGCGACAGGATGCGTTCGAATTGCTGGCCGATACGTTCCGGGGTCAGGCTGAGGTCGATACATCCAGTGGCGATGGCCGAGGCTGGCATCCCGTCGTACTTGGCCGAGTCGACTTCCTGCGCGATCGTGATGCCACCTGCTTCCCGGATCGCCTGCACGCCGTAGCTGCCGTCGCTGCCGGTTCCGGAGAGCACGATCGCAACCGAATTTTCGCCGCATTCGGCCGCCAAGCTCTGAAACAGGCGGTCGGCCGACGGCTTGGGTGTCGCGGGGTGCCCGAAGGGTTCGACCAGGGTCAGGGCGCCATCCTTCATGATCACATCGGAATTCGGTGGCGTGACGTAGATCGTGCTGGCCTCGGGGATAACGGTTTCTTGCAGCTCGACGACCGGCAGCTTGGTTCCGCGAGAAATCAATGAGGTCAGAAGGCTCTTGTGGGTCGGCGACATGTGCTGCGCGATGACGTAGCTGGCATGAACCGAGGTTGTCAGATTCTGCACCAGAAGCGACACCGCCTCCAGTCCGCCAGCCGAAGCGGCGATCCCGACCATCCGCAGGGAATCCCGATCCGTATCGCCTGCTTGCGAGCTTTGTTCGCTATCTTTCACTTTGGTCACTGCCCACCTTCCGCTTGCGCTTTTCTGCGGCCAAAACTCCAAGGGAATGCAATGAATGCGATCCCGTACGCTTCCCGGTTCTGCTTGGACCATGCCTAAGCGTGCACCGATCCTATCACCGCTCGCGCCGGTTGATAGAGTTATCCTGACGCAGATGCGATTAATGAAGTGTTAACCGTTGTTGCCAAATGCTTGGGGGAAGAACCTTTGAGGCCCTGGAGACACACGTGACGGCACAAACTGAGACATTCAAATTCACCGCCTATCTTGGCTACGATGAGGAGGCGGAAATTTGGCGTTTGCGCTCGGTCGACATCACTCAGGGGGGGATCCTGCACAAACTGAGCTATCCTGAGCTGCCGCCCTTGCAGGCCGTTCTGGTCGAAAGCATTTCCGAAGACGTGCTGGCGCAGCTGGCGCAGATGAATCGAAGCGGCGAAATGATGTCGAATTCGGATTATGTGCTGGCCCTGCCGGGGGTGAAGTTTCAGAAACTGCGGGTTCACACGAACTTCAGTATCGCGCGCGGCGTCGAGGCGAGCTTTTGGTTCGGGTCGTTCAGCGGCCAGCCCTTATTGGCGCTGCGTCAATACGCCGAAAGTCTGGTTGAACCTGCCGTACCGTCGCAGGTTGGCAATCTGGCGGTACAGGCGTTGGATCGCGTGGTCCTGCCTGCATTGAACGTGGTTGCCGGTGTGCGCAGCGGCTTGCGCAGGCCACAAACGGTTGGGGCGTTCGAAGATCATACCGGCCGCCTGATGCAGGAGGCCGATAGTCTGATCATGTACGCCGAGCTGGTGAAGCAACTGATCGTCAGCACTGAAACAGCCGAAGCAGGGCCAGCCACGCGGTGTTTCGATGCGCCGCCGCTCAAGCGAGTCGGCACCGCCGTTTAACCACCGCAGGCCGCCATCTTTTCTCCGATGTCGCGGATCAGGTCGGGATAGAGTGCAGGTCCTGCGCTGAATTGGGTGCCCAACGGGTCGATCACGGCCAGCTTGACGCCGGCGTCGGCAAAGACGGTATCGACCAGCCCCGTGTTGAACTGCGGTTCGGCAAAGATGCAGTGCACCCGCTGTTGCGCAACCAGGTCACGGATGCCGGCCATCCGCGCCGCACTGGGCGCACGTGCGTCACTTTCCGAAATTGCGCCGGTCGCAGGCACGTCGAATCGATGCTCAAAGTATTGATAGGCATCGTGGAAGGTGATGAACCGAATATCCTTTCCGGTCTTTAACCTTGCTGAAAGCTCCTCCGTCAGCGTGGACAACTCGGCTTCGGCGGCCGCCGCATTGGCTGCATATGTCGTGGCATTCGCAGGGTCGGCCTGCTCCAGCGTGCGGGCGATCAAACGTGTCCAGACGATCGCATTTTGCGGATCGAGCCAGATATGCGGATCCTGCCCACTGTGGGAATGTGCGTGGTCGGGGGTATGGTCGTCTTGGTGATCATGATCATGGTCATGGTCATGGTCATGGTCATGGTCGTGGTCGTGGTCGACGTCCCCTGCGTGATCTGCGTCGGTTTGGTCTTGCCCTGCGCCAAAGGCAAGATCAGTGCGGAAAGGCAGAACCAGGGTTCCTTCGACGGCCATCAGTTCAATCGCAGTGGCATCCGAGGCTAGCGAGGAGATCGGTTTTTCCAGCCATGGTGTCAGCGCCTCTCCAACCCAGAAAACAACGTCTGACTGCTGAAGGGCGCGGGCCTCGGATGGTTTCATCGCATGTTCATGGGGGGATGCGCCCGGCGGCAGTATGACATCCGGCTGCCCGACGCCTTGCATGACGCGTGCCACGATCGATTGAATGGGTGCAATGTCGGTGGTGACATGGGGGGCGTCCGCCAGTGCCGCGGAAGCGGTGCCCAGCACCACGGCCGATGTCAGTAGGGAAGTGCGAAACATACCGATCTCCAATGTGATATTATAACCTCGATTTCCGGTTGATAGATGGTATAATATAACATATCAAGGACAAAATTTCGTGGAAGGGGGCCGTGATGGACACGCCGGGATTTGAAAGTCATGATCACACTGCCTGCATCCGTGATGGAGTCGCATCGGTCGATGCCTATTGCCGGGCCGAGGGGCTTCAGTTCACGCCGGTGCGACGACGGGTGCTGGAAATCCTGCTGCAAGGGCATCGTGCCCTTGGTGCGTATGATATTCTGGATAGGCTGCGGGAAGAGGGGCTGGGGTCACAGCCACCCGTTGCCTATCGCGCGCTGGATTTCCTCGTGAAGCATGGATTTGCACACAAGATCGAGCGTTTGAACGCTTTTGTGGCCTGTGCTCATCCGGGCGAACGTCATTCGCCGGCTTTCCTGATCTGTCGCAAGTGCGACAAGGTGGCCGAGGCCGAGGCTGATCCGGCACGCGGAATGTTGGGTCAGTCCGCCGCGCGCGCCGGTTTTCACATCGAGCGCGCCGTCGTCGAGGCCGAGGGGTTGTGCCCGAATTGTCACGAAGGCCGTGCGTCATGAGCCTGGTCGAACTTAAGGATGTCACGGTTCGCCAGGGGGCGCAGACCGTGCTGCAACATGTTGATCTGTCTGTGCGTTCTGCCGAAATTCTGACGATCGTGGGTCCGAACGGGTCGGGCAAGTCGACTCTGCTGCGCACGATCATCGGGGCCATCAGGCCGACGGGTGGCCAGGTGGTGCGGAAGGCCGGATTGCGGATCGGCTATGTGCCGCAGAAACTACATATTGATCCGACACTGCCGCTGACCGTGCGCCGTTTCCTGAGCCTGCCGGACCGCGTGAGTGACGATGCCGCCGCGCGGGCGCTGAGCCATGCCGGGGCCGAGGGGGTGTCGAGCCAGCAGATGGCAAGCCTGTCAGGGGGACAATTTCAGCGTGTCCTGCTGGCCCGCGCCCTGCTGAGCCGCCCTGACCTGTTGATCCTGGACGAAGCGACACAGGGGTTGGATCAGCCGGGGTCGGCAGCGTTCTATCGTCAGATCGAGGCCGTGCGTCGAGACCTCGGCTGTGCCGTGCTGATGGTCAGCCACGAATTGCACGTCGTCATGGCGGCGTCGGACCGGGTGATCTGCCTGAACGGACATGTCTGCTGCGAAGGCGCGCCGGAACACGTGGCCAGCGCCCCTGAATACCGTGCCCTGTTCGGGACCGGCACGCAGGGCGCGTTGGCGCTGTACCGGCACGAACATAACCATACGCATGACCATGCCCATGGAACTGGGCACGCCCAGAGTCACGACCACAAACACGACAAGGACCGGGCTGCATCATGACTTTTCTGGATGATTTCCTGATTCGCGCTGCCCTGGCGGGGCTCGGGGTTGCGATTGCTGCGGCGCCCCTGGGATGCCTGGTCGTGTGGCGGCGCATGGCCTATTTCGGGGATGCGACGGCACATGCGGCAATCTTGGGGGTCGCACTGGCGCTGACCTTTCAAACCTCTGTCTTTGCTGGTGTTCTGGCGGTGTCCCTTGCGATGGCAGCAGTGATTTCAGGCCTGTCGGGGCGCGGCTATGCGATGGATACGTTGCTGGGCGTTCTGGCCCATTCGGCGATCGCCTTTGGTCTTGTCGCGGTATCGTTCCTGTCAGGCGTTCGCATCGACTTGATGGCCTATCTGTTCGGGGACATCCTGGCAGTCAGCAAGACTGATCTTGGCGTGATCTGGGGCGGTGCGGTTCTGGTGTTGCTGCTGATCCGCTGGCGCTGGTCGGCGCTGCTGACAACGACGCTGAACCCGGATCTGGCACATGCTGCGGGACTTGACCCAAAGCGTGAACAACTGGTGCTGACCGTGGCGCTGGCGCTGGTGGTGGCCGTTGCAATCAAGGTGATCGGGGCGCTGCTGATCGCCGCGATGTTGATCATACCGGCGGCGGCGGCGCGCCCCTTTGCCTCGACCCCGGAGCGTATGGCCTTGATTGCAGGGGGAATTGGCGCGCTATCGGTTCTGGGTGGGTTGCAGGCATCCTATCATTTCGACACCCCGACCGGGCCGTCGATCGTCTGTGTGTCGGCGGTTCTGTTCATCGCCGCGAGCCTGTCCGACCTGGTGGGTCGGCGGATTGGGCGGCGCTAGGCGGGGCGGTTGAAATAGGCCTCGGCCGAGGGTGCGCGGTCGAAATCCAGATAGAACTCATCCAGTTGGGGCGGGCTGACCCCGGCTTCCTGAAGCTGGACATGCGCCTGACCCCGATGGTGGATCTGGTGCTGAAACAGGTGCAGCAACAGCGCTTCGACCGTCTCGACACATGGGCCGTCGGGGCGCATCGTCTGCCGTGTCTGGGCCAGGGTTGCGGCGCTCAGCGCGCTGCACAAACGGGCAAGTCGCATGTCGGCCTCTGCCTGCGCGCTGGCCAGATCCGCGACGTTGGCGATCAGCGGGCGATCATAGACACCCCGGCCCACGCCACCTTCCTCAAGCGCATCGATATAGAAGAGGTCGACCTGATGGATGTGGTTCATCGTCGCCTTGAGAGAGGCAAAGAACCCTGGGCGCGGGGCGGCGAAAACAGCCGCCTCCATAGGCGTCATGGCGCCGTACAGCGTGGCGTTTGCCCAGGCATTGTTCAGCGCCATCATTCGGTAAGGTTTTGAAATATCAGTCATCTCGCGGGGTGTCCTGGCGAAGTTCGGCATCCCGTTCAGCTTAGCACACCTGCCTCAGAAGTTCACCTCGACACCGGGAAGGTTCAGCGCGCGGATCAGGTCGCGCAGTTCCTGCCGGGCGGCGATATTCGAGATGTTCAGGCTGGTGACGCCGGTATCCTTGAGGTCGAGCAGGGTCAGGCCACGTGGAAAGAGTTCGCGAAAGATCACCCGTTCGTTGAAGCCGGGAGCGACGCGAAACCCGATACGGCGGGCCAGTGTTTCGATGGCGGTTTCCATCTTGCGCTTGTTGACCATGGCCTGCGCGCCGAGGCGGTTGCGCAGGACGACCCAGTCGATCGGGCTGAGACCGGCGCGCGCGCGCAACTGACGGGCGGACCATACCATTTCGGAATAGACCGACGGGCCGAGGATCTTTTCGCCTTCGCCATCAATCCGGGCCAGCAGGTCAAAATCGATGAAGCTGTCATTCAGCGGCGTGATCAGCGTATCGGCCATGGAATGCGCCACCTGGCTAAGCCGCGTGTGCGAGCCGGGGCAATCGATCAGGATGAAATCCGCGATCGGTTCCAGTTGGGCGCGGGCCTCGGCCAGGCGGCGATCCATGATGTTTTCGCCCGGCGCCAGCTGGTCGGCCTCGACCTCGGGCAGCTCATGAAAGCTGGGCGAGGGAAGGTTGAGGTTTTCGTGCTGCATGGTCGCAAAGCGATTGCTGACATAGCGCGCAAACGTGCGCTGTCGCAGGTCGAGATCAAGGCACGCGACACGGTGCCCCATGCGGGCCAGACCGGTTGCGACGTGCATCGAAACCGTAGATTTTCCGGCCCCGCCCTTTTCGTTTCCGACGACGATGATATGCGCCACGTGTGCTCTCCAAAGGATCTAATGAGCTTTGTCGCGCCCAGTTTGGCACCACTATATGTTGGGGTTGATCATAGGAAAAGCGCCGCGCGGATGTCAGCCGATTTCTGTGTCCGCAAGGTGACGCATCCATCCGAAAACCGTCAAACGCAACGTCGGTATCCTGACGGTATCTGGACGGGAACAAGGCGGTGCAGGCGCGGTGTCCACAGCGCCCATGGCAAGACGCGACCAGACCTGGGGCGCATCGCAAAGGGGATCGGGGCCACGTGGACGGGCAAAGGGGGAGGGGGGCGCGGGCCCCTCTCACGACTTGCCTCTGCCAGTCAGCCCTCGATCGATTGTCCGAAAATCGCGATGACCAGGCCAAGGGCGGCAAGCGCGGCCCAGGCATAGCGCCGCGCGCCCGTCGCGTGCCGTGCGGCGATGCCGGCCTGCGCCGCGTAATACAGCGCGAACGCGCGCGAGGCATAGGAGATGATTTCGAAAACGTTCGCGGTCCATGTCAGGGCAATCCCGATCAGGCAGAGCACGGCGTAGCCTTGCTTCGCGCTCAACCGCCCTTTGGACAGTTCGACCAGCAGCCCGCCCGAACCGCCGGTGTCGGCAACGGCGGCGCTGAACTGCGCGGCCAGGGCCGCCAGGATCAGCATGGCCGCCAGGATGGGCGAGACGTCCTTCATCATGTCGATGATGGCGGTCTCGCTCAGCTCGCCTTCGGGGACGTGATGGGCAAACACCAGCAGGATCACGTAGACGACATAGATCACCGTCGCGACGATCTGCGCCAGCCGCATCGAGGCAATGCGCGTCCTGGCGTCATAGCTCTTGCCCAGATAGCGCGACGTCTCGAACCCCTGCACGGTGACCAGCAGGCCAAAGGCCAGGGTGATCGCGGGCCAGCCGCCGGTGTGCAGCGGGGGGATGAACAGGTCGCCGTCGCTGGCCGCCCCGTAAAAGAACCAGGCCAGCCCTGCGACCAGTCCGGCGATGATCGCCAGCTTGATCGTCACGGTCAGGTACTCGGCGCGCTCCAGCATGGTAAAGCCACGCCCGTAGCCCAGGAACAGGACGATCAGGAACATCACGGTGGTGACGATGCGGGCGGCGAACTGGCTTTGCCAGGGAGAGACCTGCACCGCGAAGGCTCCGAACAGGTTCAGGTAGTAGGCAACGGAAATGACATAGGCCAGCGCCAGCGTGGCCGAGGCGACCATCTCGTACCCGGATCGGTCATCGTTGTCGTCCCCGATACGCTTGATGTTGGCGCGAATGGCCGAGCCGAAGGCCCAGGCCCCAAGGCAGAGCAGCACCATGACCAGCGGGGCATAGGCGCCATAGCCTTCGGCCAGGATCGGCCCCAGGACAAGAAAGCCCGACCCGATGATCGAGGCCAGGGGCGTCACCATGGCGCGCCAGACCTTCCAAAGGCGCAACTGCGGCAGGGCCAGCGCACCCCCGGCGATGACCGTGGCGACAAGAACCAGAATGGAAGCAATGAGCGGGGAGGCAGTGGCGGTTGACGTCATGTAGGTCCCGGAAAAAGCGCTTCGTGATCAACGCGGTAAGTTTCACTCGGGTTCCCGAGGCGGCCTGTGTGCGCCTTCGGGCGGGCTTTGGCAACGCGGCAAGGGCTCAAATCCGCAGGATCGGCTTCATCCGGGGGCAGATCCCTCCCGGCCCTCGCGGCCAACGAAAAACGCCGCACCCGGGGGGCGCGGCGTTCGATGATCTTCCGGGGGGGTGGGGTCTCAGAAACCCAGGCCGGCGTATTTGTTCTTGAACTTCGACACGCGGCCGCCCGCGTCCATCAGGCGCGAGGAGCCACCGGTCCATGCCGGGTGCACGGTCGGGTCGATATCCAGCGACAGCACGTCGCCTTCCTTGCCCCAGGTGGAGCGCATCTTGATGATCGTGCCATCGGTCATCTTGACGTCGATCATGTGGTATTCGGGATGGGTATCCGCTTTCATGACGTCTCTCCTTATGCCTGGGCTTTGGGTTTGTAGTTGGTGACCTCTGCGATACGTGCGGATTTGCCGCGACGCGAACGCAGGTAGTACAGCTTGGCGCGACGAACGCGGCCACGGCGCACGACTTCGATGGACTCGATGTTGGTCGAGTGCAGCGGGAACACGCGTTCCACGCCTTCACCAAAGGAAATCTTGCGAACGGTAAAGGACCCGGCAATGCCAGCACCATTCTTGCGGCTGATGCAGACGCCTTCATAGTTCTGCACGCGCGAACGGGTGCCTTCGGTCACTTTGAAGCCGACACGGATGGTGTCACCGGCTTTGAAATCGGGAATGGTCTTCCCAAGCGCAGCAATCTGCTCCGCTTCCAGCTGTGCGATCAGGTTCATCGCGTTCTCCTATATGCTCACGGTTGGTCCGCGAAGGTCATTTGCGCCTCAGAGCTCCGCGTCTTCATCGGGTCCCGCCTGCATGAACAGGGTCATGGGGCAGCCCGCCGGAGGTACAGGTCAACATTCTCTTGTCTGGCTGCCCTCCCGACCGCACGAGGCGAAGAAGCTCTCACGCATGGTCACGGCGAACAGGTCCGGTTGGCCGATTCCGGCCCCGGACGCGCCGCTCTTACGGCATTTTTCCCAATCCCACAAGCCCGCACTGGCCCGCGTTGGCCCGCACGGGCCCTCGGAGCCCGCGTTGTGCGCCTTTGACGTCCGGCTCGCTCATCTGGCCCGAAATACCCTCGGGGGTGAATGGGCCGGATGGCCCAGAGGGGGCAGACGCCCCCGTCGTCCCGCGCCGTTAGGGCCGCATCGCCAGCCAGAACAATTGCGCCGCCGCCTGCCAGGGGTTGTTGGGCAGCGCGATGTCGCCGCCCCGTGTCTCGAGCAGGGCCAGCAGCGCCGGTCCGGTGGCCTCGTCCGCACCGTGGCGTTTCAGGAAGGCGCTCAGACTGGCGGCGTCGTGCACCCCGGCCACGGCATCGTCCAGCAACCCCGCGCGGGCGGCCGACCACAGGTCGGGGCGGCGGGCGCGGGTGACCGCTTCGCTCATCATCTGGCGCCACTTGGCGATTTCGCCGTGGTGGCCCGACATCAGCACATCGGGAATGGCCCGGTCGCGCCATTCGGCGGGCTTGGTGTATTGGGGATGCTCCAGCAGGCCGTTGGAAAAACTCTCCTCGACGGCCGATTCGGCATTGCCCAGTACACCCGGCAGCAACCGCACGGTGGCGTCGATCATCGCCTGGGCGGCCAGCTCTCCGCCGGTCATGACGAAATCGCCGAGCGAGACCTCCATGACGCCGTAGTGCTCCAGCACCCGTTCATCCAGCCCCTCGAAACGGCCGCAGATCAGCGTCATGCCATCCGCGCGCGACAGGTTGCGCGCCATCTGCTGATCGAACCGTCGGCCGCGCGGGCTGAGATAGATCAACGGCGTGCGCCCGCGCGACTGGGCGATGGCCTGGTCGATCGCGCTGCCCATGACGTCGGGGCGCAGCACCATGCCGGCGCCGCCCCCTGCGGGCGTGTCATCGACATTCAGGTGCTTGCCCAGGCCATAGTCGCGCAGATTGATGGTCGACAATTGCCACAGCCCGTCGCGCAGCGCCTTGCCGGTCAGGCTTTCCCCCAGAATTCCAGGAAAGGCCTGCGGCAGCAGGGTGATCACCTGCGCCGACCACACCCCGGAGAGGTGCTGTTCCTCCATCAGGTCGCGCGGTTTGGCGCTGACGGTGATACTCTTGCGTCCGTGCGATTTCAGGGCCATGGGCGGTTCCTTTTCCTGTCCGGAGGGCGGGGCCGGGTCAACAGCGGACGGGGGGTCACTGCGTGCCGGGGGTGTCCCGGCTGCTTCTGCCGTGATGCGCGGCGGCAATCAACGCCCGTTTGCGGCGGCGCAGCTCGGTGTCGTCCTCGATCTCGCGGTTGAGCAGGCGCAGCTGTGCGCGCAGCGGTTCGGGCAGCGACGCGTTTGCCACGGCGGGCGGCGGCAGAGCGGCCCGCAGGGGCTGCGGCACGTCGGCCAGGTCGAGGAGCGGCGTCAGCGGCCCCTGCGGCATGTCGCGCGTCTGTTCCAGGGCGCGATGCGCGACGCGGGTGCCGGGCACGGCGCCGGCGACGGCGGCAACAGCCGCGTCGAGGTTCGCATGGGGCGCCTGCCAGGCGCAGTAGCTGGCAAGGTCATCGCGCATTCGCGTGGCGCGCAGGTGCTGGGTGTGACAACTGCGCATCCAGTCGTGCGCCCCGCGGGTCGAAAAATAGAATACCACCTCGGGTGCCGCGCCCCAGAGGGCACGGACAGTGTCCAGCAATCGCGCCATCAGGCGCGGCGCCGCCGGATAGCCGACACGCCCGCGCCGACCGGGAATATGACCTGAGAGATCCTCGCTCGACATCAAGATGCAGCGGGGGTCGTCCACATCCAGGGTTTCGAGGATCCGGGCTGTCTCATAGCCGAAAAATGCCAGCTCTACATCGCCGGGCGCCTGGGCATAGGCGCGGGCGGCTTCACACATGGCGGGCATGTCGCGTTTCGTCAGGATGCGCAGCGCCGGGCGCAGCGCGGCCTGACCGTCGCGCAGCATCTGCTGCACCGAAGAGGTTCCGGTCTTGTGAAACCCCGCGTGGACGATCAGGCGGGGCGGCATGTCAGAACAGACCTTCGGGCGGGTCGGCGACGATGCGGCCGGCCTCGATATCGACCGTCGGGACGGCGTCCATCGTGAAAGGCAACAGGATGGAACCGGTGATGCCAGCGCCGGTGATTTCCAGCAGGTCGCCCGCGCCGTGATCCATCACGGCCTTGACGCGCCCCAGTTCGGTGCCGCCGGTATCCACCACCAGCAGACCAATCAGGTCGGCATGATAATATTCGTCCTCCGGCAGCGCCGGGAGGCGGTCGCGCGGGGCATAGAGGCGCAGACCCTTGAGCGCATCAGCCTGTTCCTTGGTGTCGACCCCGGAGAGGATGGCCGCGAAACCGTTGGTGATGCTGCGGGTCAGGTCAACCGAGAAGGTGCGGCTGCCGTCTTCGGTGCTGAGGGGGGCATAGTCGATGATCGCGGCCGGATCGGCGCAAAAGCTTTTCAGCCGCACCTCTCCGCGCACGCCAAAGGCCCCGGCAATTGCACCGACGCAGACGAGTTCGTTTTCGCGGGTCGTGTCGCTCACCTTGGCGCCTTTCCGTGTTCGTGGTCCCGCCGGGCCCCTGCGGGTCAGGGCGGGCTGGCCGGCGCGTGCCGACGCTGGCGGGCGATTGGCGTCGCCCAGTGTCAGATCCGGCCCAGTGTCAGATCCGGTCTAGCGTCAGATCCAGCCTAGTGACAGATAACATCTGCCAGAAGGTCCGCCTTTTCCAGACAGTTTTGCGCCTGTCGGTCGTGTTCGTACAACATGCCGGCCACGAAAGCGGCGCCAAGCAGCAGGACCAGACGGACGGGACGAAACAGAAAGGGCATGGGCGGGGGTCACATCCCGCCACGCCGAGGCGATGCGCAGGGCACCGCAGGCATGGCGGGATATGGCTGCTGCATTATTCTGCGGCAGCTTCTTCGGTCGCGGCGGAGGCTTCGGCAGCCTTGGCGGCCTTGGATTCAGCGCGCTCGGCTGCGGCTTTGCCGGGGGTGCCTTTTTTCGGGTTGCTGCGGTTTTTCTTCTCGGTCAGGCCGGCAGCTTCGAGGAAGCGGGCAACGCGGTCGGTCGGCTGGGCGCCTTGGGCCAGCCAGTATTGCACGCGTTCGACGTCCATCTTGATCCGCTCTTCGCTGTCTTTTGCCAGCAGCGGGTTGTAGGTGCCCAGTTTTTCGATGAAGCGGCCATCACGGGGCATACGGGAATCCGTTGCGACGATCCGGTAGAAGGGGCGTTTTTTCGAGCCGCCGCGGGCGAGACGAATTTTCATGGCCATGGGGGTATCTCCTTTAGATGGCGTTGGTTTGACGGGCTTTGCCGCCGTTCAGTCGTGGTGAGGATCGCGTCCTAGCGGCCCTCAGGATTGGTGTTGCCGGTGATGCCGGATCACCTCCTGAATGATGAAATTCAGGAATTTCCTGGCGAAAGCGGGGTCGAGGTCCGCCTCTTTCGCAAGCTCTTCGAGGCGGGCGATCTGGATCGCCTCGCGGTCGGGGTCGGAGGCGGGAAGGTCATGTTCGGCCTTCAGCTTTCCAACGGATTGCGTGTGCTTGAACCGCTCGCCCAGCGTGTAGACGAGGATGGCGTCCAGCCGGTCGATGCTGGAGCGGTGCTCTTTCAGCAGCTCCGCGGCGCGGGTGACCGGATCGTTTGCCGCATCGGCATCTGGCGCAAGGGGTGTGACCTTATCAGTCAAGGGCATATCCTTTCGGCTGGAACAGAGGGTCTTGATAGGAGCGCAGCTCCATCGCGATCCCGTCGGCAATCTGGCTGTCTTTCAGGTCGGACCGGCTGGGGTGACGATAGCAGACATCGTTGCCGTCGACGGTTTGCGCCTGGGTGTCCTTTTGCGCGCCGAGGCGTTCGGCCAGGCGGATCGAGGCGAGGTTCTTGGGGTCGAGGTAGCTGACCACCCCGTCCCAGCCAAGCTGATCGTAGAAATAATCGCGCGCGGCGTTGGTGCCTTCGAGGGCATAGCCCTTGCCGGCGGTTTCAGGCCAGATGATCCAGGCCAGTTCCGCTTCGGGCCAGCTGGCGGGGTTCCAGCCGCCTGCCATTCCCAGGGGCTTGTTGCTCGCCTTGTCGTGCATCATCCACATACCGTAGCCCCGGATCTGCCAATGACCGATTTCGGCCGCATAGAGCATCCAGGTTTCATAGGGATTCAGCGGCCCGCCCATGAAGCGCGAGCGGTAGGAGCTGAACGTGGCGCGGAAATCGGGGTAATCCTGCGGCTGCGGGCCGCGCAGGATCAGGCGTTCCGTTTCCAGCACGGGGATGTCGCGGGCGGTGAATGCGGTCATGCGTAGGCCTCCGCTCCGCCGTTCACCAGATCGGCCGGGGCCGGGTGGCGATAGATGTCGAGGTGGCCGAAGCGGACATGGCTGTATTCGCCGTCCATCCGCGCACCAAGCCGCAGCGCGACATGGGCCGAACCGTCGTTGCCCGGCTTGACCAGGCTGATCGCGGTGGACCAGCCCAGCACGTCGTAGGCATAGGCGCGCGCGGTCAGGGCGGCTTCGGTGGCGTAGCCGTGCCCCTCATGGCCGTTCATCAGGTCCCAGCCGATTTCGGGTTCGGGCCAGCCTTCGGGGTTCCACAGGCCGACCATGCCGACGGTCGCACCGGTGGCGGTCAGGTCGACCATCCAGCGGCCATAGCCGCGCAGGGTCCAGTGGCCGATTTCGGTGGCAAGCTGGCGCCAGGTCTGTTCGCGGTTCATCGGGCCGCCGACAAAGCGCGACCTGTCGGACGCGTAGAACGCCGACAGCGCGTCGATGTCGCGGGCGTCGGGACCGCGCAGGGTCAGGCGTTCGCTTGTCAGGGTGGGGATCTGAACGGTCATGCCAGCCCCTCAAGCAGTTTGCGGCCGGGCGCGGTTTTCGGGACATGCCGCCAGATGCGCAGATCGCCGGTCATCTGATGGCTGAACATGCCCTCGGGGCGCGCGCCGAGGCGTTCCACCATGGCGGTCGAGCGGTCATTTTCCGGATCGACGAGCGAGACACAGGAGGCCCACCCCTTGTCCTGGAACAGCCAGTCGAGGACGCAGCGCGCGGCTTCGGTGGCGATGCCCTTGCCCTCGGCCCCGTCAAGCAGCTGCCACGACAGTTCGGGTTCGGGCCAGCCGCGCGGAAACCAGGGGCCGACGAGGCCGCAGTTCAGGCCGGTTTCCTTTTCGATCACGGCGAAGTGGCCGTAGCCGCGCAGGTGCCAATGGCCGATGATGGTGGCGATGGACCACCAGGCGGCCTCTTCATCGGGGTGCTGATCGACGAAGCGTCGCGCGCCGGGCATCAGATACGCGCCCACCGCGTCAAACCCCGGTGCCGCGGGGGACACCAGGCGCAGACGCGCGGTCTCAAGGACCGGATGGGTGGGGCTTTTGGCGATCATCTGTGCGGTGGGGCTTTCGTCTGGTCAGGGTGGATGAGGGAATTGACGCGTTACTTTTTCTTGCCGAAGCCGGACAGGCCGGGGGGCAGGGCGCCGCCGCCCATGCCGGGAAAGCCGGGGGGCATTCCGCCCTTGCCGCCACCCATGGCCTTTGCCGCCTCTTCCAGTGCTTTGGGGTCCATCTGGGAGGGGTCCATGCCGGCGGGCATCCCGCCGCCCTTGCCGAACATGCCCTTCATGGCCTGTTTCAACATGCCGCCTTTGCCCATCTTGCCCATCTTCTTCATCATGTCCGCCATCTGGCGGTGCATCTTGATGAGCTTGTTCAGTTCGGACACTTCCAGGCCGGCGCCTGCCGCGATCCGTTTCTTGCGCGAGGCTTGCAACAGGGCAGGGTTGGCGCGTTCCTTTTTCGTCATCGACTGGACGAGGGCGATCTGGCGGGCGATGATCTTGTCATCAAAGCCGGCGTCCTTGACCTGTTTCGACATCTTGCCCATGCCGGGCATCATGCCCATCACGCTTTCCATGCCGCCCATCTTCTGCATCTGTTCAAGCTGCATCTTGAGGTCGTTCATGTTGAACTGACCCTTCTGGAAGCGCTTCATCATGCGTTCGGCCTGCTCGGCCTCGATGGTTTCCTGGGCACGTTCGACCAGGGCAACGATGTCGCCCATGCCCAGGATGCGACCCGCGACGCGTTCAGGTTCGAACGTCTCGAGCGCATCCATCTTTTCGCCCAGACCGACGAACTTGATAGGTTTGCCGGTCACGGCGCGCATGGACAGGGCCGCGCCACCGCGACCGTCGCCATCCATCCGGGTCAGGACGACACCGGAAATACCGATGCGGGCATCGAAATTTTCCGCCGTGTGCACGGCATCCTGACCGGTCAGGCCATCGACGACCAGCAGGGTTTCGCGCGGGTTGGCGACATCGCGCACCGCCTCGACCTGTTGCATCAGCTCTTCGTCGATCGACAGGCGACCGGCGGTGTCGAGCATGTAGACGTCATAGCCGCCCATGGCGGCCTGCATCTTGGCGCGTTTGGCGATGGCGACGGGCTGTTCACCCTTGACGATGGGCAGGGTGTCGACGCCGATCTGCACGCCGAGGATCTGAAGCTGTTCCATCGCCGCCGGGCGATTGACGTCGAGCGAGGCCATCAGGACCTTCTTGCCCTCACGTTCCTTCAGGCGTTTGGCCAGCTTGGCGGTGGTTGTGGTTTTACCCGAGCCCTGAAGGCCGACCATCAGGATCGGCGCGGGGGCGTTGTCGATCTTGAGCTTGCCCGGCTCGCCTTCGCCCGCCAGGACGTGCACCAGTTCGTCGTGCACGATCTTGACGACCTGTTGGCCGGGGGTGACGGATTTCGTCACCGACTGGCCGGTTGCCTTGTCCTGCACGGCCTTGACGAAATCACGCGCCACGGGCAGCGAGACGTCGGCCTCAAGCAATGCCACGCGGACTTCGCGCAGGGCGGTTTTGACATCCTCGTCAGAGAGCGCGCCCTGCTTGGTCAGTCGGTCGAAGACGCCGGAGAGGCGTTCGGATAGATTTTCAAACATGCCCCGGCCCTCCTCAGGCCACCTGACTGTTGCATTGACCCCCATTTGGGTGGGGGCGGCTCAAACCTCAAGCTTTGGCGGGACCGGCGCAAAGGCCAACGGCACCAGTGGGCGCAACGCGCTGACTGGTGGCGATCCCCGCAAAAGCGATGGGACCGGAATCATCACAGATTCCGGGATAGGTGCGCAGCGTTTAGGTGGCTGGGTGGGTAAAGTCAAGTTTGTCAGGTTGCGCGCACGCGAGGGCGCTGAACCTGGGGCACGGGTGGGCCGGGGCATGAGGTGACCGCGTGGCCCGGCGGCAAGGCCGGGCACTTCGGGTCAGAGCGCACCTGGCCAACGGCCCGGTGCGGAGCCGTTCACCTTAGCGGCGGCGGCGGGACAGAGCGTCGCGGCGCTGTGCAGCCTTGGCGGTGGCGGCGGCAGCGGTCATCTGAACCGAGGCGAACCAGACGGCGGCCAGGGACGCCGCGCCAAGGACGGCTGCAAATGCGGGGTGGAATGCGAGCATTGAACTCTCCTTTCAGTCGCGGTTCTTGGAAGTGGATCAGTGCGCGACTCACTCTCAGATTTGGGGTTTCTTCGGCAGAAGGCAATGGCACCTTGTGTCACGTCGCATTTTCGCCAGCCCCGATGGCCAAAATTCGCTTTACCCTTGCATCCGCGCACCCGAAGGGCATTGAGTGGCCGTGGTAGTTTTTCAGCGCACAGGTGCCAGATGGACAATTGGGATGAAATCCGCACAGCATACCAGGTTGCGCGCCTGGGCACCGTTTCGGGTGCGGCAGACGTGCTGGGCGTGCACCACGCCACCGTGATCCGCCATATCGATGCGCTGGAGCGTCGGATGGGCGTAAAGCTGTTTCAGCGGCACACGCGCGGGTACACGGCGACCGAGGCCGGGCAGGACCTGCTGCGCGTGGCGCAGGCGACGGATGATCAGTTCAGCCAGTTGTCGGCGCGCATCAAGGGACGCGGCAACGAGGTTTCGGGCGAGCTGGTTGTCACGACCATCGGCGGGCTGAGCCAGCTGATGGTGCCTTTGCTGGCAGAGTTCCAGGAGCAATATCCCGATGTCGCGCTGAGTTATCTGACCAGCGCGCGTCTGTTCCGCCTGGAATACGGCGAGGCCCATGTCGCGATCCGCGCGGGCAGCCCGCCGCAGCAGCCCGACAACGTCGTGCAGCCCTTTCTGCGACTGCGCAGCGCGATCTACGGCAGCAAGGCCTATATCGAGCGCCACGGGATGCCCAAGATTCCGGGCCGCATGGCGGGGCACCGCTTTGTCGGGATCGACGACCCGTCGAGCAAGGCCCCCTTTGCGCAGTGGATGCGCGAAACGATCCCGGCGCACCAGGTCGTGTTCCGGTCGGGCGACATGCGCGCGGTCCGGCAGGCGGTGTTGGCGGGGGTCGGCCTGGGCTTTCTGGGGACCTATGAATGTGACGCCCGCGACGACCTGATCGAGGTGCATCCGCCGCTGGAGGAATGGGACAGCCGGTTGTGGCTGGTGACCCACATGGATCTGCATCGCACCACCAAGGTGCAGGCGTTCCTGAACTTTCTCAAGGATCACACGGCCGATTTCAAGGATGGCACGGCTTGAGCGCTGCACCGCGCGCCGGGCATGACGCAGAAGCCGGAGCCCGGGACGGGGCGGACAGGGGCCAGGGCAGGCTGAGCGAGGCGGCGAAGGGGCATCTGGCGATGCTGGCGTTTTCGGCGCTGGTGGCGGGGTCGTTTCCGCTGGCTGCGATGGCGGTGCCTTTCGTGTCGCCCGCCGCGCTGAATGCGTTGCGATTCCTGTTGGCGGCGGCGCTGGTGGGGGCGGCGGCGCTGGCGGGGCCGGGATTGCAACGGGGGTATTTCCGCGCGCCATGGCGCTATCTGCTGCTGGGCGGGATCTTCGCGATCTATTTCGTGATGATGTTCGAGGGGCTGAAGACGGCCGACCCGGTCTCGGCGTCGTCCATGTTCACGCTGGTGCCGCTGATGGCGGCCGTTGTCGGCTGGGTTCTGCTGCGGCAGGTCACGACGCCGCGCATGGCGCTGGCGCTGGCCATTGGCGCCGCGGGTGCATTGTGGGTGATCTTTCGCGCTGACGTCGGCGCGCTGATGCAGTTTCAGATCGGCCCGGGAGAGCGGATCTATTTCATCGGCTGCATTGCCCATGCGATCTATGCGCCGCTGGTGCCCAAGCTGAACCGGGGCGAACCGCCGGTCGTGTTCACCTTCGGGATGCTGGTGGCGGGCGCAGTGGTGCTGGGCACGTGGGGGATGCCGCAGATCCTGGCGACGGATTGGGCGCAATTGCCGGCGATCGTCTGGATCACGCTGGCCTATACGACGATCTGCGCGTCGGCGATGACGTTCGTGTTGTTGCAATACGCGGCGATGCGGCTGCCGTCGGCCAAGGTGATGGCCTATACCTATCTGACGCCAAGCTGGGTGATCCTGTGGCAGGCGGCCCTGGGGCGGGGCTTTCCGCCAGTGATGATTCTGGGTGGCGTGGCGCTGACCATTCTTGCGCTGGTGATCCTGCTGAAGGACTAGGGGGCGCGTTAGCCGTCGTCGCCCCCGGCGTCGTCATCGTCGTTCTCGCCCAGCTCGGCGGCAAGGAAGCGTTCGAAATCATCCAGGTTTACCGGTTCGAACTGACCGAAGCCCTGCATCCAGACGCTGGCCTGTTTCAGGGCGTCAGGCTCCAGTTTGCACCATTTGACGCGGCCGCGCTTTTCCTGCGTGATCAGGCCTGCGTTGGCCAGGATGACGAGGTGCTTGGAGATGGCGGCAAGCGACATGTCGAAGGGGTCGGCCACGTCGGTGACGGCCATGTCATCCTCCAGCAGCATCGACAGGATCGCGCGCCGGGTCGGATCGCCAAGGGCGGCAAAGACGGTGTCGAGGGAGGCTTTCATAGCTGCCAGATAGGCGCGCGGCATGGCGCAGGTCAACAGGGACGCTAAACCGGGTGGTTGAGTTTCTGGCTTTTGACAGGGGGCTGGTGGGGCTCGGATTTTCATACTCAACCAAAAGGTTGAAGATGCAATTTGGCGCGAATGCGGCGTCCTCGGGCGCGGGATGGATGAATTTGCAGGGATCTTGCACCATTTTTTCGTCGTGAAAACAAGTGCTTGGTGTGATCACCGGGCTGTGTTCATGCACCTTGACTCGCACCCCCGCTGACCTTAGCAACGCCTTAACCAATGCGGGGATGTCTTTGCCATGGATGAACCGGACCACCGGGACAGAATGGCCGCTCTGGAAGCCCGGATCGCGGCTGCCAAGGGTACGGACAAGGCGGCCTCGCACGGACAAGACCATTATTCGGCGGCCCAGGTAGGCTGGCGCATGGTGACGGAACTGGTGGCCGGTCTGCTGATCGGGTTTGCCATAGGATACGGGCTGGATTGGCTGCTGGGGATCGCCCCGGCAATGATGATCCTCTTCACCCTCCTTGGCTTCGTGGCGGGTATCAAGGCGATGATACGGTCCGCCAAGGAAATTGAGAACGGCACATCCGGCCATGACGCCGGAGATGAGACGAGGGATAGAGATGGCGACTGAAGCAGCGCACGGCGGCGAAGACGGTGGTCTGGTTTTCCACCCGATGGATCAATTCATCGTCAAGCCGCTGTTCGGCGGCGACGGCGTGCATTGGTACACGATCACCAACGCGACGCTGTGGATGGCGCTGACTGTTCTGGCCATCGTGGCGCTGATGGTGCTGGGCACCTCGGGCCGCAACCGCATCCCGTCGCGGATGCAGTCGGTCGCCGAAATGGCCTATGGTTTCATCTACAAGATGGTGGAAGACGTGGCTGGCAAGGACGCCATCCGGTATTTCCCCTACATCTTTACCCTGTTCATGTTCATCGTGACCGCCAACCTGCTGGGCCTTGTGCCGACGGCCTTTACGGTCACGTCGCATTTCGCGGCCACCATCCTGTTGGCCCTGGCGGTGTTCCTGTCGGTGACGATCCTTGGCTTCGTGCTGCACGGCGGGCAATTCCTGGGCCTGTTCTGGGTCAGCTCTGCCCCGCTGGCCGTGCGCCCGCTGCTGGCGCTGATCGAGGTCATTTCCTACTTCGTGCGCCCGGTCAGCCACTCCATTCGTCTGGCCGGCAACATGATGGCCGGTCACGCCGTGATCAAGGTGTTCGCAGGCTTTGCCGCGATTGCCGCCGTCAGCCCGATCTCGATCATCGCGATCGCCGGGATGTACGGCCTCGAACTGCTGGTGGCCTTCATCCAGGCCTACGTCTTCACGATCCTGACCTGCGTGTACCTCAAGGACGCGCTGCATCCGGCACACTAATCACCAAACGTCAGGTGCGCGGCAATCGTGCATCCAACGGTCCTATCAAGCCAATTCCAACGTAAGGAGAATACTCATGGAAGGCGATATCGCAGAACTCGGCAAGTACATCGGTGTGGGTCTGACTGCCATCGGCATGGGCGGCGCTGCAATGGGTGTGGGCAACGTGGCAGGCAACTTCCTGTCCGGCGCACTGCGCAACCCCTCGGCCGCCGCATCGCAAACCGCCACGCTGTTCATCGGCATGGCCTTCGCAGAAGCCCTGGGGATCTTTTCGTTCCTCGTCGCTCTGCTGCTGATGTTCGCCGTCTAAGACTTTCGGAACAGATCCTTACGCGCGGGTGGGCCTTTTGGGCCTGCCCGTGGTAATCTGAATACCAGATCAAGTTCCCGGGAGACGTCAAGATGGCGACCGAAACGCACGAAGCCGCTGGTCACGCTGCCGACGCCGCAGCCGCCGCCCCCGGCATGCCGCAGCTCGATTTCTCGACCTGGGGCAACCAGATTTTCTGGCTGATCGTCACGCTCGTCGTGATCTACCTTGTACTGTCGCGCGTGGCCCTGCCGCGCGTCGGATCGGTGCTGGCGGATCGGGCGGGTGCGATCGCCAACGATATTGCTGCGGCGGAAGACCTGAAGCAAAAGGCCAAGGAGGCGGAAGCCGCCTACGACAAGGCCCTTGCCGATGCCCGCACCGAAGCCGCGAACATCGTCGCCGCCACCAAGGCCGAGATCCAGGCGGATCTGGCCGAGGCCACGGTACGCGCCGATGCCGAGATTTCGGCCAAGGTTGCCGAAGGCGAAAAAGCCATCGCGGAGATCCGCGCGGGTGCTCTGGAAGCCGCCGAGACCGTGGCCAAGGACACCGCTGCCGAGATCGTCGCCGCCTTCGGGTTCACCGCTGCGCCCGACGCCATCGACAGTGCCGTCACCGAAAAGCTGAAAGGATGAGTGTTATGCGCAAATCTGCAATGACCCTCGCCCCGGCAACCGCTGGTCTGGCGTTGCTGGCCAGCCCGGCCGCGGCTGCGACAGGCCCGTTCTTTTCGCTGCACAACACGAACTTCATCGTGCTGCTGGCCTTTATCCTGTTCATCGCGATCCTTGTCTATTTCAAGGTTCCCGGTCTGATTGCAGGGCTGCTGGACAAGCGGTCCGCCGGCATCAAGTCCGAGCTGGATGAAGCCCGTGCGCTGCGTGACGAAGCCCAGAGCCTGCTGGCCTCGTACGAGCGCAAGCAGAAAGAGGTTCAGGCCCAGGCGGATCGCATCGTCGAATCGGCCCGTGCCGATGCCAATGCCGCCGCAGATCAGGCGAAAGACGATCTGAAGGTCTCGATTGCGCGCCGTCTGAAGGCCGCCGAGGAACAGATCGAGTCCGCCGAAAAGGCCGCCGTCAAGGAAGTGCGCGATCGCGCCATCGTGGTGGCCGTTGCCGCCGCCCGTGACGTGATTGCCAAGCAGCTGACCAAGGAACAGGCCAATGGCCTGATCGACAGCTCGATCGACACGGTCAAGGCGCGGCTCAACTGAGGGCACGCACGCACCGCAGGTACGAAGAACCCGGCCACTGGCCGGGTTTTTTCGTTTTGGCGATGCGCCTCTCCTGGAACGCGGCAAAGGATCAGCCGCGCTGCTGTTCCTGGTGCAGGCGCATCCGGGCGATTTCGGCGTGGCGTTCGGCGGCAAGGTGGGCCTGGTAGGCGGCGCGCACGAAGTCGAGGTGATCCTCGACGGCGGCGCGGGCCTGCGCAGGGGCGCGTTCTTGCAGGGCCGTGTTGATCGCGGCGTGTTGTGCCAGCAGGGATTCACGCGTGGCCGAATGCGCGAACAGGATCGCGCGGTTGTCGAAAACGCCCTGCCGCAGCAAGGCGAACATCGAGCGCATCATGTGCAGCAGCACGGTGTTGTGACTCGCTTCGAGGATGGCCATGTGAAACTCGGCGTCCAGACGTGCCTCTTCGGCAGGGTCTTCGTCGTCATGGGCGCGCTGCATCTTTTGCATGATCGTGTTTACCAGGGCCAGGTCGGCGGGGAGGCCATCACGCGCGGCGCGTTCGGCCGCCTGACCTTCCAGGTCACGGCGAAACGACAGATAGTCGAAGACTGCTTCTTCGTGGCGCTGGAATAGGGCGACCAGGGCGGGCGAAAAGGCATCGCCCAGGACATCTGCAACGTAGACACCCGATCCGGCGCGTGGTTCCAGCAGCCCGCGGTCCTGCAGCGCAGCGAGGGCATCGCGCAGAGAGGGGCGGGAGACGGCCATGCGTTCGGCCAGGTCACGCTCGGCCGGCAGGCGTTCACCGGGGCGCAGGATGCCGCGCAGGATCAGCAACTCGATCTGACGGATCACCGCGTCGGCGCGTTTTTCGGGCTGGATCGGCTGAAAGGGCATGGAACGCCGCCTGTGCTGTTTGGTCAGATTTTATGACCGGGGCGCGCCGGGGGCAAGATGGGCCGCGCAGGCGGCCCTGCCGTGTCAGTATTCGACGCCGATCTGCGCCTTGATGCCGGAGCGGAAGGGATGCTTGATCAGCTCCATTTCCGTGACCAGATCAGCGATTTCGATCAGCTCGTCCTTGGCATTGCGCCCGGTCAGGACGACATGGGTCATTTCGGGCTTTTCCGTGGTCAGAAAGGTCACGACGTCGTTGATGTCGATGTAGTCGTAGCGCAGCGCGATGTTGATTTCATCGAGGAGGACCATGTGGTTGGCGGGGTCGCGGATCAGGTCCTTGGCCTTTTCCCAGGCGGCCTGGGCCATTTCGGTGTCGCGGTCACGATCCTGGGTTTCCCAGGTAAAGCCTTCGCCCATGGTGTGAAACGCGCATGTGTCGGTGAAATGCGACAGGATCAGGTCACGTTCGCCCGTGCTCATCCCGCCCTTGATGAACTGGACGACGGCGCATTGCATGTCATGCGCGATGCACCGGAAGATCATCCCGAAGGCGGCCGAGCTTTTACCCTTGCCCTTGCCTGTGTGCACGATGACCAGGCCTTTCTGGTCGGTCTTGGTGGCCATGATCTTGTCACGGGCGACCTTTTTCTTGGCCATTTTCACCGCGTGGCGGGCACTGTCGTCGGTCATGGGAGGTCTCCTTGAGGCGTGAGGGGCTTGGCGAAGGTCAGCGAAGTGGGGCGATCATAGCCCGGATGGGCGGTACGCGCGATTTCGTGAAAGCCGAGGCGATGGAAGGTGGCGTGATTCTCGGTCAGCTCGATGCGGGTTTGCAGCTGGAGTGCCGGCAGGTGGAGCGCGCGTGCGCGGGCCTCGGCGTGGGTGATCATCCGGCGGGCGAGGCCGCGGCCGCGATGATCCGGCGCGGTCGCCAGCTTGCCGAGGTAGAGGTGATCCGGCTTCGGCGTCAGGATCATGCAGGCGAGGAGGGTGTCGCCCTCTGTCAGCGCCCAGACTTCGGCTGTCGTCGCCTCAGCGGCCAGCGTTTGCGGGGTCATGCGGTGCAGCGACGACGGCGGGTCGATCCGGGAATCCATGTAGGCGAAGGCGGTGACCAGCAGGTGGTGCAGGTCTGTGAAATCATCGACGGGGGCGAGGCGTGTCAGGGGCATCAGATCAGCGCCTCGATCCGGGCACGCGCGGAGTTCGAGCGGGGCGTCCAGAGGCCGCGCTCGATCGCCTCCTGCAGACGCTGGGCGATTTCCGCCAGGGCGGGGGCATTGTGGTCGGCGATGAACTGGCGTGTCGCGTCGTCCTCCAGAAACGCGGCTTCGAGCAGATCGAAGTGGTGGTTCTTGACGGCATTGGTCGTGGCAGCAAAGGCGAAGAGGTAATCGACGGTGGCCGCTATTTCGAAGGCGCCCTTGTAGCCGTGGCGCTTGATGCCGTCGATCCACTTGGGATTGACCACACGGGAGCGGATGACACGGGAGAGTTCCTCGTCCAGCGTGCGGATCACGGGGCGTTCGGGGCGCGAGTGGTCGTTGTGATAGAGAGGGACATCCGCGCCGCGCAGCGCGGCGACGGCGGCAGCCGCGCCGCCTTCGAACTGGTAGTAATCATCGCTGTCCAGCAGGTCGTGTTCGCGGTTGTCCTGGTTTTGCACGATGCCATCGGTCTGGGTCAGGCGGGCGCGCAGGCCGGCTGCGTCGCGGGTGCCCTCGTCGCTGGCGCCGTAGGAGTAGCTGCCCCATTCCAGATAGGCTTCGGCAAGATCTGACCGGTCATTCCAGAGGCGTTCGTCGATCATCGCTTGCAGGCCCGCGCCGTAAGCGCCGGGTTTTGATCCGTAAACGCGCGATTGCGCTTGGCCTGCGCGGGCACGCGCGGCAGCGGGGTTCATGTCGTCGGGTTCATCCAGCGCCTGAACCGCGCGGGCGGCGCTGTCGACCAGGGCGATCAGTTGCGGGAACGCGTCGCGGAAAAAGCCCGAGATGCGCAGGGTGACGTCGACGCGGGGACGGTCCAGGGTGGTCAGGGGCAGGATTTCAAAGCCGGTGACGCGCCGGTTTGCAGCGTCCCATTGCGGCTTGACCCCCATCAGGGCGAGGGCCTGGGCGATGTCGTCGCCCCCGGTGCGCATGTTGGCCGTGCCCCAGGCGGTCAGCAGCAGCGTGCGGGGCCAGTCGCCCTGATCCTGCAAGTGACGCTCGATCAGCAGGTTTGCCGATTTCCATCCAAGGGCCCATGCCGTGGGGGTCGGCACGGCGCGGCTGTCGACCGAGTAGAAATTGCGCCCCGTCGGCAGCGTGTCGAGACGGCCGCGGGTGGGCGCGCCGGAGGGCGCCGGGGCAAGGAAGTGCCCTGCAAGGGCGGTGAGGAGGCCCGCCCCTTCGTCGGGGCCGCAGGCAGAAAGCATGGGGGCGATGGTCTGGGTGATCTCGTCCAGCACCGCGCGCGAGGCGTCGCCGGGGGCCTGTGCCCTACCGTCGAGCAGGGCGGCGGCAAACAGTTCCAGCCGTTCGACGGTATCGCCGTTGCTGCGCCAGCGGTCGGTGTCGAGCTGGGCCAGTGCTTCGGGGCGGGGACCTGCCCACGGGGCGGCCATGTCGCAATCCAGCGGGTCGAAGGCCATGGCGAAATCGGCGGCGAGGGCCCGGGGCAGCGAGGCGTCCTTGCCCTTGCCCGCGCCGCGCGGGATGCGGGTGAGGGCGAGAAGCAGGTCGCGGGCCAGCCTCCCCTCGGGCGACTGGCCAAAGACGTGCAGGCCGTCGCGGATCTGCGCCTCTTTCAGCTCGCACAGCCAGGCGTCGAGCTTGGCGAGGTCGCCGTCGGCGTCGCCGGTGAAGCCTGCATCCTTGTCGACGCCGGTGACCGAGGTCAGTGACAGGATCTCTCGGGACAGGTGCGCGATGCGGCGTGGATCGACGCCTGCGGCCTCGTAGTATTCATCGACCAGCGCTTCGAGGTCACGCAGGGGGCCGTAGCTTTCGGCGCGGGTCAGGGGCGGGGTCAGGTGGTCGACGATGACGGCCTGCGTGCGGCGCTTGGCCTGCGTGCCCTCGCCCGGGTCGTTGACGATGAAGGGGTAGATATGGGGCATCGGGCCAAACACGGCCTCGGGGAAGCAGGATTCGGACAGGGCCACGGCCTTGCCGGGCAGCCATTCGAGGTTGCCGTGCTTGCCCATGTGCACCAGCGCGTGGGCGCCGAACTCGGCGCGCAGCCAGATGTAGAAGGCGAGGTAGTTGTGCGGTGGGGCGAGGTCGGGCGCGTGGTAGGTCTCGGTCGGGTCGATGTTGTAGCCGCGCGCGGGCTGGATGCCGATGACCACGTTGCCATGTTGCAGGACGGAGAGCTTGAAGCCTGCGGGGGCGCTGGTGGTCGCGGAACCGTTCGGGGTGTGTATTTCGCGCAGGAAAAAGGGATCGTCCTCAGGGGAGCCCCAGCGATCGGTGATCTTTTGGCGGATGTCGCCGGGCAAGGCATTGAAGTGGTGCAGGTAGGTGGCGAGGGCGAGGGTGACGCCGCCGGTGGTCGCGGCGCGGTCGGTCAGCCAGTTGGTGGGGCCAGCGAGGATCGCCTGCATCAGCGTGTCGCTGTCGGTGGGGATGTTTTCGACGCTGTAGCTGTTGCGCGCCAGCAGGTTGAGTGCGTGGACGGTGGCGGCGGGCGTGTCGAGGCCAACGCCATTGGCGAGGCGACCGTCCTTGTTGGGGTAGTTGGCCAGGATCAGGGCAACGCGGCGATCGGGGGCGGGGGCACGGCGCAGGCGGATCCAGTTGGCGGCAAGTCTTGCGGTGAAGGCGATGCGGTCGGGACGGGCCTGGTAGACCGCAATGGGGCATTCTGTGGCGGCGTCGAAGTGGCTTTGACCCTTGAAGCTGATCGCACGGGACAGGATGCGGCCATCGATTTCCGGCAGGGCGACGTTCATTGCGATGTCGCGGGCCGAGAGACCGGAAAGGCCGTCGACCCACGCGGCCTCGGACGAAGCGGCGAGGACGACCTGGAACACCGGTGCGTTGTTGGCCGAGGCGGCGGCGAAGGGGTTGTGGTCGCCTGTCTCGCCGTGCGGAGAGCCGGTGGCGAAGGCGGTGCAGTTCAGGATCGCCTCGGGGTGGGTCTGGGCGAACAGGTGATCGAGGGTGGCGGCCGAGACCGGATCTTTCAGCGAGGCGACGAAGACGGGGAGCGGGTTGAGGCCTTCGGCCTGAAGCGCGCGGATCAGGCCGTCGATGGGGGCAAGTCCGGCACCCTGCACCAGCGCGCGGTAGAAGACGATGGGGACTGTGGCCGCGTCCTTGGTCCAGTGGGTCTGAAGGGTGTCCAGCGTGGGTTTCGAGGTGCCGGGCCAGTAGAGACCGGCGCGCAGCAACGGCGCGGCAGGGTGGGGTTTTTCGGTATCATCGAGCAGGGCCCGGCAATAGTGCAGGAAGCCAGTGGCGTTGGCCGGGCCGCCCTCGACAAGGTAGGCCCAGAGGGCGTCGTAATCGGCGTCGGGCAGGGTGGAGAAGGCACGAAGTTCGGGGTCGGGTTTGTCATCGCCGGGCAGGGCGAGGAAGGGGACACCGGCGGCGTGCAGGCGGGCCGAGAACTGTTCGATGCCGTAACGCCAGTACCCGGTGCCGCCGAGGACGCGGGCAATGACGAGGCGGGATTTCGTGGCGCAATCGTCAAGGTGCAGGTCGACCGACATCGGGTGTGTCAGGTTGGAGAGTTGCGCGAGGCGCAGCGAGGGGGCGCCGGGCATGGCGGCCCGTGCCTGCGACAGGGCGGCAAGTTCGGTATCGGCGGCGGATATCAGCACGACATCGGCCGGGGTCTGGCCGAGGTCCACGGGTTCGACGCCGTCATCGATGCGTCCGGGGGTGGCGGCGAGAAGGTGCATGGGACCTCAGTTGTGAGCCGCCGGAGCGCTGCGCGGGCAGATGCCTCCGGCGGGGGTATTTCGGGCCAGATGAGAGAGCCGTCAGGCCTTTGCGGCGTGGTCGGCCTGCGGCAATGGTTTTTCCATGAAGACGGAGACGCCGTTGTCGGCATAGTCGCCAAAGACGCCGCAACGGGTGTAGCCGTGACGTTCGTAGAGGCGGCAGGCTGCGGCAAGCGCATCGCCGGTTTCCAGGCGCAAGAGCGACAGGCCGCGGGAGCGGGCGTGGTCTTCGAGTTGGCGCAGCAGGGCGGCGCCTATGCCGCGACCGCGGGCGGCTTCGTCCGTGTAGAAGCTTTTGACTTCGCCGTAGTCGGGTTTGATCATGAGGGCGGCACAGCCCAGCACCTCGTCGCCGATGCGGGCGACGAAGAAGTCGATATTTTCGGCCTGAAGCGCGTCATGGGTGAGGAAGTTGTTTTCCTCGGGCTTGTAGAGGCGGCGCATCAGGGCCTGCGAGGCGTCCAGCAGGCGGGTGGCCTCGGGTGTGGTCGGGGCGGAGGGTTCGACGATGATCATGCGGCCAGTGCGCTTTCGATCGCGGCACGGTCGAGGCCGGTCTGACCGATGACGACAAGGCGGGTTTCGCGCGCGCCTGTGCCGAAGGGCTGGTCGAAGTAGCTGTCGATGCGGGGGCCGACGGCCTGGATCGTCAGGCGCATGGGTTTGCCGGTGACCGCGGCGAAGCCCTTGAGGCGCAGGATGTCGTGTGCGGCGATGATGGCGGAAACCTTGGCCGAAAAGGCTTTTGGGTCGGTTATCTCGGGAAGGGTCACCACGAAGCTCTCGAATTCATCATGGTCGTGGTGGTGGTGATCATCCTGTTCGTCTTCGTGGTCATCGTCGTCATGGTGGTGGTGATGGTGCACCTCATGGCGCGCTTCCATATCTGTCTCGGCGCCGATCCCCATGCCGAGCAGGACGTCGACGGGCAGCACGCCCATGGCAGAGGAGACCAGCTGGACCGAGGGGCGCGCGCCGGTTTTCAGGGCGTCCATCGTCAGGGCGAGCTCGGTCGAGGACAGCAGGTCGGCCTTGTTGACGACGATCATGTCGGCGCAGGCGAGCTGGTCTTCGAAAAGGTCCGACAGTGGCGTTTCATGGTCGATGCTGTCGTCGGCCGCGCGTGCGGCGGAGACGGCGGCCTCGTCATGGGCAAAGCGTCCTTCTGCCACGGCGTGGCCATCGACCACGGTGACGACGCCATCGACGGTGACCTGTGTAGAGATCGCGGGCCAGTTGAAGGCGCGGATCAGCGGCTGCGGCAGGGCGAGGCCGGAGGTTTCGATGACGATGTGATCGGGTTTGTCGGGGCGGGCCAGCAGGGCTTCCATCGTCGGGATGAAGTCTTCGGCGACGGTGCAGCATATGCAGCCGTTCGACAGCTCCATGATATCCTCGTCCCGGCAGGCGCTGTCGCCGCAGCCCTTGAGGATATCGCCGTCGACGCCGAGATCGCCGAATTCGTTGATGATCAGGGCGATCCGCTTGCCTTGGGCGTGGGTCAGCATGTGGCGGATCAGGGTGGTCTTGCCGGCACCGAGGAAGCCGGTGATGACGGTTGCTGGGATTTTAGCGGGCATGGGCAGGCTCCTGCGGAATGGCTGGAATGCAGAGCGGCGCCGGAGGGAGGCCCCCCGGCGCGCGTCGATGCAAGGACGTCCGGTTCAGGCGCGGTTGAACAGACGCGGCGTGGTCAGGCCGGATTTGGACAGCCCGCGCAGCGACTTTGCGGCGGCCAGCACGGCGAGATCTGCCAGCGGCTCGATCAGGACGACCATCATGTAGGCGCCACCGAAGGTGAAGACCGAGGTGGTCGTCGCTGCGGTGAAGCCCTGACCGTAGAAGGCCCAGAACGCGACCCAGGCCACGACGCCGCCCTGGTAGGCGGTCGAGAGGGCGAGTGCGTCACGGTACTTGATATCAACATAGGGCGTGTCGCGGGAAATCAGTTTGTTCGCCAGCGCGCTGACGGCAAACAGCGGCACCAGCAAGGTGGTGACGTTGGCGCCGTATTGCGGCAGATCGAAGGGCGCGAAGAAGATGCCTTGCAGCAGCAGACCCAGGGCAAGGGCCACGGCGGCAGGGGCCGCACCCAGCAAGAGGAACAGCGTCGAGCCGAGGATGAAGTGTACCTCGGAGATGCCGACCTGGAAGTGCGGCAGCAGTTGGAAGAAGGTAAACACCGCGCCGGCACCGACACCGATGCGCGCCAGAAGCGAGCCGAGGCCCTTTTCGCGCAGGGCGCTGGCCCCCAGTTTCACGGTATAGGCGGCGGCACCTGCGGCGGTGGCGTAGGACAGGACCATTTTGGCCGGATCCAGCAAGCCTGGTTCGATATGCATTTCAGGTCTCCTTGGCCGTCACACCCGACGGCCCGATGGGGTTACGTTCCTGCACGGCCGGTCTCCTGGCTGGCGGCTCTGGCGCAGTCCTGACCTTCCCGGGCTCTCCCAGTGGCATCTCAGGCGCTGCTTGCCGCGTCACAGTCGCGGGGGCGGCTGCGGCTTCAGGGCCCCTGTGTGGGTCACCCGTTTCCGCATTCCCGTTTCACCCCCTTGGCGCTTTGCGCCGGTGCGGGGGAACCGTACAGCCCCATGAGTGCCGTGGATGTGCCGGTGCCGTCAAGCGCGATTGCACCCGTCGTTCCGGCGAATTTCGCCCGGCAGTGGCCTGAATCCGCCACTGACGTCGCAATATCTTGTGGAAAACCTCAGAACGCGTCCCATATCCTGCGGCGTTATCGTTGACAGCGATGCCCATGGCCCGCAGTCTTTTGGCAACACCCGGAATCACCCCTTCGCCCCGAAAGGCACAGGCAATGCGCTTTTCCAGACTACGGCTGACAGGCTTCAAGAGCTTCGTCGACCCGACCGACCTGATCATCAACGAGGGTCTGACCGGAGTCGTCGGCCCGAACGGGTGTGGCAAGTCGAACCTGCTTGAGGCGCTTCGCTGGGTCATGGGGGAAAACCGCCCCACCGCGATGCGGGGCGGCGGGATGGAGGATGTGATCTTTGCCGGGGCGTCGACCCGGCCGGCGCGCAACTTTGCCGAGGTCTGCCTGCATATCGACAATCATGATCGCCTGGCCCCGCCGGGGTTCAACGACGAGGATCAGGTCGAGATCGTGCGCCGCATCACCCGCGACGTCGGCAGTGCCTACAAGGCCAATGCCCGGGATGTGCGGGCGCGCGATGTGCAGATGCTGTTTGCCGATGCCTCGACCGGTGCGCATTCGCCTGCGCTTGTGCGGCAGGGGCAGATTTCAGAGCTGATCAACGCCAAGCCCAAGAGCCGCCGTCGCATCCTGGAAGAAGCCGCCGGGATTTCGGGCCTCTATCAGCGCCGCCACGAGGCTGAGCTGAAGCTGAAGGGCGCCGAGCAGAACCTGACCCGCGTCGATGACGTGATCGAGCAGTTGGGACAGCAACTGGCGGCACTGGAGCGTCAGGCGCGGCAGGCCGCCCGCTATCGCGCGATTGGCGGAGAGCTGCGCCAGGCCGAGGGGTTGCTGTTGTACCGGCGCTGGCGCGAGGCGGACGAGGCCCGCAACGTGGCCTTGGCCGATCTGCGGGAACGTGCGACGATGGCATCGCAGGCCGAGCGGGGCGCCCGCGATGCGGCACGTCTGCGGGCCGAGCTGGAAGAGGCGCTTCCGCCCCGGCGCGAGGAGGAGGCGATTGCCGCCGCAGTTCTGCAACGTCTTGTCGTTCAGCGCGATGCCTTGGCCGATCAGCAGACCCGTGCCATGCAGGCCATCGTGACACTGAAAAACCGCATCGAGCAGCTTGGCAAGGACCGCGAGCGCGAGGCTGGGCTGAACCGTGATGCGAATGAAACCATCGAACGGCTGGAGTGGGAAGCCCGCGAAATTGCCAAGGCCCACGATGGCCACGCCGATCGCCTGGCCGAGGCGGCAGAATTGTCGCAGGAGGCGGCCTTGGTCCTGACTGATCGAGAAGCGGATCTTTCCCAACTGACAGAAGATGTTGCGCGTTTGGCGGCCCGTCACCAATCGGCGCATCGCCTGCTGGAGGACAGCTGCAAGACATTGGCCCGCAGCGAGGCCGAAGCCGACAAGGCCCGGGCGGCGGTGACCGAGGCCCGCGCGATTGCCGAACGTGCCGATGAAGAGTTCGACGGCGCCGTGGAGGCCGAGGAAATCGCGCGCGCCACCGTCGAAACCGCAGAGGAGACCCTGGCCGAGGCCGAGACGGCACGGGCCGAGGCGCAGGCACAGGAATCCGACGCGCGCGCGGCGCGGTCCTCGGCCGAGGGTGAGGTCAATGCCCTGGATGCCGAGGTGCGTGGGCTGTCCAAGCTGGTGCAACGCGACGCAACCGACGGCGGGCAGGTGCTGGATGTCCTCAAGGTCACGACAGGATACGAAAAGGCCCTTGGCGCGGCGCTGGCCGACGATTTGCGCGCGCCGGTCGTGGCGGGCGATGGTCCCTCGGGATGGGTGGCACTGGCCGATTACGATGTGACACAGGCATTGCCGGATGGTGCGCGACCCCTGTCGGATTTCGTCGCGGTCCCCCCGGCCCTGCACCGCCGGATTGCCCAGGTCGGTCTGGTCGATGCGTCCCAGGCAGCGAACTTGCAACCGGGGCTGAAACCGGGGCAGCGGCTGGTAACGGTGGCCGGCGACCTGTGGCGGTGGGACGGCTTTCGCGCCTGGGCCGAAGATGCACCTTCCGCCGCCGCGTTGCGGTTGCAACAGCTGAACCGACTGGCAGAACTGCGCGCCGAGCTGGAGCAGGCCGAGGGCCGGGCCGAGGTGGCGCGCGATGCACACGAGGCGCTGAGCGAGCGGCTTGCGGCCCTGTCCACTGCGGACAAGGCGGCGCGTCAGGCCCGCGTCGATGCCGACCGGCTGCTGGCCGAGGCCGCGCGCCGGATGAGCCGCGCCGATGCCGAGCGCAACATGGCTGGCAGCAAGCTGGAGACGTTGGGCCTTGCCGTCACGCGCCACGAAGAGGATGCGATGGCCGGGCGCACCCAGCTCAAGGAAGCCGAAGCCGCCATCGCCGACCTTGCCGATCTGGACGACGCCCGCGCCGGTATCGAGCAGATCCGCATGGCGGTCGAAGCTGCGCGCATGGCCATGATGTCGCGCCGCGCCAGCCATGACGAGATCCGCCGCGAGGGCGAGGCCCGCACACGCAGATCCCAGGAAATTACCAAGGAAACAAGCGGTTGGCGCCACCGCCTTGAAAGCGCCGATCGCCGTATGGCCGAACTTGATGCCCGCCGCGACGAAGCCGAGGACCAGCTGGCCGAAGCCATGGCCGAGCCGGAAGAACTGGAAGCCAAGCGCGAAGAACTGAACGAGGCCATCGAAGACGCCGAGGGGCGCCGTGCCCGCGCGTCCGACGTGCTTGCCGAGGCCGAAGCGCAGCTGCGCGAGGCGGTGGCCAGCGAACGCGACAGCGAACGCACGGCAAGCGAGGCGCGCGAAGCGCGGGCCCGCGCCGAGGCGCGGGGCGATGCGGCCTCCGAGGCGGTGTCCTACGCCGCCGAACGGATTGCCGAGGCGCAGGAAATGACGCCGAAGCAATTGCTCGAAAACCTTGATGTCGAACCGGAAAAGATGCCCCCGTCGGACCAGATCGAAGCCGATGTGAACCGACTGAAACGCCAGCGCGAGGCATTGGGCGCGGTCAACCTGCGTGCCGAGGAAGACGCCAGCGAGGTCCGCCAAGAGCACGACACGCTGGTGTCCGAAAAGGCCGATCTAGAAGAGGCGATCCGCGCTCTGCGCAACGGTATTTCCGGGCTGAACCGCGAGGGGCGCGAACGTCTGCTGACCGCGTTTGAGCAGGTGAATAGCAACTTCTCCCTTCTTTTCAGGCACTTGTTCAACGGCGGCGAAGCCAACCTCGTCTTGGTCGAGAGCGAAGACCCGCTGGATGCCGGGCTTGAGATCATGTGTCAGCCACCGGGCAAGAAACTCTCGACGCTGAGCCTTCTGTCGGGCGGTGAGCAGACACTGACGGCCATGGCCCTGATCTTCGCCGTCTTCCTGGCCAACCCCGCACCGATCTGCGTGCTGGACGAGGTCGACGCGCCGCTGGACGATGCCAACGTCACCCGCTTCTGCGACCTTCTGGACGAGATGTGCCGCCGCACCGATACCCGGTTCCTGATCATCACTCACCACGCTGTGACCATGGCGCGGATGGACCGCCTCTTCGGTGTGACGATGCAGGAACAGGGCGTCAGCCAGCTGGTATCGGTGGATCTCAAGAAAGCCGAACAGATGGTGGCGTGACGTCGGTATTTCGCACCAGGTCCGGGCCAAGTCCCTGATTCACTGCATTTTCAACGTCGGTATCCTGTCGGTAACCTGACGGCATCCGAACGGTCTCGCAGACACCTGGCCGGCTTCGGATCCTGTCATGTTTCCCTGTTGGAACTATCCCGGGGAGGGAGGGCCGCAGGCCCGGGAGGGGCAGCGCCCCTCCGCGTCACAGCCGTTCCAGCAGCGCGCGTGTCGGCCAGGCGTCCGCGGGCAGGCCAAGTTGCTTCTGCACCGCCTGCACGGCCTCGCGGCTCTTTTCGCCCAGAATGCCGTCGACCCCACCCACGTCATACCCTCTGCGCTGCAACTCCTGCTGCAGGGCTTTCAGTTCCGGCCCGGAAAGACCGGGATCGGGATTGCCCGGCGCGAAGACCGGCGCGCCGGACAGGCGCGTGGCGAAGTAGGCGGCGGTCAGGACATAGGTGAAGCTCTGGTTCCATTCGAACAGAACCGAGAAGTTGGGGTAGGCGAGGAAGGCCGGACCATGTCGGCCCTGCGGCAGGATGACCGATGCCGGCAGGCTGGTGCTTTGCCAGCTGCCCGAACGGGGCCGAACGCCGAGCGATTGCCACCGGGCCGCGCTGAGGGTGGTGCGCAGCCCCGTCTGCGACCAGTCCATCTCTGCGGGCAGGGTGATTTCCTGCAACCAGGGTTGATTGGGGGCCCAGCCGAGACTGCGCAGCATCCGTCCGCCCGACATCAGCGCATCGGGGGCCGAGGTCTTGAGCCGGACATGCCCGTCGCCGTCGCCATCGACGCCGTTTTCCAGGATGTCCCCGGGCAGCATCTGCACCATGCCGATTTCACCGGCCCAGGCGCCGGTGGTGCTTGTGGGCGAGAAATCGCCTTGTTCGAACAGGCTGAGGGCGGCAAAGACCTGTGGGCGGAACAGCTCCGGCCGTCGGCAATCATGGGCCAGGGTGATCAGCGCGTTCAGCGTGTTGAAATCCCCCTGGTAGCCCCCGTAATCGGTTTCGAACGCCCAGAAGGCCAGCAGGATGCCGGGGGGCACGCCATAGTCGCGCTGGATGCGGGCGAAGGTATCAGCATGGCGCGCGGCATTCTTCTGACCATTGTCGATGCGGTTCTGCGAGATCAGTCGCCGGGCAAAGCTGGTAAAGTCGAGTTGAAAGACCCCCTGCTTGCGATCGGCATCGATGACGGCCTGGGTCCGGCTGGCGGCGGCGAAGAACCGCGATACCTGTGCCGGGTCATGGCCTTTGGCGATGGCCTCCCGTGCGAGGCCCTGCACGAAGCTTCCGAAGGGTCCGCCGCAGGATTGCGCCAGGGCCGGGAGGGGGGCCAGCAGGGCGAAAGAGGTCAACAGGGCGCGGAGTGTCATGCGGGGGGATCCTTGCAGCGGGGCCAATCCATGGCCGGGGCGATGCCCGAAACCTAGCAGGGCTGCGCGAAACGGCAATGACGCCCGGTCAAAGGACCCAGATCAGCAGGCAAACGCCCAGCAGGCAGGCCCATAGCTGCCAGAGGCGGGTACAGGCCGCTTCGATGTCGGCGGCGCCGGCATGGCGACGACCTGTCGGGTGGACGAAGGGATAATCGCGCATCTGTCCGTCGTAGGCGCGCGGGCCGGAGAGGGCGACATCGAGGGCACGGGCCATCGCCGCCTCTGGCCAGCCGGCATTGGGCGAGCGGTGGCGGTTCGCCTCGGCCACGATGGCACGCCATTGACCCAGGTGCCCGGACAGCGCAGCCAGGGCAAGCGCAGACAGGCGCGCCGGGATCAGGTTGAGCAGATCATCGGTGCGCGCCGCGGCCCAGCCGAAGCGTTCGTATCGGGGCGTGCGATAGCCGATCATGGAATCGGCGGTATTGATCAGCTTGTAGATCAGCAGGCCGGGAAGGCCCGCAACGAGGAACCAGAACGCGGGTGCGATCACGCCATCGGAGGCGTTTTCGGCGGCGCTTTCAATGGCGGCGCGGGCGACGGCGGGGCCATCCATCCCGGCGGTGTCGCGCCCCACGATCATGGCGACGCTGCGCCGCCCTTCGGGCAGCGAGATGCGCAGGGCGCGGGCGACGGCGGCGACGTGCTGGACCAGGCTGCGCTGGGCCAGCAGGATGGCGGCGACCAGCAGTTGCGGCAGCCAGCCGAGGGCGGCGATTGCCGTGCCGAGGAACCAGCCGATCACCACCAGCAGGGCGGTCAGGGCAAGGCCGCGCAGGCGACGCTGCGTGCCGTGGTTCATTTGCCGGTCGGCCCAGCCGATCAGCCTGCCCATCAGCACGGCGGGGTGGGGCAGGCGCGACCAGATCCAGCGGGGTTCGCCCAGCAGCGCATCGAGCAGCAGGGCGAGGGTGAGAATGGCCGCGTGGCTCATGCCAAGGCCCCCGCGACGCGGTCCCAGTGATCCGGGGCGGGCAGGCCGAGGCGGATCCAGTGCGGAGAATAGGGAAAGATGCGGCTCCAGACATGGTGCCGGGCAAGGCGGGTTTGCACGGCGGCGGCGTCGGGAACCGCATAGAGGCGGAACAGGGGCGTGCCGCCGGCCAGGGTGGCCCCGGCGCCCGTCATCAGCGTGTCGAGCCGCGCGGCATCGGCCGTGAGGCGCGCGCGGGTCGCGTCCGCCCAGGGCGTATCGCGCAGGGCCTGCGTGCCGACGTGCAGCGCGGGGCCTGAGACCGGCCAGGGGCCGAGCATGTCCGACAGCGCGCCGATGCGATCCGGCGTTCCGATGACCACGCCGAGGCGCAGACCGGCCAGACCCCAGAACTTGCCGAAGCTTTTCAGGATCAACGTGTCGTCGCACGCCGTGGTCACATGCGACCGCGCCGGGGCGATGTCGCAAAAGCTTTCGTCGATCACGGTGAGGGGGGCCGTGGCGGGCGCGTCGTGAAACGCGCCGGTGGGATTGTTGGGATGGACCAGCACGCGGGCCGCCTGGCCGGGGGCGGCGTCGGTGTCGACCTGCCATCCGAGGCGCGCAAAGGCGGCTGCGTGTTCGTTGTAGGTCGGGCCGGGGATATGGACGCGGCCCGGCGCCGCCAGTGCCGGGACATGGGCGATGGCAGAGGACGCGCCGGGCACGGCCAGGATCGCCCGTTGCGGCGGCACGCCCCAGAAGGCGCGGGCCGCGTCGCAGAGCGCATCGACGGCGCCCTGGTCAGGCAGGCGCGTCCAGGCGTGGTTTGGCAGGTCGGGCAACGGGTAGGGCACGGGATTGATGCCGGTCGACAGGTCCACCCAGTCGCCGTGGGTGCCGCCAAAGGTGCGGATCGCGGCGTCCAGATTGCCGCCGTGATCGCGCAGGGCGGTTGGATCGAGAGGGCCAGTCTTGTCGAGAGGGCCAGTCTTGTCAGCAGGGCCAGTCTTGTCAGCAGGGCCAGTCTTGTCGAGAGGGCCAGTCATATGGACGGGCCAGTTCTGTCGCGCAGGCCGGTTCTGCCGATGGGGGCAGGCATATCGAGGGGGCTGATCATTCGGTGCTGTCTGGCAGGGGCGGATGACGGGTGATGAAATGCCCCTTTACCCCCTGCGGCCACTGGCGATAGGGCACCTGGCCATTGGGGCTGTCGCGGTGCAGGGCGGCATAATCGGCAATCGCGGCGGCATCGTCCTCGTCGCCCTGAAACCGGCCCAGGGTATAGCAGAGCTTTCCCGCCGCCTGGATCGCGACGTTGCACCCATGCGTGCAGCCCATCAGGCAGGAGACGCGGCGTGTCGCGATACCCCGGGCCGCGGCCAGCGGTTCGATCCGCGCTGCCAGCGCTTCGCCATCCGTCCGTTCGGCGGTGGCGGCATCCCAGCCTTCGTGTTTGCAGGTGTCGCAGATCGTGATCCAGGTTGTCATCGTGTGTCCGTGCCCTTGCGTGCCAGTGTCTGCGTCGGTCGCTGTGCGCGTGTCGGGCCGAAACGACCTGCGAACGCGACGCTGTCGCCGCTTTCACCGCAATCGGCGGAAAATTGCAATTCGTTAACCTCGCGACGGGTGTGGCAATCCTTTGTTAAGGATTTGTTATCAATTGAGTCTGATAGTCATGTTAAGAAACACTAATCAAATATGTGCGTGTCCCGACAGGATCATTTTGGAAGGGTGGTGCATTGGGTGATATCAAGGACAGAACCGGGACCGTTTCGCTGGAGGGCGATCTGCTGGGCGGCGATGGTCGCACGCGCGTTCTGGTTGTGGAGAGCGAACCACGGTTGGGATGGGTGTGGAAACGCCATCTTGATCGGCAGGGATGCCATACCAGCCTGGTGCATGGGCAGGATGCCGCGATCGAGTGTCTGCGCACGGACGATTTCCAGGTGATCGTGCTGGATCTGGTGCTGACACATGGATCGGCCCTGGCCATCGCCGATTTCGCCAACTATCGCCAGCCGGATGCAAAGGTGATCTTTGTCACCAACACCTGTTTCTTTTCCGACGGGTCCATTTTCCAGCACGCCACAAATGCCTGCGCCATGATGAATTCCGGCGCGCCGCCATCCGACCTTGCCGCGATGGTGGAACATCTGGGCGGCCACCCCGGCCAGCGCTGTTAGCCGGCCACGGTTGGCAGCCACAGTTGACTGCCGTGGGGGCCAGCAAAGCGTGCCGATCCGCGCGCCCCGTGGCGCGCAGACCGGCAGACCGGGTCAGCTGCCCGACAGCGCCTTGAGCGACGGACGTTCGCGGCCATGCGGCGCCCAGAGGTCGAGGTCGGGGGTGATCGGCAGGATGCGGTAGGGATTGATCGTGTCGTGGCTGTAGTAATAGTGCCGGATGATGTGATCGAAATTCACCGTCGCGGCGACCCCGGGCCACTGATACAATTCCCGGACGTAGTCCCAGATATTCGGATAATCCACGATCCGCTTGAAGTTGCACTTGAAGTGCGTGTGATACACCTTGTCAAAGCGGATCAGCGTCGTGAACAGGCGCCAGTCGGCCTCGGTCACACGGTCCCCAGCCAGGTAGCGGTTTTCGCTCAGCATCGCCTCGACCCAGTCCAGGCTGTCGAACAGCGGGCGCACGGCGTCGTCATAGGCCTGTTGCGATGTGGCGAACCCGGCCTTGTAGACGCCGTTGTTGATGGTGTCATAGACGCGGGTGTTGATCTGCTCGATCTCGTCCCGCAGCGGTTCGGGCCAGTAGTCATCGCTGTTGCCGGTCAGCCCGTCGAAGGCCGAGTTGAACATGCGGATGATTTCCGAACTTTCGTTCGAGACGATGGTTTTGGTGCGGGTGTCCCACAGGACGGGCACCGTGACGCGCGTCGAGGCATCCGGCTGGGCCTTGGTATAGACCTCGCGCAGGTAGCGCAGGCCCATCAGGGTATCGCCGGTCGCACCGTCGAAATCGTCGCGGAATTCCCAGCCCTCGCCCAGCATTTCTGGGTGAACGACGGAGACGGTGATGTGATCCTCAAGCCCTTTCAGCGCGCGGAAGATCAGCGCCCGGTGGGCCCAGGGGCAGGCATAGGAGACATAGAGATGATAGCGCCCGCTTTCTGCCGCAAAGCCGCCCGTCCCGGAGGGTCCGGCGCTGCCATCTGGCGTGATCCAATTGCGAAACTGTGATTCAGAGCGGACGAATTTGCCGCCGTTTTCCTTGGTGTCGTACCATTTGTCCTGCCATTCGCCGTCAACCAGAAGTCCCATGTCGCGCTCCTCCGTCTTGATTTCCATTCGTGTGTGTTGACGAAGAGGTAAGGCGGAACCCGCAATGAACCAATCCCGACAGACGCGCAGCATTCGTGCAACTCCGCACATCGTCGTCGCGCGATCGGCCTGAGCGCGCGTATCGGGGCTTTGCCGGATTGCGTCATGGGGGGGCCTCGGCTATGCACGGGGGGAGACGAGCCCGACACGGGCCGGAAAGGAGTGCGCCGCATCGGCCGACCCAGTCAGGGGGCCAGTGACGTATCGTCTGAAAGCGCCGCCTGCGGTTTGACACCCGTGGCAGGGGCGCCCTTTCCTGCTGGCGTGCCGGGCAAGGCCCGATAGGAAAGGACACGTAGATCATGCTGATATTGCGCCCCTCTGCCCGACCCCTTGCCGCGGCAGCGGCCCTGGGAGCGGCCCTTGTCGCCCCGATGCCGGCTGCGGCCCACCCCGGACATCTTGCCGATGTCGCAGGTCATGGTCACTGGCTGGGGGCCGCGGCCCTGGGGGCGGCCATCGCCATCGGGCTGTGGAAGGCCTATGCGGACCGCAAGGACCGGGACGAGGACGCGGACGCTGAAACCGAAGCTGAAGAGCTTCAAGAGGCCTGATCAAGATGAAAACCGGTGTGATGATCTGCGGCCATGGCTCTCGCAGCCAGGCGGCTGTTGACGAATTCGCGGTGCTTGCGCAAAAGCTGCCCGCCCTGCTGCCATCTGACTGGATGGTCGATTACGGCTATCTGGAGTTTGCCAATCCGGTGATCCGCGACGGCCTGGACCGTCTGCGTCATGCGGGATGCGAGCGGATCCTGGCGGTGCCGGGCATGCTGTTCGCGGCGATGCACGCCAAGAACGACATTCCCACGGTTCTCAACACCTACGCGGCGAAACACGGGATCGAGATTTCCTATGGTCGCGAACTGGGGGTCGACCCCAAGATGATCGCCGCCGCCGGGGCGCGGGTGCGCGATGCCATGGCCACGGCGGATGCCGAACACGGGACGGTGCCCTACGAGGAGACCTGCCTTGTCGTCATCGGCCGCGGGGCGTCGGACCCGGACGCCAACGGCAACGTGTCCAAGATCGCGCGGATGCTGCAGGAGGGGCTGGGCTTTGGCTGGATGGAGGTCGGCTATTCCGGTGTGACCTTTCCGCTGGTCGAACCCTGCCTGACCCACGCCACGCGCCTGGGATACAAACGCATCCTGGTGTTCCCGTATTTCCTGTTCACCGGCATCCTGATCGACCGCATCTACGGCTTTACCGATCAGGTTGCGGCGCACCATCCCGACATCCAGTTCGTCAAGGCGGGGTATCTGAACGATCATGACGAGGTGCTGGCCACCTTTGCCGAACGGGTCACTGAACAGATCGGGGAAATCCCGCCGCCGAACTGCGCCACCTGCAAGTACCGCGTTCAGGTGCTGGGGTTCGAGGCCGAGGTCGGTGCAGTGCAGGAAAGCCACCATCACCATGTCGAAGGGCAGGGCGCGAATGCCCCTGGTTCGAATGTCGAGGATTGCCAGCTTTGCGCGACGTTCTGCACCGGCGAATGCCGTCTGGAGGCCGTGCATGACCACGATCACGGCCACGCGCATCATCATCACGATCATGTCCATGGTACCCATGACCATGCACACGGGCATGACCATGGCGATGAACATGGGCACAGTCACGGGCATAGTCATGGCCACGGGCACGCCCACGCGCATGATCATGACCACGACCACGCCCATCCGGTCTATCCCCATGCAAAGCACCCCAACGGCCCCGAAAGTGCGCGTAAGCACAAGGCCTGACGACGCTTTCCGATCCTGCCGCAAGGCCCCCTTTGTCGGAGCCTTGCCGAAGTCTTCGCAACACCCAAGGTCTGACCCATGCGCCCCTACCTCAAGGACCCTGCCGCCATCTACGCTGAAAGCTTTGCAACGGTCCGGCGCGAAGCCCGGCTCGATCGTTTTTCCGCCGACCTGCAACAGATGGCGGTGCGGTTGATCCACGCCTGCGGCATGGTCGAGATCGCGGACCGGCTTGCCTGTTCGCCGGGCGCGGTCGCGGCGGGGCGGGCCGCGTTGCAGGCGGGCGCGCCGATCCTGTGTGACTGCGAAATGGCCGGCGCCGGAGTGATCCGGCGATACCTGCCGCGCGACAACCAGGTGCGCGTCACGCTGAACGATGCCCGTACACCTGCGCTGGCCGCCGAGCTGGGCACAACGCGGTCGGCGGCGGCGGTCGAACTGTGGCGCGACCATCTGGCAGGCGCTGTCGTGGCCATCGGCAACGCGCCGACGGCCCTGTTTCATCTGCTGGAGATGTTGGAGGGGGGCGCCCCGAAACCCGCGGTGATCCTGGGATTTCCCGTCGGATTTGTCGGCGCGGCCGAAAGCAAGGCCGAGCTGGCGGCAAATCCGCGTGGATGTGATTTCGTTACCCTGCGGGGGCGCCGGGGCGGGTCTGCCATGGCGTCTGCGGCGGTCAATGCGCTGGCTGCCGGTTTGCCGGAGGATCAGGCATGAACGACCCCTGGCTGCACATCGTCGGCATTGGCGAGGACGGCATGGCGGGCCTGTTGCCTGCCACACGCGCCGTGGTCGAAGCGGCCGAGGTCATCATCGGGGGTGAGCGTCACCACGCCCTGTCCGACAGCATCAAGGCAGAGCGCCTGGCCTGGCCATCGCCGTTCGACGCGCTGATCGATCAGCTGCTGGCGCTGCGGGGCAGGCGTGTTGTCGTTCTGGCGACCGGCGACCCGCTTTGGTATTCCGTTGGCGCCCGGATCGGGCGGGCGGTGCCGGCCCCGGAGATCGTTTATCATCCGCAGCTTTCGGCATTTCAGCTGGCAAGCGCGCGGATGGGGTGGTCGATGGCCGATCTGGAAACGCTGACCGTACATGGCCGGCCGGTCGAGCAGATGATTGCCTTTATCCAGCCTGATGCGCGCCTGCTGATCCTGACGACCGGTGCGGACACGCCGGGCCGGATCGCGCGTTTCCTGTGCGAACGCGGTTTCGGGGCGTCGGCCATGACCGTGCTGGCCAACATGGGGGGCGCGGACGAGGCGCGCTTTGACGGTACCGCAGAGAGCTGGGATCACGTCGTGCCCGCCTTCAACACATTGGCGGTCGAGTGCATCGCGGCGCCCGGCGCGGCGCTGTTGCCGCGTGTGCCGGGGCTGCCGGACGATCTGTTTCAACATGACGGCACGATGACCAAGCGCGAGGTGCGCGCGGTAACGCTGGCCAAGCTGATGCCGATGCGCGGGGCGTTGCTGTGGGACATCGGCACGGGCTGCGGGTCGGTCGCGGTCGAGTGGATGCGCGCGGCACGGTATGCGCGCGCGATCGGAATCGAGCCGCGCGCCGACCGGCGGGTGCTGGCGGCGGCGAACGCGCTGGCGCTTGGCACGCCGCGGCTGGAGCTGGTGGACGGGGTGGTGCCTGCGGCACTGGACGGTCTGGCGCGCCCCGACGCGGTGTTCATCGGCGGCGGGTTGAGCGAGGCTGTGTTCGATGTGGCATGGGCGGCACTGAAGCCGCTGGGGCGATTGGTGGCCAATTGCGTGACGTTGGAGAGCGAGGCGGTGCTGGTTGCCCTGCACAAGCGCCACGGTGGAGAGTTGGTGAAAGTGTCGGTGAACCGCGCCGCGCCCGTCGGGACGCGCACGGGATGGCGGCCGCTGATGCCGGTGACGCAATGGTCGCTGGTCAAGCGATGACCGGGGTCGTGGCGGCAGGGAGCCCCTTTTTCGCAGGTATCGTCGGCCGGATGACGGGAGGCCGCGCGTGAGAACGGGAACGCTATACGGTGTCGGGCTGGGGCCGGGCGATCCGGAGCTGATCACTCTCAAGGCGGCGCGGCTGATCGCGGCGGCGGGGGTCGTGGCCTATCCGGCATTGGCCGGCGGGGCGAGCTTTGCCCGATCCATCGCGGCGGATCTGATCGGGCCCGCGGCGCAGGAGATCGTGATGGAGGTGCCGATGGCCCTGGAGCGGGCGCCTGCGCAGGCCGTTTATGACGCCGGTGCGGCGCGGATTGCCGGGCATTTGCAGCAGGGGCGCGACGTTGTCTGCCTCTGCGAGGGGGACCCGCTGTTCTATGGGTCGTTCATGTACCTGTTCGCGCGGCTGTCGGGGCGGTTTGCGCTGGAGGTCGTGCCTGGTGTGACATCGGTATCGGCCTGCGCCGCGCGCGCCGGGGTTGCGCTGGTGGCGCGCAACGACCGCTTTGCCGTTCTGCCGGGGCCCTTGCCCGAAGAGGAGCTGAGCGCGGGGATCGCACGCGCCGAGAGCGTCGCGATCATGAAGGTCGGGCGGCATCTGGGCAAGATAAGGCGGGTGATTGCGGCCCTGGGGCTGGAGCACCGGGCGGTCTATGTCGAGCGCGCAGGCCTGGCGGAAGAGGTGATCGTTCCGCTGGCAGAGGCGCCGGAGGTGGCGCCGTATTTTTCGATGATTCTGGTGACGAAGGGAACTGATCCGTGGCTGTAACTCCGGTGGTGATGTGCGTCTCGGGCGCGGGCGAGACCGTGGCGCGGCGGGTGGCAGAGGCGCTTGGCGTGCCGCTGCACGGGCGCGCGGGGCGTGTGCGGGGCGCGGACGCGGTCTTTGACAATGCGCTGGAATTTGCGCGCGCGATGTTTGCCGCCGGGCGGCCGGTCATCGGGGTCTGTGCAAGCGGCATCCTGATCCGGGCCGTGGCGCCAATGCTGGGGGACAAGCGCAACGAGCCGCCGGTGGTATCGGTGTCGGACGACGGAGCCGTGGTGGTGCCGCTGCTGGGCGGTCATCGCGGCGCAAACCGCCTGGCGCGCGAGATCGCCGGCGCGCTGGAGGCCGTGGCGGCGGTGACGACGGCGGGGGACGTGACGCTGGGGCTGGCCCTGGATGAGCCGCCTGCGGGATGGCGTCTTGGCACGCCGGAGTTGGCGCAGGATGCGATGGCGCGATTGCTGGGGGGCGAGGGTGCGCGGGTCGAGGGCGCGGCGGACTGGCTGGCGGGGTTGCCGGCGGGAGAGATGCGGATCGTGGCCGGGGTCGCGCCCGCCGAGGCCGGCGTGCTGACGTTTCATCCGCAGCGGTTTGCGCTTGGCGTCGGATGTTCGCGGGGCTGTCCACCGGAGGAGCTGGAGGCGCTGGTGTCGGGAATGCTGGCCGATGCCGGTGTTTCGCCGTACGCGCTGGCGGGGGTGTTCACGCTGGACGTCAAGGCGGACGAACCTGCGGTGCTGGCGCTGGCGGCCCGCTGGGATCTGCCGTTACGGGTCTTCTCGGCCGAGGAGCTGGAGGCGCAGGCGGGGCGGCTGGTAACGCCGTCTGAGGTGGTCTTTGCCGAGGTCGGCTGCCACGGCGTGTCGGAGGGCGCGGCGCTGGCGGGCGCGGGCGATGGCGCGTTGCGACGCCCCAAGCGCAAGAGTGCCATGGCGACCTGCGCGCTGGCCGAAACCGCAGAAGTCATCACGCAGCTGCGCGGGCGGCCACGCGGGCGGTTGTCCATTGTCGGCATCGGTCCGGGGCAGGCGAGCTGGCGCACACCGGAGGTGTCGCGGCTGGTGTCGGAGGCCGAGGAATTGGTGGGGTACGGGCTGTATCTCGATCTTCTGGGGTCGCTGGCCCTGGGCAAGCGGCGCAGTGATTTTCCGCTGGGCGGAGAGGAGGCGCGTTGCCGTCATGCCCTGGAGCGGGCGGGGCAGGGGCGCAACGTGGCCCTGGTGTGTTCCGGGGATGCGGGCATCTATGCCATGGGCGCGCTCGTCTTCGAGCTGATGGACCGGGGTGCGGCGGACAAGGGGGTGAGTGCGGCGGCGCGTCGGGTCGAAGTCATCTGTTCGCCCGGGGTGTCGGCGTTGCAGGGGGCGGCCGCACGGGCCGGTGCCCCCCTGGGGCATGACTTTTGCGCGATATCGCTGAGCGATCTGTTGACCCCGCGCGAGGATATCCTGCGCCGGCTGAAGGCGGCGGCGGAGGGAGATTTCGTGATCGCCTTTTATAATCCGGTGAGCCGGACACGGCGGACACTGCTGGCGGAGGCGCGGGAGATCCTGTTGCAGCATCGCCCGGCCGATACGCCGGTGATGTTGGCGAGCAATCTTGGCAGGGTGGATGAGCTGGTGCGGTACCGCAGGCTGGATGCCCTGAAGGTGGACGAGGTCGACATGCTGACGGTGGTGCTGGTCGGGTCCAGCAACTCGTCCCTGGCGATGCTGGGCGAGGGGCCAAGGATGTACACGCCGCGCGGTTACGCGCGCCGGATCGACGGGGACCTGTCGGAGACCGGGTAGGGGGCGCTGCCCCCGCCGCTGGCGCGGCCCCCCGGGGATATTTTGAAACAGGGAAACAGGCAGGGAGATCTGCCGGGACAGGACGGTATGAAGGTTTATTTCATCGGCGCAGGGCCGGGCGATCCGGAATTGCTGACGCTGAAGGCGCAGCGGCTGATCGCGGCCTGTCCGGTCTGTCTCTATGCCGGATCGCTGGTTCCTGCCGAGGTCGTGGCCGGGGCGCCGGCGGGCGCGCGGGTGCTGGATACGGCGCCGATGACCCTGGCGCAGACCCACGGCGAGATCCTGGCGGCGCGGGCGCGCGGCGAGGATGTGGCGCGGGTGCATTCCGGGGATCCGTCGCTGTACGGGGCGATTGCCGAGCAGGTGCGGCGGCTGCGCGCCGATGGGGTCGACTACGAGATCATCCCGGGGGTCCCGGCCTATGCCGCGGCGGCTGCCGCCCTGGGGCAGGAATTGACGGTGCCGGAGGTGGCGCAGAGCATCGTGCTGACACGGGTCAGCATGAAAAGCACCTCGATGCCGGAACACGAAACGCTGGAGACCTTTGCCCGCAGCCGGGCCACCCTGGCGATCCATCTGGGGGTGCGCAACCTGCGCGAGATCGAACGGCAGCTGAGCCCGTATTACGGGGCGGATTGTCCGGTGGTCGTGGCCTATCGTGTCGGCTGGCCGGACCAGATGTTCATCCGTGGCACGCTGGCGGATATTCATGCCAGGGTGCGCGCGCAGAAGATCACGCGCACCGCGCTGATCCTGGTGGGGCCGGTGCTGGGAGAGGTGCGCGATTTCCGTGACTCGGCCCTGTACGACGCGGCGATGCCACATGTCTTGCGTCCCCGGGTTCAGGGGGAGCGTGGCCAAGGCGAGGAAGATTAGGGGCGCGGGTGTTTTCACGCAAGTGTCGCGTTGATGAAACACGGCTGTCGTGCAGATATCGCAAATGCGAGGCTTAACTTGACGTAAATGTCTGGCGGTTCATCCTGTTGGGAGTGGACGATCCCGTGGGGGTGAGTCGCGCGCCTGCTGCGCTGTTCGCGCCGGGTGAATGTGGGGGACGACATGACGACCTATCTGCCAAAGGACATCACGGACGGTCTGGTTGCGGCGCGCAAGATGGCGTTGCGCAAGGCGTCGCGTCTGCGTGTCGAAGCCGATGGTAGCAGCCACAAGGTGCTGCGCCGTTGGGAGAACGGGTTTTCCGTCGATGCCGCCGATGCGCCGCACCTGCGCGGCCTGGTGGAACTGTTCGACGGTGCAACCTTTATCGCGTCCTGCCTGATCATCGCGTCCGCCGAGGAAGAGGGCGAGATGCAATATGAATTCAAGCGCTCGACCGCGGCGCGCGATCATGCGCCGCTGGATTTTCAGCAGGACGAGGATGCCCCTTTTGCCTTGTTGGGCAAGAGCTGAGGATTTCCGTCACGACTGGCTTGGCTTTGCGCCTAGGGCGGCGGCGCGCGCCGCGGTCTTTGGGCAAGGCTGGCCCATGGTATGGGGTGGCAGTGCGCCTGCGGGGTCACTGTGTCTCGTGAATTTTCACAAGGCTCTGAAATTGCTTGTCGTTATTGCTGCGGTTTCCGTTTTGGTGCGGCGCCAGATAGTTTGCTATTTGGCATAACAATATTTGACAAGATGTTTGGGCCGTTGCATCCTGCATCTGCGTGACGCCCCAGGACGGCGAAAGGCACGGTCTGTTCAGGGCAGACCTTCGGGGAGGAGCCGCACCGATATCGATTTCGGATCGCGGGCCCGAATGCCGACAAAGACCGACGGGGCAGATGTCGCATGTAGGGAGGAACCACATGACACTACTCAAGACCGCTCTCCGCGGGCTCGCCGCTAGCGCGATCCTGGCGGGCACGACCATCGCAGGCCATGCGCAGGACGTGACGCTGAAGATGCATTATTTCCTGCCCGAGCAAGCCATCGTGCCGAAAATGGCGCTGAAGGTCTGGTCGGACAAGGTCGAGGCCGACAGCGACGGCCGGATCAAGATCCAGCATTTCCCATCGATGCAGCTGGGGGGGACCCCGCCCGAACTGGCCGAACAGGTTGTCGATGGTGTCGCCGATATCATCTGGACCCTGCCGGGCTATACCCCGGGGCGTTTCCCGTCGACCGAGGTGTTCGAGCTGCCGTTCATCGCGACGGATCCCGAGGCGACATCGCAGGCATTCTATGAATACGCCGAGAAGAACATGCTGGATACCGAGCTGGCGGGCATGCATCTGCTGGCCGCCTGGGTGCATGGGCCGGGCGTGATCCATTCGAAGGAACCGATCACCAGCATCGAAGACCTGAATGGCGTCAAGCTGCGCGCGCCGACCCGCGTCACCAACGAATACTTCGGTGAGCTGGGCGCGACCCCGATCGGGATGCCGGTTCCGGCCGTGCCCGAAGCGCTGTCGAAAGGCGTCATCGACGCGACGGTTCTGCCGTGGGAGGTCACGACCTCTCTCAAGATTTCGGAGTTGGTGAACAACCACACGGAATTCCCCGATGCGACGCTGTATGTCGCGACGATGATCTTTGCGATGAACGAGGCCAAGTACGAGTCGCTGCCGGATGATCTTAAGAAGGTGATCGACGACAACTCTGGCCTGGCATTTTCGGCCTTTGCCGGCGACGTCATGGCGCAGGGTGACGAAATCGGTCGCAAGATCGCGATGGATCACGGCAACAACTTTGTCGAGCTGACCCCGGAGCAGATCGAGACGTGGAAAGCCGCCGGTGCCCCGGTCGAGGAAAACTGGATCGCCGAGATGGATGGCAAGGGCATGGATGGCGCCGCCATGGTGCAGGAAGCCCGCGATCTGATCGCCAAGTACACCAAGTAACAACCAGATCCTGCGCGATGGCATGCTCCGTTGCGCAGGGTCGGCGGTGCCGCAAGCGGTACGACGGTTTGCAGCCGGGGCGCGAAGCGCGCCGTGGCGAAGGGCTGGACGACATGCCTCTGAGGGGAGAGACAGGTGCGCATACACTCGGTTTTCATGGCGCTGGCGCGGATCATGGCCATCCTCGGGGGGCTGGTCCTGACGGTGCTGATCCTGCTGACGGTGGTGTCCGTCTTTGGCCGCACATTGAACGGCATCCTGCATTGGGAGTGGCTGGAAGCGATTGCGCCGGGCGGGACGAAGGCGCTGCTGGATTTGGGCGTCGGCCCCGTTCTAGGGGATTTCGAGCTGGTCGAGGCCGGGATCGCCTTTACCATCTTTGCCTTTCTGCCATTGACCCAGATCACGGCATCTCATGCCACGGTCGACGTTTTCACGGCGATCCTGCCGGTAACGGCGAACAGGGTTCTGATCGCCTTTTGGGAGGTGATCTTTGCCATCGCGATGGTGATCATCGCCTGGCGACTTTACGACGGGATGCTGGGCAAGATGCGCTATAACGAAACGACTTTCCTGTTGCAGTTTCCTGTCTGGTGGGCCTACGCGGCCTCGTTCGGTGCTGCTGTGGTGGCGGCGGTTGTCACGGTCTACACGGCGCTGGTGCGCCTGATCGAGCTGGTTCGCGATCGCGCCATCCTGCCGGACCACGGGGGGGCAGGACATTGACCGATTTCGAAGTTGGGCTGTATTCGTTCCCGGTTCTGCTGGTCCTTATCTTCTTGCGTATGCCGATTGGGCTGGCGATGTTCGCCGTCGGCTTTGTCGGGTTGGACATGGTGACCGGCGGGATGCTGGTGGCGCTGTCCAAGCTGAAGTCCGAGACCTATTCGACCTTTTCCAGCTATTCGCTGTCCATCGTGCCGATGTTCCTGTTGATGGGCCATTTCGCGACGCTGGGCGGGATGAGCCAGTCATTGTTCAGGGCCGCCGAGAGCTTTCTCGGGCATCGCAGGGGCGGGGTTGCCATGGCGGCCATCGGGGCCTGTGCGGGGTTTGGCGCGATTTGCGGGTCGTCCCTGGCGACGGCAGCCACGATGAGCCAGGTCGCCCTGCCGGAATTGCGCCGCTATGGCTATTCCGGCGGCTTTGCCACGGCCACGCTGGCCGCTGGCGGAACCCTGGGTATCCTGATCCCGCCGTCTGTCATCCTGGTGATCTATGCCATCCTGACCGAGCAGAACATTGCGAAGCTGTTCATGGCGGCCTTTGTGCCGGGCATTCTGGCGGCCGTCGGGTACATCATCACGATATCGATCTACGTGCGCCTGCACCCGGACAGCGCGGGCACACGAGAGCCGATGCCGATGGCCCAGCGGTTTCGGGCGCTTGTCGACGTGTGGCCTGTCATGCTGGTCTTTCTTGCCGTCGTCGGCGGCATCTACCTGGGCTTTTTCACCCCGACCGAAGGCGCGGCAGTCGGTGCGTTCGGCACCGGGTTGATTGCATGGGTCAACGGCGGACTGCGCGGCAAAGCCTGGGCGCAGAGCTTTTACGCGACGGCGAAATCCACCGCGATGATCTTTTTCATCGTGCTGGGTGCGGGGTTCTACAACGGGTTCCTGGCGCAAACGCGGGTGCCGCAGGAGCTGTCGGAATGGGTGGTCAACCAGGGCTTCGGCGCCTGGACCGTGCTGGTCATCATCCTGTTGCTGTACCTTGTGATGGGCTGCCTGATGGATTCGCTGTCGATGATCCTGCTGACGGTGCCGATCTTTTTCCCGATCATTTCGGTCCTGGATTTCGGCCTGACACCCGAAGAGCTGGCAATCTGGTTCGGCATCATCATCCTGATCGTGGTCGAAGTGGGACTGATCACGCCGCCGGTGGGGATGAACCTGTTCGTGATCAATTCGATGGACCGCGACACGCCGATCGCCAAGACCTATTCGGCCGTGATGTACTTTGTCGCCTCCGATATCGTGCGGGTCGCCCTGCTGGTGATCTTTCCGGGGATCACGCTGTTTCTGCTGCGAATTTTTAACTGAGGTGAGGACGGGGTGCGGCCGGGGCAATCTGTGCCTGGCCTGGTTATGCATTATAGCTATTCGTCTGAATGACTACTGAACGGGAGGAGGACACTATGGAAATCAAGGGGATCGGCGCCATCGTCACGGGCGCTGGAAGCGGGCTGGGGGCAGCGACGGCGCGCCATCTGGCCGGCCTGGGCGCAAAGGTCGGCGTCTTCGATTTCAATGAAGCCGGGGCGCGGAGTGTCGCGGAGGAAATCGGCGGCCTGGCCTGTCCGGTGAACGTGTCGGACGAGGCGCAGGTCGCGAGCGCCTTCGAGGATTTCATCGCCTGGAACGGGGCCGCGCCGCGCGTGCTGGTGAATTGCGCCGGGATCGGTACGGCGGGGCGCGTGGTGAACCGCGAGGGCAAGCTGTCCATCGATGCGTTCCGTCGCACGCTGGATGTGAACCTGATCGGCAGCTACATCACCCTGTCCTACGCCGCCCGCGCCATGGCCGAGCTGGAGCCTGTCGGGCCGGACAACGAACGCGGCGTGATCATCAACACCGCCTCGGTCGCCTATCAGGACGGCCAGATCGGGCAGGCGGCCTATGCGGCCTCAAAGGGCGGCATCGCCTCGCTGACGCTGCCTGTCGCACGGGAACTGGCGCGTTCCGGCATCCGGGTGATGGGGATCGCGCCGGGCATGTTCCAGACGGCCATGGTCGACGGATTGCCCGAGGAAACGCAGCGCAGCATCGCCGCGACGATTCCCTTTCCGCCTCGGTTCGGCAGCCCGTCGGATTACGCCTCGCTGGCGGAACAGATCATTCGAAACACGATGCTGAACGGCACCGTCATCCGCCTGGACGGCGCGGTGCGGTTGCCGCCGAAATAAGGAAGACCTGTCATGAGTGATGTCCTGTCCGTTGACCTTCAGGGCCCGATTGCGGTGCTGACGATGACCCGCCCAGACAAGCGCAACGCGATGAACGATACGCTGCTGGCGGCGCTGGATGCGTTCTTTTCCGCCCCGCCCGAAGGCGCCAAGGTTGTCGTGCTGGTCGGTACGGCGGGGCATTACTGTTCGGGTCTGGACCTGTCCGAACATGTGGCGCGGAACGCGGAAGGCACGTTGAAACATTCGCGCGGCTGGCATGGGGTGATGGACAAGATCCAGTTTTCCGGGCTGCCCGTGGTCTCGGCCATGTTCGGCGCGGTGATCGGGGGCGGGCTGGAGCTGGCGACCTCGACCCATGTGCGCATTGCAGAACCTTCGGTGATCTTTCAGCTGCCCGAGGGCCGGCGGGGGATCTTTGTCGGGGGCGGGGCAACGGTGCGTGTGGGCCGCATTCTGGGCGCCGACCGAATGACGGAAATGATGCTGACCGGCCGCAAGTACGGGGCCGAAGAGGGTCTGCGTCTGGGCCTGTGCCATTATGCCGTGGGCGAGGGCGAGGCGCTGGACCTTGCGATGGAACTGGCGGGCAAGATCGCGAAAAATGCCAGCCTTTCCAACTATATCATGATCAACGCCATTTCGCGTATCAACGACATGGCGCGTGGCGACGGGTTCTTTACCGAGAGCCTTTCGGCCGCGATTGCCCAGACCAGCGAGGACGCAAAGGAAGGCCTGCGTGCTTTTCTTGAGAAACGCGCACCGGAGTTCCGCTGATGCCGTTGGGCGCGTCGAAAGAGCCGGATCAGATTGCGACCCCGACGCGCGGGGATCAGCGGCTGCGTGGCTTTGTCGGCTATAGCCTCAAGCGCGCCTACCACCTGATCCAGTCCGACGCGATGCGGGTGCTGGAACCGCTGGGCCTGCGCATTTCGACCTATTCGGCGCTGGCGGTGATCTGCGACAACGCGGACCTGCGTCAGAGCCAGCTTGCCGAGATCCTGAGTATCGAGCGGTCGAACACGGTTGTGATCATCGATGCGCTGGAAAAGGCTGGCCTGATCGCGCGACACAGGGTGCCGACGGACCGGCGTTCCTATGCGCTGCGGGCGACGCCGGAGGGGCGGCGCATGAACGAAGAGGCGACGCGTGTGCTGGCGGCGCACGAAGACAGGATCCTGACACCCCTGAGCGACGACGAACGCCGGACAATGATCGCCCTGCTGCGGCGGATTGATGGTTCGGCCCCGTCGCGCCGCACGGGGTCTGAGGACGATCCGGAGGGAGGAAACCGGAATGAGAGATCTGACTAGATTTGCACCGCATTCGGTGGAGCTGGAGACGCGCGCGGATGGTGCCATCCTGATGCGGTCCAACACCCGGCTGTCGCCCTATGCCGAGACGACGGGCGCGTGGCTGGATCATTGGGCCGAGACCGCGCCGGATAGGGTTTTTATCGCGGAACGCCAAGGGGATGGTTGGCGCGAGGTGACCTATGCGCAGGCCCGCGATCAGGTGCGCGGGCTGGCAGGCTGGCTGTTGGCGCAGGGATTTCAGCGCGGTCAGATCGTCGCCTGCCTGTCGGCCAATGGCGTCGATCACGGGCTGCTGGTGCTGGCGGCGCAGTACATCGGCCTCGCCTCGACATCGGTGGCAGAGCAATACAGCCTGATCCCCGGCGCGCATGAGCGGCTGGCGCATGTCGTGGAAACCGCCAGGCCCGCGCTGATTTATGTAGATGACGCGGCACGTTACGGTGCCGCCCTGGACCTTGAGGTGGTGCAGGGCATTCCGGTGCTTGCCAGCGATGCCGGGGGGCGCGATGTGTCCGTGTTCGCCGAGGCGGCGGCGCATGGGACCGAGGGCGTCGATGCAGCGCATGATGCCGTGGGGCCGGAGACGCTGGCCAAGGTGTTGTTCACCTCCGGCTCGACCTCTCAGCCCAAGGCGGTGATGACGACGCATCGGATGATGTGCGTGAACCAGGCGCAACTGGCGGCGGCCTTTCCGTTGCTGACGCAGAAGGTGCACACGATTGTCGATTGGCTGCCGTGGAACCATGTCTTTGGCGGGTCGCATAATTTCAACATGATGCTGGCGCATGGCGGCGCGATCTACATCGACGACGGCAAGCCGACGGATACACTGTTTGCGCGCACCATCGAGAACCTGAAGCTGAAGACCGGCACGCTGAGTTTCAACGTGCCGGTGGGCTATGCCAAGCTGAATGAGGCGTTGAAGGCGGATAAGGCCTTGAGAGAGCAGTTCTTTTCCGGTCTCGACCTGATGTTTTATGCCGGTGCGTCCTTGCCGCAGGAAGTCTGGCAGGGGTTGGAGGACATGGGCGTCGAGGTGAATGGCGAGCCGCCCTATTTCATCTCGTCCTGGGGCATGACCGAAACCTCGCCCTGCACGGTGCTGGTGCATGAACGTGTGCGCCGTTCAGGCATCATCGGGGTGCCGGTGCCGGAGGTCGAGGTGAAGCTGATCCGGGAAGAAGAGAACCGCTATGAGTTGCGCGTCAAGGGACCGAACATCATGCCGGGTTACCTGGATGCCCCTGAAAAGACCGCGGAAAGTTTCGATGCCGAAGGGTATCTGATCACCGGGGACGCGGTGCGGTTTGTCGATCGGGACGATCCCGATCGCGGGTTGGCGTTCGATGGGCGGATCTCGGAAGACTTCAAGCTGACCTCGGGGACGTGGGTGCGGGTCGCGGCGATCCGTGCGGGCGTCATGACCGCGTTGGACGGTCTGGTCGGGGATGTCGTGATCACCGGCCATGACCGGAATGAATTGGGTGCCTTGCTGGTGCCGGCGGTGCCTGTGAATGGCGGCGAAGGTGAGGTGGTGCGTGATCCCGACATGTTGGCGCAAATTCGTGAACGTTTGGCTAACCTCGCGGCCACATCCACCGGCAGTTCGACCCGCGTGGGTCGGGCGCTGGTCATGGCCGAGCCACCCAGCCTGACCCAGGCCGAGATGACGGCCAAGGGAAACATCAATATTCGCAAGCTGTTGACCCGGCGTGCGGATCTGGTCGAGCGGCTGTATGCCGGGGCCGATCCGGCGGTGATCGAGGTCTGAAAGGAAGACAAATGGTTGATATCAACAAGGTTCGCGCGATCGATATTCACACCCACGCCGAGGAGCCTTGCGGCTGTCATTCGGACGACGGATATGACGATCTGCAAAGCACGATGGCGAAGTATTTCCGTGCGCCGTGGAACCACCCTCCGACAGTGCCGGAAACGGCAAAACACTATAGGGAACAGAACATTGCGGCCGTGATCTTTCCCGTCGATGCCGAGCGTGAGACGGGGTATCGGCGCTACAGGAACGAGGAAGTGGCGGAGCTGGCGGCAGAGAATGACGACGTGCTGATCCCGTTTGCCTCGATCGACCCGCACAAGGGCAAGATGGGGGTGCGCGAGGCGAAGCGGCTGATGCGCGATTTCGGTATCAAGGGGTTCAAGTTTCACCCGACGATGCAGGGATTTTATGCCAACGACAGAATGGCTTATGGCCTATACGAGGCAATCGCGGAGGAGGGGGGCATTGCCCTGTTCCACACCGGGCAGACCGGGGTCGGGTCGGGTATGCCGGGCGGCAACGGGATGCGGCTGAAATATTCCAACCCGATGTACATGGATGATGTGGCGGTGGATTTTCCGGAGATGAAGATCATCCTGGCCCACCCCAGCTTTCCCTGGCAGGAAGAGGCGCTGGCCGTGGCGCAGCACAAGCCGAATGTCTATATCGACCTCAGCGGCTGGTCGCCCAAGTACTTTCCTGAAATCCTTGTGAAATATTGCAATTCGATCCTGAAGAAGAAGGTGCTGTTCGGGTCGGACTGGCCGATGATCACGCCGGAACGCTGGTTGTCGGATTTCGAGAAGATCGCCATCAAGGACGAGCTGCGCGAGGATATCATCAAGGGCAATGCGGCGCGGTTGCTGGGGCTGAGCTGAGGTGGAAATACGTTGCCCCGGTGCGGTTCTGCACCGGGGGGCGGTGGGCGGCACCGACGTACCTGCTAAGCCGTTGATATTGCCAGATTCGAACGTCGGTATCTGGACGGTATCGAAGCGGTATCTGAACGGTGCGTACACACCGCCTTAGCCGGGCATTGGCAGGTCGAGGATGTTGCGTGCCTGCGCCCAGGTGGCGACGGGGCGTTCGGCCTGTTCGCAGAGGTCGGTGACGCGTTTCACCAGCGCGGCGTTCGAGGGCGCGAGGGTGGTGCGGTCGAGGCGGATGTTATCCTCCAGCCCGCAGCGGGCATGGCCACCGGTTTCGACGCACCATTTGTTCAGGGTCAGCTGGTGCGCGCCGATGCCCGCGGCGCAGAATTCGCTGTCGGGCAGAAGCCGGGCCATGGTTGCGCGGTAGTAGTCGAAGACATCGCGGTCGACCGGCATGGCATTCTTCACCCCCATGACGAACTGCACGTAGGGCGACTGGGTCAGCCGCCCGTCGCGGTACATCAGCGCGGCCTGGTGGATGTGCGAGAGGTCAAAGGCCTCGATCTCGGGGCGGATGGCATAGGTCTTCATCTCGGAGGCCAGCCAGTCGACCAGATCGGGCGGGTTTTCATAGACACGGGTGGGGAAGTTGTTCGACCCCACGGTGAGCGAGGCCATGTCGGGTTTCAGCGGCAGCATCCCGCCGCGCGTCGCCCCCGCCCCGGAGCGCCCGCCGGTGGAGAACTGGATGATCATGCCGGGGCAGTGTTTTTCCAGCCCTTCCTTGAGGGCGGCGAACCTGTCGGGATCGGAGGAGGGGGTTTCATCGGCGTTGCGCACATGGGCGTGGCAGATGGTGGCCCCGGCCTCGAACGCGGCCTGGGTCGATTCGACCTGTTCGGCAATGGTGATGGGGACGGCCGGGTTATCGGCCTTGCGGGGCAGCGAGCCGGTGATGGCGACGCAGATGATGCAGGGTTTTGTCATGGGTCGAGTTTGATCGCTGCGGGTGCGGTGTCAACCGGCACGTGGGCTGAAAGCGGACCGTCGGGGCGCGCCATTGTGCGGCGATGCCTGCTGCGCATCCGGTTGTCAGGGCGCGCCGCATGGTGTCTGTCTTTGGCAGGCCGGTTGGTGGGTTGGTTGGCCGGATGACAGGGAAGGATACGGCGATGCTGGGGCAATTGTCCGGGGTTGTGGGCGCGATGGATCTGCTGGGGACGTTTGTCTTTGGTCTGAGCGGGGCGATGCTGGCGGTGCGACGCGACCTGGATCTGTTCGGCATCCTGGTGCTGTCGCTGGTGGCCGCGACCGCGGGAGGTGCGGTGCGCGACGTGCTGATCGGGGCCACGCCGGCGGCCTTTCTGATCGACCAGCGGTATTTTCTGGCGGCCCTGCTGGCCGGGGTCGTGGTGTTTGCGGCACACGCCCCGATCGAGCGGATGACGCGGCCGGTCATGGTGCTGGATGCGCTGGGGCTGGGGTTGTTCGCCGTCACCGGGGCGCAGAAGGCGCTGGCCTATGATCTTGGGTCGATGGGTGCGGTCTGGATCGGGGTGCTGACGGCCTGTGGCGGCGGTGCGCTGCGCGATGTGCTGGTGGCCGAGGTGCCGCGCGTTCTGCGCGAGGAGATCTATGCGCTGGCCGCGTTGCTGGGCGCGCTGGTGGTGGTGCTGGGGCATTGGGCCGGCTGGCCGGCGGGGGCAACTGCCGTGGTGGGGGCGATGCTGGCCAGCGCCTGGCGGATCGTCGGGGTCTACCGGGGCTGGCAGGTACCGCGTGCGCGCCGGCGGTGAGGCGGCAGGAGGCGCATCCTGGGCGTTGTTTGCAGTGGCGCCGGCGCGGCACGCGGCGGCCAGGTGAGACATCACGCCTTTATCTGCGGACGGTGCAAATGGCGGAGGTGGCAGGGGGGCGCTGCCCCCCGCGCCGCGGGCGCGTCCCCCGGGGGTATTTTCGGCCAGATGAGAGAGCCCTGGGGCGTTCGTTCGAGGGGGGGCGGCAGGTGTGGGGTGACGGCGTGGTTGAGGGCGCGGGTGACGGCGCGGGTGAGGGCGCATGAGAAAACTTTCGCGGGTCGGTGAAACCTTTGGTCGGCTGGCCGCGTGGTTTTGAGCATCGCCGGGCAAAACGTCCCGGCAAAACAACCCGGAGGAATGAAGATGTTCAAACGTACCGCACTTGCCACTGTTGCCCTGGCCGGAACCGTTTCGATGGCGCTGGCCGCCTCGGACGGCATGATGGAAAATCCCACGGTGGGTGGGGCGCCGATGATGGCGGACATGACGATTGCCGAGAATGCGGGCAATGCGCCGAACCTGACGACGCTGGTGGCCGCCGTGAAAGCGGCCGGGCTGGCGGAGACCCTGATGGGGGCGGGGCCGTACACCGTATTCGCGCCGACCAACGACGCCTTCGGCAAGATCGACAAGGCGGCGCTGGACAAGTTGCTGATGCCCGAGAACCAGGCGCAGTTGCAGCAGATCCTGACCTGCCACGTGGTGGGCGCCGAGGCGTTTTCGACCGATATCGCCGGGATGATCGCGGATGATGGCGGAATGCACGTGGTGCCCACGGTCGGCGGCTGCAAGCTGGACGCCTACATGGAGGGTGGCGCGCTGAAGTTGAAGGATGAGAATGGCCGGATCGCGACCGTGACCACCGCCGATGTCGACCAGTCGAACGGTGTGGTGCATGTGATCGACCGCGTGATGCTGCCCGCAGGCCAGGCTGGCTGAGGCAGGATCTTTCATCGGTGACGGGAAGGGGGCGTGCGCGGCACGTCCCCTTTTTTGCGTTTGGGGCACGCTCTGGATGGTCGGGCTTTGGGGGTCAGACTCTGGATGGTCGGGCTGCGGAGCGCCCTCGGTGTCGGCCCTGCGGATGTCAGGCGGGTTGTGGTGTGGCGAGGCCGAGCAGGGGTTTGGCGTTTGAGGCATGGCGCGCGATCATCTGGCGGGCCTGGCGGCCCTTGACCAGGGGGCGGGCCGAGACGCGGTGCGCGGGGTGGCCGGTATGGCGGGTCAGCAGCGCCGAGACGGTGTCGCGCCCGGCGCGACCGATGTTTTCCAGTGCAAAGGGCCCGGTATAGAAGGTTTCGCTGGGGGCGCCTTCGGCGAAGATCACCTCGTGTCGGTCGAGCAGGAGGTGGAAATAGTCCAGCGGCCGGGTGCCCTGGTCGGGCAGCGTGCCGGGCAGGCAGTGGGTGATGCCGGGCAGGTCCGTCAGCAGGCGCGCGGGGATCAGCACCTCGGCCGCGCCGAACATGCGCCGTGCAATGGGCGAGCGGACCAGCATGCGGTGTTGCGGCGAGACGATCAGGGGGCGCCGGGGCAGTCCTTTGCCGAGGGCGCCGGCGTCGATGCGGATCGGGGCAAGTCGCGGGCGGGTGACCAGGGTTTGCGGGTGCAGGACCCAGCCCCCGATCCAGCGGATCGGTTGGTCGCCATGGTCCTGGGTCGTCAGAAGATCGCCGACACGCAGGGTTTCGACGCGGCGCGCGCCGGTGCTGGTCTGGATCAGGGTGCCACGGGCAAAGCAGACGGGGGTGCTGTCGGTCGGATCGGTGCCGGGCACCTGATCGGGGTTGCTGGTTTCGATCTCGGTCGGTTCGACGGCGGGGAAATTCTTTTCCAGCGTGTCGATATAGCTGTTCACGTCGGCGCCGCCGCCGACCGGGGCGGGGCTGTAGAGGGTGCCGTTGTTGGCGCTGGCGGGGGGCTGGCCATCGAACAGGAGCTGACCGCCGCCGGTATCCAGCCCCAGGCCGCCGCCACCGACGGAATCGCGAAATTCCTTGGGGCTGATCAGGCCGTCGCCGTCGGTGTCGACGATGCGCAGGTCGGCACCGTCCGAGGTATTGATGGTTTCGGCGGGGCCGTAGAGGGCAATCGTCACGAGTTGGGAATCGCTGCTGGCGATCCCGCTGGAGACGACTGTCTTGAATGCCTGAAACAGGACGGGCATGGGCACCGACGCTTTGCATTGGTTAATCCTGAGTGACACTAGCACGAAGTTCGGCAATCGGTTGAGAAAAAGCGGTGGTGCGGCCATTGGCCCGGATTGGGTCCCGGATTGATCCCCGCGCCTTGGCCGACGCATCGGCCCTTGATCGGCGGGCGCTGCTGGCACGACGAGGGGAGGAGACAGGTGCAAAGAGGGCTTTTCGGGCTGAGGTCGGCGTTCGGGCTGGCGCGTAGGTTTCGGTGTGGCCAGCTCATTGCGCGAGTCACCGGGGCCAGTCACCGGGGCCAGTCAGCAGGAGCAGTCACAGGGGCCAGCTATCGGGGCCGACCTGTCCGAAGGGGCTGGCGGTGCGCCGGGTGTCTGCCACGTGTCTGCCACAGGTGGGCGGGCGATCCGGCGGGGTGATCGGGGCGGCTGGCTGGGCCGAAAGAACGGGATCGCTCTTTCGGCCACCGGGGACGCCTGCGCCGTTTCCGGCAAGGGTGTGGCGCTGTCGTGTCGCGACCATTCCCGCAGGGAAGGACGGGAGGGGACAGATCGCGGAGTGACACGCAGGGGGAAGGGAGGACCGCTGCGGGGGAGAGTCGCCACACCTGATCGTGACGCCGAGGCAGATTGAATGTCAATCCGACACACACGTAAGAGGCGAGTTGTGTGCGTGGCAGTCTGCGGGTGATCAAGCCGGCGGCATGGGGCAGCATTATTGCCCCTTTGTGCGCCGTTTACGGAGCGATCAATGCGGTGTCCGCAGGGTAGATACGCCTTCTGCAGGGTGGAGAGCGCCAGGATGGCGCAGAGAGGGCGTCGACGCGGGTGATCTGGCGCCATGCCTGCGGCAGGGCGGGTGGCGCCCTTAGCGGCGAGGCGGCGCGACCGGGTGCGGTCCGGGGGGCAGTGACGACGCCAAGGGAGCCGCCGCTGCGTCAGTCGAGCAGGCGGCGGGCGATGACCTGGGCCTGGATTTCCGCCGCCCCTTCGAAGATCGACAGGATCCGCGCGTCGCAGAGCAGGCGTGAGACGGTGTATTCAAGCGCAAAGCCGTTGCCGCCATGAATTTGCAGCGCGTTGTCGGCGCAGGACCAGGCGACGCGGGCGCCGAGCAGTTTGGCCATGCCAGCCTCAAGATCGCAGCGGCGGTCGTGATCTTTCTGGCAGGCCGCGAAATAGGTCAGTTGGCGGGCGACCATGATCTCGACCGCCATCATCGCCAACTTGCCGGAAACGCGCGGGAAATTGACCAGCGAGCCGCCAAAGGCCTTGCGGTCGAGGGCATATTGCAGGCCGGTGTCCAGCGCGGCCTGGGCGACACCGATGGCGCGGGCGGCGGTCTGGATGCGCGCGCTTTCAAACGTCTGCATGAGCTGCTTGAAGCCCTTGCCCTCGGTCCCGCCGAGGAGGTTTTCGCCCTTGATCGCGAAATTGTCGAAGGCGAGTTCGTATTCCTTCATGCCGCGATAGCCGAGCACCTCGATCTCTCCTCCGGTCATTCCGGGCGTCGGGAAGGGGTCGGTGTCGGTGCCCGGCGTCTTTTCCGCCAGGAACATCGACAATCCGCGGTGATCGGTGCTGTCGGGGTCGGTGCGGGCCAGCACGGTCATGACATGGGTGCGGGCCGCGTGCGTGATCCAGGTCTTGTTGCCGGTCAGGGCGTAATCGTCGCCGTTGCGGGTGGCGCGGGTGCGCAGCGCGGCCAGGTCGGAGCCGGTGTTCGGCTCGGTGAAGACCGCGGTGGGCAGGATCTCACCGGAGGCGAGTTTCGGCAGCCAGTGATCCTTTTGCGCGTCGGTACCGCCGCACAGGATCAGTTCGGCTGCGATTTCGGAACGGGTGCCGAGCGAGCCGACGCCGATGTAACCGCGCGACAGTTCCTCGGAAACCACGACCATGGCGGCCTTGGAAAAGCCGAAGCCGCCGTATTCCTCGGGGATGGTCAGGCCGAAGACGCCCATTTCGGCCAGTTCGCCGATCACCGACATGGGGATCAGTTCGTCGCGGAGGTGCCAGCCGTGGGCGTGGGGTTCGACCTTGTCCACAGCGTAGCGGCGAAACTGGTCGCGGATCATCTCAAGCTCGGCGTCCAGCCCGGTGGTGCCATAGGTGACGGTGCCCTGCTGCTGGACGATCAGGTCGGTCAGCCGGGTGCGGGCGGCCTGGGTATTGCCGTGATCACACAGGGTTTGCACCGAGGCGTCGTTCATCATCGACAGGGCGTCGCGGGTCAGGCCGAGATCCTGCGGGCGTACCAGTTCGGTCTGCGACATCTGGATGCCGCCGGTCATCTGCGACAGGTATTCGCCAAAGGCGATCTGGTGCAGCAGCGCGTCCAGGTCGGTGAACCTGCCCTGGGAAGACAGGGTTTCGGCCCATTTCTGCATCTGGCGCAGGGCCTCGACATAGATGGCGAGCCAGGCGAGGCCGTGCGTCGCGGTCTGGTGCGCCTCGACCGAGCGGGCCGACACGCGGCCATCAACCTCGACCAGCGAGCGGATCGTCTGGCGGGCGGTTTCGAGCAGGAATTCGGCCGGGGCCAGTGCCTCGGCTGTCAGGGTCAGCAGATCGGGCAGGATCGCGCTGTCTGTCGTCTGGGCATGGGGGCCGTCGTGTGGCATGGGACTCTCCTCTCTCGCTTGGAAGGGGCATAGCCACTTTGCAGGTGCAGCGCAATATAAATGCGAAAATGCGATCCTATCTGAAGCAAAGTTACGTGGTGGATTTTGGGCTGGTGTCACGACGCGCCGGTGATACTTGTCGGCGCATGGATCTGTTATTGCCCGACTCCCTGACGATGCTCGCCCTGCTCGGGTGCTTTGCCGTAGCACTGCTGGCAGGGGTGGTGAAAGGCATGGTGGGGTTCGCGATGCCGATGATCATGGTGTCCGGGCTGGGCAGCATCGTCGGGCCGGACTGGGCGTTGGCGGGTCTGATCCTGCCGACGCTGTGCACCAACGGCTGGCAGGCGATGCGTGCCGGGTGGCGTGGCGTCTGGGATGCGGTGGTGCGGTTCAGGGTGTTCCTGGCGGTGGCCTTCGTGATGCTGATCCTGTCGGCGCAACTGGTCAGCGTGCTGCCGCCCCATGTCATGCAGGTGCTGATCGGGCTGCCCATCGTGGCCTTCGCGCTGAGCCAGCTGCTGGGCTATCCGCTGCGGCTGGGCAGCCCGCCGCCGCGCCGGGTCGAAGTGGGCGTGGCGCTGCTGGCAGGCGGGATCGGTGGCTTTTCCGGCGTCTGGGGGCCACCGACGGTGGCCTACCTGACGGCGCTGGAGACCCCGAAGCGCGAACAGATCCAGTTGCAGGGCGTGATCTATGGCCTCGGGTCGGTCGCGCTGTTGGGGGCGCATGTCGGCTCGGGCGTCCTGCGCGCCCAGACGCTGCCGTTTTCGCTGTCGCTGGTGCCTGTGGCGCTGGTCGGTATGTGGATCGGGTTTCGCGTGCACGACCGGATCGACCAGGTGATGTTCCGGCGCGCGACGCTGGTGGTGCTGCTGGTCGCCGGGGGCAACCTGCTGCGGCAGGGGCTGGGGTTTTAGGGCCTTACGACAGGGTGGGGCCTTAGGAGAGGAAGGTGCCGCCAAAGCAGAGGTCGATCGCCTCGGGGGCTTCGGACATCGGCACCACATTGAACGTCTGGCGCATCAGCACCTCGTCGCCGCGATGGACCTCGAACGACCAGAGGCCCGGCTGCATTTCGCGTTCATATTCAAACTGGAAACTGCGCACGCCCCAGTCGCCGCGCAGGTTCGGGTCCCAGATTTCCTGGGTGATGTCCAACGCGCCATAGGGGGGATGCTGGACGACCATGCGATAGTTTCTGGTATCGCTGCCCGGTGTCAGGCGGATGCGCACGCCAAAGGAAATGCCCAGGTGCGCGGGAACGGTCCGGCTGTGCAGGGCGACACGCTGATCGCCGGCCATCAGAAGGATATAGCCGCTTTCGGTTTCCGGGGCAGGTTCGGTGCCGACGTGATCGGACGGGCAATAGATCCCCGCCTCGGCCATCTCGACCGGAGCGCGAACGAAGTCCTGGCCGGTGGCGGTCGAGGATCTGGTTTCGGCCAGCTTCTCTCCCAGCAGGCGGTTGCCGATCTGTTCGTTCCGCGTGCCCCGGTCGGTCGCGAGACCGTGCGAGGGCGCAAGCGTGACCGATGCAACCATGGCCAGCAGGACTGCAAGTCTTACCGCAACGACAGGTGTCATTTTTGTCTCTCTCCCCTTCCCGCTGACCGTTGGGCGGCGCAAAGCGCCTGTCGTGCCCATGTCGCCACATCCCGACGCGCACGGTCTGACGGGGGCCACGGTAACGCGTGGCTCTCTCTCTCCGCCCTTGTCATGGGCGGAACTTACCCACACGTCAAGCGATACTGCCGGCAGAGGCCGCCAGATGGGCCCTTTCGGTCCGCCTGAGGGCAAGAATTTCAGTAAAATCTTAATAAATGGCGGGTGAGAGGCCTCGGGTGGCTGTCCCGAGGTGGCTGACCCGCAGTAACGGTTGCGAGGCGATGGCCGAGCCTTGGCGGCCGCAAGGGACGCGCGCAGGTTGGCTTGCGGGGCAGGGCAGAGCCGTGCGTCGCGGCGTATCCGGGCCTTGGATGGCAAAACGCCCCGCCGGGAAGGGCGGGGCGTTTCAATGCCGTGACGCGGGTTGGCAGCCTTAGCCGATGGCGGCGGCTTTCACGTCTTCGTCGATGTAGGGCAGGTATTGTTCGAAGTTCTCGGAGAACATGCCGACCAGTTTCGCCGCCTGCTTGTCGTAGGCTGCGCCGTCTGCCCAGGTGCGGCGCGGGTCGAGCAGCACGTCGGAGACGCCCGGCACGGCGACGGGCACTTCGAATCCGAAGTTGGGGTCCTTGCGGAACTCGGCCTCGTTCAGCGATCCGTCGAGCGCGGCGGTCAGCAGGGCGCGGGTGGCACGGATCGGCATCCGCTTGCCGGTGCCGAAGGCGCCGCCGGTCCAGCCGGTGTTGACCAGCCAGCAGGTTGCGCCGTGCTTGGCGATCTTGGCTTGCAGCAGCTTGCCATAGGCCTCGGGGCGGCGGGGCATGAAGGGCGCGCCGAAGCAGGTCGAGAACGTCGGCTCGGGCTCGACCACGCCGCGTTCGGTGCCGGGCGTCTTGGAGGTAAAGCCGGACAGGAAGTGGTACATCGCCTGCGCCGGGGTCAGCCGCGAGATCGGCGGCAGGACGCCATAGGCGTCACAGGTCAGCAGGATGATGTTCTTGGGGTGGCCGCCAAGCGCTGTTTCAGACGCGTTGGAGATATAGTCCAGCGGGTAGGCGCAGCGCATGTTCTGGGTGAGCGAGCTGTCTTCGAAGTCGAGTTCGAAGGTTTCCGCGTCGTAGACCATGTTTTCGATGACGGTGCCGAACATCGAGCAGGTCGCATAGATTTCCGGCTCGGCCTCGGGGCTGAGGTTGATCGTCTTGGCGTAGCAGCCGCCCTCGAAGTTGAAGGTGCCGCGGTCGGACCAGCCGTGTTCGTCATCGCCGATCAGGACCCGCGCCGGATCTGCCGACAGTGTCGTCTTGCCGGTGCCCGACAGGCCGAAGAAGATGGCGGTGTCGACCGGGTTGCCCTTGGCGTGGTTGGCCGAGCAGTGCATCGGCATCACGCCTTTTTCGGGCAACAGGTAGTTGAGCAGCGTGAACACGGATTTCTTGTTCTCACCCGCGTATTCGGTGCCGCCGATCAGGATCATCTTTTTCGCGAAGTTCATCGCGATGACGGTATCGCTGCGGCAGTCGTGCCGGGCCGGATCGGCCTTGAAGCTGGGGCAGTTGATGACGGTGAAGTCGGACACGAAATCGTCCAGCGCATCAAGGTCGGGGCGCCGCAGCATGTGACGGATGAACAGCCCGTGCCAGGCCAGTTCGGTCACCATGCGGACATTGATTGCATAGGCCGGGTCGGCGCCGCCGATCAGGTCCTGAACAAAATAGTCCTTGCCCTTCATATGGTCGATCATGTCCGCGTAGAGAGCATCGAACCCTTCGGGCGACATGGCCGCGTTGTTGTCCCACCAGATATTATCGACGACGTCCGGCGTCTTGACGACATGTTTGTCCTTGGGGGAACGGCCCGTGTATTTGCCGGTCTCGACCAGGAATGTGCCGCCATTGCCCAGCTTGCCTTCGCCGCGTTTCAGGGCGGCTTCGATCAGCGCGGGTTCTTTCAGGTTGTAATAGACATTGCCCAGGCCTTCGAGACCTTGATCTTCGAGCCGGAAGTGCGGGTTTACCCGTCCTAATGCCATTTTAAAACTCCTGTAGCGCCGCTCCGTTGCGGCGATCCTCCTTTTCCGGGCGACGCGGTGGGGGCCCGGAACCGAGGCGAAACGTCTCGATAAAGGGGTCCTTAGCACGCTTGTTCCGATTGTGAACAGGTCGCTGGGGAAGGTTAGCGCAACCAATTTCGGTTTAGCGCAACCACTTGCGGATTGTTGCACATCGCGGAGCTGCGCGGATGTGGGCAGCAGAGGGATACGCGCGATATCCCGCGAATTCAGGCGATCATAAGACATTTTCGCCACAAAGTCTTCATGCGCCGGGTCGATTCGTGTTTGGCGTTGCTTGTAAAGGTTCTAAGGGTGAAGACTGACCTGAAAATCAAGGCACCAGCGCAGGAGGGGGACTGGCCCGATGTCGAAAATCGCCCTTGTCGACGATGACAGGAATATCCTGACGTCCGTGGCGATCACGCTGGAGGCCGAGGGATTCGAGGTCGAGACCTATAGTGATGGGCAGGCTGCGCTGGAGGCCTTCGACAGGCGGTTGCCGGACATGGCTGTCCTGGACATCAAGATGCCGCGCATGGACGGCATGGACCTGTTGCAGCGCCTGCGCCAGAAAACCCAGATGCCGGTGATTTTCCTCACCTCCAAGGATGACGAGATCGACGAGGTGCTGGGGCTGCGCCTTGGGGCCGACGATTATGTCAAGAAGCCGTTCAGCCAGCGCCTTCTGGTGGCCCGCATCCGCGCCTTGCTGCGGCGTCAGCAGGCCGTGGCGGGCGAGATGATTCCCGAAACCGAAGAGACCCGCGTGATCGAGCGTGGCGATCTGCGCATGGACCCGCTGCGCCATTCGGTGATCTGGAAAGGCAAGAGCGTGACCCTGACGGTGACCGAGTTCCTGCTGCTGAAGGCGCTGGCCCAGCACCCGGGTTTCGTCAAGAGCCGCGATCAGCTGATGGATGTGGCCTATGACGAACAGGTCTATGTCGATGACCGCACCATCGACAGCCATATCAAGCGGTTACGCAAGAAGATGCGGAGCGCGGACGAGGATTTCAGCGCCATCGAGACGCTGTATGGAATCGGTTACAGGTACAACGAAGACTGAGGCGTAGAGCGCAGGGACGGGCAGATGGATCGCGCGGTGCGGCCCTGTCCCGGCCCCAGCCAGCGCCCATGGAAGATCACCGAAAGGACCATCGTGCGCGATGAGCACAGCACAGGCGCAGAGGCGGAGCGGGGAGAGGCCCGCACCGTGCCGGACGGCCCGGTGACGGCCCGGTCGCGTGGCCTGTCGCCGCTGACGCGCAAGATCGTCGTGTTCAACCTGATCGCCTTGAACCTGCTGGTCGCCGGGGTGCTGTATCTGCATTCGGGGGAGGAGAGCCCGCTGCAACAGTTTCGGCAGCGGCGGGAGGTTGAGGCCGAGTTGATGGCGGGTCGCCTTGCGGTGCCGCCGGTGGCGCCCGTGCTGACGCGGTCGGTCGTGGCGGCGCGGCTTCAGGGCCTCGGGTTGGGGGCAGGGGCGCGCCTGCTGGTGCTGGCCCCCGATGGCGCGCTGTTGGGGCAGGCGGAGGGGCCGACGCGCGCCGCCGGCACCGCGCAGCCCACGCCGATGCTGGATGTGCTGGGCGCATCGTGGCGTGGTTTTTCCGGCCTGTTCCTGCCCGACCCGCCACCGGCAGAGCTGATCGCACCCGAAGCCAGAGCGCGGGCCATGCTGGGCGATCTGCACCCTGAAGAGCCGTTGAGCGCATCGGCGCAGGCCGAATCCGGGCGGTACCTGGCCACCCTGGCGGCCATCGTGCCGCAAGGGGCAGATGCCGGACCGGGCGGGATGTTGGGCGCGGTGGCGCTGATCACGCCGCTGGGCCAGGTCGAGGCCGCGACACGCGCCGCACAGGAACGGGCCTTGCGGATCTTTGCCATCGCGACACTGGTGTCCAGCGTGATGAGCCTGCTTCTGGCCTCGACCATCGCGCGGCCGCTGTCGGATCTTACGGTGGCGGCAGAGGCAGGCGGCGCGGGCGATTTGCAGCGGCGCGCCCCGGCGCGGGTCAGCATCCCCGACATGACGGCCCGGTCTGACGAGATCGGGAGGTTGTCCGGCGCGCTGCGCGGCATGGTCGCGGCGCTGTATGACCGGATCGATTCGAATGAACAATTCGCCGCCGACGTTGCCCATGAAATCAAGAACCCGCTGGCCAGCCTGCGCGCGGCGGTGGGGACGCTGCGCATGGCACGGCGCGAAGATCACCGCGCAACATTGCTGGACGTGATCGAACATGACGTGCGGCGGCTGGACCGGCTGGTCAGCGACATCTCGGATGCGTCGCGGCTGGACAGCGAGCTTGTGCGCGAAGAGGAACAGGCCTTTGATCTGTTGGCACTGCTGCGCAGCTTGACCGCCTATCTTGGCGGACAGGCGGGGCAGCGGGGCATTGATTTCATCACCGACCTTCCCGACGGCGAAATTGTTCTGCGCGGGCTGGAGCCGCGGCTGGCGCAGGTCTTTGTCAACCTGATCAGCAACGCGGTTTCGTTCTGCAAGGAGGGGGACGCGATCCGCGTCTGGGTGCGGCGACGTGCCAACCGGGTGCTGGTCGTGGTCGAGGATACCGGACCCGGCATTCCAGACGAGGCGCTGCAAAAGATCTTTGCGCGGTTTTATTCGCATCGCCCGGAGGCCGAGTTCGGCAATCATTCGGGCCTCGGTCTGGCGATCAGCAAGCAGATCGTCGAGGCGCATGGCGGCGTGATCTGGGCCGAGAACATTCGCACGACCGGCACCGCCCCGGCGGCGACGCCTTTGGGCGCGCGGTTCGTCGTCGGGCTGCCGGTCTAGAGGATGGAGAAGGAGACGACACCCGTGCACGGCACCATCACCCCCCAGGACGCCGCCGGGGCGCAGGGCCCGGTGATCGTTCACGCCAGCTGTGCCGCGGTGGCGGGGCGGGGCGTGCTGGTGCTGGGGCCGTCGGGCGCGGGCAAGTCGTCGCTGGTTCTGGAAATGCTGTCGCGCGGGGCGGGGCTGGTCGCTGATGACCGCGTAATTCTGTCCCGCGAAACCGACGCCCTGATCGCCGCGTCGCCGCCGCCGCTGGAAGGGCTGATCGAGGCACGCGGCATCGGCATTTTGAAGGCGCGGTATGGCGGGCCAACCAAGGTTTCGATGGTCGTCGACCTGGGAAAAGACGAATTGGAACGACTTCCGCCGCAGCGCAGCACTATTTTGCTGGGGGTTTCTTTACCTCTACTTCACAATACTGGTACTGCAGCTTTTGCTGCGGCGATTCTGCAATATCTGCGGGAGGGACGCAGCGCATGAACACTCATTGCGCGAGCCTCGCGCCCTTAACCCTAACCTGACGGCCCCTATGCCCAACGGATCTGAAACAGCCAGCCTGACCCCGCGCCTTGTCCTTGTGACAGGGCCGTCCGGCGCAGGCCGGTCGACGGCCATCCGCGCGCTTGAGGACCTGGGGTTCGAAGCGATCGACAATCTGCCGCTGTCGCTGCTGCCGCGCCTGCTGGACGGGCCACCGCTGCGCCGTCCTCTTGCCCTTGGCGTCGATGTCCGCAACCGGGATTTCTCCTCCGCGGCCCTGCTGGAGACGCTTGAGCGGCTGGGCGCGATCGACGGGCTGGCGTTGGACGTGTTGTACCTGGATTGCCGTGCGGACGTGCTGTCACGACGCTATTCGGAAACCCGGCGCCGGCATCCGCTGGCGCCTGCCGAGACGCCCGAGGACGGCATCGCGCGGGAATTCGATCTGCTGGGTGCGGTGCGGGAGCGCGCGGATGTGCTGGTCGATACATCCGAGATGACGGTGCATGATCTGCGCGCCGAGATGGACCGGCTGTTCGCCCCGGTCAGCGGGCATGGCCTGGCGGTGTCGCTGCATTCGTTCAGCTACAAGCGGGGGCTGCCGCGCGGGCTGGACATGGTGTTCGACGTGCGCTTTCTGCGCAACCCCTACTGGGAGCCGAGCCTGCGGGCGCTGACCGGCCTGGACTGCGCGGTACAAGACCATGTTGCGGGTGATCCGCGCTTTGCGCCGTTCCTGGGCAAGGTCACGGATCTGACGCTGATGCTGCTGCCGTCCTACCTGGACGAGGGCAAGTCGCACCTGGCGATCGGGTTCGGCTGTACGGGCGGTCAGCACCGTTCCGTCACTTTGGCCGAAAGGCTGGGACGAGCCCTTGCGGAAGAGGGCTGGCAAGTGTCAATTAGGCACCGGGAACAGGAACGGCGCAAAGCCGGGGGTGGTGGATGATGAGCCTCGCCCGGCCAGCGGAAGGAAGACCGGCATTGATCGGAATAGTGATCGTCGCACATGGCGGATTGGCCCGCGAATACAAGGCGGCTGTCGAGCACGTCGTGGGCTCTCAGCCGGGTGTGCAGGCCATATCGATTGACACGAACGACGACCGCGCCGGCAAGGAGCGCGAGATCTGCGCCGCCGCCGACGAGGTCGACCAGGGGCAGGGCGTCGTTGTCGTGACGGACATGTTCGGCGGATCGCCCAGCAACCTGTCGCTGCTGGCCTGTCGCCCCGACGATCGGCGGATTTTGTACGGCGTGAACCTTCCGGCCTTGATCAAGCTGGCCAAGTCGCGCCATAAGTCCCTTCCGGAGGCTGTCAGGGATGCCACCGAAGCGGGGCGCAAGTACATCGACAGCCGCAATCTGAGCGGAGGCTGACACGGCCATGAGCGAGACAGTCTCGAAAAGTCTGAAGATCATCAACCAGAAGGGCCTGCACGCGCGGGCCTCGGCCAAATTCGTCGAAGTGGTCGAAGGGTTCGATGCGCGCGCCGAGGTCAGCCGGGATGGCATGTCGACCGGCGGTGACAGCATCATGGGGCTTTTGATGTTGGCAGCCGGGAACGGAAGCACTATTGAGGTCGAAACCTCGGGCCCGGATGCGGTTGCGCTGGCTGACGCGCTGCAAACGCTTGTTGCCAATCGCTTCGGAGAAGAGATGTAATGTGACGCTATCGTGCGACGGAACCCCAAAGTCCCGTCGTATGACAACAGGCGGGAAATACGGGTGACGTTCCATTGGTGGACAGTACGCATAACCACGGCAAGGCGACCACGGGCGAACCGGTCAGCTACACCCATTACGACCGCCGGTCGCTGACCTATTCCACGAGTTTCGACGATCCGTTCCAACGCAACCTGATCCGCACCATCGAATGGATGTCGGGCAAGGTGACGATCCTGCGCCTGATCCGCAAATTCGAGAAGCAGGGCGCGCCGCAGGGTCAGGCGTTCTGGAAGGCCTGTCTGGATGTCATGGGCATTCCGGTCACGACGCCGCAGGAGCAGCTGGAAAAGATCCCCCAAGAGGGGCCGGTCGTGGTGGTCGCGAACCATCCGCATGGCATGGTCGACGGCATGGTGATGGCCGAGCTGATCGGACGCCGGCGCCTGGATTACAAGATCCTGACCCGGTCGATCCTGACCGGTATCGACGAGGTCGCCTCCAGCTACATGATTCCGGTGCCGTTTCCGCACGACGGTGATGCGCAGCGAAAAAGTGTCGAGATGCGTGCAAAGGCGATGTCGCACCTGAAGGATGGTGGTCTGGTTGCCCTGTTCCCGTCCGGCGTGGTGGCGGCATCTAAAACCATGTTCGGCCCGGCGATAGAGGCGGAATGGAACGTGTTCACGGCACAGATGATCCGCCGCTCAGGGGCACGGGTCGTGCCGATCCATTTCACCGGGGCAAATTCGCGCTGGTACCAGATGGCGAACCGGGTGTCGGCCACGCTGCGTCAGGGCCTGTTGCTGCACGAGATCGTGCATTCCCTGAATGCGCCGCAGGCCCCCGTGGTCGGGGATCCGCTGACCGACGCGCAGATGGAGCGCCTGAAGAGCGATCCGCGCGGGTTCATGGCCTGGCTGCGCGAGCATACCGTCAACCTGTGACCGGTTCCGGTCGACGTGGCAGTCCGGCGGCGCATTCGGCGTGTCTTGGCCAGGGGCATTGCCGCCCCGTGACCCAACGGCCGCCAGCCCGCCCGATTACTGGTTGCGGATCAGGCGGAACACTTCGGATGCCGCCCAACCTGAGATCACGGCGATGAAAATGGCCAGCAGTGCATAGGCCAGCGCCTGTTCGTGGGCCAGCGCATAGAGCCATTGTTCCAGCCCGACCTTGCCGACACGCAGCGCGGTTTCATAGCTGGTGATCACCCTGCCTTCGCGCAGCAGGTAGACATCGACGCGATAGACACCCTCGGTCAGGTTCGAGGGCAGGGCGACGCGGGTATTGAACAGGGTCTGTTCATCCAGTCGCACGGCCTTTTCCTGCATCAGGTAGGTGCCTTGCTGTTCGCGCAACCGGATCAGGGCGTTGACGAAGTTGTCTTCGTCCAGCACGTCGTCGCCAGAGGTGATCGAGCGGATGGCACGCGGGATCGAGATACGATGCCGCAGGTCCTCGGTCTGGGTCAGGATCTGACTGAGCGGTTGCGTGGTCGACACGGCATAGAAGCTGGGGGCCTGGCGGATCGTCACCTGATCGGTGTTCACCCAGATTCCGGCGCGCCGTTCCTTGCGCATGACCTTGAGCGGTTCGTTGGGGCCGGCGACGGTGACGATGACGTCGAGCGCAGGCAGGATCGGCACCGCGTCGCGTTTGACCGCCCCGAAGATCAGGATTTCCGAGCCGTCGAAATTGGCATTGATGGCAACGCGGTTCTGGCTGAGGCCGAGAACCACCTCCTCGTCCTGCGCGGTGGCTAGGGTGGCGGGCAGCAGGGCAAGGACCAGCGCGGCGAGGAGGGCACGGGCGCGCATCAGTTCAGATCCGCGATGGAGTAGATGTCGTTCGGTGGCGCAACCAGGTCGAAGGCGAGCTTGCCACAGACCGCCAGGACCAGCAGCGCCAGCAGGATGCGCAGTTGTTCGGCCTTCATCCGGGCCCCGATGCGCGTGCCGAACTGTGCACCGATGACGCCACCGATCAGCAGGAACAGCGCCAGCGCGATATCCACGGTGTGAAAGGTGACAGCATGCAGAAATGTGGTGAAGGCGGCGACGAAGATGATCTGGAACAGTGACGTGCCAATGACGACCTTGGTGGGCATGTGAAGGATGTAGATCATCGCGGGCACCATGATAAAGCCGCCGCCGACGCCCATCACCGCCGACAGGATGCCGACGCTGAACCCGACCAGGATGGGGGGGATGATCGAGATATAGAGGCCCGAGGTGCGAAAGCGCATTTTCAGCGGCCAGGTTTGCACCCAACCGCGTTGCTTGCGGCGGGGTTTGCCCACCGTCACCTTGCCTGCGCGGCGAATGGCATTGAGGCTTTCGACGAACATCAGCATCCCGATGGCACCGAGGAAGACCACGTAGCAGAGGTTCACCAGCAGATCGACCTGCCCCAGCTGCTTGAGCCAGTTGAACAGCGCGACGCCGACCGCAGCGCCGCACAGCCCGCCCAGCTGCAATATTCCGCCCATGCGCAGATCAACCGTCTTGCGCTTGAGATGCGCGAACAGGCCGGAAACGGAGGAGGCGACGATCTGATTGGCCGATGTGGCCACGGCCACTGCTGGCGGAATGCCGACAAAGAACAACAGCGGTGTGATCAGAAATCCACCCCCGACACCGAACATGCCCGACAGGACTCCGACGATGCCCCCCAGCCCGAGCAAGAGGAAGGCGTTGACCGATATTTCTGCGATCGGAAGGTACACTTGCATGGTCAGTCCTAGCGGGAGTGGCGGATTGCGGTACCGCCAGCCTAACGCTCTTTTGCTTGCGCGGCATTAATTGCATTCGCAAACACATCAAACGCAAATCGGCCCGAGGGGCAAGCACCTCGGGCCGATTTGGGGCGTCTCTGCATCGGGCTGCCGCCACGGGTGGCGGTCAGCGTTCCTTGACGTAGGGATCGCCGCCCGCGCGCGGCGGGTTCGCGGCGCCGACAAAGCCGGCCAGGATCACGATCGTCAGGATGTAGGGCAGGGCGTTCATGAACTGCACGGGGATGACGACACCGCCGAGGTCTATGTTCTGATACCGCAGCGCCACGGCTTGCAGCAGGCCGAACAGCATCGTCGCTGACAGGGCATACCAGGGCCGCCATTTTGCAAAGATCAGCGCGGCCAGCGCGATATAGCCCCGGCCCGCCGTCATCTCCTTGACGAAGCCCGCCTGAAGTGCGGTGGCAAGGTAGCTGCCGGCAAGCCCGCAGAGCACACCCGCGATGACGATGGCGGAAAACCGCAGTCGCACGACCGAGATGCCGGCGGTATCGACCGCGGCGGGGTTTTCACCGACGGCGCGCAGGCGCAGACCGAAGCGCGTGCGATACAGCACCCACCATGTCAGCGGCACGCAGAGGAAGGCGACGTAGACCAGGATCGAATGGCCAGAAATCAGATCATAGTAGATCGGGCCGATCACGGGGACCGAGCGCAGGGCATCGGCGAACGGCAAGGTCAGGGCGGGAAAGCGCACATCCCCCAGCGACGGTGTCCGCCCGCCCTGGCCGAACCAGTCCTGTGCGATCAGAACCGTCAGCCCCGAGGCAAGAAAGTTCAGCGCCACGCCCGAGATAAGCTGATTGCCGCGAAAGGTGATCGAGGCAATGCCGTGGATCATCGACAGCACCATCGACGCCGCGATCCCCGCCAACAGACCGATCCAGACCGAGCCGGTGGTATAGGCAATCGACGCCGAGAAAAAGGCGGCAACCAGGGCCTTGCCCTCAAGCCCGATGTCAACGATGCCGGCGCGTTCGGAAAACAGCCCCGCCAAGCACATCAGCAGCAGCGGCGTGCCGAGGCGGACAGTGGAATCGAGGACTTGGAGAAGGGTATTGAGGTCCATTTGTCAGCTCTCCGAAACGGCGATTTTCCAGGCGGCGAAGCAGAAGAAGGCGCCGAGGGCCCCTTCGATCCAGCGACGTCCGCGGGCGTAGGCCGCGCGCACCGGCGCGGCCGAGAGCACCAGCGCCCAGGCGGCGTGGCAGGTGAAGGATATGACGAAAGAGCACGCAATGAAGGCCGCAACGACCAACGGTCCGCCGCCCTGCGTCGCCCCGACCGACGCGATGGCCAGCCAGAAGGCGATGGCTTTTGGGTTGGTGACCTGCATCAGGTATCCGGCGGCGAACAGGCGGTGCGCGCTGGCGGGTTCAAGGGGGGCCGCTTCGATCCGGGGCGGGTGGATGGCCTTGCGCAGTGCGCCGTAAGCCATCCAGAGCAGATAGGCCGCCCCGATCAGGCGCAACAGCTCCATCGCCCAGGCGATCTGCGACAGCAGCAGGCCGACGCCCAGCAGGGTTAGCACGTTGATGGTTGAGGAGCCGAGGGCGATACCGCTGGTCGCGATCAGCGCCGCCCCCCGCCCGCGCGAGGCTGAAACGCCGAGCAGGAAGGCCACCGCCGGGCCGGGCGACACCGCCGCGAAGGTCAGGATCGAAAAGGCGGCGACAAAGCGCGGCAGGTAGAAGGCGAAATCGTCCATCTCAGCCCTCCTTGCGACGGCGCAGGCCGGCGAACAGGCTTTCGAGCGGCCAGCGCACCATGTTGTCGAGCGCACCGGTGAACAGGATCACCAGCGCCTGGATGACGATGATCAGCTCACGCGGAATCGACGTCCACATCGCCAGTTCCGCGCCACCCTGGTAGAGGAAACCGAACAGCAGCGATGCCAGCAGCACGCCGAAGGGGTGGTTGCGTCCCATCAGGGCGACGGCGATGCCGATAAAGCCCGCGCCTTCGGCAGAATTCAGGATCAGGCGCTCGGCGGCGCCTTGGGTCGCATTGACGCCCATCATGCCCGACAGCGCCCCGGAGATCAGCATGGCGATGATGATGATGCGCGAGGGCGAGATCCCGGCATATTTCGCGCCGCTTTCCGAAAAGCCCTGGCTGCGGATTTCGTAACCCAGCTTGGACCGCCAGATCAGCAGCCAGACGAACACACAGGCGATCAGCGCGATGAAGAACGAGATGTTTGCGGGCGAGCCGCGGAACAGCGTGCTGCCCTCGGACGAGAACATTGACTGGAAGGTCGGCAAGTGCGTGGCGGCGGCGAAGCTGGCCGAGGCGGGCTCCATCGCGCCGACGGGGCGCAGCACGTTCACCAGAAGGTAATTCAGCAGGGCGGCGGCGATGAAGTTGAACATGATCGTGGTGATCACGATATGGCTGCCCCGTTTGGCCTGAAGGTAGGCCGGGATCAGCGCCCAGAGTGCGCCAAAGGCCGCGGCGCCAACGGCGGAGCCGAGCAGGGCCAGCGACCAATGCGGCCAGGGGATATAGAGGCAGACCAATGCCACGCCGAGACTGCCGAGCGCGGCCTGACCTTCGCCACCGATGTTGAACAGCTTGGCATGAAAGGCGACGGAGACGGCGAGGCCGGTAAAGATGAAGTTGGTCGCGTAATAGAGCGTGTATCCCCAGCCGGAGGAGCGCATCAGCGCCCCGTCGACCATCAGGTAAAACGCTTCGGCCGGGCTTTCCCCGATGGCGAGGATCGCCAGGGCAGAAAGGATCGCCGCCAGTACCAGCGAAATCAGCGGGATCAGGACCACATCGGCCCAGGCGGGCATCCTATCCATGTGTCGGGGTCTCTCCATGTTCGAGGGCGGTGAGGTTGTCTTCGACCGCCTTCCAGTCATCTGTGCCCGGCTCGCCCGAGATCCCGGCCATCAGCAGGCCAAGTTCGCGTTCGTCGGTGGTGGCGGGTTCGCGCAGGCCCATGATCTTGCCGTCAAACATCACCGCAATGCGGTCGGACAGGGACATGATCTCGTCCAGCTCGACCGAGACAAGCAGGATCGCCTTGCCCTGGTCGCGCAGGCGCACGATTTCCTGGTGGATGAATTCGATGGCGCCGATGTCGACGCCACGCGTCGGCTGGCCGACCAGCAACAGGTCGGGGTTCCGCTCGATCTCGCGTGCGAGAACGACTTTCTGCTGGTTGCCGCCGGAAAAGCTCTTGGCTTTCAGGTTCGGGTCGGGCGGGCGCACGTCGAAACGCTCCATCTTGCCCGCCGCCTCGTTCTGGATCGCGGCGTTGTTCATCAGCGGGCCAGATTGCCACTGGGGGTCGAGGTGATAGCCGAAAACGGTGTTTTCCCAGGCCGTGAACTCCATGATCAGGCCTTCACGCTGGCGATCCTCGGGCACATGCGCGATACCGCTGGCGCGCCGCGATTGACCATCTGCGGCCTTGCCCGACAGCGGCAGCGGCTTGCCGTTCATGGTGATCGAACCGGTGGCGTTCATGATGCCGCCAAGGACATTCATCACTTCGGACTGGCCGTTGCCTGCGACGCCGGCAATGCCGAGGATCTCGCCCGCGCGGATATCGAAGGACACACCCTTGACCCGCTCGACCCCCTTGTCGTCGGTGACGCGCAGGTCCTTGACCGACAGGACCGTCTCGCCCGGTTTCGCGGGCACCTTGTCGACGCGCAGCAGCACCTTGCGCCCCACCATCAGTTCCGCCAGATGCTCGGGCGAGGTTTCGGCGGTCTTGACGGTCGCCGTCATCTCTCCGCGCCGCATCACGGAAACGGTGTCGGTGATCTCCATGATCTCGCGCAGCTTGTGGGTGATCAGGATGATCGTCTTGCCCTCTTTGCGCAGGTTGTCGAGGATGCGGAACAGGTGGTCGGCCTCGGCCGGGGTCAGCACGCCGGTCGGTTCATCCAGAATCAGGATGTCCGCCTCGCGGTACAGCGCCTTGAGAATCTCGACCCGCTGCTGGTGGCCAACGGAGAGATGTTCGATCAGGGCGTCGGGATCGACCGAGAGTTCGTATTCATCGGCAAGTTTCTTGAGGCTCTTGCGGGCCTTGGAAATGGAGGGGCGCAGAAAGGCACCGTCTTCGGCACCGAGAATGACGTTTTCCACGACCGAGAAATTCTCGACCAGCTTGAAGTGCTGGAAGACCATGCCGATGCCGGCGGCAATCGCGTCCTGGCTGTCGTTGATGGTGGTCTTCTTGCCGTTGATCCAGACCTCGCCTGCGTCGGCCTTGTAAAAACCGTAGAGGATGGACATCAGGGTGGATTTTCCGGCGCCGTTTTCACCGATGATGCCATGGATCGTGCCGGGCATCACGCGGATGGAAATGTCCTTGTTCGCCTGCACCGGGCCAAAGGCCTTGGAAATCCCCTTGAGTTCGATGGCGGGGGCGGAATCTGTCATGTGGGGCGTCCCGAAGTGCGAATGGAAACAGGGACCGCGACCGGCGCGACCCCTGTGAAAAGAGGCGGGGCCACGCAGGCCCCGCTTGGGTCAGATCAGAAGCTGAGTGCCGGGCAGGTATCGTCCGCGGTGTAGTCGTGCACCAGGATTTCGCCCGAGATGATCTTGGCCTTCGCGTCTTCGACGGCGCTCTTCATCTCATCCGTGATCAGGTCCGCGTTGTATTCGTCCATCGCGTAGCCGACACCGTCCTGGGCCAGGCCCAGAACCTTGACGCCGGTTTCCAGGTCTTCGCCCGCGGTCATCGCGTCGGCAACCGCCACGTCGACGCGTTTCAGCATCGAGGTCAGCATGTTGCCGGGGTGCAGGTAGTTCTGGTTGGAATCGACGCCGATGCCGAACACGTCGTTGTCGGCCGCGGTTTGCAGAACGCCGAGGCCGGTTGCGCCAGCGGCGGCAAAGATCACGTCAGAGCCCTGGTCGACCTGGGCTTTGGTCAGCTCGGACCCTTTGACCGGATCGTTCCATGCGGTCGGATCGGTGCCGGTCATGTTCGAGATCACGTTGATGTCGGGGTTCACGGCCTTGGCACCCTGGGCATAGCCGCAGGCGAATTTGCGGATCAGCGGGATGTCCATGCCGCCGACGAAGGACACGGTGCCGGTCTTGCTTTCCATCGCGGCGAGCATACCGACGAGGTAGGAGCCTTCGCCTTCGGAGAAGAGAACCGAAAGGACGTTGGGATGTTCGGCCGGATCGACGTAGCCGTCGATGGTGACGAAGTTGATATCGGGGTAGTCGGCCGCGATGTTCGCGATCGGGGTCGAGAAGGAGAAGCCGGTGGTGATGACCGGGTTGAAGCCTTTCTCGGCAAAGCCGCGCAGCGCCTGTTCACGCTGGGCTTCGGAGGTGATTTCGATGTCCTTGAACGAGCCGCCGGTTTCTTCGGCCCATTTGGTCGCGCCGTTGAACGCCGCTTCGTTGAAGGATTTGTCGAACTTGCCGCCGAGATCGTAGATCAGTGCGGGGTCTGCGACGGCAGAGGTTGCCGCCAGCGCGAGGCCGGTTGCAGCCGCGCTCATAAATTTGGTCATCAGGGTCATGCGGGGTCTCCCAGTTGCTTGGCCGTTCGTTGATTTGTCCGGCGGCCATTGGCATTGCAGATCGGAATGATCAGACCGAGTTAGGACAGAGGGTCAGACGCCGGTCAATAGCATTCTCTGACCGTTTGGTAGAGAAAACACCGTGGTTTCGCAGCGTCATGCGATCACTTTGCCCATGATTTCAGCGTCTTTCAAGGTGCCTTCCGGGCTGCGGTAGTACCGAGGGCGCCGACCTTTCACGACAAAACCTGCCGCGTGATAGAGCGCAAGGGCGGCGGTGTTGTCGGCTGCGACCTCAAGATAGGCGTTTTCAACGCCTTTCGCGCGACAAATGCCTTCAAAATCATGAATAAGCGCGCGGGCCTGGCCCTGTCTGCGTGCAACCGGATCAATGGCGAGCGTCAAGATTTCCGCTTCGTCCAGAACGGCGCGGGCCAGTAGGAAACCTTGGGCGGAAGTGACGAGAAAACAGGCAGAATCAGCCAGAAGCTGAGTCAACTCAGCCTCGGACCAGGGGCGCGGGGTGGTGAAACTGGCCGCGTGGATCCGCGCCAGCTCGGCGGGCGGCAAATGCGGCGGCGTCACGCAATGATCCGTGGCGGCGCGTCGCGGGGCGGCGCGGCATCTGCCGGACGCAGGTAAACCGGCGCGGGCGGCGGCGTGGGATGACCCAGGGCGAGGCGCGCCCGGGCGATGCGGGCAATGGCGGGCGCGGGGTTGGCCGGGCCGGGGGTGGCACCGGGGGCGGCGCCGATCAGCGGGATGTTCGCAGGGTGCAGGTCGGCGGGGATCTGATCGGCTGGGAACATCTGCGGGGCAGAGGCGCCCGAGGCGCTGCGCAGCTGGCCATAGAGGTGGTCACGCGGGGCGGGCAGGGTGGCGAGATGGGGCAGCGCCTGGCCCTGCGACAGGGCCTCGAACCCGGTAACGCCGATGGCGGGGATCGACAGGCCGAGGGACAGGCCACGGGCCAGCGAAACGGCGATGCGAATGCCGGTGAAATTGCCCGGACCCGTGCCAACGGCCAGCGCCGAGAGGTCGGGCCAGTCATGCCCGCCTTCCCTAAGTACCTGTTCCAGAAGGGGAACAAGGCGTTCCGCCTGCCCACGGGCCATGTCTTCGCGGGCTTCGGCCAGAACCCTGTCGCCAGACAGCAAAGCGGCCGCGCAATGCGCGGCCGATGTGTCGAATGCCAGTATCAGCGTCTCAGACGGCAACAGGGCGAACCTCGGTCACTTCGGGGATGTAGTGACGCAGCAGGTTCTCGATCCCCATCTTCAGCGTCAGGGTCGAGGAGGGGCAACCGGCACAGGCGCCCTGCATGTGCAGATAGACAACGCCCCGATCAAAGCCGTGGAAGGTGATGTCCCCGCCATCCTGCGCCACGGCGGGCCGTACGCGGGTGTCCAGCAGTTCCTTGATCTGGCCGACGATTTCGCCATCGGGGCCGTCATGGGTGGCATGACCCGATGCGACTGGCGCCTCGTTTCCGGCCATAACCGGTTGACCGGATTGGAAATGTTCCATGATCGCGCCCAGCAGGGCGGGCTTCAGGTGGTCCCATTCGCTGGCGTCGGATTTGGTCACGGTGACGAAATCGTTGCCGAAGAAGATCCCCGTCACGCCATCGACGCCGAACAGGCGGGCGGCCAGCGGAGACTTTTCGGCGGCTGTGGCCGAGGGAAAATCTGCGGTGCCCGCGTCCAGCACGGTCTGGCCGGGCAGGAACTTCAGCGTGGCGGGGTTGGGTGTGGATTCGGTCTGGATGAACATCTGCGGACCCTTTTCTGTCTGGCCACCGATATGCGCCCTTCGACCCGAACTGTCAAGATTTAGAGCCGTTCTAAATTCTGTCGCGGCGTTAAAACGGACCAATCTGCAACGTCGGTATCCTGTCGGTATCGTGACGGACACCGAGCGGTGCATCGTCGCCACCGGCGGGCCGCCATGGGATGGTCCCGAACGGGGTGCCAAGGGGGCAGGGGTGACACGCCGGTGTCCGCACGTCCTGGCCGCGCGGTAGGAATGTGGGCGGCAAGAGCGGAGGCGCGAAGGCGCGGGGGGCGGAGGAGCGGGGGCCAGACGGCCGGGCGGGATCAGGGGGGCGAAGCGTGCCTGTCGAAGCCATGTGTTCGGGCGCGTTCCTGGAACCGGGGCGGGGGAGCCGACCTCTGATGCAGGCGGTCTAGAGCGGCTGGTCCACCGGGGCAGCCGGGTCGTCGACCCGGCGGGGCGAGGGGACGGAATAGCGCGCATCCGACAGGTCGGGGTGCGCGGCGAGAATTCGGTCGAGCAGGCTGCCGGGGTGAATCTGCGGTGCGGCGTGGCGACCGGGGCGGGCCGCGCTGGCGATCAGGCGGGCGCGGGTCAGATCGCCCGGCGCGGCGCGGATGACGACCGAGGTGTCCAGCGGCGTGCCGAAGGTGCTGTTCAGATAGGCCCAGCGACCGCCGGGCAGATAGCCGTTCGTGCTGGCCGACCTGTCGGTCTCTCGGTGGCCATGCAGGTCGGATCTGTCGATGCCGGCCTGAAGGGCCGCGTGCATGTCCAGCGTCGCCTGCCGGTCGGTGCGGATGATGCGAAAGAACACCCGGTCGTGCGCCAGGTGGTCATCGTAGCCGCCGCCGGTATCGTCCTGCGTGACGAGGGCACGGGGGTAGGTAAAGCTGAGGTCGATGTCCGGCGCATAGAGATTGACCCAATCGTTGCGCGCAACCTCGGCCGAAAATCGTTCGGCCAGGACGCCAGCGTCGCGCAGGGTGGGTTTCACGCTACCGAACTGGCGGGCGACGTAGCCGATCAATGCGTCGTCGCTGTCGATGCGCCACTGGCCATCGGCCACGCCGGTATAGTCGCCGGTAAAGATGAGGGCACGTTGCAGGAATTCCAGCTCGTCGGCGGTGAAGGCGCTGGCGTCGAAGGGGTGCGACAGGTCCACCGGCGCGGGGGCCTGGCTGGGCTGGGTCGGAGAGGCCGGAGCATCGGCCATGGGGACGGAGGTTTGCGCGGCGGCAGGCAGGGGCGAGGCCAGGAACGCCGGTGACAGCAGCAAGGCCAGCATCGGCAGGGTGAGCCGCCAGAGAGGCACCGGGCCGGTTCCTTTCATGGGGATGTGGGGTGCAGGCGCCCCGGCCAAGGGCGTGCAGCGCATGTTTGAAAGGCGTGCTGTGGCGCGGCGCGATGCGGGCGCTGGCGATGACCGGCCCGTCGCGGGGTCAGGCGGTGCCTGCAAGTGCGGTTGACGGGTGGCGGAACGGGTCAGGTGATCGCCTCCAGACGCTCCTTGGAGAGATCTTCGGGGACGATGGTGATCGGCACGGGCAGAGAGCCTGCGTTGCGCGACATCTGGTTGACCAGCGGGCCCGGCCCGCCCTTTCCGGTCGAGGCGCCGAGCACCAGCACGCCGATTTCGGGGTCGTCCTTGATCTGGGCAAGGATCTGTTCGTAGGGTTCGCCTTCGCGCACCACCAGCTCGGGGTCGATGTTCTGGCGGTCGCGCATCCATTTCGCGAAAACCTCGAAATGTGCCTCGATCCGTTCGCGGGCCTCGGCGCGCATGATGTCGCCAACGCCGATCCAGTGATTGAATTCGTCGGGCGAGATGATCGACAGGATGGCGACGCCACCGCCGCTGTTGGCGGCACGCATCGCGGCAAACCGCATGGCGTTGAGGCATTCGCGGCTGTCATCGAGGATGACGAGGAACTTGCGCATGATGTCTTCCTTTACGATGCGGGATCATGACGGAAACCTCCGGGCGCGGCAACGGGAATTGAACGGGAATTCGCCGCCGGGGCAATGCGCCGCGCGCAGGGGATGCCGCAGATCGCAGCGGGCGCGTATGTTTAGGGAAGCGGGCGCGTATGTTTAGGAGTGTCGCGCCGTCGCTGTCGAAGGCGATTGACCGGAGGGCGCAGAAACGGCTAAGGCAGCCCTCGCGCGGAGGGCCGGATGGCCGCGGGGGTGCAAGCCTTCGAGGAAAGTCCGGACTCCACAAGGCAACGGTGCCGGGTAACGCCCGGCGGGGGCAACCCCAGGGAAAGCGCCACAGAGAAGAGACCGCCCTGATCGGCCCGCATGGGCCAGGTTCGCAGGAACGGTCAGGGTAAGGGTGAAACGGTGCGGTAAGAGCGCACCGCGGGACGGGTAACCGGACCGGCACGGCAAGCCCCACCGGGAGCAATGCCGAATAGGGATCTCGGGCGGGTCACCCTCGGGGGTGACGCCGCAAGGCCGCCTTGGCCTGGAGATCCGGGTTGGCAGCTAGAGGCGCGCGGGTAACCGCGGGCCGAGATGAATGGTCATCGAACCGGTTCCGGAGACGGGCCGGGGAACAAAATCCGGCTTACAGGCCCTCCGCGCGTTCATCACATCGGCAACTGGAAGCACACCGGGATCTGGCACGGGGCGCGGCCGGGCGCCGGTTGGCCCGTGTGGTGGCGCTGGTCGGGGGTGCGGTCCCTGTGCGGGGGCCAAGAAAACGACGGGGAGGGCGTATTGAGAGGGAACCCGCCGATGCGCGCAGGGCCATGCGCCAGTTTCCGCGCATAACGGCGATGCACGGGGCGCGGGTGGTGAGATCGTTTGGAACACGCGGCGGTGATGGGTCGTTGCTTCTCCATACGCAACTCGACCCCGCCGCGAACGGCCAGACGAAATGGCCCGGACATGCGACAGGCGGGAGATGCCCCTTAAGGAGGAGTAGACATGACCAATCTGTTCAAGACCACCAGCCGCGCCGCCCTTATCGCAATGATCGCCGCAGCCCCGATCGCGGGCTATGCGCAGACCGCCGACACGGGCGCCGAAGTGAAGAAACCCGAAGCCTCTGCCGAGGCGACTGCCGACGCGCAGACCGGCACCGAGATGCCGAAAGCCGACGCCAAGGATGACATGGCCGCAGACACGGCCACCGATCCCGCAGCCCCGGTGGATGGCGAAAGCGACATGGCCGCCGGCGAAGCGCCGATGGACGACAGCACCGACATGGCTGCCGGTGACGCGATGACGGCCGACCCCGCAGCCGAAGACATGGCCGAAGCGGAAGAGCCCGCCAAGCCGGTCGATGGCCAGATCACCATGCAGGATGACGACACGATCCTGGCGGACGATCTGATCGGTGCGACCGTGTTCAACGGCACGGATGCAACCGTCGGCGATATTGATGACCTGATCATCGGCATGGACGGCACCGTCAAGGGCGTCGTGATCGGCGTCGGCGGCTTCCTCGGCCTGGGCGAAAAACACGTCGCCATCGAGATGGCCAGCCTGGATGTTGTCAACGACGACGCCGGCAACCCGCGCCTGATCACCTCGGCCACCGAGGAAGACCTGAAGGCCGCACCGGAGTTCGTCACCGCCGAAGCGCAGCAGCGTGAGGCCGACAACGCCGCGATGCAGTCCGAAGGCACCGGTTCGGGCACCATGGACGCCGCACCCGTGCAATAAGACGCGCGGATGATGCGACCCGTCACAGGGTAGGGAAGGGGGCAGCTTTGGCTGCCCTTTTTCACGTTTTCCAGAAAGAATACGCTTTTGCGCGAAGAATCCCCGAATGGGTGGTTGACTCGGGGGCGCTTCCGGGTAAAAGGCGGTCCTCATGAGATTTCGCAGGCGTGCACAGGTGCGCCCGCAGTAGGAGATGAAAAATGGCGAAGCCGACGACCATCAAGATCCGTCTTAACTCGACCGCGGGCACGGGCCATTTCTACGTGACCAAAAAGAACGCTCGTACCATGACCGAAAAGATGACCGTACGAAAGTTCGATCCGGTGGTGCGCAAGCATGTCGAGTACAAGGAAGGCAAGATCAAGTAAGATCTTAAAACCTTAGAAGACCATGCAAAAGCCGCGCCACAGAGCGCGGCTTTTTCTATTTTCGGGCCGCGCCCTGTCTCACCCCCCCTCCCCCTGCCGATCCGCCAGGCGGATCTGAGACAAGGACCCCTGCGATGTCTGTTTCAAGCGATATACCGCCCGAAGAGCTTTTATCCGAAGAGAGGCTGCCCGCCCGGAGCGGCACCCTGTCGGCAAGTCCCGCACCACGCCCGCTGAGCGGGAGCCTTGCGCCCCGCACGGCACAGCCGGAGCCAGAGCCGGACCGCTGGGCGGATGTGATCATCCGGCCCGCGCTGCCGGCCGATACCGAATCTGTCAGCCGGATGCTGGCGCGGTCCTACCGGGCGCTGCTGGCCCCGGATTACGAACCCGGCCTGCTGCGCGAGGCGCTGCCGCTGATCGGGCAGGCCCGGCCCAGCCTGCTGACCTGCGGCACATACTTCATTGCCGAGCAGGGAGAGCGCGTGCTGGCCGCAGGTGGCTGGACCGACTTTTCCCCGCATGGTGCGCCGGGGCGGGCAGGCGAGGGGCACATCCGCCACGTCGCGACCGATCCCGATGCCGCCCGGCAGGGGCTGGGCCAGCGCGTTCTGCGGCGCATCCTGCGGTCCGCGCGGGCAGCCGAGGTGCGCGTGCTGCACTGTCAGTCGACGGTCACGGCGGCCCCGTTCTATGAAAGCCTGGGGTTCGAGGCGCGGGCGCATATCGATGTGCGGCTGCCGACGGGGTTGTTGTTTCCCGCCGTGCAGATGCGCTGGCAGGCAGAGGCGTAGAGTGCAGCGATGGCAACCTGGATGCACAAATGAAAAGGCCGGCCCCTGTGTGGGACCGGCCTTTGTTCGTTTCGCGCTGTGATCGTGCCGATCAGTTGCGGTTGCCGAAGAGTTGCAGCAGGAACATGAACATGTTGATGAAGTCCATGTAGAGCTTGAGCGCACCCATGATGGCGGATTTGCCCAGCCATTCACGATCGCCCGACTGGGCCATCTGGATGTAGGTGTTCTTGATCTCCTGCGTGTCATAGGCGGTCAGGCCGGCAAAGATCAGCACACCGATGGCGGAGACGGCAAATTGCAGCGCCGCGCTGGCCAGGAAGATGTTGACGATCGAGGCGACCAGCAGGCCGATCACACCCATGATCAGGAAAGAGCCCCAGCCGGAGATGTCCTTTTTCGTGGTGTAGCCCCAGAGGGACAGGCCAGCGAAGGAAATCGCGGTGATCAGGAAGACCTGGGCGATCGAGATGCCGGTGAAGGCCACGAAGATCCAGCTGAGCGAGAGGCCCATGACGGCGGCGAAGGCATAGAAGAACAATTGCGCGCCAGCCGCCGACAGCTTGTTGATCGCCGCGCCGAAGCCGAAGATCATCAGCAGCGGTGCGAACATGATGACGTAGCCCAGCATGTTCGGCTTCATCGTCATCGGATCGCGGAAGATGCTGAGCATTTCCGGGCTGGTCCCGACGGCCCATGCCACGAGGAACGTCAGCAACATGCCGACGGACATCGTGCCGTAAACCTTGTTCATGTGGGCGCGCAGCCCTTCGTCGATTGCGGCGGTGCGGGTACCAGCCGCAGAGCGCATCGTTCTGTATTCAGCCATTTGAAGCCTCCGGTAAAATCCCTGTTTTCCCCTGACGGGGCTTTCTGGTTCAATATCGGTGACGTGGGGGCGCATTTCAACTGTTTCACGGTCGGTTCCAACGCAAACGTGACCGAAAAGAAAAAAAGCCCTGCCAAGGCCGATCCCCGGGGGTGCCAGAGGCGCCGGGGCGGTCTTGTGCAGGGCGCAGCGGCAGGGCCGCTGAGGGTGTTCCTTTTCCGCATGGGGCGGAAAAGTCACGGGGGGCCGAAAAGCCGGGGTGCGCGCGGCCTCAGGGGCCGCGCGTCCGAGGGGGGCGGGAGGCAGGCCGGTTCAGGCGCGCCAGCGTTCGGGCGCGTCCCAGGCCGGGCGCCGCGCCTCTGTGCGGGCCTCGTGCCGGGTCAGACCGATGTCGCGCAACAGGGCGTCATCAAGGTGGTGCAGCGCGCGGCGTTCGCGGTGGATCCCCAGCAGCATCGCGAGACGGGACAGCGGCGACTTTGCGATCCGGGGCGCCTTCGCGGTTGCGGAGCCAATCAGGGGGTGTGCCATCGTACGATCCTTTCCGTTTCGTGATGTGAGTCGTTGGGGTGATGATTTCTATTGATGTGTATGCGCCCGTATGATCAATATTGAAAATGAATGTTTCTGGACGATGCCATCAAGGATTGTGATGTTATGAGAAACCTCGACATGACCTCTCTGCGCAGTTTCGTGGCCGTGGCCGACCATGGTGGCGTGACCAAGGCCGCAGGTATGCTGAATTTCACCCAGTCCGCCGTTTCGATGCAGTTGAAGCGGCTGGAGGAAATGCTGGGCATCACGTTGCTGGACCGGACCAGCCGCCGGGTGGCGCTGACGGCGGCGGGCGAGCAATTGCTGGGCTATGCGCGGCGTATCATCGAGATGAACGACGAGGCGATGACTCGGCTGACCAGCAAGAGTTACGAAGGGGAAATCGTCCTCGGGGTGCCGCATGACATCGTGTATCCGGTCGTACCACGGGTGTTGCAGCAGTTCGCACAGGAATTTCCGCGCATGAAGGTGCAGCTGGTCTCGGCCTATACGTTTTCCCTGAAAGAGCAGTTCGACCGGGGCGAGGTCGACATCATCCTGACGACCGAGGCCGAGCCTGACGCCCGCGCCGAGGTGCTGGATGAACGTCCGTTGTGCTGGATCGGTGCGCCGGGCGGCACGGCCTGGCGGCATCGGCCGCTGCGCTATGCGTCGGGGCGCAATTGCCTGTTCCGACCGCTGACGATCCGCGCAATGGAGGAAGGCGGCATCGACTGGGAAAACGCCGTCGATACCTATTCCGATCGCACGGTCGAGGCGACGGTTTCGGCCGATCTGGCGATCAGCACGATGATCCAGGGCACCGAACCGGCGCAGCTGGCGCAGGTCGAGCATGGCGGCGAACTGCCCGCGTTGGGGATGCAGAAGATCTGCATGTACCGCCAGGACCGGGGCGCGCGCGAGGTGTCCAAGCGCGTCGCCGAGATGCTGCGCCAGAGTTTCACCAATACCGCCCCGCGTCCGGCCCCGCGCGAGGTGCCGCAGGCGATCCGCGCCTGAGGGTCAGATGGTGATCACGACCTTGCCGGTGGCCTGACGGGTGCGCAGCAGCTCCAGCCCGTCGGCGGCACGCTCCAACGGCAGGCGGTGGCTGATGTGAGGCGTGATCAGGCCCTGCGCATGCCAGTCCATCAGCGTCGCGATCGACCCGGTGACGACCTGCGGGCGGAACGTGAGATACGATGCCCAGTAAAAGCCCATCAGGTCGATGTTCTTGACCAGCATGTGATTCGGCTTGGGCTGGGGCACCGTGCCGCTGGCAAAGCCGATCACCAGGATCCGGGCCTCGGGGTTGCAGGCGCGAAAGGCGGCGTCGAACATGTCGCCCCCCACCGGATCATACACGACGTCGGCGCCGCCAAGCGCCTTGACCTCGGATCGGACGTCCTGGGTGGCGGAATCGATGAATACACCTGCCCCGGCCCGTAGCGCGATGTCGCGTTTTTCCGCGCCGCGCGCCACGGCGATGACACGCGCCCCCATCAGCTTGCCCAGCTCGACCGCGGTCAGGCCGACGCCGCCCGTGGCCCCGAGCACCAGCAGCGACTCGCCTTTTTGGAGTCGTGCGCGATGGGCCAGGGCGACGTGGCTGGTGCCATAAGCGATCTGCAACGCAGCGGCGTCCTCGAACGTCATGGTATCGGGCAGGGGGATGACCCGGTCCGCCGGAAACACGCCCTGTTCCGCCAGCCCGCCCGCGCCGCCAAAGACCGCGACGCGGCTGCCCGGTTTCAGGTCGACGCCGGCACCGCAGGCGGAAACGATTCCCGCAACTTCGAGACCAAGGGTGAAGGGGGCGGGAGGTGTTTCCTGGTATGTGCCCCGGATCATCAGCAGATCGGCGAAATTCAGGCCGCAGGCCTTGATCTCGATCAGCACCTGGCCGGGGTCCGGGCGGGGTGCGGCGATACGTTCCAGCACCGGGGATACATCTTTGCCATGGCAGCGGAATGCGCGGATCGAGTCGTTTTTCATTGTCGAATGATTTCCTGTGGATAGCGTGGCAATGCGCGAAAAATGGGCGGTCCCTGATCCGCGCAATGATGCTGCGCCGCAGAACGTGATGCAACTATTGTGAACACTGCGTGTGCTTATGTGAACTTGATACTCAGCCGGTAATTGAGTTAACCATTCGCGCAGTCCCCTCTTTCGAGCCGGGCTAACTTGCGTAAAAGTTGAAAACTGTTACGATCTCGGGGACGCTGTAGGGATGTGCGGCGTGTCTAAATGCAACCCTAGCCCTACATACCCGCGCGACGGCTCCCCCGAACGTGGATACGACAAGGGTATTCATCAGGAGCCGCGAATGACTCATCCGGTTGACGTCCACGTTGGTAAACGTATTCGGCACCGCCGCTGGTTGGTTGGAATGACCCAACAACAGCTGGCGGAACGTGTTGGTATCAAATTTCAACAAATCCAGAAGTACGAGACGGGTGCAAACCGCGTCAGTGCCTCTCGGCTGTGGGATATCGCCGACGCGCTGGACGTCGCAGTCAGCTTTTTCTTCGAAGGTCTGGAAGCGGACAATGCGAATGGCGATCACGCGAACGTGCCCGCCGACGTGATGGGCGACAAGGAAGCACTGGACCTGGTCCGGTCCTACTATGCCATCCCGGAAAACCAGCGTCGCCGTCTGTTCGAGCTTGCAAGAGTTCTGAGCGACGTCGCTTGAGTTGACCTGCCCCACGCGATAGCCAGTTCCTGACACAGACATGACAGGGGCGAGCCATGGACGACGCGCAGGGCAAGGACTTACTCGATACAGCGCATGAGATGGCCGACGCCGCAGGCGCGGCCATCTTGCCGTTCTTCCGCTCTGCCGGACTGACGGAAGACAACAAGCTGGCCGGGGGCTATGACCCGGTGACCGAGGCCGACCGCGCCGCCGAACAGGCGATGCGTGGGGTTCTGGCCCGGCGGCGCCCGAAGGATGCGATTCTGGGCGAGGAATTCGGCACGAAGGACGGCGACAGCGGGTTGACCTGGGTGTTGGACCCGATCGACGGCACCCGCGGATTTGTCAGCGGCACCCCGACCTGGGGCGTACTGATCGGTCTGTCGGACGATACCGGCGTGCATATGGGCATGATCGACCAGCCTTATACCGGCGAACGGTTCTGGGGCGGTTTCGGGCAGGCGCAGATGCGTGGCCCGATGGGAACCCGGCCCCTGACGACGCGCCAGACGCAGCGCCTGCCCGAGGCGATCCTGTTCACCACCTTTCCCGAGGTCGGCAGCGATGCCGAGCGCGCGGCGTTTCAGGCGGTCGCGGGGCGGGTCAAGCTGGTGCGCTATGGCATGGATTGTTACGCCTACGCGCTGGTTGCGGCGGGGCAGGTCGACCTGGTGATCGAATGCGGGCTGCACACCTATGACGTGCAGGGGCCGATCGGCGTGATCCAGGCCGCCGGGGGCATCGTGACCAACTGGCAGGGCGGCCCGGCGCATATGGGCGGGCAGGTGATTGCGGCGGCAAATGCTGCACTGCACGCAGAGGCACTGGACATTCTCGCGGGAATGTCAAAATGTTGACACATGGATAAACCGATACTGATCCGCGGGGCGGATCATATCCTGACGATGGATGATTTCAGAACCGAGCTTTTCGGTGCCGACATCCTCATCTCTGGTGGTACCATCCGCACCATCGGGCCACGGCTGAGCGTGCCGGGCGCCGAGGTGATCGATGCCACCGGGTGTATCGTGACGCCAGGCCTGGTGAATACCCATCACCATCTCTACCAGACGCTGACGCGGGCCGTGCCCGGTGGGCAGGATGCGCTGCTGTTCGGCTGGCTGAAGACGCTGTACCCGATCTGGGCCAAGTTCGGCCCGGAGGAGATTCACGTCTCGGCCGTGATCGGGCTGGCCGAGCTGGCGCTGTCGGGTTGTTCGCTGAGTTCGGATCATCTGTACCTGTACCCCAATGGCGCGCGGCTGGAGGATACCATCGAGGCGGCACAGCGCGTGGGCCTGCGGTTCCACCCGACACGGGGCGCGATGAGCATCGGCGAGAGCAAGGGCGGCTTGCCGCCCGATAGCCTGGTCGAGGACGAGGCGGCGATCCTTGAGGATTGCATCCGGGTGATCGACGCCTTTCATGACAGCAGGGACGGGTCGATGTGCCGGGTCGGGGTTGCGCCCTGTTCGCCGTTTTCCGTCAGTCGGGAGCTGATGCGCGACGCGGCGCTGCTGGCGCGTGACAAGCGGGTCATGTTGCACACGCACCTGGCCGAGAATGATGAGGATATCGCCTATAGCAAGGCGCAGTTCGGCTGCCGGCCCGGTCAATATGCCGAGGATCTGGGCTGGACCGGCGACGATGTCTGGCACGCCCATTGCGTCAAGCTGGACGCGACCGAGATCAGCCTGTTCGCGCGCACCGGCACGGGCGTGGCGCATTGCCCCTGTTCGAACTGTCGTCTGGGGTCCGGCATCGCACCGGTGCGCGAGATGCGCGATGCGGGCATGAAGGTGGGGCTGGGCGTTGACGGATCGGCCAGCAATGACGCGGGCAACCTGGTGGCAGAGGCGCGCCAGTCGATGCTGTTGCAACGGGTGTCGCGTGGCGCGGACGCGATGAGCGCGCGCGAGGCGTTGGAGATCGCGACACGGGGTGGCGCCGATGTGCTGGGGCGGCCCGACTGCGGGCGTCTGGCCACGGGCAAGCGCGCCGATATCGCGATATGGAATGTCTCCGGCATCGAAAGTGCCGGAAGCTGGGACCCGGCGGCGCTGTTGCTGGCGGGCCCGATGAAAGTGAAGCATCTGCTGGTCGAAGGACGCCAGATCGTGCGCGACGGGCAGATGACCCACCTGGACCTGCCGGCGCTGATCGCACAGCAAAACAGCCTCGCCCGCCGGCTGATGGAGTGACAATTATCCGAATGATGACGTTTGCGTCGCTGCTGGCCCTGGGGGCCTGCGGCGCGCCCCATATGCAGGAGGTAACGCCCCCGGCGGGTACCTTCAGACCCGCCCCCGGCGCCGAGGGGCAGGGACGGCCCGCCCCGGCGCTGATCGCCGCCGTGAACGCCGCACGGCAGGCGGAGGGGCTGGCGGAGCTGGCGGTTTCCCCGGCCGCCAACCGCGCCGCGCAGGTGCAGGCGGGCGACATGGCGACAGCGGGGTTCATGGATCACACAGGCAGCGATGGCAGCACGCCGGGCGAACGGCTGACGGCGGCGGGGCTGGATTGGTGCATCGTGGCGGAAAACGTGGGCTATGGTTATCCGACTGCCGCGGCGGTGGTGGAGGGGTGGCTGCGCAGCCCCGGACACCGTCGCAACCTGCTGTCGGAGACGACGCTGGTAGGGGCCGCGACAGCAGGTCCGAAGGCGCGGCCCTATTGGTCTGCGGTTTTCGCGCAGCCCTGCTGAGGCGCTAGCCGAGCGCGGGTCGACCGCCGATCCAGACGGCGCGCACGGCCCGGTCATCGCCCATCATGATGGTGGGAAAGACGGCTTCCCACAGGTCGTTGGCGCGGCTGGACCGCTGGGCGATGGCGGGGGTCGAGGCAAGGTCGAGCACGACGACGTCCGCCTCGGTTCCCGGCGCCAGCGTGCCGATGCGATCCACCATGCCGATGGCGCTGGCCGAGCCTGCGGTGGCCAGCCAGAGCAGTTGCGCCGGGTGCAGGGCGGTGCCACGCAGTTGCGCGACCTCATAAGCCGCGCCCATCGTGCGCAGCATCGAGAAATCCGAGCCGCCGCCGGTGTCGGTGGCCAGGCCGATACGGTGGCCATCGGCCTTGAGCCCGGCCATGTCGAACAGGCCCGAGCCGATGAATGTGTTGGAGGTCGGGCAATGCACCAGCGCCGCGCCAACCTCGCGCAGGCGGTCCTTTTCGCGGGGTTCAAGGTGGATCGAGTGACCGTAGAGGCCGTTTGCCCCGAGCAAGCCATGCGCCTCGTAGGTATCGAGATAGTCGCGTGCGTCGGGGAACAGGCCCTTGACCCATTCGACCTCGTCCACCTGTTCGGACAGGTGGGTCTGCATCAGGCAGTCGGGGTGTTCGGCCCAGAGCGCGCCCATGGCCGAGAGCTGATCCGGCGTGGAGGTGGGCGAGAAACGCGGCGTGATGGCATAGGAAATCCGGTCGACACCGTGCCACTTTTCCAGCAGCGCCTTGCTGTCGTCATAGGCGGATTGGGCGGTGTCGCGCAGCCCGTCGGGGGCATTGCGATCCATGCAGGTCTTGCCCGCAATCACGCGCTGGCCGCGCGCCTGTGCCTCGGTAAAGAAGGCATCGACGCTGGCGGGATGGATGGTGCAGAAACTGACCATGGAGGTGGTGCCGTGGGCCGTCGTCAGATCGAGGTAGCGCGCCGCGATTTCCGCCGCATAGGCGGGATCGGCAAAGCGCATTTCCTCGGGGAAGGTATAGGTATTGAGCCAGTCGATCAGCCGTTTGCCCCAGCTGGCGATCATCGCGGTTTGCGGGAAATGCACATGGGCGTCGACGAAACCGGGCAGGATCAGCGCATCGCCATAGGAGATTTCGCGCACATCGGGGTGGGCGGCGCGCAGGGTGTCGGCGGGGCCGCGGGCGGCGATCTTGCCGCCTTTGACCAGCAGCGCGCCATCTTCTTCGATCACGCAGCAATCCTGCCAGGGGGCGGTAAAGGGATCAGCGGTGAAATCCAGAAGCCGCCCTGTCAACAGCACGTCGGTGCCCATAATGCCGATCCTTTCGCGGGATTGTTTTGCAATGTTCGCCGGTCACGTTATCTGCCCTTCGAGACGGGGTAAATTGCGTGTGCAGCATTGTTTCCCGACCCCGGCCTAAACTAAGGTCCGGATGACCACGAAAGGGCGGCCCATGAGCGAAACCAGGCACGACAAGGAAGATGACATCCGCCCGGAGGAGATGGAGCGCAACGACGCTGACATCGGACACGGGCAGGAGGGGTCGGATCAGGACGTGCTTGAACCGCTCGATGAGGAGGAGGGGGCCTATGCGCTGACGCGCAAGACCGTCGCCGCGATCCTGTTTGCGGTTGATACCGATGATCGCGAGCAGTTGGTCGAGCTGATGGAGCCGCTGCACGCGGCAGACATCGCCGACCTTCTTGAACAGATCAACGCCTTTGACCGGCGGCGCCTGGTGCGCCTGTACGACAAGGAATTCGACGGCGAGATCCTGTCGGAACTCGACGAATCGATCCGCGAAGAAGTCATCATGCTGCTCAGCCCGGACGTTCTGTCCGACGCTGTGCGCGAGATGGACAGCGATGACGTTGTCGATTTCGTCGAATACCTCGAGGAGCCGCAGCAGGAGGCGATTCTCGACGCGCTGGAAGACAGCGACCGGGTCGCCGTTCAGCAGGCCCTGACCTATCCCGAGGAATCCGCAGGCCGCCTGATGCAACGCGAAGTGGTCGCGGTGCCGGACATGTGGACCGTCGGGCAGGCGATCGACTTCATGCGTCAGCGCGAGGACCTGCCGGAGCAGTTCTATCACGTGATCCTGGTCGATCCACGGATGAAGCCGATTGCCCATGCCACCCTCGGCAAGCTGATGGCGAGCCCGCGCGAAACCCTGCTGGCCGATATCACCGAGCCTGGCTTTCGCACCATCCCGGCGTCGCAGGACGAAGGCGACGTGGCCTATGCGTTCAACCAGTACCACCTGATCAGCGCGCCGGTTGTGGATGAAAACGACAGGCTGGTCGGCGTCATCACCATTGATGACGCGATGATCGTGCTGGACGAGGAACACGAGGAAGACATCCTGCGACTGGCCGGTGTCGGCGAAGGCAGCCTGAACGACCGCGTGACCGAGACCTTGAAGCAGCGGATGCCCTGGCTGGCCGTGAACCTTGGCACTGCGATCATCGCCTCGCTGGTGATTTCGCTGTTCGAGGGGACGATTTCGCAATTCGTCGCGCTGGCGGTTCTGATGCCCATCGTCGCCTCGATGGGGGGCAATGCCGGCACGCAGAGCCTGACGGTGGCGGTGCGCGCCATTGCCACGAAAGACCTTACCGGCAGCAACGTCTGGCGGGTGATCCGGCGTGAGGCGCTGGTCGGTCTGGCCAATGGTACGGCCTTTGCGGTGGTCATGGGCGTGATCGGTCTGGTCTGGTTCGGGGATGGGCGGCTGGGTCTGGTGATTGCGGCCGCGATGATCATCAACATGGTGATCGCGGGGCTGGCGGGCACCATGATCCCGGTCGTGCTGGAAAAGCTGAAGGTCGACCCGGCGCTGGCCAGCGGCACTTTCGTCACCACGGTCACCGATGTCGTCGGCTTTTTCGCCTTTCTGGGGCTGGCCGCGCTGGTGTTGCTGTGATGCAGATGGCCGAGCGCAAGGCCGCGGCGCGCAAGGCGGCCTTTGCGCAGCGCAAGGCGGCACATGACGGGCACGGTCCCGGGCGCGCGGGTGTCTTGTCGTCGCTGCTGGCGGGGTATCGCGGCGTGCCGCTGGCAGGCTACATGCCGATCCGCAGCGAGATCCCCCCGCTGGCCGCGATGGAGGAAGCCGCAGCCCATGGACCGGTTGCCGTGCCGGTGATCACGGGCGCGGGGATGCCACTGAAATTCGCGCGATGGGAGCCGGGCTGCGCCATGCGCGCCGGCCCTTTCGGGGCCGAAATCCCGGTGGCCGAGGAATGGATCACGCCGCAGATCCTGATCGTGCCGCTGGTCGCCTTTGACCGGCGTGGCTATCGCCTGGGCTATGGCGGCGGTTTTTATGACCGGACGCTGGAAGAGCTGCGCGCCGCTGGGTCGGTTCTGGCCGTGGGCTTTGCCTATGCCGCGCAGGAGGTGGATGCGGTGCCGATCGAGGCGACGGATCAGCCGCTGGACCTGATCGTGACGGAAGCCGGGGTCGTCACCCCCGAAAGCTGAGTGGCGGGGCGAGATCGGCCAGAAGTCTTGAGGTTCTTCGCCATGACGCATTGACGAAAGGCCGCAACTGGCTACCTCCTGCACTCCTGTCCCTGTGGAGGCACGTCATGCGGCTTTTTACCTGTACCTGCGGAAACACGCTGTTCTTCGACAATACGCAATGCACGTCCTGCGGGCGCAGGACCGGCTGGTGCCAGAACTGCGAAGCCGTCACCGCCCTGGAACCGGCGGGGGATCACTGGCGCTGCCTGGGGACACCCGTGGGAGAGCCTTGCGGCACCGAAGTGGCGCTGTGCGAGAATTACGCCAAGGCCAAGGTGTGCAACCGCACCGTGCCTTTGGGGCAGGGGCGGTTCTGCGATTGCTGCCGCTACAACGACACCGTGCCGGACCTGTCGGTCGAGGGAAACTGGGAACGCTGGGCGCGGCTGGAGGCGGCCAAGCGGCGGCTGTTCTATGGGCTGGACCGGCTGGGGTTGCCCTATGGCACGACGGGCGACGGGATGGAGCCGCCGCTGACCTTTGCCTTCATGGGCGATCCGCTGGACGAAGGGCTGTGGCGCAAGGCGGGTGAGGCGGAGCGCGTCTTTACCGGCCATGCCAGCGGCAAGATCACCATCAACATTCGCGAGGCCGACCCCGCCGAACGCGAGCAGATCCGCGTCGACATGGGCGAGGCGCATCGCACGCTGATCGGGCATTTCCGCCACGAGGTCGGGCATTACTTCTGGGACGTGCTGATCAAGGACCGACCCGAGGCCGAGGCCAGCTTTGCCGCATTGTTCGGGGACCCGCGCAACCCGACATATGGCGCGGCGCTGGAACGGCACTACAAGGAGGGCCCGCCGCCCGATTGGCTGGGGCATTACGTTAGTGCCTATGCGACGATGCACCCGTGGGAAGACTGGGCCGAGACCTGGGCGCTGTACCTGGACATTGCCAGCGTCATCGACACCGCCACCAGCCTGGGGTTGCTGATGGAGGAGCCGTTGTCGGACATTCGCACGCTGGTGCGGCGTTACCGTGCGCTGGGGCTGGTGCTGAACGAACTGAACCGCGAAATGGGTCTGCTGGATTTCGTGCCGGAGGTGATTTCGGACACGGTGGCCGAGAAGCTGGGATACGTGCATGACACGGTGCTGGCGGCCTCGACAGGCGGATTTCTGGACAAAGCCCGCGCCATGTGACATGCCGCGCGCAACAGGAGTTCCGCCATGACCGTTACCCGTTTCGCCCCATCCCCCACCGGCTATATCCACGTCGGCAACCTGCGCACCGCGCTGTTCAATTTTCTGATCGCCCGCAAGGCGGGTGGCACATTCATCCTTCGGATCGACGATACCGATCCCGAGCGGTCCAAGCAGGAATACGTCGACGCGATCAAGTACGATCTGGATTGGCTGGGCCTGCACTGGGACCGGGTCGAGCGGCAGTCCGAACGGCTGGATCGCTATGCCGAGGCGGCGGACAAGTATCGCGAGATGGGACGGTTCTACGAGGCGTTCGAGACCCCGGTCGAGCTGGACCTGAAGCGCAAGAAGCAGCTGAACATGCACAAGCCGCCGGTCTATGACCGTGCCGCGCTGGCGTTGTCGGAGGCTGAAAAGGACAAGCTGCGCTCCGAGCGTGGCGATGGTGTTTGGCGGTTCCTTCTGGATCAGCAGCGCATCGAGTGGGCGGATGGCATCCTGGGCGATCTGTCGATCGATGCGGCGAGTGTGTCGGACCCGGTGCTGATCCGGGCCGATGGGCAGGTGCTGTATACGCTGGCCTCGGTCGTGGATGACACCGACATGGGTGTCACGCACGTGGTGCGCGGGTCGGACCACGTGACGAACACCGCGACGCAGATCCAGATGATCCAGGCGCTCGGCGGGACGGTGCCGACGTTTGCGCACCATTCCCTGCTGACCGGCCCGCAGGGCGAGGCGCTGTCCAAGCGATTGGGCGTGCTGGCGATCCGCGACCTGCGCGAGCAAGGCGTCGAGCCGATGGCATTGCTGAGCCTCATGGCGCGGCTGGGGTCGAGCCAGCCTGTCGAGTTGCGCGAGAGCGTCGAGGAGATCGCGGCGGGGTTCGAGCTGTCGCAGTTCGGCTCGGCCCCGACCAAGTTCGACGAGCAGGACCTGTTTCCGCTGACGGCCCATATCCTGCAATCGCGCCCGCTGGAGGCCGTGAAGGACCGCGTGCTGGCGGCCGGGGTGCCCGAGGACAAGGCCGAGGCATTCTGGATGGTGGTGCGTGACAACATTACCGTGTTGTCGGACATGGACGCCTGGTGGGCGTTGTTCCGCGACGGAGCCGAGCCGGTGATCGACGACGAGGATCGTGACTTTGTCGCGGAGGCAATGGCGCTGTTGCCCGAGGGCCCCCATGACGCGGAGAGCTGGGGCAAATGGACCGCCGAGGTGAAGGCGGCGACCGGGCGCAAGGGCCGGGGCCTGTTCATGCCGCTGCGCAAGGCGCTGACGGGGATGCAGCACGGACCCGACATGTCCCAGGTTCTGCCCCTGTTGCAGGTCATCCGGGCGAAATAGGCGCGGATCACGCGGCGCGTGCCATCTTCGGCAGGGAGCGGCAGGGAGCAACGGCCGCGCGCCAGAGAAAGACGGCCCTCTGCCAGAGAAAGAGGTCACCTCCGGCAGAGAACGCGGCCGCCTCCGGCAGAGAAAGAGGCCGCCTCCGGCGGGGGTATTTAGGGCCAGATGATAAAGAGCGGGTGCGAGGTGCGCCCGCTTTTTTCATGGGACGGGGCGTGGACGGAGCGTGGACGGGACCGGGGGGCGGGTGTCGGTCAGGCGGGAATTATCTCGGATTGCAGTCGGGCGAGGTGGTCGTCAATGAAGGCGGTCTCGTCGGGGCTGAGGGTTTTTGCGCGGGGATAGAGGGGGGCGGCACGATCGTTCAGGATCGGGGTTTCCCAGCCGTCTGTCGTGTCGAAGAATCGCTGCGCGCCGGCGGGCCCGAATTCGCGCAGATACCCTTGCAGGACCACGTCGAGATAGCTGAGCAGGATCGGTGTGGGGGCCTTGGCGGCGGGGTGTTTGGACGCGGGAATCGTATAGATTGCAATGTCGATCGGCTGGCCCCGTGGCAGGGCCTGACCGTGCGCGATGTCCGGCGTGGCGATGTGGCGGTCATAGGCGAATTCGCGGGCGTCCAGTGCCGCCCAATCGGCATTCGGCACCGGGGCGATCAGGCCGTCGATGACGGTGCCGGGGCTGGGCACGGCCGTCAGGATCGCGAAATTCCGCAGGGCGGTGTGTCGCCAGAGCCGCCGCCATCCCTGTGCTGTGGCCGGATGTGCCGGGGCATAGATATGCGTGTCGCGGTTCACGAGGCTGCCATAGCCGAAGAAATAGGGATGTGCGGTCTGGAACGGGATCATGCGGGCCTCGGGGTTCGGCGTGGTTTGCGACGGATTCGATTGATGTGGATCAAATACATCTTGAGTGAATGCCCCCATACCATGGTCCTGCGCTGCGTGCGAATTGTGCGGGCGAGTGAAAATGGGTCGTGATGGCCCGGCAGCGATGGGGTGCGACAGGGGCAGGGGCCGCAGGGCCGTGCCACATGTCCACCGCAGGCTGAGGAGGGACCATGCGCCTGACCAAGCGAACCAATATTGCCATGCGCGTGCTGATGTACTGCGCGGTGAACGGCGACCGGATGGTGATCAAGTCCGAGATCGCAGAGGCCTGCAACATTTCGGAAAACCATCTGGCGCAGGTGATCAACCGGCTGGCGCGCAGTGGATTTCTGAAAACCCATCGGGGGCGCAGGGGCGGCATGACGCTGGCGGTGCCGGCCGGTGGCATCCGCGTGGGCGATGTCTTTCGCGCAACCGAAGCCGAAGTGCCGATCACCGAATGTTTCGCGGATGAGGCGAACACCTGTCCCTTGATCTCGGCCTGTCGGCTGCGTGGCGCGATTGCCGTCGCGGTCGAGGCCTTTTACACGGCGCTGGACGGGGTGACGCTGAGCGATCTGACCTGCGATAATGCGCCACTTGCTGAACTTATGACCCCTGTCGCTTGTTCTCGCTCCAGTGTCGCTTCTGACGTCTGATCGGGCTTGCACGCCCGGCAGGCAGCGGCTATCGGTTGGGCATTGGATCGGGAGAACTGGCGAAAGTCAGTGCCGAAGGAGCAACCGCCCCGGAAACTCTCAGGCTTCAGGACCGTCCGATACACAGACTCTGGAGAGAGGCCCTTTGACGGGTCCGCCGAAGGGATAGCGATCTCAGGCAAAGGAACAGAGGGGGCATCACCGCGTGGCTTTTCGCCGCGCCCATGATGCCCGGGGGAGTTCCGCCCAGGCCAGACCTGGAGAGACGGATGAGCGATCTACCCGACGAATTGCGTGGCCTGCCATTGCATGATCTGCACCGCGAACTTGGTGGCAGGATGGTACCCTTTGCCGGCTACGAGATGCCTGTGCAATACGGCGCCGGGGTGATGAAGGAACATCTGCATACCCGCGCCGCCGCAGGTCTGTTCGACGTCAGCCACATGGGGCAGGTGATCCTGCGCGGGGCCGATGCCGAAACGCTGGCCCTGGGGCTGGAGAGCCTGATCCCGGCGGCGGTGGTGGGACTGGCCGAGGGGCGGCAGCGGTACGGCCTGCTGACGAACCCCGCGGGCGGCATTCTGGACGATCTGATGTTCGCCAACCGCGGGGATCACCTGTTCGTGGTGGTCAATGCGGCGTGCAAGGCCGCCGATATCGCCCATCTGCGCGCCGGTCTGCCGGGGATCGAGGTGGTCGAGGTGACCGACCGTTGCCTCTTGGCGGTGCAGGGGCCGGGGGCGGAGGCCGTGCTGGCACGTCTGGCGCCGGACGTCGCAGACATGCGTTTCATGGATGTGGCGACCGTCACGCTGGAGGGAGCGGAGTGCTGGATCTCACGCTCGGGCTACACGGGCGAGGATGGATACGAAATTTCCGTGCCCAACGACGCGGCCGAGGCGCTGGCGCGCCGTCTGCTGGCCGACGATGCGGTGCTGCCCATCGGCCTTGGCGCGCGCGACAGCCTGCGGCTGGAGGCGGGGCTGTGCCTTTATGGCCATGATATAGACACCACCACGACGCCGGTCGAAGCCGCGCTGCACTGGTCGATCCAGAAGGCGCGCCGCAGCGGTGGCGCGCGCGCAGGCGGCTTTCCCGGTGCCGAGCGCATCCTGGCCGAGCTGGAGGGCGGTGCCGCGCGGCTGCGCGTCGGGTTGCGCCCGGGTGGCCGCGCGCCGATGCGCGAAGGCGTCGAGCTGTTTCAGGGCGCAGGCCCGGTCGGGCGGATCACGTCCGGGGCCTTTGCCCCGTCGCTACAGGTGCCGATTTCGATGGGGTATGTGCCGCGTGCGCTGGCCGCCCCGGGAACCCAGATCGAGGCCGAGCTGCGTGGCAAGCGCGCGCCGGTCACGGTTGACAGCCTGCCCTTCCTCCCCGCCAATTTCAAACGCTGACAGACAGGGAATCGCATCCATGAAATATACCGAAGAACACGAATGGCTCCGCCCGGAAGACGATCTGATCGTCGTCGGGATCACCGAACACGCCGCCGAGCAACTGGGCGACATCGTCTTTGTCGAACTGCCGGAGGTGGGTACGGAAGTGACCAAGGACGAGGAATGCGTGGTGATCGAGAGCGTCAAGGCCGCCTCGGACATCCTGGCGCCGTTGGATGGCGAAATCGTCGAGGTCAACGACATGCTGGTCGAGAACCCGGGCAAGATCAACGACGACCCGATGGGCGATGCGTGGTTCTTCAAGATCAAGCCATCCGAACCCGAGCAGATGGACGAATACATGGACGAGGCCGTCTATAACAAGATGATCAGCTGATCGGATGGCGGTGCTGCGGATCACTGCGAACCTGGGCACCGCCGATCCAACGGCCCTGTCGGCCTTTTATGCCGGCCTTTTCGGCATGGATGTGGCGATGGACCTGGGGTTCATCGTGACATTGCAGGCCAATGCCCGCCAGTCGCCGCAGCTGTCTTTCGCGTCGCAGGGCGGTTCGGGGACGCCGGTGCCCGATCTGTCCATCGAGGTCGATGCCCTCGATCCGGTGCTGGAGCGGGCGCGGGCCGGCGAACTGCCCCTCGAATACGGTCCGGTCGAGGAACCCTGGGGCGTGGTGCGCATGATGTTGCGCGACCCCGAGGGGCGACTGGTAAACGTCTTGACCCACAAGCGATGACGCCCCGGCGTCTTGCCCTACTCTGTTCAGTACAGGAGCTTTCATGCCCTTCACCCCGACGGAATACCGCCCCTACGATTTCGCAAATCGCCGCCACATCGGCCCATCGCCCGCCGAGATGGAGGAGATGCTGAAGGTCGTCGGCGCACACAGCCTGGACGGGCTTATCAGCGATACGGTGCCGCAGGGTATCCGCCAGGATGGCGCACTGGATTTCGGTCCGGCGCTGTCTGAGGCGGACCTGCTGAAGTTCATGCGCGGTGTGGCAAATCGCAACACGGTGCTGACCAGCCTGATCGGGCAGGGCTATCACGATACGATCACTCCGCCCGCGATCAAGCGCAATATCCTGGAAAATCCCGCATGGTACACGGCTTACACGCCCTACCAGCCCGAGATTTCGCAAGGGCGGCTTGAGGCCCTGCTGAATTATCAGACGATGGTCTGCGATCTGACCGGGCTGGATATCGCAAATGCATCGCTGTTGGACGAGGCGACGGCGGCGGCCGAGGCGATGACCATGGCGCAGCGTGTCGCCAAGTCGAAGGCGAAGGCGTTCTTCGTCGATGAAAATTGCCATCCCCAGAATATAGACGTGATCCGCACGCGGGCCGAACCGCTGGGGATCGAGGTGATTGTGGGGGCCCCGGCGGATCTGGTGGCCGAGGATGTCTTTGGCGCCGTGTTCCAGTATCCCGGCACCCACGGCGACCTGACGGATTTCACGCCACAGATGGCGGCGCTGCACGATGCCCGCGCGATCGGCATCATGATTGCCGATATCATGGCGCTCTGCATCCTGAAGGAACCCGGTGCGATGGGGGCAGATATCGCCGTGGGATCGACGCAGAGGTTCGGCGTCCCGCTGGGCTATGGCGGTCCGCATGCCGCCTACATGGCGACGCGCGATGCCTACAAGCGGGCGATGCCGGGGCGCATCGTCGGCGTATCGATCGATGCGCGCGGCAACCGCGCCTATCGCCTGGCGCTGCAAACCCGCGAACAGCATATCCGGCGCGAAAAGGCCACCAGCAACGTCTGCACGGCCCAGGCCCTGCTGGCGGTAATGGCCAGCATGTACGCGGTGTTTCACGGACCCGATGGCCTGAAGGGCATCGCACAGCGCATCCACCGCAAGACGGTGCGCCTGGCCCGCGGCCTTCAGGAGGCAGGGTTCGAGGTCGGCCCCGAGGCGTACTTCGATACCATCCATGTCGAGGTGGGGGCGTTGCAATCGGCGGTGATGAAGTCGGCGCTGGACGAGGGTTTGAACCTGCGGCGCGTCGGCACCACCAAGATCGGCATCAGCCTGGATGAATGCACCCGCCCCGCCACCATCGAGGCGGTCTGGCGCACCTTTGGCCTGTCATTGCCCGGTCAGGCCAGCGAAACGCCCTATCAGTACCGGATCCCGGATGATTTCGCGCGCGAAACGCTGTACATGCAGCACGAGATCTTTCACATGAACCGCGCCGAGACCGAGATGATGCGCTATATGCGTCGCCTCGCGGATCGTGACCTGGCACTGGATCGGGCGATGATCCCGCTCGGCTCCTGCACGATGAAATTGAACGCCGCCGTCGAGATGGAGCCGATCTCCTGGCCTGAATTCAGCGCGCTGCATCCTTTTGCACCATCGGATCAGGCGGCAGGGTACGGCGCGCTGATCAAGGACCTGTCGGCCAAGCTGTGCGATATCACCGGATACGCGGGCTTTTCGCTGCAACCGAATTCCGGTGCCCAGGGCGAATATGCGGGGTTGCTGACAATTCGTCGCTACCTCAGCGCAAAGGGAGAGGGGGCGCGCAACATCTGCCTGATCCCGACCTCGGCACATGGGACCAACCCGGCCTCCGCACAGATGGTCGGCTGGAAGGTCGTCGCGATAAAGGCGCGCGACAATGGCGATATCGATCTGGATGACTTTGCCGAAAAGGCGGAAAAATACGCCGATCAGCTGGCGGCCTGCATGATCACCTACCCCTCGACGCATGGGGTCTTCGAAGAGACGGTCAGGCAGGTCTGCCAGATCACGCATGATCACGGTGGCCAGGTCTATATCGACGGGGCCAACATGAATGCGATGGTTGGTCTGGCACGACCGGGCGACCTTGGCGGTGACGTCAGTCACCTCAACCTGCACAAGACCTTCTGCATTCCCCACGGCGGCGGTGGCCCCGGCATGGGGCCAATCGGGGTGCAGGCGCACCTGGTCGAACATCTTCCGGGCCATGTCGCCAACGACAGCGACGGCGCTGTATCGGCCGCGCCCTACGGCTCGCCCTCGATCCTGCCGATCAGTTGGGCCTACTGCCTCCTGATGGGGGGGGCCGGGCTGACGCAAGCCACCAAGGTCGCGATCCTGAACGCCAATTACATCGCGGCACGTCTGAAGGGGGCCTATGATGTCCTCTACAAAGGGCCGTCGGGGCGCGTTGCACACGAGTGCATCCTCGACACCCGCCCCTTCGAAAGAAGTGCCGGCGTCACGGTCGACGACATCGCAAAGCGCCTGGTGGACTGCGGCTTTCATGCGCCGACGATGTCCTTTCCGATCCCCGGTACATTGATGGTAGAACCGACCGAGAGCGAAACCCGAGCCGAGCTGGACCGCTTCTGCGATGCCATGCTGGCCATCCGCGCCGAGATCGCGGAGATCGAAGCCGGTCGTGTCACCCCCGATGCCAGCCCGCTGAAGTTCGCGCCGCATACGGTCGAGGATCTGGTGGGCGACTGGGATCGTGCCTATGATCGCGAACAGGGCTGTTTCCCACCCGGGGCGTTCCGGGTCGACAAGTACTGGCCGCCGGTCAACCGCGTCGATAACGCCTGGGGGGACCGCAACCTGACCTGCACATGCCCGCCCATGTCTGACTACGCCGAAGCGGCAGAGTAAGTCGGAGTCACAGACCCGGTTCCTCGGCGCCGGGTGTCGCTTCGGGATGGCACCGCTTCACTTCTGCCGGTCATTTTCGGCGTCGGTAGCGCGTCGGTATCCGGGCGGTGAATCGCGCCGTTACAGTCTGTGTCTGACGAAACGACGCGTTGGTCCTGATACAAAAGGTCCGATGCCTCCGGCGGGGGTATTTCCGGCCAGATGACAGGGGGAGCACTCTGCATGTTTCCCTGTTGGAAATATCCCGGGGGAGGCGCGCGGGACGCGCGTCGGGGGCAGAGCCCCCAAACCGCCGTCAATCCATGGTACGCAGCACCCGGGCAGGGCGCGCGGCCAGTGGGCGCAGCGCGAAGGCAAGCCCTGCCAGAAGGTTGGCAATGAGACCTCCCAGCACGATGGCGATGGCGGAAGGCCAGATCACTTCGTAACTGGTCTCGAACACGTAATGGCAGACGGCCCAGCCGCCTGCTATTCCGGCCAGGAGGGCAACGAGGCCGGCGCCGATGCCGAGCAGAGCCGAGCGCAGCGCGAGGCTTGTCAGGATGCGGGCCCGCGATGCGCCGAGCGTTTTCAGCACCGCCGCTTCGTAGACCCTGGCCCGTTCCCCCGAGAGGGCCGCGCCGATTAGGACGAGGAACCCGGTCAGGAGCGTTGCCAATGCGCCATACGACGTTGCAGCCGCGATTCCCTGCAGCAGGTCCGCCACACGGTCGATCGCATCGCGGACCCGGATCGAGGTGATGTTGGGGAACGACCGTCCGAGGTCGCGCATCAGCGGCCCCTCTGCCTGTGGGTCGGCATAGATCGAGGCAATCCAGCTATGCGGCGCACCTTCCAGCGCGCTTTGGTTCATCACCAGGACGAAGCCCATGCCGGCCGTCGAGAAATCGACGTCGCGGAACGAGGTGATGGTGGCGGTGATATCCCGCCCGAGGATGTTGACCGTCATCGTGTCGCCAAGTTCCAGGCCCATTTCTTCGGCCGCGTCGGCGGAAAAGCTGATCTGGGGATCGCCGCCATAGCCTGCGCCCCACCAGGTTCCGCTGGTCAGTGTGGTGTCGGCGGGCAGGCTGTCGGCATAGGAGATCCCCCGGTCACCGCGCAGCACCCAGTGATCGCCTGCGACCTCTTTCGCCGGCTGGCCGTTGATCTGCGTGATCACGCCGCGCAGCATCGGGGCGCGGTCGGTACGGCTGACGCCGGGATCGCCGTCGACCCGGTCGAGAAAGGCGGGCATCTGGTCGTTCTGGATATCCACCACGAAATAGGAGGGGGCACGGTCGGGCAGGTCACGCTGGATCGCGGCGCGCATGTTGCCATCGATCTGGCCGACGGAGGCAAGCACGGTGAGGCCGAGACCGAGGGAGAGCACGACTGGCAGTGCCTCGTTTCGCGGGCCCGAGATGGAGGCAATGGCCCATCGGAGCGCCGGGCGGCCGCGCACGATGGGGCGCAGGCGCGCCGCCGACCAGCGGATCGCGCGCGCCGAGAGGGCAAGCAGGATCAGCGCAGCGAGGATGCCCGCCGCGGTCCAGAGCGTGAGTGTCGCCGCCCCGGAAAGCCAGGCGGCAGAGCCGACCAGAACGACCAGCAGAGCGGCGATGATCAGCAGGGTCGGCAGCGGCGGCAAGACGCGGGTGGCGGAGTAGTCATCCCGAAACAGCGCCGCCGCGCGGATCTGGTCTGCGCGTGCCAGCGGCCATAGGGTGAACACCAGCGCGGTCAGCACCCCGTAGAGCGCGGCCTGTGCAAGCGCCGCGGGAAACACCGTGAACACTGCCGGGATCGGCAGTTGGGCCTGGATCACCGGGGCCAGCAGCAGCGGGATGAGCGCGCCCATCACCAGTCCGATCCCCACGCCGATCGTCGCCAGCGCCCCGATCTGGCTGAAGTAGGTCAGGAAGATGATACGGCGCGTTGCCCCAAGCGTGCGCAGGGTGGCAATGACGGCCGTCTTGCCCGCCAGGTAGGCGCGCACAGCCGAGGACACGCCGACGCCCCCCACCGCCAGCCCGGACAGGCCGACCAGCGTCAGGAACGCGGCGAGCCGGTCAACGAAGGTTGCGATGCCGGGGGCGCCGTTGCGCGCGTCGCGCCAGCGTATGCCGCTGTCGGCGAATTGGGCCTGCGCCCCGGCTTCGAGCGCGGCAAGGTCCGTGCCGGGGGGCAGGGTCATGCGATAGCGGCTGTCGAACAGGGTGCCGGGCGACAGCAGAGGCGTGCCGTCGAGCGCGCTGCGCTGGACGATCGTGCGCGGCCCCAGCGAAAAGCCCGAGGCATTGGCATCAGGTTCGTGTGAAATCGCCGCCATAAGGGTAAAATCGACGCCGCCGAGCTGGAAGGTCTGTCCCGGCGACAGGTCCAGGCGGTCTATCAGGGTCGCGTCCATGACGGCGCCGGGGTGGCTGCCGTCGCCGCCGAGCGCCTGGGACAGGGGCATGTCGGGGGTAAGGGTCAGCGCGCCTTTCAGCGGGTAGGCCTCATCGACCGCCTTGACCTGCGTCAGCGTCCGATCATCCCCGAGCGCGGCCATCGAGCGGAACTCGGCAACCTCGGAACTGGCGCTGGCGCGGGCGTCTATCCAGGCGCGTTCCGCTGCCGTGGCAAATCGGTAGGTCAGCGAGATTTCGGCATCCCCGCCCAGCATGGCTGCGCCTTCGCGGGCCAGCCCGGCGTCGATGGCGGAGCGGACGGAGTTGACGCCGGCAATGGCGGCGACACCCAGGGCGAGGCAGGCAATCAGGATGCGAAAGCCCGACAGCCCGCCGCGCAATTCGCGGGCGGCAAAACGCAGCGCCAGGCGGAAATCGCGGGCAAGGCCGTTGTTCACTGTGCGGCCTCTGTCTGGGTCTGGGTCTGGGTCTGGGGCGTGGTTTGGGGCGGGGTCTGGGACTGGGTGTCGAGGTGGCCATCGCGCAGGCGGATCACGCGGGAACATTGCGCAGCGAGTTCGGGGGCGTGGGTGACCATGATGAGCGTCGCGCCATGGCGGTCGCGCAGGGAGAACAGCAGCTCGATGATGGCCTGGCCATTGGTGCCGTCCAGATTGCCGGTGGGTTCGTCGGCCAGCAGGATCTGCGGCCGGGGGGCCGAGGCGCGCGCCAGGGCAACCCGCTGTTGTTCGCCGCCTGACATTTGCGCCGGGTAGTGGTCGGCGCGATGCGCGAGGCCGACCGCGTCGAGTTCGGCGCGGGCACGGTCGAACGCATCCGTGGCACCGGCAAGTTCCAGCGGGGTCGCGACATTTTCAAGCGCCGTCATTGTCGGCAGAAGGTGGAAGGATTGGAACACCACCCCCATATGTTTCGAGCGGAAGCGGGCCAGAGCGTCTTCGGACATCGTGGTCAGGTCCTGGCCCAGGGCTTCGATCCGTCCGGCGGTGGCGCGTTCCAGCCCGCCCATGAGCATGAGGAGTGACGATTTGCCAGACCCCGACGGCCCGATGAGACCGAGTGTTTCGCCCTTTTCCACGCTGAGATCTATTCCGTGGAGGATTTCGACGCGGCCGGCATTGCCATCAAGGGCCAGCCGGGCCCCGCTGAGCTGGAGTATGGGCTGGGTCATGTCGGCCTTTCAGGGAGTGCTGCGCTGTTGTGCATATGGGCGGTTCGCGCGCGCGGGCAAGGTGTTGACGACAATGTTAGCCATTGTGGGGGCTGTGATCCCGGTTTCGGTCGCGGTCTCGGCGCGGGCGGAGGATACGGCACGGGAGACGGTACGGGGGGCGGCGGCCGGGGCGGCCGAACAGCCGGCGGTGACGCTGCTGGCGTTCGGTGACAGCCTGACGCAGGGCTACGGGCTGGAACAGGGCGATGGTCTGGTGCCGCAGTTGCAAAGCTGGCTGGCCGCGCATGGCGCGGGTGCGGTCGACATCGTGAATGGCGGCGTGTCGGGGGATACCACGACCGGGGGGCTGGCCCGGATCGATTGGTCGCTGACACCGGATATCGATGCGATGATGGTGATCCTGGGCGGCAATGACCTGTTGCGGGGCACCGACCCTGCGGTCACGGGGGCGAACCTTGACGGTATCCTGGACGCCGGGCAGGCAAAGGGACTGCCGATGATGCTGGTGGGGATGCAGGCGACGGCGAATTTCGGGGCCGGTTTCAAGGCGGAGTTCGACGCGCTTTATCCCGATCTGGCAGCGCGATACGACACTGTCTTCGTCCCCAGCTTTTACGCGCCGCTGACCGGCGGGTCCGACGACCCGGTGCAGATGCGCAACCTGTTGCAGGCTGACGGCATTCACCCGAACCGTGACGGGGTCAGCAAGATCGTGGCGACGCTTGGGCCTGCCGTGCTGGAGCTGTTGGACCGTGTGGAGGCACCCTGAACCGCGCGACAGAAACAGCACAAGGCCTGATCAGGCACAACTGAACAGGCCGCTTCGGGGCGTGGCGTCTCGCGTGTGCAAAGAGGCCCGCGTGTGCAAAGAGGAAGGAACATGCGCCCACGGAGAGGGGCGCAGGGAGAGAAGGTGTGCGGTGGCCGGTCTATACGACCTGAAGGTTCATCGCGGATTCGCGACCGTCGCGGCCTTCCTTGATTTCAAAGGTGACGCGCTGATTGTCGACGAGGGCCGTCAGGCCCGATCTTTCAAGCGCGGCGGCATGAACGAAGATATCCTTGGCCCCGCCTTCGGGTGCAATGAACCCGTACCCCTTTTCCGTATTGTACCATTTCACGATGCCGGTGGTCATTTGGCGTCCTTACGCAGAGATACTGTCCACGAAATTGCGACAGCACGGCGCAGCCCCTGAGAGTGCAAGCGCTTTGGACTGAATATGACCATGACGCAGCACTGTAACCTTGCAGCAAAACTGTGGGGGGGAATGCACGTCAGCGCAAGTGTTAACCATTGAACCGCCAGACACCTCAGTTTCTGAATATGTCCGGACCGGGCCGGGCCGGACGGTGTCAGTTTCTGGGACGGTCGGAGGGCGAGGTGGGGGCGAGGAAGGGGCGCCCGCCTGCGGCGTCAGTGCGGGCGGTCCCGTGTTCCATTCCGGGGCTCGGGCCGTTCGCGGCGCAACAGCGGCGACAGGCGCCGCGCCACGACCTGTCCCAGCACGCGGGGCAGGCGGCGAAGGGTGGCACGAGCAACCTGATCATATTCGATTTCGCCCGCCAGCAGGCGCAGGTAGAGGTGGCGCAGGGTGCCAGAGCCGCGAAACGCCCGCACGAAGCTGGCCTGAAAGACCGGCGCAAAGATCAGTTGGCGCAACCGGCGGGCCTGTCGCAGGGCCTTGTGAATGGGCCGCAGCTTTTGCTGGTACAGATGCAGGGCACGATCTGCCTGACCGGCGGCAAGCGCCTCGATCGCGGCCTGCGCGGCTAGCTGGCCGCTTTTCATCGCATAGGCGATACCCTCGCCGGTGATCGGATCGACCAGGCCTGCGGCGTCGCCTGCCAGCAGCACGGCCCGACGCCCGGCACGACGGCGAAAATCACCGAACGGCAGAAAGTGCCCCTTGCAGGGCATCGCCGGGTCATGGCCCAGCTGCGCCAGATAGGCGGACATTGCGGTCTTCAGGTCGGGGTTGCGCGACAGCACGCCACCGATACCGATGGTCGAGCTGCCACTTTTCGGGAAATGCCAGCCATAGCCCCATTCGGCTGCGCCGAAATCAATGCGCAGCGGGGCGGTCAGGTTGTCGGGGGCGGCGGGGGCCTCGACCTCCAGTCCGAAGCCGACGCGGGTTCTGTCATGGCTGGCGCCGAACAGCGCGCGCGCAACCTGGCTGTTCACGCCATCGGCGCCGATCAGCACGCGGGCAGTCAGGCGCGTGCCGTCGCCCAGGGTGACGCAGGGTTGATCGACATCCAGCGCGGCAATGCGGCTGCCGGTGAAATCGACCGCTCCGCCAGCAACGGCGCGCCGGTACATGTCATCGTCAAAGCTGCGGCGCATGGCCATGTGCATCGCGGGCATGTCGTTGATCCGCGCCAGTTCCTGTCCGAAGGCATGAAAGGTGACAGCGGTCTTGGTTTCGATCAGCGCGGCGGGCACCGGTGTGCCGTAGATCTGCGCAAAATAGCTGTAGCTGCGCCCGGTGAGACCGCCGCCGCACAGCTTTTCACGGGGAAAGCGCGCCTTGTCGATCAGGGCAACAGACAGGCCCCCGCGGGCGGCGGTAAAGGCGGCGGCGGCCCCGGCAGGCCCGGCACCGATAACGATCACGTCAAAAGCAGTCATCTGAATGGTAAGCTCCCGTCGGGCGGGCGCTTAGTCGGCGCGCACGTCCAGCTCGAAAAAATGTCGGATGTCGTCAAAAAGGCGTTCTGAGGTCATGTATAGCAGGTGCCCCTGCTGGGGGTAGGTAAAGAATTTGTCGGCCTGAACGTGGCGGGCAAACCGGCGTTGTGCGCGGATCGGGAACACCGGGTCCTCGGCGCCATGGAAAAACCCGATCCGGTCGTCCGCCAAGTCCAGCGCGTGGTCCGGTGTCCACAACAGCAGGCTGGCCGTGTGGGCCATGGTCATGCGGAACTTGGGCGTTTTCATGTTGGGCCGCTGGGCCTCGGCCTCGACCGCGCTTTCCTGCGCCTCGACCGGGTCGGAGTAGTGATCGCGGCCATACAGGAGGGTCCGGTAGTTTTCCGTCCAGGCGTCCTGGGGGGCGGTGGAATGGGCGCGGGTCATGGCGCGGATCACGTCGAGCGAACTGCGCGCCGAGGCCAGCATGGCCGAGGGCATCGGCCCGGCAGAAGAGATCAGCGCCATCGAGACATCGGGCGCCTCCAGCTGGTCGGCGGTTTCCAGGGCGATGGGGCCGCCGGTGGAAAAGCCGATCATGTAGACTTCCTCGGGGTGGGCGGTGTTGACGTAGTCCGCGATGATCTTTGCCGATCCCCTGATATCGACCCGGTGATCCACCGGCAGCCCATCGAGGCCGGGAAAGCGGTAGGCGACGATGGCGCTGTCGGGCACCTGCCAGTTCAGCACCTGCTGAAAGATCCCGACCGAGGCGAAGGCCCCGGGGATCAGGACGATGACACGCTTGATACCGGGTTTGAAATTCGCCGTCTCGACCAGGGGAAAGGTGCCGGCTCTGTCCGGTCCGGGCAAGGTGGTGCAGGCGGCGGGGGCAAGGGCCAGCAGCAGGGCGGCAATAAGTCTGATCAAGGGCATCTGAATCCGGGAGTTGGGTTTGCCGCGCGGGCCTGTTCGGGGCAACTTAGCGGCGCGGCGGTCCTTGACCAGTGGCCTTTGCACCGGCGGGCGGGATGCCTATATCACCGCCAAGGCGCAACGCGACAGGAGAGCGGCAATGGCGGACGGCAAGAAACTGACATGTCTGGAATGTGCGCAGGTCAATCGCGTGCCCGAGGACCGGTTGGACAATGCGCCCAAATGCGGCACCTGCGGCGCGCCTCTGATGAGCGGAAAGGCGACCGAGATCGACTTTGCCACGCTGCAAAAAGCGGCAAGGACGGATGACGTTCCGCTGGTGGTCGATTTCTGGGCCCCCTGGTGCGGCCCATGCAAGATGATGGCACCCGAGTTTTCCCGCGCGGCAGGAGAGGTCCGTGGCCGTGTCCGCCTGGTCAAGATCAACACCGAGGAGCACCCCAGGGCCAGCCAGGCCTATGGCATTCGCGGTATTCCGACGATGATCGGCTTTTCCGGCGGCCGCGAGCGCAAGCGGCAGTCCGGCGCGCAGCGCAGCCCCGAGATCGTCGCTTGGGTCAGGGGGATCTGACGCCAAGCTGCCGCCAGCCCCCATTTCAGTATGGCCGCGCCGTCAGGACGTCGTCAGAGAACGGTGACGCGTGTGCCCGTCGGGACCTTGTCGTACAGCGCGATGACATTCTTGTTCACCATGCGGAAACAGCCGCTTGATGCGTTGTGGCCGATGGATTCGGGATGCGTCGTGCCGTGGATGCGGATGTAGGTGTCCTTGCCGTCCTGGTACAGATACAGCGCCCGCGCCCCCAGCGGATTGTTCGGCCCACCGGGCATGCGGTCATTGTTGCCCTTGAACTTGGCATAGGGCGCATCGCGTTCAATCATCTCGGGTGTCGGGCGCCAGCTGGGCCATTCGACCTTGCGCCCGATGACGGCCGTGCCGGTAAAGCCAAGGCCGACGCGCGCCACGGCGATGCCATACCGCATGGCCTGACCCGGTGCGGTGACGTGGTATAGGAAATAGGAGCGGGGCAGGATCACGATCTGACCGGTCTCATAATCGGGCGAAAAGGTAACCGGCGTCGGGTCGAACATGGACGGGGCGTGGGCGGCCTGCCCCATGACGGGCAGGGCCGACACGAGACCGCTGGCGATGCCGCTGGCAAGAAAGGCGCGACGTGTGGGCATGGGGTAACTCCTGTTGATCGGGGCCAGGCGAGGCTGTTCAGGCTGCCTCTGCGCTGGCAAGGCACATTCTGCGCCTGGTTCATGGGGCTGTACAGGGCGGGCCTGTACAGGGTGGTTACATGGCGGCGGGATGCAGGGCTTGTCCTGCACACCAGGGGACCTTCACATCAAGGTCGCGTCGGGCGCGTATCAAGACGCGATCCCTGTGATCGGTCCTCACCGCACGTGCCGCCATGGGGGCGGTATTCCTGCGGCAGCGTGCCGGTGCCATTCTAATGACGATGCCATTCTAGTGCCTGTCCCATCCTGCCGCTGTCTGGGTAAATAAACACTTCGCCATCGCCATGGGTTCCAGCGACATGCGCGCGCATAGCACGGACTGTCGCCAGAAAGGCACAGTTGGCGACATGCCATCCCCATGCGTGATTTCCCGCCGCTGCCAGCCTGTGCTAATGCGCGTCAGATTGCTGTCTGCGCCTGACTGCGATACTGGCGGCGCAAGTGCCGATCCGGGCCGGCAGATTGGCTGAATGCAGTTTTTCGCATTTGTTTCATGTCTTGTTGGTTTGGGGCTGGTAGTTGTTTTGCCTCTTCGCAGGTCCTAGAATCGGCAAATGAAATCAAAGGTCGCACCCCGGCACACGAAATTTAACGGAGATGGCATGGACGTTTCGGCCACATCGCTACCAGAAGTATTCATCCTGACGCCGCGCCGGTTTGGTGATGACCGCGGTTTTTTCAGCGAGAGCTGGAATGCGCAGCGCATGGCCGGCGCCGGGCTGGATATCGCCTTTGTGCAGGACAACCATTCGTTTTCGGAAAAGGCAGGCACGTTGCGGGGGCTGCATTACCAGTCGCCGCCCCATGCGCAGGGCAAGCTGGTGCGTTGCGGTCGCGGCAGCCTGTATGACGTGGCCGTGGATTTTCGTCGCGATTCGGAGACTTTCGGCAAATGGGTCGGGGTCGAGCTGAGCTATGAGAACGGCAAGCAACTGTGGATTCCGCCGGGTTTCCTGCACGGCTTTGTCACGCGCGAGGCTGGCACGGAAATTATCTACAAGTGTACCGATTACTACGCTGCGGACTGCGACGGCGCGGTGCGGTGGGACGACCCCGACCTGGGCATCGACTGGGGCGTCAGCGCCCCGGTGCTGTCCGACAAGGATGCCAAGGCCCCTGGTTGGGCCGACGTCGAAAGCCCCTTCACGATGGAGAATGCGCAATGAAACTGCTGGTCACTGGGGGGGCGGGCTTTATCGGGTCCGCGGTCGTACGCCTGGCAATTGCCGACGGTCACGAGGTGGTCAACCTCGACGCGCTGACCTATGCGGCCTGCCTCGATAACGTCGCTTCGGTTGCGGATAACCCTGGCTATGCGTTCGAGCAGGCCGATATTCGTGATGCCGCCGCGTTGAAGCGCGTCTTTGATGCGCATCAGCCCGACGCCGTGATGCATCTGGCCGCCGAAAGCCACGTAGACCGGTCGATCGATGGACCGGGCAGCTTTATCGACACCAATGTCACCGGGACCTACACGTTGCTGGAGGCCGCGCGGGCCTATTGGGATGGCCGCGGGCGGCCTGCCGGCTTCCGCTTTCACCACATTTCCACCGACGAGGTGTTTGGCACGCTGGGCGACACCGGCATGTTCACCGAAGAAACGCCCTATGCCCCCAACAGCCCCTATTCGGCCAGCAAGGCGGCGTCGGATCACCTGGTGCGCGCCTGGCACGAAACCTACGGCCTGCCGGTGGTGCTGTCGAACTGTTCCAACAACTACGGGCCGTTCCACTTTCCTGAAAAGCTGATCCCGGTGGTTATCCTGAACGCGTTGGCGGGCAAGGATATTCCGGTCTACGGTGCCGGTCTGAACGTGCGCGACTGGCTGTTCGTCGAAGATCACGCCCGCGCATTGCTGACGGTTGTCACCAAGGGCGAGATCGGGCGCAGCTATAACATCGGTGGCAATGCCGAGGCGCGCAATATCGACCTGGTGCAGATGATCTGCACCCTGCTGGATGATCTGCGCCCGGCTGCAAAACCCTATGCCGATCAGATCCGCCATGTCACGGACCGACCCGGCCATGACCTGCGCTATGCCATCGACGCGACGCGCATTCGTGATGAGTTGGGCTGGCAGCCCACGGTGACGCTGGCCGAAGGATTGGCCTTCACAATCCAGTGGTATCTCGACAACGAGGCCTGGTGGACGGCCTTGCAAAATCGGGAGGGCGTTGGAAAACGCCTTGGTGTCGCATGAGAATACTCGTTTTCGGGTCAACAGGGCAGGTGGCGCAGGAATTGCAGCGCCAGGCCAAGGTGACCGCCCTGTCGCGTGAACAGGCCGATCTGTCCGTGCCCGGCGCCTGCGCCGAGGCCATCGCGCAGTTCGACGGAGAGCTGGTGATCAACGCCGCAGCCTACACGGCCGTCGACCGCGCCGAATCCGAAGAGGCGCTGGCGCAGCGGATCAATGGCGATGCGCCGGGCGAAATGGCCCGGGCCTGCGCCGATCTGGGCATTCCGTTCCTGCACGTGTCGACCGACTATGTCTTTGACGGCGGTGGCAAGCGCGCGCGCACCGAGGCCGGAAAGGTCAATCCGATCAACGTCTATGGTCGTACCAAGCTGGCGGGCGAAAAGGCCGTGCGCAAGGCGGGCGGCAAGACGGCCGTGCTGCGTACCTCCTGGGTGTTCTCGTCGCATGGCGCGAACTTCGTCAAGACGATGCTGCGGCTGGCCGAGACACGCTCGGCCCTGACAGTGGTCGACGATCAGATCGGCGGGCCGACACCGGCCGCCGACATCGCCAAGGCATTGCTGAGCATGGGGCGCGCGATGGCGGGCGGCCATCCCGGCGGCCTGTATCACTACTCCGGCGCGCCGTCGGCCAGCTGGGCCGATTTCGCGCGTGAGATCTTTGTGCAATCGGGGCAGGACGTGGCGGTGACGGGTATTCCATCGTCGGATTATCCCACCCCCGCCGCACGCCCCCTGAATTCGCGGCTGGATTGCCGCAAACTGACCGAGGATTTCGGCATAGCGCCGCCAGACTGGCGCGCCGGGCTGACCAAGGTATTGGCCGAACTGGGAGTTATGGCATGACGGCACGTAAGGGGATCATTCTGGCCGGGGGGTCTGGCACGCGGTTGTATCCGATCACCATGGGGGTGTCGAAACAGCTGCTGCCGGTCTACGACAAGCCGATGATCTACTATCCGCTGTCGGTGCTGATGCTGGCCGGCATCCGTGAAATTGCCATCATCACCACGCCGGACGACCAGGATCAGTTCCGCAGACTGTTGAAGGACGGGGCGCAGTGGGGGCTTGAGTTCACCTTCATCGTTCAGCCCGCACCCGAAGGCCTGGCGCAGGCCTATCTGCTGGCCGAGGATTTCCTGGATGGCGCGCCAAGCGCGATGGTGCTGGGCGACAACCTGTTCTTCGGTCATGGCCTGCCGGACCTGTTGCAGGCCGCGGGCCGGCAGGACACCGGCGGCACCGTCTTCGGTTATCGCGTGGCCGATCCCGAACGCTATGGCGTGGTGGATTTCGCAGAGGATGGCACGGTGCGCCGCATCATCGAGAAACCGACCAACCCGCCGTCTTCCTACGCGGTGACGGGTCTGTACTTTCTCGACGGCACCGCCTCTGAACGCGCCCGCATGGTGCAGAAATCCGACCGGGGCGAGCTGGAAATCGTCAGCCTGCTGGAAAGCTACCTCAAGGATGGCACGTTGAGCGTGCAGCAGATGGGGCGCGGTTATGCCTGGCTGGACACGGGAACGCATTCCAGCCTGCTAGACGCGGGCAATTTCGTGCGCACCCTGTCTGAACGTCAGGGCCAGCAGATCGGCAGCCCGGATGAGGTCGCCTATGTGCAGGGCTGGATCGACGACGCCAAGTTGCTCGACCGTGCCAAGCTGTTCGGCAAGAACGCCTATGGCAGCTACCTGCGCTGGCTGGTCGACTGACAGCAGTAGCGGCGAAACGCGATGACGCTGGGCGCCGGGGGGCACCGTCACGGTGGGATGAGGTCATGTTAAGGGGCGCTGAATAGCTTTTCGGTCAGACGATCTGACCCAGGAGAGGCTTTCATGTCCGACACTTCCGCGATCCTGTCGATGCCCTATATCCAACCGGCGCAGGCGCAAAAGCACGTCACCCATAACGAGGCGCTGACAGTGCTGGATGCCATCGTGCAGCTTGCGGTAACCGATCGTGACCGCACCGCGCCCCCGGCCTCGCCCACCGAAGGCGACCGTCATGTCGTCGCGCCCGGGGCCACGGGCGACTGGGCCGGGCGTGATGGTGCGGTGGCGGTCAGCGATGCGGGGATGTGGGCCTTTCACACCCCCAACCCGGGCTGGCAAGCCTATGTGCTTGACGAGGATCGCGTCATCACCTGGCGCGACGGCGCCTGGCAAGACGCTGGGGATCAGCCCTTTCAGACGTCGGAACTGGGTATCAATGCAACTGCCGACAGCACCAACCGGCTCAGCGTTTCGGCTCCAGCAACGCTTTTGTCCCACGCCGGGGCCGGCCACCAGCTCAAGCTGAACAAGGCTGCGACCGGCGAAACGGCAAGCCTCTTGTACCAGAGCAATTGGAGCGGACGCGCCGAAATGGGCCTGGCGGGCAGCGATACCTTTGCCATCAAGGTGTCGGGTGACGGCGCGGCCTGGACCACGGCGCTGGCCTTCGACGGGGCAAGCGGCATCGCCAGCGGCGCGGCGGTGCAATCGGGCGCGCTTGACGATACCGCTGGGCGCCTGCTGGGGGTGGGGGCCTTTGGTCTGGGCGATAGCGGAAGCGGCGTGGCGGCGCCCTCGGACGATGCCGATCTCTGCGTTGCGGCGGGGACCTACAGCCTGACCGCCGCTGGCAGCAACACGCCCGTCGCCGATCCCTCCGGCGGCAGCCTGATGGTGCTGCGTGGCGGTGCGGGTACGGCCCGCCAGATCTATGTCGCCGAAACCGGCCAGCGGGTCTGGAGCCGTGGTTACGCGGCAGGCTGGCAGCCCTGGGTCGAAATGTTCACGCAGGCCTCCGTTGTCGGACCGGTGGCGCAAACCGGCGGCACCCCAAGTGGCGCGGTGATCGAAAGCGGCTCCAACGCCAATGGCGAATACACCCGATGGGCCGATGGCACGCAGATCTGCACCAATGGCAATGCGGCGATCACCACGGATCCGGCAGCGTTTTCCGGCACGGTGACCAGCATCGACGGTGACAAACTGCGCATCGGGCGATGGTTCTGATCCGGGTGCAGCGCAGGCCCGCCTGAGCGCCGCCACCCACCGACCACCGCCATGGCGCACCACCATCGTCCTCCGCCGGTCGCCCCCTGTCAGACGTTGCGCTAGCGGTTCAGGATGACGCGGTGAAAACGCCGCAGGAAAAACATCCCCGCCGCCAGTAACGCCATTGCCAGTCCCGCCACGTAGGCCGGGCTGGCAAATGCCGCATCATACCCACCATAAAATCCGCGTCGCATCAGGCCGATGACATGCACCAGCGGGTTGTACCACAGCATGTCACGCCATGGTTGGGGCACGCTCTCGAACGTAAAGAAAATGGTCGAGATCAGGAACATCGGACGCATCAGGATGGACCACGCATGAACCCAGAGGGGGAACAGCCCCGTCAGCAGGCAGTTCAGCGTCCCGACACCCAGCCCCAGCAGTGCCGCCAGCCCATAGGCGGCAAGGATATCCCCGAAATCCAGAATGGCGCGGGTGCGAAACAGCACCAGGATCCCGGCCAGGATCAACTGACCGACCATCAATTGCGTGACAAGGTTCAGCAGGAACCGTGCCAGGACCGCATCCAGCCAGGTCACCGCCGGATAAGCCATCAGCGGGCGTGAGAAATCGATGCTCTGCGCGATTTTCGCGGCGAGGTGGCTGAACATCATGAAGGGCAGCATTCCCGTGGCATAGAACAACGGAAAGTTGACACCGAGCGAGGGGGCCCGGAACCCCATCGAAAACACGGCCGAAAGCAATGCGATGCCCGCGACAGGCTCCAGCACCGCCCACAGATAACCGCCGGGCGACCGGCCATAGCTGGTCGCCATCTCGCGCAGCATCAGCGCGGCGATGGTGCGCAGCGACCCGAACCGCCGGGCGCGGGCGGGGCCGGTCCGCGGGGGGACAATGGCCTGCATCATGGCCCCCCTGTTGGCTGCGTCGCGTGTAACATCGGCCTTGCCCCTGTCCGCTGGCATTTTGCGCAGCGCCGTTCACCTTTTGTGATCATCTTGGCCCTAGTTTCGTGGGGAAGAGTGAACAAATCACGAATGGATCCGGGATGCAGACGATCCGTCAGACAGCGGCCACCAGGACATCGCAGGAGGGGGCCTCTGCCGCCTCCGCCGCCGTGTCGCCGTCGCCTTTTCCCGCGGCCACGCTGGCGTCGCAGACGGCGCGCGTCGCCCCGCCGGTGCCGCGCAGCCGGCTGAAACGACGACACTGGCTGCTGCTTGGCAGCTTTGCCGCGCTGGTGGTCGCGCCCCTTGTGCTGGCCGCATGGTACCTCTGGGCGCGCGCGGCGGATCAATATGCCTCGACCGTCGGGTTTTCCGTTCGAACGGAGGAACAGAGCCCCGCCATCGCCCTTCTCGGCGGTATCACCGATCTGTCCGGCTCAAGCTCCAGCGACACCGATATCCTCTATGAATACCTGCACAGCCAGGAATTGGTGGCCGACATGGATGCGGCGCTGGATCTGCGCCACCTGTGGGCCGGGGCGGGCAGCGACTGGCGGCAGCCGGGCTCGGACCCGGTGTTCGCCTTCGATCCTGCCGGCGCGATCGAGGACCTGGTGGAGTATTGGCAGCGCATGGTGCGCATCCGCTATGATGGCGGCACCGGATTGATCGAGGTGCGGGTGCTGGCCTTTCAGCCCGAAGATGCAACGCGGATTGCCGGGGCGCTGCTGACCCGCGCCTCGGACATGATCAACACGCTGAGCGCGATTGCCCAGGCCGATGCGATCCGTACGGCCAGAACCGAACTGGCGCTGGCGCGGGATCGCCTGAAAGAGGCGCGGCGCGCGGTAACGGCATTTCGCAACCGGCATCAACTGGTCGATCCGGGCACCGACATCGCCAGCCAGGCGGGGCTGCTGGCGCAATTGCAGGCGCAGCTGGCCGAGGCGCTGATCGACGTCGACATGCTGCGCGAGACCGCGCGCGACAGCGATCCGCGGCTCAAGCAGGCGACGCGTCGCATCGTGATGATCGAACGGCGCATCGCCGCGGAACGCGCCAAGCTGGGCATGGGCGCGCCGCAGGGCACGGGCGATGTGCTGGCCAATCTTGTCGGGCAATACGAGGCGCTGGTGGTGGATCGGGAATTTGCCCAGCAAAGCTATACCACCGCACTGGCGTCCTTCGATGCCGCCCAGGCCGAGGCGCGCCGCAAGAGCCGCTACCTGGCCCCCTATATCCGCCCGACCGGGGCCGAAACCTCGCGCTTTCCGGAACGGGGTATCTGGATGGTCTACCTGGGGGCCTTTGCCGGCCTCGGATGGCTGATCGTGGTGCTGGGCGGCTATGCGATAAAAGATCGCCGGTAAGGGAGGGCGAAATGATTCAGCTGGATGACCTGTCGATGATCTTTCGCGCCGGACGTGCCCGCAAGGTGGTGGCCGACCGGATCACGGCGACCTTTCCGACCGGGCGGGCGGTGGCGCTGCTGGGGCGCAATGGCGCGGGCAAATCGACATTGCTGCGGATCATCGCGGGCACCCAGGATCCGACGCGGGGCCGCGTGGTGTCGAGCGGGTCGATTTCCTGGCCGGTCGGGTTTGCCGGATCGTTCCACCCAAAGCTGACCGGGGTGCAGAATACCCGCTTCGTGGCGCGGATCTATGGCGCGGACACGGATGCGCTGGTTCGCTTCGTCGAGGAGTTTGCCGCGCTTGGTCCACACTTCCGGCTGCCATGCGGCACCTATTCGGCGGGGATGCGATCGCGGCTGGCGTTCGGCGTTTCGATGGGAATGGGGTTCGACACCTACCTGGTGGACGAGGTGACATCGGTCGGAGACGCAGCCTTTCGCGCCAAGAGCGCCGAGGTGTTTCGCGCCCGGATGCAGAAATCGGGCGCCATCGTCGTCAGCCATTCTATGCCGCAGATCCGCCAGTTGTGCGATATGGGTGCCGTCCTGGAGGCCGGCCAGCTGCACCTTTACGAGGACCTGGAAGAGGCGATTGCCGTGCATGAGGCGAACATGGCCGTGGCGGCCTGATCCCGGGGCCCGGCTGCGGGACGGCACCGCTGTGCGCCGGGGATGCCGGGGGTCATGCGCGCGGGCAGATGCCACCGGTGGTTACCAGCGGGCGGTTGCCAGAGGTCGGTTGCCAGAGGTCGGTTGCCAGAGGGCGCGGGACAGGCCCGGACCGTCAGGCGGGGGCAGTGCCCGGGGGCTTGCCCGGCGACGTCCGGTTGGGGGCGGCGGGGATTCACGCGGGAAACAAGGAGAGGGGGACATCGCGGGGCAAACGTAGCGGAGAGGCAAGGGGGGGCCAGCCCCCCGTCGGCTGCGCCGCCGCCCCCCGGGATATTTCCAACAGGGAAACATCGGGGAGGCGGCGATGGTGTCGTGCCTCAGGACATCAGGCCGAGGGTCTGCTTGGTCAGGTCGTCGTAGGCACGCAGTTGCCCGATCAGGCCCTGCATGCGGTCGACCTGGATCATGTTGGGGCCGTCCGAGGGGGCATTGTCGGGGTCTTCGTGGGTTTCGATGAACAGGGCCGAGACGCCGACGGCGACGGCGGCGCGGGCCAGCACGGGGGCGAATTCGCGCTGGCCGCCGCTGGTCGTGCCCTGCCCGCCCGGTTGCTGGACGGAGTGGGTGGCGTCGAAGACGATCGGGTAGCCGGTTTGCGCCATGATCGGCAGGCCACGGAAATCGCTGACGAGGGTGTTGTAGCCGAAGGAGGTGCCGCGATCGCAGAGCATGATCCGGTCATTGCCGGTCGAGGCGATCTTTTCCGCGACGTTCTTCATGTCCCAGGGGGCGAGGAACTGGCCCTTCTTGACGTTGATGGCGACGCCGGTTTCGCCCGCGGCCAGCAGCAGGTCGGTCTGGCGACACAGGAACGCCGGGATCTGTATGACGTCGACGGCCTCGCCCGCGGGGGCGCATTGGCGGGCATCATGCACATCGGTCAGCACGGGGCAGCCGAATTCATCGCGGATCTTGGACAGGATGCTCAGCCCTTCGTCCATGCCGATGCCACGCTGGGTGGTGATCGAGGACCGGTTGGCCTTGTCGTAGCTGGCCTTGAAGATGAAGCGCGTGCCGGTGGGGGCGCAGGCCTCGGCGATGCGTTCGGCCATCATGCGGGCGTGATCCAGGCTTTCCAGCTGGCAGGGGCCGGTGATCAGGGCGAAGGGGTGGGTGCTGCCGATCTCGATATCGGCGACTTTGACGATCTTGCTCATTGGGCATCCAGACTTTTCAGCGCGGCTTCGATACGGGGCACATCGGTTGGGTTGTTGAGTTCCCAGAAGACACGGCCACGGGCGTCGACTTCGACGCAATGGACGGGCGTGCCGGTTTCCAGAAAGCGCAGCTGTTCCAGCCCTTCCAGCTGTTCCAGCGGGGTTTGCGGCGCGGCGACATAGGACGCCAGCGCGTCGGGGCGGTAGGCATAGACACCGACGTGGTGAAAGACGGGCACCGGATCGGGCAGTTTCGCCGGATCGACGAAGGGGATGACTTCCTTGGAGAAATAGAGGGCGCGCCCGGTGGTGCCGAACACGGCGGTCGTGCCCCCGACACGGCCATTGCGGCGATCCTCGACAAAGTTCTGGTAGGTCGTCAGGTCGCAGCGCAGCACCGGCGTGGCCATCGGGATCGACGGATCAGCCTGCATTGCGTCGATCAGGGCCTCGACGAACCAGGGCGGGGTCAGCGGGGCATCGCCCTGGAAATTCACCACCAGGTCGGCGCTCAGCCCGCTGCGCGCCAGGGCATCGGCGCAGCGTTCGGTGCCATTGGCGCACTCCTGCGACGTCATCACCACCTCGGCGCCGAAATCACGGGCGGCCCCGGCGATACGGTCGTCATCGGTGGCGACATAGACGGCATCGACGCCCCTGATCCGGCTGGCGGCCTCCCAGCTCATCTGGATCAGGGATTTGCGGCTGCCGTCGGGCAGGCCCAGCGTGGCCAGCGGCTTGCCCGGATAGCGGGTCGAGGCATAGCGGGCGGGGATGAAGACGATGGTTTTCAAGGGCATATCCTGGGGCAAGGGCAGGGTGTCACATCACGCCGGCGCGCAGCAGGTCATGGATGTGCAGCACCCCTTGCGGGCGCTGTTGCGCATCCACCACCAGCAGCACGTTCAGCTTGCGGGCGTTCAGCAGGGCCAGCACCTCGGGGGCCAGCATGTCGGGCGGGGCGGTCAGGGGGTTCTGTGTCGCGACCTCGCGTGCGCTGCGCTGCATCAGCCCGTCCATGTTGCGGCGCAGGTCGCCATCGGTGATCACGCCGACCAGCTTGCCGTCCTGCGTCAGACCGGCGATGCCGAACCCCTTTGAGGTCATGGTCAGCAGCACATCGTTCATGCCGCTGTCGGCGTCCAGCACCGGCAGGTCGTCGCCGCCGTGCATCAGGTCGCTGACCCGGGCCATCTGCGCGCCCAGTTTGCCGCCGGGGTGATAGATGCGGAAATCCTCGGGCAGGAAATGCCGTTCTTCCATCAGCGCCACGGCCAGCGCATCGCCGATGGCCAGGGTCAGGGTGGTCGATGTGGTCGGCGCCATGCCGATGGAACAGGCCTCGGGCAGGTTCGGCAGGGTCAGGCGATAATCCGCGGCCTGCATCAGCGTGCTGCCGGGCCGTGAGGAAATCCCGATCATCGGGATCGAGAACCGCTGGCTGTGATAAACCAGATCGCGCAGTTCGGAGGTTTCCCCGGAGTTCGAGATCAGCAGGCAGATGTCGGCGGGCGTCACCATGCCCAGATCGCCATGGCTGGCCTCGGCGGGGTGCACGAATTGCGCCGGTGTGCCGGTCGAGGCCAGCGTGGCCGCGATCTTGCGCCCGATATGGCCGGACTTGCCCATCCCCGAGACGATGACGCGGCCTTTCGACGCCAGGATGCGGGCCACCGCGCCGGTGAAATCGGCGGGCATGTGATCGGCCAGATGGGCCACGGCCTCGGCCTCCGTGCGCAGCACGCGGCGGGCAATATCAAGCACTTGCGACGAGAGTCCGATGGGCGTCGCGGGGGTGTTTCCGGGCTTTGCCACCTCCGGCATATCAGAGTCCTCCGATAGGGCCGGGACGCCCCGGCGCGACGTTTCGTTTTCAGACCCCGCTGGTATCATGAAGTTTCGGGCATGGCTATAGAGGCGGGCGGCCCGCGCGGGCCAACAGCCCGGCCCGCCGGACCCGCCGCGACAGCGCGACCGGTCGGGCGACAGGCGCCCGTTGCACGCAGGACACCCCGCACGCCGACCCGTGCGTCAGGGTCGGCGTGGGGTGTCAGCTGTGATTACCTGGAAACATGAATCCGGGGTGTGCCTCGCCGGCCTGCGGCCATTTGCACCTGTGTCAATGCACCATAAGTTTGCACACCCAGTTGATTCGGCGGCTGCGCCGCGCATAAATATCTTATGTATTTCAGACGCTTGCCGTAGGGCGCTCTTCACCGCAAGGCATAAGCATGCACAGTTGACACATAAGCATGCAGGGCGGCGGCCAAAAAAAGGGCCCGCAATGCGAGCCCTGAAACGTCCATACCCGTATTGGCCAGCCGCTATTCGTCCAGTACCATCTCCATGAGTTTGTCGCCGTCGATCATGTCGCGATAACCGGGGGCCGTGAAGGGGCACAGGCCCTGAGGCAAGCGGGAGTTCTGGGCGTAGGCCTCGGAGAACATTTTGACCGTGGCGCTCTTCTGGCTGCGAAGTCTGCACAAGCCAAATGCGCGGATCAGCAGCTCGATGACGAGGCCCCACCTGGAAGCGCAGGCAAAATCGAGGCGCTGCAGAAAATCGACGTCAACAAGCTCTTCGACATCGATATCGGCGCGTTCGGCATAGGTGTAGACGAGCTTGTTCAGTTCGATCATGTCCGGATCCCTTGTCGGATCAGCGAACCTGCCCAAGTGGATCTCATCGAAATGAATGTGGGAGAGGAGATGGGCGATCTGCTCTTCAGAGTTCACATGACTGGCCAGAACCGGGACGCCTGACAGAATGAGCATCAATGGCCATTCCGGTTCCTTCATCAGCGCCTTGAAGCGGTCGAGGAGCTTTTCGTTGGACTTTGCGCCCGACGTAAAGGCGTGTTGGCATTCGTCATAGTAGAGGCCGATGACGCCCTGTTCGCGGCATTGATGGCGAACCATGTTCCAGAGTTCACCCTGGGTGCGCCGGGGGTTCGCGGGGTAACCGAGAGCTTCGAGCGTCTTGTGACCAAGATCCTTCCAAGTGATCGACCCATCCAGCTTGCAGTAGATAATCTTGCCAACCTTCCCGTTGGGCATTTCCGTCATGCTGGCGTTGAATTTCTCCACAAGCCGGACGGTCTCCAAGGTCTTGCCGACCCGCGATTCCCCAGTCACCAGCAAGCCGCGTGCTTCGAAATGCCCGCCGATTGAGGCCTTGACGTAGTAGTCGTGCAGGCAGTTTTCGAAAGCTTCACGGAGCTTTGCCGCGCGCGGGAAAGTATAGTGGCCACGCTGCAGAGCAACCGATGCGTTGACGCGGTTCTGGTCGATGAAACTCATGGGTATCCTTGAATTGCTGGACGTCGTTGAGATGGCGGTAGTTACGAGAGCTCGCCCGTCTCGGCGGGGCGGCCGAGCCTGACAGGGGGGGGCAAAGACGGTTTCTCCGCCTTGGGCTTCGATGTCCTGGCTGGTATTGCAGGCGTAGAGGTCGGCTCCGCAGGCTCGTGATCGATGAGGCTTGCTCCGCCGAGAGGAAGGATCCCCGGGCCCGAGATCGCGGTGGCCAGGGTACCTGGGGCGACCGTATCGAGCGGCACGTGCGTGGTGACCGGCCGAGATGCGGCAAACAGGCTCTTGGCCTTCTTGCAGGTTTCGGCCTGAGTGACATAGCTCCTCGGCAAACGCCGCTCGACGCCGATTTTCTTGAGCTGATCATGCCTCTCGAGGCGAACCTTTGCGATCCGGTCTTCGTAGAGTGTTGTCACCTCGGGGTTTTCACGCCGGTACTGCGTCATCAGCTCTAGGAATTCGGATGCGGTCAGATCGGCGAAGACGGTCGTCTGTAGTGCAAGCTTGTATGTCTTTGGATCACGCGGGATCACTGCGGTCGCAAAGCTCAGATCGTCCGGATCGATATAAACGGTGACCTTGCCCTGGTGGTGTTCGCGGGCGGCCTGGAATTCGTCTGACGCATAGAAGAGGCCTTCAAGCACCCGCACACCCTCATCGTTGGGCTGCAACTTGAATGGCCAGCCCAAGTGGACGCGACGGAGATCTTCATCCAAAAGACGAAATGTCTCCCTGGTCTCATTCAGTTCTTGATAGACCTCTGCAGGGCGGCGCCCTCCCATCCCGACGCCCATGTGTTTCAGGGACGGGTATTCATCGATGAAGAACTTGGCCAGGATCTCATAGAGGAGGTCGATATCCAGCACGCCCGATGCCTTGGCGTCATAGCCGGGCAGCTCTCCTGCTTTGCGACCCGTGTATCCGTGAAGCAGTTTGAACAAGACGGATTCCGTGGTACCGAACATCCGTTCAGCATACGGCTTGTCTGCCGACGCGTAGGTGCGAACATCGGTATTCGCCGATGCGATCCCCATGAGCGCGGACTTGACCTCGGCGTTCCGCAGGCCGGTACCGTTGTCGTTGCGCACCATGCCGAGCCCCATGGCCGGCATAGCCTCGCCCTCGCAACCGTAGATGCGCCTCTCGCGGGTCTTGTCGCGCGTTGCCATCCGCAGCAGCTGCATCGTGGCTTCCGCTTTTGGCTGGTCGCTGACAACCCAGGCCAGCGGCATGCGTGTTGCGACATCGATCATGACAAGGATGCTGAGGCGACTGCGGATCTCCTCATCCGCCCATTCCATAGCCTTCTTCATATCTTCAGACAGCGTATGCCAATAGCCTTTGGCCTTGGCCGAGGTAATCAGGGACGCCCGACATTCGTCCATCTCGCAGAATTCGCCGATCATGAGCGCCCGCACGTCAGTACTGCCGCGGCCCCGCTTGTTGCGCGCGTGGCGCTCGCCCTTCGTCGCGACCATGTATTCGGTCGGCGTGAGCAGCTCCTTGCGGTGACGAAGAACGGATTGATGGGATGGGACCGGGAGCGCGGGGAGGTCGTTGAGCGCCCGCTGCCGGTTTTCCCTGTTGATCAGCGCTGCAAGGTAGCCATGCACGTTCGCCACCGACGGTCCCTTGAGATCCAGGCCGATCTCCTCCCACGCCTCTGTCATGAGTTCTTTCAGACGCAAGGGCAGACGCGTTGTCTCGTTGCCTTTGAGGTGGTCAAGTGTTGCCAGCCCAGCGATGACATCATCACCGTCCTGGAGACCCTGATAGATCCCGTAGTATTTCTTCAGCGTCCGCCCTTTGTAGAGAAACCAGCTCTTCTGCCGGCCGCCCTTCAAGGTGGCTGCACCCAGATGCACGCGGTCGCCAAAAAAGGCTTCGACGAGCGGACGCAGGAACTTCCTGTTCGCGGGGTCGTTCAAGGTGCCGATCGAAATCCGGAAGTCCTCATCGCCCTCGACAATGGTCCGGTGCCGATGGAGCTCGTCGATCGCCCTGCATATCGCGTAGTGGAAGCGGCCATATGTCTGTTGCTCATCGGAGAGTTGAGCCGCGACGCTCAGCCCACCCAGCCTGAGCTTGGCACTTCCCTCCGGCAACAGTTGCGAAGGGGCGAAAGTCACGGCGCCGGATTTCATCAATTCGACGAAGGACGAGAACCCGAGGATACTCATCTGGCCGCCCATCGGGTCCGCCAGCTCATAGCCTTGCGAACCGACCTTGCGGAGCAGGAGGTCGCGCCCCTGGACTACGATTTCGGTTCCGGCTTCGAAGTTGTAGCGAGGCGCGATCGTCATGACGCAACCTCGATGCGCGACCATTCCGCGACCACATGGTCAAGGTTTGCGGTCAAGGCGCCGCGTGCGATCAGGCGATGGCAAGATTTGAAGACCGTCTTCTGCGGCAAATCGAGCAGCGGGAAAAGATCACGCATCAGCCAGAGCGCGCGATGATTGCGGGCGGTCCAGAACACGATGTCGTCGATTTCAGGATCGGGTGTCTGGATGGCCTCATGCAGCCGGAACAGGTTCTCCCGTCGCTGCCGCGAGTAGCGACCAGCATCGACGATGCTCATGCTATCTGCAGCGCTCGAGGGTGTCGCCGCTTGGATCGCTTCGATATCGCGCCGCGTCTGAGGCTTTCGCAGGCTGTCGGAGTTGCGAACGAAGATGAGCGTGCGCCGTCCATCCACGAAAGTGGCAAGCAGGTCATGCGTATAGCTAGGACCTTTGCGGTCTCCAGGACGCAGATAGACCTTCAGCGGCTGGAATTGCAGATCATAGAGGAGAGGCGAGAGCAGCAGCTCGTGGGCGACGGCGGCCTCGGCCGCGCTTTCAGCGATGCCGACCTCAGGCCGGTGATCATTGGCCGCGGTCCGGTAGGTCATCCACACCCGATGCGAGCTCGAGCTCCGGAAGCCGGGATTGCGAACGCCGGTGAAAGGCAGGACTCCGTGGATCCGCCCGAGTTTGATCTTGGACTGCCTGGGCAGCTTCGCCGGCGAATAGTTCCAGCTGTCATGATCAATAGTCTGATCGGCAGACATGACTTCTCCGTTCCCGGAACAGCGTTGCGCCGGGTGCATTTTTGTTTCTTTTCAAGAGGACATGCCACTCTTGCCACGCTCAACCGCTGTCGGTAGCGTGACAGATGTGATGATGCGGCAGTACCTCTGCTTCTGGTGCCCGTCTTGGGCGAAATTCCGTCCTGCCCCACCCGGTAGTGCTTGGGTGGGCCATGCGCTCATTTTCCGCGAAGTCGGCGAAAATCCCAATTGAAAACGGGTCGCCAAGCCTTCATGAATGTGGAGAACTCATTTAACCATCTGATTTATAATGGATATTCCAGTTGGCCCCAGTCAATGGAGCATCGGCCGGCCCTGTTGGTCCGAGCCCAGCTCCAGCATCCGTTTGACGGTCCGGATGTTGACCTGATGGCCTGCCTCGAACGCCCCAGCCAGCGCGGCCGTGATGGCCGCTGAGATAGCGGGCGATAGCTGCCGCTTCTCGGCCTCACGCAGGACGAGTTCATTGATTTGTTCCTGGGTGGGAGACGGGACACTGACGATGCGGATCCGTGACAGGAGCGGTTCCGGCAGGCCGCGCAGGCTATTGGAGGTGAAGACCCAGTTGATGAACGACATATCGAACTGGTTCTGGAAATAGGGGCAGGTCCACCTGCTTGCTGTCAGGTCTTCAAGCAGCGGCAGGAGGGCATTCGGAAGGCTGAAGGCGCGCCCCTTGTCGGACACGGGCGTACCGGATTTCTCAATTTCGTCGATGATGACGAGCGGATTTGCAACCTGCCGCATCAGCATCAGGCTAATGAGCCTGCCGGGGCCGGCATTTGACCAGCCACGTTGGCTGCCTACGAGTCCGAAGCTGGCATTCTCACCTGTCGCGTCTACGATCATATCCGGCGTTTCCAGAAGCTGCGCGAGACGACGTCCCCAAGCGCTTTTGCCGATGCCCGGCGGGCCATCGAGAAGAATTGGCGCAAACCGGGCCCCGGGAATGCCTTCTTTCAGGTTAAGGTGAAGGCTGCGCCAAACAAGGGTTGTCGCTTCCGCGATCCAGGGAAACTCCGCATGAAGCGACGTTGCGATCTCGTCGATATGATGCGCCGATCGCAGGTGGCATATCTCGGCGCCATCGCGACAGCCCTGCAGCATGGCACGGTCTTCTCGCGACAGGCGCGTTGGCTCGACCTCCTTCAGATGGCGGCGGCGGATCTTCTGCGCCCATCGCCGGATCCGGATCTCGAGCGATTTCGGGAGCTCATTCTGCGGGTAGCGCCATAATTCATTGTGCGCCGCGCGCTCTTCCTGGGGGATGCCTTCGGAAATCTGCCGCTTGTCCTGCAAGGCGGTGTAGAATTCCTTGAGACGCTTGATGATGGCGGCCTCCTCGAGCGCGGGATCAGGCTGTTTGCTTAGGATGAAGCGGATTTTGGGCATGGATGGGGTCTTTCGTCATAGCTCCGCCAGCCGCCATGATGACAGACATGCGGGCAGAGCTTCAGATTGCAAGGAAGGCTGAGTTCGCTGTGCGTCGAACATCTCTCTGAGCCGGAGGCTGGCCGGCCAGGAAGAATTCAGTGTCGGCTAAGGGTATGTAGAGCAGGTATCATCGGGCACTCGCAGAGGACAGACATGGGAAGGACGCACCATTCCATCTGGAGTGGACGATTACTCGGCGAGCCCATGCCACAGCGATAAAATCACTGCAAGTGATTCTAAGGTGCTGATATTAGTCCGAAAAAATGGATTTGGTTTTTCGCAAAAGCGAGACCGACTGGCCGGCAGGTGTCCTGGGCGGCGCCCGCACTTCACCAAAAGCGTGAGCCATGCGACCCACTAATTTTTATTGCTGCGCTGCTGCAAACTTGACCGAGGCTGTAGGTCCCGTAGCGGCCGTTCGGCATGCCGCCCATGAATGATTGATTAGCGATGCCATTGATACCTCGCCTGGCCAGACAGGAAGAACCTTCACGATTGCTCACCTTGCAGCCTGAGTGGCGCATTGCAGCACTGACAGATCGGGCGCTTCGCCTTCAACTCCGCGAGGAGATGCAGCGGCGCACTTTCCACAAACCTCTTAACCCGTTCAGGGTCAACATGGGCCCGACGGACACAATCCTGGTAGACCAGCCAGCAATGGATAGACCCTACGAAGCTGATCACCATGCCAGCTATGCAGATCAACGGACCGATCATGCGCTTTCCTTTCTGACTGAGGATGCCGTCATGCTGAGAGCATGCCTGTGGAAAAATACTCGCGCTAGCACGTGTCAGGGTCAAGCTCGCGCCGTTCGTGTGAGTCTGGCTGAGGCTCACATTCCAATGGGCTCACGGCCATCGCAACGCTCCAAAAGAAAATGCTTTTCATCTTCAACTTACGTGTGCCGTGTGTTCACATTGAAATGCAACGGCTCGCGAGAGGGAGGGCCATAGCGAAAATGTATTGCTCAAACGCAGAGAAGTATGGTTGTGCGTACAACAAAACGACAGGCAGACGCGACTCCGTACGCGGCATCACTGATCGAAGGTATGAGGGATTTCGGTTATACCTTGGAAACTGCAATGGCAGATGTCATCGACAATTCGGTGACTGCCAAGGCGACCAAGGTCGAAATTCTCGCAGAAACGGCGACAGTTGAACCGTGGATCGCAATCGTCGACAACGGGACAGGCATGACCGAACCCGAGTTGATTGAAGCAATGCGGCCTGGGACGAAGAATCCGCTTCAGGAACGGGAAGGTTATGATCTCGGACGGTTCGGCTTGGGCTTGAAGAGCGCGAGCTTTTCGCAATGCCGCCAGTTGACCGTGATCTCCAGGAAGGATGGTCAGACATCTGCCGCGACATGGGATCTCGACAAGGTTGCGGAGAGCAATGACTGGCGCGTAGACCTCGAGGATGACCTGACAGATATACCCGCTGCGGACAGGCTGCCGAATGCCGGGACCATTGTGCTTTGGCGCAAGCTCGATCGGCTCTCGACGAACTTCCGGAATGATGTTGCAAAGCGCTCAGCTGAAATCAACAAGGCCATTTCGGGTGCGGAGCGCCACTTGCGGCTCTGCTTCCATCGCTACATGGAGGGCAGCAAACCCGCTCTGCGGATACTGCTGAACGACCGAAAGCTCTTGCCGATAGACCCCTTCGCGACGGATCACCCGGCAACGCAGACGGATCCCGAAGATATCTTGCCGTTGCTCAACGGCGAAGTGGTTACCCAGTGCTTCACGCTTCCCCATCACAAAAAGATGTCGAAGACGGCTTGGGAAGACCTCGGTGGCCCCGAAGGCCATCTAAGGTCCCAAGGCTTCTACATCTATCGTGAGCGCCGTCTCATCATCGCCGGCAGTTGGCTGGGCCTTGCACGGCAGACAGAACTGACGAAACTGGCAAGGGTGCGTGTCGACATCCCGAACACCATGGATTCTGACTGGAAGATCGACGTTCGCAAGGCATCGGCCCAGATGCCGCCAGTTGTGCGCGAACGATTGCGGAGGATCGTTGAACGGCTCCAGGGAACATCGAAGCGAACCTACCAGCGCCGGGGCCGAAAGCTCGTGTCCGATGAGTATCTGCCGCTCTGGAACCGCGTGCAGAGGGATGGTGGCATCGTCTACCGCCCCAATGTCGAGCACCCCTCGATCACCGGTTTCGCCGCCGCGCTGCCTGAAGAGTTTCGGCATGGGTTCAGGACCTGCATCAGTCTTCTGGGCAGCGGCTTGCCCATTGCTGCATTGCACGCGGACATGCTGGGCGGCGCCGAGGATGTGACCCAAGACGCGGCAGATTTCGCGGATTTCGCCGACTCGGCCGAGATCGCCATCAGGGCTTTGCTGCATTCGAACATGACAGGAAATGACGTGGTGCGAGCCCTATGCTCGACCGAGCCGTTCATCCACCACAAGAACGCGATTCGACGGCTTGTCGAAGAAATACAGGGAGAACCCTCGTGACCGCAGAGCTCAAGCATCTTGATGATGTCGTTTCGCAATCACTGGCACATCAGCGCAAAAGCGGCAGCGAACTGCGGACGTTCATAACTACGATGAACGGGGCGTTGAACGTGAATGCCGGGCCGGATGCCCTCGAGCAGCTCGCACGTGACATTGAGGAGCGTTTCGGCATCACCATGGGGCTCGGGGCGATGGTCGATGACGAGAGCTTTCGCCCCTGGCTGGACGAGGCCAAGGCGTCCATCGACCCGTTCTACTGGGACCGTTACAAAAAGCTGCTGCACAAGAACGGCCTGCCACAAGACGTCATCACCACCACTGACGAACTGACTGACCGCATCCTCGGTCGCTTGGGCAATCCGGGACTCGATGAGAAATGGGATCGCCGGGGGATGGTTGTCGGCCACGTCCAGAGCGGCAAGACGGCGAACTACACCGGCTTGATTTGCAAGGCGGCGGATGCGGGCTACCGACTGATCGTCGTGATCGCGGGCATCCACAACAATCTGCGCAACCAAACCCAGGAAAGGATCGACGAAGGCTTCATCGGCCGTGATACCGGGCGGCTGGCAACGCAGGGCAAGAAGGGGAACCGCGCCATCGGTGTCGGACTGTTTGATGACCGCCATGTCCCGGTTGGCTTGACGAATACACTCGCCGACTTCCGAAAGGACACGGCGTCCACCAACACCAGCCAGATCGATTCATACAAGGTGCCGGTGGTTCTGGTCATCAAGAAGAACCACAACACGCTGCGCAACCTGTTGGACTGGCTGCGCGAGAACAGTGCCAGGGGCGACGATCAGATGATCGACCAGCCGATGCTGCTGATCGATGACGAGGCCGACAACGCTTCGATCAATACGAAGTATTCGAAGGACGAGATTACCAAGATCAATGGGCAGATCCGCGATCTGCTGAACATGTTCCACCGCAGTTGTTACGTGGGTTACACGGCAACGCCCTTCGCCAACATTTTCGTCGACCCGGACCAGTATGACGAAGCGCTCAAGGAAGATCTTTTCCCGAAGCACTTCATCGTGGGGTTGGATGCGCCGTCGAACTACTTCGGCGCGAAGAAGATTTTCATCGACGGAATTCCCGATGATGGCGCCCCTGTCTGGCTGCGCTACATCACTGACAACGAAGACGTTCTGCCGATGAAGCACCGCATCGACCAGACGGTCGATGAATTGCCTGAAAGCCTGAAAGAGGCCGTGCGAGCGTTTCTGATCGCGCGGACAATCCGGAATCTGCGCGGCCAAGCCTCGAAACACTGCTCGATGCTGGTGAATGCGAGCCGCTTCACGAAGGTGCAGGGTCTGCTGCGGAACCGGTTGCACCAATACGTCGGCGGCATTCAGGATTCGCTGCGTGTCACCGGTGCGCGTGGTGACGCCGCTTTGCGCGACGCGATGATTGCGGATCTGCATGAGACTTGGGAGAGGGAGTATTTCGACGCCGAGCCGGACTGGTCCAAGGTGCTTGCGGCCATGCTTGAAGCGGTCGCCGCGGCGAAGGTCGTCGAGGTGAACAGCCGCGCCAACGGCCTCGACTATACCGGCGAGTCCAACGTTGGCCAGACAGTCATTGCCGTTGGCGGCTTCTCGCTGTCGCGGGGCCTCACTCTCGAAGGCCTGACGGTCACCTGGTTCCTCCGCAACACCATGATGTATGACACGCTGATGCAGATGGGCCGATGGTTCGGCTATCGTGGCGGCTACGAGGATCTGTGCCGCATCTGGATGCCCTCCGATGCGATCGACTGGTATGCTCACATCGCCGAAGCGAGCGAGGAACTGCATCTCGAGTTGAAGAAGATGGAGAAGGCCAAGGCGACGCCTTCCGACTTCGGCTTGGCCGTGCGCAGCCACCCAGCATCGCTCTTGGTGACTGCCCGCAACAAAATGGGGTCAGGCCAGAAACACATCCTGATCGGCCTGTCCAACGCTTGGGTTGAGACCGCAAAGATCACGGCCAAGCCAAAGGAACTTGCAGCGAACCATGAAGCCGCCGTGCGCCTGCTGGAGGGCATGGCCGCACGAGGACTTGGACCGGCGGCAGCTGACAAGGTGAACGGTGGGCATCTTCTGAAGGACGTGCCGGTCGAATTGATCGACCAGTTTCTGCTCGCCTGGCGCAACCATGAACAAGCCTTCCTGACCCAACCCGGGCCGGTTCGCGGCTACATACGCGATCGGCAAGATGACGAACTGAAAGAGTGGGACGTTCTTGTCACCGACGTGAAGAGCGAAGCCGACAACTTTGATATCGGCGGCTGGACCGTCGGACCGCAGATGCGCCGTATCGGTTACGCCGACCTCGGCGATCATCTTCTGTCCATGAGTGGCAAGCGCGCCCGCATTGCTTCCCGTGGCGTAGAGCGTATCGGGATCGATGAGGAAAAGGCCAAGCAAGCTGAAGCAGCATATCTGGCCGCTGAGAAACTCGATGGAACGGACGAGGAAAAGCGCCCGTCATTCCCAGACCGGATCTATCGCCAGGTCCGCGACAAGCCACTGTTCGTGCTTCATGTCGTGCAGGTTCGCCGGCCTGAGGAAAAGGACATTGATCAGTTGCGTGACAAGAGCGTGCGCGACCGGCTGCCCGAGCGTCCCGTGATCGGTTGGAGCATCAGCCTTCCCCCGTCCGCCAAACCGAATGATCGGGTGGAATACATCATCAACATGGTGAAGTTCCGCGAAATTTACGGCTCCGAAGAGGATGACGATGGCGCATATGAGGACGATTGAGGGACCGTGGGCCAGCCTCGCCGAGAACGAGGCGCGGCGTGTCGACAGCAAGGGGCGATTCGACTTCTTCTGGGTGAGGATGCCTGGCGGGGCTCCGGGTTTGGTGCTGCGCCTCTCGGCTGGCGTCGAAGAGGTGCGCCCATTGCCGAAGCTCAAGCATGTCGGCGTTTTCTACCGGGTCGTCGAGGGCGCCAACCACCTTTGCATCACGCTGTCCGAATTCGCCCATATCGACCTTTTCGAAACACTTTGTCGGGACGTGGTTTCTGCGGGTGAAGAGGCCGCCGATCTCCAAGGGGCACTCGGCCGCGCCCTTCGGCGGGCCATGCGCTGGCACCATCTTTTGCGGGGCGGCAAGCAGGGAATGCCGCTGGAAGTGCAACGTGGCCTAGTCGGCGAACTTGCATTTCTGCGCGAGCTCGTCGCTATCATCGGTCCGAGCAAGGCCGTGGAAGCTTGGAAAGGGCCGGACGACAGCGCGAAGGACTTCGAGCTTCCCGGCATGTTCTTCGAAGTCAAGGCGCGGAGGAGCGCGGCCCATCCGAAGATCCGGATTTCGTCCGAGGCCCAACTGATGGACATCGTCGGAGCCCAGCTGTTCCTTCGCGTCCAGGATGTGGACACCGCACTGGATGCCGAGGGTGACAACCTGAAGGATCATGTGAACAGAACGGCGAAGCTGTTCGAAGATGATGTTGCAGTGCTGGACGTGTGGGAGCAGCGCATCGCCGAAAGCCCCTATGCGGAAGACGCCGTCGAACCGGAACGTCGCTGGCACCTTGGAGCGGCACGGCTGTTTCAGGTCGTCGAGGGCTTCCCGAGGATTGTCCCGCCCCTGCCAGCAGGGACCGAAGAACTGGCCTATTCGATACGCCTCGACGCCTGCACCGGCTTCGAGACCACAACAGATTTGAAGACATTGCTATTGGGGGAGACACGGGATGTCCGAGCTTGAGGAATTCCATCAGAGTCTGATCGCGGATATCCAGGGCAACGCCGATGCGATGGGCGCCTATGTCCAGGAAGCTTTCTTTGAAAAGGTTGGAGAGATCCTCAACGAAGCCGGCGAGATCGAGGAAGCCGACTACTGCCACTTCGCTGGCAAGCGGGGGAGGATCACATTGCAGGTCAGCGGATACAGCGGCGATCCACGTGACACCAACGGTGAGCTTGCACTGATCCTGACAGACTTCCAGATCACGCCGGAGGTGCGCAAAACTGATGGCAAGCACCTGCAAACGCAGTTTGCGAAGTTGGTGGAGTTCCTGAGAAATTCGCGGACGGAGCAATTCCTCGACGACCTGGAAGAAACCAGCAATGCCGCGCAACTTGTCGAGCTTATCCAGACCCGTTGGCCGGTTATCGAAAAGATCAAACTGATCTATGTCACCAATTCGGACAACCGGGCGAAGGCGGATGCCAAACCCGCAGGTGAAATTGGCGGAAAGACCGTCACCTACAGCTCGTGGGACCTGAAACGCCTTCAGGCATACCTCGAACAGGGCAGAGCCCGCGAAGATCTGACGATTGATTTCGCCGGAGAATTCGGTGGTGCAGTGCCGGTTCTCCGGGCGTCCGGGGCGGATACGGCACTCGAAAGCTATCTCGCGGTCATTCCGGGTGCGCAGCTTGCCCAGATTTACGATCGATGGGGTGCCCGTCTGCTGGAAGCCAACGTGAGGAGCTTCCTTCAGGCGCGCGGCAAGGTGAACAGAGGCATCAGGGACACCATCAAGGATGATCCCCAGATGTTTTTTGCCTATAATAACGGGCTTTCCGCCACAGCCGAAAACGTCATCTGTGAGAAGACCGAAGACGGTCTGGTGATTACCCGCGCCGAAAACCTTCAGATCGTAAATGGAGGTCAGACTACAGCCTCAATCCATGCTGCCCGCAAGCTGGCTGGCGAAGGTCTTAAAGACATCTATGTCCAGATGAAACTGAATGTCGTTCCTCCGACACTGGCACCGACGGTGGTCCCGCAGATCTCGGAATTCGCCAACAGCCAGAACAAGGTCAACGCCGCGGACTTCTTTGCCAACCATCCGTTCCACATTCGCATTGAAGAACTATCTCGGAAGATCCTCGCACCGGCCGGAGCAGATGGATACCGGGAGACCAAATGGTTCTACGAACGGGCGCGCGGTCAGTTCGCAGACGAACGCGCCAAGAAGACAACTGCTCAGAGGAACAAATGGGATGCCGAATTCCCGAAGTCGCAGTTCTTCACCAAGACCGACCTGGCCAAGTTCGAGAATTCATGGAGCGGGCGTCCTGAAGAGGTCTCGAAGGGGGCTCAGAAGAACTTCGCGGAATTCGCCAGGGTGATCCAGAAAGTCTGGGGCAAGAGTGGCGCCCGGGTGGACGAAGTCTGGTATCGTCAATTGATTGCGAAGGCCATCATCTTCCGCAGATTGGAAAAACTGGTTTCGGCCCAGGAATGGTATGAAGGCGGCTACCGGGCGAACATCGTCACCTATGCCATCGCCAAGGTCGCGCACGACGCCGAAGCCGAAGAGAAGCAAGTCGATCTCCAACGGGTCTGGCGCATGCAGACCGTCCCATCCCCCTTGGAAGAGGCGCTTCTGGTCGCCGCCGCCGAAGCGCAAAGCCTGATCACCAGCCCGCCGGAAGGCATCCGGAACATGAGCGAATGGGCCAAGAAGCAGGCCTGTTGGGAGCGTTTCAGGAAAACGAAGCTGGATTACCCGGAAGACTTCAAGGGAATGCTGATAGCTCCCGAGGAAGCGCGCAGTGAGGACGACGCGATCAAGGATGACGTCGAATTGACCAAGAGCGTCGAGGATCAAACTCGGGTGTTCGAACTCGGGCCGAAGTTCTGGGACGAAGCGCGAGAATGGGGTCGGAGCCACAAGCTTTTGTCTCCCATGGAATACCAGGTCTTGGGAATCTGCGCGAAAATTCCTGACCGTATTCCCACCGAGAACCAGACCGCAGTTGCAATCAAGGCGCTCGCCAAGCTGGAGAGCAACGGCTTCGGTATCACTGAAAAGGCGACGGCGGGCGAGTGATCGGCCTTCGTCGCATCGTTTTCACGACAGCAACCGCATGACGGCCGTTGCGATTTGATGTGCAAGGTAGGGTGGAACCGCGTTGCCGACCTGATGATACTGCTTCGTGCGTGGGCCGCAGAACCAGTAGTTGTCCGGGAACGTCTGCAAACGTGCTGCCTCGCGCACAGTCAGCGCGCGGCATTGCTTCGGATCCGGATGGATGAAGTAGTGTCCGTCCTTCGAGATGTGGCTGGTCACGGTCGTTGACGGCTTGCCTGCTGCCTGCGTTCGGAAACGGTCGGCGAAGTCTCCGGAGCTGCGATTTTTGTGTTTCGGCTGCAGAAACTCAGGGAACTCGATCAGCTTCGGGGCTTTCTTGAATACATGAGTGTAGGCGGCCGAATACATGTACCGCCCGAGGTCTTCCGGAATGTGGCCGCGGGTCTCGTGCTGGAGTGTTGTGCGCAACCGGTCGTCAGAGAACCAAGCTTGGAGATGATCCGGCATTTTTGACTTCTCACCCTTCCAACCACTGCTGCGATGGTGAGGCAGATCGTTGGCCGAGGCGATCGCGCGCGCGATTGCTTGTACATCGTCGGGGATTTCACTGGCATTCGCGATGGCGAGGGCCTGCTCACGGACAGCGTGGTGCCAACTGTAAACGCTGTCCTGTCGGCTCAAACCGCTTCTCAATTGCCACATGCCGGTGATGGCCTCACCGACCGTGACCGGCGGCTGGGGTTCCCCCAGGATCGGGCCATCCAAATCCAGACCTGCCGCGATGTCCTTGCGTATCCCGAGGATGATGACACGGTGGCGAGCCTGAGGAACACCATGGTCTTCGGCCCGGATAAGGAAGCTGCGCGCCTCAGCCCGGCTGCCATCTTCGGGTGTCGGTTGAGCCAGGGGGAGCAGTCGATACCCGTCCCCCGAAGCCTCGAGATCATCCAGAACCCTGCTGAAGATGCCCCCGCCATCGACCTTGCTCGATAGCATGCCTTTGACATTCTCCATGACAAAGGCCGCCGGATTCAGGCGATCCAGAATTCGCACGTATTCTCGATACAGGTAGTGCCGCTCATCCTGCTCCGGCACGTAATCAGCCTTGCCCTTGTTCCTTGAACGACCCGCGAGGGAATAGGCTTGGCAGGGCGGCCCCCCGATCAGGATCGTGTTTCCTCCGTGCGCTTCGCGGGTATGGTCGAGTTCGACAGCCAGCTCTTCGAACACGCCGTCCCCACCCAGAACCCGCTGCCTGGCCTCCTGTTCCGCCAACTTCCAGTTCGATGGATAGAGTTCCGACCAGTCAGGAAAAGGTGCGCCCTTGTTCAGCGCATTGTAGTATTCCTGAGGAAACTCGTCGAAGGACCGCAGGAAAGCGCGCAATCGCAGCGTCTGGATGGCGTGGTCATCCATTTCGACGGACAGATGGATCTTCATCCCTGCATCGGATGCACGACCAGCCCGCGAGAAGCCCTCACCGAGGCCACCGGGTCCCGCAAATAGATCAATGATGGCAAATTTCCGGGTCATGGCGATCCTTCCTGGACGCGCATCTCTACCAGGTTTTGCTATCAATGCCAGGTGGAAAATGGGGGCCAAATGGCTACATTTCCCTCATGACGGATGTGGTGGACAAGAAAACGCGATCACGAATGATGGCGGGGATCAGGGCAACGAACACGAAGCCGGAGATGCTTGTCCGCCGGGCATTGCATGCGCGAGGCTTCCGATTTCGCATTCATGACAAACGACTTCCTGGGCGACCAGATATCGTGTTGCCGAAATGGAAGGTTGCGATACAGGTTCATGGCTGTTTCTGGCATCGTCACTCCGGTTGTTCCAAGGCCACCAATCCGTCCACTAATGCCTCCTTTTGGGCGGAGAAGTTTCGGGCCAATGTTGAAAGAGACGCTGCTGCGGTCGAGAGGCTCTTGGAGGAGAGGTGGCGCATCCTCGTGGTCTGGGAGTGCTGTCTCGACAAGGCCGGACTGGCAAAGGCAATTGATATGATAGAGGATTTCATCAAGCTTGGCCCCAATCATCCTGTCCACTTCGCTGAAGTGGGCAAGCCAGATGTTGCAGTCGTCGAGGCGTAAAGTCGCTGCCGACCGTGGCCGCGCACTGGGAACACGGCGATGCAATGGGATGACCGTGCGCCAAGGTATTTCGATACGATAAATCCTTGCCCGTAAACCTTTTCCGTGGGATTGGTGATCGACGCTGCAAAAAGCACGTGACGAGCATTCTCGGTGTTCAGTCCCGGCATTTAGTGGATCGGGTTCAAGATGAAACTGTCTGGTTCTGAAGTCCAGATATTGCAGATGTATTCGTAGGGTGTAAGCCCGTTGAGGGTCTTGAGCCTGCGCGCGAAGTTGTGAGCTGCCATGAAGTCTGCGAGGTGCGTCCGCAGCTGACACGGGTGTCATAGGGCTCTGTTGCGCAAATCGCCTGATGGCCGAGGTTCCCGGCGCTTGAGCGCTTCATTGTAGGCTGGCCAGCTCCTGGTCCTGTAGGTCGGGGATGTGGGTCTGCTCATGCACCCGAGCTACCATGCTGGTTTCACGAGATGAATCCCTCACGGAATTTGCGCAACAAAGCCGATCGAAGCCACAAACAGGAAAGAGGACATTGGTGCAAACTCGGCGACGGCCCCCACCGCCGACTTCGGCCTACCCAGCCATGCCGCATGATATCCTGAATGACTGTTGAGTGGTAGCCGCACCGCAGCGTTGACCCTTCCGGTGCAGGTCCGGATTGGGCCGTTCACGTCGGTAGCATGCCTATCAGGCCCCGCATGGCACATGTTTCCATCTGCGCTTGCAGCGAATGGCGACTTCGCTTCCGATCCCGAAACGGCTATGGAGCGGCGTATCGCAACACGTGAGGCGTTTGATCACACAGGAGGTGTACTTGCTGCGGAAACTCGCCCTTGCAGTGGAGCCCGTTGACCGCGAGACGCTCCCGTCGCTGTTTTCGCGCATGGCAATCCTGAATGGAACCGACGCTGCCAACTTCGCCCTCGATCTCGGTACCACCTTTCGGCGTATCCTGGAGCAGGACGAAGAGGCTGTCGCGATTTTTGCAGAACGCGCAGGGCTGTCGGCCACGCAGCTCGCCGAAATGCTCTCCTGGACAGGTGAACGCATCGGAGACGTCCGGATGCGATTTCGGAAGGAAGTCTTTGTCTCGCGGGCCCTACGAAACCCGGTCATTCGGGGCTGTCCACACTGCGTGCGTGAGCAGGCAGCTGATCAGCCCCATCCATTGCGGCACATTGCCTTGCGAGGCGACTGGCTTTGCAGAGGTGTTGATATCTGCCACCAGCACCACCATCCGCTGGTTCCCTTGTGGTCCAGCGCGCGCCCCATCGAACGGGATGATATTGGAGCGAGATTGGCGGAAATCCTGCCAGGCCTGCGAGCAGGATCATTCGACTGCGCGCGCAGTGATCCTACCGACTATGACCTTTGGCTTGACAAGCGTTTATCGCAGGGTATCGCTGAGGACGACACATGGCTGGCCTCACAGCCGGTGTTTCCGGCGATCACGCTCTGCGAGTTCATCGGTGCAGCCTTGCTGCGCAAACAGGGCGAGGCCCCGGAAGATCGGCGCGCCAAGGCCATGGGCTTTGCCTATGTCTCGCAAGGCCCTGATGGGGCCCGAGCGGCTCTGGACATCCTCATGCGGTCACCGGACGGCGGCCACATCGTGACGCAGGGCGAATTGGGTCCGCTCTTCAAACATCTCAAGGGCATCTATCTTGATGACGATGCCTTTGCGGGGTTTCGAGGGATCCTTCGTGACTATCTTCTGGAGATCTGGCCCTTGGCGCCAGGTGATGACCTTCTCGGGCAGGCCGTGACAGAGCGGCGCCTCCACTCCCTCACGTCTGCATCCAAGGAAACCGGCATCGGCCCGGCTGTCCTGGATGATTTCTTGACAGAAGCAGGCGCGTTTGCGCCCGGTGACGCGCGTGCCGATGCACGCAAGACCTTTGATGCGAAGGCCTGGCAGCACGTCCTTGATGAAATCCCGACGCTGGTTGGTCCCATTGCGCTGCGACGGGCAATCGGCGCAACCTTGGCCGAATTGAACGGGTTGAAGGCAGACGGTGTCCTCGTCCAGAGGACCAAAGTTGCAACGATCAAATCGCCTTGGCGGATTGCGGATGGCCAAGCTCTTCTTGAGGAGTTGGAGGCCTACGCGCAGCCGGTGGCTCCAGAGGAGCCAGGGTGGGAGACGATCCAACTCGTTCACAAGCGTCTGGACCTCCCTGTTGGCGAGATCATTGCGGCCATCCGGACGGGGTCTCTGCGCCTTGGTCAGCGTCCTGATGTTTTCGGTTACCACGGGCTTGTGGTGGAAATCACTGAAGTTGCTGCGTTCAAGGCGAAGGTCGGGCCGAAGCGCAAGCCATCGACCAACCAGGGAGAGATGACCGGAGCGGCCTTCGCTCGGTCGGCGGGCATTCGGGGGAAAGGTCAATTCCTGGCTCTGATCGAAGGTGGTCACACGCCTGCGATGTTGGTTTTGAATCCCACGACCAGGCGTCGGGAAAGGCGCATGGGCCGCGACGACATCGCTGCGTTTGAGGCCAGCTACACGACACCATCGATGCTGTCGGCCGAAACCGGTGCGCATTTGAACACGATTCGGGCCGTTCTGCAGCGCGAGCGGGTCCAGCCGTTCCGACCGAATGGCCTGGATGTCGGACCGGTCTATCTTCGCAACGCTGTTGAGGCGGTTGTGGCACTCCTGAAATCTCAGGAAGGAAAGTGACCGCTAACCATGGGTTATGCTGAAATACCGTTCTATCCCAGTGTTCTAGAAGAAACCTTCGACACGGCACCCCCAGTCTCTTGACAGGGGGTGCGCATGAAAAACGCCAAATCGTGCAAGCTTATGGTGCATTTGCACCTGTGTCTGCGTGGCGACCCCGGAAGGACTCGAACCCTCAACCTGCCGATTAGAAGTCGGCTGCTCTATCCAGTTGAGCTACGGGGCCGCATGTGCCGCTTTTCAGCGATACGCCCCGGTTTGGCAAGTGCGTCCTTTCCGTCAGATGGCCTTGATCACTGCGATTACGAGGAAAATGAGTACGAGTGAAAACACAGAGATCCAAAGGGAGGGTTTTTGAAATTTTCCTTTGCGAGCGTAGCATTTTCCGCAGAAGTCCCCCAGAAAACGCATTTTGTGCCCGCAATCACTGCAGGTAAATATTCTAAGTGTCATACCCAGCTAAAGTCCCCTAGATGAGCGGCTAATTTTAGTCCTGTCGACTCGCTTCTTCGGCGGGTTCCACCCGCGTTCACTAGCGGGTAAGTGTTCGGTCGCGCAATATAAGACTTTTATGAACTCGAAACGTGAGCGGTTATGCCTCTGTTATCTGCGCGGATGAAACACATGATCAATTATGCGTCGTTTGCCGCCTGAAATCATCGTAAAATGCATGAAAATTTGGGAAGCCGCGTGGTTTTCATGCTGCCGCGACAGGAACAGATTGCAATCTGCACATTATTTACATGGGCAAACCCGCCAAGCGGGCGATTGGCGAAATGTCCTTTCCATTGTCGGTTGTAGGCGCAGCCAATTGTTCTCGATATATCTGGAATCTGCAATGTTTGGCAGGCCGCTGTTGGCGGATTTTTTCGCATTCGGGGCAGAAGGCCGAAAAAAGGTCGCTAAGCAGGCTACCAAAGAAGCCCTCTAAAACCATGCGGCCGGGTGGTTGCAACGTGCAGGTGCCGCCGGTCATCCGGCGTTGTTGCCCGCCGCGCCGCAAGGTGAAAAATTTCACCGTTCACTTACCGCCTAGATACCGTCAGGATACCGACGTACGAATTATGGGATTTCAATGGGTTGCGCGGGTCGTGACGGGAAATACCGACGCACCGCACCCGCGGCCCGACCTCCGCCCCGACCTTTGACCCGACCCGGTGCGAAATTCCGGTCTGTCCTGTGCGGCGAACGGCAGATGACGCCGCTGCGGTTTTCGCAGGGCGCCATCCTTTGGTCTTGTCGGGGGGGGCGGGTTTATTCGACCTCGGCCTTGATGGCCGACACTTCGGCGGCGCTCATCTGGCCAACGGTCTCGACCTCGCCGTCGTTGATTTCCCACAGGCGGAACGGCCCGGTGATATCGCCGTACTGGTCAAAGGTGACCGGGCCGATGACGCCTTCGTACTTGATGGGCTTGCCCGCCTTGATCAGGTCCAGCGCCTTCTTGAACTCGTCCGGCCCGGCATAGATCGGCTCACCGCCCTCGGCCACGACCGCATGGATCGCGTCGCGGATTGCCTCTGGCTCCTGCGATCCGGCCTCGGCCGCCGCAAGCGCCACGATGGCCCCCGCGTCGTAGGAACGGTCTGCCGCAGGCGCGTCCGGCGCGATCCCGCCCGAGAACTCTTTGAAACCGCTATAGAAATATTCGGTCGAGGCTGTTTCCGTGGTGCCCGAAGACGTGCCATAGGCGTCCTCAAGGTACTGCGGGCCGACCGCCTGGATGAATTCCTGCGCGTTCATCCCGTCGTTCAGCAGGAACTTCTGCGGCCCGCCGCTGGAAATCCACGCCCGCGCGATCGTCGCGCCGTCCACCGGATAGCTGATCAGGTACAGCGCGTCCGGGTCACCCTTCAGCGCCACTGTCGCCTCCGAGGCATAGCTCGACTGCTTTTCGTTGTACGGAGTTGTCGAGGTGATTTCGCCGCCGAGGGCCTCGTAGGACTTGGTGAACTCGCGCATCATGTTCAGGCCAAAGTCGTTGTTGACGTTGATGATGGCCAGCTTGGTCAGGCCCTGATCCATGGCGTATTTCGCCGCAGCCGTGCCTTGCAGCGCGTCCGAGGTGATGGTGCGGAAGAAATATCCGCCGGTCTTGCCGTCCTCGCCAAGCGCAGTCAGCGTCGGAGAGGACGAGGCGGGCGACACCTGTACCACCTTCGCCGGGGCCGTCACCGACGTCAGCATCGGGATCGAAACGGAGGAGATGATACCCCCGATCACCACCGGCACCTTGGCGATATTGACCAGCTGCGTCGCCTGATCCACGGCCACCGTGCCCTGGCTCTGGCTGTCGCGGATGTCGGCCTTGATGTCACAGCCGTCGATGCCCCCGGCGGTGTTGATGTCGTTGAACGCCATCTCGATCGCCTTCGCCCCGGCCTGGCCATAGGCCCCCGCAGGGCCCGTCAGCTCCAGCACCAGGCCGATGGTCACGTCGCAATCCTGCGCTGCCGCCAGTCCTGTCGTGGCGGCCAGCAGCGCTGTACTCAAAAGCAGTTTCTTCATCGTGTCTCTCCTGTTGATCTGCCTGTTCCGGCAGTGTTTTTTGGTCGTTCTTGTGGCCCCTGGGGCAGGGGGGGAGGAAAGGGCCTCAGGCCTCTTCCTTGTTCAGATTGTATTTCATGATGGCGCCGTGCCGCCCGGTTCGGTCGCGTTCCAGGGTATAGACGTCACCCTCCAGCGTGTGCCCCTGTGCCAGCACGGCGTCGATTTGCGCCAGGTCCCGGTCACTCAGCCGCAGCGCGCTGATCGCAAGGTTCGACGCCAGGTGTGCGCGGTTGCGCGCCCCCACGATCACCCCGGCCACCTGCGGGCGGCTCAACATCGCGGCACTGGCGACCGTGGCGATATCGCTGCCGTGGGCATCGGCAATCCCGCGCAACGTGCCCAGCAGCGCCTGGAACAGATCCCAGCCGCCCAGATCGTCGATGATCAGCTTGTACTTGATCAGCGACCGGTTCTCCATCTCGGCGCCCGGATCCGCGACGCCCAGCCAGCGGTCCGACAGGAACCCCCCCGCGACGGTGCCATAGCAGAGAAAGTTGACACCTGCCTCGGCGGCCAGATCGGCCATCCGTTTTTCCGGGCGACGATCCAGCAGGGAATATTGCACCTGCATCGTGCGGATCGGCACGCCTGCCGCCAGCATGGCCGCGACATGATCGGTGTCGAAATTGGTGCCGCTGACGAACTGGATGCGCCCCTCGATGCGGAATTCCTCCAACCAGCGGGCGGCCTGCAACCAGTCGCCGGCGCTGTAATCCCACCAGTGGAACTGCACCAGGTCCAGGCGTTCGACCCCCAGCCGCGCGCGGGAACGGTCGATGGTTTCCTGTAGCTGGTCACGCGTCAGCGTCGCCAGCTTGGCCAGGTCGGGCACGCATTTGGTATGCACACGCACCTCGGCCAGCGCCTCGGCCCCGCGCCGGTTCAGGTACTGGGCGCGGAACTGGCCGATCAGCTCCTCGACGCCGGTATAGATGTCGGCACAGTCAAATGTCGTGATCCCGGCATCGGCAAAGGCGATCATGTCCTCGACCGCCTCGGCCCGGTCCACTGCGCCATGGCCCCCGGCAAGCTGCCAGTTGCCGCGCAGCACACGGGAAATCTCATATCCCGGTGCCAGGGAAAATCGGTCGGGTCTGGGTAGGTCTGTCATGAAAGGGGTACTGCCGTTGTCTGAGAGTGCAGGAAAGTGCGTTTGCCCGTGCGCGTGATGCGGAACCGGGTCGTGCAATGCGGATCGGGGCAGGCGACCTCGGCGTCGGTGCTCATCCAGTCGTTCGGGTGGGTCGGGCGTTGCTTGGCGGGCAGCAGCGGCAGCAGCGCCGCCAGCGAATAGATCGAAAATCCCTGCCCGGGCGGCAGGTGCAGCATCTCGCCGCGCAGCTCGAAATAGTCGCCCACCTCTGCACCGCAATGGATCGCACCACCGTCGGGCGCGACCACCTCGATGCGCAGATCGAACAGGTCGAACGCTTCGTCCCGATCAGCCATGGCTTGCCACTCCCTTTGGTTCTGCCGCCTGCAACAGGTCCGCCCGGATCAGATTGAAGGATTGCGTAATGTCCTGGTGCAGCGCGTCAACCGCCGCCGCCGCATCGCGCCGATCCAGCGCCTCGACCAGGGACCAGTGATGATGCACCGCCGTCAGCCCGGGCGAGCGGCCATAGATCGTCGCCGCGGCACGCACGTAGGGCCCCGATTGCAACCAAAGGCTATGCGCCACCGGCAGCAGAACGGCTGAGCGCGCAGCGCCGTAGATGGCATAGTGGAAATCGTGGTTCAGCATCGAGGTCTGCACCGCCTGGTCCGGCCCAAGGGTGGCGAAGGCCGCCTCGCATCGCTCGGTCAGGTCGCGCAGCCCCGTGATGTCGGTTTGCGAAAGATGGGGCACTGCCATCCGCACCAGCTCGCCCTCGATCAGGCAGCGGGCGTGGGCAAGGTCGTCCAGCCGTTCCTGCGTGATCAGCGGCACCCGCACGGAGCGCGACGGCAACACCTCAAGCGCCTGTTCCGACACCAGCCGCGCCAGCGCCTCCCGGACTGGCATCAACGAGACATCCAGCGTATCGGCCAGCGATTGCATCCGCATCACCTGGCCTGCCTCAAAGACGCCATGGAACAGCGACCGGCGCAGCTCCTGATAGACGCGCTCTTGCAGGGATTCGCGGGCGACCTTTGTCAGGCCGGCCACCGCTGCCGGTTTGATGGCAGGGGGGTCTGTCGGGATCTGCCGGTCGGCCATTCAGCCCTCCGTTGGTGCTGGTCCTCAAATAGTGGTTGAATTTATTTTTTCTGTCAATAATCTTTGATCAAAGATATAAATCGGAACGGGGACGAAAACCGCCCGGATACCGTCAAGATACCGACGTTGCACAGCAGGGAAAAAACGTGATCGAAACTGAGCCTGAATCCCGGCCCGATCCGGTTCTTGAGGCCCGCGCGCTGCAAATGCAGTTCCAGGGGCTCAAGGCTGTTGATGGCATTTCCCTGGCTCTCGCGCCCGGTGAAATGCTGGGCCTGATCGGTCCGAACGGGGCTGGCAAGACCACGATGTTCAACATGTTGGCGGGGTCACTCTTGCCGACATCTGGTCATATTATCCTGAACGGCCAAGATGTTACACGGGACCGTCCAGAACAGCGCCTGGGGCGCGGGCTGGGCCGCACCTTTCAGATCCCGCGCCCGTTTGCGGAAATGACGGTGCTGGAAAATGTGCTGACCGGCGCGCGCGACCAAGCGGGAGAGCAGGTGTTCCACACGTGGTTCTCGCCCGGCCGCGTCGCCCGTGAGGAACGTCAAAGCGTTGAAAAGGCTCGGTATTTGCTTGATTTCCTTCTGCTGTCTCGGCTCGAGGGTGAACCCGCCCGCGTCCTGTCCGGCGGCCAGCGCAAGCTGCTCGAACTGGCCCGCCTGCTGATGGCTGACCCGTCTGTCTTGCTGCTGGATGAACCCGCCGCCGGGGTGAACCCCTCTCTGTTGGAAGTGATAATGGAGCGAATCCAAGCGCTTAATGGCCAAGGAAAGGCGATCCTGCTCATCGAGCACAACATGGATATGGTGGCACGCATGTGTTCGCGCGTTTTCGTGATGGCCGCGGGACGCGAACTGGCGCAGGGCGCGCCCTCGGACGTGATCCGCGATGCCCGCGTGATCCAGGCCTACCTGGGGGATGCCACGTGAGCAGTGCCGTCCTGAGTACCCAAGCGCTTATTTCCGGCTATGAGCCTGATATGCCTATCATAAATGGCGTTGATCTGACGGTTTCCGACGGGGAATTCGTTGTGCTTCTCGGCCCGAATGGCGCCGGGAAATCGACACTGGTCAAGACCATCGCCGGGTTGGTTCCCGTGCACTCGGGCCGGGTCACGCTGAAGGGCAATGACATCACCGAGGTGCCGCCCCATCGCAAGCTTGCGCATGGCCTGGCCTTTGTTCCGCAGACGGAAAACATCTTTGCAACCATGACGATACGCGAAAACCTGCAACTGGCCGCGCAGGTGTTGGACCGTCCCCGACGGGCGGCCCGGATCGACGCGCTGCTCGACATGTTCCCTGATCTTGGCAGCCGTCCGGGCGCGCGGGCAGGGGCCTTGTCAGGCGGCCAACGCCAGATGCTCGCCGTCGCCCGTGCGCTGATCATCGAACCCTCGGTCCTGATCCTCGATGAACCCTCCGCCGGCCTGTCCCCCAAGGTCGTGACAGAGGTTTTCGCGCAACTTCGACGGATCAACGCGGCAGGTGTAACCACTGTTCTCGTTGAACAAAACGTCAAGGCCGGCCTGCAAATCGCCACCCGGGGCGTCATCCTTGTCGAGGGGCGTATCGCCCATGACGCCCCCGCCGAGCAACTCCTCGGCGATCCTGTTGTCAGCCAGCTGTACCTCGGCGGCACACCGAAGGAGCTGGCATGACCCCCCAAGCCCTCATGGATGGTCTCATCGCCGGGTCGATGATCGGCCTCGGAGCGATCGGGATCACCCTGACCTATGCTATTTTGCGCTTTGCCAATTTCGCCCATGGTGAGCTGCTGAGTTGGGGTGCCTACCTTGCCATGACGGCCTCTGGCGTGATCGGGTTCGCCGTGCCGCAGTTGACCGTTCCCGTCGGTCCGTTCTCATTCGGTTGGTCGCTGCCGCTCGCGGGAATCCTCGCCATGGCCCTGACCGCGCTGCTGGCGCTCGTGGTCGACCGGGCATTGTTCGGGCGCCTGCGGGCACGCGGTTCGGCTGTCATCATCCTTGTCATGGCAAGCTTTGGTGCCGCCCTCGCCCTGCGAAATCTTCTTGAGTTTCTATATACTTCGCAGCCAGGATATTACACGCGCGCGCTTCAGATCTCCAAGCCGATCATAGACGGAATGCGCGCAACGCCGGATCAACTCCTGGTGCTGGCACTGGCCGCTGTCGCCGTCGTCGCCGTGCACCTGATGTTGACGCGCAGTGCCGCAGGCCGGTCCATGCGCGCAGTGGCCGAGAACCCGCACCTGTCCGCGATTACCGGCGTCGACGTGCGCGCGGTGATCCGTACCGTGTGGATTCTGGGGGCCGTTCTGGCCTGTCTTGCCGGGATCATGTCCGGCCTGCTGGTACAGATCCGTCCGCAGATGGGCCATGATCTGCTGCTGCCACTGTTCGCGGCCGCGATCCTCGGCGGAATAGGCTCGGTTCCGGGGGCGATGCTGGCCGGTCTGATCGTTGGCCTGGCCGAAGCGATGACCGTGCAGGTCATCGGGGCCGAGTGGCGCGCGGCGGTGTCCTTTGTCATCCTTGTGGCGGTCTTGCTGTTGCGCCCGCAAGGGCTGTTCGGGAGGGTCCGTTGATGCTCGATCTCGTTGCCTACGGGGCTTTTTTCCTCACCATCGCATTGACTTACGCGGTCATCTGCCTTGGGCTGAACGTCCAGTGGGGCCAAACCGGGTTGTTCAACGTCGGCGTGGCCGGGTTCGTCGCCGTGGGGGCTTATACCTCGGCCATCCTGACGACGCCGGCAACGGCCGACCGGTTCGGTGGCTTCGATCTGCCGATTGTGGTCGGCTGGCTGGGCGGTGGTCTGGCGTCTGCATTCGTGACATTCCTTCTCGGCGCGCTGACGTTGCGGCTCCGCTCGGATTACCTTGCCATTGCGACGTTTGGCGCGGCGGTGGTGATCCAGCTGTGCATGCTGAACCTCGTGCCGCTGACCGGCGGCCCGTTTGGTATCGGCTTTATCCCGCGCCCCTTTGGAGGTCTCGCCGGCGATGCGCTGGCTTTCGGCCTCGCGAACTTTGCCGTGCTAGCGGTGCTTGTGCTGGTGGTCTACATCGTGCTCGAACGTCTCGTCCGCTCACCCTGGGGTCGCGTCCTGCGCGCGATCCGCGAGGATGAGACGGCGGCGCGGGGCCTCGGCAAGAACCCCGTGCGCTACCGGTTGGAGGCTTTTGCCATCGGCGGCTTCGTCATGGGCCTGGGTGGCGCAGCACAGGCGCATTTCATCGGCTTCATCGCTCCCGACAACTATTTGCCCATCCTGACATTTCAGGTCTGGGCCATGCTGATCGTCGGCGGCTCGGGCAACATGCGCGGCGCGATTCTGGGCGCGGTACTGGTCTGGGGTATCTGGGCGATATCGGGCAGCGTGGTGTCGGCCGTATTTCCCGCTGACCAGCAGGCCCGCGCAGCCGCGCTGCAAATTGTTCTGATCGGTGTCGCGCTCTGCGTCGTGTTGCTGGTCCGCCCGCGTGGCATTCTGGGAGAGGTGCGCGTCGTCTCGCGCCACCTCCTGCGGGATGCCCGCCCCTCTGTTTCCGCGAAAGAAAGATCTGATAATGCCTGACGTTCCCGACCGCATCGACCTCACCGAAGGTCTGAACATCAGCCGCCTGGTCTGTGGCCTCTGGCAGGTCGCGGACCTGGAGCGGGGCGGCAAGACGCTCGACCCCGTGGATGCCGCGAACAGATTGCAAGCCTATGTCGACGCTGGTTTCGACACCTTCGACATGGCCGACCACTATGGCAGTGCCGAAGTGATAACAGGCGAGTTGACCAGCCGGGCAGGCGCCCACAGCCCGATCCGCGCCTTTACCAAGTGGTGCCCCGAACCCGGCCCGATGACGCCAGAGGTCGTGCGCGCCGGCATTCAGGATCGCCTGACCCGGCTTCGTACCGACCGTATCGACCTGCTGCAATTTCACTGGTGGAGCTTTGAGGACCCGCGATGGCTGGACGCGCTGACCGAGATCGAGAAACTGCGTCAGGAAGGGTTGATCGGCGCGATCGGCGTCACGAACTTCGACGCGGCGCACCTCGATCTGGCGCTATCCGAGGGGGTTCGCATCGTGTCGAACCAGGTCAGCTTTTCTCTGGTGGATCGCCGCGCCGCGGGCCTGCTGAGCGAAGTTTGCGCGCGCCGGGGGGTCAAGCTGCTGGCCTATGGCACGCTGTGTGGGGGCTTCCTGTCATCACGCTGGCTGGGCCAGCCGGAACCCGAAGAGATCGCGGACTGGAGCCGCTCAAAATACAAGCGGTTCATCGACACGATCGGCGGGTGGGAGGTGTTTCAGGGAATCCTGCGGGCTGCGGACGCAATCGCGAAACGCCACGGCGTGTCGTTGTCGAACGTCGCTAGCCGCTGGGTGCTGGAACATGACGCGGTTGCCGCAACGATTATCGGCGCACGCATTACCGAGAGCGAGCATCGGGGTGACAATCTCAACGTTTTCAACTTTGGTCTGACCGATCAGGATCATGCTGATCTGAATGCCGCCTTTGCCGGGACACAGCCGATTCCCGGCGATTGCGGAGACGAGTACCGAAAGCCGCCTTTCCTGACCGCGACGGGGGATCTGTCGGATCACCTGGACCGGATCCCACCCGTGCATGAGCCGCAGCCAATGCCCGAACGGCCTGACCGCCTGCGCGTATCCTCTGGCAGCAAGTGGGAACCCCTTGCCGGGTACAGCCGTGCCGTGCGCAAGGGCAAGCGCATCCTTGTCAGCGGGACAACGGCGACACATGGCCAGGACCACATCGTTGCCCGTGGCGATGCTGCCGGGCAGACGACCTACGTGCTGGACAAGATCCTGGCCGCCATCACGGCCCTTGGCGGGCGGGCCGAGGATGTCATCCGCACACGGATCTACCTTGCAGATATCGACGACACGATGGCGGTGTCCGCCATCCATGGGCGCTATTTTGGTGAGATCCGACCGGCCAACACTCTGCTGGAAATCTCGCGCCTGGCGGGCGACTACCTGGTCGAGATCGAGGCGGAAGCCGAGCTCGACTGACGTTTTGCGGCCGCCGCGCGGTAGATCCCGCGCGGCGGCCAGGGACGGGTCAGACGGCCTCGGGCAGGTTGCGCAGGTGCTCCTCCACGGCGAGGTTCGCCATCGCCAGCGCCGCGTCACGACTTTTGGCAGCAGCGATGAAACAGCCGTTGTGGCAGAAAGTTGCCCCCTCGACTCCAGACACGCGCTCCAGATCCTCGCCGGTCAGGCCGGCCCAGGCACGCGGCAGATCGGCGCGCAGCTCAAACCCTTCGTCGTTCAGGCGGATGCCGCCAAGCGTCCAGTCCTTGCCACGCGGCGTGACGACGAACAGCAGGTGATCCGCGCCCGCCTTTATCACGGCAGGACGGAAGGGCATGCCCATCGGTAGCTCAAGGATGCGTCCTTCTCCTGCGGCCGCGATGGCCTGTTGCGCCAGTCCTTCGGCGCGCAGTTTCGCGGCGCTGCGTGCAATCCGCGCCTCAACAAAGCTGCGCGCAATGGCCAGCGCGCCGTGAAAGGCGCGGTCCTCCGCCCCGGGGTCGGTGTCGTCAAAGACGGGCTTCAGCGTTTCGAGCAGGCCGGGCAGGGTCATTCCGGAAAGGGGCCCGGCGACCGAGGGGCTGAGTGCTCCGTTGTCGACAAGGTCGATGGGCAGCACGAAACCGCGATCAAAAGAGGCATGTACGGTTTCGACGTGCGCGTCCGGAACGCCCGACGCGCGAAGGTAGTCATGGCCAAAGTGTTTCCATATCAGACCGAATGAACTGAAAGGTTGGTCATCGTCCCGTTTCGGCGCGTTTCGCTGGTGGTGATCGAAAATCCGCGCGTCGGCATCGTAGTGGCCGCCGACGTCGTAGATCACGCGATCCGGCCCTGCGGTGATCCATTCCGGCGCCCGGCTGCGCACAATCTTCGCGTCGGGAAACAGCCGCGTTAGCACGACGCTGGACAACAGTTCATCCGCGTGGAAGCCGCCGTTGTGGGTAACAAGAAATTCAGTGCTCATGCGCTTATGCCTTCGGTTTCGGGCGGACGTCTCGCCGGTTCGGTCGCAGATAGAGGGCTTCGCCCCCAAAGATCAACCGCAGCGCGCCGGTTTAGCTGAACGTGACGCACCCAAGGCGGGCGGTGATGCAATCGGACGAGGGGCAGCAAATTTCCAATTCGGACGCAACCGTGCGACACTGTCGTGGAAAGGAGACCATCAAATGTTCGACTTCGAGATTTCCGACAAGCTGCTCATGCGCGACGCCTCCTACGTGAACGGCGCCTGGGTGACTGGCGATGCCGGCGACAGCCTTGCCGTGACCGACCCGGCAACAGGGGCGTCCATCGGCCAGATTGCCTGTCTGTCCGCCAGTCAATCCGCCGAGGCCGTGGGGCACGCCGATACCGCTTTTGCCAGTTGGTCGCGCACCCTGCCACAAGACCGCAGCGCGATCCTGCGTCGCTGGTTCGACCTGATCATGGAAGCAAAGGAAGATCTGGCCCGGATCATGGTGCTGGAGCAGGGCAAGCCACTGTCCGAGGCACGCGGTGAAATCGACTATGCCGCGTCCTTTGTCGAATTCTACGCCGAGGAGGCCAAGCGCCCGAATGTCGAAGGGGTCACCTCGCATCTGCCGGATGCCGAGGTTGAGTTGTGGTTGGAACCGGTCGGTGTCGTCGCGCTGATCACGCCATGGAATTTTCCCGCCGCGATGTTGACGCGCAAGGCCGCAGCGGCGATCGCAGCGGGATGTACGGTGGTGGCGCATCCCTCTGCCGAAACGCCTTATTCCGCGCTCGCCCTGGCCGAACTGGGCGAACGCGCTGGCCTGCCCGCCGGTGTTTTCAACGTGGTGACCGGCATCGCGCCCACGATTGTCGAACCCTGGACGACGGATGCCCGCGTGCGCGCCTTGTCCTTTACCGGATCGACCGAAGTTGGACGGTTGCTGTACCGTCAGTCCGCTGACACGGTGAAACGGCTGGTGCTTGAGCTGGGGGGACACGCGCCGGTGATCGTCTTCAAGGATGCTGATCTGGATCACGCGGTTCAGGAAACCATGAAGGCCAAGTTCGCCACGTCCGGTCAGGATTGCCTCGGTGCCAACAGGATTTACGTCGAGCGCGAGATCTATGATGCTTTCTGCGAACGCTTTACCCAAATGACCAAGGCGCTTAGCGTTGGCCGTGGTCTTGATGACCCCGACATCGGCCCACTGATGAACGAACGCGCCGTCGCCAAACAGGAAGAGCACGTCAGTGACGCGCTGGACAAGGGCGCAAAACTTGCCTGCGGTGGCACACGCCTGCCCGACGGACCGCTGTTCTATGCGCCGACTGTGCTGACGGATGTCCCCGATGACGCGATGATCATGCAGGAAGAGACCTTCGGCCCGGTGGCGGCCCTGACGCCCTTCGAAACCGAAGATGAGGTCGTGGCGCGCGCGAATGCCTCGGAATACGGGCTTGTCGCCTACGTCCACAGCTTGAATCCCCGCCGGATCTACCGGGTCTCCCGCTCGTTGAGCTTTGGGATGGTCGCGGTCAACCGTACGAAGGTCACGGGCGCGCCGATTCCATTTGGCGGGATGAAACAGTCCGGACTAGGGCGCGAAGGTGCGCGTCGCGGGATGGAGGAGTTCATGGAAATGAAATACCTTTGCCGCGACTGGCACTAGGCCGTCACGTTGGTCGCCTTCGGGCGGCCATACTTCATCATCATTTTTGGGGTGGGGAGAGAAACATCAACCACTTCGGTGGTTGGAAGTCCCTTTCAGCCTGAGCTGAAAGGGAAGATGCGAGGCGAACCGCAGTCCGCCTCGCATCCGAAACTTATGCGAGTGCCAGGTTGATGGCGGACTCACGGCCGTCACGGCCAGCTTCGACGTCGAACGTCACTTTCTGGTCGTCGGCCAGGCCGCTCAGGCCCGAACGCTCAACGGCGGAGATGTGGACGAAAACGTCCTTGCCGCCGGTCTCGGGTGCGATAAAGCCGAAGCCTTTAGTAGTGTTGAACCATTTCACGGTGCCAGTAGCCATATCCGTGGTCTCCTATTATCAAATTCTGCCCGCGGTGTGCGGCAGTTCGGCGTTATCAGTCTGGATCGATCAACTGAGAGCCGTATGAGCGGAGCAGAGGTTCGAAATAGAAAAAGGCAGCACGCACTGAATACAGGTCGTTCCGCTTCAATACAAGGAAAGTTTCGGAGCCAGAGCACAAACAGTATCGAGGCATCTGCTCTTTGGCGTACCGAAACAGAATAATCCACTGATATAAAATGAAAAATCCTTGACGCCTGCGTGTTGTGACGGGGCGTCTCGCTGCAACGGCGGCCCGTGTGTTCTGACACTTTGGGCCTGAAAGCCACGCCCGCGCCGCGCGCGTATGGTGCTGAATTCGCCCGAGTCGCGCGGAGTATGCGCCGCTGGCCGCGCCGCGTCGTAGCTTGTCGTGCACTGCCGTCGGGGCCCGCGCATGTGGGGCAACACGAAGCCGAAACGAATGGACTTTTTTGCGCACAAGAGAGGTGTTAACAGCGATGCACTAACTGCATTGAATGAGGAGGTTACTCAATGGATCGTCGTTCCTTCATACGTACAAGTGCCGTCGGCGCTGGTGCTGCCATGCTTGCAGCGCCCGCTGTGGCGCAGGGCAACATTACCTGGCGTATGGTTACTACCTGGCCGAAGAATTTCCCGGGGCTGGGCGTCGGTGCGCAGCGCCTTGCGGATCGTATCACGGCTGCCAGCGGCGGTCGGTTGACCGTTCAGGTCTATTCGGCTGGCGAACTGGTTCCGCCGCTGCAAAGCTTGGACGCCGTGATCGACGGTACCGCCGAGATGAGCCACGGTGCCGCCTATTACTGGCAGAACAAGTCTCCGGCGCTGTCGTTCTTCACTGGCGTGCCCTATGGCATGACCTCGCGCGAGCTGACGGCCTGGATGCGCTACATGGGCGGTCAGGAAATCTGGGACGAGATCTATGATCAGTTCGGCGTTCAGGGCTTTTTGTCCGGCGACACCGGCACGCAGGCTGGCGGCTGGTTCAAGAACGAACTGACCGGCGTCGACTCGGTCAAGGGTCTGCGCTTCCGTACACCCGGCCTGGGTGGTCGCGTTTGGGAAAAACTGGGCGCAACGGTCACCAACATGGCCGCTGGCGAAATTTTCCAGGCGTTGCAATCAGGGACCTTGGATGCGGCCGAATTCGTGGGCCCGTACAACGACCTCGCGCTTGGATTTTACCAGGTCTGCAAGAACTACTATTTCCCCAGCTTCGTCGAGCCGGGCCTGGCGACCGAGCTTGTCGTAGACAAGAAGAAATACCAGGCGCTGCCAGACGACCTTCAGGCAATCATCCGCGATGTCAGCCAGGCGGAATATGACCAGGTCGCGTCGGATTTCTATGCCAACGATCCGCGCGCCTTGCAAACTCTTGTCAACGATCACGGCGTCAACATCCGCCAGTTCCCCGAAGAGATCCTGAAGACCGGCGCAACCGCAGCTGCCGAAATCATGACCTCGCTGCGTGAATCCGACGATCCGCTGGTCAAGAAAACCGCCGAGAGCTTTATCGATGCGTTCCGCATCGTGCGGACGCGTTCCAAGACGACCGATGGTGCCTACGTTACCGCGCGCGAAACATACTTCGAGATCTGATTTTCCAGACCCCTCACATGCAAAAGCCCGGACATCACGTCCGGGCTTTTCTTGTTTCAGGGGGTGTTCGCCGCCGGTCAGCCGGCGATCAACCTGGGCAACCAGGTCACGATGCCCGGAAACGCGAACAGGATGGCAATGGCCACGATCTGCAACAGGACGAAGGGCAGGATGCCCTTGTAGATGGCCGATGTCGGCAGATCCGCCGGGGCGACGCCGCGCAGATAGAACAGGGCAAACCCGAACGGCGGCGTCAGGAAGGATGTTTGCAGGTTCACCCCGACCAGCACGCCCAGCCAGACCGGATCGACATCGAGGGCCAGCAACACCGGGGCGGTGATGGGAATGACGATGAAGATGATCTCGAACGTGTCGAGGATAAAGCCGAGCAGGAACATGATGGCCATGACGACAGCGACGGCCCCGATCCGGCCCCCCGGCAGGTTCGACAGGAATTCATGCACCAGGTTGTCACCCCCCATCAGGCGGAAAACGACCGAAAACACTGAGGCGCCCAGCAGGATGACAAAGACCATCGACGTGATTGTCGCCGTGCTGACAACCGTCTGGTGCAGGATCGAAAAGGACAGTCGCCAGCGTAGTGCAGCCAGTATCATCGCCCCGACGGCCCCGACCGAGGCCGCTTCGGTTGGCGTTGCGATGCCCCCGAGAATCGACCCGAGCACAGCAAGGATCAGCAGCAGGGGCGGCACCAGCGCGACCATGAATTCGCGCAGCAGGTATTTCTTTTCCTCGGGGGGCACCGGGGTTGCAGGGCAGGATTCCGGGTCTGTAATGGCCTTGAAAACGACATACGCCAGGTAGACCCCGACGAGCAGCAGGCCAGGCAGCAGCGCCCCGGCGAACAGGTCTCCGACAGAGACGGGCACGGGGGCAAAGTTGCCCTTGGCCATTTGCACCTGAGAATTGATGCCCGACAGCATGTCGCCCATGAAGATCAGCACGGTCGACGGCGGGATGATCTGACCCAGGGTGCCGGATGCACAGATGACGCCTGTCGCAAGCTTGGGGTCATACCCGGCCCGCAGCATCGCAGGCAGAGAGATAAGGCCCATCGTGACAACCGTCGCGCCGACGACCCCGGTCGAGGCCGCCAGCATCGCCCCGACCAGGATCACCGAAATACCCAGGCCGCCGCGCAGGTTGCCGAACAGCTTGCCCATCGTCAGCAGCAATTGCTCGGCGATCTGCGATCGCTCCAGCATCACGCCCATGAAGATGAACAGAGGTACGGCGACCAGCACCTCGTTCGTCATGAAGCCGATATAGCGGTTGGGGAGGGAGCCGAAGTTCGACGGGTCGAAGACACCAAAGAACATGCCGACCGCGCCGAAACCAAGGCTGACACCCGCCAGCGTGAAAGCGACCGGAAAGCCCAGCAGCAGAAATCCGATGATGCCAAAGAACATCAGCCCGGCGAGAAGCTCGCCAATCAATACCGGCTCCATCAGTGGACCCCTTCAATGGCTTCGGCCGCGGCGTCCGCGGGTTTGACAGGATAAGCCATCGACGGCGGTACGAGGTCGACGCGCCCGCCCAGAACCAGGATCGAACGGCACAACATCGCGATGCCCTGTAGCGCCAGCAAGACGGCAAAGGCGATGATGAACGACTTGAGAATGTAGAGACCGGCCATGCCGCCCACGTTGGCTGACCCCTCAAAGTAGGACCACGACCGCAGCACGAACGGCAGCGAATAGGCGTAGACGATCCAGGTGAAGGGCAGCAAGAAGAACACGACGCCGACCAGGTCGACCAGAGCGCGCGTCCGTATGCGTGCGGGGCGGTAAAATATGTCGACCCTGACGTGATCATCCTTGAGCAGGGCAAATCCGGCCACGGCCGTGAACATTGCGCCGTTCAGCCAGATGTAGAGGTCCTGTAGCCAGACAAAGCTGGTTGCAAACAGGTACCGCAGCACCACGACCACAAAGCAGACCAATACGATCCCGAGGGACAGCCAGGAAAATATCTGGCCGATCAACCAGTTCATTCGGCTGATCAGTGCCGCCGTCCCGCTCAGAAATCTCATCATAGGTATCGTCCCCCTCGTGGTTCCCCGAGCTACGATGAAACACAGGGGCGTTTCAATAGGCGCGGGCGGTGCCACAGGACAATTTGCAGGGGGTTTTGGCCGTTTTGCCGACCATGCAGGGGCGTCAGGCGGGCAAAACCGCGCTGCGGGGCGGTCTCTGATGTCAGAGGCGGGAAGTGGGGCTACATCTCGTGCAGCAGTTCCGGCCCGATCATGTCCAGACTGGAACAGCCGCACAGCGCCATCGCGATCTCCAGCTCGTCACGCAACAGGCGTAGAATATGCGCGACCCCCTGTGCGCCGCGTACTGAAAGAGCTTCGACGATGGGGCGACCGATCAGCACTGCGGTGGCGCCCAGAGCGCGGGCCTTGATGATATCGGTCCCTCTGGTGATGCCGCCATCCATCAGAACGGGTACCGCACCCTGCACCGCGTCGACGACCGCAGGCAACTGAACCAGCGTAGGCACCGAAGTGTCCAGCACCCGCCCGCCGTGGTTCGACACGATCAGCGCGTCTGCGCCGGCAGAAACCGCGCGACGGGCATCATCCGGGTGCAGCACGCCCTTCAGGATCAGGTGCAGACCTGTTTGCCGTCTCAGCCATTCGATATCCGCCCAGCCGGGGGCGTTGGCCATGAAATGGTCAAACACGGCGTTGCCGCCCTCTGGCAGGGGTGGCGGGGGCGGCAGCCCCTGCAGGTTCACGGGGGCGATACCATCCGGCAGTTCGTAGCCGACCCGCATTTCCCTGTTGCGCACACCGCTGATCGGCGCATCCACGGTCACCACGATCGCCTCGTAACCGGCGGCCTCTGCCCGTCGCACCAGCGTCAGGGTCGCGTCACGGGTCGGCTGCATGTAGATCTGAAACCATCGGCAGGTGGTACCGGCGCGCGCCACATCTTCCATCGGTTCCGACGCCTGACAGCTAAGCACCATCAGGGCCTCCAATGCGGCGGCGGCCGTGGCCGTACCGCTTTCGCCATGGGGGTGGGCCATGCGCTGATAGGCGACAGGGGCCAGCAGAATAGGGTGCGTCAATTCGCGACCCAGCAAGCTGAGCCGGGTCGACCCACCCGTCATCCCCGTCAGGATGCGCGGCACCAGCGCGTATCGGTCATAGGCAGCCCGGTTTTGGGCCAGGGTAACCTCATCACCCGCACCCCCCATGAAATAAGCCGCAGCCACCGGCGTCATCGCCTGTCTGGCCGCCGCCGCGTAATCCCCCAGAGAGGACAGTATCGGGTCAGAATTCTCCACGCTGTGCCGCGTTCCTGTCTGGCTGAAGTCATTGATGTCGTTGATGTGATGCCCTTTTCCGGTGGGAATCTCAAGTATCATGCACGGGCACTGGCGCCGCTCGACGAAAATCGGCGAATGACACCTTCTCTTGCATCGAGGGGCTTGATTGGCGTACCTCAGATCTGCTGATGCCGACACAACGAACGTATGAAGGTGCAATGTCCAAACCAACGACACGGGATCTGGCTGCCGCTGCGGGGGTCAGCCTGGCAACGGTCGACCGGGTTCTGAACGGACGCGATGGCGTGCGCCAAAAGACCGTCGACAAGGTCAACGACGCGATCCGCGACATCGGCTTTGTGCGCGATCAGACGGCGGCGACGCTGGCGCGGAAACGGTTCTACGATTTTGTCTTCGTGCTGCCGGACCGTCAGGACGAATTCCTGTCGCTGATCGTGGAAGCGGTGGACGAGGCCAGCAGCGCGCTGAGGCATGAGCGGGTGAGCGCGCGTACCGTGCGCGTTGCGGCAAATGATCCGCTCAGTGTTGTGCAGACACTTGAGGGACTTGCCCGGGACAAGGTGGATGGTGTCGCCGTCATGGCGCCCGAAACGCCGCAAACCCGTGACGCCATCCAGCGGGTGAAGGACCGGGGGATTTCGGTCGTGACTTTTGTCGCGGACCAGCCCAATGCAGCGCGCGACCGCTATATCGGGATCAACGATGCGGATGCGGGCCGTACGGCGGCGACGTTGATAGGCAGGTTCTGTCGGGCATCGCCGGGTGCGGTGCTGGTCGTGGCCGAGACGATCCAGTCGCGCGACAGCTTGGACAGGCGGCATGGCTTTGACGAGGTGCTGCAAGCGGATTTCCCGCATCTCCACGCTTCTCCGACGATCGAAACCTATGCCGATCCTCTCAGAACCGAACGTGTTCTTGGCAATGCACTTGCCGCCACGCCGGATTTGCGGGCCATCTACCTGATGAGTTCGGCCTCTGCCGCCGCTCTCGGTTGTCTGAAATCGCATGGTATAGACCGTGAATGCGTGGTCATCGCGCACGAACTGACGGCGCTGACACGGCAAGGCCTGATCACCGGACAGCTTGGCGCGGTCATCACACAGGACATCGGCCACCTGGTTCGCAGCGCTCTGCGTGTCCTGCGGGCCAAGGCGGAAAACGCCCCCATGGTCGAGTCGCAAGAGAGGATCCGTATCGAGATCCTTCTGCAGGCGAATCTGCCGCGCATCGATACGGCACCGGAGACAAATTAAGTTTCTCTCAAATTCAGTGATTTGGCCTTGCCAGCATGGGGGCGCGACAAATTTTTCTTTACGTGAGGTACGCACCTCAAATAGCGTGAAGGGAGGGAGCGGTCGGTGAGTGGCCGGGGAGATCTGGGAGGATCCAATGAAAACGTCACACTATCTGTTGGCCACGGCTGTGACAGCCTTGGCCGGCCTTGGCGCAACCAGCGCCGCGGCCGAAGACCTTACACTCTGCTGGGCGGCGTGGGATCCGGCAAATGCGCTGGTGCAACTCAGCAAGGATTACGAGGCGCAGTCGGGCAACACGATGAACTTCGAATTCGTGCCCTGGCCCAATTTTGCCGACCGGATGCTGAACGAACTGAACTCGGGCGGTCAATTGTGCGACCTGATGATCGGCGACAGCCAGTGGATCGGTGGGGCCGCCGAAAACGGCCATTACCTGAAGATGAATGATTTCTTCGACGCCAATGGCATCAAGATGTCCGACTTCATCGACGCGACGGTCACCGGCTATTCCGAATGGCCCAAGAACACGCCGAACTACTGGGCGTTGCCGGCTTTTGGCGATGTTGTCGGCTGGACCTACCGCAAGGACTGGTTCGAGAAGCCAGAGATTCAGGCCGAATTCAAGGAGAAATACGGCCGTGACCTTGCTGTGCCTGAAACGTTCGACGCGTTGAAGGACATCGCCGAGTTCTTCCAAGGGCGCGAGATTGACGGCAATACGGTCTACGGCGCTTCGATCTATACCGAGCGCGGGTCCGAAGGCATCACCATGGGCGCGATGGATGTGCTCTACAGCTATGGGTTTCTGTATGAAAACCCCGACCAGCCCTATGAGATGGAAGGGTTCGTCAATTCAGCCGGCGCTGTTGCAGGTCTGGAATACTACAAGGCGCTTTACGATTGCTGCACGCCTCCGGGGTCGTCCAACGGCTACATGAGCGAGGGGATCGATGCCTTCAAATCGGGGCAGGTGGCGATGCAGATGAACTTTGCCTTCACCTGGCCGGGGTTCGAGAGTGACGCGAATGTCGGCGGGGGCAAGACGGGCTATTTCGTCAATCCGAAAGGCCCGGATGGTCAGCAATTCGCGCAGCTGGGCGGGCAGGGAATTTCGGTCGTGTCCTATTCCAGCAAACAGGATGCCGCGCTCGACTATATCAAATGGTTCGCCCAGCCCGAGGTGCAGGCGAAATGGTGGTCGATGGGCGGCTATTCCTGCCTGAAGGCGGTAACGCTGGACCCGAATTTCCCCGAGAGCCAGCCCTACGCCCAGACTTTCCTGGACTCGATGGCGGTGGTGAAGGATTTCTGGGCCGAACCCAGCTATGCCACGCTATTGCAGGACACGCAGCGCCGCTTTCACGACTATGTCGTCGCAGGCAACGGCACGGCGCAAGACGCGTTGGATGGCCTGGTCAGGGACTGGACCGAAACCTTCGAGGATGACGGCAAGCTGTAACGCAGTTTTCAGATCCGGGCGGGGCATACTCCGCCTTGCCCGGATTGCGGAACGCCCGTCACATCACGAACGAAAGCACCATCATGACAGATGAAACGACCAGCCGTGTCCCTGCGTCGGCTCCGGTCAGGCTTGGCCGAAAGATCAAAGGTTTGTCGGATCGCTCCGTCGCCTGGTTGTTTATCGCCCCGACGATCTTCCTGTTGCTGGCGATCAACATCTTTCCACTGATCTGGACCATCCGCCTGAGCCTGACAAATTTTCGCGCCAACCGTACCAGCGCCGACATCGAATGGGTGGGCCTGCGCAACTACCGCCGCATCCTGACCGATCCCGACATCTGGAATTCGATGCAGGCGACGGCGCATTTCCTGATCTGGACGCTGGTTCTCCAGGTCCTGATCGGTTTCACGCTGGCCTATCTGATCAACAAGAAATTCCGCGGCAATGACATGTGGACGACCATTATCGTTCTGCCGATGATGCTGTCGCCCGCCGTGGTCGGCAATTTCTGGACCTTCCTCTATCAACCTCAGATCGGCCTGTTCAACTATGTCGTCGGCTTTCTGACCGGCGCCGACCCGTCGTCGTTTTCCATGATCGGGGATGTCGCTCTTGCCCCCTGGGCCATCGTGATCGTCGACACATGGATGTGGACGCCCTTCGTGATGTTGATCTGCCTTGCCGGCCTGCGCTCCATCCCCGAGTCGATCTACGAGGCTGCGGAATGCGACCGTGCCAGCAAATGGCGGCAATTCTGGACCATCACAATTCCCATGGCGCTGCCCTTCCTGATGCTGGCGGTGCTGTTCCGCGGCATCGAGAATTTCAAGATGTTCGACCTGGTGGTGCAACTGACCGGCGGCGGTCCCGGCAGCATCACCGAACTCACCTCGATCAACCTCAAGCGCGAGGCGTTCGAGAAATGGCGCACGGGCTATGCCAGCGCCTATGCGGTGATCCTCTTCGTCACCGTCTTCGGCCTCGCCTCGATCTACGTCAAGGCGCTGAACAAGGTTAAGGAAAGATGAGCTATTCCGTCACCGACCCGTCGCCCCGCCAGAAATGGACCGCCGGAACGCTGGTCATCCTTTACGCGGTGATCACCCTGCTGCCGCTGCTGTGGATCATCGCGACCGGCTTCAAATCGCCCTCGGATGCGATCGCCTATCCGCCGAAGGTGATCTTTGACCCGACGCTGGAAGGCTACGTCAACCTATTCACCACACGCACCCGCATGTCGCCCGATGCGCTGAGCGCACTTGGCGAACCGGCCACCTGGTACGACCGCATCGTGCGCCAGTACGACATGGTGATTTCCGGCCCCAGCCGATACGGAGAACGCTTCCTGAACTCGGTCATCATCGGCTTCGGGTCGACCTTCCTGTCGGTTTTCCTTGGCACGCTGGCGGCTTACGCGTTTTCCCGCTTCAAGGTGCCGCTGAAGGACGATCTGATGTTCTTCATCCTGTCGACCCGGATGATGCCCCCCATCGCCGTTGCCATCCCGATCTTCCTGATGTTCCGCCAACTGGGCCTGTCGGATACGCACCTCGGGATGATTCTGCTCTATACGGGCGTGAACCTGTCGCTGTCGGTCTGGCTGCTGAAGGGCTTCATCGACGAAATCCCGGTCGAATATGAAGAGGCGGCGTTGATCGACGGCTACACGCGGTTTCAGGCCTTCACCAAGGTCGTGCTGCCGCAGGCCGCTACCGGCATCGCCTCGACCGCGATCTTCTGCCTGATCTTTTCCTGGAACGAATATGCCTTCGCGGTGTTGCTGACCTCTGGCACCGCGCAGACCGCGCCGCCCTTCATCCCCACGATCATCGGGGTGGGCAAGGACTGGCCCGCCGTCGCCGCCGGGGCCACGCTGTTCCTTGTTCCGGTCATGGTCTTCACCATCCTGCTGCGCAAACACCTGCTGCGCGGGATCACCTTCGGAGCCGTCCGCAAATGAGCCGCAAACGCCTGTTCCGCCGGGGCCCGTGGGAAATGCTGGCCACGATCCTGATCTGTCTCGGGGTCGTGATGATGATGCAGCCCTTCGTGCTGGGCCTCTACACCTGGTCCTTTCTTGTCACGCTGACCGGTACGGTGATGTTCATCGTCGTCAGCCATTTCCCGGACTGACCCATGGCCCAGATCCTGATTGAAAACGTCCGCAAGGAATTCGGCAGTTTCACCGCCGTGCAAAGCTCGTCCTTTACGGTCGAGGACGGCGAATTCTTCATGCTGCTCGGCCCCTCGGGCTGCGGCAAGACGACCACCCTGCGGATGATCGCGGGGTTGGAACTGCCCACCTCCGGGCAGATCCGTATCGGCGGCGAAGACGTCAGCCAGAAACCCGCCAGCCAGCGCGACATCGCCTTCGTCTTCCAGATGTTCGCGCTCTATCCGCATATGAACGTGCGCCAGAATATCCGTTATCCGCTGATTTCGCAGGGGATGAAGCGCAGGGAGGCGAATGCCCGGGTTGAGGAGGTGGCGCGCATTCTCGGCATCACCGATATACTCAACCGTCCCGTCGGCGGCCTGTCGGGTGGCGACCGTCAGCGCATCGCCCTGGGCCGCGCCATCGTGCGCGATCCGAAATGTTTCCTGATGGATGAGCCCCTTGGCGCGCTGGACGCCGAGTTTCGCGAACATATGAGCCATGAGCTGCGCGCCCTGCATGACCGTATGGGCGCGACGACGATCTATGTGACCCATGACCAGCTCGAGGCGATGCAGATGGGCGACAAGATCGTCGTGATGAACCACGGTGTTGTCGAACAGTTCGGTGTGCCGCAGCAGATCTACGATTGGCCCGCGACCATGTTCGTGGCCGATTTCATCGGTTCTCCGCCGATGAACTTTCTGCGCTTTCATGCCAGCCTCAGCCATGGCGACACCCATGTCGGCCTGGGCGATCACCGCTGCGAGATCCCGCAGACACGGCAAGGTGCGAATGGCGATCTGGTCTTTGGCATCCGCCCCGAACACATTCGCATCCGTACCGAAGGCGGCTACCGGGCCCGCGTCACCGCCACCGAATACCTCGGCACCACGCAGATCGTCATGCTGGACACCGCTCATGGCACGCTGAAAGCGCGCGCGCCCTCGGGCGATCCGGTCCAGACGGGCACGACGCTGGGGCTTGATTTCGACCCCCGCGCGGTGACGCTGTTCGATGCGAAATCCACCCGCGCGCTGCTGTCGGCAGGAAATGAGGAGGTGCTGTCCCATGGCTGAGGTCACGCTGCACAAGATCACCAAGACCTATGGCGACACCACCGCCCTGTCAGATGTATCCCTGACCATCCCCGACGGGGCCTTCGTCGTGCTGCTCGGCCCCACCGGTGCGGGCAAGACGACGACCCTGCGCATGGTGGCCGGGCTGGACCGGCCCGACCGGGGCGACGTGATGATCCACGGCCGTTCCATGCAGGGGCGTACACCCGCGCAGCGCGACGTGGCGATGGTGTTTCAGCAATATTCGCTCTACCCGCATCTGAGCGTGCGCGAAAACCTTGAATTCCCTTTGAAATCTCCGATCCTGCGCACCCCGCGCGATGTCATTGCCCGCAAGGTGGCCGAGGTCGCCGAGGTGCTGCAAATTACCCACAAGCTTGACAACAAGGCGACGGCGCTGTCGGGAGGCGAGATGCAGCGTGTCTCGATCGGGCGGGCCCTTGTGCGCGATCCGGCGATCTACCTGATGGATGAACCGCTGTCCTCGCTGGATGCGAAATTGCGCAGCGACCTGCGGATCGAGCTGAAGCGGATCCAGTCCTCGATGGGCGCGACGCTGCTCTACGTGACCCATGATCAGGTCGAGGCGATGACCATGGCCACCCATGTCGGGGTGCTGGATCAAGGCCATATGGTGCAGTTCGGCACCCCACGCGAGATCTATGAAAACCCGGTCAGCCTCTATGCCGCCAGCCGCCTTGGCACGCCCAAGATCAACGTGCTGCCTGCGGATCTGTTCGGCGGCAGCCCGACCGGGGCGGCCTCAATCGGCCTGCGCCCTGAACATATCGCGCTTGGCGATGGCCTGCCCGCCAGCGTGCAGCGCGTCGAACATCTGGGCGATCAGACCCGGCTGCACCTGTCGGTTGCGGGCCACGACATCCTGACGCTTGCCGATCCCCATACGCCGCTGACCAGTGGCGACACCGTGTCCATTCAGCCCCGCGACGCGCTCTATTTCGACGCCGCCGGTGCGCGTATCTGAGGAGAGCGCGATGACCCAGTTCATCAACACCAAGGAAACCCTTGTCACCGACGCCATCGACGGGCTGATCCGCGCCTCGGGCGGGGCGCTGGCACGGCTGGATGGCTATCCCCATATCCGCGTCGTGCTGCGCACCGACTGGGACCGCAGCCGCGTCGCGCTGGTGTCGGGGGGCGGGTCAGGCCACGAACCGGCGCATGCGGGCTTTGTCGGGCAGGGTATGCTGACGGCGGCGGTCTGTGGCGATGTCTTTGCGTCGCCCTCGGTCGAGGCGGTTCTGGCGGGTATCCTGGCGGTCACCGGCCCGGCGGGTTGCCTGCTGATCGTCAAGAACTACACCGGCGACCGGCTGAACTTTGGTCTGGCGGCGGAACGCGCCCGCGCCTTTGGACTGAACGTGGAGATGGTTGTCGTCGATGACGACGTTGCCCTGCCGCATCTGCCGCAGCCGCGCGGCATTGCCGGGACGCTGTTCGTGCACAAGATCGCGGGGGCGATTGCCGAGGAGGGGGGGACGCTGGATGCGGTCGCCGCTGCGGCACGTGAGGTGATCGGGGGGGCGGTCTCGATTGGCATGTCGTTGGGCACCTGCACGGTTCCCGGTTCGCCCAAGAGCGAGCGTTTTGCAGCGGGTGAGGTTGAGCTGGGCCTGGGAATCCACGGTGAAAGCGGTGCGGAGCGGATGCCGTTTTCGAGCGCGCGTGCGGCCATTGAAACGATGGTCGCGCGTCTGTCGACTGCCGGTCCGGCAGGGCCGAAGGTAGCGCTGATCAACAACCTCGGGGCAACGACGCCACTGGAAATGTCGGTGCTGGCGGCGGAGTTGCTGGCCTCGGATCTCGGGGCCGACATCCGGTGCGTGATCGGCCCGGCGCCGCTTATGACCTCGCTCGACATGCACGGGTTCTCGGTTTCGCTGCTGCCGCTGAGCGCGGAAACCGAAGCGCATCTGCGCGCCCCCGTCGCGCCCCACGCCTGGGCGCCGCTGGTCGATGTGGTGCCGGTTTCGGTGGTGGCGATGCCGGACGGATTGACGCCCTTGCGGCCCAAACCGTCGGCTGATGCGGTGACGGGTGCCTTTCTTGCGCGCTGCTGTGACGTCCTGATTTCCGTGGAAGATCAATTGAATGCGCTGGATGCCCAATCGGGCGATGGCGATACCGGGTCGACATTGGCGGGGGCCGCGCGGGCGTTGAAGGCGGCAATTCCCGATCTGCCCCTGGCGGATCTGACGCAGCTGTATCGTGCCATCGGCAACGAGCTGAGTCAGACGATGGGCGGCTCGTCCGGGGTGCTGCTGGCGATCTATTTCTCGGCCGTCGGCGATGCGGCGGCCAGTGGCCACGGCATGACCCGCGCGTTCGAGGCGGGGCTGGCGCGGGTGATGGAAGTCGGCGGCGCAACCCCGGGAGACCGCACGATGATCGATGCCCTGGCCCCTGCTTTGGCGGCGCTGGGCGATGGGGTTGCGGCGGCGGCAAAGGCGGCGCGCGCCGGGGCGGATGCAACGGCGACGATGGGAAAGGCCGGGGCAGGGCGGGCCAGCTATATCTCGGCAGAGCGGCTGATCGGGCACAACGATCCGGGCGCGGAAGCGGTGGCGCGCCTGTTCGAGCATCTGGCGGAAAATCCAGCTGAGACGCGCGAGCAGGCGGGGTGACGACCTGCGCCCGGGGCGGAGCCTGGGCCCCCAAAAACGGTGAAATTGCGACGTCCGTACAGACAGCCGTATCCTGTCGGTATCACGTCGGTATTTTTACCGCCCCAGATCCGGCGGGGGTCGCGGCACCAGGGCTGGCCCGTTGAGAGAAGCGCCTGAGACAGGCGACTGAGACAGGTGACTGAGACGGGCGGCCGGGCGGGGCTGGCGCCGAGGCCGGACAGATCATACGACCAGCGCCCCCGTCAGGTCTGGGGGCGTGACGGGCACCCCCGCGCAGAGCGAGGGTCGAAGGTAGGGTGCCTGTTGGCGCTGCGGCTGTGACCCGGGTCATAGCCAGCCAGCCCCCTAGCCCCAGGGGCCGCGCTTGGGAGTGCGCCGGGGCTTGTGCGCGTCAGGATGGGGCGCGTCAGGGTGGGGCGCGTCGGGATGGGGCCGGGCGTGTGCCGCCGGGCGTTTCGCGCCCCAGGGTGCCGAGCCGGAGGGCGGCGTTGCGCGGGGCGAGGCGGCCCCCAACCCGCGTGCCATCTCTCCCCCCATCTGGCGCGCCATTTCGCGCAGGGCCGCGACCCGGTTTTCGGTCGCCGGGTGGGTCGAGAACAATTTGTCCCGTCCGTTGCCATGCAGGGGGTTGATGATGAACATATGCGCCGTGGCGGGGTGCGCCTCGGCGGCGGGGTTGTCGACACGGGCGGCGCCCATGGCGATGCGTTCCAGCGCCGTGGCCAGCCAGAGAGGGTTGCCGCAGATCGCCGCGCCTTCCTTGTCGGCGGCATATTCGCGGGTGCGGCTGACGGCCATCTGCACCAGGGCGGCGGCCATCGGGGCAAAGATCATCATCGCGATGGTGCCGATCAACCCGAGGCGTTCACGGCTGCCGCCAAAGAACAGGGCAAAGTTGGCCAGCATCGAGATGGCACCCGCGAAGGTCGCGGTCACGGTCATGATGGCGGTGTCGTGATGTTTGATATGCGCCAGTTCATGCGCGACGACGCCAGCCAGTTCTTCGCGCGACAGGGCCTGCAGCAGGCCGGTCGACACGGCGACGGCGGCATTGGCGGGGTTGCGACCGGTCGCAAAGGCATTGGGCTGGGCCGAGTCGATGATGTAGACGGCGGGCGTCGGAATGCCGGCGTTCTGCGCAAGGCCCGCCACCAGCGCCGTCAGGCCGTGCCGGTCGTTCGCCCCGACCGCGTGGGCGTTGTGCATCCGCAGCACCATCTTGTCGGAATTCCACCAGGTAAAGACGTTCATGCACGCCGCGACGACCAGCGCGATGATCATGCCGCCGCTGCCCCCCAGCAGATAGCCGAGGCCCATGAACAGTGCTGTCATTGCGGCCATCAGGGCGGCCGTCTTGAAATATCCCATTGTCCTGTCTCCGGGTCAGCCCGCGCCGCTGCGCGATTGGTATGGATATATGTCGGGCGCGACGGCGTGCAATGTGTGGGCGATCACTTGCCCATCACCGGGCGGGTCTGGTGGGTGGGGCTGCCCGCGTGCTAGCAGGGGCAGCGGCCCCCTTTGCAAACTGGTTCGGAGCCTGACGTGCGTGAAGATTTCAACCTGCCGGCCCCGAAACCCGGTGCCGACTACCTGATCACCGTGCTGCGCCCCGAGGCGCCGCCGCCGCCCGAGGGGTATCCGGTGCTCTATGCGCTGGACGGCAGGGCGGTGGTGGAACAGCTGCCCGAAGGCGCGATGGCCCGGCCCGGTGCGCCCGTGATCGTCGCCATCGGCTATGACACCGAGCGCCGCTTTGCCTCGGCCGAGCGGGCGCGCGATTACACGCCGCCCGATCCCGATGGCCGCGCCGTGTACGACACGCATGGGCGCCCTGCGGGGGGCGCGGCGGTGTTTCATGATCTGATCACCGGCGTGATCCTGCCCCGTGCCGAGGCGCTGGTTCCGGTCGATCCGGCGCGGCGCACGCTTTGGGGGCACAGCTTTGGCGGCTTGTTCGTGCTGCGCAGCGCCCTTCAGCCCGAGGGGGCGTGGTTCAGCCACTTTGTGTCCGCCAGCCCGTCGCTGTGGTGGGATGACATGCGCTATCGCTTTGCGGTCCATGCCGCGCTGGCCTTGGGCGCGCGTCCATCCGCCCCACTGGATCTGCACCTTGGCGGGGCCGAGCGTGAGCGCGCCAGCCTGCCACCGGGCGAGGACGTCAAACCCTTCATCCGGATGCGCGCCGCCCTGCCGCCCGACTCTCATGCCGAGCTGGCGGCGGATCTGGCGCGGGCGGGCAATCCGGGCGGGCTGACGGTGTTTCCCGGCCTCAGCCATGGCGAGGCCTTTGGCGCGTCGCTGCGCGAGACGCTGCGGGGGTTTGCGGGAACCGGCGGATAGCGGGCGGGGCCCGGGGGCAGAAGCTGCGGGTCGGGTGGTGTCGTGTGGTCGCGCATGGGGCGGCCTTGCGGCGGGTTGCGGGGGATGTCCGGGCGACCTCATCATCACGTGAACGCGGAGGCGGCACGGTAATAGTTGACTGTCTTGCTCGGGATTATTATGCCTGCGGCTGTTCGTCCTGCGGACGCCATGTTTGCACCGCCGTTCCTCGGCCAGGGGCAGGCAGGGCGACAGGAGGGGCGGGGACGGCCTTGGCCCCCGCGCGGGCGCGTCAAACGCCCGACCAGCCACAGCATCGCTGCAGCAAACAAGGATCGGACCATTTGATCGGAGGCCGCCACAGGGCAGGCCTTCTCAGCAGCGAAAGGTTGATTTCATGAGGATTTCCGCAGGTATGGCGCAGGCACGTCCGCAGGTCGGGCCGCAGGTTGGGCCACAGGTCGGGCCGCGGGGAGGCTGGCTGATCGCCGCCGCCCTGGTCGGTCTGATGGCCGTCGCCGGGACCGCCGCACAGGCGCAGACGGCGTTCAGCGAACTGGGCAGCTTTCACGGGAGGCTGGGGGCCAGCGGCCCCGACCGCGGCCCGATCGTGCCCGGCGGCGAAGCACGGATCACCGGGTCCGGCCTTGCCCCCGGTCAGCAGGTCGTGCTGCGCCAGAGCGGCGTTGCGCTGAATGACGGGGCGCCGCTGACGGCGGACGACAAGGGCGCCTTCAGCACCACGGTTCAGATCCCCGACACGGCGCAGACGGGCACCTATCCCGTCGTGGCCGAACTTCAGAACCCGCCCTATGCGACGACCTTCGACGTCAAGGTTTCGCCCAACCTGGGGGAAATGGGGGCAGAGGCCTATGATATCCTCAGCCAGAAGCTGGCGGCGGGACTGTACCAGGTGGCCGAATCCAATACGCTGGGCGCGGTCTTCGTGACCTCGGCCGTTGGGCGCCCGCCAGTCGAGACCAGCCAGCTGATCAAGCTGGACGCCGCGACGCTTGAGCAACTGGCGAGCGTGACACCTGCGGCAGACGACGCCGGGGGCGGTGTCTTTGCCGTCTACGGCGTCGGTGTCGAAGAGGATCTGGGCCAGGTCTGGGTGACCAACACGCGCCAGAACACCGTCGCGGTCTATTCCGCGGACGACCTTTCGCTGATCAAGCAGTTCGACGCCGGCCTGGTGCCGCATCCCCGCGATGTCGTGCTGCTGGATGGCAAGGCCTATGTTTCGGCCACGTTCGTGCCCGAGGTGCATGTGTTCGACGCCAAGACGCTGGAACCTGCCGGTGTGATCGAGCTGAAATCCGGTCAGCGCCGGGGTGAATTCGGCACGGGCGGGCTGGCGCTGGATGCGGCGGGCAATGCGCTGTTCGTGTCCAGTCTGGGCAGCAACGAGGTTGCGCGGGTCGATCTGGCCAGTGGTGAACAGACGGCGGTATTTGACGTGCCGGGATCCGACAGCACCATCGGCGTGGCCTATGATGCGGAGCGCAAGCAGATCTATACCGCAGGTCAGGGCAGCGACAACGTGACGATCCTGAACGCCGATACGGGCGAGGTGATCAAGCAGGTTTCGGTCGGGGCCAACCCGCTGAACCTCGTGATCGATCCCGACACCGGCAACGTCTATGTCGCCGTGCGTGCGTCGGACAGCGTCGCGGTGATGAGCCCGGACGGCGACCTGATCGCCAACCTTCCCATCGGGTCCTTTCCCAACCACCTGACGCTGGACGGCGAGGGCGGCGTGCTGGTCGTCAACAAGGCCAAGGGGCAGGATGACGCCAAGGGCGACATGATCACGCGGATCACGCCGAAAATGTAACGAATGGTCGGCTGCGGCGCGGTATGCGTCGCGGCCGTCCTCCTCCTCCCCCCCTTTTTTCGCGCGGGCGACACTGCGGCAATCGCCGGTCTTGCGGCGGACCAGACGCCAGAGGCCGCCGCCAAAGCCTGACACCTGATACCGGACCCTGACGGAGACGCGCCATATGAAACCCCTCTCTCAGACATGGCCGCAGGACCGGGCCGAGCGTTACCGCGCACGCGGCTATTGGCAGGGCGAGACGTTTCCGGCCTTGCTGCGCGCTCGCGCCGCCGATCACCCCGACCGGACCGCGCTGGTCTGGCGCGATCAGCGGATCACCTACCTTGAACTGAACGACCAGGCGCGCCGCTTTGGCGCGGGTCTGCTGGACCTTGGGCTGACGCCCGGTGACCGGGTGCTGGTGCAACTGGGCAATACGCCCGACTTTTTCCGCGCGGCCTTCGGCCTGTTCGCCGCCGGGCTGATCCCCGTCTATGCGCTGCCGGCGCATCGCCGCACCGAGGTCGAGCATCTGCTGACCCGGTCCGAGGCGCGCGCGATGATCATTCCCGACAAGGCAGACGGCTTTGACTATCGCGGGCTTGCCGATGAGCTGGCCGGGGCCGTGCCCACCCTGCGCCACGTGATCGTCGCGGGCGAGGCGGGGCCGACCCATCACGCGATGATCGGCATTGCGGCAGACCCCGCGCGTCTGCCCGCCGATCCCGATCCGCAGGCGGTGGCATTTTCGCAGATCAGTGGCGGGTCGACGGGGTTGTCCAAGCTGATCCCGCGCACCCATGACGACTATATCTACAGCTTGCGTGAAAGCGCGCGCATCTGCGGGCTGGGGCCCGAGTCCGTCTATATGGCCGTGCTGCCGGTGGCGCATAATTTCACCATGTCCAGCCCGGGCACGTTCGGCGCATTCTATGCCGGTGCCACCGTGGTTCTGTGCCCGTCGCCCGTGCCTGATGCGGCCTTTCCGCTGATCGCCAAGGAAGGCGTCACGATCACCGCGCTGGTGCCGCCGCTGGCGCTGCTGTGGCTGGATGCGGCGCAGAAGATGCAGCCGGATCTGTCGTCGTTGCAGGTGTTGCAGGTTGGCGGGGCCAAGTTCCTGCCCGAATCCGCCCGCCGGGTGCGCCCGGTGCTGGGCTGCACGCTGCAACAGGTCTTTGGCATGGCCGAGGGGCTGGTGAACTATACCCGCCTTGATGACGATGAAGAGGTCATCGTGACGACGCAGGGCCGCCCGATCAGCCCGGATGATGAGATACTGGTGCTGGACGACGATGGCCAGCCGGTGCCCGATGGCGTGCCGGGCCACCTGCTGACGCGCGGGCCTTACACGATTTCCGCCTATCACGACGAACCTGCCGCCAATGCCCGCAGTTTCGAGGATGGATATTACCGCACCGGCGATATCGTGGCGCGCCAGCCCTCGGGGCATCTGGTGGTGCAGGGGCGCGCCGGCGATCACATCAACCGCGCCGGCGAAAAGATCTCGGCCGAGGAGGTGGAGGATCACCTGCTGGCGCATCCCGACGTCTTTGATGCCGTGGTGGTGTCTATCCCCGATGCCCATCTGGGCGAACGCATCTGTGCCTTCGTCAAGCCGCGCGATGGCGCCGCACCGCGCCCGCTGGACATTCGCAAGTTCATGCGCGCCCGCCAGATCGCGGCGTTCAAGATCCCGGACGAGATACGGCTGATCGACAGTTTCGGCACCACCGCCGTCGGCAAGATTTCCCGCCGCCACCTGCGCCAGCAGTTGCGCACCGAGGTGCTGGCGGATGAAGCGAAAAGCACAAGCGAAACGGAAACCACATGAGCCAAATGATCCAAGTCCTGACCAAGGACCAGATGCGCGCGGATATCGCCGCCCAGATCGGCCTGGCCCCAGAGGAGATCGAGGCGGACGAAAGCCTGGTGGATCAGGGGCTGGATTCGATGCAGGTGATGACGTTGCTGATGCAGTGGGGCGAGGTCATTCAGGGCCTCGATTTCGCGCGTTTCATGGAGGCCGAGACGTTGGACGACTGGTGGCTGATCGCAGAACAGGCGCAATCGGCGTGACACATCTGCCCCCTGTCCCGGCGCACGCGCAGCCGCTGAGCGAGGCCCAGAAGGGCATCTGGTACGCGCAGCGCCGCGACATGGGCAGCCCGGTGTTCATGACCGGGCAGGCGCTGACGATGCGTGGCCCGCTGGATGTCGCTGCGCTGCGGGCCGCCGTGGCGCAGGTCGGGGCCGAGGCCGAGTGCCTGTCGCTGCGCTTTGCCGAGGGACAGGACGGACCCGTACAGTGGCTGGCAGCGGGCGGTGCCCCGGCGCTGGTGGTGCGCGATCTGTCGGGCGAGGCAGACCCCGAAGCAGCGGCCGCCGCCGCCATCGAGGCCGAGGCGAAGGGCCCCGTCGATCTGACACATGGTCCGGTCGCGGGCTTTACCCTGTGGGTGCTGGCGCCCGGGCATCATATCCTGAGCGAGCGTATTCATCATCTTGCCGCCGACGGCTATGCCATGGTGCTGATCACCAACCGCCTGGCCGAGCTGTATTCCGCGACCTGCACGGGGCGCGCGGCGGCGCCGGGTTTTCCGCCCTACGCGCAGTCGCTGGAGGCCGAGGCGACATACCTTGCCAGCCCGAAACGCGACAAGGACCGCGCCTATTGGCACGAGACGCTGGCAACCCTCGGCACGATCGAGGGGATGGCGGCGGGCGAGCCGGTCAGCGACCGCTGGTTCCACCGCGCCGAAGTGCCGATGAGCGCCGCCGCGCGGGACCGGCTGCATGGGCTGGCGGCAGAGGTCGGGCTGAACTGGGCCGATGTGCTGAGCGCGCTGGCGGGGGCCTACGTGGCCCGCTGCCTGCCCGTCGCGCCGGGCGAAGAGGACCTGCCGCGCGAGGTCGTTCTGGGGATGCCGCTGATGAACCGCATGGGCAGCAAGGCCGCGCGGGTGCCCTGTACGCTGGTCAACGTGCTGCCGCTGCGGCTGGTGGTGCACGAGGATCTGCCGCTGGCCGAGTGGCTGGTGCAGGCGGCGCAGGGCATGGCGGCGATGCGCCGCCACGGCAAGTATCGCGGAGAGGCGCTGCGGCGGGAAATGCACCGGATCGGTGCGGGCAAGCGCCTGCACGGGCCGCTGGTCAACGTGCTGCCGTTCGATGCGACACCGCAGATGGCGGGGCTTGAGACGCAGTTGCAGATCCTTGGTGCGGGGTCGGTCGACGACATTACCTTTTGTTTCCGGGGCGATGGTCGCGCGGGGCTGTTGGTGCAGGCCGATTGCAACCCGGCGCTCTATGACCTTGCGACGACGCAGGCCCATGCGACGCGGCTGGCCACCTTTATCGAGGCCGCGCTGGACGCCGCGACGCTGGCAGAGGTGGCGACGCTGACGCAGGCCGAGACGGCGCAGCATCTTTTTGCGCGCAACGCCACCGACCATCCGGTGCCGGAAACCACGCTGGTCGCGCTGACCCGCGCGCAGGTGCAGGCCACGCCGGAGGCCGAGGCGCTGGTCTTTGGCACCGAACGTCTGAGCTATGCCGCGCTGGACCAGCGCAGCGATGCCCTTGCGCGGCATCTGGCGGGGCAGGGGATCGGGCCGGGCGACGTGGTGGCGGTGGCGCTGCCGCGGTCGGTCGCGCTGATCGTGGCGCTACAGGGCGTGATCCGCGCCGGGGCGGCCTATGTCCCGCTCGACCCCGAGGATGCCTCGGGGCGGCGGGCCGACATGCTGGCGCGGGCCAACCCCAAGGTGATCCTGGCCGAGGCCGATTTCGACGCGGCGGGCCACACCGCAGGCATCCTGCCGCCCGCGGATTGGGGCACCGGCCCGCAGGCCGCGCCGACGGCCCCCGGCCCGCATGATCCGGCCTACGTGCTGTTCACGTCGGGGTCGACCGGCAGGCCAAAGGGGGTGGTGATCGAACATGACGCCATCGTCAATCGCCTGCTGTGGATGCAGGACGAATACGGATTTGGCCCCGGTGACCGCATCCTGCAAAAAACCCCGGCGACCTTTGATGTTTCGGTCTGGGAGTTCTTTCTGCCGTTCCTGTGCGGGGCCACGCTGGTCGTCGCGCCGCCCGGCGCGCATCGCGACCCGTCGGCGCTGGCCGGGCTGATCCGCGACCATGCCATCACGACATTGCATTTCGTGCCCTCCATGCTGGCGCTGTTTCTGGCCGCGCCTGCGTCCCACGGCCTTCGTATCGCGCGCGTTTTCGCCAGCGGAGAGGCGCTGCCGGCGCACTTGGCCGCGCAGTTCCACGCCCGGATCAAGGGCCGTCTGCACAACCTCTATGGCCCGACCGAGGCGGCCGTCGACGTGACCTATCGCGAGGCACGGGCGGACGAACCCGGAGCCTCGGTTCCCATTGGGGTGCCTGTCTGGAACACGCGCACCTACCTGCTGGACCCGCGCGGGCGGCCCGTGCCCGATGGCGTGGCGGGGCGGCTGTACCTTGGCGGGCGTCAACTGGCGCGCGGGTACCTCGGCCAGCCCGACCTGACGGAGGAGCGTTTCCCCCCCGACCCCTTTGTGCCCGGCGCACGGATGTATGACACCGGCGACCTGGCCTTTGCCAGCGCAGATGGCACGCTGACCTATATCGGGCGCGCCGATCATCAGGTAAAGATCCGTGGCGTGCGCATCGAGCTGGGCGAGATCGAGGCGGTGCTGGAGGGCACGGGCCTGGTCGCGCAGGCCGCCGTTCTGGCCCCTGCCGATCACCTCGGTCAGGCGCAACTGGTGGCCTATGTGGTGCCCCGCGCGGGCGTCGAGGTCACCGCGATCCGAGAGGCCCTTTCCGCCCGCCTGCCCGCGATGATGATGCCCGCCGCCATCGTGCCGCTGGACGCCTTTCCGCTGAACCCGAGTGGCAAGCTGGACCGCAAGGCGCTGCCCGCGCCGCAACTGGATGCCTCGGCCCCCGCGCGCGCCCTGCGCGACGGGATCGAGACGGTGCTGGGCGCGGCCTATGCCGAGGTGCTGGGCCTGCCCGAACCTGCCGGACCCGAGACGGATTTCTTTGCCGCCGGTGGCGACAGCCTGAAGGCCGTGCGCCTGACGCTGCTGCTGGAGGAGGAATTGGGCCGCGATCCAGGTCTGGGCACCCTGTTCGAGGTGCCGGTGCTGGCCGATCTGGCCCGCCGACTGGAGGCTGAGGCGCAGCATGACGACGGGCTTGGCCCGGTGGTGCACCTGTCACCGCGCAAGGGCGGCGCACCACGCCGCCTGTTCGCGATCCACCCCGCAGGCGGTATCGCATGGTGCTATCGTGGCCTCGCGCGGGCCCTGGACGGGGCCGAGGTGGTCGGTGTGCAATCGCCCCTGCTGGACCCCGACGCGCCCGAGCCCGACAGCCTGTCGGCGCTGGCGCGCGATTACTGCGACCGGATCGAGGCGCTGATGCCCGAGGGGCCGATCAACCTGCTGGGCTGGTCACTGGGCGGGATCATCGCCCATGCCATCGCAGCCGAGGCAGAGGCGCGCGGGCGCGCGGTCGGCCAGCTGGTGCTGCTGGATGCCTATCCGTCGGAATGCTGGCGCAACGAGCCTGAGCCGGACGAAGGCGCGGCGATCCGCGCCCTGCTGGCCATCGCCGGGCATGACCCCGATGCCTATCCGCATCTGGTGACCCGCGCCGATATCCTGGGGTTCCTGCGCGAAACCGGGCATCCGCTGGGGCAATTGCCCGAGGCGGTGCAACACGGCGTCGTGCGGTCGGTCCAGCAGACCAACCGTCTGGTGCGGACCCATGTCGAGCGTCGGGTTGACGCGCCGCTGCTGCATGTCCATGCCCGGCTGGATCACGCCGGAACCGGACGCCATCCACAGCTGTGGTCCCCCTATGCCGGTGGTGTGCGGGTGCTTGAGCTGGATTGCCGCCACGCCGATGTGGTGTCGGACGCCAACTGCACGCTGGTTGCGCAGGCGCTACGCGCGATGCCTGATCAGGACGCGAAGGGTCATAATACGAAGGCTCAGAATACGGGCGATGGCGCGACAGCGGGGGTGGATGGGGCGCACCGGCGGGCGCGTCTTGCCCATCAGCGCTAGGTCATTTGTGCGGCTCACGGCAATTGCTTTGACGTCTGCGCGGGAAATCATGACATACAGGCGATAGCATCCGGATCCGCCCGGTCACGAAAAGTTTTGCCGCGTTGCGGCGGAAATCGTCGGCAGGGCGGTATAAGGAAAAAGCCCGGGGCTGTCGCCAGATCCCGACGTGCAGGTATTCGGAGTAAGCAATTTGGCCGATGAGTTCATTTCCCCTGTCCCGCCCGAGGGGGCGTCTGTGCGCCCCTCTGTGCACCCGTCTGTGTTCCCGTGCGGGCGGGCCGCCGCATGGTTGCCGTCGCGTGCCGTGATCGCGGTGCTGACTTTGGCAATGTCGATGGCAATGGCGGTGTCGCAGCCGCAGGGTGTGCTGGCACAGGGCCGTCCCGCAGCAGGGCCGACCGAGGTGGGCGTGGTCGCGCTGACATCGCAGGACGTGCCCTATACGGTGACGCTGCCGGGCCGCGCGGTGGCGCATGACCAGACCGAGGTCCGCCCGCGCGTCGAAGGGGTGATCGAGGAGGTGACCTATACATCCGGCGCGACCGTGGCGGCGGGCGACCTGCTGTTCCGGCTGGACACCGACACCTACACGGCGGCGCTGGATGCCGCGAAGGCGTCGAAGGCCAGCGCCGAATCCACGCTGGCGGCGGCGACATCGACCGTCACCCGCTATCGCAAGCTGAACGGCGTCGGCATCACGCAATCCGACCTCGATACCGCCGAGGCATCGCTGGCGCAGGCGCAGGCCACGCTGGCCGCCTCCGAAGCGGCGCTGAAGACCGCGCAGCTGAACCTTGACCGGACCGAAATCCGCAGCCCGATCAACGGCATCGTCGACCTGCCGCAGTTTTCCGTTGGCGCGCTGGTCACCGCCAATCAGAGCGATGCGCTGACCACCGTGACGGCCATCGATCCGATCTATGTCGATGTTCAGGAAAGTTCGGCCCGGATGCTGCGCGTGCGTGACCGGATCGCCACCGGCACGCTGAAGCCCATCGACCCGCTGGGCATCGTGCTGACGCTGGAAACCGGCGCGACGTACCAGGGCGCCGGCACGCTGGTCAGCCCCCGGACCGAGGTGTCCACGACAACCGGCAGCGTCGATTTTCGCATCCAGTTCGACAACCCCGACCGGCTGATCCTGCCGGGGCAATTCCTGCGCGTGGCGCTGACGCTGGGCACCACCCAGGCCATCCTGGTGCCGCAACGTGCCACCTCGCGCAGTTCGGATGGGTCGCTGACCGCCTTTGTCGTCAGCGACGGCAAGGCGAAACAGGTGACCCTGACCTCAAGCGGGACCTATCGGAACGCCTGGATCGTGACCGACGGGGTGACGACGGAGGACATGCTGATCGTCGACGGGTTGCGCAACCTCAGGGCCGGGGCCGAGATCACCACCGTCCCCGTGACGATCAATGACGACGGCCTGGTGGAGGACATGCCGGGCGAGGCGTCGGCCCCTGCCCAGGGCACCGGAGAGTAGCGGCGCATGGTCAATTTCTTTATTCACCGCCCGGTTTTCGCCTGGGTGCTGGCCATCGTCACGATGCTGGCGGGCGCCTTTGCCTTTACCCGGCTGCCGGTGTCGCAATATCCCGACATCGCCCCGACCACGATCCGCATTTCGGCCAGCTATTCGGGGGCGACGGCGGATGCGGTGCAGAATTCGGTCACCACGGTGATCGAGGATTCGCTGACAGCCATCGACGGGTTGCTCTATTCCAACTCGACTTCGCGGCAGGGGCGGTCGTCGATCACGCTGACCTTCGACGAAAGCGTCGATCCGATCGATGCCCAGAACGAGGTGCAGTCCAAGGTCAGCCAGGTCGAAAGCCAGTTGCCCGACAAGGTGCAATCCTCGGGGGTGACAATCTCGCGCTCGTCCGATTCCATCCTGATGGTCGGCGCGCTGGTGTCGACCGACGCGACCTATTCCACGGTGCAACTGGGCGATATCCTGGACAACATGGTCAAAGGCCCGGTGCAGCGGACCGATGGCGTGGGCAGCATCAACGTGTTCGGGTCGGGCTATGCGATGCGCATCTGGCTCGATCCGCTGTCACTGGCGCAATACCAACTGACGCCAACGGATGTGACGACGGCGGTGACCGCGCAGAACACCACCGTTTCCGTCGGCTCTCTCGGGGATCTGCCGACGACGCAGGGGCAGCAGTTCACCGCGACGATCACCGCGCAAAGCCAGCTGACCTCGGCCGAGGCGTTCGAGAGTATCCTGCTGAAAACCGAAGAGGACGGCAGCGCCGTCTACCTCGGCGATGTGGCGCGCGTCGAAATCGGCCAGGAAAGCTATGGCACCAGTTCGTTCTTTGACGGCGAGAATGCCGCCGGTTTCGGGGTGAACCTGGCCACCGGCGCGAATGCCGTCGACACGGCGGCGGCGGTGCGTGCGACGCTGGATGGTCTGCTGGCGGCCCTGCCCGAAGGGGTCGAGGTGCATTATGCCTACGACACCTCGCCCTTTGTCGAACTGTCGATCGAAAAGGTCTATCACACGCTGGCCGAGGCGGTCGTGCTGGTGCTGCTGGTGATCCTGATCTTCCTGCAGAAATGGCGCGCGACGCTGATCCCGATCATCGCCGTGCCGGTGGTGCTGATGGGCACCTTCGCGGTGCTGGGCGCGGCGGGCTATTCGATCAACACGCTGACCATGTTCGCCATGGTTCTGGCCATCGGTCTGCTGGTCGATGACGCCATCGTCGTGGTCGAGAACGTCGAGCGCGTGATGGAGGAAGACGGCATCGGCCCGCTGGAGGCGACCGAGAAATCCATGGGCCAGATCACCGGCGCGCTGATCGGCATCGCGCTGGTGCTGTCGGCGGTGTTCCTGCCGATGGCGTTCTTTGGCGGTTCGACCGGGGTGATCTACCGGCAGTTCTCGATCACCATCATCACCGCCATGGTGCTGTCGGCGCTGGTCGCGCTGATCCTGTCACCGGCGCTTTGCGCGACGATGCTGAAAAAGCCCGGCCATGGCGGCGGCATTGCCCCGGCGCGCTGGTTCAACCGGAATTTCGAACGGATCACCAATGGCTATGCCGGCGGGGTGCGGCGTCTGCTGCGCGTGCCTTTCATCATGGTGCTGCTGCTGGCGGGGATCACCTTTGGCGCGGCCACGATCTATAACCGCATCCCGTCGTCCTTTCTGCCGGCCGAGGATCAGGGCGTGATGATGGTGATCGTCAGCCTGACCGAAGGCTCGACCACCGCCCAGACGCAGGCCGTGGTGAACCAGATCGACGATTACCTGCGCACCGAGGAACGCGATACGGTCGAGAGCACCTTTGCCTCGCTCGGTTTCGGGTTTGGCGGCAGTGGCCAGAACGCCGCCATGCTGTTCGTCAAGTTGAAGGATTTCGAGGACCGCAGCGGCGACGGCCTGTCAGCGGGGGATGTCGTCGGGCGGGGCAATGCGCGTTTTGGCGCGCTGCGGGCGGGGCGGGTGACCTTTATCCAGCCGCCCTCGATCCCCGGCCTTGGCAATACCTCGGGCTTTTCGATGTACCTTGTCGATCAGGCGGGCAATGGCACCGAGGCGATGATCGCGGCCTCGGCCCAGCTCGAGTCGCTGGCAAATGCCGATGGGCGCGCCACCGGCCTGCGGATTTCGGGGGACGAGGACGAGGCGGTGTTGCGCATCAATATCGACCAGCAGAAGGCCGAGAGCCTGGGGCTGACCCTGTCATCGCTGAATTCGATGATGTCGATCATCTTTTCCGGCTCCTCGGTCAACGATTTCAACATGAACGGCAACCTGCGCCCGGTCATGGTGCAGGCCGATGCCGCCTTTCGGATGCAGCCCGAAGATATCGAGAGCTGGTATGCCCGCAACGACAGCGGCGAAATGGTGCCCTTTTCCGCCTTCATGACGACCGAGTGGGTCTCGGCCTCGCCCTCGCTGTCGCGCTACAACGGGACCTCGGCGATGAGCGTTTCCGGGTCGCCCGCCGCGGGGGTTTCCTCGGGCGAGGCGATGGACGCGATGGAGGAACTGACGGCGCAACTGCCGGGCGGCTACGGCGTGGCCTGGACCGGGTTGTCGTACCAGGAACGCCAGTCGGGCAGCCAGGCGCCCTATCTTTACGCGCTGTCGGTGATGGTGGTCTTTCTGTCCCTCGCCGCGCTGTACGAAAGCTGGTCGATCCCGTTTTCCGTCATGCTGGCGGTGCCGGTCGGCATCCTGGGGGCGCTGGTCGCGGCCTGGGTCACGGGCGGGTCGAACGACGTCTACTTCAAGGTCGGCCTGCTGACGACCATCGGGCTGGCGGCCAAGAACGCCATCCTGATCGTCGAATTCGCCAAGGATCTGGAGGCGCAGGGCAAGGGGCTGGTCGAAGCCACGGTCGAGGCGGCGCGGATGCGGCTGCGCCCGATCCTGATGACCTCGTTTGCGTTCATGCTGGGGGTCGTGCCGCTGGCGATTGCCAATGGGGCCGGGGCCGCCGCGCAGAACGCCATCGGCGTCGGGGTGTTGGGAGGCATGATCGCCGCGACCTTTATCGGCGTGTTCATGGTGCCCAGTTTCTACGTCGTGGTGCGCCGTCTGACGGACAAGTCCGCGCGCAGGCAAAAGGCGTGAGACGGGCCTCTCAAGGGCCGAGTGAAGCGTAAGGGCCGGGTGTAAATGAAAGGCGGCGGGGTGCGGATCCCGCCGCCCTTTTTGTCTGTGCACTTACCCCTCACAAGCAGTCACGCCCGAGAAACAGTCGCGCCTCAGAAATCGAACAGCTCCTTCAGCAGGGACGATTTCTTCTTTCGCTTGTCATAGCGCGGATCATAGGGGCGGTCGTCCGTGCGATAGCCTTCGCGCCCGAACCCGCCGCGCGGGTCGCGATTGGGGGCGGCGCGGACCGGCGGGTAGCCCAGCACGTCATCGGCGGACCGGTCGATGATCTTGTCCAGCTCTCCCCGGTCCAGCCAGATGCCACGGCATTTCGGGCAATAGTCGATCTCGACCCCCTGCCGCTCGGTCATCGTCAGATCGCTTCCATCCACAGGGCATTTCATCGCCTTACCTCCTCATTGCGGTTCGGCTGAGATGGGAATGCGTCGGGGCCGCATCAACAAAACTCTTCGTGATGAATTAACCAAGCGACTGAAAAGCATGGTTAATTACGAAAATTGGAATGACCGGACCGCCCGAACGCGGTATATATCTGGTTACGCCCCGCACCCGACAGACCCGGGTGCAGCGGTGGCGCGGCAGAAGGCCGCCCTTTCTTTCACATGAGTACGACGGTGTGGGCCGCAGGCGCGTCCCATTCATTGATCGTCCCTGCATCCTCTCATCCTCGGCTCGCCCGCAGGACAGGAGATCCAGGATGCGCCTTCTCGTTACAGATACCACATGGAACATTGCCGGTCTGGCCCATGCGATGGGTCAGCAAGGCTATTACATCACCGACGCTGCCAACGGTGGCGAAGTGCTGGAATACCTTGCCTCGGCTGAACAGAACGCCGTGATCATCGACCCGGATCTGCCGGACATGGCGGCGGGCGACCTGATCGGGCGGCTGCGCAACCAGTATCCGCGCCTTGTGATCTGCGTCGTATCGCGCAGCGTGACCGAGGCGGATCGCACGCGGTTCCTCATTCGGGGCGCGGACGACGTGATCGAATGGCCCTGCAAACCCGCCGAAATCGCGGCACGGCTGCGCGCCTATATCCGCCGGGCAGCGGGATTTGCCCAACCCGTTCTGGAAACGGGCGCGCTCAGCGTCGATATCGACGCGCGCAAGGTGCACTACGACGACATGCCGATCCACCTGACCCGGCTGGAATACGAGCTGATCGAGATGCTGGTCCTGCGTGCCGGGGCGATGGTCACGCGCGAACAGGTGATGATGCAGCTTTATGCCTGGCAGGACGAGCCTGATCCCAAGATTGTCGACGTCTATATCTGCCGTATCCGGGCCAAGCTGGCCGCGATCGGCGCGGGCAGCGACGTGATCGTCACGACCTTTGGCCAGGGCATTCGGATGCCTGCGCTGACCCCGCCGCGCCGGGCCACCCCGTCGCGTGCCGTCGCCGCCTGATCGCGCGCAGGGCCTGCAAGGCGGTCGGCGGGCGCACAGTGCCTGCCTGCTGCCCGTCCCGCTTAGCCAATCGTTAACCAATTTCCCCACAGCATCGGGCGGATGCCGGTCCGCAGGGGGCCGGAAGGTGTGCCAGCGGCCGACCGCGAGCGGAGAGGGGAAACAGGATGGTGCGAGGGGGGCGCTTGCGCGATCGCGGCTGCCCTTGGTTGCCGCGCACGAACCCGGCCGGAGCGTGGAGCATGGCACCGCTGGGACCAGCGCCTCTCTTCGCGGGGAAGGGGCCGCGCCTGTCGCGAAAAGCGCATGGGCAGGGTGCCTTCGCCCGACTGGCGCTGCGCCTTTCCAGACGACTGGCGGCAGGCCTTGCCATCGCCCTTGTTCTGTCCCTTGCCACGGGTCTGGCCACCGGGGCCGCGCAGGCCGGGGCGTGGCCACGCGGCAAGGGCAAGCACTTTGCGGCGGCGGCGCTGCGGTTTCACAGTGCGACGGGCGCCGATTGGTCGAAATCCCTGACCTACTACCATGAATACGGCCTGAGCGATCAGATCAACATCGGCGTCGATGTCGGCGGCGCGATCTCGGGCTTTGACAAGCTGATCCTTTTCGCGACCGTGCCGCTGCCGCAGATACTGGGGGTGAACATCGCCTCGGAACTGGGGGTCGGCCTTGTCGCGGGCGAGGCGGTCGTGCGCCCGGGCGTGTCCCTTGGGCGGGGGTTGTCCCGGCCCGAGGGCTGGATCACGCTTGAGGGTGCAGCGGAATATTTCAGCCAGAGCGATGCCGTCGACTGGAAGGTCGACACGACCTTCGGGCTGACGCTTGGCGCGCGGTCGAAAACCTATGTCCAGCTGCAAACCGGGCATCAGCACGGCGATGCCCCCTTTGCGCGGCTCGCGGCCTCGTTCGCGTGGCAGATCAAGCCGCGGCTGACGCTGGATGTCGGGGCCTCGACCAGCGTGATGAACAGCGAACGCTATCGTCTGAAATTCGGCGTCTGGCGCGAATTCTGAGGCGTGCGTCACCCCCGGGCGTGCGGCGCGGCGTCAGGGGCGGGGCCCGGGGGCCGGGTGCAGACAATCCCCCGGGCGGTGGGGGTCAGAACGCCCAGCCGACCGACAGGCCGAGGAAGGGGATCACGTCATAATCATCCAGGTCGCGGTTGGTCTTGGCCACTTCGTCGGCCACGTCGCTCTGACCCTGGGGAGAGAGCTGTTCGGCGCCGCTGATCGACATCTCGTAGCTGGCAAAGCGCGCGCCAATTTCAAACGATGCGGTCATGCCCCCTTTGTTTTTCTGGCGAAATCCCATCGAAAGCTGGGGCGCGACGGTTTTCTTCTGCTTCAGAGACACGCCGAAATCGCCGGTATAGGTCGACCCGTTCGCGGTGATCTCGTCCGTGCTGCCGTTCGCCTCGTATCCGCCGAAGGCGACGCCGCCGGACAGGAAGAACCCCGTGCCCATCGGAAAGAAATTCGCCGCCAGCGCCGCCGACAGCGCCTTCAGCTCTCCGTCAACGGAATTGTCGTCGAACTCGAATGTATCGCTGAACGCACCGTAATAGATCGGGGCACGCAGGCTGACGCGATCGTTCAGGGCATAGACCGGCTGGACAAACACCCCGAGGGTGGACAGGCCCGCATCCAGCGTCAGCGCGGCGTCTTGTGCCTGTGCTGCCGTCGCGCCAATCAGGGTTGCCAGCGTGGCCGCACAAATCGTCGTTTTCATGAAATACCTCTTATGCGTATGGCTTTGCGGGGGAAATTGCCCGCTACGCAAAAAGGCTGCCCGCCGCGATCCGGGGCGCACAACCCCGTGAACGGCCAGGGCGACGGTATCCCGGGGCGCTGTGGCCGAAAGGGCACCCGTCTGGGTTGAATCGAGGCAGGGCCGTCGTGGATGCTGAAAGCTTGGACGTTCAGAGGGCGGCAAACGCCGGAGAGGGGGGGCAGGCGCGCGGCGCTGCGCGGGGCTAGACCGCCAGCCCCGGCATCTTGAGCATACGCACGGCGTCGATCTTCCAGCCCTCCGGCGTCTGGATCATCGCGTATTCCAGCAGGTGCAGGCGACCATCGGTGTCTTCGATCTCGACCTTCTGATAGGTCCGCCCGCCACGTTCGTCCTGCCCGGCAAAGCGATGGCTGCGCGAATGGTGCACCATCGGATAACCATCGCGCACCATGGCGCCAAAGTTGTCCACCGTTCCGAATACGCCCTGGATCGTCGGGCTGGCATAGCCCCAGGCGCGGTCGAAGTCTTCGGCGTCGAAGGCCTGCAACTGTTGCGAAATAACGGCTTCGGGACCGTTCAGGGGGGCCGGCTGCGCGCGCGCCGACGGCGGCATCAGAAGAGAGACGGCAAAGACCAGCAGGGCCAGAATGACCGCGACGAATGACAGGTGTTTCATGCTGCGCACCTCCTGCTGTACCGCGGCACCGGCTGGCCCCCCTTGCCCGAGAGTCCGTGCGTGGTATCTAGAGTTACGCGCGCCCCGGTCCAGAAGTTTCACGTCGCGCAAAATAAGGCTGGCAACAAAAAGGGGCGCCCCGCAGGACGCCCCCGTTTCGCGTGATGCGCGATCGCGCTAGAGGAACTTGCCGGCCAGCGCGTCGTCGATCAGATCGGCCGTTTCGGCCACGCCATACAGCGCGATGAACCCGCCAAAGCGCGGCCCCTGGCTGGCCCCCAGCAATACTTCGTAGAGGGCGGTGAACCAGGCGCGCAGCGGCTCGAACCGCTCCTTGCCGACGGCATAGACCTCGGTTTGCAGGGCTTCGTCGTCCAGCGGGCCATCCCAGGCGCGCAGGATGTCGCGCAGTTCGATCAGCGCCTCGCGTTCCAGATCGGTCGGCGCACGGAAGGTCTTTTCCGGCTTCACGAAGTCATTGTAGTAGCGCACGGCGAACCCGGCGGCCTGATCCATCTGCGGATTGGTTTCGGCGGAGGCATCGGGGGCATAGCGGCGGATGAACCCCCAGAGCGTTTCCTTGTCCTCGGCCCCGGACACCGAGGCGAGGTTCAGCAACATCGAAAAGGGTACCACCATGTCGCTTTGCGGCACGTCGCCTGCGTGGATATGCCAGACCGGGTTGGCCAGACGCGCCTTGGCATCCTGCCCGGCATAGGCGCGCAGCTGCTGGTGGTATTCGTCCATCGCCTTGGGGATCACGTCGAAATACATCCGTTTCGCCGTCTTCGGTTTCTGGAACATGAAATACGACAGGCTTTCGGTGCTGGCATAGGTCAGCCACTGGTCGATCGAGATGCCGTTGCCGGAGGATTTCGAGATCTTCTGCCCCTTGTCGTCCAGGAACAGTTCATAGGTGAAATGCTCGGGCTTGCGGCCGCCCAGGATCTCGCAGATGCGGTCGTAGATCGGGGTGTTGGTGGAATGGTCCTTGCCGTACATCTCGAAATCGACGTCCAGCGCGGCCCAGCGAGCGCCAAAATCGGGTTTCCACTGCAATTTCACGTGGCCTCCGGTGACGGGCAGGGTCCATTCGCGGCCCTCTTCGTCGTCGAAGGTCACGGTGTAATTTTCGCGGTCGACCTTTTTCATCGGCACATACAGCACGCGGCCGGTTTCGGGATGGATCGGCAGAAAGATCGAATAGGTCTGCTGGCGTTCTTCGCGCAAGGATTTCAGCATGACCTTCATCACGTCGTCGTATTTCTCGACGGCGCGTTTCAGCACCTCGTCGAACTGGCCCGTGGCATAGAATTCGGTCGCGGAATAGAAATCGTACTCGAACCCGAAGGTATCCAGAAACCGCCGCAGCATGGCGTTGTTATGGTCACCGAAACTGTCGAACTGTTCGAACGGGTCGGGCACACTGGTCAGCGGGCGGTGCAGATTTTCTTTCAGCAGGTCCTGGTTGGGGACGTTGCCGGGCACCTTGCGCATCCCGTCCATATCGTCGGAAAAACAGATCAGGCGGGTCGGGATATCCGAAATCACCTCAAAGGCGCGGCGGATCATCGTGGTGCGCAGCACTTCGCCAAAGGTGCCGATATGGGGCAGGCCGCTGGGGCCATAGCCGGTTTCGAACAGAACAAAGCCCTTTTCGGGGGCGGCCTTTTCATACCGCTTGGCCAGACGGCGGGCCTCTTCGAAAGGCCAGGCCTTCGATTCAAGTGCAGCGTCGCGCAGGTCTGACATGGTTCACTCCATCGGTTCTGATGCCCTGGGTCGGGCTATTCGCCTTGTGGGACTGGCGCTTCCTATTGCCCGCACCCCGATAGGTCAATATTCTGCCCCCAAGCCGACGCAAACGCTTTCAAATGATACAAGGCCGCATTCCATGACTTCAGACACCCCCCATTCGCTTTCGCCACAGGATTGCCTTGTCCTGCTGATGATCGCGGTCTCCGTCTCGGACGAAACGGTGCGGACATCCGAACTGATCAAGATCGAGAACCAGGTCAACACGCTGCCGATCTTTGCCGATTACGACGATTCCCGCATCACCCAGATGTCGTCGATCGTGTTCGATCTGTTTGCCGAGGAAGACGGGCTGGACGCCCTGTTCGGCCTGATGCGCGAACATCTGCCCGAACGGCTGTTCGAAACCGCCTATGCGCTGGCCTGCGATGTCGCCGCCGCCGATGGCACCCTGCGCGAACCCGAACTGCGCCTGCTTGAGGAGATCCGCTATGAACTGGCGCTCGACCGGCTGCATGCCGCCGCCATCGAACGTGGCGCGCGCGCCCGGCACCTGACGCAATAGGCGCATTCCGGCGCGCAGGCGGGCGGCGGCGCGGGCCGGCTCTGGCACGATCAGCCGGTGCCGTAGACCCCGCCCCAGCGTTCGATCAGATCCTGTTGCAGGTTGCGCGCGCGCGCCAGCCAGGTGCGCCCGCCGGGCGGGCGTTCGCGTTGTTCCATCGGCAGCGTCTTGCGGATCTCGACATCGCCGGACAGGATGGCAAAGGCCATGTCGGTGCCGTCCGGCCCCACGACATACCCGGCCAGCCCCGAGACAAAGTTCAGCGTGCCGGTCTTGGCGTGCACCGACATCGGGCGATTGGCATCGATCACCTTGCCGCCCTTGCGCAGGTTGATGTCCTTGAGCAGCGGGCGCAGGCTGTCCTGTGCCTGACGCGACGCCAGCATCTTCACCAGGTCGGCGGTCGAAATCCGCGAATCGTCCTCCAACCCCGAATGGTCGACCATCGACACCTCTTTCAGGCCGTATTGCTGCTGTGCCCACTGGCTCATCGCCTGCGCCGAGTCGCGCAGCGATCCGGGCGCGACACCGCGCGCGACCGAGGCCGTCAGCCCGATGATCTCGGCTGTCAGGTTGGTCGAATAATACAGCATCGCCTTGATCACGGCATGCAAGGGGCGGCTCTGGTAACTGGCCAGCTGAAACGCGTCGGCGGGCAGGTCGCGCATTTCCTTCGGGGTGTCCAGCACGATGCCGTAGGACCGCGCCAGCGTCTGGAATACCTCGGCGGTATAGGCGGCGGGGCGGCGGACCGGCAACCAGCGCGCGCCGTCGCGCGATCCCAACGCGGATTCGGCCACCGACCATTCATCGCGGTCGTTGCGGTCGGCATAGGTAAAGACCGGTCCGGCCCTGTCGGCCAGCGTCATGCTGGCGATGGCCACGTCGGGGCGGTATTTCCCGGCCCGCGCATCCATGGTCAGGGCCCATTTCCCCGCCACCTTCTTCCATTCGAAATGCACGCGGTTGTAATTCAGGTTCAGCCCCGAAATACCGGGGTTGTAGGCGACATGGGGTGGCTGTTCGATGTCGATCAGGCGGGCCTCGGGCAGGGAGTGGCCGTAGTAGTAGAAATTCCCCGTCACCTCGGTGACGCCTGCGGCCTTCAGCCCGCCGGCCAGGTCGCCCAGGTTGTCGGTGTCGAAATCAGGATCGCCGCCGCCCGCCAGGATCAGGTCCCCCATCAGCTTGCCGCCCTCCAGCGGCCCGGTGCCCAGCAGGCGGGTGGTAAAGCGATAGTCCGGCCCCAGCGTGTCCAGCGCATAAAGCGTGGTCAGGGTCTTGGCGACGCTGGCGGGGGGCAGCGGCTGATGCGCCTCGTGCCCCTCCAGGATATGACCGTCCTCCAGCGACGCCAGCGCAAAGGCGCTGTGACCGCTGATCTTGTTGCGCTCCAGCAGCATGTTGATGGTGGGGTAGCCGCCGTTCTCGATCCGCTCCATCAGGCCTTCGGGGCGGTGGCGCGGACGCAGCGAATCCAGTGGTCCATCGGCCAGGGCGGGGCGTGCGGCGGGCAAGGCGGCGCTGCTGAACAGGCCAGCCAGCATCATCCGTCGGGAAATCTGTAATGTCATGGGCCCCAGCCTAATTCTGCGCGACAGCCCTGCCAAGGCAGGCGGTCAGAGTAAAGGGGGCGACGCGGCGGAACCTCAATCACTTTGTCGCCAGTCGCCGCGCTGGCGGATCACCGAGGACGAGATTTCCGTCATCGGCACGTTGACAAAGCACCACGCGGGCGCGGTGCTGCGCCCCAACAGGCGGCTTTCGCGGCCCTTCAGGCGATGGCTGCGAAAAATCCTCGCGGCGCGGGAATTGCGCGCGCCCAGCCGTTCGCCGGGGCGCGCCAGCACGCCAATGGGATAGTTTTCCATGATCCAGCGCCATTCCTGCCACTTGTCGAACTGTACCAGGTTGTCGGCCCCCATCAGCCACACGAAGGTCACACCGGGATACATCCGGCGCAGCGCCCGCAGGGTTTCGGCGGTATAGCGCGTGTTGGTGCGGGCCTCGATGCCGGTGATGCAGACACGCGGATGCTGTACCAGCGCCCGGCTGGCGGCCAGGCGGGTTTCCAGCGGCGCAGGGCCATGGGACTTGAGCGGATTGCCGGGGCTGACCAGCCACCAGACGGAGTCCAGCCCGAACCGCTTCAACGCCTCGCGGGTGATATGGGCATGGCCTTCGTGCGGCGGATCGAATGACCCGCCCAGCAGGCCGATACGCTGACCGGCCCTGGCATATGGACGGCGTTGAACCACGTCGTCATGTCCCTCTCTGGCGGCGGTGCGGCCCGGCGCGGGCGGCACGCCAATTTCGGCATTCGGCGGAGGTTGTGACGCACGCGGCGGGAAAGTCAAACATTTACAAGCCCGATGCGGGGATGCCACGGCACGCAGGGGGCCCGCACCGCCCGCGCCCCGGGCCGGTACGCGCCGCCACTCAGGGCAAGGCGGAGCTGGCGGAACAGGAGCGGGGGCAAGGCGGAGCGGGGGCAAGGCGGAGCAGGGGCAAGGCGGAACCGGCGAAGCAAGTGCGGGGGCAAGAGTGACCTGCCCGCGACGATCATCGCGGGCAGACGGGTCTACTTGATCGGGTTCGGTCGCGGCAACGTCCCCGAGGCCGGGCCGGACATTGTGCCCGACAGCGGGCGCGCGGCGGTCGCAGTGTCGGAATGGGGCGCCTGGCCTGGCCCCTGGGGCGACGTGGTGGGGCCGTCCGGGCCTGTCTGTCGCGCGGCATGGTCAGCCGTGCCGCTGGCGTCGCCCGCCGGCCGGGCACGGCGCCGCCCGGGCAGGCGCGGCGGTATGCTGGCCGCGGCATTCAAACCGCGCGACACGGCCGCCTGCATGCCACGCGGTCGCGGCACGACCTTTCGCCGGGCGGCGGTCTTGCGCGCGCGCGCTGCGGTGCGCGTCTCGCCATCCTGGAACAGCGCGATCACGAACAGGCCGGGGATGTTGTCGCACAGCACCTTGAGGAACACCAGGAACGGCACCGCCATCAGCGCCCCGGCAACGCCCCACAGCCAGGCCCAGAAGATCACCGCGACAAACACCGCCGCCGCGTTCAGCCGCAGGTGACGCCCCACCAGGTAGGGTGTGATCATCTGCCCTTCGATCGAGGTCAGCGTCATGTAGCTGATCGGCACCAGCAGCGCATGACCGACACTGTCAAACGACACCAGCGCCACGGCCCCGGCAATCGCCGTGCCCAGCATCCCACCCAGATAGGGCAGATAGTTCAGGGCAAAGGCCGCAACCCCCCACAGCAGCCCATAGGGCATCCCGAGGAAATGCAGCGTCGCCCCGATGGCAATGCCAAGGCCCGCGTTGATCACCGTGATCGCCGCAAGATAGCGCGAGATCTGGCGCTCGATATCGCGGCTGATCCGGCGCGCCCGCCGCTTGTTGCCGAAATCGGGAAAGCTCTCGATCAGCTTGTGCTGGAACATGTTGCCCGACGCCAGCAGGAACATCGCCAGCAGCATCGCGATGATCAGCGCCGATCCGGTGCCCGCCAGCGATGCCAGCGCGGTCTGGAGCATCGAGCCGTCGTTGACCACCACCTTGGTTTCCTGGGCCGAATCGCCGCCACCGCCGGCCGCCAGCTCCTGCATCTTTTCGCCGGCCTGTTTCATCCGCTCGACGTTCTGGGCGATGTCCCACAGCTTGACCCGCAGTTCCTGCTGGATCTCGGGGGCCTGCTGGATCAGCATCTGCGCCGGATAGCGCATCATGTAGATGCCATAGGCCATGCCCAGACCAATGGAAAAGATGATCACCACTGCGGCCACGCCGGGTGGCACGCGGAACTTGCCCAGCCAGCGCACCAGCGGCGACAGCGTCAGCGCGATCAACAGGCCCAGCATGATCGGCAGCACCACCACCTTGGCCAGAGAGATCGACCAGAACAGGAACAGCACCAGCAACCCCGCCAGCATGTATTCCATGCGGCGCATCATCGCCTTCTGGCGCGGCGGTTCGGTGGGGGGCGTGGGATAGGTGACATGCGACGACGGGGTGACGTGCTCCTGCGCCGGTTTCTCCTGCTCAGTCTTACCCTTGCCCGTCTTACCCTTGCCCGTCTTCTCTTTCCCCGTCACCTCCGGCGCGTCCCCGCTCTCGGGATCGCGGTGGGCGGTGTCTTCGGCGTCGTCCCCATCGCCGCCCTGACGCTTCGCCTGGGCTCTGGCCGACGCGGCGTCTTTCGGGGGGGCGCCTTCGGGGCGGTCCTGCGCGGGGTGGTCCTGTGGGTCCTGCCCCTTGGTGTCGTTCATCGTGCTGCCTGCCTGACCTTTGCGAAACGCCGGATTGATCCGGACCTAACCTGTTCAACGTACAGCCGCGCCAAGGGTTCCGGCCCGTGCACCCTTTCGCTCCGCCGATCAGCCACTCGGGTCAGCCACCCGGGCCAACCTTGCGTTCCAACCCACCCGGGCCAGTTCTGCGGCCATGGCCGATGTCTGCCCGATTTCCGCAGCCCCGGTGGCCATGCCGATTGCCCCTGCCGCCCCGCTTCTGTATCTAGCGCCAAAGCGCATTCACCCTGACGCGCGCGTCAGCGCAATACCCAGAGGGAGCATCTCCATGGCCGCCTACCAATACGTCTATCACATGTCCGGGGTCTCCAAGACCTATCCGGGTGGCAAGAAGTGTTTCGAGAACATTCACCTGAACTTTCTGCCCGGCGTCAAGATCGGCGTCGTCGGCGTCAACGGCGCGGGTAAATCCACCCTGCTCAAGATCATGGCCGGCTGGGACAAGGATTTCCAGGGCGAGGCATGGCACGCCGAAGGCGCCAAGGTCGGCTATCTGCCGCAGGAACCCGAACTGGATCCGGCGCTGACCGTGCGGGAAAACGTCATGCTGGGCGTCGCGCCGAAACAGGCGATCCTGAACCGTTACAACGAACTGGCGATGAACTACTCCGACGAAACCGCCGACGAGATGGCGCAGTTGCAGGACGAGATCGACGCCCAGAACCTCTGGGATCTCGATGCCCAGATCGACATTTCGCTCGAAGCGCTGCGCTGCCCGCCGGACGATGCCGACGTCAGCACCCTGTCGGGCGGCGAAAAACGCCGCGTCGCCCTGTGCAAGCTGCTGCTCGAAGCGCCCGACATGCTGCTGCTGGACGAACCGACCAACCACCTGGATGCGGAAACCATCGCCTGGCTGCAAAACCACCTGATCGAATACAAGGGCACCATCCTGATCGTCACCCACGACCGCTATTTCCTGGATGACATCACCGGCTGGATTCTTGAACTGGACCGGGGCAAGGGCGTTCCCTACGAAGGCAATTATTCGTCCTGGCTGGAACAGAAGGCCAAGCGTCTTCAACAGGAAGCGCGCGAAGACAAGTCCAAGGTCAAGACGCTGGAACGCGAACTGGAATGGATGCGTCAATCGCCCAAGGCCCGTCAGGCCAAGTCCAAGGCCCGCATCAAGTCCTACAACGAGATGGCCAACCAGTCCGAGCGTGAAAAGCTCTCGAACGCCCAGATCATCATTCCGAACGGCCCCCGCCTCGGCACCAAGGTGATCGAGGTCGAGGGCCTGAAAAAGGCCATGGGCGACAAGCTGCTGGTCGAGGATCTGTCCTTTTCCCTGCCGCCCGGCGGTATCGTCGGCGTCATCGGGCCCAATGGCGCGGGCAAGACCACCCTGTTCCGGATGCTGACCGGACAGGAACAGCCAGACGAGGGCACGGTCGAATACGGCGACACGGTGAAATTGTCCTACGTCGATCAGAACCGCGACGACCTGAACCCCAACGAAAACGTCTGGGAAGCGATTGCCGACGGTCTCGACATCATCAAGCTGGGCGACGCCGAGGTGAACGCGCGGGCCTATTGCTCGGCCTTCAACTTCAAGGGCGGCGATCAGCAAAAGAAGGTGTCGCTGCTGTCTGGGGGGGAGCGTAACCGCGTCCACATGGCCCGCCTTCTGCGCGCCGGTGGCAACGTGCTGCTGCTCGATGAACCGACCAACGACCTCGACGTGGAAACCCTGCGCGCGCTGGAAGACGCCCTTGTCGATTTCGCCGGCTGCGCCGTGGTGATTTCGCACGACCGTTTCTTCCTCGACCGGATCTGCACCCACATCCTCGCCTTCGAGGGCGAGGCCCACGTGGAGTGGTTCGAGGGCAACTTTGCCGACTACGAAGAAGACAAGAAACGCCGCCTCGGCGCCGACGCGGTCGAACCCAAGCGGATCAAGTACAAGAAGTTCGCGAGGTAAGCGAAGAAAAGGCGGCCTCCGGGGCCGCCTTTTTTATTCCGTAGGGCGGGGTTCACCCCGCCGTGTGTTGGCAAATCTCACCACGATATCCTCTTCCGCCCGACCTGCGGTCCACATGCGGCAGCGCACAAAAATGGCCGGGGTGAACCCCGCCCTACGGCCTGATGCGATGTAGCGATGAATATAGCCAGTCTTCCGGCGCAGCGACCAGACCATGTTTCACCGGATTGATATGGCAATACCGGACGTGATTGGCAAAATCCCACTCGGTGCGAATGTGATGTTCCCAAAAGCGCTTTTGCCAAATCCCGGTCTGGCCTTTCCGTAGGGCGGGGTTCACCCCGCCGCCAGCCATCGGCATCGCGCGCCCAAACCTCTCTCCTCCGGAGCGTTGCAAGACGGCCCTGTCGTGGCATGGCGGGGTGAACCCCGCCCTACGGATATTCCTTGAGAACCTCGCCTTGATTGCCGCCATCCGGTGCGAATATTCCGCGTCGCCGCGTGGCAGGCTCCATACGCAGTGGAAATGGTCTGGCAGCACGACAAACGCATCGATCACGAAAGGCCGCTCTGCCATTGTCGCCCGCACCGCCGCGCGCAGCACATCGACATGGCGCACCAGCAGGTCCGACCGCCTGTCTGCAAGGCAGACGGTGAAAAAGATCGACGCGCCTGTGACGCGGGGGCGGATGTATCGCGACATCGCCGCAGTCTGCGCAGACGTGGTTAACAATCCGTAGGTCGCCCAACCCCCACCCCCCAAAAAAACGCCGCCCCCTTTCGGGGACGGCGCTGCTGCGGATCGGTTAGGGAGGGGGCTCCGACCCTCAGCGCTGATCGCTCAGCCGTCGTTCGTCGGCTGCTTCGTGCGATCCTGGATCATCGCGACCAGCCGGTCGTTCAGCGCCGGGTCCTGCTGGGCCGTCTGGCTGATCTTGTTGTAGGTGTCCACGTCCATGCCCTCGGTCGTCGACACGGCGGTCGCCATCTCCTGCTGCGCCTTCTGCGTCAGCTCGGCGGCCTCGGCGTCATCCTTGGCGGCCTGGATCTGTGGCAGGTAACTGTCGCGCACCTCGGAAACCTCGACCGCGGCATCGACAAAGCTCTCGATCTGTTCGTCGCTGAAGCTGGCCTGCGCCTGCTCGCTTTGCGCCACGGGTGGGGCGGTGGGGTCCGGGGCCTCTTGCGCGAACGCGGGGGCCAGCGGGGCGAGGATCAGGCCAGCCGCCGCGGCGGTGCCAAGCAGTTTGGTATGAAAGGTCATCTCTGTCTCCTTCATCGGGTCCAACATCGCGGCGGGGTGCCGCGGGTGTGCCTTGAAAGGTGTCGTGCGGCGGACCGTCCTGCAATGGGGACGCGAAACGGCGGCGATGGCCTGCCGTTTGACGCGCGCAGGGCCAGCGGATCACCGCTATTGGCCAACGCGGCGATGGAACCCGGCCCGGTCCGGCAGGGCGCCGCTGGCCGGGACAGAGGTTTCCGGCGCTCTTCTGCCCGTGGCGCCGAACCGCCGATCCAAAGGCCCCGCTAGCCCTGCAACCCTGACGGGAGAGGCGCGCGGGGCGGCCACCGCCAAGGCAGAACCGCCCCTTTCGCCGTGCTGCAACCCGGTCGCGGCACCGGCGCAACGGCCAGCCGCCCTTAGCGTCATAGAAAACAGGTGGATGCGCCGTTGCGACCTGCTGAAACCTCTTCACACGAATCGGAAACGCTGCCATATTCAGCGGGCTAAGCGACCTCTTTCGACCATTCTGTTTCTGTATGGCTACAGTTATCGATCGACCACGTAGCCGGGCTGCCGCATCCCGCGGGCAGCGAACAAGACAGGAGATTTCCGGATGGCCAACGGCACCGTGAAATGGTTCAACACCACCAAAGGCTTCGGCTTCATCGAACCCGAAGGCGGCCGCAAGGACGTATTCGTGCACATTTCCGCAGTCGAGCGTTCGGGCCTCACCGGCCTGCGTGACGGCGCGAAAGTCACTTTCGACATCGAAGCAGGCCGTGACGGCCGCGAAAGCGCGGTTAACCTCGCGCTGGTCTGAGGCGCGCGCCCACGTGGCCGCGACCTGACACGCACACCCCGAACGCCTGCGGAGCGACCTCCGCGGGCGTTTTTCGTCTCACGCTCATGTCGCAGGGCGGGCAGGGCAGGCGCCGCGTCGTCCGATCGCCCCTTTCGCCCCACGTCTGATTGCACTCCGCCCGCCGACCGGCATGGGCACCCCTGAACCACCCGCGATCGGGGGCAGGTGACAGCGGCCTCGGCTCTGGCTCCGCCGCTGCGTCGCCCGCTGGCATGTCATCCGGCATGTCATCCGGGGCGCTGCACCTCATGATCCCCATTGCGCGTTTCACGGGGCGAATGCCCGTCCGCGCAGTATGGTCAGCGCGGGATATGCTCCAGCGCCAGCGGCGCAGGTGTCGCGGGTGTCTCGTGCTCCTCCTCCGCTGCCGCGTTCAGCAGGGCATCCCCGCGCAGCACCTCGGCAATCTTCATCTGCGCCCAGGTGCCCAGCAGCCGGTTGATGCGCGCCTGGTACCCGCTGCCCATTCCGCGATAGAATTTTGCTACCGAGGCATCCAGGTACAGCGTCAGCTTGACCTTCTTTTCGTGTACATCCAGGTCCTGTTCCAGCGTGTGCCAGGCGTCGGGCACGCGGTCGCGCACCCGGTCGAGGTCCAGCATGTCGTGGCTTTCCTCCCAGGCATATCGGTACAGGCGTTCCTGGGCGATGCGTTGGGTCCGGGTCAGCGGCTTGCGGCGGGTCATGGTGGGCCTCTTTCTTTCTCCCCGTCAATCGGGGCTGTGCGTCTGGGCGGCTCGGGTCTGGCCAGGCGGGGTCGGGTCTGTCGGTCTGTGGGTCTGTCGGTCTGTGGGTCTGTCGGTCTGTGGGTCTGTCGGGTCTTTCGGTTAGCCGGGGCGAACCCGCCGCCGGTTCCGCGCGGCCAGGTCGGTCGTGCTGTGGCCTGCGTTGATCTGCACATCCTCGTTCCGCGTGGTTAACGCCGCGCAACCGCGCCGTGCGCCGCGCCTCGGCACCGTTCAGATACCGTACAGATACCGTTCAAATACCGACGTGGGATTTGTGCGTTTTCAAAGGCTTGCAGCAGGGGCGCCGCGTCGGCGGTGCCGATCTGCACACAGGGCACGTGGATCGCGGCCTTGCACCGGGTGGCAGGCGGCCTTGCGCCCGGTCCGGCGATCGTGGCCTAGCCAGCCCGGGGAACTGGGATTACACCCCGGTGGTACACAGGGCATCAAGGGGTTTCGGGGTCTCATGCAGCATTGGATCTGGCGCGCCGTTCAGCTTTTCGTCGCAGCGGCCTGCGCGCTCGCCCTTGCGTGGATGCTGGGGCTGCACAATCCCTACTGGGCGGCGATGCCGGTCTGGGTGGTCAGCCAGGCCTATCGCGAAGACCTGGTGATCCGCGCCATTCTGCGCGTGCTTGGCACGTTGCTGGGGGCTGCTATCGGCTTGGCTGCGCTGCATTTTCTGCCCAATCCGGTGCTGCTGACGCTGGCCCTGGGGTTGGCCGTCGGCGGGGCGACGCTGGCGGCATTCTGGATCGGCACCGTCTACAGCTATGGCGCGCTGATGGCCGCGATCACGGTGGCGGTGGTGATCCTGCCTGCGGTGGCCAACCACGCCGCGCCGCTGAACCTCGCGGTCGATCGCGTCTGGTGCACCCTGATCGGCGTCGTCGCGGTCACGGCGGCCACCTTTCCCTTTACCCCGGTGCGTGGCGAAAAGCTGGCGTTGCGCAAGAACCATGGCGGGGTGCGCGCGCTCAAGAACGGAGCCGTTGCAATGGGTTGCGCCATCTTCGGCATGACCGTCGCGCTGCTGACAGGACAGTTCTGGGCGGTTGGGCTGGCGCTGGCACTCAGCATCTTTTCGGCCATCATGGGCGGTATGCCCGATGCCCGCCCGGTGATCCGCTACATCCTGCCCGGCAGCGCCATCGGCGTTGCGGCGGGGATCGTCTATCGCCTGATCGGGGAGTCCCTGGCCCTGACCCCGCTGGGGTTGTACCTGTTGGTGGCGGCCTTTCTGGCGGCTGGCGCGCTGTTGCGGGCCAACCCGAAAACGGCGCCGTTCGGCCTTGATTCCAATATGATATTTCTGCTCACGGCCGAGGTAGGGACCATCGGACATGGGGCGGTCAACGAACTGATGGGCGGCGCGGCAATGCTGGTGGCGGCGCTGATCGTGTCGACCCTGCACCGCTGGTTGCTGCCGCCCGGGCTGAGCGAAAAGCCCGCCTAGGCTGACCGCTCCACCTTGCCTTCGGGGGCGCAGAACAGGGAATACAGAAGGCCGATGATCTCTACCGTGTTGGGGTCCGCGATGCTGTAATACACGGCCTTGCCATCGCGCCTTGTCTTGACAAAGCCCTCTTCGCGCAGCCGGGCCAGCATCTGGCTGACGGCAGCCTGGCGCGTGTCCAGCAGCGCCTCCAGCTCACTGACCGATTTCTCACCCGCACCGAGGTGGCACAGGATCATCAGACGCCCCTCATGCGCCAGCGCCTTGAGAAAGGATGCCGCCATCTTGGCGTTTTCGGCCATTTCGCGCGGGGGGGGAGGCAAGTCCACGATATCAGTCACAAAATCCGGTCCGTCTGGTCTGAGCACGCCGCGCACAAACCAGCAATAGGCCGCGTCACACAACGCGCAATCCGGTCAATCGCGAGGGGCGCCGCCTTGAAAGGCATTGTCCATATCATAGCGACAGGGGGCTTCCTGCATCTCCAGGTGCAAGTGGCTACCGATGTATTCATGCCGCCGCGCGAGCGTTTCGTCCAGTTCGAATCCAAGGCCAGGGGCCTCGGGTGGCGAAATAAAGCCATTTTCAACGCAAATGCTGCCACCAATCAGGGCGGAATGGAACGGTGTCTCGATCGTTTCGGCCATCAGAAGGTTGGGCGTCGCGGCGCACAGGTGAATATTGGCAGCCCATTCGACCGGTCCCGCATAGAGGTGCGGCGCGATCTGCGCGCCGTAGGCCTGCGCCAGCACGGCGATCTTGCGCGACTCCCACAGCCCACCCGCGCGGCCGAGGGCCGGTTGCACAATGGCCACCCCTGCCTCCAGCACCGCGCGAAATTCGGCCAGGGTGGTCAGCCGTTCGCCAGTGGCGACAGGCAGTCCCGATTGTGCACAGACACGGGCCATCCCGGGCAGGTCGTCAGGGGGCACCGGTTCCTCGAACCAAAGCGGATCATGGGGGGCAATGGCGCGGGCCATGCGCAGGGCACCGGCGGCGGTGAATTGCCCGTGGGTGCCGAACAGCAGGTCGGCGCGGCTGCCGACAGCGGCACGCACGGCGGCGCAAACCTCAGTCGAATAAGACAAATCCGACATCGACGGCATATGCCCGCCCCGGATGGTGTAGGGGCCCGCAGGGTCGAACTTGACCGCCGTATAGCCGCGCGACACCAGATCAGCGGCGCTCTCTGCGGCCATGTCGGCGCTGCGCCAATAGCGGGCCATATCGTGGTGAGCGAGGGGATAGAGATAGGAATAGGCCCGGACGCGATCATTCATCTTGCCGCCCAGCAATGCCCAGACGGGCCGCTCGCGCGCCTTGCCAAGGATGTCCCAACAGGCGATTTCCAATCCGGAAAACGCCCCCATCACGGTCAGGTCCGGGCGCTGCGTGAACCCCGACGAATAGACGCGGCGGAACATGAGCTCGATATTCTCGGGGGACTCGTCGGCCATGTGGCGTGCGAAGACGTCGCGGATCACGGCCTTCATCGCCTCGGGACCGACGCTGGCGGCATAACATTCGCCCCAGCCGACGATCCCGCAGGCGGTCGTGACCTTGACCAGGATCCAGTAGTGACCGCCCCACCCCGGCGCGGGGGGCGAGGTCACGATGATATCCAGGTCGGCAAGCTTCATTTGAACAGGATGACGTTGCGGCGGGCACTGCCGCTAAGGGTATCCGCAATCGCCTCGTTGATCTGATCGAGGCGCCAGGTGCCCGAAATCAGTTCGTCCAGCTTCAGCCGGCCCTGGCCATAGAGGTCGACCATCCAGGGAATGTCACGCTTGATGACGACATTGCCCATCTTCGACCCGACGATCGCCTGACCCGCATCCGCCATGATCAGCGGTGAATAGCTGGCGGTCTTGTCACCATGGGGCATACCGACCATGACGATCCGTCCGCCACGCGCAAGATAGCGGGGCGCCATGTCATAGACCTGAGCGACGCCGACGGTGACCAGCACAGCATCAGCGCCCCGGCCCAGGATCTTTTTCACCGCGCTCCAGGGTTTGCCTTCGGCGTTCACGACGTCGGTCGCCCCGAATTCCCTTGCGGCCTCCAACTTTTCCGGCAGCATGTCTACGGCGACGATCCGGCGCGCGCCGGCAATGCGCGCACCCTGAATGGCGTTCAGCCCGACACCGCCCGCGCCGATCACCACCACATCCTGACCGGCGGTAATGCCACTGGCATAGACCGCGGCCCCGACCCCGGTGATCACCCCGCAGGAAATCAGCGAAGCGGCCCCCATCGGCACCGTGTCGGGGATGGCCACGACCTGGCTCTGATCCACCACCATCTTTTCCGCGAAGGCGCCCGACGCCATGGCCTGCATCACGGGGGTTCCATCGGCCAGTGACAGCGCGCTTTGCTCCATCGAGTCATATGGCGTTTCGCAGATGGTGGGGTGGCCGCCGCCGCAGGTGTCGCAATGGCCACAGGCGCGGATCAGGGTGACGCAGACCGCGTCTCCGACGTTTAGCCCCTGGATACCCTCGCCAAGGGCACTGATGCGCCCCGCGGCTTCGTGTCCGTAAACGGCAGGCAGCTGGCCCCCAAAGCCGCCTTGCCAGAAAGAGATATCGGAATGGCAGATCGCCACCGCCTCCAGCGTGACTTCGACCTCGCCCATCCCGGGCGCACGCAACATCACCTCCTCGATGGTCAGCGGTGCGTTGAACTCACGGCAAAGGGCGGCGCGGATTTTCTGCATGTCGTCTCTCCCCTGTCTGGGGCGCAGCGTGGCTGCGGCCCCCAGACAATACAAGTGTGAAATATAATTCCTCTTGTCGAAATTAGACACCTCGACGCCGTTTGAACAAGGCGAAAATGGCAAGGTGCGCGCCTGCGCCTTGCCGCCGAGGGTCGCGGCGCCCGATCCCGGTCGCGCGCAGAACATGCGAACGCAGCCGGCGCGTAGGCTGGCCGACTGCATATTCGCAAATGTGGTCGTGTCAGATCGCGCGTGCGGCCGCGGCAAAGGCGCGGGCATTCGCGGGGGCATCGCCCATCTGCTGATCCGGCTCGAACAGGCCGCTCAGGTCCAGATCGGGATAGGCCGCCCGCGCCAGTTCACCCAGCGGGGTTCCGGTCGCGATCACCTTTTTCGCCAGCGCCTTGACCGCCTCCTGCGCCTGCGGGCGCGGCATCGTCGCCGCCAGGCGGAACGACAGCGCCTCGGCGTGCAGCAACCCGTGCGAACTGGTAAAGACCTCGGCCATCGCACGGCCGTCGGGGGTCAGGCCGGGCACCATGTCCTGTGCGGTTTCCAGTGCGGCACTGGCCGACAGGCACAGTTGCGGCAGGGTCAGCCATTCGGTGAACCACGCAGCCCCGTCGCGTTCCTGGCGCGGCATTCCGGCGCTTTGCATCATGGCGTTCAGCCCGATCGCCTGACGCGCCAGCGCCAGCAGGACCGAGGGCTGCACCGGGTTCTGTTTCTGCGGCATGGTCGAGGATCCGCCAGATGCGCCCAGGCGCACCTCGCCCGCGCTGGATTGCGCCATCAGGATCAGGTCGTCGCCCATCTTGCCCAGCACTTGCGCCATGCGCGTCAACCAGCCTGCGATGCGCAGGACGGGGCCGCGATCGGCGTGCCAGCTGCGACCGGGGTCGCGCAGGCCCAGCCCCTCGGCCAGGGCCGCGCGCAGGGCCGCACCCTGTCCCGCGAATTCAGCCCCTGTTCCGGCAGCACCAGACAGCGATACCCAGAGCGATGCGTCGCGCAGCGCCGGCAATTCGCCCAGCAGGTCCAGCAGCGGCCAGCCCCATCCCGCGACGTGGCTGCCAAAGCTGACAGGGGTGGCAAACTGGCCATAGGTGCGTCCCGCCATGGGCAGGGCGGCATGGGCCTCGGCCATATCCGCCAGCGCGGCCAGCAAGGATTTCACACCGGCCTCGCAATGGCTCAGCAACTGGCGCAGGCGCAGCATCTGGCCGCTGTCCATGATGTCCTGCGACGTCGCGCCCCAATGGACGTATTGCGCGTGCTCGGGGGCCTCCAGCGCCTTGCGAAAGGCGGCGACAAGGCCCGGCACGGGCACACCGTTCTTGCCCGCGCCCACGGCCAGACCACCGGGATCAAGCGGGATTTCCAGCGAGGCGCGATGGATGAACGCCGCGCTGACCTCGGGGATCAGCCCGAGAGCGCCCTGCGCCTTGGCCAGCGCCCCCTCGACGATCAGCATCGAACGGACCTCGGCGCTGTCGGTGAACAGGCGGCCCGCGTCGCCTGCCGGGAACAGCTTGTTGTACATCTGGCTATCGTGCACGGACCCGGCCATCAGTTCGCCCCCGCAATCTGTGTCAGCAGGACGGCAAGGCCGGCGGGATCGGAAAGAAAGGGGGAATGGCTGGTCGGCATCTCGTATCGGTCCTCTGGCGCAAAGGTCGCGGCCATCTGCGCCTGGTATTCGGGCGGGATGGTACGGTCATCGGTGCAACGGATATAACAGCGCGGCACCGAAGCATAGGCCGCGCCAAGGGTGATCGGGGTGGCTTGCGGCCGGATCGGTTCAGGGCAGAGCCGCTCCGTCGCCCAGTGTGCGGTGGTCGAGGCGACGTCGTGATAGAACAACGGGACGGCCTGCGCGGGGTCTGCACTGTAACTCAGCCCGTCGCTGGATTTTCGCACCGCGCCCAGCAGGGGCTGGCGGGGCTGTTCCCGGCGCATGTCAATCATCGAAAGGCCGTCGCGCGGGGCGTAAGCACAAAGGTAATAAAGTCGCGCGATTTTCGTCGGTGCAAGTTCTGCCGCGGCGGCGATGGCGAAACCACCCGCGGAATGGCCCAGCAGGTGAACGGGTTCATCCGCTATCTGCGAAACGATGTCTTGGGCGTACAGGTCCAGCGTCATGTCGCGAACGGGGCGCGCATCGGCTGCGCGCCCCGGAAGGTCGATGGCACGGGCGCGATGGCCCGCCTGCTCAAGCTCGCGGATCAAGTCACGCCAGCACCACGCCCCGTGGCATGATCCATGGATGAGCAGGAACGCGGCCATCAGAGGTCGAGAAAGACCGTTTCCTTGTCGCCCTGAAGGACGATGTTGAAGATATATTTCCCCTCGCCGGTCTTCTTGGCGATCAGCGTGTCGACGCGCGGACGCTGTTCGATACGGTTCAGCAGCGGATCGTTGCTGTTGTCCTCGTCCTCGAAATAGATCCGGGTCTGCAGGCCGGTGTTGATGCCACGCGACACCACCCAGAGCGAGATGTGCGGCGCCTGAACCACGCCACCACGGCCCTTGTAGGTGCCCGGCTTGACGGTCCGCAGGGTGAACTTGCCACTCTCGAAATCTGCGCCGAAACGGCAGAACCCGTTGACCGCAGGGTCCGCGCCCTCTTGCCCGGCAAACAGGCCCGAGGCGTCGGGCTGCCAGCTCTCGATCATTGCGTCGCGCAGCGCCCAGCCGGTGCCGTCGATGACTTCGCCCGTGATTTCAATGATTTCGCCCTTGGCGCCATCGGAAATCGGGCTTGCGCCAATCTCGACCTCGTAGATGTCGGGGATGCCTGCGTAGGTGGGCATACAGCCGATGTGGACGTAGGGGCCCGCGGTCTGCGAGGCCGTTTCGACCAGGGTATCCAGTTTCTGAACCATGGTTTACATCCCTTCCAGCTTGTTCTCGAACATGGTCTGGCGGCGGCCGCGCAGCACGATGTCGAATTTGTAGGCGAGGAAATCCATACCGCGCGCCTTGGACATGTCCAGCGGTGCGACAAGGCCCTCGATCTGGCCACGGCTCTGCACCGTCTTGACGATCGGGCAGAGGTTGATCAGGGGGTCGCCCTCAAAATACATCTGCGTGATCAGGCGCTGACCGAAGCCGGTGCCGAAGATCGAAAAGTGGATGTGCATGGGCCGCCAGTCGTTGGCGCGGTTCGGCCAGGGATAGGCCCCCGGGCGGATGGTCAGGAATTCATAATAGCCGTTCTCATCCGTGATGGTGCGCCCGCACCCGCCAAAGTTGGGGTCGAGCGGCGCGAAATAGGTGTCTTTCTTGTGGCGATAGCGGCCGCCTGCATTCGCCTGCCAGGCTTCGATCAGGGTATGCGGCACGGGGCGGTTGTTTTCGTCCAGCACGCGGCCATGCACCAGGATGCGTTCCCCCACCGCGGGCGCTTTGCCTTTGGTGTAGTTCATGATCAGGTTATTGTCCCATTCGCCCAGGATGGAATGTCCAAAGCGCGGGCCGGTTTCCTCGGACGGGGTGCTTTCCATCGACAGCAGAGTCCAGCTCGGCGAACGTGGCACCGATGTCTTGTAGTCGGGCGTCAAGGCTGGCGGGTGGGCATCCCGGTTGCGCGGGATCAGCGGGCCTAAGTCTTTCATTTCGTGTCCTCCTCCATTTCAGCATAGGTGGCCTTGGCAAGCTTGAGCGCGTGGTTCGCCTTTGGCACACCGGCGTAGATCGCGACGTGCTGGAACGCTTCCTGCACGTCTTGTTTGGTCGCGCCCGTGCGGGCGGTGGCGCGGATGTGCATCGGGATCTCCTCGAAGTTCCCGGTCGCGGCCAGCAGGGCCAGCGTCAACATCGAGCGTTCGCGGCGGCTGATGCCATCGCTGGCCCAGACAGTGCCCCAGGCGCCTTCCGTGATAAGGGTCTGGAATGGCTCGTCGAATTCGGTCTTGGCGGCTTCGGCGCGGTCGACATGGGCATCCCCCAGAACCGAGCGGCGAACCTCCATGCCTTTTTCAAAACGTGCGGTCTTGTCGTCAGACATGGCCTGTCTCCTTGATGAACGTGTTCAGGATGCGGGCGTATTCCTCGGGCTTTTCGGCGCAGGGCAGATGGCCCGCGCCGCGGATCAGCTCAAATCGCGAGCCGGGCACAAGGTCGATGGTTTCGCGCACGAGGTCCGGCGGAGTCGAGCCGTCTTCGCTCCCCGCGATGCCCAGCAAGGGCAGGCGCAGCCCGCTGGTGGGGGTGTAGAAGTCAGTACCGGAAATGGCCGAGCAGCAGCCCGCGTAGCCCTCAACCGATTGATTGATCAGCATGTTACGCCAGCCTGCGAAGGCGTCCGTTTCACGAAAAGCCTTGCCGAACCAGCGCTGTAACACGGCATCGGCCATGCTCTCTATGCCGTCCTCGCGGGTGGCGCGGACGCGTTCGGCCCACATGTCGGCGGTGCCGATCTTGGCGGCGGAGTTCGAGATGACCAGCGCGCGCACCAGGTCGAGCCGCTTGACGGCAAGGCCCTGCGCAATCATGCCACCGATGGACAGACCGACGAACAGCGCATCCTTGACGCCGAGGTGATCGAGCAGCATTTCCGCGTCACGTACCAGCGTCCCCATGGAATAGGGCCCAGGGGTGGTGTCGGTCAGGCCATGCCCGCGCTTGTCGTAACGGATGATGCGAAGACCTGCGGGCAGCAGCGGAACAAGGTCGTCCCAGAGCCTGAGATCGGTCCCCAGCGAGTTGGCAAAGACGATGGGCGCCCCGTTCGGGTCGCCTTCATCCGTATAGTGGACATTCAGCCCGTCGAGTTTCGCGATACGCATCAGTACGGCAGCCCCACATAGTTTTCGGCCAGGGCGGTCTGCGCGGCTTTTGACATGCGCAGATAGTCCAGCTCGGCCTCCTGCATCTTTTGCTCGAACGCGGATCGTTCGGGAAAGTTGTGCAGCATCGTCGTCATGGACCACGAAAAACGCTCGGATTTCCAGACCCGCGCCAGGGCCTTGTCCGAATAGGTCGCGATCCCTTCGTCATCGCCTGCATAGTGCTGGACCAGCGCATGATAGAGGTAATGCACGTCCGACACGGCAAGGTTGAGGCCCTTGGCGCCCGTCGGGGGCACGATATGCGCGGCGTCACCGACCAGGAACAAGCGTCCCCACGTCATAGGTTCGGCGACGTAAGACCTTAGCGGCGCAATACTTTTTTCAATGGTGGCGCCGGTGATCAGGCGCTCGGCGGCATCTTCGGGGATGCGATGCTTGAGCTCTTCCCAGAAGGCGGCGTCGGACCAGGCGTCGACCTTGTCGGTCAGCGGAACCTGCAGGTAGTAGCGCGAAAGGTTGGCGTTGCGCATCGAGCAGAGGGCGAAGCCGCGGGTGTGTTGGGCGTAGATCAGTTCTTCGGAAACCGGCGGGGTTTCGGACAAGACGCCCAGCCAGCCGAAGGGATAGACCCGTTCGAATTCGCGCAGCACGGAGGACGGGATGCTTTGGCGGGAGGGGCCGTGGTAGCCATCGCAGCCTGCGATGTAGTCGCAGTCGATCCGATGTTCGGTGTCGTCCTTGACGTAGGTCACGAAGGGCGCGTCGGTTTTGGCGTCGTGGATCGTCACGCCGTCGACCTCGTGAATGACCTTTCCGTCCATGGCATCGCGGGCCGCGTAGAGGTCGCGCGTCACTTCGGTCTGGCCGTAGACCATGACCTTCTTGCCCGTATGCTCTTGAAAATCAATGCGGAATCCCTGGTTGCGCGTCGCCAGGTAGGTGCCGTCGTGGGGAAAGCCTTCGGCGTCCATCCGGGCGCCGACGCCGGCTTCGCGCAGCATCTCGACCGTGCCCCATTCCAGCACACCGGCCCGGATGCGCGACAGGACATATTCGCGAGAGCGGCGTTCCAGCACGATCGTGTCGATACCTGCCTTGTGCAGCAGTTGTGACAGCAAGAGACCCGAAGGCCCGCCGCCAATGATGGCAACTTGTGTACGCATGGCATCCTCCCTGTTCGCTGTGCGATCAGTGACAAAAGTAGTTGCCTGTGTCAATTAAAATCGAGATGCAGGGGCGGAATCCGAACGTCGGTATCGTGTCGGTATCTGTACGGTTTCCGAGCGGTTTTTCGCACGGCTTTTTGCAAGGGCCCCGGCGCGCCACAGTCCTGTTGCGCCGGGGGCGGAGGCGGAGGCGGGGCGCCGGGCGGGGACCGTCCGTGCCTGCATCAGCTGCCGTCGTGCATATGTCAGAGCGTGGAGAGGGCGCGGGTGAACATGGCCGGGTCGACGTTGCCGCCCGAGACGACTGCGATGACGGTGTCGCCCTCGATCGCGTCGGCACGGTACAGGGCGGCGGCCAGCGCCACGGCGCCACCAGGCTCTGCCACGATCTTGAGCCGCAGGAAGGCCTGCGCCATGGCGCGCAACGCTTCGTCTTCGGTCACGGTCAGGCCGGGACCACAACGCGCCTTGAGGATGGGAAAGGTGATCTTGCCCGGCTGGGGCGTGATGATGGCGTCGCAGATATTGCCCGACAGGGCGGCGTTGGTTTCGATCTGGCCCGACGCCAGCGACCGCGCGACGTCATCGAAGCCTTCGGGTTCGACCGGACGCACAAGGATGCCCGGCGCGCGTTCGGCACAGGCCAGTGCGATACCCGAGGTCAGGCCCCCACCACCACAACACACCAGCAGTTCGGCCTGCGTGACCCCAAGGTTGGCGGCGTCGCGGGCGATTTCCAGGCCGATCGTGCCCTGTCCGGCAATGACCTGGGGATCGTCGAACGGCTTGATCAGGGTCAGGCCGCGTTCGATGGCCAGCTGTTCGCCAATCTCGTCCCGGTCCTCGGTGGCGCGGTCATAGAGCACGACTTCGGCACCCAGGGCGCGGGTGTTCTCGATCTTGAGGGCGGGGGCATCGGCGGGCATCACGATGACCGAGGGAACGCCATGTATCTGTGCCGCCAGCGCGACGCCCTGGGCATGGTTCCCGGACGAAAAGGCGATGACGCCACAATCGCGCACCGCGGGATCGAGCGCGGAGATGGCGGACCATGCACCCCGGAACTTGAAGCTGCCGGTGTGTTGCAGGCACTCGGGCTTGATCAGCACACGCCGCCCGGCGATCCGGTCGAGGAAGGGAGAAGAGAGAAGCGGCGTATGGCGCGCGTGGCCGTCGAGACGGTCAGCGGCGGCCATGATCATTTCAAAGTTCATTGCAGTTTTTCCAGCCAGAGCGAGAGAGCGGCGAGGGAAGGTTCCTCGTCAAGAAAGGGGATATGGCCCCGGTCGGGCACATGAGCGGTGATCAGCCCGGGGTGATGGTCGGCCATGCGCGCCACCACGGCAGAGGACAGCAGATCGGAGTTTTCGCCGTGGATCACCGCGCAGGGCAGATCCGAGAGGGCATCGAACAGCGGCCACAGATCCGGTGTGGCCTGTGGCGTATCCCCGAACACGGCATCGCGCAGGGTGGGATCGTAGGTGATGACCAGCCCGGCGGCTGTTTCGACATTGGTATTTGCCATCACCTGCCGCCAGCGATCGAAGGGCACGCCCGGAAACGCGGGATCGGGCAGGCGCGCGGCGGCGGCGGCATCCAGCGTGGCAAAGGGCGGATTGATGCCGAGATACCCTGCGATGTTATCGAGGCCCTCGGCTGATAGCTCCGGTCCGACATCGTTGAAGGCAACGCCGAGCAGGCGGTTGCGGGCGGTCACCGCCAGGATCAGCGCGATCAGCCCGCCGCGTGACGTGCCCAGGATCGCGGCGCGCGCGATGCCGAGATGGTCGAGGAGGGCGACCGCGTCCTTCGCCTCGGTCTGCACGGTATAGGTTGCGGGCCCGGTCCATTCGGACAGGCCGCGCCCGCGGTAATCCATGCGGATCATCCGCACCTCGGGCAGATGGGGGGCGACGAAATCGAAGTCGCGGGCATTGCGCGTGAGCCCCGAGAGGCAGAGCAGGGGCGTGCCGGTGCCAGTGTCCTCGTAATAGATCGAGGCGCCATCGGGTGCTTTGAAATGCGGCATCAGTAGATCCTCAGGTCCGGTACGGGGGCGAGGGTGGTCAGCCGGTGGGCGGGCGTGCCCGGCAGGCGATCGACCGGCGCGCCGCCGCGATTGACCCATGCCGTGTCAAAGCCGTAGGCCGCCGCCGCCGACGCATCCCAGCCATTCGAGCTGACGAAAAGCACCTGATCGGGGGTGCAGCCAAAGTGCTGGCCGACAAGATCGTACACGGCGCGGGCAGGTTTGAAGATGCCGACGCTTTCGACCGAAAGCACCGCATCGAGCAGGTCGCCCAGGCCGGCGGAGTGGACGGCGCCGTCAAGCATGTCGGGCGACCCGTTGGAGAGAATCGCCGTGTGCAGCCCCTGGGCGCGAAGTTGCGCCAGCACCTGCGGCACTTCGGGATAGCTGGAGAGGTTCCAGTAAAGCTGAAGCAGGCGTTCGCGCAGGGCCGGGTCCGTCAGGCCCTCGGCCTCCATCGCCCAGTCGAGCGCATCCTGTGTCACCTGCCAGAAATCACAGTGGATGCCGCGCAGGGCGCGCAGCCAGGAATACTCCAACTGCTTGCGGCGCCAGTGTTCCGCGATGGCTGGCCAATGGGCGGAAAAGGCATCGCGGCCCGGTTCCTGGGCAGCTTCTCGCGCAGCGGCGTTGACATCGAACAGGGTTCCGTAGGCGTCGAAGACACAGGTGGTGACGGGCATGGCGGCATCCTTCCGCGTGTGACATTGCCACGCGGATTCGGGACAGGGAAGAGCGGTTTGCGCCCGGCGAGAGCCTGCGGTACACTGGGGTCAGTCAAGACAGGCACCCGCGCCCCAATGAGGCGTGGCCCTGAAATTCACCTCCCGAACATGATTGGATATAGCATGAGCGAAGCCAAATCGGGCGACACCGTTCGCATTCATTACACTGGTACCCTGGCCGACGGCACGACGTTTGACAGTTCCGACGGGCGCGACCCGCTGGAGTTCACCGTCGGATCCGGTCAGATCATCCCCGGCCTGGACAAGGCGATCCCCGGCATGGCCGTGGGCGACGAGAAGAAAGTCGAGATCGCGTGCGACGAGGCCTATGGCCAGCGCGACCCGAACGCGATGCAATCCGTGCCGCGTGAGGCGATCCCCGACACGATCCCGCTGGAAGTGGGTCTGCAACTGCAGATGAGCTCTCCTCAGGGGCAGGCAATTCCGGTGACCGTGGCCGAGATCGGTGACGAGCAGGTCCTGCTGGACGCCAACCACATGCTGGCGGGCAAGGACCTGATCTTTGACGTCAAGATGGTCGAGATCGTCGCCGCCTGAGGTCGTCTGACCCAAGCGCCCAACACGCGAAGGCCCCGCCACGGAAAACCTCCGGGCGGGGCCTTTTCATTTGGGCGGGGCGCCAGAGAGAAGCTGCCGGCGGAGAGAGGGAGGCGACAGTGGCCGCCCGACGGCCCCCCGGGCGCGGGACGCCCTATTCGTCGCGGCGCAGGCGGATCACCACGTCGACCTTGGCGATCGAGGCGCCCTTGGGTGCGCGCGGCAGGCGCGAGATCTCAAGCTCGTCACTGGGGGCGTCGGTCAGTTCACCGTCGTCTTCCCAGTAGAAATGCGGGTGATCGTGCATGTTGGTGTCGAAATAGCTGCGCGAGCCATCGACGGTGATCTCGCGCATCAGGCCGACATCGCAGAAGGCACGTAAGGTATTGTAGACGGTCGCCAGGGACACCGGTTGCCCGGTTTCCTTTGCCGCGGCGAACAGGCTCTCGGCGGTGACATGGCGATTTCTGCCATCCCCCACCAAAAGCGCCGCCAGCCCCAGTCGCTGCCGTGTCGGTCGCAAACCTGCCTTGGAGAGCCAGGAGGCGCCGCGTTCGGTTGCCATTGCACACATGCCGTTCTTGTATCCCGCTGTTCACCCGACAATATAGGGAAAAACACCACCAAGACGCAACAGGTCTGGCAAAAGCCCGCAAGAAGGCGATGCGCCACCCGGACTTGCATGGCAAGCTGGCGCGATGATAGAGGAAGCAGGACTTTGAGACACGAGATGAAAGGGGCGTGCCACTGATGGCCGACTATCCCACGAGCTTTGACCGGGACGACCTTCTGAAATGCGCGCGCGGAGAGCTTTTCGGGCCGGGCAATGCACAGCTTCCGGCGCCACCCATGCTGATGATGGACCGCATCACCGATGTGTCCGGCGACGGCGGGGCGCATGGCAAGGGGCACATTGTTGCCGAGTTCGACATTACACCGGATCTGTGGTTCTTTGACTGCCACTTTCCCGGCAATCCGATCATGCCCGGCTGCCTTGGCCTGGATGGCCTGTGGCAGCTGACCGGCTTCAACCTCGGCTGGCGTGGCTGGCAGGGGCGCGGCTATGCCCTGGGTGTCGGCGAAGTGAAGCTGACGGGCATGGTGCGCCCGGATCGCAAGAAGCTGACCTATTACGTCGATTTCACCAAGGCCATCCAGACGCGCCGCCTGACCATGGGTGTGGCGGACGGCCGGGTAGAGGCCGACGGCGAAGTGATCTATCAGGTCAAGGATATGAAAGTCGCGCTGTCAGAAGGCTGACGCGACAAGGGAAGGAGAGCTTCATGCGCCGAGTTGTCGTTACCGGATTGGGAATCGTCTCTTCGATCGGAAACAATGCAGAAGAAGTCACCGCCTCGCTGAAAGCGGGCCGCTCGGGTATCGAAGCATCACCCGAAATGGCGGAATACGGCTTTCGCAGCCAGGTGGCAGGCACGCTGAAGATCGATGTGGCCGAACATGTCGACAAACGCGCCCTGCGTTTCATGGGGCCGGGTGCGGCCTATGCCCATATCGCCCTGACCCAGGCAATTGCCGACGCCGGGCTCGAGGAAAGCGATATCATCAACCCGCGCACCGGCCTTGTCGCCGGGTCCGGCGGGCCGTCGACCAGCGCGATCTTTGCCGCGCACCAGACAGTGCTGAAATCCGGCGCGACGAAACGCATCGGCCCCTTTGCCGTGCCCAAGGCGATGGGGTCCACCATCTCGGCAAACCTTGCGACGGCGTTCAAGATCAAGGGGATCAACTATTCGATCACCTCGGCCTGCTCGACATCGCTGCACTGCATCGGCAATGCGGCCGAGCAGATCATGATGGGCAAGCAGGACGTGATGTTTGCCGGTGGTGGAGAGGAGCTCGACTGGACGCTGTCCTGCCTGTTCGACGCGATGGGTGCGATGAGCAGCAAGCACAACGCCACCCCCGAGGCCGCGAGCCGAGCCTTTGATGCCAGCCGCGACGGGTTCGTGATTTCCGGCGGCGGCGGCATGGTCGTGCTGGAGGAGCTGGAGCACGCCAAGGCGCGTGGCGCCACGATCTACGCCGAAGTGACGGGCTATGCGGCGACCTCGGACGGGCATGACATGGTTGCGCCATCGGGCGAAGGCGGCGAGCGGGCGATGCGCCTGGCGCTGGAAACCCTGCCCGAGGGGCGCAAGGTCGGCTATATCAACGCGCATGGTACGTCCACGCCTGTGGGCGACGTAGGCGAAGTGCAATCGGTGCGCCGGGTGTTCGGGCAAGGCGCGACGCCGCCGATCAGCTCGACCAAGTCGATGACCGGCCATGCGCAGGGCGCGGCCGGCGCGCTGGAGGCGATCTTCTGCCTGTTGATGCTGCGGGACAATTTCATCGCCCCCTCGATCAACGTCGAAACGCTCGACGAGGCACTGGACCCTGCCGAGATCGCGACAAAGCTGGTCGAACAGGCCAGCCTCGACACGGTCATGACGAACTCCTTTGGTTTTGGCGGCACGAACGGTTCGATGCTGCTGTCGCGGTATAACGGATAAGAACAGATGAGCGGATTGATGCAGGGAAAACGCGGTCTTGTGATGGGGGTCGCGAACGAGCGCTCGATCGCCTGGGGGATCGCCAAGGCAATGCACGGGGCGGGGGCCGAACTGGCCTTTACCTACCAGGGCGAGAACTTCGGCAAACGTGTCAAACCGCTCGCTGCCTCGATCGGGGTGGATCTGCTGGTGGATGCGGATGTCACGGACGATGCCTCGATGGATGCCGCGTTCGAGACGCTGACGTCCGCATGGGGCAGCCTGGACTTCGTTGTCCATGCCATCGCCTATTCCAACAAGGACGAGCTGGCGGGGCGGTTCATCAACACCAGCCGCGACAACTTCAAGAACTCGCTGGATATCTCGTGCTATTCGCTGATCGACGTCGCGCGCCGTGCAGCGCCCCTGATGACAGTCGGCGGCACCATCCTGACGCTGACATACCAGGGGTCCACCCGCGTCACCCCGTTCTACAACGTGATGGGCGTCGCCAAGGCGGCGCTTGAATCGGCGGTGCTGTACCTGGCAAACGACCTGGGCCCCCAGGGGATTCGCGTCAATGCCATCTCTCCCGGCCCGATGAAGACGCTTGCCGGCGCGGCGATCGGCGGAGCACGCAAGACCTTTCGCCAGACCGAGGCCAATGCACCGCTGCGGGCGAATGCCACGCTGGAAGCAGTCGGAGGCACTGCGGTCTACCTCGCCTCGGACGCCGGGGCCTGCACAAGCGGCGAGATCATCCGGGTCGATGGCGGCTATCACGTGCTGGGCATGCCGCAGGCCGAAAACATCTGAGGCAGATGCCGCCGCTTACCGCTGATGTGGCACCAGCCTCCGGCGGGGATATTTCGAACAGGGAAACATCCGGGGCTCGGTCCCAGTTTACCTTCCGTTAGCAAAGAAATGTAAGCTTTATATCGCGGTACAGGGAGGGATCCCGATGACCGCACAGGGAAACACCCCTTCGTTCGGCCGGGCCGCCGGAGGGGTGTTTTTTCATGTTTCCCTGTTCGAAATATCCCCGCCGGAGGCTCGGGCAGCCATGCTGACCGACAAAGGTCAAAGTTTGCGGAACGTCAGGTAGTGCGGCGTGCGGTCTTCACGCAGGGCTTTTTGCTCATAACGGGTCGAGATCCAGTCGGGCCAAGCCGCGCGCCAGTCAGTGGGACTTTCGGCGAGCCATTCAAAGCCTTGCGGCGGAACTTCCTCGAGGGTTTGGCGGACGTAGTCAGGTATATCGGTGGCCACGCGAAAAATGGCGCCTGGCTTGAGCACGCGGGCGAGTGGTGCGAGGTGCTCTTGTGTCACGAAGCGGCGGCGGTGGTGGCGTTTCTTTGGCCAGGGATCCGGGTAGAGCAGGAAAGCGCGCGAGATTGAGGCCTGTGGCAACACGTCGAAGAGGTTGCGCGCGTCGCCGGGGTAGACGGCCAGATTGCTGACCCCTGCATCGCGGATCTTGCCAAGAAGCATTGCGACGCCGTTGATATAGGGCTCTGCGCCGATCAGGCCGACATCGGGGTTGGCTGCCGCCTGGTGCACGAGGTGTTCACCGCCCCCGAACCCGATTTCGAGCCAGACGGGTTTGCCGCCGAAGCGTTGTTCGAGGTCGAGTGGCAGGCGATCCGGGTTCACGTCCCAGTCGACCGCTCCGGGCGAGAGGTCTGCCAGATCCTCGTCGAGGTAGACTTCCTGCGATTTCCGCAGGCCCTTGCCTTTGAAACGGCCATAAAAATTGCGCCATGGGGCACCGGAGGGATGTTGATCGTTCTTCATGGCTGCCTGTTAGCGCCGGACGCGAGATCGTTCAACTAAAACTGCTGGTCAGGATGCAACGAGGTGTTCTGTGCAAATTTGCACTGAATGTATTGAAAATAGAGGAATGGTGCAAATCATCTGCATCCCCCATCTTGCCGGCAAGGGCCCGATAACGGGCCGCATCAATTTAACTTAGGATATGTGCATATGACACCTCTCAATCAACTCCAGTACTACGCAGCGCCCCTGGGACGCGTGCTGTTGTCGGTGATGTTCATCAGCTCAGGTTTGCAGAAACTGTTCGGATATGCCGGGACGCAACAATACATGGAATACATGGGCGTGCCCGGCGCGTTGTTGCCGCTGGTCATCCTGACCGAAGTTGGTGGCGGTCTGGCCCTGCTGTTGGGTTGGAAAGCCCGTCTGGCAGCCTTTTTGCTGGCCGGTTTCGCGCTGCTGTCGGGGCTGTTGTTCCACCTGGTTCCATCGTTCGCCCTGGAGGGAATGGAGGCACAGACACAGATGATCGGCTTTTGGAAAAACGTCTCGATCGCGGGTGGCATGTTGATGGTCACGGCCTTCGGCGCGGGGCCGCTTTCGATAGATCGCAGCCCGGAGATACCCGCCAAGTAAGGGCGTTGGCGGATTGGCCCGACCATGAATGCCAACCCGACCATGAATGCAAAAAGGCCCCGCTGCTGCGGGGCCTTTTCCTTTGGCGGGGTCTTTGTCAGACGGCCTTTTTGAGGGCCTCGACCAAGTCGGTCTTTTCCCAGGAAAAACCGCCGTCGGCGTCAGGGGCGCGGCCGAAGTGGCCGTAGGCGGCCGTGCGCTGATAGATCGGCTTGTTCAGCTCCAGGTGGCGGCGGATGCCGCCGGGGGTCAGATCCATCACGCGGGCGACGGCGGCTTCGATCTGGGCCTCGTCGACCTCGCCGGTGCCGTAGGTATCGGCATAGATCGACAAGGGCTTCGAGATGCCGATCGCGTAGGAGAGCTGGATCGTGCACTTTTTTGCCATGCCCGCAGCGACCACGTTCTTGGCAAGGTAGCGTGCGGCATAGGCAGCCGAGCGGTCGACCTTGGTCGGATCCTTGCCCGAGAACGCACCGCCGCCGTGCGGTGCGGCACCGCCGTAGGTGTCGACGATGATCTTGCGACCGGTCAGGCCGGCATCGCCGTCGGGGCCGCCGATGACGAACTTGCCGGTCGGGTTGACCCACCATTCGGTCTCGTCCGTCAGCCAGCCATCGGGCAGGACGTCGCGGATGTAGGGTTCGACGATGGCGCGGATGTCGGCGCTGGTCTGGGAGTCGTCGGCGTGCTGTGTCGACAGGACGAGTTGCGTGACACCGACCGGCATGCCGTTTTCATAGCGCAGCGACAGCTGGCTCTTGGCATCGGGGCGCAGCGAAGGTTCGGTGCCGTCCTTGCGCACCTCGGCCAGACGCTTGAGTATGGCGTGGGCATAGTGGATCGGCGCCGGCATGAGCTGCGGGGTTTCATCCGTGGCGTAGCCGAACATGATGCCCTGGTCGCCAGCGCCCTCTTCCTTGTCGGTGGCGGCGTCGACGCCCTGGGCGATATGGGCGGATTGTTCGTGCAGCAGGTTGGTGATTTCCACGGTTTCGTGGTGGAATTTTTCCTGCTCGTACCCGATGTCCTTGATGCAGGCGCGGGCGATGGCGTCGATACTCTCCATGTAGCGGGCCAGCTTGTCCTGATCTGCCAGGCCGATTTCGCCGCCGATCACGACACGATTGGTGGTGGCAAAGGTTTCACAGGCGACGCGTGCCTCTGGCTCCTCGGCAATCAGGGCATCCAGCACCGCGTCCGAAATCCGGTCGCAGACCTTGTCCGGGTGGCCTTCCGAGACGCTCTCGGAAGTGAAAATATAGCTTTGTCTTGTCATTGGGAAGTGCTCCGATATGTCTTACCTGCCCCGTCAGGAAGCCGTTGGGGCGGCGTGTACAACTTGGTTACGACTGCGGGTCGGGATGGTCAATCGCTTTATGCCCGGGTGCTGAACGAGGCATGAACGCCAGAGCCGCCGACAGGGCGAGTGCCAGAAATGCCGCCAGCAGCGCCGGCAGGTCGCCGTGACGGGCGTAGGGTGTCGCGGGGGCAGCCGATGGCAGGGCCACGTCGAGATACCCCGCCTGGCCCAGCGGCAACGCGTCCAGAACTGTGCCATCAGCCGCGATCAGCGCCGAGATGCCGGTGTTGGCGACGCGGATCATCGGCAGCCCCTGTTCGACACTGCGCAGGCGGGCCTGCGCAAGGTGTTGATAGGGGCCGGAAAAGGTGCCGAACCAGGCATCGTTGGTGATTTGAAGCAGCAGATCGGGGCGGGCGGGCGCATTGCGGATATCGCGGGGAAACACCGCTTCGTAGCAGATCAGGGGCAGGGCGGTTCCGACGCCGGGGATCGTGATCAGATGCGGACCGGGGCCGGCGGAAAAGCCATGCCCGGTCTGGGCGGCAAAGGCCGTGATGCCGAGCTTTGCCAGCAGATCGCCAAAGGGAATATATTCCCCGAAGGGCACGAGGTGATGCTTGTCATACAGGTCGACCAGCGTCGCGTCCGGGCCGATCACGGCGAGAGAGTTGTAGTAGCGCCCATCCTGGCTGCGATTGATCCCGACGGCCAGGGGCGCGCCATTCGCATCGCGCGACAGCATCGCGGGCAGGCCGGGGTTCTGGTCGAGCAGGTAGGGAATGGCCGTTTCAGGCCAGACGATCAGGTCCGGCGTCGGTGCGGCGCTGCTGTAATCCAGCTGACGGCGAAAAAACATCGCGGACTTTTCAGAATCCCATTTTTCGCGTTGCGGGGCATTGGGTTGGACCAGTCGCACGATGGGGGCGCCGGGGCCTGCCGGGGGCGCCAGGGGGCGCGCGAGGGGCGACAGGAGCAGGAGTGCGGCGAGCAATGCGGCGCCTGTCAGGGCGGGCCGCCACTGGCGTCGCGACAGGGCCGCGCCGAAGGCGGCAGCGGGCAGCAGGAGTGCCAGGCTGAGGGCGTGGGGCCCGGCAAGCGCGGCGAGCGGCAGGATCGGGCTGGGGATGAGGTTCTGGCCGATCAGGGACCAGGGAAATCCGGTGAAGATCCAGCCGCGCAGGGCCTCGGACAGCGTCAGGGCAGCGGCGAAGGCCAGTGCCGGGGCCAGTGCACCCCTGGGGGCCACGCGCCGGGCCAGGTAAAGGGCGAGGGCCCAGAACAAGGCCAGCCCGCCGCTGAGCAGGATCAGTGCAAACGGCGCCATCCAGCCGTCATGGGCCGCGTCGACCATGAAGGGTTCGACGATCCACAACAGGGCCGCAGCGAAATAGCCGAAACCGAAGCGCCAACCGGCGAGGGCGGCGGCGCGTGGCGAAGGCGAACGCAGATGCGCCAGCGCAAGCAGCGAAAAGCCGGCCAGCGCAAGCAGCCAGAGCGAGACCGGAGCCTGCCCGCCCGCCGCCAAAATCCCGGCGGGCAGGGTCCACCAGGCAATCAGGCGTCGGGGCATTGCATTCAATTCCGGTCTTTCGCTCAGGTGGCCGCGGCGCTGGCGGAGAGGTCGGTGTTCAGTCGCACGCGCAACCGCTTGATCCGACGGGGATCGGCCTCGACCACCTCGAATTCATGGCCGGCGGGGTGTTCGACGACCTCGCCGCGGGCGGGCACACGACCCGACAGCATGACGACCAGTCCGCCGAGGGTGTCGATTTCCTCTTCGTCGACGCTGTCGTCGTCGGTGAGAGAGGTGCCGATCGCCTCTTCGAATTCATCCAGCGGCGCCTTGGCCAGGGCGAGGTAGCTGCCCGAGGCCTCACGTGTCCAGAGGGCGTCCTCCTCCACGTCGTGTTCATCCTCGATCTCACCGATGACCTGTTCGATCAGGTCCTCGATCGTGACGAGGCCGTCGACGCCACCGTATTCGTCGATCACAAGGGCCATGTGGCGACGATCCGATTGCATCTTTTGCAGCAGAACCCCGATCGGCATCGACGGCGGAACGAACAGCAGCGGGCGCAGCAACGCCTTGAGCGAAAACCGAGAGTTGGCGTCCCAGCCGTGGCGCAGGGCAAAGTCCTTGAGGTGCACCATGCCGACAGGCGTATCCAGCGTGCCCTGGTAGACGGGCAGGCGCGTCATGCCGCTGTCGCGAAAGACCTTGACCAGTTCGGCCTGGGTGATGGTCGAGGGAACCGAGACGATTTCGGCCTTGGGAATCGAGACGTCTTCGACCCGCATCCGGCGCAGGTTCAGCAACGAGTGGTGCGCGCGGCGATCCCCGTCGGTGCTGCGCATGGGCATGGGTTCGGGTTCGTCGCAATCTTCTTCCTCGGGTGTCCGAGACGAAAAAAGACGGCGCAGGAAACCGCCCTTGCCAAAGAGGGAGGCATCTTCTTCCTCGACCTCTGAAGGCATGGAAATCACGTAACCGTTTTGCGACCGGGTGTCGGCGGCAGGCGCGTCGGTCGCGGATACGACCGGATCGGTGGCTGCCCGCGCAGGGAAGCCGTCGCCTTCGAATTTGACCACGGAAGCCCCCAAGGGGGGCGCGGGGTCTGGATCCTGGGGCAGCGCGCGGCGCGCTGCGTTAGAAGACCCGTCTGTGCTGTCGCCCATTGTACCTTTCCAGTTGTCGCGGGCCTATTGCCCGCCATTTCGATTATATGGGTCACCGATACCCAGATTGCCAAGTATTTCGACTTCTTTCCGCTCCATCAGCTCCGCATCGCCGTCCCGGACGTGGTCATAGCCCAGAAGATGAAGGATTCCGTGCACGACGAGGTGCGTCACGTGGTCCGCGAAGGGCAGGCCTGATTCTTTCGCTTCGCGGGCACAGGTGTCGTAGGAGATGGCAATATCGCCCAGTTCACTGTCCATGGGATCGTCGCTGTCGGGCGCAAAGGGGGGCGCACCGTCCTCTTGCGCTGCCAGATCCTCGGCGGGCCAGGACAGGACGTTCGTGGGGGTGGGCTTGTCGCGAAATTCGGTGTTGAGGCGGGCAATCCGCGCATCGTCACAGCCCATGACGCAGATTTCATGCGCGCCGACGTCGATGCCGAGGTGCGTCAGGGTGGCGAGCGCGGCGCGTTCGGCCAACGAGGCAAGGCCGGCGGTGTGCCAGCGGTCATCCTCGATCACGGTATCTGTCAGTGCGCTCACGTTGCTCGCAGGGGCTGTCGGCCCCCGCACCCCCGGACTAAATCGGCAGGACGGGGCATCGGGCCGCGTCCTGCCAGGAGACGTTATGTGGTTTCGTCGGCCTCATAGGCTTCGATGATCTTGGCCACAAGGGGGTGGCGCACGACATCCTTGGAGGTGAAGTAGTTGAAGCTGATGTCGGGAATATGACTGAGCAGGCGTTCCGCGTCGCGCAGGCCGGAATTGACTCCGCGCGGCAGGTCGACCTGCGACCGGTCCCCGGTGATCGCCATGCGTGACCCCTGACCAAGCCGGGTCAGGAACATTTTCATCTGCATGGTGGTGGCGTTCTGCGCCTCGTCCAGCACCACGTAGGCGTTTGCAAGGGTGCGGCCCCGCATGAAGGCCAGCGGCGCGATCTCGATCCGCTTTTCCTCCATCAGCTTGGCGAGTTGCTTGCCGGGCAGGAAGTCGTTCAGGGCGTCGTAGAGCGGCTGCATGTAGGGATCGATCTTGTCCTTCATGTCGCCGGGCAGATAGCCGAGCTTTTCGCCCGCTTCGACAGCGGGGCGGGACAGGATGATCTTGTCGACGTGGCCTTCGATGAACATCGAAACGGCGACTGCCACGGCAAGGTAGGTCTTGCCCGTGCCGGCAGGGCCGATGCCAAAGGCGAGTTCATGGGCGAAGAGGTTCTGGACATAGGCTTTTTGTGCCTCGGTCCGGGGTTCGACCATTTTCTTGCGGGTCTTGATCTCGACCCGGCCACCTTTGAACATCTCAAGCTGGGCACCGGCGTCGCCGGGCGTGGTGGTGGCGGGGATGGCTGCGGAACTGTTCATGCGCAATTCGCGATCTATATCGCCGCTCTCGACCTCCCGACCGGCCTCGAGGCGGGAATAGAGCGCGCGCAGGACATCCACCGTTTCTTTCGCGGCTGGGGCGCTGCCAATGGCGATAAGGTGGTTGCCGCGACGCAGGATCTGGGTGCCGAGGTGTTTTTCAATCTGGGCCAGATTGCGATCAAATTCGCCGCAGAGTTCTATCAGAAGAAAGTTGTCGGGAAATTCGACAGCGACTTCGGCTAGGGTGACATCATCCGATTGCGGGGTCAGCAGGCTTGTGGCCAAGTAGCGCTCCTTCAATGGGCTTGGGTCGCAGAGAGGGCTCGCAGGGCGCGGCCCCTGACATATAAGGTGGCAGCGCGCGCGGCTTCCGGCAAGCCCCGAATGATCGCTTGGGCGACACTCTGCCCGCAAAGTATGAAAATACCGCAACGAAAGGACCGGGGCATCGATCGCTCCGGACGCGACGCGGGGCGCGGATGGCCTGGCGACGCGGCGGGGCTGGCCCGTTATGGCGGGTCGCAAAGGCAAAAGCCGGCGCACGGAGATGCGTCGGCCCTTGCAATGTCGGGAGGCTGGGGCGTGGCGCGCCGCACGGAGCGGGGCGTCAGCCGTTCTGACGGCTCAGGTAGGTCAGGGATTCTTCGTAGATCCGGGTCATTTCGGCACGCATGGCCGCCGGATCGTTGACCAGGGCGGGGTTGCGGCAGATGTCGTTGCCGATGGCCTCCGACGTTTCCTGATCATAGCCGAGCGCGCGCAGGCTGCGGATGAATTTCGGATTGGCATGGTCCCAGATCACCTCGGTCCAGGGGCCGCGAAAGCAGCTGACGATGACCGGGCGAGGTGCGGTTTCGGGGGTGGCCGGGGTCGACGCCAGGGCGGGAACGGACGGCAGCAGGCACAGCGCGAACGCCGCAGAGTTGAGCAAGGTTTTCATTTTTACGGTCCTGAAAGCGGAGCGGCGCCGGATTGTGCATCCTTCTGGAGGCCATGCCGGGATCGCCTGAAACATCATGTCAGGCAGGCTTGGTGCGCTGCCCCATGTCATGGACAGCACTTACGCCGGTGTATCGAATTTACAAAGTATTTTAGTCGAATAGGGTAAACGTAGGGGCGGCGCCGGTCCGGGACCATGGCCGGACCTGCTGATGGCTCTTACCTGGGGGCGCGGCAATCCGAGGGGCGCTTACAGCACGACCCCGGAGAGGGAGTTGGTGTTTGATCCGATGATGCGCACGCGGCGCAGGTCGCCGGGTTGCAGGGTATCGGAATCGACATGCACGGCATGCAGGTGGTCCGATTTTCCGACCATCTGCCCCGGCATCCGGCCCGCCTTTTCGAACAATACCCCAACCTCCTTGCCGATCATCGCATCCTGAACGGCGCGCTGCTGACGGGTGATCAGGGCCTGCAATTCGGCAAGCCGTTCAGAGGCGACGGCATCGTCGATCTGGCCGCGTTCCGCCGCGGGGGTGCCGGGCCGGGTGGAGTACTTGAAGCTGTAGGCCTGCCCATAGCCGACCTCTTCGATCAGGCGGACGGTATCACGGAAATCCGCGTCGGTTTCCTCGGGGAAGCCGACGATGAAGTCGCCTGAGAGCAGGATGTCGGGACGGGCCGTGCGAATGCGGTCGATCAGGCGCAGGTAGCTGTCGCGGGTATGGCTGCGGTTCATCCGTTTCAGAATGTGGTCGCTGCCCGATTGCACGGGCAGGTGCAGGTAGGGCATCAGCTTTTCGCAGCGGCCATGGGCGTCGATCAGATCGTCGCTCATGTCGTTGGGGTGCGAGGTGGTAAAGCGCAGACGCTCTAGGCCGTCGATCTCGGCCAGCTCCCAGATCAGGCGGGCCAGCGTCCAGTCCCGGCCATCCGTCCCGGCGCCGTGGTAGGCGTTGACGTTCTGACCCAGCATGGTGATTTCGCGCACGCCGCGCGCGACCAGGTCCCGCGCCTCGGTGAGGATGCGATCGACGGGGCGGGATACTTCGGCGCCACGTGTATAGGGCACGACGCAGAAGGCACAGAACTTGTCGCACCCTTCCTGAACGGTCAGGAAAGCGGTGGGACCACGTTTCGATTTCGGACGGGCCTTCAACAGCTCGAACTTGTCTTCTTCGGGGAAATCGGTGTCGAGCACCTTTTCGCCGCCACCCGCCCTGGCTTCCATCTCGGGCAGGCGGTGATAGCTTTGCGGGCCGACGACCAGATCGACCATCGGTTGACGGCGCATGATCTCGGCGCCTTCGGCCTGCGCGACACATCCGGCGATGCCGATCTTTAGATCGGGTTTGGCGGTCTTGAGGTCGCGCATCCGGCCAAGTTCCGAATAGATCTTTTCAGCCGCTTTTTCACGAATATGACACGTGTTGAGCAGGATCATGTCCGCCTCGGCCGCAGAGGAGACTTCCTCGTAGCCGTTGCCGCCGAGCGCTTCGGCCATACGCTCGCTGTCATAGACGTTCATCTGGCAACCGTAGGTCTTGATGAACAGCTTCTTGGTCTCGGCCATGATCGCTTGCCTTATCGGGAAAGGGACGTGTGGGAACAAGGCGGTGTCCTACACCAGATGCGGGGGTGCTTGCAATGCAGGGGAAAGCCGGGTTTCCTGACGGGGACGCAGCGACAGAACAGGGGCGGCCCGAGTGTACTTCGACAGTCTGAGCAGGTTCCTGCGCGCCGACCAGCCGCTGTTGGCCAAGGGGCCGATCGCGATGATCTTTGCCGAGGACGATGTCGCGCTGGATGCGACCCTGCGCCATCACCGGGACGCAGGGTTTGCCCAGGTGCTGTTGTTTGCACCCGACGTGTTCGAGCTGGCCGATGACCTGGCCCATACGGTGACGCGCATCCGCTATTCGATGGCGCGGGACGATGCGCTGAGCGAGGCCGTCAATGCGGTCAACGAGGCCGCGCCGACCGGCACGTGGTTGTATTACTGCTATAACGCCGAGTTCCTGTTTCACCCGTTCTGCGAAAGCCGCACGGTGGGTGAATTGCTGATGTTCCATACCGAAGAGCGCCGCACCTCGATGCTGTCGTATGTGATCGACATATATGCAGATGATCTGGAACGGTTCCCGGACGCGGTGTCGATGGACAACGCATATCTCGACAAGTCCGGTTATTACGCGCTGGCACGGCTGGATGCGCAGGGCGCGGCCAAGGACAGGCAACTGGATTTCTTTGGCGGATTGCGTTGGCGGTACGAGGAACACATTCCCCCCGGTCGCCGCAAGATCGACAGGATTTCGCTGTTCCGATCCCGGCGTGGCCTGCGGCTGCGTGAAGATCACACCTTTGACGATGAGGAATACAACACGTATTCCTGCCCATGGCATCACAATCTTACGGTGTGTATCTGTTCGTTTCGCACGGCCAAGGCGCTGAAGCGCAATCCAGGGTCACGGCGCGAAATTGCGTCTTTCGTGTGGCACAATTCTGAGAAATTCGAATGGAACTCCAGGCAGTTGCTGGATTTCGGGCTGATGGAACCTGGGCAGTGGTTCTGACGGCGGCGACGCGGCTGAGCATCCTGCGCGACCTGTTGAACGCCGGTGCAGCGGGGCGGCGCGATGGCCGCTGCTGGTGAGGGCGTGCGCCCGTGGTGTGACCCGCGGATGAACGGAGCGCGTGGTGCGGTGTTGCTGACCGGGCGAGGATTGCCTTGCACCACCTGAAAACGGCGGGTGGCGTTTTCTGCTGGGGGCTTGTGCAGGTGCATCAATCGCCTTAACCCCTGAAAGCATGATGGAAGCACGTAAATCTAACCCTGTGAGCGGGGTGCTGTGGATGCTGGCGGCGGGCATGATGTTTGTCGGTGTCAATGCGCTGGTCAAAAGCCTGGGAACGGCGCTGCCTTCGACGCAGGCGGCATTCCTTCGGTTCAGCCTGGGTTTGCTGATCCTGATCCCGCTGGTGCCGCGATTGCTGGCGATGCGGCTGGCGGCGCGCCAGTGGCGGCTGATCGCAGTGCGAGGTGCGGTGCATTCCGTGGGCGTGGCGCTGTGGTTTTACGCCATGGCCCGCATTCCGATCGCCGATGTGACGGCGATGAATTACCTGTCGCCCATCCTGATCACCATCGGGGCGGCATTGTTTCTGGGAGAGCGGCTGGCATCGCGCCGGATCATGGCTGTGATCTGCGGGCTGATCGGGGCCTTCATCATCCTGCGCCCGGGTTTGCGCGAAATCGGTCCCGGTCACCTGGCGATGCTGGGGACAGCCACCTGTTTCGCCGCGTCGTACATGATCAGCAAGCGTCTGTCGGACGATGTCGATGCGCTGGTCATTGTCGCGATGTTGTCGATCACCGTGTCGATCGGCCTGCTGCCGCTTGCATTGCCCGTCTGGGTGCCGCCAAGCCTGGGCCAGCTTGGACAGTTGTTTCTGGTCGCGGTGCTGGCAACCTTGGGGCATTATTTCATGACGCTGGCTTTCAAGGCCGCGCCCATGACGGTGACGCAGCCCGTGACGTTTCTGCAATTGGTCTGGGCGGTGTCGTTGGGGGCATTCGTATTCGATGAACCCGTCGACCCTTTCGTGGTGCTGGGTGGTGTGCTGATCCTGTCGTCGGTGACCTTTATCACGTGGCGCGAAGCGGTGCTGAAGCGTCGCCAGATCACACCGCCGTCCGTCGCCACCAAGGTCTGACGCACCTGCCCGCGCGCAGGCGGCGAATTCACACTTCTCTCTTTTAAAGACGACAGTACGGCCTTGCGATTTTTGCATGGCTCACCGGCTTGCCGATTCACCTCTGCGACTTTAGGTAGGGTGCTATTGATTAGCAGGCTATCTTGATTCCGATGACCCAGAGAGACTCTCGCGAAACCTTTTACCGCAACCTCGTCACGCTGACCCGGAAAGTGCGGACGCTGTTCGATGCGCGGACCAGTTCGCACGGGTTGACCTATGCGCGCGCCCGCTTGCTGCTGCACATGAACACCTGCGAGGCCCAGACACAGGCCGAGCTGGCCGAGGCGATGGATGTTGAGCGGCCCACGATGGCGCGGCTGATCGACGGGTTGGAAGAGGCAGGGTTGGTGCGCCGCGAGATCTCTTCCCAGGATCGGCGTCAGCGCCACGTTCACATGACTGCGCCAGCACGGGCACAGGCGCAGACCGTGACGGAACTGACCGAAGCGATCCGCCACGAACTGATTGAGGGCATCCCGGAAGAGGATCTGGAGGTCGCGGACCGCGTCATCCATCAGATGCTGGAAAACATCGTGAAGGCGGCGTCCGAATGACCGAGCGCACCCACACGACGGGAACAGAGCAGGCGGTGCCCCGCGCTGATACGGACCGCCAAGAACCGGTTTCCGGTGAAGAGGCCGAGGCGCCGTCGACCAGCCCCCAGCCCCCGTCGCCGCCACCGTTCGTGCCGATGTCGCGCCTGCGTGCGAGCGGCTATTTCGGAACCTCGGTTCTGCTGGCCTTGGCGCAGGGGTTCGGGCAGAGCGTCGTTTCGGCCAACGTGCAGCAGTTGCAGGGCGGTTTCGGCGCGACGCAGGCCGAGACGACCTGGCTGGTCGCGGCCTATCTGGCACCGAACGTCTCGCTGACGCTGGCGTTGATCAAGATCCGTGCCCAATACGGGCTGCGGAATTTTGCAGAGCTGTCGATTATCGGGTTTCTGTTGGCAGCGCTGCTGAACTACGCGGCCGATGGCCTGTGGTCGAACATGGCGGTCCGGTTTCTGTCGGGCATGGCGGCGGCGCCAATGACGTCGCTGGCGTTTCTGTACATGCTGGAGCCGCTGCCACCCGAGAAAAAGCTGAATATCGGCCTGTCGGCGGCGCTGACGGCGATCTTCATGGGCTCGTCGGTGACGCGGCTGGTGTCGCCGCACCTGTTGGAGGTCGGGCTGTGGCATGGTCTGACCGCGTTCGAGGCGGCAATGGCTGCGATCGGTTTCGGCCTGATCTACCTGTTTCCGCTGAACTCTCCTCCGCGCAGCAAGGTGATCGAGTCCGCCGACGTGATCTCATTCCTGTTGATCGCGGTCAGTTTCGGGGCTCTCGCCGTCAGCTTTACGCTGGGCCCTCTCTATTGGTGGTTCGAGCAACCCTGGCTGGGGGTGCTTCTGGCGGTCGGGGTCGCGGCCTTTGCCGTTGCGGCGTGTATCGAGCTGAACCGGACCTCACCGCTGATCGACATCCGCTGGCTGACCAGCCCGCCTGTCCTGCACTTCGCGGGCACATTGCTGCTGTTCCGTCTGGTGCTGAGTGAACAGAGTTCGGGGGCCGCCGGTCTGTTTCGCGCGCTTGGCCTGCTGAATGATCAAACACGGATGCTGTGGGTCGTCGTGCTCTGCGTGACCATACTGGGCGGAGTGATCTGCGCCTTTACGCTGAAACCCGAGCGGGTGCAGCAATTTCACATCGTTTCGCTGAGCCTGTTGATTGTCGGTTCGCTGATGGATGCCCGGGCCACGTCACAGATCGCGCCGTCGCAGATGTACCTGTCGCAGGGGCTGATCGCCATGGCCTCGGCGCTGTTCCTGCCGCCCGCTCTCTTGTCCGGCCTGTTGTCGGCGCTGGCGCGCGGGCCGCAATACCTGCTGAGCTTCATCGTCGTTTTCATCTCGACCCAGAAGATCGGCGGTGTCTTCGGCAGTGCCCTGTTTTCGACCTTTGTTCAGATCCGCCAGAAACTGCACCTGACCCGCCTGTACGAAGCGCTGCCGGCCACCGACCCCATGGTCGCGTCGCAAATGTCGGCCTATGGCGCCGCCTATTCATCGTCCATTTCCGACCCGGCGCAACTGGCCGGACAGGCGGCCACGGTGATGGGGCGCCAGGTGGCGACCCAGGCCTCGGTCCTGGCCTACAACGACGCCTTTCTGGGTGTTGCCGCGCTGTCCACGGCGGCGCTGGCCCTGTTGCTGGGGCATGTCGCCCTGGATGGCTGGCGCGCCCGGCGCAAGGCCGCGGCTGACGCTGCCGTTTCGGTGAACGACCCCGCCAATCCTTCTCCTCCCCAAGCTGCTTGATCGAGTTTCGCCATGATTTCCCGCTTTTCCCGCCATATCGCGACATTTCTAGCCTGTGCCATCGGTGTTCTGGGTGTTCTGGGCGTGTTGTACGCCTGGCGTCTGCCGCCCTTCGAAACGACGATGCGCGTCACCGACGACGCTTATGTCCGGGGGCAGGTCACGTTCATCGCACCGCAGTTGGCCGGAGAGGTGGCCGAGGTTGCCGTGCAGGATTATCAGCGTGTGAAGGCCGGAGATCTATTGGTCAGGATCGACGAGGACAGTTACCGCGAAAAGGTCGCGCAGGCACAGGCGGCGCTGGATGCAGCACGCGCGGCACTGACCAATTCGGACCAAGATCGCAAATCTGCCGAAGCCAGCGTAAATGCCGCCGAGGCGGGCGTCGTGTCTGCCAAGGCGAGCCTTAAACTGGCCCAGGCGAATCTGGACCGCTCCAACGCGCTGAAGCAGCGCGGGGTGCTGTCGAACCAGACAGCAGATGAATCCCAGCTGAGCTATGAACAGGCGCAGGCCGCCGTGCAACAGGCCACGGCCAACGCAGAGACGGCACGTCAGTCCCTGGCATCGGTCATCACGGGGCGAACGTCGCTGGAGGCAAATGTGCGCCAGGCCGAGGCCACCGTCAAACTGGCGCAGATATCGCTGGATAACACCCGGATCGTGGCGCCGGTCGACGGGCGGTTGGGCGAGGTTGCTGCCCACGTCGGCCAGTATGTCACCGCGGGCACCAAGCTGACGTCCCTGGTGCCGGACACGATCTGGGTGGTCGCCAATTTCAAGGAAACGCAGCTGTCCGGCATGAACATCGGGCAAAAGGTCAGTTTTACAGTCGACGCCCTGGGCGAAGCCGTGATGACAGGGCGGATCGCCAGCTTTTCACCCGCCACGGGTTCGGAGTTCAGCGTCATGGGCAGTTCCAACGCGACCGGTAATTTCATCAAGATCTCGCAGCGGCTGCCTGTGCGCATCAACATCGACCCCGATCAGGCGTTGGCGGCGCGTCTGGTGCCGGGCATGTCGGTTGTGGCCCGTGTCGATATCGGCCAGACCGAGCGTGAAGCAGCCGGGGATCAGTCGCATTCCGGGTTCGGTCTGGGCGCCGCCGATCAGCTGGCGGTGTTGGATGGGGGCGATGCCGGGTCAGCCGACCTCGTACGGTAGCGTCCCGCGGGCGTTCACGTTGATGCTGAGCTTGCGCTCCAGCGGTGGGACGGAGCGCTGGTGGCACTGTTCGCGTTCGCAAATCCGGCAGGAAATACCAATCGGCTCAAAGGCTTTTGGATTGGTCAGGTCCAACCCGTCGGCATAGATCAGGGCACCCGCGTGGGCCACCTCGCAGCCGAGAGCGATGGCAAACCGGCGTACCGGTGCGCCGAATGAACCGCCTGCCTTGCTGACGTCGCGGGCCAGCGAGACATACCGGACACCGTCGGGGGTTTGTGCAAGCTGGCGCAGGAATTGCCCCGGTGTTTCAAAGGCACGATGCACGTTCCAAAGCGGGCATGCGCCGCCAAATCGCGCGAATTGCAGGCGCGTCGCGGAATGGCGTTTGGTGATCGTGCCGGCCTGATCCACACGTACAAAGAAGAAGGGAATACCCTTGGCACCAGGTCGTTGCAGCGTCGACAGCCGATGCGCGACCTGTTCGATCGATGCACCGAAGTGCATGGCGAGGCGTTCGAGATCATGTCGGACCTCCTGTGACTTGGCCAGGAAGCGGGTGTACGGCATCATTGCTGCACCGGCAAAATAATTAGCCAGGCCGATCTTGGCTATGGACCGGGCCGTGTCGGACTGAAACCGCGCAAGATCCAGCGTTGCCTCGAGCAATTTGTCCTGCTCCAGCAGCGCGACTTGCAGCAAGAGCTGAAAGGTCTGGGTTTCCGGCGTGGCGCGGAGTGAAAGGGTCAGCCGTTTCGCTGCCGGGTCGTAGACGCGCAGGTGCTGGATGTCCGCAAATACGACGTCGATACCCAGGTTGCCCAGGACGGAAACCGCACGTACGCGCAGGTTGTTTTCGCTGCGCACCGGTGCGGCGAAGCGTTCGGCCGCGCGATCGACCGGATCAATGTAATTGTCGCAGTAGTGGAAGAAATCGCGCACCTCGTCCCACGGGGATGGCGTGCTGCGCGAATCCTCTCTCCCCAATGCCTCGTCAAGCGAGGCGAGGCGTTCGTGGGTTTGCCGATACGCCCGGTGCAGGTGCAGAAACGCCCGCGCAAGGCTGGGTGCATTCGATGCCGTCAGCCGCAGATCAGCCATCAGGGGCGCCGTGTCCGCCAGCACGGGGTCGGCCATCGCTTCTTTCATGTCGGAAACCAGGCGTTCGCTATCGCCAGTCGAAAGTTCGGTCACGTCCAGCCCGAACTCCTGTGCCAACGACAAGACGACCGAGGTCGAGACCGGCCGGTTGTTGTTTTCCATCTGGTTCAGGTAGGGCAGCGAAATGCCGAGCTTGGTGGCGAAATCCTTTTGTGTCAGCGCCAGACGTTGCCGCATTTCACGCAACTTGGCGCCAGCATAGAGTTTCTGTGCGGCCATTCCCCACCTGTCAGCGATTTGCAGTTTTGCCTGCGTCGAAGCTAACTTTGCAAATCGTGGTTAACAAGCGGTAACCCGGAGCGGCAAAACTGCCGCGATTTCACGTCATGATCCGGCGCTCACGGTGCATTACGGCCAGGATGGCGACGCCCCCGGCAATACCACAGAGCATCATGATCCAGATCAGTGGCGTGGCACCCGACGCCGGGCTGAGCAGCGCGCCGGCCAGGGCCGACAGAGCTGCGCCGCCGCCGATCATCATGGCCCCGCCGAGGCCCGAGGCGGTGCCTGCAAGGTGCGGGCGGACTGACAGCATCCCAGCATTGGCGCAAGGGATCGTCATGCCATTGCCAAGGCCCACAAAGATCATCGTACCGAAAAAGGCGTAATGGCTGCCGATCTCAAGCGTGGAAAGGATGAGCGAGACGATCATGCCTCCCGCGATCAGCATCGAGCCGATCAGGATCATCCGGTTCATGCCGACGCGGGCGGCATTCAGGCCGGTGAACCAGTTTCCGGCAAAGTACCCGATGCCGGCCGCAGCGTTGAACATGCCGAATTGCGCCGGGCTGAGGGCGAAAACTTCGGTCGCGACAAATGGGCCGCCACCGAGGTAGGCAAAAAAGGCCCCCGAGGAAAGCGCCGCCGCCATGCAGTAGCCCCAGAACCGGGGGGATTTGAACAGCTCGGGGTATTCGGCAAACTGACGCAGGATCGACAGGTCGCTGGGTGCAGCCGTTTCACCCAGGTCGACCCAGCTGATCGCGAAGATCATCGCCCCACCCGCGAACAGCAACCAGAAGGAGGCCTGCCAGCCGAAATATTGATCCAGAACGCCGCCAACGACTGGTGCAAACATCGGGACCATGGACATGCCCATGGTGACGTACCCCATCACCGCCGCCGAACGATCACCCTTGTACATGTCGCGAACGATGGCACGCGAAAGCGCCATGCCGCAGGCGACCGAGGATTGCAGGACGCGAAAGGCGATGAAGGTCGCAAAATTGTCCGCCATCAGGCAGCCGAGTGTTGCAACAAGAAAGACGGCCAGGCCGATCAGCAGGATGGGGCGACGCCCGTACTTGTCGGCCAGAGGGCCGATGAACAATTGCAAGAAACCGCTGGCAGCAAGATAGGAGGCGACCGAAAGCTGCACCAACTTGTAATCAGTGCCGAAATGATCTGCGATGTGCGGCAGCGACGGCAGGAACACGTTCATCGTCATGGCGGAAACCCCCGCGAGCATGATGAGCGTCGTGAGGTGTGGTGGCGTTCGCCGGGGTCGCTTGCCAATAGGTTGTGTCATAGGCTTCTGCTAAGCGCATGAAACGCGCATGTCCATGTGGGTTGCATGTAGTTTGCAGTTTTGCAATTTGCAGTTCAGGGTTTGTCAAGGGTTTGCAAATTTGCCCAATTTCTCTTTGTTTGCGCCCTTGTCTGCGCCTATGGTTCGGCAGCACGGTCGGCGCGAAGGCGTCGGCCAAGGTGATGGCCAAGATCGGGAGGCGAATATGAAGGACATTCTCCAGGAGCTGACGGCGCGGCGCGATACGGCGCGTCTCGGCGGGGGCGAAGCCCGCATCGCGGCCCAGCACTCGAAAGGCAAGCTGACCGCGCGCGAGAGGATCGACCTGCTGCTTGATGACGGCAGCTTTGAGGAATTTGACATGTTTGTCGCGCACCGCTGCACCGATTTCGGCATGGAAAAGCAACGGCCTTACGGGGATGGTGTCGTCACGGGCTGGGGAACGATCAACGGCCGCATGGTCTATGTCTTCAGTCAGGATTTTACAGTATTCGGTGGATCGCTTTCGGAGACCCACGCCCAGAAAATCTGCAAGATCATGGATATGGCGGTGCAGAATGGTGCACCGGTCATTGGGCTGAACGATTCCGGGGGCGCGCGGATCCAGGAAGGCGTCGCCTCGCTTGCCGGTTACGCGGACGTGTTCCAGCGCAACGTGATGGCAAGTGGTGTCGTACCGCAGATCAGCGTCATCATGGGCCCTTGTGCGGGTGGCGCGGTTTACAGCCCGGCGATGACCGACTTCATCTTCATGGTGAAAGACAGTTCCTACATGTTCGTGACCGGGCCGGATGTGGTCAAGACCGTCACGAACGAGGTTGTGACGGCAGAGGAGCTTGGCGGGGCCTCGACGCACACCCGTAAAAGCTCGGTTGCCGACGGCGCTTTTGAAAACGACGTCGAAGCGTTGGCCGAGGTCCGCCGCCTGGTGGACTTTCTGCCGCTGAACAACCGGGAAAAACCGCCGGTGCGCCCGTTCTTCGACGACGTGAACCGGATCGAAAACAGCCTGGATACCCTGATCCCGGAAAACGCCAATACGCCCTACGATATGAAGGAACTGATCCTGAAGGTCGCGGATGAGGCGGATTTTTACGAGATTCAGGAGGAATTTGCCAAGAATATCATCACGGGTTTTATCCGTCTCGAGGGGCAGACCGTGGGGGTCGTGGCAAACCAGCCGATGGTGCTGGCTGGATGCCTGGACATCGACAGTTCACGAAAAGCGGCGCGCTTTGTGCGGTTTTGCGATGCGTTTGAAATTCCGATCCTGACTTTTGTCGATGTTCCGGGCTTTCTGCCGGGCACCAGCCAGGAATTCGGCGGGGTCATCAAGCACGGTGCAAAGCTGTTGTTCGCCTACGGCGAGGCGACGGTACCGAAAGTGACCGTGATCACGCGCAAAGCCTATGGCGGTGCCTATGACGTGATGTCGTCAAAGCACCTGCGGGGCGATTTCAACTATGCCTGGCCGACAGCGGAGATCGCGGTGATGGGGGCGAAGGGCGCGACCGAGATCATTCATCGCGCAGACCTGGGGGATGCCGAAAAGATTGCGGCCCATGCTGCCGAATACGAGGCGCGGTTTGCCAATCCGTTTGTCGCCGCCGAGCGGGGGTTCATCGACGAGGTCATCCAGCCCAGGTCAACCCGCCGACGTGTCAGCCGAGCGTTCGCCAGTCTGCGCAACAAGAAATTGGCGAACCCCTGGAAAAAACACGACAACATCCCGCTTTGAGAGCAGGGGCCGGTACGCATCCAGTCAGTGAAAGGACGAAACGACAGATGCCGCGCAATGTTTGGCACAGGTTGAGGGAGGCGGAGGCCGTCACCGTGACACGGCGCCTGCCGGTGCAATTTGATCTCGAGGCCAGGACCGAGGTCGCCACCACCGGCCCGGTGTCGCTGACCCGTGTCGCCCATCAGGTCCGTCAGGACATGTGGCGGGGGTTGCAGGGGGTGCGGGGGTTCTCTCCTGCCGTGCGGGTCGAGTTGCGCACGGGCGGCGTGTGCATCATTGCGGGGGGCCGCATCGATGGCGCAGCGCCCACCGAGGCCACGCTGCACCGCTTGCAGCGTTTGCTGGAAAGTCGCGCGCATCAGGGCCGCTGGCTGCGCCATGCAGCCCTTGATCCGAGCGCCAGGGAGCGAGGCTGCGCATGCACCTGAGGATTTCCGCCTGTGCCCCGCAAATCCCGGTTTCCGCCCCTGTGAAGACGGTGTTACAGAATTTTTTTCGCGCGCCTGCGATGTTGCCGCCAAGGGCTCTTCATCTGGAGGCGTTTCTTTCGAAACCACAATATGTTGCGCGGCGGAAAGCGATGTCTGAAAAGCCTGCGGTTTTTCCATCACTTTCAGGCCGCTCCGCACGGAGTAAGTACAAAATGACGCGCCTCTGCGCTATCATCTCCTCGGGGGCCGCAAATGCGGTCCCTTCAAATGCCGCCGGCGACAAGGGATTCAAGAAGCCTGCCGGAGGCAACAGGCAAAACAGGAGACCCATATGTTCAAGAGTATCCCCTTCTTCCTCGCGGTTGGCGTTGTCACGACCATGTCCGCCTGCGCGAAACCTGAACCCGACTACGTCGTCGTGGCGCCGGAACCAATTTCGGTCGAGCCCGTCTACACCGGCAAGTACAAGTAAGCCGGCCTGCGCTGTCCAGCGCAGCTCACTACTGACGTCGGGCCTGCCCCTTGCCGCGGGCCCGGCTGATGCCTTCCTGACTGGGTTTCGCCAAGGAGGGGAGCAATCATGCTGAAGCATCGCGGGTTTCCCGGGCGTTTGCCGGGGACGGATTTCCAGTTTGTCGTGCGACGTGCCAATCCCAAAGGGGCGACACCCCTGATCAAGCGCGAACGTTACCGAGACCGACGCGCACCTGACCGGCGTGCCGACGAAGGCTTCATGGAAGCCTTGTGGCAGCAATTTGGCGATCAACCGTTCGAGCGGGGCAACCTGGATGCAGGGCGCTTGTCGTGGTTGTTCGGCCGAGAAGTTCTGCCCGCCGAAGATCCCTTCGATCCGGAAAGCTACGAAGCGCTGCTGGTCATCGACGAAGCGGCCGCGCGACTGTCCTTTCCCGGTGCGTTCGAAGAGGACGATTGGGCGTGATCTGGCTGATGCACACCGATCTTGCGCGAAACTCGGCTCAGACGGGCGGGCAAGCCATGAAAGGCTTTTCGCAGGCGTCTGATCATCGCAGCATCGATCTTGCTGCGCTGCCGGATCACTTCGCCGGGCGCGGTGTGTGTCAATACACGACCCCTTCCCCTGACGGGCGGCCACGCATCCCCAAAATGCGGCCGCCCGCTTTTTCGCGCGCGGTCCTTGGCGCGCGGCGCGGGCAGGCGCGACCAATCGTTGCGCAGGCGAAGGTGTTCGACCTTTTGAATGCTAGGATGGGTGGCTGCGCTGGTGTGTTGCTGCCCGCTCTGGGCGAATTCCCGCCGGCACGCCTGACCTACCTGTGCAATGGGGTGGAACCGCAAGGCCTGTCGTGCGTTTGCTTGTCCAGTAGCGATCAACACAAAGGAAGTATGTCATGCTCAGCAAAAAATGGATCTCGGTCGGCCTCGTTTGTGCCGCACTCGCCGCTTGCGGCCAAACCATGGGCGAACAAGCCTTGGTCGGTGGCGCAGTCGGTGTTGGCGGTGCAGCAGCCACGGGTGGCAGCATGGGGACCGGCGCACTGGTCGGTGCTGCAGCGAACGTGGCATATTGCCAGTCGAACCCGCGCTCCTGCAACTAATCGCCTAGCGCGCCTTCGCGCCGCCGTTCCCGGCGGGCGCGACAGTTATGACAATACCCCTCGCAGCGGTCTGGCCGCAGCGAGGGTTTTTTTGTGCCCGACGCCTGCCGCCAGCGGCAACAGGGCACCAATGGCATCCGGGAAGAGGGGCACGAATGTTCAATAAGATCCTGATCGCGAACCGGGGAGAGATCGCCTGCCGGGTCATCAAGACAGCGCGCAAGATGGGAATCGCGACTGTTGCGATCTATTCCGACGCGGATCGAAACGCGCTGCATGTCGAAATGGCGGACGAGGCCGTGCATATCGGACCGGCACCCGCCAACCAATCCTACATCGTCATCGACAAGGTCATGGAGGCGATCCGGTCATCCGGGGCCGAGGCCGTGCATCCGGGCTATGGCTTCCTGTCGGAAAATCCGAAATTCGCGCAGGCGCTCGAGGCGGCGGGCGTTGCCTTTATCGGACCGCCGGTCAAGGCGATCGAGGCGATGGGGGACAAGATCACCTCAAAGAAGATCGCGAAGGAGGCAGGTGTCAGTACCGTTCCGGGATATATGGGGTTGATCGCCGATGCCGATGAGGCCGTGAAGATTTCGGCAGAGGTCGGTTATCCGGTGATGATCAAGGCCAGCGCCGGCGGTGGCGGCAAGGGGATGCGGATCGCCTGGAACGATGACGAAGCCCGTCAGGGCTTTCAATCGTCCAAGAACGAGGCCGCGAATTCCTTTGGCGATGACAGGATCTTTATCGAGAAATTCGTCACGCAACCCCGCCATATCGAGATCCAGGTGCTGTGCGATGCGCATGGCAACGGCGTCTACCTGGGGGAGCGGGAGTGTTCGATCCAGCGTCGCAATCAGAAAGTTGTCGAAGAGGCGCCAAGCCCCTTCCTGGACGAGGCAACGCGCCGCGCCATGGGGGAACAGGCTGTTTCACTGGCAAAGGCCGTGGGATACGCCAGCGCGGGGACAGTGGAATTCATCGTGGATGGGGACAAGAATTTCTTTTTCCTTGAGATGAACACCCGCTTGCAGGTCGAACATCCGGTGACGGAACTGATCACGGGTGTGGATCTGGTGGAACAGATGATCCGGATTGCGAATGGCGAACCGCTCAGCATCACTCAGGACGACATTACGCTGACGGGCTGGGCCATCGAAAACCGTCTTTATGCCGAGGACCCCTATCGCGGTTTCCTGCCATCCATCGGCCGGTTGACCCGTTATCGACCGCCGTCGGAGGTCGCGGATGCCGCGCATGTCGTGCGCAACGACACCGGCGTCTTCGAGGGCGGCGAAATCAGCATGTACTATGACCCGATGATCGCCAAGTTGTGCACCTGGGCGCCGACGCGGGGCGAAGCAATCGAGGCGATGCGGGTTGCGCTGGACAGTTTCGAAGTCGAGGGTATCGGCCACAACCTGCCTTTCCTGGCGGCGGTCATGGATCATCCCAAGTTCGTAAGTGGCACGATGACGACCGCTTTCATCGCCGAAGAGTGGCCGGATGGTTTCGAAGGGGTGACGCTGCCCGGTGAAACCCTGCGCCGCATCGCGGCCAGCTGCGCCGCCATGCACCGGGTGGGCGAAATTCGCCGGGCGCGGATCTCGGGCCGGATGGACAACCACGAACGCAAGGTCGGTGACGATTGGGTGGTGTCGCTGCAAGGCGAAAAATTCGAGCTGACGGTGCAGGCCGATACCGCTGGTGCGACGATCCTTTTCGCAGATGGAACCAGTCACCGCGTCGAAGGAGCATGGACCCCGGGCGATACGCTGGCGCACATGAGGGTCGATGACGATCTGCTGGTGCTGAAGGTGGGCAAGATTTCGGGCGGATTCCGCATTCGCAGCCGGGGGGCCGACATCAAGGTGCATGTGCGCAATCCACGGCAGGCGGCGCTGGCGGCCCTGATGCCTGAAAAGGTTGCGCCCGATACATCCAAGCTGCTGCTTTGCCCGATGCCCGGTCTGGTCGTCAAACTGGATGTGGAAGAGGGGCAGGAGGTACACGAAGGCCAGGCACTATGCACTATCGAGGCGATGAAGATGGAAAACATCCTGCGCGCCGAAAAGAAGGGCGTGGTGAGCAAGATCAACGCCACCGCCGGTGACAGCCTGGCCGTTGACGAAGTGATCATGGAATTCGAATGACGCTGCTGGCCGCCCGATCGGCAGCCAGTGCAGGGACAGATTGCCCGGCCCATCGTGCCGGGACAGGAGGACACAGCCATGACATCGAAAACGAAGGATTGGGCCAAGCTTGCTGAAAAGGAACTTCGCGGTCGCCCGCTGGAGGATCTGACGTGGCAGACGCTGGAGGAAATTCCGGTCAAGCCCGTCTACACGGCAGAGGATACGGCCGATCTCCCTCATATGGGGGCGATGCCCGGCTTTGCGCCCTTCACGCGCGGCGTCAAGGCGACGATGTATGCGGGCCGTCCCTGGACGATCCGTCAGTATGCCGGTTTCTCAACTGCCGAGGACAGCAACGCCTTTTATCGCCGTAACCTGGCTGCGGGTCAGCAGGGGGTGTCGGTTGCTTTCGATCTGGCCACGCACCGAGGTTACGACAGTGACCACCCCAGGGTTGAGGGCGACGTTGGCAAGGCCGGTGTCGCGATTGATTCCGTCGAGGACATGAAGATCCTGTTCGATGGCATTCCGCTGGATCAGGTCAGCGTGTCCATGACGATGAATGGCGCGGTGATCCCGGTGCTGGCCAGTTTCATCGTCACGGGCGAGGAACAGGGGCACGACAAATCGCTGCTGTCGGGCACCATTCAGAATGACATTCTGAAAGAGTTCATGGTGCGCAACACCTATATCTACCCGCCAGAACCTTCGATGCGCATCATCTCGGACATCATCGAATACACCTCGAACGAGATGCCCAAGTTCAACTCCATCTCGATCTCCGGCTACCACATGCAGGAGGCGGGCGCGAACCTGGTGCAGGAGCTGGCCTATACGCTGGCGGACGGGCGCGAATATGTGAAGGCCGCGATAGAGGCCGGGATGGACGTTGATAAATTCGCCGGGCGGCTGTCGTTCTTCTTCGCCATCGGCATGAATTTCTTCATGGAAATTGCCAAGCTCCGCGCCGCCCGAACGCTCTGGCATCGCGTGATGACCGAATTCGGGGCACAGAACGACCGCTCCAAGATGCTGCGGACACACTGCCAGACCTCGGGCGTATCGTTGCAGGAACAGGACCCCTACAATAACGTCATCCGCACCGCCTACGAGGCCATGAGCGCGGTTCTGGGCGGCACCCAATCGCTCCATACCAACGCGCTGGATGAAGCGATTGCCCTGCCCACGGATTTCAGTGCCCGCATCGCCCGAAACACCCAGCTTGTGTTGCAGGAAGAAACGGGAGTCACCAACGTCGTCGACCCTCTTGCGGGATCGTACTATGTCGAAAGCCTGACCAACGAGCTGATCGAAAAGGCCTGGGCGCTGATGACCGAGGTCGAGGAGATGGGCGGCATGACCAAGGCCGTCGCCTCGGGGATGCCGAAACTGCGGATCGAGGAGAGCGCCGCCAAGCGGCAGGCCCTGATCGACCGCGGCGAGGATGTGATCGTCGGCGTCAACAAGTACCGCAAGGACAAGGAAGACCCGATCGACATTCTGGACGTGGACAACGTTGCCGTGCGTGAGAGCCAGATTGCCCGCCTGAAAAAGATCCGCGAATCGCGGGACGAGGCCGCTTGTCAGGCCGCACTGGAGGAATTGACGCGGCGCACCACCGCGGGGGGGAACCTGCTGGAGGCCGCGGTCGAGGCGGCGCGTGCGCGTGCAACCGTGGGAGAGATCAGCATGGCGATGGAAAAGGAATTCGGCCGCCACCGGGCAGAGGTCAAGACGCTCGCCGGGGTTTACGGCGCTGCCTACGAGGGCGATGAGGGCTTTGCCGCCATCCAGAAATCGGTGGAGGAGTTCGCCGAGGAAGAGGGCCGCCGCCCACGCATGCTGGTGGTGAAGATGGGACAGGACGGGCACGATCGCGGCGCCAAGGTGATTGCGACGGCCTTTGCCGACATCGGCTTTGATGTTGACGTCGGACCGCTCTTCCAGACCCCGGATGAGGCCGCGCAGGATGCCATCGACAACGATGTGCATGTTGTCGGAATCTCGTCTCAGGCGGCGGGCCACAAGACGCTTGCCCCTCTGCTGATCAAGGCGCTTGAGGCCCGGGACGCCGGGGATATCATCGTGATCTGCGGCGGCGTCATCCCACAGCAAGACTATGAGTTTCTGAGGGCCGCAGGGGTCAAGGCGATCTTTGGCCCGGGGACGAACATTCCCGCTGCCGCGCAGGATATTCTGAAGCTGATCCGCAGCAGCCGCAGCTGATCGGATAGGCCCGTACCCGTCGCGGAGCAGCCTTGCGGCGGGACGGTCTTGCCATTTTCGGTCGCGCGGGGAAGATTGCACGAAACACCCCGGCGGAGCCCGCAAATGAGCCTTACCATCCGCGCCATTGCCCCGCGCGACTATGCGCGTGTGCTGGAAATATGGCGCCCCATCTACCGAGAGACGACGGCCACTTTCGCGTCCGAAGAAAAGACGGACGTGACGCTGCCGATCTATGTCGAGACCCGCCGTGCGGCCGGACGCGAGACTTTTGTGGCCGAAACCGACGGTCATTTGCTCGGATTTGCCTCTTACGACCAGTTCCGTGGGGGCGATGGATACGTGCACGCAATGGAACATACGATCATTCTGGCGCCCGAGGCGCGCGGTCGCGGCGTGGGGCGGGCATTGATGCAGGCAGTCGAGGCACACGCCCTTGCGGGCGGCGCTCATGTGATGGTCGCGGGGGTTTCCGCCGAGAACACGGCCGGTGTCGCCTTTCACGCCGCACTCGGTTATGTCGAAACCGGTCGCATGCCGCAGGTCGGGCGCAAGTTCGGCCGCTGGCTGGATCTGGTGCTGATGCAGCGTATTCTTACACCCTGACCGGGAACGGACCAATGCAAATACCCATCTATGTCGTCAATCTGGATCGCCGGCAGGACCGGTTGGAGGCCCTTGGCGGCCAGCTGGATCAAATGGCCCTGACGTGGAACCGTGTGTCGGCTGTGGATGGCCATGCTGCGCCCGCAGGTCGGGTGCATCCACGCATTGCCGACAGCGATCACATCATTCCGATGGGGCGGGGAAGCCAGGCGCGGGCAACAACCCTGTTGAACCTCTGCGAAATGATCCTGTCGCAGCCGGGCAATCCCGATGATGGGGTCGTGATGCTGGAAGACGATGCCTACCTCGCCCAGGATTTCGCGGCGTTCTGTGCGGATGACAGCTGGATTCCCGACACCTTTGGCCTCGTCCAGCTGGAGAAGAGGGTCGAGGGGAAACCCAAGAAATTGCTGAGCGCGCCTGTTGCAAGTCTACCCGGCGCGAAGGTCGAGCGTCACCTGCGCCATCTGTATCTCAGAACCGGGGGGTCGGCGGCATTCTATATCCGCCGATGGGCCATGCAGAAGATCGTCGAAGCGGACTTCGAAATTCGGTTTCCCACCGATCACCTGCTGTTTTCGCCCAACGTGTCGCCCGTGTTCGGCAAGATGGGCGTCGGGATGATCACCCCCGGATTGGCCGTTCAGAACCTCGCGCTTGATTCGGACATGAGCCGGGACCGCGGCAAGCACCGTACCCTCAAGGCCGAGTTTCGCCGCGCCGTGACCGAGGTGAATTGCCTGCCGCGTCAGCTTGCGCTGCTTGCAAGCGGTCGCGCAAAGCTTTTGGATCCGGGATTTGCCGAATGACACCGCAGCGCAGCGACAGCCGCCGCCTGTCACGCTAATATATCCGCATGTCGATCTGGTCCCGCATATCAGAGGCGCTTCAGGCGCTGACAAATGGAGAGGCGCTTTCAGCCGTCTTCGACCGTCTGCGTACGCCGCCCGAACGCAGCGTGGCGTTTGCGATTGCCGTCATCGCCCTGGGTGCCAAGATGGCCAAGGCCGATGGCGAGGTGACCCGCAACGAGGTTACGGCATTTCGCGAGGTGTTTCATATCGCACCCAGCGAAGAGGCCGGCGCGGCGCGGGTCTTTAACCTGGCCCGGCAGGACGTCGCGGGATACGAGGAATACGCCGCTCGGATCGTTCGGATGTTCGGCCCTGACAGCAACGTCTTTTGCGACCTGATGGAGGGGCTTTTCCACATCGCCGTGGCCGATGGCACCTATCATGACGCCGAAGATGCTTTCCTTGTCCGGGTTGGTGAAATCTTCGGGCTGAGCACGGCGCAGTTTCGCCGGTTGCGTGCGCGTTTCGTGCCCGAGGCCGAGCGGGATCCATTTGCCGTTCTGGGGCTGGAACCGGGCACCAGTTTCGAAGAGGCGCGCGCTGCGTGGCGGCAGGCAGTGCGGGACAGTCATCCTGACCGGATGATGGCGCGCGGCGTACCCGAGGAGGCGGTGCTGATGGCGGAAAAACGCATGGTCGACATCAATAGAGCGTGGGAAGAGATCCGGCGCATTCACGCCTGAAAGGCAGATGATACATGCGTTTGGCCACCTATAACGTCGAATGGTTTGATTCCCTGTTCGACGATGCAGGCCTGTTGCAACGCGATGCCCTGTGGTCGCGCCGCCGTGACGTGACGCGGACGGCGCAGATCGATGCCTTGGGCAAGGTGTATCGCACGCTGGACGCGGACGCGGTGATGGTGATCGAAGCGCCGGACAACAGCGTGAAACGGTCCAGCGTCCGGGCGCTGGAGGGATTCGCACAGGCCTTTGGATTGCGGGCGCGCCGCGCGGTCATCGGGTTTTCCAATGACACCCAGCAGGAAATTGCCCTCATGTACGATCCGGATGTTCTGGACGTACAGCACGACCCCTTGGGGTCGCAGGCGCAGGACACGGCGCCGCGTTTTGATGGTACCTTCCATATCGACCTGGATATCGATGCCCGAATGGACCACGTCCGTTTCTCAAAACCGCCGCTGGAGCTTGCCGTGCGCACGGCCGCGGGAAAGGCGCTGCGTCTGATCGGGGCACATCTGAAATCCAAGGCCCCGCATGGCGCAACCACCCCGAACGATGTGATGCGCCTGTCGATCGCGAACCGTCGCAAGCAGTTGGCGCAGGCAATATGGCTGCGGCGCCGTATCGAAGGGCACCTGGCGGCCGATGAAAGCGTGATCCTGATGGGGGATCTGAATGATGGACCGGGGCTGGATGAATATGAAGATCTGTTCGGCCGTTCGTCTGTCGAGATCCTGATGGGTGCGCCACCCGAGGCCTGCCTTTACGATCCACATGTCGGGCAGGCCCTGAGCCGCCGTTTCAACGCGCCGCCGACGTCCGCACGGTTTCACATCGCCCAGGAAGGCCGGTATCTTCAGGCCCTGCTGGATTACATCATGGTGTCGCCGGACCTTGCGGCACGCTCGCCCAGCTGGCGCATCTGGCATCCGTTCGATGATCCGCAGTGCTGGCAAGACCCTGAATTGCAGGCTGCGCTGCTGAATGCATCGGATCACTTCCCGGTGACGATGGATATCGCGCTCTAGCGCGACTTTGCGATCTGACTGGACCGTCCTATATCAAGTGACATGAAACGTGCACTGATTGCCCTTGCGTTGACCATTTCCGTTGCCGGCTTGCCGCCGCGCACAGCCATTGCGCAGCAGGATACCGCGCCGCCCGCGTCAAAGATGCAGGAGGGCCTGAGGCAGTTCCTGGACGGGTTGTCGGATGGCGTGGGGGAGCTTGCAGACGGGGCGGGCCCCGCATTGCAGAATTTCCTGCAACAAATGGGCCCTGCCTTCGAAGACATCCTGGGAGAGATCAAGGATTTTTCCAAGTACGAGGCGCCGCAGGTACTGCCGAACGGCGACATCCTGATCCGCCGCAAGCAGGACGCACCTGAATACATGCCACCCGTTCCCGGTGAAAACCCTGACGGATCCGTCGACCTGTAACGTTCAGACGCGGGTCATTCCGATCTTGAGTGCCGTTTCGGCGTTCAATGAATTGGCCAGCGATTTGAACCTGGCCTCTGCGACCTCACCGAACAAGGGCCAGGCCTGCTCGGCCAGATGCAGCTCAAGGATCTTTTTCTTTGGGTACCAGTTCAGCTTGCCAATTTCCGCGTCGCGTTCGGGCCAGAGCATTGCCCCGAAGCGCATGGCCTTGCCCAGGATTTCTGCCTGAATCAGGTCTTCGGGCGGCAGCAGACTGTAGAGGTTCTCGAAAGGCGTGCCCTCGCGCTTGTTTCGATAGCGATGCAGCAGCGCCAGCCCCAGAAAGACGCGTTCCGAATGATTCAGACCGCCCAGGTTGGCACGGGTGGAATTGTCGAAGCAGACTTCGGCCCGGTAATCGGGATGCGCCCGCCACGTCACGTCGTGCAGCAGGCAGGCGGCCTTGACCAGACGCTTGCGCTCAGGTCGTGCGGACCTGAACAGCGGCAAGATAAAGTCGTAGAGGGTGCGGCCAAAGCCCGGAAGTCGCGCATCCTTCTGTTCGGCAAAGCGGCAGGATTCGATCAGCGGATCGCGGTCGCGCAGGGTCTGGGGCATCTGTTCGTACAGCAGGCCTTCGCGAATGCCGTAGGACGAAATTGCGATGTCATGCGGCTTGAACCGCCGCACGACCTCCAGCAGCACTTCGGAAGCCATGGGCACCAGGGACATCCGCGACGATGACAGGTTGCAGCGGCTGCGCAGTGCATTCGCGTCTTCGTCAGCGATGAACTGGGCAGTGGCACGTACGGCCTTGGCGCTCATCCGGTATTCGTGCAGCACGTGAAGTGGGTATCCGCGCCGTTCCATGTCTATCCGCGCGATCGCCCGCCATGACCCGCCAACCAGGAACAACCGGTTGCGGTCCATGCCGATCTGTTCGTGCAGTTTCTCGACCTCGGCGCGGATATAGGCGCGCCGCCCCTTCTTGCCGCCCTTGAGGTCTGCCAGTTTCAGCGGGCCGAGCGGCGAGGTCTCGCGCTCGCCCACTTTGCCGTCCGCGATGCGTGCCAGTTCCATCGACGAGCCGCCAATGTCACAGATCAGGCCGTAGGAGCCAGGCCAGCCCAGCAGCACACCCTGTGCCGACAGGCGGGCCTCTTCCTTGCCGTCGATGACATAAAGCTTCAGCCCGGTCTGGCGTTCGACCTGTTCGGCAAAGTCGCCGCCGTCCTCGGCCTCTCGCACCGCGGCGGTGGCGACAGCGGACAGGGGCGTTGCGCCCATGCCATGCGCCAGCAGTTGAAACCGGTGAATGGCAGCCAGTGCGCGCTTGCGCCCCTCGGGGTTCAGGCGACCGGTTTCCGACAGGCCCGCCCCAAGTCCGCACATGATCTTTTCATTGTAGAAATAGGCCGGGCTACGCGCCGCGCCATCGAACACCACCATGCGGACAGAGTTCGACCCGACATCGACGACGCCGACACGCGACAGCGCCCGTGCCTGGGGATCATCGAAGAGAGGACGGCCAAAAGGCCCCCAATCCGCGGAATTTTGCAGGTTGTCCCCATCCATGACCGGCGACCCTTGGCTAGTTATTCGGTTTATGTGCATCCCGAAGGCTTCGGGTCAACCTGCTTGCGGGTCATGAGTCAATCTCGGCACGTCTGATGCACCGGCGCTTCCGCGCCCCGACAGCGAGGGATTTTCCATGAAGAACCTGTGGCAGTTGAAGGGAACGGTGCCCTCGGCCACCTCTGCACGCAGGAAACGGCCATCGGGCTGCATCACCCAGCTTTGTGCCTGGTCATGCAGGTTGGCGGCCATGATCTGACGCACGATCTGATCCTTGACGGTCTGCGTCTTGCATTCGACCAGCGTTTCGACCCGACGTCCCAGGTTCCGCCCCATCCAGTCGGCCGAGGAAAAGAACACCCGTGCCCCGTTCGAGGGCAGCCCATAGCCATTGCCGAAGCAGACGATGCGGGAATGTTCCAGAAACCGCCCGACGATGCTCTTGACGCGGATATTCGGCGACAGCCCCTTGATACCGGGCCGCAGGCCGCAGATGCCACGCACCACGAGGTCAATCTTTACCCCGTCCTGACCGGCTTCGTAGAGCGCATCGATGATATCGGGCTCGATGATCGAATTCATCTTGGCCCAGATCTGTGCAGGACGTCCGGCGCGGGCAAACTCGGCCTCGGCGCCGATCATGCGGATCAGATCCTTTTTCATCGCCAGAGGCGAGATCGACAGGTTCTCAAGCCGCTCTGGCTGGGCGTAGCCGGACAGGTAGTTGAACACGCGTGTTGCATCGCGCCCCAGTTCGGCATCACAGGTGAAAAAGCTGAGGTCGGTATAGATGCGCGCCGTGATCGGGTGGTAATTGCCTGTGCCGAAGTGGCTGTATGTTACCAGGTTATCGCCTTCGCGCCGCACGACCGAGCTGATCTTTGCATGGGTCTTCCAATCGACGAAGCCATAGACGACATGCGCCCCGGCACGTTCAAGCCGCCGGGATTGCTGGATATTCGCCGCCTCGTCGAAACGGGCCTTGAGTTCGACAAGGGCCGTGACGGATTTACCCTCTTCCGCCGCTTCGCAGAGCGCCTCGACGATGGGAGAGTTCTTGGAGGTCCGGTAAAGCGTCTGCTTGATCGCAACGACGTCCGGATCGCGCGCCGCCTGCTGCAGGAACCGCACGACCATGTCGAATGTCTCGTAAGGGTGGTGGAGCAGCATGTCCTTCTGGCGGATGGCCGCGAACATGTCGCCTTCGTGGTCCTGCACACGTTCGGGGACGCGCGGGGCGAACCGCGGCCAGAGCAGGTCGGGGCGGCTGTCGAGCACCAGTTCGGACAGGGCCGAGATACCGATGAGACCGTCGACCTCGATCACCTCGTCCCCCTCGACCCGCAGTTCGCGCATGATCACCGACTTCAGCTGGGCGGGGGCACCCGAGGATATCTTGAGACGCACGACTTCGCCCCGTCGGCGGCGTTTGAGGGCTGTCTCAAACTCTCGGACCAGGTCCTCGGCCTCCTCCTCGACTTCCAGATCACTGTCGCGCAGCACCCGAAAGGTGCAGAACCCCGTGGCCCGGTAACCGGGAAAAAGGCGCTCAAGATGCACCATCAACAGTTCTTCCAACGGCAGAAAGCGGCTTTGTCCATTGACTGAGGGCACGGCCACGAAACGGTCGATCTGGTGCGGGATCGGCAACAACGCCTGAAGCGGGCGGCGGTCCCGCTTGCGTTCCAGTTGCAAGGCCAGCGAAAAACCGAGGTTCGGGATGAAGGGAAAGGGATGCGCCGGGTCTATGGCCAGCGGTGACAGGACGGGAAACACCTTGTGCAGAAAGACATCGCCCAAATAGTCCAGGTCGTCTTCGCCCAGATCGTCGCGCGACAGGATGGCGATGCCGGAGTCCAGCATCAGGCGGCGCAGGTCACCAAGCACGACCTGCTGGTGAGCCATCAGGTTGCGCGCATCTTCGTTGATACGCACCAGCTGCTCGGCCGGGCTGAGGCCGTCAGCGGCTGGCTTCGTTTTGCCCGCCTTGGCCAGTTCCCGCAGGCCCGCCACCCGCACGGTATAGAATTCGTCAAGGTTCGTGGCGCTGATGGACAGGAAGCGCAACCGTTCCAGCAAGGGCACGGCGGTGTTTTCAGCCTCTTCCAGCACCCGCCAGTTGAAGCCGAGCCAGCTGAGTTCACGGTTGAAGAAACGGGAGGGCCCGGCAGGATCTATGTCCGGCAGGTCGACCGGCGACGGCACGGGGGAGTTCAGGAAATCTGCGTCAATCATATCGCCTGCTTGCCGGAAGTTCGTAACAGTTTTACGGGGTTATCGTGATCTGGCCCTGGAAATTGCCACCCTGGCGTTACCTTATCGCCGCGAAGCTTCTTGTTCCAGCCATTCAAGGACCCTTGCCGCCATGGAGCGCGTTACGGGACGTTTTTCCGCGAGCGACTGCGCGTCCAGTGCCGCGGCAATGCGCCGGGCGGCACTGAAAGACCGTTCGATGCGGGGCAGAAGAAACGGGATGACATCGGGGTTCGGCATGATCTGATGATCGGTGAAGAACTTGATCAGCAGCCCGCCCAGCAACGCATCGTCCGGCGCGTCGATCATGACGGTGGGGCAGGCCTGCATCCGGCTGGCAAGATCCGGGATGGTCAGGGGCCAGCGAGAAGGCGCGTTGCGGGCGGTCACCAGCAACGTGTTGCCCTCGGCCAGGGTCAGGTTGTGCAGGTGAAACAGCGCCTCTTCGGCGGCGCGGTCGCCGGCTATGGCTGGCACATCCTCGACCGCGACAGGTCCGTGCGATAGCGCCGGAATGTCGGCGTGCGCAAGATCGACGGCGGACAGGATGCTGGCGCCGCTGGTGGCGGCCCAGATGCGGGTCAGGTGAGTCTTGCCCGCGCCACCGGGACCGACGAGCGCGAGTTTGCGCGCGCTCCAGCCCTGCGGCCAGCTTTCCAGCATCGCAAAGGCAACCTCGTTTCCGGGGCCGACGATGAAGTCGTCCCGGCCCATGGCGGCCTCGGCGGGCTGTAGGGGCAGGCTTTTCTGACGGTCTTTCATGGTCTTATTCCGGGTCGCGGACCGACGTCGGCGGCGTCAGGGTGGTACCCTTGTAAAGGCTGCTCTGGCGATAGCGGGCGACCATGAACCGCGCCACGACGCCAATAGCGGCCGCCAGCGGGACGGCGGCCAGCATCCCGACGAACCCGAAGAGCGAGCCAAAGGCCGACAGCGCGAAAATCAGCCAGACGGGATGCAGGCCTACGGAGCCGCCTACCAGCTTTGGCGTCAGAAAGTTTCCCTCGACCATCTGACCGATCACGAAGATCCCCGCGACCAACCCGATGGGCAGCCAGTCGCCCCAGAACTGAAACAGGGCCAGGCCGATGGCGAGCGAGCCGCCGACCACCGCGCCGACATATGGAATGAAGGTGATCAGCCCGGCGACGGCCCCGACGACCAGCCCGAATTGCAGGCCCACCAGCATCAGCGCAATGGCGTAATAGGTGCCCAGGATCAGACAGACCGAGCCCATGCCCCGGATGAACCCGGCCAGAGTCCGGTCGATCTCGCGGGCGAGGTGACGAATGGTGGGGGCGTGATCGCGGGGCAGCAGGCTGTCGATTTCCGCCACCATATTGTCCCAGTCGTAGAGCAGGTAGAACGCCACGACGGGCACGATGACGAAAAGAACGACCATGTTCAGCAGGGTGCCGACCGAGGCAAGGGCGGTGTTGAGGAACTCACCGCCCTTGGACTGGATGGTTTCGCCAACAGCGATCAGCGATTTTCGCATCGTCGAATCCTGGTCCTGCATTTGCGGGAAATGCTGGGTCAGAAAGGATTGCAGATCCTGGAACAACTTGGGCGCTGTATCGAAAAGCTGGATGGTCTGGTTGACCAGCGTCGGCACGACCAGAAGCGCCAGAAGCACGAAAATAAAGACAGCGCAAAGGGTTATGATGGCTGTTGCCAGCCCGCGCGACGCCCCGAGACGTTCAATGCGATCCGCGACGGGATCGAGGAAATAGGCAACGGCACCGCCCAGCAGGAAGGGCATGATGACGCCCCCCAGCCACCAGAGCGCGATGAAGAACACCACGGCTGCGATGATCCAGTATTTCAGCTGCTGGCGAACAGGCAGGGCCACGGGGCAGTCTCCTTCGTATCTGTCCCTATCTCACCTTGTGGCGTTGGGAATTCAAGCACCAACAGGGCCGGAGACACGCGTGATTGCGGCGTACCGCGCGTGGAATTGCCATTGCCGGTGCGCGCGCCTTTCAATAAACCAAGGCCTGATGAGACCCTGAAAGGCCCGTGTACATGCGTCTGTCCCGCTATTTCCTGCCCGTTCTCAAGGAGACCCCCTCCGAGGCGCAGATCGTCAGCCATCGGCTGATGCTGCGTGCGGGGATGATCAAACAGGCCAGCGCCGGGATCTATTCCTGGTTGCCGCTGGGGTACAAGGTGTTGAAGAACATCGAGAGAATCGTGCACGAGGAACAGGTGCGCGCGGGCCATATCCCGATGCTGATGCCGACCCTGCAATCCGCGGATTTGTGGAAGGAATCAGGGCGTTACGATGCCTATGGACCCGAGATGCTGCGCATTCGCGACCGCCAGGATCGGGACATGCTGTACGGGCCGACGAACGAGGAGATGATCACCGATATCTTCCGCTCCAACGTCAGCTCGTACAAGGATCTGCCGCTGACGCTGTACCATATCCAGTGGAAATTCCGTGACGAGATCCGCCCGCGCTTTGGCGTGATGCGGGGCCGCGAGTTCCTGATGAAGGACGGCTACAACTTTGACCTGACCAAGGAAGATGCGCTGCACGCCTACAATCGCCACCTTGTGAGCTATCTGCGCACCTACGAGCGGATGGGATTGCAGGCGATTCCGATGCGGGCGGATTCGGGGCCGATCGGCGGCGATGATACCCATGAATTCCTGGTGCTGGCCGAGACGGGGGAGTCGGAGGTGTTCTATGATGCTGAGATCACCGATCTGAAATTCGGCAAGCGCGAGATCGATTACGATTCGGTCGAAGCCTGCCAGGCTGTGCTGGAAGAGTTCACCAGCCGTTATGCCCGCACCGACGAAACCCATGACGAGGCGCTGTTCAACGAGGTCCCCGAAGAGCGTCGCCGGGTTGCGCGCGGTATCGAGGTTGGCCAGATTTTCTATTTCGGAACAAAGTATTCCGATGCAATGGGCGCGACCGTGCAGGGCCCGGATGGCAAGCCTGTTGCCGTGCATATGGGCAGCCATGGCATTGGTGTGAGCCGCCTGCTGGGCGCAATCATCGAGGCGAGCCACGACGACAAGGGCATTATCTGGCCCGAGGGCGTGACGCCGTTTCATGTTGGCATCGTCAACCTGAAGAGCGGCGACGGCGAGGCGGATGCGGCCTGCGAGGCGCTGTATGCGCAGTTCGTGAAACTGGGGCTGGAGCCGTTGTATGATGACCGCAACGAGCGCGCGGGGGGCAAGTTCGCCACGATGGATCTGATCGGGTTGCCCTGGCGGATCACCGTGGGTCCGCGCGGCCTGAAGAACGGTGTGGTCGAGCTGACCAGCCGGCGGACGGGCGAGAGCGAGGAACTGACGCCGGAACAGGCTGTTGCGAAGGTGGCGGGGATTTACGCCAACCTGTGAGCGGTGGGCCGGTCGCACCTGCGGGTGCCTCCGGCGGGGGTATTTCCGGCCAGATGAGCGAGCCCGTCGGCAAATTGCGGTCTTTTGCGCCTAAGTGATTGAAATGGCCGGATTGCGACGTCGGTATCCTGACGGTATCTTGGCTGTATGTGAACGGTGCGGAATTCGATGTTCCGGTGTCGGCGGTGCAGTGGGTTCGGCTGCGCGATGGCCCGGGAGACCCCAGGAGGCAGGGTATGTTCTTGCGCATGATTGTGCTGGCAGGTGGCATTGCCGGGGCGGCCGGGCTGTCGCAATTTCCGGAGTTTACCCAGCAGTACCGACAGCGCCTTGCCGGGGCGGTGGATGAGCTGAGCGTGGTGACGGCCGATTTCGATGCCTCTGCGGCGGCCGAAGGGTTGAGCCGGGAGGCCGCGCTGGAGAGCATGGGCTCCGATGGCTTTATCGGGCGGCGGCATCAGGACATGGCACGGGCCTTTGCGCGGTTGGAGGTCCTGCGGGCCGACCTGGCGCTGCTGAGCGGCGCGGGGGCGTTCGAGCGGGTCTATTATGCCCGGCACATGACTGACCGGGAGGTTGCGCGCCGCGCGTTGGAGGATTTCGAGCCGGCGCTGCCCGTCACCTTTGAGGGGGTGACCTTTGCCGGGGCGGGATTCGTGCTGGGGGCTGTCTTGCTGTCGCTGCTGCTTGGGCTGCTGCGCATGCTGATCTGGCCGTTTCGTCGCAGCGGCACGAAGCGGCGCGGGCGCGGTGCAGGCAGGGGTGGCAGTGACAGGGGGGGTATTGGTCGTGGGGCGCGCCAGACGCGGGGCGGTCCCGTGGTCGAGACCTATCCCAAGGTGGGCGGGCGATCGGAGCCGCCATTGCGCCGTTCGGCGCCTAAGGTGCGCCGGGGGGGCGAGGAGCCGCCGCTGAAGCGGCCCCGGTAACGACCCTGTGCTGATCCTGTCTGGGTTGCGCGCCCGGGTTTCTGCGTCGTGCCTCAGTAGCCGCGGGTCCGGTCGACGCGGAACAGCAGGTCCTCTCCCGCTTCGCCGCGACGGATGTTTTCGGCAATGACCTCGGCTGCGGTACTGGCGCGGGTTTCAGAGGCGATATGCGGGCAGACCGTGACCTGCGGATGGGCCCAGAAGGGATGTTCGGGGGGCAGCGGTTCCTGGCGGAAGACATCCAGCGTGGCGCGGGCGATCTGGCCGCTGTCCAGTGCCGCGATCAGGGCCGCGTCGACGATCAGCGGGCCGCGACCGGGGTTCAGGATACAGGCACCCTTTGGCAGCTGTGCGAGGCGGGTGGAGTCGAGCAGGTCTGTCGTTTCGGCTGTGAGCGGCAGCAGCAGGATGAGGATTTGCGCGGTGGAGAGGGCCTGTTCCAGCCCGTCGGGGCCGGAGAGGCAGGTGAGGCCGTCGATCTGTTTCTGCGTGCGGCTCCACCCGGTGACGGGAAAGCCGAGCTGGGAGAGGGTCACTGCGCAGGCCCGGCCGAGTTCGCCCAGGCCGAGGACGGTGACGGGGCGATCCTGCGCCAGCGGGGGCACGAAGGGTTCCCAGGAGCCCGACTGGCGGGCGAGAAAATAGTCGATGTCGAGGTGGTGGCGCAGGGTGTGGCCAGTGACCCATTCGATCATGCCGCGTTCCAACCCGTGATCGACCATGCGGCAGAGCGGTTGCGTCAGGGTCTGGTTGCCCACGATCCCCTCGACCCCCGCCCAGAGGTTCAGCACGGCCTTGGTGTTGGTATAGGGGGTGAAATCGGTCAGGTCGGATTTCGGGGCGTAGACGATGTAGTCGACCTGTTCGGGCGCTATATCGCGGCTTAGGGTGACGGGCAGGCCGGCGGCATCGAAGGCGCGGCGCAGGGGGGCTTCGTATTCTTCCCAGGTGGGGGATGTCGCGGCGTAGAGCACGTTGATCATGGGGCCTCCGGCAGGTCTTGCGTGTGTCCGGAGCAGGCTAACAGGATGCGCCGGGGAGGTGTAGGGCGGGGTTCACCCCGCCTTGGAGTGCCTCACACCACCTGCGCTGCGCATTAGCGGGGTTTGTGGATATGCGCGCTTTGCACCAGCCCGAAGGCCAGCATCAGCACCAGCATGGCCGAGCCGCCGTAGCTGACCAGTGGCAGGGGCACGCCGACCACGGGGGCGAGGCCCATCACCATCGACATGTTGACGGCGAAGAACAGGAAGAAGGTCGTGGTGATGCCGAGGGTGAGCAGTGCCGCGTACCGGTTCTGGTTGGTCATCGCCGAGGAGACGCAGAACATGATGATCAAGGCGTAGAGCACCAGCAGGGCGATGCCGCCGACAAAGCCGAATTCCTCGGCCAGGGTGGTGAAGATGAAGTCGGTGTGTTTTTCGGGCAGGAAGTTGAGGCGTGATTGCGTGCCCTGCATGTAGCCGCGGCCCGCCCAGCCCCCCGAGCCGAGGGCGATCTTGGACTGGGTGATGTGATAGCCCGCGCCCAGCGGATCGGTGGAGGGATCGAGGAAGGTGTCGATGCGGCGGAACTGGTAGTTCTTGATCAGCTGCCAGTCGGTGCCCCGGCTTTCGAAGACCGCCGAGACGAGGCCGACGGCCCCGGCGATGACGGCGACGAAATAGGCCCAGTGGACCCCGGCGATGAACATCACCGCGCCGCCGCCGGTCAGCAACAGGATGGCGGTGCCGAGGTCGGGTTGCTTGAGCACCAGGAAGGTGGGCACGAGGATGATCAACACGGGCAGGATGACCCAGACCGGGTGGCTGACCTTGCGCGCGGGCAGCCAGTCGTAATAGGCGGCGAGGAACATCACCAGCGCGATCTTCATCAGTTCGGAGGGTTGCAGGCGCAGCGGGCCGAGGTCGATCCAGCGTTGTGCACCCATGCCGATGGAACCGAACAGTTCGACCGCGATCAGCAGCATGAGAGAGATGCCGTAGGCGACGCCCGAGATATTGCGCCAGAACCAGATCGGCACCATGCCGACGGCGAACATGACCGCGAGGCCGAGGGCAAAGCGTTTCATCTGCGGTTCGGCCCAGGGGGTGAAGCTGCCGCCTGCGACGGAATAGAGCATCAGGAAGCCGACCGAGGCGACCGCCGTCAGCAGCAGCGCCAGCGGCCAGTTCAGATAGAGCACCTTGCGCAGGCCGGACGGCGTGGTTTTGACGGCATATTCAAGATAGCTCATGCGCGGCTCTTCTTCTCTCGCTCGACGTCGGGGCGCAGGGCGCGCAGGCGCTCCTGGCGTTCGCGCACGGCGTCGCGGTCTTTTGCGGGGTAGGCATCGAGCGGCGGGTCACCTTCGAACAGGGCCTGGAGGGTGATGTCGCGGGCGATCGGCGCCGCGGTGGAGGAGCCCCCGCTGCCGTGTTCCACGACGACGCAGACGGCGACCTTGGGGTTGTCGAAGGGCGCGAAATCGACCCAGAGCGCGTGGTCGCGACGTTCCCAGGGCAGGTCGGCGTTGCTGGTCACCCCGGCGGCGCGTTCGGCGGCGGAGATGTTGCGGACCTGGGACGTGCCGGACTTGCCCGCCATGCGGTAGCCCTCGGCGATGATGCGCGCGCCATAGCCGGTGCCGCGGCGGTTGTTGGACACCTCGAACATGCCCTGGCGGACGTGACGCAGGTTGTTGGGGTTCAGCCCGAGGCTTTCGCCCGATCCGGAGGGCTGTTCGACGCCGTCGATGCTCTTGATGATGCGGGGGGTCACGTTGCGCCCGGTGGCGACGCGCGACGCCATGATCGCCAGTTGCAGCGGCGAGGCCAGCACGAAACCCTGCCCGATGGCGGAGTTGACGGTATCGCCGATCACCCAGTCCTGCCCGCGCACGGTGCGCTTCCATTCCTTGGTGGGGGCAAGGCCGGTGGCAACGGCGGACATCGGAAGGTCGTGGTGCACGCCGATGCCCAGCTTCATCGCCATTTCCGAGATCTTTTCGATGCCGACCTGCATGGCCAGTTCGTAATAGAATACGTCGCAGGAGTGTTGCAGCGAGCCCTCAAGATTGACCGAGCCGTGTCCGCCGCGTTTCCAGCAGTGAAAGCGGCGGTTCGAAACCTCGATGTAGCCGGGGCAGTAGAAGGTGTCTTCGGGGCCGATCACGCCAGCCTCGAGCCCGGCCAGCGCCACGACCATCTTGAAGGTGGACCCGGGCGGATAGATGCCCTGCACCGCCTTGGCGGCGAGGGGGCGATACTTGTTTTCCGTCAGGGCGCGGTAATCGGTGACCGAGATGCCTTCGACAAAGAGGTTGGGATCGAAGGTGGGGGCCGAGCCGACGGCCAGCAGATCACCATGTTCGCAGTCGATGACCACGGCAGCGGCGCTTTCACCGGCCAGGCGGGCCTGCACGTAATTTTGCAGGCGGTAGTCCGTGGTCAGTTGCAGGTTGGCGCCGGGCACGCCTTCGCGGCGGTCGAGTTCACGCATGACCCGGCCAACGGCGTTGACCTCGACCCGGCGGGCCCCGGCAGAGCCGCGCAGCTGGTCTTCCATCTTGGCCTCGAGCCCGACCTTGCCGATCTGGAAGCGCGGGATGCGCAGCAGCTGATCGGGGTCTTCGAGTTTCGACAGGTCGTAGTCAGACACCGGGCCGACGTACCCGACGACATGGGCGAAATCCTGTGCCAGCGGATAGCCGCGCGACAGCCCGACCTCGGGTGTGATGCCGGGCAGGGCGGGGGTGTTGACGGCGATGCGCGAGACGTCTTCCCAACTGACGCGATCCGCCAGGGTGATCGGCAGAAACGGTGCTGACCGCTTCATCTCGGTCATGGCGCGTTCGATCTCCTCGGGGTCGAGTTTCACGAGATGCGACAAGCGGCCCAGGACGGTATCGATGTCGCCTGCGTCCTCGCGCACGATGGTGATGCGGTAGGCGGGTTCGTTCCGGGCAATGGCGACGCCATTGCGATCGAATATCTCGCCCCGGGCAGGCGGGATCAGGCGGATGTTGATGCGGTTTTCCTCGGCCAGCATTCGGAATTCATCGGCCTGATCGACCTGGAGAAAGCGCATCCGCCAGGCCAGAACGCCGATGAAGCTGGCCTGGAGACCCCCGACGAAGAGGGCGCGGCGGGTCAGGCGGCGAGAACCTGTCGCGGTATCCTTGGGCGTGCGTTTCATAGGCGGTGTCCCAGCGAGTCGACTTCGCCCACGGCGGCGCGGCGCAGGCCGAAGAACAGGATCGAGAAGGTGGCGGTGATCGGATAGAACGCCACGGTCATCACCAGCTGGCTGAGGGTGACCGACAGCTGCGGCTTGTCCAGCAGGAACAGCCCGAGCGCGAGGCGGTAGCCCAGCAGGACCACAGCCGTCGTCATCGATGCGGCCAGCCATTCGGCCAGGAAGTTGCGGTCGCGCATGGCGCGGGCGCGGCGTTTCAGGCGGTGCAGGGCAAAGACGGCAATCGCCGCCATCAGCCCCGGTGGCCGCATTTGCAGCAGGTCCGACAGCAGGAACAGAGCGGCGATCAGCAGCGTCGGCACCAGTTCGGGACGCCGGATCGCCCAAACAACGGTGAGCGACAGCATCAGGTCCGGCCCGGCCCAAAGGCGGGGCATGGTTTCAAGCGGCAGCAACCCGAACATCATCAGCACCACGAACAGGCCCGCGTAGGCGGCGCGCAGGCCCCAGATGCGGGGCAGGGAGGCGCGGATCGCCTCAGCCATCGGTGCCCCCGGTCGCCTGCGCACCGGCGGGGGGCAGGGCGGGCTGTCCTTCGGCATCGGGAGAGGCAGAGGGGTCGGTTTCCGACGCGCCGGGCAGCGGCGCGATCAGGTCGGGCAGCGGCGCGATCAGCGAGCCGGGATCACTGAGATCCTCGGTGCCGAGATGGCGCAGAACGCGCAGGTATTCGAGACGTTCGTAATCGGCCGCGAGGCGGACGCGCAGGCGGCCGTTGGCGTCTTCGGCCACCTGTCCGACCAGGAGGCCCGCGGGAAAGACCGCCCCGTCGCCCGAGCTGATCACCCGATCACCGGGCCGCACGAGGTCGGGGTTTTCCAGGAAATCGATCGGCGGCGCGGCGGTATTGTTGCCCATGATCATCGCCGTCTGCCCGGAGGGCTGGATGATCACCGGCAGGCGCGACGACGTATCCGTCAGCAGGATGACGCGGGAAATCTGCTGGCCGACGCCCGAAATGCGGCCGACCAGGCCGATGCCGTCCATCGCGGCCCAGCCATCGACGATCCCGTCGCGCGCCCCGATGTTGAGCAGCACGGACTGGCGGTAGGGCGAGCCGCTGTCGGCCATCACGACACCGGTGATATAGGTCAGGCGCGGATCGAGGCGAACGTTGTTGAGGTCGAGCAGGCGGGCGTTTTCCTGTTCGAGTTGCAGCGCGGCTTCTTTCCAGGCCTTCATCTGCTGCAACTCTCGCCGCAGTTCCTGGTTCTGGTCGTAGATGCGTGAATAGCTCTGGAAATCGCGGAGCAGGTTGATGGTGCCGGTGACGGGTGCCATGGCCCAATCCATCTGCGGCATGACCCTGTCGATCACCTGGGAGCGGAACCGTTCGACACGCGGCGAGTCGATTCGCCACACGAGGAAAATCGCGAACAGCACGAGCACCAGCACGCTGACCAGCATACGCCGCAGCGGGGTGACATAATCGTCGTCCTGTGTCCGGTCCTTGGCCATGCGTCCCCGTTGGTGACTCCGTCAGTCAAACGGTCAGAAAACATATCCCGCGTGGCCCACGCAGGGGCCGCGCATCGTGATACGACGTCAGCCTGTGGGCCTTAGCTGTCGTAGTCAATCGCGTGACGGAGCTGCTTTTCGTATTCCAGCGCCTTGCCCGTGCCAAGGGCCACGCAATTCAAGCTTTCGTCAGCGATGGAAACGCCGAGGCCGGTCTGTTCACGCAGCGCCAGGTCAAGATCCCCCAGCAGCGCGCCGCCACCGGTCAGCATGACGCCACGGTCGACGATGTCGGCGGCCAGATCGGGCGGAGTTGCCTCAAGCGCGGTCATCACCGCTTCGCAGATCTGTTGCACGGGTTCGGCCAGCGCTTCGGCAATCTGGGCCTGCGTGATCTCGATCTCCTTGGGCACGCCGTTCAGCAGGTCGCGGCCCCGGATGTGCATCGAGGTGCCGCGACCATCGTCGGGCATGCGCGCCGTGCCGATCGAGGTCTTGATGCGTTCGGCGGTGGATTCGCCCACCAGCAGGTTCTGCTGACGACGCAGGTACGAGATGATGCCTTCGTCCATGCGGTCGCCGCCGACGCGCACGGAACGGGCATAGACGATATCGCCCAACGACAGCACCGCCACCTCGGTCGTGCCGCCGCCGATGTCGACGACCATGTTGCCGGTCGGGTCGGTGATGGGCATGCCGGCACCAATGGCGGCGGCGATGGGTTCTGCGATCAGTCCGGCGCGGCGTGCACCTGCGGACAGGACCGATTGGCGAATCGCGCGTTTCTCAACGGGTGTCGCGCCATGCGGTACGCAGACGATGATCTTGGGTTTGGAAAAGGTCGACCGACGATGCACCTTGCGGATGAAATACTTGATCATCTCTTCGGCGACATCGAAATCGGCGATGACGCCTTCGCGCATCGGGCGGATCGCCTCGATGCTGCCGGGCGTGCGGCCCAGCATCAGCTTGGCGTCCTCGCCGACGGCGAGCACCTTCTTGACGCCGTCCTTGACGTGATAGGCAACCACCGAAGGTTCTGACAGGACAATGCCCCGGCCTTTTACGTAAACCAGCGTATTCGCCGTGCCGAGGTCGATCGCCATGTCCGAGGAGAAGAGCCCCGGAAATCTGTCGAAAAGTGCCATATGTGCCTGTCCCGAATCCATACCCCATTGGGCCCGCGACTCTGCCAGACCACAACCGTGGGTCCTTATAGGCAAGGCGTTTCCTTGTGGAAAGGGCAAGCCCAAAGGAATTGAGCACCAATCCGCTTTGTCAGAGGTGATTGCGCGGCATCAAGGCAGCGCGTATCGGGGGGTATGCTGTCATATCAACACATCTATCACGCCGGAAATCCCGCAGACCTTCACAAGCACGCCCTGTTGGCGGTGATGCTGGCGCGGATGACCGAAAAGGCGAAACCGATCAGTTACCTGGAAACCCATGCGGGGCGGGGCCTGTATGATCTGGGCAGCGCCGAGGCGCTGAAAACCGGCGAAGCCGCTGCGGGTATCGGGGCGCGGGGCGACTGGTTCGCGCCCGATCATCCCCTTGCCAGGGCCGTTGCCGCGGTGCGCGCCGAGCACGGGCCGGACGCCTATCCCGGGTCGCCGCGCGTCGCGGCCGAATTGCTGCGCCAGGACGACCTGATGCACCTGGCGGAACTGCATCCGCGCGAACACGACGCCCTGCTGGAGGCGATGATCCGCCACGCGGCCCGCGTCTATCGTCAGGACGGATTTGAAATGGCCATGTCGCTGTGCCCGCCCGAACCGAAGCGGGGCATGATCGTGATCGACCCGAGCTACGAGATGAAGGAGGATTACGCCACGATCCCCGATTTCATCCGCAAGCTGCACCGCAAGTGGAACGTCGGGGTGATCGCGCTGTGGTATCCGATCCTGCGGGACGCCCGCCACCACGAGATGATCGCTGAGCTGGAGGAGGCCGACCTGCCCAAGGTGTTGAAAAGCGAGGTCGCCTTTCCACCGGTGCGCAAGGGGCACGGCATGATCGGCAGCGGCATGTTCATCGTCAACACGCCCTTCGGTGCCGAGGTCGAGGCGGCGCGTCTTGCCGCATTGTTTGCGCAAGGCTGATCACGTCGCGCCGGATCGCGCTGGCAACCGGAGCGACGCGCGCTATCCTTGATCTGGACCTGGCCGGGGGATGTCCTGGCCCCTTGATGATTGGGCATTGGACAACATGAGCGGACTAATCGCACTTCTCGATGACGTGGCGGCGATTGCCAAGGTGGCGGCTGCGTCGGTCGATGACGTGATCGGGCAGGCCGTCAAGGCATCGTCAAAGGCGGCCGGGGCGCTGATCGATGATGCGGCGGTATCGCCGAAATACGTGCAGGGGTTTTCCGCCGAACGCGAAATCCCCATCGTGTGGAAAATCGCGCGCGGATCGCTGTTCAACAAGCTGGTGATATTGTTGCCGATTGCGTTGTTGCTGGCCAGTTTTGCCCCGTGGGCAATTTCGCCCCTGCTGATGCTTGGCGGCGCTTATCTGAGTTACGAGGGCGCCGAGAAGGTCTGGCACGCCGTAGCGCCGGGGCACCACGAGGCGGCGGAGCTGGTCGAGAAAAAGAAGGCCGATCCCCACCTGGAAGAAAAGAAGGTGAAGGGGGCGATCAAGACCGATTTCATCCTGTCCGCCGAAATCATGACGATCACCCTGTCGGCGCTGCCGCAGGATCTGTCGATCTGGATGGAGGCCGGGGCGATGGCCGTGGCCGGGGTGCTGATAACGCTGGCCGTCTACGGGGCCGTGGGCATCATCGTGAAGGCGGATGATCTGGGCCTTGCCATGGCGCGCCACGGCCGCCTGTCCGTGACCCGCTGGCTGGGCCATTTCATCGTGCGCGCGATGCCGGTGTTCCTGCAGATACTGGTGGTGGTCGGCACCGCGGCAATGATCTGGGTCGGCGGGTCGATCATCGTGCATGGCGTGCATGAACTTGGCTGGCACTGGCCACAGGAATTCATCCACCATGCTGCCGTTTCGGCCAGTGCCCTGGTGCCCGAGTCACTGGTGGGGGCGGTCGAATGGGTCGTCACGGCGGCGCTGGACGGGGTCGTCGGTCTGATCCTGGGCGCGGTGCTGCTGATGGTCGTGACGCCGGTGATGTCGATGTTCGGCAGCGGCAAGGACGAGGCGAAGGCCGGGGCAAAGGCCGAGGCAAAGGCCAGAGGCTGAGAGCTGAGCCTGAGTGGCGAGAGCGGGGGAAGCAGGACTTGGCAGACGTTTGGCTGCGAGGGGCATCTCTGATGACGAGGGGCGTTTGGCGGCCAGTCGCGTGAAAAAGGCCCGGAGCGATGCACCGGGCCTTTCCTCATTTCAGCATGTGCGGCGATCAGGCTCAGCCGGCATCCTTGTAGTTGATTTCACGCGCATCGGCGCCCGCGCCGACCTTGCCGCGCCGGACGAGCAGGCGGTTGAGGGCGTGGATATAGGCCTTGACGCTGGCGACGACGGTATCCGTGTCGGCGTTGGAGCCGGTGACGATGCGGCCATCCTCGTTCAGGCGGACCGATACGGTGGCCTGGGCGTCGGTGCCTTCGGTCACGGCCGAGACCTGGTAGAGTTCGAGCCGCGCTTCGTGCGGGAAGATTTCCTTGACCGCGTTGAAGGCCGCATCGACGGGGCCGTCGCCGGTGGTGGAGGCGGTCTTTTCGGCACCTTCGACCGTCATGACCATTTCGGCGGATTGTCCGCCGGTGCCGCAGACGACGCGCAGGTCCTTGAGAACAAGGAAATCCGGGGTGGCATCATCGGAGACGCGGACGAGGGCGAGAAGGTCGTCGTCGTAGACCTCCTTCTTGCGATCGGCGAGTTCCTTGAAGCGCACGAAGACGTCGGCCAGCTGGTTGTCGGCCATTTCAATGCCGAGTTCACGCAGCTTGGAGCGCAGCGCGGCGCGGCCCGAATGCTTGCCCATGACGAGGGAGGTTGCGGCGAGGCCGACATCCTCCGGGCGCATGATCTCGAAGGTCTCGGCATTTTTCAGCATACCGTCCTGGTGGATGCCCGACTCATGCGCGAAGGCGTTCTTGCCGACGATGGCCTTGTTGAACTGGACCGGGAAGCCGGAAACCGCCGCGACCCGGCGCGAGATGTTCATGATCTTGGTGGTGTCGACGCCTGTGGCATAAGGCATGATGTCATTGCGCACCTTGAGGGCCATGACGACCTCTTCCAGCGCGGTGTTGCCCGCCCGTTCACCGAGGCCGTTGATGGTGCATTCGACCTGGCGTGCGCCAGCCTCGACCGCGGCGAGGGAGTTGGCCGTCGCCATGCCGAGGTCGTTGTGGCAGTGCGTTGCAAAGATGATCTCGTCCGCGCCGGGGACGCGTTCGAGCAACATGCGGATCAGGTCAGCAGATTCGCGCGGGGCGGTATAGCCGACGGTATCGGGGATGTTGATCGTGGTGGCGCCGGCCTTGATCGCGATCTCGACCGTGCGGCAGAGATAGTCATGTTCGGTCCGGGTGGCGTCCATCGGCGACCATTGCACGTCGTCGCAGAGGTTGCGCGCATGTGACACGGTGTCGTGGATGCGCTGAGCCATTTCATCCATGGTCAGGTTCGGGATGGCGCGGTGCAGCGGCGAGGTGCCGATAAAGGTGTGGATGCGGGGTTTTGCGGCGTGCCTGACGGCCTCCCAGCAGCGGTCGATGTCCTTGAAATTGGCGCGGGACAGGCCGCAGATCACCGCGTTTTTCGAGTTCTTTGCGATCTCGGACACGGCGTTGAAGTCACCTTCGGAGGCGATGGGGAAGCCGGCCTCGATGATATCGACGCCCATGTCGTCCAGCATGGCGGCGATTTCGAGCTTTTCCTCGTGCGACATGGTCGCGCCGGGGCTTTGTTCGCCGTCGCGCAGCGTGGTGTCGAAGATGACGACGCGGTCTTGATTTGCAGCGGTCGAGGGAGTCGTATTGGTCATTGGATGTCTCTTTCTATTCTCCTGAAGCCTTGGCGCGAAGGGCTGGTCCCCTGAGCGAGTCGCGCCGATGCGGCACCGCTCAGAGGCGGATTAGGAGAAGCAGGCCAGCACGAAGCGCCCCGAAGGGAGCTGGTGCGAAAACGGTATGTGCCTGGGTCATCATGTGGCTGTCTTTACCCAAAGGCAGAGCCGATGGGAACCCGGAAAGTTCGCTGCAGGTGCGAAGGGGGCGAGGGCACGGTCTGAGGACAGGGCAGGATCTGGATATTTGCAACAGGGAAACAGGGTGGGGCGCGATGATTTTGATCCGGGGGCTCTGCGGCGGCGTAGCAATGTCATGAAACGAGCATTGATCATCGGGGCGAGTGGCGGGATTGGAGCGGCTGTGGCGATGGCCCTGGACGCGCGGGGTGTGGAGGTCGTCGGAATGTCACGATCCGTCAACGGGCTGGATGTGACGGATGAGGCCAGCGTGGCGGCGCACCTGGGGGCGTTGGAGCCGGGGTTCGACCTGATCCTGTGCGCGACCGGGGCGCTGGAGATTGATGGGGCGCGACCGGAGAAGGCTCTGAGCGCGCTGAGCGGCAAGGCGATGGCCGATCAGTTCGCCGTCAACTGCATCGGGCCGGCGCTGGTGATCAAGCATGGCGTGCGTTTGCTGCCGGCCAGGGGGCGGGCGGTGATGGCGATCTTGTCGGCGCGGGTCGGTTCGATCGGAGACAATCGGTTGGGCGGTTGGTATTCCTACCGGGCGGCGAAGGCGGCAGTGAACCAGGTCGTGCATGGGGCGGCGATCGAGCTGGGCCGCAGCCACGCAGATGCGATCTGCGTGGCGCTGCATCCCGGCACCGTGGCGACGGCGTTCACCGCGAAATACGCAGGGCGCCACCCCACGGTCAGCCCCGATGTGGCGGCGGGGCATTTGCTGGGGGTGATCGAGGGATTGAGCGGTGCGGACAGCGGTGGTTTCCGGGATTGGCGCGGCGATGTCGTGCCCTGGTAGGGCGTGGATTTGGGCGTGACGCTGGGGCGGGGCTGCGCTATCACGCGGACGCTGATCTGTGGCCATTCCCGAGGAGCCTTGCCCGATGTCGACCCATGGAGACCCCGTTCCGCTGACCGCCCGCGCCGCTGGCCCCCTGAGAGGCGAGGCGCATGTGCCGGGCGACAAGTCGATCAGCCACCGTTCGTTGATCCTGGGGGCGCTGGCGATTGGCGAGACCCGGATTTCGGGGTTGCTCGAAGGGCAGGACGTGCTGGATACCGCCAAGGCGATGCGTGCCTTTGGTGCCGTCGTCGAGGATCTGGGCGGCGGAGAGTGGCGTGTGCAGGGTGTCGGGACCGGCGGGTTTGCCGAGCCGGATGGCGTGATCGACTGCGGCAATTCGGGTACCGGTGTGCGGCTGATCATGGGCGCGATGGCGACCTGTCCGATCACGGTGACCTTTACCGGGGATGCCAGCCTGAATGCGCGCCCGATGGCGCGTGTCACGGACCCGCTGGCGTTGTTCGGGGCGCAGACGGTGGGACGTGCAGGCGGACGGTTGCCCATGACGATCGTTGGCGCCGCCGAGCCTGTGCCGGTGACCTATACGGTGCCGGTCCCCTCGGCGCAGGTGAAATCGGCGGTGCTGCTGGCGGGGCTGAACGCACCGGGCAAGACCGTGGTGATCGAGAAGGAGGCGACGCGCGATCATACCGAGCGGATGCTGGCCGGCTTTGGCGCCGAGATCACCGTCGAGCAGACGGAGGAGGGGCGGGTGATCACCTTGACCGGCCATCCGGAGCTTAAGCCGCAGGTGATTGCCGTGCCGCGCGACCCCTCGAGTGCCGCCTTTCCGGTTTGTGCGGCACTGATCGTGCCCGGATCGGATGTGCTGGTGCCCAATATCGGGCTGAACCCGACGCGCGCCGGTCTGTTTGCCACGCTGCGCGAAATGGGCGCGGACCTGACATATGAGAACCCGCGCGAAGAGGGCGGCGAGCCTGTCGCGGACCTGCGGGCGCGCTATTCCCCCGATATGACAGGCGTCGCCGTGCCGCCCGAGCGGGCGGCGAGCATGATTGATGAATATCCCATTCTGTCGGTTGTCGCCGCCAATGCCTCTGGCGTGACGGAGATGCGGGGCGTGCGCGAGCTGCGCGTGAAGGAAAGTGACCGCATCGAGGCGATGGCGACCGGGCTGCTGGCCAATGGTGTCAACGTCGAGGCTGGGGAAGACTGGTGGTCGGTCGAGGGGTGCGGGGCCGGCGGGGTCGAGGGTGGCGCCATGGTCGAGACGCACCTGGATCACCGAATCGCGATGTCGTTTCTTTGCCTTGGAATGGCCGCGAAGGCCGAGGTACAGATCGATGACAGTGGTCCGATCCTGACATCCTTTCCGATATTCGAGAGGCTGATGACGGATTTGGGCGCGGCGCTTGAGCATACGGGATGAGGCGGCGCCCGGCCGGGCGGGCGGCTCGGCTGCCGGGTGGTAGTCGAGCGTCTTAAGTGGCAGGCTAGAGACCTTCGCCGGGCGGAGGCGGAGTGCAGGGAAGGGCAGAACATGAGCTTTACCGTTGCCATCGACGGGCCGGCTGCGGCTGGCAAGGGCACGATCAGCAAGGCGGTGGCCGAACGGTTCGGGCTGGCGCATCTGGACACCGGGCTGCTTTATCGCGCGACAGGGGCCAGGGTGCTGGACGGTCTGAAGCCGCTGGCGGCCGCAGAAACGTTGCAGGCCGACGATCTGAAACGCGATGATCTGCGCACCGGGGACGTGGCGCGGGCCGCCAGCCAGGTCGCGGCGATTCCGGAGGTGCGGGCCGCTCTCGTGGCGTTTCAGCGCGCCTTTGCGCAGCGGCAAGGCGGTGCGGTACTGGACGGGCGGGACATCGGTACGGTGATCTGCCCGGAGGCCGCGGTGAAGCTGTATGTCACGGCGTCGGACAACGTGCGTGCGGATCGCCGTTATCGCGAAATGAAGGCCAGCGGCATGGATGTGACGCCTGAAAGCGTGCTGGCGGATCTGCGCGAACGCGATGCGCGCGATTCGGTTCGCGTCGCGGCGCCGATGAAGCCCGCGGAGGATGCCGTGGTGCTGGACACGTCGTTGATGAGCATTGACGATGCCGTGGCCCGGGCCGTGGCGATCATTCAGGCGGCAATGGGGTGAAGATACTGCGTGTACTGGCGCGCAAGGATTGCGCGCCATCGCGCAGCCGAGCATTTTCTTGGGAAAAAAGTACCATTTTTCAAGTGGTTGGTGTCGCGTTGCGGCGGGGCGCTGGTGGGCCGTGCCGGTTGTAACCTTTTGCGTCATCATCATATCTGGAACCAAAGCAATCCAAATTGATGGACGAAACTGATGTTCCTTGAAAAACTCGACTGGCGTTATGCCACCAAGAAAATGGACCCCTCCAAGCCCGTGGCGGAAGAAACGGTCGCAAAGATCGTGCACGCCGTGCGCATGGCCCCGACATCGAGCGGCGTGCAGCCGTTCGAGCTGTTTGTCGTGCGTAACGCCGAGCTGCGCGAAAAGCTGAAAGACGCGGCCTTCGGGCAGAGCCAACTGACAGACGGGTCGCACCTGCTGGTGTTCGCCGCGTGGGACAATTATTCGGAAGAGCGCATCGACAGCGTGCTGCAGCAGGTCCAGCAGGAGCGCGGCGAAAACGAGGGCATGGTCGCATATTACCAGCGCCTGAAGGAGATGTACCTGCCGCGCAGCCAGCAGGAAAATTTCGAGCATGCCTCGCGTCAGGCTTACATCGCCCTGGGTTTTGCCCTGGCGGCAGCGGCCGAACTGGGGGTCGACAGCACCCCGATGGAGGGCTTTGACCCCGCCAAGTTCGACGATCTGCTGGGCCTGAGCGCGCGCGGCCTGAAATCGGTCGTGATCCTGCCGCTGGGCTATCGCGATGCCGGCAACGACTGGCTGGTCAGCATGAAGAAAGTGCGCAAACCGCAGGAAACCTTCGTGACCGAGATCGCCTGATCGCTTGGGCGGCCCGCGAGGGGGCGCCCGTGGACGAAACGGACAGGGCGGGGGCGCAGGCAAACCCCGCCCCGCTCTGTCGGGTGGTTCAACCGATCGCGCCCTGTGCCGCGGCCCCCGAAAGGGGAGTGACGGGGCCAAAAGCCGCTCTGGCAAGGTGCAGATGCCTTTTGGCCTTGATTTGCGGGCATATGCGGTTTAATCACCCCCGCGTCGACAAGGCGTAAACGCCGCGCAGGAAAAATACGGGCAGGGGTCGGGAATTCTACCGGCCCTGTTTGTTTTGGGGCATTTTGTTTCGCCCACCGGACGCGCGGCAGCTAGAGAGACCAATTTCCAAGACCGGCGGAGACAACCGCTCGGCCAGCAAAAACCAAACGTTAGGAAATCAGAGACCACATGGCTCAGAACACATCGATGGAGGAATTCGAAGCCCTCCTGAACGAAAGCTTCGAAATGGACACACCGGACGAAGGTTCGGTTGTCAAAGGCAAGGTCATCGCGATCGAAGCGGGCCAAGCCATTATCGACGTCGGTTACAAGATGGAAGGCCGCGTCGACCTCAAAGAATTCGCAAATCCTGGTGAAGCGGCTGAAATCGCTGTCGGCGACGAAGTCGAAGTCTTTCTGCGCTCGGCTGAAAACGCCCGTGGCGAAGCTGTCATTTCCCGTGAAATGGCCCGCCGCGAAGAAGCCTGGGATCGCTTGGAAAAAGCCTATGCCGACGACGCGCGTGTCGAAGGTGCAATCTTCGGTCGCGTCAAGGGTGGCTTTACTGTCGACCTCGGCGGTGCCGTTGCGTTCCTGCCCGGCAGCCAGGTCGACGTTCGCCCCGTGCGCGACGCCGGCCCGCTGATGGGTCTGAAACAGCCCTTCCAGATCCTGAAAATGGATCGTCGTCGTGGCAACATCGTTGTGTCCCGTCGTGCCATTCTGGAAGAATCGCGTGCCGAACAGCGTGCCGAAGTCATCGCCAACCTCACCGAAGGTCAGGCTGTCGACGGCGTCGTCAAGAACATCACCGAGTACGGCGCCTTCGTCGACCTGGGCGGTGTGGACGGCCTGCTGCACGTCACCGACATGGCATGGCGCCGTGTGAACCACCCCTCGGAGATCCTGGCGATCGGCGAGACGGTCAAGGTTCAGGTCATCAAGATCAACAAAGAAACCCACCGCATCTCTCTCGGCATGAAACAGCTGCAGGAAGATCCTTGGGATCTGGTTGCCGCCAAGTACCCGCTGGCATCCGTGCACACCGGCCGCGTCACCAACATCACCGATTACGGTGCATTTGTTGAGCTGGAGCCCGGCGTCGAAGGCCTGGTTCACGTTTCTGAAATGTCCTGGACGAAAAAGAACGTGCACCCCGGCAAGATCGTTTCGACAAGCCAGGAAGTCGAAGTCATGGTCCTGGAGATCGACAGCGCGAAACGCCGCGTTTCGCTCGGTCTCAAGCAGACCATGCGCAACCCGTGGGAAGTCTTCTCCGAGACCCACCCCGAGGGCGCGGTTGTCGAGGGCGAAGTCAAGAACATCACCGAATTCGGTCTGTTCGTGGGTCTGCCCGGCGACATCGACGGCATGGTTCACCTGTCCGACCTGTCCTGGGACGAGCGTGGCGAAGATGCCATCCAGAACTACCGCAAGGGCGACATGGTCCAGGCGATGGTTTCGGAAGTCGACATCGAGAAAGAGCGTATCTCGCTTTCGATCAAGAACGTCGGCGGTGACAAGTTCGCCGAAGCCGTTGGCGGCGTGAAGCGCGGTGCCATCATCACCGTGGCCGTCACGGCCATCGAAGATGGCGGCGTCGAAGTGGAATTCGAAGGCATGAAGTCCTTCATCCGCCGCTCCGACCTGTCGCGTGACCGTGCCGAACAGCGCCCTGAGCGCTTCTCGGTCGGTGACAAGGTCGACGTTCGCGTCACCAATGTCGACAGCAAGTCGCGTCGTCTGGGTCTGTCGATCAAGGCACGTGAGATCGCAGAAGAGAAAGAGGCCGTCGAACAGTACGGTTCCTCTGCATCGGGCGCATCGCTGGGCGATATCCTTGGTGCGGCGCTGAAAGGCGACGACGAGTAAGGACGACCTCGACAGTCGAGAGTTTGCAGGCGGCCCCGGAGCAATCCGGGGCCGTTTTGCATGGCGCGTCGTCTCAGACGGCTGCCATGACGACGCGCAGACGTGGCCATTTGGCGGGTGTGGAGCAATGCTGCGCCTGCGAAACCGTTGCGAATCAATTCCTTGGCAGGATGGTCCGCGCGACCTGTCGGCCGGGTCGCCGCAGTGAAAAGCCGCCATTCGGGTCGGCGGATTTGTGTCAGAAGCACAAAAATCAGGGATATTCTGCCGTTCACGCAACAGAGAGGTTGTTCCCGAAAGCCTGCAAAGCCCATATAGTCTTGTGAATTGGTGAGCTTAGAAGACCAGCGCCTGGGGAGACAGAAAACAATGATCCGCTCGGAATTGATCCAGAAAATCGCGGACGAGAACCCGCACCTATATCAGCGCGATGTAGAGCGTATCGTGAATACGATTTTCGAAGAAATCACGGAAGCCATGGCCCGCGGCAATCGCGTCGAGTTGCGCGGGTTTGGCGCGTTCTCGGTCAAACAGCGCGAGTCACGCACAGGACGGAACCCCCGCACGGGCGAAGCCGTTGAAGTGGATGAGAAGCACGTGCCATTCTTCAAGACCGGCAAGCTGCTGCGTGACCGCCTGAACGGGAAGTAACATGAAATACATCCGCTACGCCTTCATGGCCGTGATTGCCATCGTGCTCGTCTCGGTGGCGTTGGCCAACAGAGACCTGATCACGCTGAACCTGCTGCCCGAGGGGCTGGCGGAAATCTTTGGCGTGAACCAGTCGATCAGTCTGCCGCTGTTCGTCGTGATCTTTGCCGGTATCGTAGTCGGCCTGCTGATCGGGTTTTTCTGGGAATGGATGCGAGAGCACAAACATCGCGCCGACGCTCGTCGCAAGGGCCGGGAGGCACATCAGCTTGAACGTGAGGTCAAGCGGTTGAAGGGTGAAAAGCACAAGGGCAAGGACGAGGTTCTGGCGCTGCTCGACTGAGCGCCTGAACCCGCCCTGTACCATGCCTGTCCTGGTTCAACCCAATCGCGCGCCACGCGTTCGCGTCAAGATCTGCGGCCTGAGCCGCCCTGAGGATGTGATCGCCACCGCCGATGCGGGCGCGGTCTATGCCGGGTTCGTCTTTTTCCCGAAATCGCCGCGCAATATCTCGGTTGAGCAGGCGCGAGAACTGGCGATCGACGCCCCCATGGGCCTGGCCAAGGTCGCCCTGATGGTCAACCCGAACGACGCCCTGCTGGACGCGGTGACCGGCGCGGTGCCTTTGGACATGATCCAGCTACATGGCGCGGAAAGCCCCGAGCGGGTGGCGCAGGTCAAGGCCATGACCGGCCTGCCGGTGATGAAGGCGGTCGGTGTGTCGGGTGCGGATGACCTGTCTGTGCTGGATACCTATTGCGAAGTGGCCGATCAGATACTGGTCGATGCCAAGCCGGCGCCGGGCGCGGATCTGCCTGGGGGCAACGGTCTGGCCTTCGACTGGCGCCTGATCGCGGGCCGCCAGTGGAAATGCCCCTGGATGTTGGCGGGCGGGCTGACCCCGGATAACGTGGCCGAGGCGATCCGCCTGACCGGCGCGCAGCAGGTTGATGTTTCCTCCGGCGTGGAAGCGGCACCCGGGCTGAAGGATCCAGCGCGGATTGCGGCCTTTGTCAGCGCGGCGCTGTCACGCCCTTAACCTCGCCATCCCTATCCTGACCTGAGTGATCTGGCGACGCGGGCTCGGCGTATGCCTCTGGTGTGATCAGGGGCGGATGCGGAATGTTCATTGCGGTTATCGGCGGGTTGCGTGTCAGGTCGGCCCTGCGCGCGCCCGAATTCTTTTTTCTGACGATGGGATCGCTGGTACAGGCGCGCCGCGCCGAGGGTGTGCTGCATGCAAGCGTCTTTCCAGCGACCGAGGGGTTCTTTTCGCTGTCGGTATGGGACAGTCCGGCGTCGATGAAGCGCTATGCGCAGTCGGGGGCGCACAAAAGGGCGATGATCCGGTCGGGCCGGGTGGCGGTAGTGTTTCCGTTTCACCATTTCCCCTGCACCGCCATCCCGACGCAGCAGGCGGCGCTGCAAATGTGGCGAGAACGCGAGGCATTGAAAAAGACGCCCTGAAACGGGGGCAATGCCTGCCCGGTGGCACCCGCGCCGGGATCAGCCCGGCGCGGGTGCGATGTTCGTTCAGCTGTCCGAGCAGGTAAAGCTGTCGGCCATCGCCGGATTATCGCCCGTGTAGACGGCGAAAGACGGGTAGGGGCAAAGCGGTCTGCTGGCACCCATGTTCGACGCGGCCTCGTCATTGGCGGTACGTACATGCGCCGTCAAAGCGCCGGGCGCCTTGTCCTGTTCGACCCAATCTATCAGTGCGCCCAGAAGATCCGCCTCGTCAGCGGCATTTCCCCCTGCGCCATGCGGCATTCCGGGGATCGTGTAGAGGCGGGTGAATTCATCTGCTTCGGGCGTATTGGAATGCAGCGTGTCGAACCATTTGATCGTGTCGAGTATGGAAAAGACAGGATCGGCCTGGCCATGAAAGATCAGCAATTTGCCGCCTTCGGCCTGGAACTCGGCCAGGGTGGGGTTGTCCGAATGGGGCGGGGTCATCACCTGCATTGCGCTTTCGGGGAACGCGGCGGTTGTGGCGTTGATGGCATCCGCGCTGGCTTCGAAATCGAAATTCATCAGGTAGTTTTCCAGCGCCTCGGGGGTGCCATCGACGTCGCTGGGCGGGGTGGTGAACACCTGCGCCAGAGATCCCGCGCCCATGACCGCGATGATTGGTTTCTTGCCCCAGGGTGGGATCGGGCTTTCAAGCTTCCAGAACCGCCAGCCGCCGCTGGCGAGGCCCGGATCCCAGGCCCAGTCGGAATAGAGCGCGGTGCCGTCGGCCAGGTGTGGACCCTTGTGGATACGGACCAGTGCCGCCGTCTGCTCCGGCCTCAGGCAATTTTCCTGCATGTCTGCCGTACAGGTCATGCTGTCGGGATCAAAAGCGGCCTGACAGCCCTTCAGGTCAAAGACCATGCCATCCTCAAGCCCGTCCAGGGCGTCGCAGGCCTGGGTAATCTTGTCTGCGGCGACGGCCATGTCCGCCGGGCTAAAGGCCTTGGCCAGCGACGGACCTGCGCTGCGGAACGATTGCACATCCCAGGCGTGTTGCAGGGCGGCGCGTGGCAGGTTGAAGCCAGGATAACCTGCCAGAATGCCATCGAATGCCCCCGGCATCCGTTCGGCAGCGACCATCGCGTGCCGCCCCCCATTCGACGTGCCCGCCCCGTAGCTATAATCGGGCGCATGGCCGTAGTAGGCGGTGGTCAGTTCCAGCGCGGCGGGGTTCAGCATGGCCACGGCACCATAGCCGTACATGCGCCGAGCCTCGAAATCGAAACCGAAGGCGTTGCCTGCCACCAGGCCCGTTTCGGGCCGGGCCGCCCCGTCGTGCCCCGCATCGGAGCTGACCACGGCCATCCCACGCGCCAGCGCGCCGGTGCCATCGGGCAGGTTGGACCACATGCCAAGCGCGGGTTTGACCTCGCCGTCATTGCCGCCGTTGAACTGGTGCATGAAACGCCCGTCCCAGGTGTCTGGCAGGCGCAATTCGAACCGCAACGCGTAGGGTTGGCCATCATCGCCGGTGCGCGCCCCCATTTCGCCGTGCAGGATGCAATGCGCCGGCAGACCATCGCCGGCGGCCTGTGCGCTGGCATCCGTCAGGGTCACGCCTTCGACGGCGATTGTCAGCGCCTCGTCGCAGGTGACGGCCCATGCGGCATGCGTCGTTCCGGCCAGCATGGCACCGGCCAATAGCAAGTTTCTCATCATGTTCTCCTCCCGAGAGGCAGGCCAGATCACCGGACCGGACGAGACCGGCAAAGTAATTGGCACTGCAAATCAGATGCTGGCGTGAAATACATCTCTGGTCAACTATTGCGCGAGTGGGGGCGCGTTGTCGCGCCACGGGACGGCTTGTCCGAACGCTGCAAAAGCCGTAAACCCAGCAGTGATCACAGAGGGAGCGACGCCATGCCTGAAGACCTTTTGAACAGCTTCATGAGCGGCCCGGATGAAAAGGGCCGGTTCGGCCAGTTCGGTGGGCGGTTCGTCAGTGAGACCCTGATGCCGCTGATCCTGGACCTGGAAGCGGAATACGAGAAGGCCAAGACCGACGACACCTTCTGGGCCGAGATGGACGACCTGTGGAAACACTATGTCGGCCGCCCCAGCCCGCTGTATTTCGCACCGCGCATGACCGAACAGTTGGGCGGGGCCAAGATCTATCTCAAGCGGGACGAACTGAACCACACCGGCGCGCACAAGATCAACAACGTGCTGGGGCAGATCATCCTGGCGCGTCGCATGGGCAAGGGGCGCATCATCGCGGAAACAGGCGCGGGCCAGCACGGGGTGGCCACGGCCACCGTCTGTGCCAAGTTCGGGCTGAAATGTGTTGTCTACATGGGGGCGACAGACGTTGAACGCCAGGCGCCCAACGTATTCCGGATGCGCCTGCTGGGGGCCGAGGTTGTGCCGGTGACCAGCGGTCGCGGCACCCTGAAAGACGCAATGAACGACGCGCTGCGCGACTGGGTGACCAACGTTCAGGACACCTTTTATTGCATCGGCACCGTCGCCGGCCCGCACCCCTATCCGGCGATGGTCCGCGATTTCCAGTCGATCATCGGCAAGGAAGTCCGCTGGCAACTGCCCGAGCAGGAAGGCGAGGGCCGTCTGCCCGATACAATCATCGCCGCCATTGGCGGTGGGTCCAATGCCATGGGCCTGTTCTATCCGTTCCTGAACGATCCGGGCGTGCGCGTCATCGGGGTCGAGGCCGGAGGGCATGGCGTGGATGACAAGATGGAGCACTGCGCCAGCCTGACCGGTGGGCGCCCCGGCGTCTTGCATGGCAACCGAACCTACCTGCTACAGGACGACGACGGACAGATCCTTGAGGGGCATTCGATCTCGGCTGGTCTGGATTACCCCGGCATCGGGCCGGAACATTCGTGGCTGCACGACATTGGCAGGGCCGAGTACGTCTCGATCACGGACCGCGAGGCGCTGGAGGCGTTCAAGTTTTCCTGTGCGACCGAAGGCATCATTCCCGCACTGGAACCCTGCCACGCATTGGCACATGTGATGAAGATCGCGCCGGACCTGCCGAAGGACCATATCATCGTGATGAACATGTGTGGGCGCGGCGACAAGGACATCTTTACCGTGGCCAAGCATCTGGGCGTTGAGATCAACACCGGCGGCTGAGGCGCGACGGGGAAACTCAGAAAGGCAGGGCATCGCGCCCTGCCTTTTCTTTCGCGACAACGGTAGGTTACCCCTCGGCGGGGTCCTCTGCATAAAGCTCCAGTACTTCCAGCGGAACGATCTCCAACGCCCGGCGATGGGTCGCTTGCAGACGGACAAGAGGCGCGCAGCCTTCGTCGTGGGCCTGGAGGAAGCGTGCCGCGCACAGGCACCAGCGATCCCCGGCCTTGAGCCCGCGAAACTGGAACTCGGGGTGCGGGGTCGACAGATCGTTCCCGACGTATTTGGAAAAGGCGAGGAATTCGTCTGTCATCACGGCGCAGACGGTGTGGCTGCCGCTGTCCTGAACGCAGGTATTGCAGTGGCCATCGCGGAAAAAACCGGTCAGGGGATCGAGTGACGCCAGTTCCAGCGCGCTCCCCAGAACGTTGATTGCGGGATCTTTGTGAACCAATGCAGCGCTCCTCTGGCTGATCGCGGGGTGAAAAAAGGGCAAGTCCTTTGGCAAGCCTAGCAAATTTAACCGCGCGGGGCGAGATGCCGTGATGTCACGGCCGCGAAACCGGGGCCTGGGCCGTGCGGTTGCGTGTGAAAGCAGCAGCCCCTTGTGCCGGGGCGCGGTGTGACATGGGTTACTTGAACTTGTCTTTCAGCCGCTCGAGGGGGCTGCGGGTATCGCTGGCCTCGGGGGATGTTTCCTGTTTGCGGGCAGGGGCTTGGGCAGGGCGCGGACCGGACCTTGCGTCGGGGGCGGCTGTGCCTCCCGAGCTGCGGGGCGGGTTCACGCGCAACGCTACGGCATTCAGGAACCTGGGACCGTCACCCGCAGCAAGTGCGGCGGCACCGTCCGAGATGCCGCGCATCATGTCGTCCAGCCAATCCTGTTCGGCCTTGGCAAAATCCGACAGGACATAGGCGGCGACGCGATCCTTGTGCCCCGGGTGACCGATGCCGAGACGGACGCGGGCATAGCGTTCGCCGATGTGTTGATGGATCGAACGCAACCCGTTGTGCCCGGCGTGGCCGCCACCCTGTTTCAGGCGGCATTTGGCGGGGGCCAGGTCAAGCTCGTCGTGGAAAACGGTGATCTGCGCGGGCGTCAACTTGTAAAAACGCATCGCCTCGCCAACCGACTGGCCGGACAGGTTCATGAAGGTCATCGGTTTGAGAAGTAATACTTTTTCGCCGCCCAGTGTGCCTTCGGTCAGCTCTGCCTGGAACTTGGATTTCCAGGGGCCGAAACCATGATCGGAGGCAATCCGGTCCAGCGCCATGAAACCGATGTTGTGGCGGTTGGCGGCGTATTTCGCGCCGGGATTACCGAGGCCGACGAAAAGCTGCATGAGACCCTCCTGCTTGGTCATACGGATTTAGCCGACACGCTGGCGCGGGTCCAGCAGATGCAGGGTGTCCCCCGGCAGTCCATAAAAAAACGACCCCCGCGTCGCGGAGGCCGTTCGATAACACCTTGAAAGGCAGCGACTTATTCTTCGCTGGTTTCTTCGGTTGCTTCTTCTTCGTCGTCGGAAGCGCGCAGGCCGGACGGCGCCGTGATGTTCGCAATCACGAAGTCGCGGTCGATGGTCGGCAGGGCGTCTTTCGGCAGGTCGACCTGGCTGATGGTCAGCGTATCACCAATCTGTTTGCCGGCCAGATCAACAGTGATGTGATCGGGAATATCACCAGCAATAACAGACAGTTCAACGTCAGCACGCACAACGGTCAGAACGCCGCCACGCTTCAGGCCGGGGGCCTCGGCGTGGTTGATGAATTCGACGGGGATGTGCAGGTTCACACGGCTGGTACGCTTGAGGCGCATCAGGTCGAGGTGGGTCGGCAGATCCTTGACGACATCGCGCTGAACGCCGCGGCAAATGACGCGGACATCATCGTGACCATCAACCTTGAGGTTGAAGAGGGTCGCGAGAAAGCGCCCTTGTTTCAACTGCTTGAGCAGCGCGTTGAACGGGACTTGAATCGCCAGGGGGGCTTCGTCGCCACCGTAGACAACACCCGGAACCATGCCAGCACGACGTGCTGCGCGAGCGGCGCCCTTGCCTGTCCCCGCACGTTCCTGGGCTACGAAATCAGGAATTTCTCCAGCCATTTGATCTCTCCTAAATGGGGCGGGCATCCTCCAAGGCTGTATGCCCGCGTTAAGTCTCGCGCGTTTAGAGGGATTCTGGGGGGTTGGAAAGAAAAAACAGCAATAAAGTGCGATTTTACCCCATGTGCCGGCCCGCGCGGGCGTATCGCATCGGGCCAAGCCGGGGCCAAGCGGTTCCGCAAACGTGAAGGGTGCGCGCGGCGGGGCGGTGCCTGCGACGGTGCCCGACAGTGGGCGAATCAGCGCCTGACCCAAGTTAACAAGGGAAATGCCGCAAATCGCAACGTCGGTATCCTGACGGTATCTATGCGGCATGTGGGCGGTGCGCGGGAAGGGGCACGGGCCGGGTTAACGCGCCGACCGGTGATGATTGGGCCCGGTGATGCTTGGGGCCGGTGATGATTGGACCCGGCGGTGAATGCGCCCTGCCGTGATTGGACCTGGCCGTGAATGCGCCCGGCCGTGATTGGCGCGCCTCAGGCCGAGGCGCGCATCGGGGCCCGACGGCTGCGGGTGCGCGGATGTGGTGCGCTGGCACCGAAGAACGAGACGGCCTCCTGCACCTCGGCGATGCCGCTGGCGAGGTTCTGGGTCGCGGCATTGGTTTCTTCGGCCATGGCGGCGTTTTCCTGGGTCACCTGGTCGAGCTGGTTCATCGCCATGTTCATTTCGGTGATGCCGTTGGCCTGTTCATGGGCCGAGATCGCGATCTGCGAGACGCTGTCGTGAATATTGCGCACCATGCCGTCGATCGTGGTGATCGACTGCCCCGCCTGTCCGACCAGGTTGACGCCCTTGACCACCTGCGTGGTGGAATCAGAGATCAGCGAGGCAATTTCCTTGGCAGCCTCCGAGGACCGCTGGGCCAGGGCACGGACCTCTTGCGCAACGACGGCGAAACCGCGCCCGGCCTCGCCCGCGCGGGCCGCTTCGACACCGGCATTCAGCGCCAACAGGTTGGTCTGGAAGGCGATGTCGTCGATCACCTTGGTGATCGAGGAAATCTTGCTCGACGATTCCTCGATCTCTTCCATGGCGCTGACTGCATTGCGCACGATGCGCCCGGATTCCTCGGTCTGGGTCTTGGCTTCGTCCGCCTTGTTCTGCGCCACGCTGGCCGTCGCGGCGGCCTGTTTGACGGAGCCGGCCAGTTCGTTCAGCGCGACGGCGGTTTCTTCCAGCGTCGCGGCCTGGGTTTCGGTGCGGCGGGACAGTTCATTCGAGGCGCTGATGATCGCGCCGGTTTCGGTATGGACCTGGGTGGCACGTTCCAGAACGGCCTGCATCGCTTCGTCGACCTTGGTGACGGCGATGTTGAATTTCTGCCTGATGGCGTCCATCTCGCCCAGGTTCTGGTCAAGCCGGACCGAGAGATCGCCATCTGCCAGCTTGTCGAGGCCGGATTGCATCGTGTCGACCGTCAGTTGCAGGGCGGTCGTGTCGATGGCGTACTTGACGACCTTCACCACCTCTCCGGCGGCATTGCGGATGGGGTTGTAGCTGGCGCGGATATAGACGGGTTTTCCACCCTTGCCGATGCGGGTGAAGTTGCCGGAGTGTTCCTTGCCGCTGCGCAGGGTCTTCCAGAACTCGTCATAATCGGGCGAATTCGCGAAATCGCTGGAGACGAACATGCGGTGATGCTTGCCGCGGATTTCTTCGGGCGCGTATCCCATGGCGGCGCAGAAGGTGTCGTTGACAGCCAGGATGTTGCCCTGCGTGTCGAATTCGATCACCGCCTGCACCCTGTTGATCGCGGCAATCTGGCTGGCGGCATCGGCGGCCAGATTCTTGGCATTGGTGATGTCGAAGGCGTATTTGACCACCTTGAACGGGCGCCCTTCGGGATCGAGGAGGGTTTCATACGTCGCCTCGAGCCAGCGGGACTTGCCACGCTTGTCGAGGCGTCGAACCTCGCCCTTTTCCGAGGCGCCCTTGGCCATCCGATCCCAGAACCCCTTGTATTCCGCGCTCGAGGCATCTTCGGGGGGTACCAGCATCCGGTGATGCTTGCCCTGCAGTTCGTCCAGCCGGTATCCCATCGTCTTGAGAAACAGGTCGTTCGCGTCGGTGATATTGCCCTGAAGGTCGAATTCGACAACGGCCATCGTGCGCCTGATCGCGTCGACCTGGCTGCGATTGTCGCGCCGGCGGAAATGGGTGTGAGAGATTTCGCGGGCGATCGAGAGGACGTGTTCGGCGGTCCCGGCGTCGTTGGTGACGGGGGTATAGGTGACGTCGAACCAGATCTCCTCTCCGTCGCTGTTGAGACGGGGGACGATGCGGTTGATCATCTTGCCGGCGGCCATGTCCCGCCAGAGGTTGCGCACCTCGCTGAGATCGTGATCCTTTTCGCGCACCATCATCAGGTAGGGTTTGCCGACGACATCGGCAGGGGTATAGCCGGTCACGCGGCAGAACTGATCGTTCACCTCGCGGATGATGCCCTCCATGTCGTAGCGCACGATGATATGCGACCGGGATACGGCCTGCACTTCGGCGGCGCTGTCGATGCTGGGCGCAGCTGGTCGCCGGGAAAATAGTCTGAGCATATGGTCGCCTCCGATCCGCGTTGGGGCGACACTAGGTCCGGTCACTTTACGCACGGTTAAGCGATAAAATTGACCCTACTTTCCGTCTTGCGACAAAGCCAATGCGTGGAACGGCCCCGCCGGGCGGGGCGGGGCCGCAGAGCGGCAGGCGCCGCACAGCGGCAGTGGCAGGGGCGATCAGTCCCGCCAGGTGCCGGCGAAATCCGCGGGGATCTTGAGAATGTCGCGACCGACATCGCGAATGTCACGCTTGCCGCAGAGCGCCATCGACGTGTCCATTTCCTTGTACAGCACCTGGAGCGCGCGCGTGACGCCATCCTGCCCCATGGCCCCGAGGCCATGCACGAAGGCGCGCCCGATGAAGGTGCCCTTGGCCCCCATGGCAACGGCCTTGAGAATGTCCTGTCCCGAACGGATGCCGCTGTCGAGGTGCACCTCGACATCATCACCGACCGCCTGCAGGATCGGGTCGAGCATCCGGATGGTCGAGAGCGCGCCGTCCAGCTGCCGCCCGCCGTGGTTCGACACCAGGATGGCATCGCAGCCGACCTTGGCGGCCATCGCCGCATCCTCGGGGTCGTTGATGCCCTTGAGGATGACCTTGCCGCCCCACATCTCCTTGATCTGTTCGATCTTCTTCCAGTCGAGCTTGTCGTCGAACTGCTCGTTGGTCCACGACAGCAGCGAGGACGGGTCGGAGATATCCTTGACGTGACCGACGATATTGCCGAAGCCGCGCCGTTTCGTTTGCAGCATCTCGAGCCCCCAGGACCACTTGGTCGCAAGGTCGGCCAGGACGGCGGGGGTGAACTTGGGCGGGGCGGAGAGCCCGTTCTTGAGGTCCTTGTGCCGCTGCCCGAGGATTTGCAGATCCAGCGTGATCACAAGGGCCGAGCATTTGGCATCCTTGGCCCGCTGGATCAGGCGGCGCAGGTAGTCCTGGTCCTTCATCGTGTAGAGCTGGAACCAGAAGGGGGCCGAGGAATTCTCGGCCACGTCCTCGATCGAGCAGATCGACATGGTCGACAGGGTAAAGGGCACGCCGAACTGTTCGGCGGCGCGGGCGGCCTTGATCTCGCCATCCGCGCGCTGCATCCCGGTCAGGCCCACGGGGGCCAGGGCGACGGGCATGGTGACCTTCTGGCCGATCATCTCGGTTTCCAGCGACCGGTCGGACATGTCGACGGCGACGCGCTGGCGCAGGCGGATCTGGTCGAAATCCGAGGTGTTCTCGCGGAAGGTCTGTTCGCTCCACGATCCGCTTTCGCAGTAGTCGTAGAACATCTTGGGCGTGCGGCGTTTGTGCAGGCGCTTGAGATCGTTGATGTTGGTGATGACGGGCATCGCGGCGGTCCCCCGGACTGTGGTTAGGATTTTTTACCAATCCGGGGGGCAGGGGGCAATGCCTGTTTGGCGCGGACTAGAGGCTGGTCAACAGCGCGCGAGAGGGATCGCCGCTGGCGGGCAGGCCCCGGCTGGACTGATAGGCGCTGATCGCCTCGCGGCTTTTCGGGCCGATAACGCCGTCGGTGCCGCCGGTGTCGAACCCCCGTGCCGTCAGGCGCTGTTGCAGGGCGATGCGGTCGTCCTTGGTCAGACCATAGGCATCGGGGGGGAAGCTGGCACGCAGTGGGCCGGCCCCGCCGATGCGGTCGGCCAGGTGCCCGACGCCAATGGCATAGGAATCCGAGTTGTTATAGCGCTTGATGGCGCGGAAATTGCCGGTGACGGCAAAGCGCGGGCCACCCGGCTGCGGCTGGATGATGTCACCGCCGGGCGCGCCATTGCCGACCTCTCCGCCCCAGCGGGCGCCCCGGGTCCAACCGTTGCGGGCGAGGTAAGCGGCGGTCGAGGCCAGCGCATCCGTCGGATCGTCCGACCAGATGTCACGCCGGCCGTCGCCGGTGAAATCCACCGCAAACGACTGGTACGATGTTGGGATGAACTGGGTGTGCCCCATGGCGCCGGCCCAGCTGCCGGTCATGTGATCGGCGTCGATATCGCCGTTCTGAACGATGCGAAGGGCCGCGATCAGCTGTTTTTCGAAAAATGCGCCGCGCCGCCCGTCATAGGCCAGCGTCGAGGTCGACGAGATCACGGGCACATTGCCGCGCCGCTCTCCGTAAAAACTCTCCAGCCCCCAGATCGCGGCGATGATTTCGGCGTCGACGCCGTATTTCGCCTCCAGCGCGGTCAGCGTGCTGCGATGGCGGGCAAAGGCGGCACGGCCCTTGGCGACACGTTCGTCCGACGCGGCGATGGAGAGGTAGTCCTCCAGCGTGCGGGTGAATTCGGTCTGGTTGCGGTCTCGGGTGACAACGCCGGGCAGATAGCCCGCGTGACGGAATGCGCGCGACAGGGTGGCGTCGGAAATCCCCTGCGCCCCGGCGCGGCTGCGAAAGGCGGCGACCCAGGCGGTATAACCCGCATTGGGGACCGGGCGCAGATCGTCCGCCAGCTCTGCCGACGCGTTCGAGCCGCGCATCACGGGGCCGCCGGCGCCGCTGCAGGCCGAGAGGCCAAGGGCGGTCAGCCCAAATCCGAAGGTTCGTCTGGAAAGGTTCATGTGCCGCCTGCTTTCTGGTTCTTGTCGACCCCGCACGCGGCATCTGCCACGGCGCATTTTGCAGCAGGGTGCCAGAAAAGCGACGGCGCGCCAAAGGGATGTTGGCGCGCCACGGGGCAGGGCGAAGGCTCGGCGTGGCTCCGCCGTCAGGCGGAATGCGCGCCGTCGGAAAGGCTTTTGACGAACCCCAGGATCTCGTCCACCGGCTTGCCGGAGGCGATCTGTTCGACAATGGCCGATCCGACGACACAGCCATCGGCGATGCCGGCGATGGCGCGGGCGGTTTCGGGCGTCTTGACGCCGAAACCGACGATGATCGGCAGATCGGTCGACGCCTTGATGCGGCTGACTTCGGGCGCAACGGCGGCGGCATTCGCCTCGGCCGCGCCGGTGATGCCGGTGATCGAGACATAATAGACAAAGCCGGAGGTATTGGTCAGCACCTTGGGCAGGCGCCGGGCATCCGTGGTCGGCGTGGCAAGGCGGATGAAGTTCAGCCCGGCTGCCTGGGCCGGCAGGCACAGCTCGTCGTCCTCTTCGGGGGGCAGGTCGACGACGATCAGCCCGTCGATCCCGGCCTCCTGCGCCTCGGCCAGGAAGGTCTCGACGCCACGGGAATAGATCGGGTTGTAATATCCCATCAGAACGATCGGAGTGGTGTCGTCGTCGGCGCGAAAGACGCGCGCCATCGCCAGGGTCTTGTCCAATGTCATGCCCGCTTCCAGGGCGCGTTGCCCGGCCAGCTGGATGGTCGGGCCATCGGCCATCGGATCGGTGAAGGGCACACCCAGTTCGATCACGTCGACACCCGCGGCAGGAAGGCCCTTCATCACGGCAAGCGACCGCGCCTCGTCCGGGTCGCCGGCCATGATATAGGCGACAAATCCCTTGCGGTTACTTTGCTTCAGCGCGGCGAAAGTGGCGTCGATACGGCTCATGTCCTGTCCCCATGATATTTTCCTCAGGGTTTGGCGGAAAAGGGCTGCGATGGCAATGGTGGAGTAGGCGGGGTCACCAAAGGGGGGCTTTGCCCCCGCGCCTTGCGGCGCTCCCCCAGGGTACTTGACGCCAGATGACAGGGAGACATGGCTCCCCCTGTCATCTGGCTGAAAATACCCCCGCCGGAGGCCCCCGACATCGGTGGACAGGGCAGCCCAGTGGGCAGAGGCGCGGATTTACCATGGAGATATGGGTGCCGCGCATGGTTCGGCTTGCGGTGTGGCCCGCAGCAAACTATGACGCGCGGGATCATTCAAAGGAGCGTCGTCATGGGATTCAAGATGGGCATCGTGGGGCTGCCGAACGTCGGCAAGTCGACACTGTTCAATGCGCTGACCAGGACGGCCGCCGCGCAGGCGGCAAACTTTCCCTTCTGCACCATCGAGCCCAACGTCGGCGAAGTGAACGTGCCGGATGCGCGGCTTGACACCCTGGCCGCAATCGCAGGGTCCAGGCAGATCATTCCGACGCGGATGACCTTTGTCGATATTGCGGGCCTGGTGAAAGGCGCAAGCAAGGGCGAAGGGCTGGGCAACCAGTTTCTGGCCAACATCCGTGAAACGGATGCCATTGCGCATGTGCTGCGGTGTTTCGAGGATGATGACGTCACGCACGTCGAGGGGCGGGTGTCCCCGGTTGCGGATGCCGAGACCATCGAGACCGAATTGATGCTGGCTGACCTCGAGAGTGTCGAGAAGCGACGCGCGGGGCTCGTGCGCAAGCTGAAGGGCAATGACAAGGATGCAGCCCAACAGGATCGCCTTCTGGCCGCTGCGCAGGCTGCACTGGAAGAGGGCAAGCCGGCGCGCACCGTCCAGGTCGATGCCGAGGATCTGCGGGCATGGAAGCTGTTGCAATTGCTGACGGGCAAGCCGGTTCTGTATGTCTGCAACGTGTCCGAGGCGGATGCGGCGACGGGGAATGCGCATTCCGCTGCCGTGGCGGAAATGGCGGCGGCGCAGGGCAATTCGCATGTCATCATCTCGGCGCAGATCGAGGAAGAGATCAGCCAGCTTGAGGATGACGAGGCCGAGATGTTCCTGAGCGAGATGGGGTTGGAGGAGCCCGGGCTGGATCGGCTGATCCGCGCGGGCTATGACCTGCTGCACCTCGAGACCTATTTCACTGTCGGCCCGAAGGAAGCGCGGGCCTGGACGATTCGTCAGGGCACGAGCGCGCCGCAGGCCGCAGGCGTGATCCATGGCGATTTCGAAAAGGGGTTCATTCGCGCCGAGACGATTGCCTATGACGATTTCGTGGCCTGCAAGGGAGAGAGCGGAGCCAAGGAAGCAGGCAAGATGCGCGCCGAGGGCAAGGCCTATACCGTCAAGGACGGCGATGTGCTGCATTTCCTGTTCAACACCTGATCGCGGGATCGAACGGGCTTGGTGCCGGGCCTGACCGGACAGTTGGGTGAGACCCTCGTTCGTGGGGGGGGCACCGTCATCTGGCGGTAGGGCGCGCCGGCCCTGGCCGCCCCGCATACGACCGGTAAAGCACAGGCGATGCCAGACCACTGGCAATGCAAAGGCCCGCCCCCGATGAGGAGGCGGGCCGAGCTTTTTCAAACCGTATCGGTTCAGCGCACGACGTGGATGATGGTGCGGTCCTGGTCGACGATGACAGGCTGGCCGTTGACGTAGGCATAGCTTTCGGGGGTGTCGGGAATATCGGCAAGGGTAACCTCTTGCGGAATGCCCGCGCCGACGACGACTTCACCGTTCAGGTACACCGGCTCGACAGGGTGCTCGGTCACGTAGGTCACGGTTTTCTCAGGCACGGCTGCGGCACCCAGGGCGGTCCCGGCCAGGACGCCAGCTGCAACAGCGGCGGGTCCACCGACCAGCGACATTGCCAGCGCGCCTGCCGTCAGGCCACCGGCGGTTGCCGATGCGGCGCGGTCGTCTTCGTTCACGTCGACCGATTCAACATCGAGGCGCTTGACGTTGTCATAGACGACGACCGGTTCGCTATCGATCGTGGCGGTCAGGTAGGGGCTGTAGGCCCAGCCTTCGGTGCCGTCGTAGGTGACCTTGCACCATTCCAGGCCGGTTGCGCATTGTTCGATTTCGACCGTTTCGTCCCCCGGGATAACGTCGAGGATCTCGGCCATCGGGCCGGGGCCGGCGCGAAGGTTGAGGTCCGTCGTGGCGGTGGCGTTGGTTGCGGCCATCGCGCTGGTTGCAGTCAGGACGGCGGCGGCGCTGAGGCCTACGATCTTGGCATACATCTTTGTATCTCCTGGTCTTTTTTGGATCTTGCCAGGGCTGGCGGCTGCCGCCCCGGGGTCGAACCGGAGTTTCCGAGGGGCGGCCGGCATGGCCTGTCCTCGCTATGAAGGGACAACGGAAGGCGGGGTTGAAACGTTCCTCTGGCTGACTTGGGGTCAGCGGGACCTTGCCGGGACAGGGCGCGGAACCGGCCTTCAAATGCAGGAAATCATAGGTGTTGGCTGCGATCACGCCGTGCTGCAAGATGTTTCAGGAAACGGGGAATTCTCTGTGTGACGCGGTCTGCCCGGTCCGACCGATGGCCTGTCGGGGAGACTTGTTTTCGGAAAGTCTGGCCCTTTTGGAGGAGGTCGCGGGCCTGTCCGGCCCATCGCAATTCAGCGCGCGCCTTTGGAATCCTGTAAAATATCACTGTGAAACGGCGGTCATGGCGTGTTGGAGCGCGATGCGGGAGAGGCCGCGGGGCGCGGAATTCCTTTTGGCAAAATCTGGGCATTTTTCACTTGTTTCTCGGTCTGTCGCCGCATAGACACGCCAACGGAGATGTGGCCGAGTGGTCGAAGGCGCTCCCCTGCTAAGGGAGTAGGCCCGGAAGGGTCTCGTGGGTTCGAATCCCATCGTCTCCGCCACCTTACCTTTTATGTTGATACTTCAGATGCTTGCCGGTTCCGGTTTTTGACCGGGCCGTCCCGGTGCCGCTGTGCGCGTGGGGATCATGGCCGGGGGTGGAGGCGTGACAGGTATCCGGTCAGTCGCAGCAGGAACCAGCAGAAAAACTGGCGTTGCGCCGAGTCATCTGCGGCCGGGGCCGTCGGGGCGAGGGCTGCGAGGGTTTGCAGGACATGCAGTCTTTGCGGGCTGAGGTGGGGCAGAAGCAGAGCCCCCGCCTGGCGCAGTGCATACCAATCGGCAACCAGAATCCCGAGTGGCACGTCCGCAAGATCGGCGGTGGCAGACGTCGGTATCTGGACGGGAACGGAGCGGTCGATGCAGGTGCGCAGGGTCACGGTGGTGCGTGCCGGGCTGAGCATCAGGGCGAGCACTGTTGCCGCCGTGGCATCGGGAAGATCACGCAGGATATCCGCGGGCCAGTGGCGCGGCAGGCGCTGCATCGCGCGTGCGCGCAGTTGCGCAAGGAGCAGATCGCCGTAGCCGTGCGCATTCAGCCCTTGGTCGTCAAGCCCTGGGTGAGGATGCAGCGCCGCCTCGGAGGCGTAGAAGAGCATGAGGTCGGGGGCCAGCGGCTGGGCCGAAAGGCTGACGGTTTCCACCGTCGCCCGGTCGGCCCCGGGCGTGGCCACCACGAAGGCGGGGGGGAAGGACACAAGCGAGGGTACGCAGATATCCGTCAGGTCTGTATCGACGGCAGGGGCGGCCCCGGCGGCAAGCGCGGGCGCCGATGCGCCGGGCCGTTCGGCGCGGGCAGCGGTGGATGGGACCGCTTGCAGGCCATGGGGCGGTCCGCCGCCGTGCACGTGCATGTGGCCACTGAAATGCTGACGCAGGCCGACCTCGGACAGGGTCTGTGCAACAGCTGGCCCGGGGGTGCGCCGCGCAATCGTGGTCTGTCCGAACATGGCGGTTTCGGCGCCGGCAGGATCGCGAAACGGATCCAGGACGGGATAATGGGAAAACGCCATCAGCGATTTTCCGGCTGCCCTTGCGCGGCCGACGACATCACCGATCCAGTCGATCAGAAAGGGTTTCACCCGCAACAGCGCGTTCCAACCCGCCGTACCGGGGTCGGCAAACGCCTTTTTGCGGGTCGGGTCGTGCCGGTTGTTGCGCGGTTCGAACACATTGGCGTCGATCATCAGCAGCCACAATCCGGGCGCCGGTTCGACCAGATAGGAGGCATCCATCAGGCGGTGGCTGATCTGCCCATCGGGGGACCGTGCCGTGTACTGGCGCGCGGCGGGGCTGTCATCGAGGCCGAAGGGGGTTTCCCAATGCAGGTAGCGCGGGTTTCGAAACAGCCCGAATTCGGCCATCGGTGTCAAGCCCGCAGGCTGGCCGGCGCAGAACATGCCGGGGCTGAGGCAAGCGGTATCGGGTTCGGTTGCGGCCAGGTCGGGATCGCTGGTTACCAGCCGGGTGCGGCCTGGCGCGGTGACAAAGCGGGTCGCGTTATGCTTGCCATGCGGGCCAAACACATCGTGGTTGCCGGGCAGGGCGTAGAAGTTCAGCCCCGCCCGGTCGCGCCATGTGCGCAGGCGTGCGGCAAGGCGGCGGGTGGCCAGGATCTGGCCGTCGTCGGTGTAATCGCCCAGCAGGACGACATGACGAATGCCGCGGGCGCTGATTTCGGTCAGGGCGGCGTTCAGGGCGGCAACGCTTTCGTTGAAGGCCCGCGCGCCGGTGCGGGTATCGGCCCAGCTGCGCAGGGTCAGCGGGGCACCGTCCATCAGGAAGGGCGGCCCACCGTAATCGCCGTGGATGTCGTGGAGATGGGCATCGGCAATGACCGCGACGGCGGCTGCTCCGGTCAGCGGGGGCGTGCCACGGGTCATCACGCCTTGACGATGTGGTCGCCGCTGATCCCGAGGCGGGCAAAGACGTTGCGGGTGTCGATGACCAGAGGGGCCCAATCTGCCAGCGCGGCATAGTCCAGGCCATCGTGATCGGTGGCGATCAGCACCGCGTCGTAGCCCGATATCGCGTCCTTGTCCCAGGGTTGCGACCTGCGCCCCTTGAGCGCGCCATAGGCACGGGTCTGGGGGATCTCGCTGACGTAGGGGTCGTGATAGCTGGCCGTGCCGCCGCGTTCCTCGATCAGCTCGATCAGCTTGAGGGAGGGGCTTTCGCGGATGTCGGGGACGTTCTTCTTGTAGGCCAGACCAATCACCAGGATCCGCGACCGGCTGAGCGCGCGACCGCGTTTCTGGTCGAGGGCCAGCGCCAGCCGTTCGACGACATGGCGCGGCATGGCGGAATTGATCTCGCCCGCGAGTTCGATGAAACGGGTGGTCAGGTCGTATTCGCGGGATTTCCAGGTCAGATAGAACGGGTCGATCGGGATGCAGTGACCGCCAAGGCCGGGGCCAGGATAAAAGGGCATGTAGCCGAATGGTTTGGTGCTGGCGGCCTGAATCACCTCCCACACGTCGACGCCCATGGCTTCGTAGATGACCTTGAGTTCGTTCACCAAGGCGATGTTGACGGCGCGAAAGACGTTTTCGGTCAGCTTGACCGCCTCGGCCGTCGCGGTGGAGGAAACGGGCACGACCGTCTTGACCACCGCGCCGTAAAAGGCCTGCATCAGGGCGCCGGCGGCATCGCCATCACCGGCCACGACCTTGGGGATGGTCGAGGTGTCGAAGGCACGATTGCCTGGGTCTTCGCGTTCGGGGGAAAAGCCGAGGAAAAAATCCTCGGCCGAGCGCAGGCCGGTTTCTTCGAGGATGGTCTTGACCGGGCCGTCGGTGGTGCCGGGATAGGTGGTGGATTCCAGTACGATCAGTTGCCCCGGCCGCAGGGTGGCGGCGATATGGGCACAGGTGCGCGACACGAAGGACAGGTCGGGTTCGCGATGCCGCGTCAGGGGGGTCGGCACGCAGATGACGATGACATCGCAGCGCCCGAGGCCGGAAAAGTCGCAACCCGCGCTGAAGCGCCCGGCGTTCGCCTCGGTCGCCAGCTCTTCGTCCGAGACGGCCTCGATATAGCTTTGGCGGGCGTCGATCGCGACGATCTTGCCCGGATCGGTGTCAAAGCCCGCAACGGTAAAACCGGCACGCGCGATGGTCATCGCCAGCGGCAGGCCGACATAGCCGAGGCCGATCACCCCCACCCGGGCGCTGCGAGACCGGATCAGTTCGAGAAGGCCGTCGGCGGCGGGATTGGTGATGCTCGGTTGCATTTATGCTCCGCGGTCAGGGCTGGTAGCCTGGTCCAGATGCGTGGATTCAGGGGGTGTGTCAAGGCCGGGACCCCGCCAGCGTTGCCGCCGTGCTGGTGGTGCGTGGCACGTCGACATGCCGGTCGCCATCCCCCGCACATTTCGGCAGGCGCAGCGGGGCGCGCGCCGTTTTCATTTCTGCGGTCTTTCCGTCGCGCCGGGGAATGGCGGTGCTTTTGCCCGCGCGGGCGGGATGCTATGCACGGCGCGAGCGGGCAGTGGGTGGCCTTTTCGGCCCCGATAGCAGGTGCCGCCGACGTGGCCCGGCAGATCACCCCGCGATGAGACGGACGGGATGGGAATTGGACAGGACGGGATGCCAGGCAGGCGCGGATCTATGAGGCCGAGAGGCGCCGTTGGCAGGCCCTTGGCCGCCCAGCAGGACGTGCGACAATGAGGATCGCGTTCTACGCCCCGTTGAAATCGCCGGACCACCCGGTGCCCTCGGGGGATCGGCTTATGGCGAGGCTGCTCATGGCGGCGTTGCGCCAGGGCGAGGATAGGGTCGAACTGGCGTCACAGCTGCGCAGTTATCTTGGAGATGCGCAGGATTGGCAGGGGCTGGCCAAGTTGCAGGCTGCGGCAGACGTCGAACGTGACCGCCTGCGCGCGCTGTGGCAGCGGGACGGGCCCCCGGACCTTTGGCTGTGTTATCACCCCTACTACAAGGCGCCCGATCTGATCGGGCCGGCGCTGTGCAAGGAATTTTCGCGGCCCTATGTGACGGTCGAGGCATCGTATTCGGCGCGGCGCAATCATGGGATCTGGGCGGGGATGCAGGCACAGGTTCACGCGGCTGTCAGTGCGGCGTCGGTGAACATCTGCCTGACGGCGCGCGATCATGACGGGTTGAAAGAGGGCGTGCCGCGGGCGCGGCTTGCCCGGTTGGCGCCCTTTATCGACGCGACGGCGCTTTTAAAGCGCGCCCCTGAGCCGCAGCCGACGCGCCTGATCTGCGTGGCGATGATGCGGGCGGGGGACAAGGCCGACAGCTATGCGCATCTGGCCGCCGCACTGGACCGGTTGCAGGACCTGCCGTGGCATCTGACCATCGTGGGCGACGGCCCGGCCAGGGCACAGATCGAGGCACGCTTTGCGGCGTTCGCACCGGAGCGCCTGAGCTGGGTGGGCCAGCAGGACGAAGCGACGATTGCCGGGTTGCTGGCGCAGTCCGCGATCTATGTCTGGCCCGGGTGTGGCGAAGCCTTTGGCCTGGCCTACCTCGAGGCGCAGGCTGCGGGGGTGCCGGTGCTGGCCTGGCGGACGGCTGGTGTGCCGGAGGTAGTCGCGGACGGGGTCAGCGGTGTGCTGACACCCGAAGGCGACGACGGTGCCTATGCCGATGCGCTGGCGTCACTGTTGCAGGATGCACCGCGCCGCGCGGCACTGGCGCAAGGCGCGCGGGCCAGGGTTGCGCAGCACCATACATTGCAGGTTGCCGCGGCTGCGCTAAAGCAGACCCTGGGCGATATCACGGGGGGCAGGACATGAACGATCCGGTATTTCAGGAACTGACCCGCGCGCTGAACATGCGTCCGGCAGGCGCGCCGCCGGTGCGGTTCTGGTTGCGCGATGACGATGCGGTGACGCCGACTGCCGCACTTGAGCATCTGCTGGCGCTGACCGAAGCGCATGACGTTCCGCTGACGCTTGCCGTCATTCCGGCCTTCAGCGATGCCGCATTGGCGGCGCGTTTGCGCCGTTGTGCGGGGGTCTGCGTTGCCGTGCATGGATGGTCGCACCAAAACCACGCCCCCATGGAAGAGAAAAAGCAGGAGTTGGGCGCGCATCGCCCCGTGGCGATCGTTCTGGAAGAACTGGCCCGGGGGCGCGCCGAGTTGCTGTCGCGCCATGGCGACCAACTGCTGCCGGTGCTTGTGCCGCCCTGGAACCGGATTGCCCCGGAGGTGCTGGAGGGGCTTGCTCCGCTTGGGTATCTGGGGGTTTCGGTTTTCGGGGCGGAACGCGACGATTGCCCCGTGCGCATGGTGAACACGCATATCGACGTTATCGACTGGCGTGGCACACGCGGGGGGCGATCCGAAGCGGACCTGCTGGCAGAGATCGTACCAAGGATCGTGCGTGGGCAGGATATCGGAGTGCTGACGCATCACCTGGTGCATGACGCGGCGGTCTGGCAATTTCTTGAGCGGCTGTTCGCGACCACGGCGGGGCATCCGGCCTGTCGCTGGGTCGGCTTGGCCGAGTTGCTGAACGGGGCGTCCTAGGTTACCAGGATTTCCACGCGATCAGCAGGGCATCCTCGGGTGCGGCGGCGCGCAGGGCCTCGACATCACCGAACGGGGCGCCGCGCGGAAGGGTGCCAGCCACCAGGCCGTTGCCGGCCAGCGCGACAGCGCCCGCGCGCGCGACCATTGTAAAGATCAGCGGTCCGGTCGACCACCAGGCCGGGGCGCCGGGGATCGCGGCGACGACATCGTCCAGCACGCTGTTGAGGCGATGCAGAACCGGGTGATCCGGCGGCGTGGCGATCATGGAATTTGCCAGCAGCAGCCCGCCCATGCCCGTGTTGCGCGGGATATCTTCGGCCAATGCCGTCAGGCCGGTCAGGGGAAGCAGGTCATGAAAGCCGATGTCCCTGCGTGCCGGGTACCAGTCGCAGTCAAGGTAGATACCGCCATCACGTGCCAGGATGGCATAGCGCGCGATATCTACCGCGCCGGGATAATCGCCACGTGCCAGCATCGCCGCGAAGACCGGAGTGTCGTTCACGCCCAGCTGTTCCAGATCCGCTGCGCGCCAGAGGCGATAGTCGTAGCCCCGCGCGCGGGCGTAATCGGCCCAGGCGGCGCAGGCGGGGGGCACGGGCTGATCCCCGATCCAGATCTGGTGCAGGACATGGGGAACCGGCTGGCGGTTGGCGTGATTGATGTCGCGGCGCTCCTGCGGGGTAAAGCGCGCAAAAGGCGCGAGCTGGGCCGGGGGCGGGACAAGGTGGAATTGATAGCCGATGCGCCGCAGCGCGTCGCCCTCGGCCTTGGCCAGCCGGAGATGCGCCGCCTGCAGGCGCCGGGGCATACCCAGCGAGGTCACGGGCCCGAGCGCGCCGACACCGGGATCCTGTGCGACCTCGGCCAGAATCTCGGCGGCGCGCGGGTAATCGCCCGCAAGACGGAGCGTCGCTGCGTCCGCGAGGCGGCGGTTCAGGCGCTGTTTGTCGGACATGGCTTTCCATTCGCGCGTCAGTGAGTGCTGGCAACCTGCTGCAAAGGCTGAAAAAGCGCAAGGTGAGGTCGGTATGCAGGACCGGACGCAATTTCAACGGTTCAGGATGGACAGCGTTTTTTCGCTGCTCTAGCGTTATCGCATCTGCTACCCCGAGCCCGAATGCCGTCGCAGGGTCCGCATCTGTAGAAAGGGGCGTGACGCCATGACCATCGGGCCGGAGTTACTGCGCATCAACGATCTGAGCATCGCCTTTCCGCTGATGCAGGGCAGGTTGCAGGCCGTGAAAAGCGCAAGCCTGCGGGTGCTGCCAGGCAAGGTAACGGCACTTGTCGGTGAATCCGGGTCGGGCAAATCGGTGATCAGCCAGGCCATCATGGGGTTGCAACCAGCGTTTGCAGATGTGCGCGGGCAGGTGCTTTTTGCCGATCCGGGGGCAAGCAAGGCCTCTGCCGCGCCGGTTGACCTGCTGAAACTGCCCAGGGACGGTCGCCAATTGCGGGCCATTCGTGGCAGCCGCATCGGGATGATCTTTCAAGAGCCGATGACGTCATTTTCGCTGCTGCATACGGTTGGCAACCAGATCAGCGAGGCATTGCGGGTGCATACAACGCTGAGCCCGGCCGCCCGGCGCGAGGAATGCGAGGAGATGCTGGGCCTTGTGGGGTTCAGCGATCCACGGCGCGTGTTCGACATGTATCCGTTCGAACTGTCCGGGGGGATGCGTCAGAGGGCAATGATCGCGATGGCACTGATCTGTCGGCCCGCGCTGCTGATCGCGGACGAGCCGACAACGGCGCTGGATGTGACAATCCAGGCGCAGATCCTGAAGTTGCTGCGCGACCTGCAGGAAAAGATGGATATGGCCATCCTGCTGATCACCCATGATCTGGGCGTCGTGGCCAATATCGCGGACGAAGTCGTGGTGATCTATCAGGGCGAGATCATGGAGTCCGGCCCTGTCGGCCCGATCTTCCGCGCGCCGAAACACCCCTATCTGAAAGGGTTGATGGCGGCGGTGCCGCATTTCGACATGCCGAAGGGAGAGCGGCTGAAGCCACTGCGCGAGATCGTGGTCGATCACCAGACTTTGCTGGGCGGGCTGACGGCGCCCGTGGCGGAAACAGCCGTCGCGGCCGAGCCTGTCGCTGCCTCGGCGCAGGCGGCGGCGGTGCGGCCCGCCGACGTGACCGCACCGAGGGAGAAGGCGGGCGGGTTTCCCGAGGTGCTGTTGTCGGTGCGCAACCTCCGCAAGACCTTTCAGACCCGCAAGCAGGACTGGAAGGTCGGGCGCGCCGCCCCACAGAGGCCCGCCGTGGATAACGTGAGCTTTGACATCCGCCGAGGGGAATGCCTGGGGTTGGTGGGGGAAAGCGGCTGTGGCAAGACCACCGTCAGCAAGATCCTGATGCGCGCTGTGACACCCGACAGCGGGTCGGTCGTCTTCGATGACGGGGCAGGTCCGATCGACGTGCTGGCAGCACGGGGTGACGATTTGCAGGCGCTGCGCACCCGCGTGCAGATGGTGTTTCAGGACCCCGTGTCGTCGCTGTCGCCGCGCATGTCCGTCGGCAGCATCCTGAGCGAACCCTTCGACATTCACAAACGGGGTACCCGCGCCGCGCGCAAGGACGCGGTCTCGGCGCTGCTGAAGGTCATTGGCCTGGACCCGTCGGCGGCACGACGGTATCCGCACAGTTTTTCCGGCGGCCAGCGCCAGCGGATCGGGATTGCACGGGCGCTGGCGCTGGCCCCCAGCCTGATTGTCTGTGACGAGCCTGTCTCGGCGCTGGATGTTTCGGTGCAGGCGCAGATCCTGAACCTGCTCAAGGATCTGCAAAAGGATCTGGGGCTGACGTACCTGTTCATCTCGCACAACCTGGCGGTGGTGGATTACATGGCCGACCGCGTGGCGGTGATGTGGGCGGGAAAGATCGTGGAAATCGCGCCGCGCGAGGTGATCATGCGGTCGCCGGCGCATCCCTATACCCGGTCGCTGCTGGAGGCGGTGCCCTATCCCGATCTGGACCGACCGCTGAATTTCGCCCGTGCCGGGGAAAGCAGCACTGCGTCCAGCGCCGGCTGGGCACCGGCGTTCCGCGACGACGGTGGTGGGCGCGACCTGGCGCCGCTGGACCTTGGGGGCGGGCATTTCGTGCTGGCGCGCAAGAGCGCGGATCTGAGCGAGGTCCAGCCGTGATCGGTCGGCGCCGCCTGTTGTCCTGTCTGGCCGGTGTCGGCGCCCTGTGCGGGCTGCCAGCGCGGCCCTGGGCAAGCGAGATCAGGGCCACCGATCCGGCGGAACTGGAATATCAGCGGCTGTCGGCGGCGGACCGGTTGCCGCGAAACCCCAGGGTGATCGACCTTGCGGCGATGGGGCGGCAACCCGGCATCCGGGGCGGGACGCTGCGGACGCTGATCGGCGGGCAGCGGGACGTGCGCCTGATGCCGATCAACAGCTATTCCCGGTTGGTGGGCTATGACGCGTCCCTGACGCTGCAACCCGATATCCTGGCGGAGTACACGGTCGAGGACGACCGGATCTATACCTTTCACCTGCGCGACGGGCACCGCTGGTCGGATGGCAGTCCGTTCACCTCAGAAGATTTCCGCTATTGCTGGGAAGATGTGATCGAAAACCGTGATCTGCTGCGTGGCGGCCCGCCCGCAGATCTGAAGGTCGATGGCGAGGTGGCGCGTTTCGAAGTGCTGGGGCCGCTCAGCGTTCGGTATTCCTGGAGCCGTCCGGCGCCGGCGTTCCTGACCCGGCTGGCGGCGCCCGTGCCGCTGGTTCTGGCGTTGCCGTCGGCCTATCTGCGCGACTTTCATGCGCGTTACCAGACACCCGAGAAATTGGGGGATCTGATCGTGCGCTACCGGGTGGACGACTGGCCGTCGCTGCATACGAAGGTTTCGCGGCAGAACCGACCAGAAAACCCTGATCTGCCGACGCTGGAAGCCTGGAGGCCGCGGACCGCCCCGCCCGCCGAACAATTCGTGTTCGAACGCAATCCGTATTTCCACCGGGTCGATGCGGACGGGGTGCAATTGCCCTATATCGACCGTTGGCTGTTCAATGTCTCGTCTTCGGAAATCATCACGGCAAAGACGGCCACGGGGGAAAGCGATCTGCAATTGGGTGGCATCAGCTTTCCCGATTACACGTTGCTGAAACACGCCCAGCACAGCTATCCGCAGAAGGTATCGCTCTGGACCCGGACCCAGGGGTCGAGCGTGGCGCTGATGCCCAACCTCAACTGCGGCGACCCGGTCTGGCGCGGCTTGTTCCGGGATGTGCGGATGCGCCGGGCGATGTCGCTGGCGATCGACCGCGCCGAGATCAACAAGGTGCTGTACTATGGGCTGGCCCGCGAGAGCGCGAACACCATCCTGCCCGAAAGCCCCCTGTTCAAGCCGGGCTATGCGACGGCCTGGGCGCAGCATGATCCCGACATGGCAAACGCACTGCTGGACGAGGTCGGGCTGGCGCGCCGCGATCGGTCGGGCACGCGTCTGCTGCCCGATGGTCGCAAGGCGGGGATCATGGTGGAGAGCGCGGGCGAAAGCACCCTAGAGACAGATGTGCTGGAGCTGATCACCGACCATTTCCGCGAGGTCGGGCTGCCGCTGTATATCCGCACGTCGCAGCGCGACATCTTTCGCAGCCGGGCCCTGGGAGGCGCGGTGATGATGTCGGTCTGGCAGGGGTTGGACAACGGCGTTCCGACCTCGGAAATGTCCCCGAACGAGCTGGCGCCGACGTCGGACGATCAGATGCAATGGCCGCTGTGGGGGTTGCACTACATGTCCGCCGAAACCTCGGGTGAGGGGCCGGACCTGCCTGCTGCGCGTCAGCTGGTTGCGCTGTTGCGTCAATGGCGCCAGACCACCACCAGCGCGCAGCGCGTGGACATCTGGACGAAGATGCTGGAGATCCATGCCGATCAGGTCTTTACCATCGGCACGGTCAACGGCGCCCTGCAACCGGTCGTCAAGTCGAGCCGCCTGCGCAATGTTCCCGAAGAGGCGCTGTTCGGGTTCGAACCGACCAGCTATCTGGGCGCCTACATGCCGGATACCTTCTGGTACCAGGGGGCGGACTGAGCATGGTGCGGTATATCCTGTGGCGGATCGCGGCGATGGTTCCCACCCTTTTCCTGATTTCGGCGCTGGTCTTTACCATCATCGAACTGCCGCCTGGCGACTATTTCGAAAGCTACGTGTCCGAGTTGCGGGCGATGGGCGAAGAGGCGGACTTGGCCGAAATCGAATTGCTCAAGGCGCGGTACGGTTTCGATCAGCCGATGGTCGTGCGGTATTTCCACTGGGTCGGCGGTTTTTTTGTCGGGGACTTCGGTTATTCGTTTGAATACCGGCTGCCGGTTAGCGAGGTGGTGGGGGATCGGCTGTGGCTGACGATCCTGCTGTCGACGGTCACCATTATCTTTACCTGGCTGCTGGCCTTTCCCATCGGCATCTACTCGGCGACGCACCAATACAGCTGGGGTGACTACGGTCTGACCTTTGTCGGGCTGATCGGTATCGCGGTGCCGAATTTCATGCTGGCGCTGGTGATGATGTATTTCGCCAACATCTGGTTCGGCACGTCGATCGGTGGGCTGATGGCGCGCGAATACCTTGACCAGCCGGTGAGCTGGGACAAGCTGATGTCGATTGCCGAACACATGTGGATACCGGTGCTGATCATCGGCACGGCGGGGACGGCAGGCATGGTGCGGCGGCTGCGCGCCAACCTGCTGGATGAATTGCAAAAGCAGTATGTCGTCACCGCCCGCGCCAAGGGGCTGCACCCGCTGCGCATCCTGCTGAAATATCCGTTGCGCATGGCGCTGAACTTTTTCATCTCGGATATCGGGTCCATCCTGCCCGCGATCATCTCGGGGGCCGAGGTGACGGCCATCGTGCTGTCGCTGGAAACCACCGGTCCGATGCTGATCAAGGCGTTGCAGAGCCAGGACATGTATCTGGCGGGGTCGTTCCTGATGTTTCTGGCCTTCCTGACGGTTCTGGGGGTGCTCGTCTCGGATATCGCGCTGGCCTTGCTGGACCCGCGGATTCGACTGGGCGGGGGCAGCAGCAAATGACGACGCCAAGAGAGCCCGCGACGCAGGACCACCCGCCGCTCGAGCACAGCGCCTCGACAGCGCCGTTCGATCCCTATGCGGCGGATCGGCTGGCGACGGATCAGGGCACGGCGCAGGCGACACCTGGGCAGATCATGTGGTGGCGGTTCCGGCGGCACCGGCTGGCCTTTGCCTCGGGCATTTTCCTCTGCGCGATCTATGCCTCGATCCTGATCTGCGAAGTTCTGGCACCCTACAGCCTGAACCGGCGCAACACGGATTACATCTATGCGCCGCCACAGGCGGTTCACGTGATCCGAGACGGACAGCTGGTCTGGCCATACACCTATGGGCGCGAGATGACGCTGGACATGGAAAACCTGCGCCGGATCTACCGGGACGATACCGACGACGTGCAGCCGCTGCGGTTCTTTTGCCGGGGCGACCCGTATGAGTTCTGGAACCTGATCCCCGCCGATCTGCACCTGATCTGTCCGGCGAAAGGAGGAGAGCTGTTCCTGTTGGGGACCGATCGGCTGGGACGGGATGTCCTTTCGCGCATGATTTACGGCGCGCGAATATCCCTGACCATCGGCATCCTTGGAGTCAGCATGAGCTTTGCACTTGGGATCATCATCGGTGGCTTGGCGGGATATCATGGTGGAACCTTCGATCTGCTGGTCCAGAGGGTGATCGAGGTTCTGCAATCTATCCCGAGCATCCCGTTGTGGATGGCCCTGGCGGCGATCATTCCCGTTACCTGGAGTCCGATCCTGGTGTTTATCGGGATCACCGTGATCCTGGGGATGCTGGACTGGACGGGGTTGGCGCGGGCCGTGCGTTCAAAACTGCTGGCCCTGCGAGAAGAGGATTATGTGCTGGCGGCCAAACTGATGGGCGCTGGCAGCGGCCGGATCATCCGGCGGCATCTGATCCCCGGTTTCATGTCGCACCTGATCGCCAGTGCCACCCTGACCATTCCGGGGATGATCCTGGGGGAAACCGCATTGAGCTTTCTGGGGATCGGATTGCGACCGCCGATCACAAGTTGGGGAATTTTGCTGACCGAGGCGCGCAGCGTCAACATTATCGCGCTATACCCATGGCTCATGGCGCCGGTCATCCCGGTGATACTGGTCATTTTAGCTTTTAATTTCCTTGGCGACGGTCTACGCGATGCCGCCGATCCTTACAAATGAACCGGAGGGACCACTTTGAGACACCCCCTTCGAGACGCCTGCGGTCGATCAGGCCGAGTGAAAGACATCGAATGACGACACGGTTCGACGGCAAACGCATTCTGATGTATAGCCATGACACCTTTGGCCTGGGGCATTTGCGGCGCTGCCGTACCATCGCCCACGCCCTGGTCGAAACCTACAGCGGGCTGAGCGTGCTGATCATCTCTGGGGCCCAGATCGCCGGTGCCTTCGACTATCGTGCGCGGGTCGATTTCGTGAAGATTCCCAGCGTGATCAAGCTGCGCAATGGTGAATACAGTTCGCTTGCACAGCACATCGACCTGAGTGACACGATCGAGATGCGCAAGTCGATCATCCGCCACACGGCAGAGACGTTCCAGCCGGACATCTTTATCGTCGACAAGGAGCCGATGGGTCTGCGCGGCGAGATAGAGGAGACGTTGCGCTATCTCAAGGGCCAGGGCACCCGGCTGGTCCTGGGGCTGCGCGAGGTGATGGATGCGCCGCACCTGTTGGAGGCGGAATGGCAGCACAACGACGTCATGGCCAAGATCGAAAAGACCTACGACGATATCTGGGTGTACGGGCCGCCCGATTTCTATGACCCGCTGACCGGAATGACGGTGCCGGACACTGTTCGCGCACGCATGCATTTCATGGGCTTCCTGAAACGGCGCGCCTTGCACGAGGCGCTGTCGACACATCGTCCCAGCGGCGATTACATCCTGGTCACGACGGGGGGCGGCGGCGACGGGGCAGACCTGGTCGATGACGTGATGAATGCGTACCTGGCCGATCCCGACCTTTCGCACAAGGCGCTGATCGTGCTCGGCCCTTACATGCCGGGCGAACAGCGCGCCGAACTCCTGCGCAAGGGGCAGAAGATTCCCGCCATCGAGGTGATCGAGTTCGACACCCGCATGGAGGAGCTGATTGCCAGCTCCAGGGCGGTGGTTGCCATGGGCGGGTACAACACATACTGCGAAATCCTGTCGTTCGACAAACCGGCCTTGATCATCCCGCGCACGACACCCCGCGAGGAACAGTTGCTGCGGGCCCGCCGGGCGGCCGAACTGGGGATGGTCGACATGTTGATGCCGGAACAATCGCGTGACCCGATGCAATTGGGGAAGGCGCTGAAGGCCCTGCCGATGCGCGATGTCCCCTCGCAGGCGGCCCCGGGCCTGACGCTGGACGGACTGACCAATATCGCCGAAGTTGTCGGCACTACCCTGCGGCAGGCCCCCGCATGAGCGCGCCTGTGCGGCGCAAGGTGGTGATCGTGGTCAAGGGCTATCCGCGGTTGTCAGAGACCTTTATCGCGCAGGAAATCCGAGGGCTGGAACTGGCGGGGCTGGAGCTGGTCATCGTGGCGCTGCGGCATCCGACCGATCGCAAGCGTCACGCGGTTCATGGCGAAATCACCGCGCCCGTGCATTACCTGCCGGAATACCTGCATCGTGAACCGATCCGCGTGATGCGCGCGGTCTGGTCGGGTTTGCGGCGGCCGGGAATGCGGGGCCTCTGGTCGGATTTCCTGGCCGATTTGCGCCGCGATCCCAGCCGCAACAGGGTGCGGCGTCTGGGGCAGGCGCTGGTGCTGGCGGCGGAATGGCCCGAGGGGGCGGGCTGGTTGCACGCGCATTTCATTCACACGCCGGCCTCTGTCGCGGAATATGCCGCGCGTATCGTGGGGCTACCGTGGACTGTTTCGGCCCACGCCAAGGATATCTGGACATCGCCCGACTGGGATCTGCAACGCAAACTTCGCGCGGCGCGCTGGACCGTGACCTGCACCGCCAGCGGGCACCGGCATTTGCAGCAGCTTGCCGGACCAGCGTCGGCGCGGGTAAATCTGAGCTATCACGGCCTGAACCTGGAGCGGTTTCCGCCGCATGTCGATGATCGCCCTGCCCGTGACGGGCAGCAGGCAGACGATCCCGTGCGGTTGATAAGCGTGGGGCGGCTGGTGCCGAAAAAGGGCTATGACTTTCTTTTGGAGGCGCTGGCACTGTTGCCTGCGGATCTGAGCTGGCGCTTTGTCCATGCCGGGGGCGGCGATGTCACCGCGTTGCGCGCGCAGGCCGCGCGCCTGGGTCTGAGCGCACATATCGATTGGCGGGGTGCGCTGGACCAGGCCGAGGTCTTGGCGCTGTATCGTCGTTCCGATATCTTTGCGCTGGCCTGTCGGGTAACCTCAGATGGCGATCGCGACGGTTTGCCAAACGTGCTGGTCGAGGCGGCCAGCCAGGGTCTGACGTGCGTTTCCACGTCGATTTCCGGAATTCCAGAACTGTTCAGCGATGGAGAAAATGGTCTGCTGGTGCCTGCGGAAGATCCAACCGCCTTGGCGCAGGCCCTGGAAAAGGCCATTCGCCATCCTGAAATGCGCAGGGTATTGGGCGCTGCTGCACAGCAAAAGGTGCGCAAAACGCTTGATTATCATGTCAGTGTGGCGCAACTCGTCGACTTGTTCGAGAAAGAGTGGACCCAGACCGCATGACTGCCCCGACATCGCCTCGCGTCTTTTTCTACGTGCAGCATCTGCTGGGTATCGGCCACTTGGCCCGCGCCAGCCGGATCGCAAATGCGCTGGTGAACGACGGGTTCCATGTGACTCTGGTGACCGGGGGCCTGCCGGTGGCCGGGTTTCCGTGCCCGGGCATCGACCATGTTGCCTTGCCTGCCATGGCTGTCAGTGACGGCGACTTTTCAGCGCTGGTCGACGCGGCCGGCCGCCCGGTTGATGATGCATTTCGGGCCCGCCGTCAGGCTGATCTGCTGGCTGCGTTCCGTGACGCGACCCCCGACGTGGTCCTGATCGAAGCCTACCCCTTTGGTCGCCGTCAGGTTCGGTTCGAACTGCGCGCCCTGATTGATGCGATCGAGGGCACTACGCCGCGCCCGCTGTTGATGACGTCGCTGCGCGATATCCTGCAACGGCGCAGTAAACCGGCACGCGACGAAGAGACCGTGGCGGTGATACGTCGGCATTTCGACGGTGTTCTTGTGCACGGTGACCAAGACTTTGCGCGGCTGGACGACACGTTCCCGCTGGCGTCGGACATTGCCGATCGCATTCACTATACCGGACTGGTCTGCGGTCCTGCCCCTGTTCCCGCCCCGGACCGGTACGAGATTGTCGTATCCGCAGGCGGCGGTGCAGTCGGGGCAGGGGTGGTCGCTGCGGCGCTGGATGCCGCGCGCCTGCTGCCGGAAATTGCCAGTTGGTGCGTGATCGCGGGGCCGAACATGCCGCAGGGCGATTTCGATCGGTTTCGTGCAAGCGCGCCAGAGCAGGTCAGCTTGGTGCGGTTCAGAACCGATTTTCCCGGCCTGCTGGTCAATGCCAAAGTGTCGGTGTCCCAAGCCGGGTACAACACCGTGGGCGATATCCTTCAGGCAGGGTGCCGCGCATTGCTGATCCCCTATTGTGCAGGTGGCGAGACCGAGCAATCGGACCGCGCAGCGCGGTTGCAGCAAATCGGGCGGGCCACCGTTCTGGCCGAAGCTGACCTGACTGGCGACGGGTTGGCCCAGGCAATCCAACGTAGCCTGGCCCAGGCGCCGGTGCGCGACGCGCCATCCTTGGCCACGCAAGGTGCCGCACGGACGGCGGGGATTCTGCGAACCTTGCTCGCGGCTTCGCCGACAAGATCATCGGCCCGCTGAGGCCGGACCCGCAGCAGAACGTCAGAGTCGCCCGGTTGGGAAAGCAGAGTGCCATGGAACCCAATTTTTCGCGCTATATCTGGACTCACACGCGCCGGCAGCAGGTCTGGATCGTCTGCGTCGTCGTCTTGTCGATGTTGCCCTATTACCTGGCGCTGGATCTGCCGAAGAATATCGTCAACGGCCCCATTCAAGGCGTTGGTTTCGAAACCCCCGGTGCGACCCAGCCATTTCTGCCCGCCAGTTTCAGTTTGCCGTTTATCGGCCAGATCGACCTGGTCGGGGGAATGGAATTGGACCGGATTTCGACCCTGATCGGGTTGAGCCTGACCTTTCTGTGCCTGGTGGTCATCAATGGCCTGTTCAAGTTTTATATCAATACCTACAAGGGTTTGCTGGGCGAACGCCTGTTGCGCCGCATCCGGTATGAGCTGGTCGACAGGATCCTGCGGTTCCAGCCACAGCATTTCAAGCACATCAAGGCCGGCGAAATATCGAGCATGGTCAAGGACGAGGTCGAACCGCTTGGCGGATTCACCGGCGACGCCTTCGTGCAACCGGCGATGCTGGGGGGGCAGGCGCTGACCGCGATGATCTTCATCTTCGTGCAGCATTTCTGGCTGGGCGTGATTGCCCTGTTCATGGCGGCGATCCAGCTGGCGATCATCCCGAGGCTTCGGCGTCAGCTGATCGTGCTGGGCCGAGAGCGGCAGCTGACGGCGCGCGAATTGTCGGGGCGGGTGGCCGAAATCGCGGATGGGATCAGCACCATCCACACCAACGATACGTCGAACTTCGAACGCGCAGATATCTCGAACCGGTTGGGGACGATCTTCTCGATCCGCTACAGGATCTATCAGCGCAAGTTTATCGTCAAGTTTCTGAACAACTTTCTGGCTCAGTTGACGCCGTTTCTATTCTACATGATCGGGGGCTATCTGACGATCGTGGGGCGGCTTGACGTGGGGCAGCTGATCGCGGTGATCAACGCCTACAAGGAACTGCCCGGTCCGTTGAAGGAGTTGATCGACTGGGATCTGAGCCGCCAGGACGTGCAGGTGAAATACGAGCAGGTGGTCGATCAGTTCGACAAGGGCGACCTGATGGACCCGCAACTTCAGTATTCGGATGTGTCGGGCATTGATCGCATCAACCAGCCGCTGAAGATCCAGAACCTGGTTGTGGAGGATGATGCCGGTGGCAAGGCGTTGGACCATGTATCCCTGCGCTTCGTGCCTGGCGAAACCGTGGCGATCATCGGTAACGCAACCAGCGGCGCGGAAAGCGTGGCCGAAGTGCTGGGTGGTATCGTGCGTCCGGTCAGTGGCAAGGTCACGGTCGGAGACCATGATTTTCTGGCCCTGCCGGAATCGGTCACCGGGCGTCGCATTTCCTATGCTGCGGCCGACACCTTCTTCTTTTTCGGCAGCCTGCGGGAAAACCTGCTGTATGGACTGAAGCATCGCCCGATCGACGGCGCAGACGGCGGGGGAGAGCTGACAAACAGCCAGAACCGCTGGCTGGCAGAAGCAGAAAAGTCCGGTAACAGCGCCCTGAACGTCCACGATAACTGGATCGACCTTTCGCTGACGAACGGTGCGACAGCCGAAGGGGGGCTGCAGGGCGCGATGATGAAGGTGCTGGATGTCGTTCGCCTGTCTGATCAGGTGTTCGAATTCGCCCTGAATTCGACCTTCGACGTTGCGGCAGAGCCTGATCTGGCGGATCAGCTGATGTCGCTGCGCGGCGCCCTGGGAAGCGAGCTGGAGCAGCGCGGTCTGAGCCATCTGATCATGCCATTCGAAGCGGGAAGCTATAACCTCGAAGCGAGTGTGGTCGACAACCTTCTTTTCGGGGTTCTGCTGGAAGTGAAAGACCAGGCGAAGGCGGAAGAGGGCCGGGCCTATCTTTACAACACGATCCGCGAAACCGGTCTGGGCAGACAGCTTTTCGACATGGGCTTTCAGATTGCCGAGACGACGCTGGACCTGTTCGAGGATCTGCCGCCGGATCACCCGTTCTTCGAACGCCTTAGCTTTATGGATGCAAGCGAGATCCCCAAGTTCAAGACGCTCGTGTCGCGCTTGCGGGGGCAGGCGTATGAAAGCGTGGCCATTGCGGACCGTATCGCGATCATCCGGCTGAGCTTTCTCTACGTTGAGCCGCACCACCGTTTCGGCGTATTGCAGGAGCCCCTGATGCGCCGCATCATCGAGGTGCGGGAGCTGTTCCAGAAGGGTATCCCGCGGCGCCTGCGGCCTTACTTTGAACGGTATGATCAGGACAGCTACCTGGTCTCCGGCAACATGATCGACAATATTGTGCTGGGCAAGATCAACAGCCGGGTCAATGACGCGGAGCGCCAGGTCCGAGAAGTCATCAAGGAAATGATGCTGGAACAGCCGGATCTGTACAATCGGGTGTTCAGTGTCGGGCTGGATTACAACCTGGGCGCGGCGGGGCGTCGGCTGTCGGTGGTTCAGCGGCAGAAGCTGAACTTTGCCCGGGCCTTGATCCGGCAGTCCGATTATTATGTCTTCAACCGGCCCCTGTCGGCGCTGGATGCCCAGCAACAACACCAGATCGTCAGCGACTCACTGGCCTTTCTTCAGGAGCATGGCGAGGATCGCAGTGTCATCTGGGTGCTTATCTCGCAGGCATTTACCAAGTATTTTCAGCGCACAATCGTGTTTGAGGAGCGGGCAATTGTCTCGGACGAAAATAACGTGACTTGATCAGGGTATATTGTTAGCGTTTCTTCACAATTGGCGCGTACGACGTGCCAGTCGAAGATGAAGTTTCGTAGGAGCGACAGTCTGCAATGCTCTTGACTGACGAAGTGAATCTACTGAGCCGCGTGCAACTTTTTTCTGGCATCAAAGGCTCCAAGTTGAAACTCTTGGCTTTCGCGTCGGACCGCGTCAGCTTTGCGCCCGGACAGTTCATGTACCGTCAGGGCGATACGTCAGATTGCGCCTATGTCATCTTGTCGGGCGTTGCCGAAATGATGGCAGATACCGAAGACGGCCCGAAAACTTTCGAAGAAAAAAGCACGCAGGATGTGGTGGGCGAAGGAGCGATCCTGTCCGAACGTCCGCGGCAATATTCCGTCCGCGCGAAAACACCGCTCGAGACGCTGCGCATCCAACGCTCATTTTTTCAACAACTTCTGGCTTGCTGCCCGCATACCATGGCGCAGATCGTGCGCGCGCTGAGCGACCGTGACGTCAAGATGGCCGATCTGGTTCACGTCTCTCACTGACGCTGGCACGCACGCTGGCACGCACAGGCGCGTCGCTTTCCGTTACGTCTGTGTGCCGACATGTTTGTAACCCGCCGACATATATGAAATTCCTGTTTCATCGCAAAGCGGTGCCGGAATGCGTGCGCAAGAGATGCTCACGCACTTCGGTGGCTGTGTCTGCGGTCTTGTCCGCGTGCGGTACATTCCTGCATTTCTGCGCTGCCGCAGACGTGTGCCTGGGCTGAACGGCGTCCGGATTTGACACCGTAATGGCGTGAAATAGCGACGGGGGAATGGCCGTTGGGCTGTGCATTCGAGCGGTCTGGACATATCGTGCAATATTGTTCAGCATATTTGTTAATGGACTTAAGGCATGTGAGCGCCGTATATATTGCCTTGTCTGTATAGTGATCTTCGGTGACAAACTCAAAATTCAGAAGGCTGCCATGAAGTTACTCCCGTCCCTCGCGGCCTTGCTTACAGGCCTGATGTTTGCAAACATGAGCCTGGCCGAGCCGCTCGCCAAACCCGTTGGCGACGTGGTCCTGACCGTTTCAGGCAACATTTCCAACACGAATGACGGAGAGGCGGCGAAGTTTGATCGCGCCATGCTCGAAGAGATCGGCATGGTCGACATCTCGACGAATTCGCCCTGGTACGACGAGGTAAAGACCTTTTCGGGCGTGCCAATGAAGGATCTGATGGAGTTGGTCGGGGCAAAAGGCACGACGATCAATGCCGTCGCCCTGAACGACTATGAAACCGAAGTTCCGATGTCGGATGCACAGGAAACCGGCATGATACTTGCCATGAAGCTGGACGGTCAGGATATGGAGGTTCGCGACAAGGGACCCATCTTTCTGATCTATCCATATGACAGTAATCCCACCTTTCAAAATCAGGCCTACTACGCGCGCTCGGCCTGGCAGGTGACGCGACTGATCGTCAGATAGGTGTCCCGGTGACCCGTCTTCTGGGTATTCTGATCTGCATGTTCATCGGGGCAACGGTGTACATGTCCAGTACGGTTGCGCAGAGGCAGTCGGTGCTGCGCGAGGTCGCGCATCACAATGACACATGGGCAATCAGCCAGACCGTTTCGGAATTCATGCGCCTGGAGGCGCAACTGGCGTTCTATTCTCTGTCGCTGGAAGAAACCTCGATCGACGATGTGCGGCTGCGACTGGACATCATCATCAGCCGCACGATTTCGTTCAAGGAAGGCACGCTGAAGGATTTCCTGGAATCCAAACCGTTTCGCAAGGACACGATCACCGAGCTTGTCAGCCTGATTGACGAGCTCGACAAGAATCTGGACACGATGGACGTCGCTCAGATCGAGGATATCCTCGTCAGGATGAGCGCCCTGAATGGCCCGCTGACGCATTTGTCCGCGCAAAGCGTGCAGAAAAGCTGGGAGGATATCGAGGGCAACCTGGAAGCGCTCGAGAACCTGCACCTGATTTACAGCCTGGTGGTGGCGTTCCTGATCCTGTGCTGGGGTGTGCTGGTCATTTTGGTGTTCCGCCACAACCGTCTGCTGAAACAGGCCCAGAAAGAAGCCGAAGGCCTCAACAACAGTCTGAGTGCGGCGGGCCAGGAGTTGCGGGAAAAGAACCGTCGTCTCGAATATCTGGCCCATTACGATTCACTGACCAAGCTGCCCAATCGCGTCTTGTTCTGGGAAGAGTTGGAAAAGGCACTGAAGGCGTCGGAGCCAGGTGCGTCCAGTGTTACCCTGCTGCTGCTCGATCTCGATGATTTCAAGAGCATCAATGACACCATGGGGCATGACCTGGGGGACATGCTGCTGGATCAGGTCAGCGCGCGCATGCTGAAGTTCGGGACCGATGCGCAGATGTTCTGTCGTCTCGGCGGCGATGAATTCGCCTGCCTGCTGGTGGGCAAGACGCTGGACGAGAGCCTGGCGTTTGCGCGTGGCCTGGCAGGGTGGATCGCGCTGCCTTACAAGATATTCAATCGCGAGATCCGTATCGGGTGTTCCGTCGGCCTGGCCAACGCAGATCAGCCGCGATGCGACGACGCCCAGATGCTGTTCAAACGCGCCGATATCGGCCTGTACCGCGCGAAGGCGTCGATGCAGGAACGTATCTGCCTGTTCGAGGACTACATGCAGGCGGAGTTCGATGACCGGCAAGAGCTGGAGCATGACCTGCGGCTGGCCGTTGAGCGCGATGAATTCGAACTGGTCTATCAGAAGCAGGTCGAGGTGATGTCGCTGAACGTGCATGGTGTGGAAGCGCTGGTGCGCTGGAACCATCCGACGCGTGGCCAGATTTCACCGGCGGCCTTCATCCCGATTGCCGAGGAACTGGGGATCATCGTCGAGCTGGGCGAGGTGATCTTGCGCCGGGCGTGTATCGAGGCGACGAAATGGACAAAGCCGATCAAGATTGCGGTCAACCTGTCCCCTATCCAGTTGCAGGCCCCCGGTATCGTTGGCACCGTCTTGGAAATCCTGAACGAAACCGGGCTGGACCCGGCGCGCCTTGAACTTGAGATCACCGAGACGGTTGTGCTGAATGATCGCAACGGCGTTGTCGATATCCTGAACGATCTGCGCGCGCTTGGTGTGACCATCGCGATCGACGATTTCGGAACCGGGTATTCTTCCTTGGCCGTGTTGCGCGACATTCCGTTCGATACCATCAAGCTCGACAAGGCATTCGTACGCGATATCGCCGTCAGCCCGGAAGCCGAGGCGCTGGTCAAGTTGGTGATAGACGTGGGCAATCACCTTGGCCGCACCGTGATCATCGAAGGTATCGAGACGGAAGCACAACATCAGTGCATCCGGCGCATGGGGTGCCAGGTCAGCCAGGGGTTTTATTTCGCGCGTCCTGTCAAGGCGTCCATGCTCGACTTTCTGCATGTGGCATGAGGGGCAGCATCCGCGCTTTCCAACGGCCGATTGCGCCCGTGAAACCGCAGACAGGGCGACACCGTGACAAGTGGGGGCTAGTGGGTTGACCCGCTTGCGCCGGCTCAATAACCATTGGCGCGGCTGCGTCGCCCGTCGCTAATGCCCTTACTGCTCAAGACATTTTGCCTGTTGGGGCAGTTATATTCTCACCTGATTTGAGGTCTTCATGAACACCGCAACAGACATTGGCATGATCATCCATGGCATTCGCCTTCCTATTACCTCGGAGGATGTGTCACCGATCATCTGGCAAGCTCTGGAGAGCGGAAAGTACGAGGCGAAAGAGGCCCGGCAGGTGCGCAAGCTGTTGCATACCGGTGATCGCGTGCTGGAACTTGGGGCCGGTATCGGTGTGATCACCGCTGTCATGGCCCAGACGCCGGGTGTCACGATCTGGTCTTTCGATGCCAATCCGCACACCATCGAGCTGGCAGAGCGTGTCGCGGCGGCGAACGAGATCGACAACGTTACCTTTCGCCAAGGGCTGCTGATGTCCGGCGCGCCGGAAACGCATTCGTTCTATGTGCGCCGGGATTTCTGGATGTCGTCGATGATCGAAAGTCAGGGCCCCTACGAGGACGTGATCGATATCGGGTCACAGAACCTGGAGGCCTTCATTGCCGAGCATGAGGTGAATGTTCTGGTGATGGATATCGAGGGGGCCGAACGGGATCTGCTTGCGGCGGCTGATCTGGATGGCATCGACCGGGTGTTCATGGAACTGCATGATCACCTGTATGGCCTGGCGGGGGTGCGGGATATCTTTGCGTCGATGAACGGGCACGGATTTTCCTATGATCCCCGCAACTCGTCCGGGCCCTGCGTGATGTTCACGCGCGACGACGGTACGCCGCGGACCTATTGCGAAGAGTAAGGCCAAGGTTTGGCAAGGCGTGCAGGGGGCTGCCGCCGCACCGCGTTTTGCCTAGCGGCGCCAGCCGCGCGGTTTCTGAACCTTGTTGCCCCGTGGACCGGTCTGTACAGGCGTATTGGCGCGGTTTTCGTCCTGAAGCTTGCGCCAGCGTTCCAGCCGGGCGGCATCCAGCGTGCCGGCTGATATCGCGGCCTGAACCGCGCATCCGGGTTCATGCGCGTGGGTGCAATCGCGGAACCGACAGTCGGGGGCCAGCGCGACGATTTCGGCAAACAACATGTCGAGACCGGCAGAGACGTCACTGACGTGCAGGGTGCGCATTCCCGGTGTGTCGATCACCCAGCCTCCGCCAGCGATGGCGTGAAGCGACCTGGACGTGGTGGTGTGGCGACCCTTGGCATCGCCTTCGCGGATGCTGCCTGTCGCCTGTGCATCTTCGTCGGTTTTGCCTGACAGGGTATTCAGCAACGTCGACTTGCCAACCCCCGATGATCCGACCAGCGCAACGGTCTGTCCCGGCCCGCACCAGGGGGCAAGGGTGTCGATCGCGTCGGCCGCTTTGGCGTTCAACGTCACGACAGTCAGACCCGATTGCAGGGCGGCTGCCTGTTCGACATAGCCCGAGGTATCGGTGATCTTGTCTGCCTTGGTCAGAACGATCACGGGGTTCGTGCCTGCCTCGTTGGCGAGGGCCAGGTAGCGTTCCAGGCGGGCTGGATTGAAATCTTCGTTGCACGAGGTGACGATGAACAAAGTATCTATGTTCGCGGCGATCAGCTGGGGTGATCTGCCGCCTTCGGTATGGCGCTGCAACAGCGCCAGCCGTTCGAGGCGGCGGTGCAGCAGATGCGTTTCGGGCTCGACCAGAACCCAGTCACCGACGGCAAAATCGGTGGTGTTGATGTTGGGCGCCAGCGTCAGGCGCTGAGGCCCGTCAATCGACTCCGCCGTCAATCGGCTGCGATGCACCGTGGCAATGCGCATGGCGACCAGCCCGGCCTCTTGCGGGGCGAGCTGTGCGTCGAAAAACGCCGACCAGCCGAGTGTGGCCAACGACATGGGTGCCTGATCTGATGACTTTTTCACGACGACCTGAATGGCGCTGCTGAGGAAGGCTTGCAAGTGTTTACTTGCTCTGACGTGACTTGCGCACGAGCCGGATGTGGGCGCAAGGGGCGCCATGGCCGGCGTCTGGGCCGGCGTCAGGGGCGCGTGGCCGTTGCGGCGCGTGCCCCTGCGGTGACGGCCTCGTAAACCGCGCGCCCGATTGCCTCTCCGGTCGCGGTGTGCAGACCGGCGTAGTGGGTATATCCCTCGGGGCTGGCGACGGCGATGCAATCCGTGCCGGTACCGGTGGATTGCCCGGTTGCAAGGATCGGGCCTGTGTCGATCACCGCTGCCGTGCGGGCCTGTGCGGCAATCGTCATCGCCTCGATCAGCGCAGGCCGGGTCAGTCCGGGCAAGACCCGCACGGCAATATTGATGGTGCCCCAGGTCTGCCCGGTGCGGTCAACCCGGGCGCCGATCCTCTCGGCATTGCTCAACCCGACGGTTGCCACGACCTCGACCTGCACATCTTCGACCGTGGCGCATCTGTGCACGAACGGCCCCAGGTCGCGTGAGGTCAGAAAGCACACCGCATCCGTCGCCTGACGCTCTCGCAGCATGGCGGCCAGCCAGGCAGTCGCGTCAAGATCGGGTGGCAGATCGGCATTGCGCACCTCGCGCCAGAGGATGCGGCTGGCGGTGACAAACCCGGGCCTGTGCGGGGCCCAGGGCAAAACGGTCATCTCTTCGCCCAGGTCAAAATCCAGCCAGGGACGCGACAGGTGAACCGTCATGTCACGCGGCGCAGGGGCTGAAAAACCGGGCCATCCGGGCTGTCGGCGTGAAAGGCGCTGATACCGAATGCCTGCGCAAGATTGGCGGGGGTCAGTACCTCGCCGGGGGGGCCATCTGCCAATACCCCGCCATCGGACAGGATCACCAGGCGCGTGCAGTGGCGCGCTGCAAGGCCAATGTCGTGCAGCGTCAGCATCACGCCCCGGCCCGCTGCGGCAATACCGGCAAAAACTTCCATCGTGGCGATCTGGTGCGCCGGGTCCAACCCGGAGATCGGTTCGTCCGCCATCAACAGCGGCGTTTCCTGCGCCAGCGCGCGGGCAATCAGGGCACGGGCCTGTTCGCCGCCGGACAGGTTCGTGGCACGGCGATTGCGCAAGGGGCCTAGGGCCATGTGGGCCAGAGCCGCTTCCACCGGCGCCTGGGCATTGTCGTCGTGCGGCAGGCGCCCAAGGGCCACGAGGTCCGCGACGGACACGGGCCAGGCGATTTCACGGGTTTGCGGCATCCATGCGGCGGCCCTTGCGCGCGCGTTGGCAGACATATCTGCCAGCGAGCTGTGCCCTGACGCCGGGATCAGGCCAAGGGCTGCGCGCATCAGGGTCGTCTTGCCCACGCCATTGCGGCCGATCAGGCCAACGACCTCGCCGGCGCTGACAGTCAGATTGACATCGGTCAACACGGACCGGCCGCGCAGGTTGACGGACATCTGTGTCAGGGTGAGCAGGGTCATGCCCGTTGCCTCCGGCTGCGCCAGACGAGGTGCAGGAAGAACGGCGCGCCGACCAGCGCCGTCAGGACGCCAAGTTTCAGATCTCGGTCCGGGGCGATCAGCCGCACGGCTATATCGGCGCCGAGCAGCATGGCGGCCCCGCCCAGGGCCGACACCCACAAAAGCGGGCCGGGACGTCCGCCGACGGTTCCCCGCAGCAGGTGCGGCACCACCAGCCCGACAAAGCCTATGGACCCTGCGACGGCGGTTCCTGCCCCTACGACGCAGGCCGTGCCAAGCACGATACGCAGCCGCAGCATTCCCAGGTCGAACCCCATGGCGGCGGCGGCATCCTCGCCAAGTGTCAATGCATCCAGCCCGCGCCCCACACCTGCCAGCAGCGCCAGTCCGACGATCATGAACGGCAGGGCAAGCCAGACGTGCAACATCGAACGATCCGCCAGTGATCCCATCATCCAGAAAATGATCTCGTTCGCGGCGAACGGATTGGGCGACAGGTTCAGAACCAGAGAGGTCAGCGCGCCGGCGATGGCAGAAATGGCAATTCCCCCCAAAATCAGGGTCAGCGTTTCGCCCCTTGGTCCGGTCAGCACGACCAGGATCACGACGGCAAGGACCGCCCCGGCGAGGGCGCTCAGCGGCAGCGCCAGCGCAAAGGCAGCCGACATTCCGGTTTGAATTGCCAGAACGGCACCAAGCGCGGCGCACCCCGAAACGCCCAACAGGCCCGGTTCGGCCAGCGGGTTGCGCAGGTATCCCTGCATCGCGGCCCCAGCCAGGCCCAGGGTGCCGCCGATCATCACCGCCAGTACCATTCTGGGCAGCCGGATTTCCCGCATTACCAGCACCAGCGGGCCATCGCCGCCCGCGACAAGGGCCCGCAGGCCATCGGCAAAGGGCAGATTGGCGGGCCCGATCGAAAGGGATCCGATGGCCAGCAGCGCGACCAGCATCAGGAGGAGGAAAATGGGACGAGTCATTCGATTTCCTGACGCAAGGCGGAAAGGTCGCTGATCGCGCGCAATACATAGGGCGTTCCGCAGAGCCAATCGCTGTCGGTGACTGATCGCGACGCCCGCGCGGCCCGGATCCGGCGCACCACCGGGTGATCCAGGATCTCTTCGGATCGGGACGCGCCCGGATAGGGCTGTCCCGTGATCAGCGCTTCGGGGCTGGCCATCGCCAGAGCCTCTAGCGACATGCGACCACCGCCGCCGTCACCTGCGATATTGGCAAACCCGGCTGTCAGCAGGATTTCCCCCGCCAGTGTCTGATTGCCAGTGGTATAGCCATTCGCATAATACAGTGCCGCCGAGGGGCGACGTCCCGTCCTGGCGCGCAGCGCAGCAAGCCGCGTTTTAAAGTCCGTGATCACTGCATCCGTGGTGTCGCGCTGCCCGATAGCATCCCCAACCAGGCGCAGACGCTCCGCGATATCGGCCAGCCCGTATGCCGGAGGCACGGTGAGCACGGGCACGCCAAGCCGTTTGAGCATCTCGACAGAGGCGCGGGCGGTAAAGGTTCCGGCAATCACCAGGTCGGGCTTGAGCAGCCAGATTTCTTCCGCCAGCCCGTGATTGACAGGATAGCGCATGGCCTCGTCTGCCATGGCCGAGCTTTGTCTGTCACGCGCCAGCGACGACACCGATATCAACTGTCCCGGTGCGGCCAGCAACATGGCCATCTGATCGGTGCACAAGTTCATCGAGACGACGCGCGCAGGTGCCTGCTGGGCCGCAGCCGGAGCCGCGAACGCCAACAGGAGGCACAGCGCGCGCCGCAGCATCAGAAACTGCTCCGCAGTCCGAAATACACCGCTCGGTCCGACGTGCCATATCCGCGCGCCGTCTGGTATTGTTCATCAAGCAGGTTTTCGATCCTGAGGTAGACGTCGCTCTCATCCGATATGGCGTAGCGCACCGAGACATCCGCCGTGGTGTAATCTGGCAGGGATCCCGTGCTGTCGTTCAGCCCCGCAACGTGGCGCACCGACAGCGCGCCGCTGATCTCGGGCGTCAGGTCCGCATTCAGGCGGAGCGCGATGTCGTGCAGGGGAACCCGCGCCAGCCGATCACCCGTCTTGGCATCGCGGCTGTCCGTCCAGGTATAGGCCGCCGAAACCGCGATGCGATCGCTCAGCTGCGACTTGGCCGACAGTTCCAGTCCCTGCATCCAGCTGGTTCCTTCGGTTTGGGTATAGGCATATGTGGCGCGATCATAGCCGATCAGGTCCGTGATCTCGGTACGGAACAGGGTGGCATTGAAACTGCCCGCGCCCAAGCGTTTCTCGATCCCCAGTTCGTAACTGGTCGACGTTTCAGGTTGCAGGTCGGGATTGCCATAGTAGCTGGCGTAGAGTTCGTATGGCGAGGGGGCGCGAAAGCCGGTGCCGACGGCGGCCCGCAGGGTCAGATCCGGGTCCGGCAGCCAGGCCAGCGAAACCCGCCCCGTCGTCGTACCGCCGAACGTGGAATGGTCGTCGTGGCGCAGGACCGTCACCAGCTCCCATTCGTCGGCCAGATGCCAGTCTGCCTGCGCCCAGAGGCCCAGCATGTCATTGGCCCCGGAATCGCCGTCGTTCTTGTAGGATTCGCGGGTGGCGTCCGCGCCGAAGGTCAGGGTCGCGACCGACAGCTCGGTCTGGCCGTGATAGCCAAGGCTCCAGCGTTGCCCGAAATAGGGATATGCAAAGGCACCATAGCTGTTGGTGCCCGAGGAAAGCCGGTCATTCTGATAATATTGCGCCGAAAATTCGTGCTGCACCGCGCCAGCATCGACCCGGGCAAAGGCGCGCAGGCCCAGCTGATCCTTTTCCGACGTTTCGTCGTGTGTCAGGCCATCGACGGGCCCTCCGGAATATTCGTCATACTCTGACTCCGACGTTGCCCAGAAGGCGGCGCCCCCGACTGTCACGGTGTCGGTCAGCTGGTAGTCGCCGGAAAAGCTCAGCCGGGTCGCTTCGTGCCCATCCGCTTCGGTGTTGCCATCGTTCTCGTCGGCGGTCGAGAAGCCGTCGGTGCGGATATGCGACAGCGTCGTCGCGAAACTGCCGCGCGCACCCAGATAGCTGAGGTTATAGGCCAGCTTGGTGGTGTTGTAGCTGCCGTATTCCGTTGCGATGCTTTGGCTCAGGCCGGGTTCTGTCGCCTGGTTGGTGGTGATGTTGATCACGCCGGCAATCGCTTCGGACCCGTAGAGAGCAGACTGCGCGCCTTTCAGGATCTCGATGCGGCTGATCCCTTGGGTGGTGAGCGAGCCAAAGTCGAACGAGACCTGCGTCGAGGCCGGGTCATTCACGTCGATGCCGTCAATATAAACGCCAATGTACCGCCCGTCGGCGCCCCTGATCCGCAGGTTGGTCGACGCGCCGATGCCGCCGTTCCCGCTGAGGCTGATACCGGGAAGGCTGATCAGATAGTCGGCCAGGCGTGTCGTCCCGCTCGATTTCAGGTCTTCTTCGGTTACCACGTCGACGGACGACCCCGTGCGGCTGCGTTCGGTCGTTTCGCCCCTGTTGGCGGTGACGGTGATCGCGTCCAGATCGATTGCATCCTGTGCAATGGCGGTCTGTGACACGGCACCCGTCAGGGCAAGTGTCGTCATGGCTGTGGCGGCGCGCAGTACCGCAAGGCGGGGGGTATTCATGACCCGTCTCCTATGTCTGCCGGTTGTCCGGCATGTTCGATCTGGTCGTTGGAGGGGGTATCCCTGCCTCAGACGGTTGCAAATGCCACCTCTGCGGACAGTCCGCCGTCGCGCGCGCGCCCCGCACGGCAACTGGGTGATCGGCTTCGGCAGGTCTCCTGACTTGCGGGTCGATGCTGGGCCGGGTCTTCCCATCGCGAAACGCGACAGTGACATGTTCCGGCTTCGCTCACCGCTTACAGTTGCGGGGGCAGTCATGGAATTGGGCCGAAACCCGCACCACGTTCCCTATTATCCGGACAGATTTCCGCCGGACCGAAGCGTCCCCGTCTTAGGGGCGTCACCGGCCTCGGGCAAGGGGCAAAATCGTGCCGACCCTAGGGGCCGGGTGCCGTTGACGCAGCGGATTGTGCAGCAGGGGGGGCGCATCGCCCACCAAATCGGTTTCAGGCTGGGTTGGCGTTGCGTGCCGCGAGGCGTCTGGCAAACCAGCGAGAGACGATAGGCCCCGAGATCAGCACCAGGATGAACCGCAAGGTCTGCATCGACATCACGAATGCCATGTCGACATTGCTGGAGGCAGCGATGACCGCGACGGAATCCGCGCCGCCGGGACTGGTCGCCAGATAGGCCGTCAGCGGGTCGATGCCCAGCCACCACGACAAGAGGGCGGCCAGCGCCCCGCAAAGCGTCATCAGCACGATGATCGACATGACCAGCCTGGGCAGCGCTTTCCATGCGTGCACGAGGATTTCGCGGGTAAACCGCAGGCCGATCATCCAGCCGCAAAGGGCAAAGGCGATCACCAGCAGCCAAGGGGGCACGGCAGGATGAACCAGGCCCAGCCCCTGTGCCGCGGCGCCGACCAGCAGCGGCACCAGGAATTCCCCCGCCGGAATGCGCAGGACGCGGGTCACGCCGACCCCCAGAAGCATGAGGCCCATGGTATGCAGAACGCCGGTTTCGAGCGGCGGAAACCAGACGATCGCCGCCGGGGCGACCTCTGGCGCGCCAACCCAGAAACGGGCGACAAGTGACGCACCTGCGGCGACCAGGCCAACCCGAAGATACTGCATGACGGCGACAAGCCGCATATCGGATCCATGCGCCTCGGCCAGAAAGACCATCGCCTGGGCCGCGCCGGGGGTCGATCCCCAGATCGCCGTGGCCCCCGGCAGCACCTGGCGTATCGCCAGCAGGTATCCCAGCGTTGTCGAGACGATGATGACCGAGACGACACCGAACAGGAACACCTGCCAGTTCTGCTGGATATCGCGCAGGGTCTCGGGCGGGATCGTGGTGGCGATCATGACGCCGATGGCGGACTGGGCAATGCCGAACAGGGGGCGCGGGATGGCCATGACGTGAAACGGCCCCGAGCCGCCGGTCGCACCGGTGGCGGCCATCACGATGGCGGCGATCATCGGCCCCAGCAACAAGGCCGCCGGCAGGTGAACAAGTTCCAGCGCCCAGGCCAGCGCCGCAGACAACACCGCAAGCGCCAACCAGACCGAGATCCGCCGTGCCGTGGCGCGGCGGAAACCGGGGTCGCGGAAGGTGTTCGACGTCATATCTGTTTGAATAGTCACGGAAACTCGCGTCAAGGTCAGGTCAGTCGGCAGGCACTGTGCCGCCGTGTCAGGGCATGTAGGCGCCGCCGTTCACCCACAGTACCTGACCTGTCATGAAGCTGGAATCCGGTCCCAGCAAAAAGCGGATCGGGCCAGCGACATCTTCGGGCTGCGCGACGCGCTCCAGTGGCGTCATCGCCTTGTGACGTTCGATATCCAACACGTTTTCGCTGCTTTCGTCCGAACGCCCCGTTCCGCCGCGCAGAAAGGCGGTGTCGACGACGGCAGGGCCGACGGCATTGACCCGCAGACGTGGCGCAAGTTCGAGGGCGAAGGTCTTGGTCAGCGCGATGACCCCGGCCTTGGAGGCCGCGTAGGGCCCGAACCCGGGCCGAATGAAGCTGCCAAGCCCCGAAGAACACAGCACAATCGCGCCGCCGTCACGCAGCAGGGGTGCCACGGCCTTGGTTGCGAGGAAGGTGGAGCGCAGGTTGCCCTGCACGACATCGTCGAAATAGGACGCCGGGGTCTCGCTCAGCGGCTGGATGACCGAGTTCCAGCCCGCAAGATTCACGAAGCCATCAAGGCCGTCTGCATGGCGCACGGAGAGGTCGTCCATCGCCCGGGCGACGCCTGCTTCATCCGCGGCGTCGATCTCTATCCCGTTGATTTTATGCGCTTTCAGAGAGGTCGGAAGGTCCAGGACAGTGACCGTGTGGCCAAGGTTCTGAAGGCTGGCGACCAGGGTGCGGCCGATGCCACCGGCACCGCCGAGGACGGCGATGGTTTTTGGCGCGTGCAGCGCGCCGTTTTCTTGCAGTGCCATGTCCTGGCCTTTCCTTGGGGTCAATTGCCGCCGGAGCGGAGCGAGGCGATATGGGCGAGGATGGTTTCCTCGGAGACCACATCGGCATATTTTGCGTTCATATCGAACAGGTTAGCATCGTGTGGGCCAGGGTGACGGTCGCCGCAGGCATCTGAAACCACCGTTGTGATGAACCCATGGCTCATCGCGTCGACGCAGCTGGCGCGGATGCAACCCGAGGTGGTCAGACCCGCCAGGATCACGTTGTCGATACCCATGGCGGTCAGCATCGGGGCAAGGGACGTGCCGAAAAAGGCCGACGGATAATGCTTGGTCACGATGACTTCGTTGTCTTGGGGCACCAGCCCGTCGGCAAAGGCGGCGGTGCTGCGGCCCTTGATAAAGGCCGATAAAGGCTTGGCTTTTTGCCAGAAACGCCCGCCTGTCAGACCCGTGTCGTCGGGATAGCTGACCTCGGTCAGGATCACCGGAAGGCGCGCGGCGTGGGCGGCGGCGCGGATGCGCAGCGCGGAGGCGAGGGCGGTGCGGCACCCCTCGCCCCCATAGAGCGGGCAGTCGGGGTCGAAGTAGCCCTGGGCGAAGTCGACCAGCACCAGCGCGGGGCGCGCGCCGAAGCCTGCGGAGCCGCCATAGGCCCGGGCGTAGTTGTCTGTCAGGTCGTCGGTCATAACGTCGGTATCCTGTCGGTATCGAAGCGGTGTCGGAGCGGTGTCTGGTCAGTCGATTTCGGGAAAACGGCGTTCGAAGGCCCAGACGTCCTCGAACCCGACAAGGGTGTTGAAATCGGAAAAGGAATGCATCGGGATCGCCTCGGTGGTTTCGCCATGGGCCAGCAGGTCGGCGTAGGCCGCCGTCAGCGCCGCACCGACAGCGAGGAAGCCGGTGGCAGGGTGAATGGCGAGGGCATAGCCCAGATCGGCCAGCGCCTCGGCGGTCAGGATCGGGGTGCGGCCGCCTTCGACCATGTTGGCCATCAGGGGGCGGTCGATCTCGTCGGCAATGCGGCGCATCTCTTCGGGGGATTCCGGGCTTTCGACAAAGACGATGTCGGCCCCGGCGGCGGCATAGGCCTTGCCCCGGCGGATCGCCTCGTCAAGGCCGAGGGTGGTGCGGGCATCGGTGCGGGCGATGATCAGGAAATCATCCGAGCGGCGACTGTCGACCGCGACCTCGACCTTGCGCACCATATCCTGCATCGCGACGACACGGCGGCCGGGGGTATGGCCGCATTTCTTGGGAAACTCCTGATCCTCGATCTGAATGGCGGTGACGCCCGCGTCCTCATACCCCTGCACGGTGTGGCGCACGTTCAGCAGGCCGCCATAGCCGGTGTCGGCATCGGCGATGATCGGGGTGTCAGCCCGTTTCACCATCTGGGAAATGCGGCCCAGCATTTCGGTATAGGTGGCAAGGCCCGCGTCCGGCAGCCCGAGGTGAGAGGCAACGGTGCCGTAGCCGGTGACGTAGAGCGCGGGAAACCCGGCGCGATCCGCAATCAGGGTCGAGATCAGGTCGAAGACACCGGGAGCGAGGATGAAGTCGCCCGAGGTGAGCTTTTGTCGGAGTGCGGGGTTGGCCATGGGGACTGCTCCTGATCAGGTGAATGCGCCGGACAGCAGGCGCCCGGCTCCGGTTATTTTTTCGCCTGTCAGGCCCGCTGCGTTCAGGGCGGCAAACAGGGTCGCGGTGTTCGAGGACACGACCGGTACGCCCAGTTCCGCCTCAAGCGCGGGAATGATCGGCAGCGTCGGGAAGTCGGTACACGAGAGGAGCAGGGCATCGGACCCGTGGACAAAGGCGCGGCGCGCGTGGGCCATCACCTGATCCAGAGGTGTCTGCGCGATCAGCGAATATTCCGCAGGGCCGTTTGCCCCCAGGCCGAGGCCCGAAATCGACAGCGCCTCGATGCCGTGATCGGCCAGAAAGTGCGCCTCGTGGTCATTCAGGGCATCGTGATAGGGGGTGGCCACGCTGATCCGGGTCGCGCCGAGGGCCGTGAGCGCATCGATGATCGCGGCGGCGGTGGTGACAACGGGGATTTGGTTGCGCGCCGTCAGGTCATTGGGCAAGGCAGCGGCAGGGGTGATCATCGACCCCGCGGTGCAGGCATAGGCCACCACGTCGACGTCAGCCGCCGCCAGCATGGCAATCGCGGCATCAAGGTCATCATGCAGGGATTGCAGGCCCGCCGGGCTGGTCGTGTCGGCGTGCAGACGCATCCGGTGGCTGTGGCTGGTGACCCCCATCGGGATCATGCGCGCCCATTCCGCCTCGTTCACGGTATTGGTGGGCGGCGTGATCAGCCCGAGCCGCCCACGTGTGCCGTAGGAGGAGGCGCGGCGCGCAATGCGGCGAGAAGAGGCGAGAGGCGCAGGCATTATCGTGTTTCCGGTGACGACGGGATGGTGGTCACCCCTTGTCCGTTCAAATATTTCATGGCGATATTTAAATGTCCATATCTATTGGGCGCGCGTGTTCAAGATTGTGCAGGAAAAGGGGACAGGCTGGACTAAATGGTCAAAATAAGCAGAGACTCCTGTAGGTTGCAGCAGGTAGAGGTAGGCCATTGCAAGGTACGAGGCGCTGATGTCCGGAAATTCGTCTGATAAACTGACCTCCGGTGGTGAGGGGGCAGGGCCGCGCTATGCGCGCATCCAGCGCATTCTGGAAACGCGGCTGCGCGACGGCACCTATCCGATCGGGTCGCTGATGCCGACCGAGGTGGAGCTTTCGGCGGAATTCGACACCTCGCGCTTTACCGTCCGTGAGGCGCTGCGCAACCTGACGGACAACGGTTTTGTCGAGCGTCGTCAGGGCCTTGGCACGCGGGTGATTTCGACCCAGCCGCAGGTGCGCTACAGCCAGACCTTCGACAGCCTGCAGGAGCTGTTCCAGGTTGCGGTGGAAACCTACTATGTCGTGCTGGGCAGTGAGGTGATTACACTGGACAAGGCGCTGGCGCAGATTGTCGGCGGCAAGCCGGGCGAGGCATGGACCCGCGTGAACGGTGTCCGCTGGACCCGTCCGGGGGGGCGGCCGCTGGCCTATATCCAGAGCTATGTTCCGGCGGCCTTCGCCCATCTGGTGCCGCAGTTTCAGGACTATAACGGCCCGTTCTTCAACCTGCTTGAGAGCCATTCGGTGGTGCCGATCGACGAATGCGAGCAGGAGATCAGCGCCGCCCCGATGCCCGAGGCCGCGCAAAGGCTGCTGGGCCTGGCCCCGGGTGCCATCGCGCTGCAATTGCTGCGCCGCTACCGGACGTCCGAAGGGGTTCTGATCACGTCGTGCAACTGGCACCCGGCCGAGCAGCTGAGTTACAAGATGCGTATTCGCCGGAACCGCGGTCAATCCTGAAGCCATAGCGGCTGCCATGTGTCGTGCCCGTTGTCATGCCGGGGCAGCGGGCGGAACGCCATGGCGTGCCGCAGGTGCGCGGGGATGATGTAGCTGCCGGTATCGCTGGCGTCTTGCAGCAGCTGACGCCGCGTGCGGGCCGCAAGGGCGCGGTCATGGCAGAACTGCGATGTCCAGTCGGGCCGCACCAGCTGCGCCGGGTTGTGGATGGCATCGCCGCAAAAGATCGCGCGTGTGCCCCCGCCCTGCACGACAAGGCCGAGCTGTCCGGGCGAATGGCCACTGAGGTCGGTTGCGTCAAGCCTGGCGGGCGCCAGCTGCATCTTGCCGCCGAGGTCCGCGCCATCGTCCACGACGTCGACGCAGCCGGCCTCGAGCAGGGGGGCGACACTGTCGGTGAAGGCACCGTGGTTGGCCGCGGCGTGGGTTTGCCAGTGGGCCAGCTCGGTCCTGCCCACCAGGTAGCGGGCGTTGGGAAAGGTCGGCACCCAGCGGCCATCCTCAAGCCGGGTGTTCCAGCCGACGTGATCGGCGTGCAGGTGGGTGCAGAAGACCACATCGACATCGGCGGGCGTGACGCCGTGCGCGGCCAGCCGGGCCAGATAGCCGGTGTCGGCGCGCATGTGCCAGTCGGCACGGTTGGGGCGGTGCTTGTGTTCGCCGACGCAGCTGTCGATCAGGATCACGCGACCGCCGATGCGCAACAGGTGGCTCTGCACGCCCAAAAGCACCTCGGCCCGGTCGAAATCGACGTGATGCGGGGCCAGCCAGCCGCGCGCCGTGGCCAGCGTGCCGAGCTGCGCGTCGGGGAACAGGAAGTCGAGCGGCAGTCGGAACGGGTCGATGTCGATCACCCGTTCGACACTGGCATGGGGGCCGAGGGCGACCATTACATGATTTCCGGCTTGTCGACATGGCGGCAGCGGGCGGCGGCGGCGGCCTCGGCATCAGGCAGGTCGGGGTTCCAGTGGCGGGCGATGAAACGCGCGCCGGTGACGCCGTCGGACCCCGCGCCACACAGCCAGACGATGGCGCGGCGCATGATCGCGGCCGAGAGCAGATTGCCGTCGGCCCCCTTTTTCTGCGCCGACGGGGGGAGCAGATCGGTGTCCGCCGCGCCGCCGGGCAGGTAGACATTGACCGTGACGCCGGTGCCGTCGAGATCCTGCGCCCAGACGCGCGAGGCGGCTTCGAGCGCGGCCTTGGACGGGCCATAGGGCGCATAGCCACGCCGCACCATGGTCTGATCGGAGGTCGAGATATTGATGATCTTGCCCGCGCCCTGCGCCAGCATCTGCGGCGTGGCAAAGCGCGCCATGTTGAAGGGGCCATTGACGTTGGCGGCGATGATCGCGGCCCAGGCCTCCGGCGTGGCGTCCCAAAAGCGTGTCGGGACGGTATTGAAGGTTTCGGAAATCGCGCGCATCCCGATCCCGGCATTGTTGATCAGCACGTCAATCGCGCCAAAGCGGTCAATCGCTGCGGTCACGGCGGCCTGGCATTGCACCGGGTCGGCCACGTCGCAGGCCAGCGCCAGCGTTTCGGCACCCAGTTGCGCAACTTGGGCGCGCGCGTCTTGCAAGGCGGCGCCGTCGGTGCGACCCAACAGAACCAGATTTGCCCCGGCCTGCGCCAGTTCCAGCGCCATTTCGCGCCCAAGGCCGCGTGAAGCGCCTGTGACGATGGCGGTCTTGCCGCCAAGCGGGCGGGTGGTGGATGTCATTTGGGATCTCCGAAAAAGCCGCCGTGCGCAGGGGTGCCGAGGCTGTTTGCCATCGCCCGTGTCAGGGCGTCTTCGGCATTTTGGCGCGCCGTCGCCTCGGGCGAGTCGTCCTGCGGGCGGGTGGGTTTGGCAGACAGGATATGCCCCATCATCGCGGATTCCGCCCAGGCCTCGTCCCGGTTGCGAAAGGCCGCGAGGATATCGCGGTGCTGGGCATTCGAGCGGGATGAATCAATCGGCTGATCGCAATAGGCGCGCTTGATCGTGACCAGGGGCAGGGCAAAGACCTGCCGCGTGACCGACCGCAACTGCGCCGAGCGCGTGGCGCGCAGGATGGCGTCGTGAAACTGGGTGTTCAGATCGTGAAAGATGATCGGGTCGCGGGCCTCCTCGGCGTCCATGCGCAGGATCAGGTCCTGCATGTGCGCCATCTCCTCGGTCGTGATCTTGCGGGCGGCGATCCGGGCCAGGTAGGATTCGATCCGGGCCCGCAGCTCGAACACGACCGAGACTTCCTCGTAGGAGAAATTGGCCACGAAACGGCTGCGCCGTTCGGACAGGGCCAGCCCCTCGGCGGTCAGGCGTTGCAGCGCCTCGCGCACGGGGGTGCGCGAGGAATTGCACATCTCGGCCAGCTGGTTTTCCGCCAGATGGGCGCCGGGGCGCAATTCGCCGGACAGGATCGCGGCGCGGATCACATGATAGGCGCGATCGGCCGGTTTCATCTGGGCCAGTGCGTCGGCGTCCATTTCCGTTTCCCTGTCCGTCATGCGGTCCCTTTCGCGCGGTCTTATCCGATGTGCGACGCGTGGTTTTCGGCGTACCAGTCCGCCAGCTCTTCGCGGGTGGCGAACCAGATGTCGTCGAATTGCTTGGCATAGCGGATGAAATCACGGATCGCGCGGATCCGGAATGGCTGACCGATGACATGGGGGTGCAGGCCGATGTTCATGAACCGGCCCGAACCGCTGTCCGTCGCCTCTTGCCGCAGCCAGTCGAATTGTTCCTGGAACACCCGCGCGGCGCCGTCGACGTCCATGCCCTGACGCATGAAGACGGTGAAATCGTTGACCTCGGAGGTATAGGAGATCGAGACCAGCGGTCGGCCACTTTCGGTCTGGATCATGTAGGGCTGGTCGTCGTTGAGCAGGTCGGTGAAGAAGGTCAGCCCCTCTTCCGCCAGGATGTCTGCGGTGTTGAGGGTAGAGCGCAGCGAGGAAGACAGCCAGCCCTTGGCGGGTTTGCCGACGACATCCGCATAGACCTTCAGCGTTTCGCGGATGACGGCGCGTTCCTTTTCCTTGTCCTTGGCGAAATCGGTCAGCAGATCGGACTGGACATAGTTATGGGGGATCACCTCGTATCCACGGGCAACGGCGGCATCGATCACGGCGCGCCGTTCCAGCCCCATCTTGGCGTTCATGGTGCAGGAGGTCGGCACGCCTTCGGCTGCGAAGACATCGAACATGCGCCAGACGCCGACGCGCTGGCCATATTCGCGCCATGTCCAGTTCGGGTTGTCATAGACATCGCCGCCCAGCGTGCCGCCGACGATGCCGGGGCCACCGGGGTAGTAGGGCGCGGGATCGTCGCGTTCCTGATCCCAGTATTCAAGGTTGGTGGTCAGGATCACCGCCAGCTTCTTGCCGTTCGGCCAGATCAGGGGGTTTCGGTCGGGAAGGGGGACGAAGTCGTAGTGCATGGCGGTCTCTTGATCTGAAGGGATGAGGGGCGGGCAGGGGCGCTGCCCGCAAGCGTCAGTAGTGGCTGAGCAACGAGCCGTAGCCCTGCACCTTGTCCTGGATGCCGTTCATGCGCAGCGCGTGCCAATAGGTGGCGGTGTTGATCGCGATGACGGGCTTATCCAGCCAGAATTCGGCGATCCCGCCGACGCGGGCCATGGCAAGGTTGGTGCCGGCCTGCACGATGGCCTCGACCGAGGGGTCGTTCACCTCGTTGATGGCGTCGCGCAGGGTCTTTTCGGTTTCATGCGCGATCAGCATCGGGCTGGTGCATTTCAGGCCTTTCACGGTGACGACCTCGTACCCGCAGTCGGTGAAGAACTTGCGCACCTGTTCGTCGCCGATGGGCATGTAGGGGGTCACGACCGCGATGCGCTTGACGTCGCCAAAGCATTTCAGCGCGTTCTGGCAGGCGTCCGATCCCATGGCGACGTTCATGCCGGCGCGGGCCTCGACCTCGGCCTTGAGGCTGTCGGCGCGGTCCTTGCCATCCCAGAAGGTTTCGGCGGACATGCCCATGATCATGGCATCGGGTGAGCAGGTCTTGACGGCGTCGATGGCGTTCATCGTCTCGGCCCGGATGCGCATCACCAGTTCGTTGAAATCCTCGTCCGAATGCACCGGGTCGTCGGGGATGACGATACGCGAGAAGTGGTTGGTCACGCCAACCGGGCGCATGTCGTCGAATTCCGGCTGGACAGAGGTGTTGGTCGAGGGCGCGATCACGCCGAATTTCATGCGGTAGCCAAGGCTGTCGGTCATTTTGGGGGTCCTCACGGGCAGGGGTCAGGCGAGCGCTTCGACGTCGCGCAGGGATTGGATCATCGACGATTGCAGCATGAACTGGCGGTGCCGCACGGGGTCGGCCACCACGGCGCGCATGTCGTCGTGATAGGCGGCGCGGGCGGCGGGGTCGGTTTCGGCCATCATGCGACGGTTGCGGATCGACTGGGATTGCACCGTGTCGATACAGGCCTTGCGGCGCTGCTGGTCATAAAGGTCGAGCAGGTCGAGCGCGGCCTCTCCACGCCAGACACGGGCCAGCTTGTCTACCAGGTTGACCGCGTCATGCACGCCGCCGTTCATGCCCATGCCGCCCAGCGGATTGTTCAGGTGCGCCGAATCTCCGGCCAGGAAAACGCGCCCCTTTACATAGGTTTGCGCGACGCGCTGGTGCACGCGGTAGGCGGTGGCGTGAACGACTTCATAGGGCGTATCCTTGGGGCACAGCGCTTGCAGGCGGGTCTCCATCAGCGCCGGGTCCTTGATCTGGGCCTCGCTCATGTCGGGGTCGGTGGGCAGCAGGACGCGCCACAGGCTGGGCGTGCGCAGCAGCACCGCCCATTCCCGCGGGTCGGTCAGATAGGCAATGGGGGCGAGGTCGGGCATCGCCTGCTGAAAGTCGAACTCGGTCGACATCGACAGGAATATCTCGGGTATGGTCATGCCTTCGAACGGGATCTCAAGCGTCTTGCGCAGCGCCGAATGCGCACCATCCGCCGCGATCACGTAGTCGGCAGCCATCGTTTCGACGCGGCCATCGTCGTGTTCGACGGTCAGGGTCACGCCGTCGTCGTCCTGCGACAGCGCAGTGGCGCGCCGATTGTACAGCAGTTCCGCCAGGTCGCTGGCCTCAAGCAGGTCGCGCAGCGCCTGCGTCAGCTTCCATTGTTCGCATTGCAGGCGGTAGGGGTGGTTGGTGTCGTCCTTCAGCACCCCGAGGTCATAGGTCGCGACGACACCTTCCTCGCGGTCCCGGAACTGCCAGTGCGGGCAGACAAGACCACGTTCGATCAACCCCTCGGTGACGCCGAACCGGTCCAGCATGTCGAGGGTCGGCGGATGGAAGGTCGAGGCACGCAGGTCTTCGGGCAGGTCGGGCGTCTTTTCGATGATGGTGACCGGGATGCCTTCTTCGACCAGGGAACATGCCGCGACCAGGCCGACCGGACCCGCGCCGACGACGATTACCCGTCGCGACCTTGCGTCTTTGCTGTGTGTCATCGCGATTCGCTTCCTTCCGAGGTGATGTGCGTTCCGTAATTTCAGGCTCAAATGTGCACATATTGTCAGTACAAATCAACTTTGAAAATGCAGTCGAGCCCGCCAATCCACCGTGGAGGCGCGGTTGCAGGATAGATGGCGACGCTTAGATCCAGGCCGCAACTCTCAAAAATTCTGCGCAAAACGCTGATTTCGACGCATTTTGCCCAATATTAGGGCAAATATACCCGGCAGAGTCAGAAATGTTTTTGTCCTGCGCCGAAGAGTGGCTGGACCGATGCCGCTTTTTGATGTTCAAATTTGTCCAGTCCAAATTAAATTGAGAGCGTGATATGTATACCGAAACTTACAGCAACCTGGGTGCTGCCCAATGTTGCTAGTCCAGCAGATCGTGAACGGCCTGATGGTGGGGTCCGTCTATGTGACAGTTGCGGTCGCCTTTACGCTGACGATAAGCATCCTGAATTTTCTCAACTTCACGATCCCGACGCTGTTCATGGTGGCGGGGATGGTGGGCTGGGGGCTGGCGTATTTCGGGCTGCCATTCGGGCTGAGCGGACCTTTGGCCTGGCCGCTGGCACTGGCCGTCGGGGGGCTGGCCTCGGTCCTGTGTTCGCTGCTGGTCGAACGTTTCACGTTTCGCTACATGCGCACCCGCCACGGCGATTCCACCGAACATGCCATTCCGCTGGTGTCGTCCCTCGGGTTTCTGCTGATCCTCGAAAACCTCATCCGGATTTTCTATGGGTCGGATTCACAGCGCTTTCCCGGCCCGTCGTCTGATCTGACGGCGCAGATTGGCGGTATTTTCGTACGCATTCCGCAGCTTGTCAGCTTTGCCATCGTCATGCTGCTGATCCTGGGGCTGGTCTGGATGATGAAATCCACCCGGATTGGGCGCGGGCTGCGCGCCATCGCGGAAAACCCCGATGCGGCGTCGATCCTGGGGGTCGAACCGAACAGGATCGTACCGGTCGTCTTCATGTTGACGGGGCTGCTGTGCGGCCTTGCGGGGGCATTGTTCGCGGTGAACTACGGCGAAGTCAGCCCGCAGATGGGCGAAGACATCGGCTCCAAGGCCATCGCGGGGATGGTCGTCGGTGGCCTCGGTTCGCTCTGGGGGGCCGTCGCGGGCGGCATCATCGTCGGGCTGGTCGAGATGCTGACGATCCACTTTTTCGGCGCGGATGCGGTGCAGGTCGCCGTCTGGGGCGCGCTGTTGGTCACGCTGCTGATGCGGCCACAGGGCCTGTTCGGCCACAATGCCATCGGCAAGGGGAAATTGTGATGAGCGGTTACTGGATCGGGATCATCACGATCCTGGCGATCAATATCGTCTTTGCCTACGGGATCTTCCTGGCGGTCGCCACCGGCCAGCTGAACCTTGGCGGGGCCGGGTTTCAGGCAATCGGGGCCTATTCCGCCGCCTGGCTGTCGGCCGAAATGGGGATGCCGCTGTACGTGACGATCCCGGCATCGATCCTGGTGACAGGGCTGATCGGCTTTGCCTTCGCCTTTCCGATACTGCGGCTGAAGGGTGTGTATCTGGTGCTCGGTACATTTGCCTTTGCCGAGGTGGTGGTGGGGATCATCATCAACTCGGATGCGCTCGGCGGGGCGATGGGGCTGCCTGTGCCCGACTATATCGACTGGCCCGTGCCCGTTGCCGGGGCCGTCGTGGCGGCGTTGATCTGTTTCTACATCATGTCGACCCGGCTGGGGCTGGTCGTGCGCGCGGTGCATGACGACGACGTGGTTTCGGACCTGATGGGCGTCGATGTGCGCATGGTGCGTGTCGCCATGTTTGCCCTTGGCGCCGGGCTGGCCGGGCTGTCGGGCGGATTGTACGCCCATGCCTATACCTATGTCGAAGTGCAGACCTTCAATTCCGCCCTATCGATCTACGTGCTGTTGTACGTGCTGCTGGGCGGGGCGCAAACGCCGTGGGGGCCGATGGTGGGGGCTGCGTTCTTTACGCTGGTTCCGGAACTGCTGCGCAATCTGCTGCCGCAGATGAAGGTCGCGGTTATGTCGGTGTTCGGGGTCGAGGGCGCGGTGACGCCGCCTGACGAAAGCTGGCGTTTCGTGCTGCTGGGTGTCGTGACCGTGCTGATGATGGTGTTCCGCTCCGAAGGGCTGGTGACGCGGCAGCTGGTCGAACGGCTGTCGCATCCGTTCCGCCGCCGTTCCTCCAACGCGACCCAGAAGGAGGCCGAGGCATGAGCACCGTACCCCTTTTGTCGGTCGAGAACCTGTCGATCTCCTTCGGGGGGCTGAAGGTGATCGATGACGTCAGTTTCACGCTGGAACAGGGGGGCCGGCTGGCGCTGATCGGTCCCAATGGCGCGGGCAAGACGACGATCTTCAACCTGCTGTCCGGGGTCTATCGCCAGGATGCCGGCCATGTCCGCCTGGGCGGGCAGCTGATCGACACCGTGCCCAGCCGCCAGCGCATCGGGTTCGGCATGGCGCGCAGTTTTCAGAACATCCGCCTGATGCCGCACCTTGGCGTGGTGGAAAACGTCATGCTGGGGCAGCATTCGCGCGCCGATCGCCCCGGTGGGCTGTTGGCGCCGCTGTCGTTCCTTGGCCGATCGAAAGCGCGGGCCGAGGCGGAGGCGCTGCTGGCCGAGATGGGCATCGAGGTCATGCCGGGGCAGGACGTGTCGACCCTGCCCTATGGCATCCGCAAGAAGATCGAGCTGGTGCGCGCCCTGGCCGCGCGCCCCAGGCTGCTGCTGCTGGACGAACCCGCAGCCGGGCTGAACGGGGCCGAGACGGAGGAGCTGATGGCCTTCCTCGACCGGATCTCGGCCAGTGGGGTGACGCTGCTGGTGGTCGAACACGACATGGGACTGGTGCGGTCGCTGTGCACGCGCGCGGTCGTGCTGAACTTTGGTCGCAAGATCTACGATGGTCCGACCGCCGAGGTGCAGCGCGATCCCTTGGTGCTGGAGGCCTACCTGGGCCCGCGCCATTCAGACAAATCGGAGGCGAGCGATGTTGCTTGAAGTCAGGGATCTCGAGGTCACCTATGGCCGCACAAGGGCGGTTCAGGGGGTTTCCTTCGGCGTGGCCCAGGGCGAGATCGTGACCGTCCTGGGCGCAAATGGCGCGGGCAAGACCTCGCTCTTGCGGGCGTTGCATGGCGCACGCAAACCGCAGGGCGGGCAGATCCTGTTCGACGGAGAGGACATGACCACGCTGACGCCGGCTGCGCGGGTGGCCCGTGGCATGGCGCTGGTGCCCGAAGGCCGGCAGATCTTCGTGTCGATGACGGTCGAGGAAAACCTGCTGATGGGGGGGTACATGCGCCGCGACGACGCCGTGCATGGCGACCTTGCCGCGATCTATGACCGGTTTCCCAACCTCGCGGAACGGCGGCACATGAAGGCGACCGTCCTGTCGGGGGGCGAACAGCAGATGCTGGCCCTGGGGCGCGCGCTTGTGTCCCGCCCCCGGCTGATCATGCTGGACGAGCCATCGCTGGGCCTGTCGCCGCTGTTCGTGGAAAAGCTGTTCGACCTGATCCGGGAGCTGAACCGCGACGGGATCTCGATCCTGCTGGTGGAACAGAACACGCATATGGCGCTGGAGGTTGCCGCACGCGGTGTCGTGCTGGAACTGGGGCGCGAAATGCTGTCCGGGCCTGCCGCCGAACTGGCGGCAAACCCGCACCTTGCCGAAGCCTACCTGGGGGCGGCCTGATCCGCACCCGGTCCAACCAAGCAAAAAAACAATAAATCCAACATGGAGACCAAGATGAAATTGCGTACCACACTGTTGTCGGCCGTTGCGATCATGGCGGCGCTGCCCGCCTTTGCCGGAGAGACAATCAAGATCGGCAATATCGTTGCCAGCTCGGGCTTTTTGAAAAGCGTCGGGGAAAGCGCGCTGACCGCCTTTGATATCGCGGTAAAGGAAATCAACGATGCCGGTGGCGTCAACGGCAAACCGATCGAACTGATCCGCTTTGATTCAGGCTCTGACCCGCGCCAGGCCTCGGTCGGCGCGCGCAAGCTGATCCAGGATGATGACGTTCTCGCCATCCTCGGGCCGTTCTCGTCGGGCGAGGCGCGCGTCGCGCTGAACGACGCCGACCGCTTCAAGGTGCTGATGATCCCGACGGCGGCCTCGGCCCCCGGTCTGACGGACGACAGCAAATACGGCTGGCGCCTGACCGAGGACGAAAGCAAGCAGTTCGGCCGCCTTCTGGCCGCGCTGACCGCCTCCGACATCCCGCACGAGACCGCCGAAATCGTCTATGTCTCCGACGAGGTTGTCGCCAACAGCGCGGGCACGCAGCTGTACCCGGCCCTGATGAAGGAGGCGGGTATCGAGGTGGGCGAACCGATCCCGGTTCAGTTCAAGAGCTTTGACGTGTCGGCGCAGGTCGCGACGATCATGAAGAAGAACCCCGATGTCGTTGCCGTTGCCGGCCTGCCGCAAAGTGCCTCCAAGGTCATCAAGGAGCTGCGCCGCCAGGGATACGAGGGCCGGGTCATCGGCAGCCAGATCTTTGCCGACCCCAATATCGTCGAGCTGTTCGGCCCCGAGGGCGAGGGCACGCTGGTCGTGGCCGGGTTCTGGCCGGGACGGACCGACGCGGCCTCGACCTTCAACACGGAATTCCTGTCGCAGCTGGAGGACAAGGGCATCCACAAGCTGGGCGCGCACCATACCGATGCGCAGGCCTATGACGGCGTCTACCTGCTCAAGCAGCTGATGGAACAGACCGGCGTCACGGGCGACGAGGACAAGCTGGACGAGGAGCGCGCCGAGCTCGCCGCGGCCATGGAAGGCGTGTCGTTCAACGGGATTGTCGGTGACAATATCTGCTTTGTCGGCCATGACGCCGAACTGCCCGGTTACGTGATCGAGGTGACAGGCGGCGAATGGACCAAGTTCGCCGAAGCCCCAGCCGACAAATGTGACTGATCCCCGGCCCGCCGCGTCCCCTTCCGCGGCGGGCCCCTTTCATGCCGCTGCCTCGCTCCGGCGCGGCCCTTATCCGGGAGACCGAAGATGTTCATCACACCCAATTTCCGCACGTTCGCCATGGCCACGGCCCTGACGGTGTTCGCCTCTGGTGCCGCGCTGGCCCAGACCGTTGCCATCGGCACCACCAAGGGCGGCGCCACCGCGCAATTGTCGAATGCGCTGGCCGCCGTCATCTCTGACGGATCGGACCTGCTGGTGCGGCCGCAGGCCATGGGCAATACCTCGCAATACCTGCCGCTGGTCGACGCGGGCCGCATGGAGCTGGGCATCGCCAACCTGCCGCAGGCCAGCTTTGCCGTTCTGGGCGAGGGCATGTCCGAAGGTCAGCCGATGCCCAACCTCAAGATGGTCGCGACGCTGATCCCCTTTGACGTTGGCCTTCTGGTGGCCAGCACCCTCGGGATCAGCGATATCGGCGGGCTTGCAGGCAAGAAGGTTCCCAAGTTCGCGGACGGATCACTGGGCGATTACGTCCTCAAGGCGGCCTTGGCGACGGCCGACCTCGGCTATGACGATGTGACCCCGGTGCCGACGGCGAACTTTCCCGCGATGTTCCAGGCGATCAAGGACGGGCTGACGGATGTGACCATCGCGACCGTCGGATCGGAGGCGACCTATGACATCGAAGCAGCCGTCGGCGGCGTCACCTTTCTGACGATGAAGGAGGGGGACGGGGTTGCGCTGGACAAGGTCCTGCCCGGCACCGGCCTGACCGCCTGGGACGGGGCAAAGGAAATGCCCGGCATTTCGTCGGGCACCCTGACGTTCAGCTATCCCTACATGCTGTTCGCCAATGCCGACGTCTCGGACGAGATCATCTCCAAGGTGGCCAAGGCCCTGTACGAAGGCGAAGCGGAGCTGAAGGCGAACGGGCCGCTTTGGGCGACCTATGACCCCACCAGCCTGGCAAGCGCGCAAAAGCTGGAGTACCACCCCGGCGCGGTCGCCTATTACAAGAGCGTCGGCATCTGGCCCGCCGACTGACACCGCCCTGCGGTTTCGGGTCCGCAGCGCTGGCGCCAGTGGGTGCTGCTGCGGGCCCGGGATGACTCCTTGTGCCCCAACATGACCGTGAAACCTGCCATGCCCGACAATGTCCGCCGCCGAAGTGCCGAGATCTATGCCAACGTCCTGTGTTTTGCCACGCCGGCTCTGGCCGTCGTCTGGGTGCTGTCGCTTCCCCAGCGTGTCGGGCTGCTGATCTATCCCGAACAGATTGCCGGGGTGATGCTGGGCGCCGCCCTGTCGGTGATCTATCTCAAGGGCATCTCCGACAGGTCGCGGGGGGCAGCGGTGGTGGACGGCCTGCTCTCTCTGGTGGCAGGCGCCGTCGCGATCTGGGTCTTTCTGCGGTTCCCGGTGCTGGCCGAGGGGCAATACACCCGTCCGACCGAAACCGCGGTGCTGGGTATCCTTGTCACCGGCCTCGTGCTTGAGGGGTTGCGCCGCGCAGTTGGCTGGACGCTGGTGGTCATTTTCGTCGCGGTTCTGGGCTATGCCCTGTTTGCCGATCACGCCCCGCAGGCCATCGTCGGGCGGCCCATCCCGTTTCTGGAAGTCATGCAGTTCCTGGGGGCCGACAGCACCGCGACATGGGGGCAGGCGCTACAGATTGCCGCGTTCATCGTCGTGGTCTTCGTGTTGTTCGGCGGCATCCTGGTCGCCGTCGGGGGCGGTGACTTCTTCACCCAGCTCGCGCTCAAGGCCGCGGGGAACGGGCCCGGCAATGCCGCCAAGGTCGCGGTCGGGGCTTCGGCGCTGATGGGCTCCGTCTCCGGCTCTGCCGTGTCGAACGTCATGTCCACCGGCGTCATGACCATACCGCTGATGAAACGCGCGGGCTTTCGCCCCGAGCAGGCCGGCGCGATCGAGGCGGTCGCCTCGACCGGCGGTCAGCTGATGCCGCCGATCATGGGCGCGGCGGCGTTCCTGATGGCCGAGATCCTGCAAATCCCCTACCGGGAGATCCTGATCGCGGCCCTGCTGCCCGCCGCGCTCTACTACATCTCGATCTTCACCCAGATCGACTTTATCGCCCGGCGCGACAGGATCGCCTCGCTCGAGGACACCGAGCGCGCGCCGGTCCTGACGATCCTGCGGCGCGGCTGGATTGCCGTGGTCGCCTTTGTCCTCCTGCTGGTGCTGATCTTTCAGTTCAGGATGCGCGCCGAAACCGCCGCCGTCTGGACCGTCTTCGCCATTTCCGCGCTCGGCCTCGTGGCCAACGCCGCAAACCTCGGGGGGCTGTCGGGGCGTGATCTGCTGCGGGCGGTGGTCCGCACCGGGCGCACAACCTGCGATGTCCTGCTGATCACGGCGGCGGCGGGCATGATCATCGGCCTGCTGTCGGTGACCGGCCTCGGCTTCGCCCTCAGCTATTTCCTGATGGATTTTGGCCAGGACAACCTGTTCGGCCTGCTGATCCTGACCGGGCTGGTCGCCATCGTGCTGGGGCTGGGCCTGCCGACCTCGGGGGTGTACCTGCTGCTGGCGTCGCTGGCCGCGCCCGCGCTGGTGCAACTGGGCGTGCCGGACCTGCGCGCGCATATGTTCGTGTTCTACTACGGCATGTTGTCGATGATCACGCCGCCGATCGCCATGGCCGCCTTTGCGGCTGCGTCGATTTCGGGGGCGTCGCAGATCCAGACGGGGCTGCAATCCTTTCGCTTTGGCTGGATCGCCTACCTGCTGCCCTTCCTGTTCATCTACAAGCCCGCGATCCTGATGCGCGGAACGGCCTGGGACGTCGGCTATGTCTTTGTCAGCGCGACCGCCGCGCTGATCCTCGTCACCGGCGCATTGGTCGGCCATGCCCGCACCCCGCTGTCCTGGCCGGTGCGTGTGCTCTGGGGTGGGCTGGGCATCGCGATGATGGCGCCGCTGCACACAACGGCGGGCTGGGGTGTGGAATACGCGGTTTCGGCGGCGGGCCTGCTGTGCCTCGGCCTGCCGATGGCGCGCGCGGCTGCGGGCAGGCCGGCGGCCTGAGCTGCCCGATGCTGCGGAATTAGGCGCAGGCACCGGGCCGCAAATATATATGGACAAAATTATTATTTAACTTTTGACTGGTACGGACATATTGCAGGAAGCTCTTGCTAAACCGCATCCCAATTCCGCCCTGACCAGATCGGGCAAACGGATGCCCCCTTGCAAGAGATCGACGGAATGCCTCTTCTCAATGGACAGCGAATTGTCGTGACGGGCGCCAGCCGTGGCCTGGGCCGCGCAATGGCGGTTGCCCTCGCTGCCGAAGGGGCGACGGTCATTGTCACCGGGCGCGACCTGGCTGCGCTGGCAATGACCAAGGCGGCAGTCACCGAAATCGGCGGGGCTTGCGAAACACATGCCCTTGATATCACCGACGCGAATGACGTCGACGACTTTGCCGAAAAGATATGGACAAATGGCCCGGTTGATACGGTCTTTGCCAATGCCGGGATCAGCCTGACCAAACCGGCGACCGACACGACCGATGCCGATATGCGCCGGATCGTTGAGGCCAACGTCCTTGGCAGCTTTGCCACCCTGCGCGCCTTCGGGGCGCGGATGCTGGTCCGCGGGTCGGGCAAGCTGATCGCGACCTCGTCCGACATCGGCATTCGCGGCTCGGCAGGCTGGGTCGCCTATGCGGCCAGCAAGGGCGCGCTGAACGCGATGGTCAAGACACTTGCCTGGGAATGGGCGCCGGGGCTGACGGTCAATGCCATCGCGCCGGGGGCCTTTGCGACGGACATCAACGCGCATCTGCTGGCGGTGCCGGAGGTGATGCAGGCGATCAGTGCCGAAACACCGCTGGGCCGCGTCGGGCAGGCCGACGAAATCGGCCCCCTGGCCGTGTTCATGGCTGGCAGCGGGTCGGATTTCATGACCGGCGAAATCATCTCTCTGGACGGCGGTATCAAGAAATCATGAACAGCGATCTCCCGAATTCCGGCCTTTCGACACAGGCGGACCCGCTGATCACGGCCACCGGCATCCGCAAGACCTTTGGCCCGACAGTCGCGCTGGATAACGCGCAGGCGGTGCTCTATCCCGGCGAAATCCATGCGCTGATGGGCGAAAACGGGTCGGGAAAATCGACGCTGCTGACCATCCTGGCCGGGGCGCAACCCGCCGATGCAGGAACCATCACCCTGCACGGGCGTGATCTGGTCGGTTTGACCCCGGCCGAGGCGCGCGCCAGGGGGATCGCCGTGGTCAGCCAGGAACCACAGCTGGCACCGGCGCTGACGGTGGGTGAAAACATCTTTCTGGGCCGCTTGCCGCGACGTGCGGGCGGCGTCAGCTGGCGCGAAACCCACCGGCGCGCGGCCGAAATCCTGGCCGAGCTGCAATTGGATATCGACCCCCGCGTGGCGGTGTCCACCCTGTCCCTGGGGCGCCGGCAGATGGTCGAGATTGCCAAGGCGCTGGCCGACCGCCCGCAGGTTCTGTTGCTGGACGAGGCGACGAGTTCGCTGGACGAGGCAGACACCCGGACGCTGTTTGCCCTGCTCTCGCGCCTGCGCGCCGCCGGCACCGCGATCGGCTTCGTCTCGCACCGCATGACCGAGGTCATGGAACATGCCGACCGCGCGACGGTGCTGCGCGATGGTCAGTACATCGGCACCCGCAAGCTATCGGAAACCGACGAACATGAACTGGTGTCGATGATGGTCGGGCGCGATCTGAAATCCTACTGGCACAAGGCCAGCGTCGCGCAGGGAGATGCGCTGTTGCGCATGGTGCGGGTGGCGCGCGGGCCGTTGAAATCCATCGACCTGACGGTGAACCGGGGCGAGATCGTCGGCCTGGCCGGGCTGGTGGGCAGCGGGCGCAGCGCGCTGCTGCGCACGATTGCCGGCGTCAGACCGATGGAGGCGGGAGAGATGTTCCTGAACCGCAAGGCGGTGCGCATCCGCTCTCCACGCCAGGCGCGTCAGCTGGGCGTCGGCTATGTCCCCGAAGATCGCAAGGGCGAGGGGCTGGTGATGCACTGGTCGCTGTATCGCAATGCCGGGCTGTCCCGGGTCGCGGCGCTGCCTGTATTGGCCCCGATCAGCGAACGCATCGACCGGGCGGCCTACGCGCAGGGCACGCAGGGGCTCAAGGTGCGCACCGCCGACCCGCGGCAGGCGGTGTCCGAGCTGTCGGGCGGCAACCAGCAAAAGGTGCTGATCGCGCGCGAGCTGGCGATCACGCCCGACCTGCTGCTGCTGGACGAGCCGACCCGTGGTGTCGATGTCGGCGCCAAGGAGGATATCTATGCCCAGATCGCGCACCTGGTGCGGGGCGGCATGGGCCTGATGATCGCCTCGTCCGAATTGCAGGAACTGATCGGGGTCTGCGACCGGATCCTGGTGCTGTTCCAGGGCCAGATCGTTGCCGACATTCCGGCGCGCGACGCGCGCGAGGAAACACTCGCCTACTGGGCGTCGGGCGCGCACCTGATCGGCGCGGCCTGACCCCCGTGCACACCTCAGCCCCCATGACACAGCGAAAGAAGCCATGATGACCGCCGCGGAAAACTCCTCAGATACCGACAAGATACCGACGTCGTTTCCGACGTTGCTGCGCCGCTACGCCGGCGTCGGGGCGGCGCTGGTCGCGCTGATCGTGTTCCTGTCGCTGACCCAGGAAAACTTCCTCAAATACAATAACATCATGAATATCCTGCGGACCAATTCGGTGATGTTCGTGGCGGCGGTCGGGCTGACCTTCGTGATCATCAGCCAGGGTCTCGACCTGTCCGTCGGTTCCATGACCGCCCTCGGCGGCGTCTTCCTCGCCGAGCTTCTGACCTCGGGTGTGGGGGCTTGGCCGGCGATTTTCCTGACGATTGCGGCCTGTACGATCCTGGGTGCGGTCGTGAACGGAGGGCTGATTGCCTACGGCGGTTTCAACTTTTTCGTGGTTACGCTGGCGATGATGCAGCTGCTGCGCGGTGCGGCCCTGGTCATTTCAAATGGCGTCCCTGCGTCGACCTTCATGTGGGATCCGGTGCAATGGGTGGGGGATGGCGTTGTCCTCGGCCTGCCCGTGCCCGTCGTGTTGGCCGTGCTGATCGGTCTGCTGGGCTATGCGGTCATGCGATGGACGCGCTTCGGCCGCTCCGTCTATGCGGTCGGCGGGAATGAGACGGCTGCGCGATTGGCCGGGATCAATGTCGCCCGCGTGCGCGTCGCGGTTTACGGCATTTCCGCCGCCTGTGCCGGGGTATCGGCCATCATGCTGACAGGGCGGCTGACGTCTTCTCAGCCGGTCAGTGCCGCCCTCGGGCTGGAGCTGTCGGCGGCGGCGGCGGTGCTGCTGGGCGGCGCGAGCTTTGCTGGCGGGTCAGGCAATATCGGCGGTTCGGCCATCGGGGTGCTGTTCCTTGGCGTGCTGGCAAACGGCATCACCCTGGCGGGCGTCCCATCCTATTGGCAGGGCATCGCGACCGGCGCGGTGCTGATCGCAGCCATCGCCCTGGATCGCATTCGCGCGAAATAAGCAGACTTTTCAATAACCAACGCAGGGCAGAGCCCGCATTCACCAACACGGAGCAAGATCACATGAGCTACCTCAAGACCCTTATGGCCAGCGGAGCGCTGGCGACTGCCGGTTTCGCGGCAAGCCTGGGCAGCGCGCAGGCGGACGAGCCTTTCGTTGTCGGGATCCTGGGCGCGAACTACGCCATTCCGGCTGCGCGCGCGCAATACGAAGGCGTCGCCGCCGGTTTGAAAGAGCGCGGTATCGAATACAAGTTCCTGGATGCAATGCTCGACATCAACAAGCAGGTGTCGCAGATCGACCAGTTCGTGACCGAGGGCGTCGACGCGCTGGTGATCAACGTGGCGGGCGATCCGAACGCGGTGCTGGCCCCGCTGAAGCGCGCCGAGGCCGCGGGCATTCCGGTGTTCGGCATCGGCGGCACGCCGGGCTTTGACGCGTTGGTGGTGCAGGCCGATATTCCGTCGGCGGAACAGGGGGTGCGTTCGGGCGACTACCTGTGCGAGGCCACGGGCGGCAAGGGCGAGGTGGCACTGATCAAGACCATCGAATTGCCCACGTTGTCGCCGCGTTGGGACATGGCGCGTGAAACCATGCAGGCGCATTGCCCCGACCTGAAAATCGTGGCCGAGGAACGCGCGATCCCCGACGATTCCGCGACCGCGCGTCCGATCGCGGAAAACCTGCTGACCCGTTTTCCCAACCTGACCGCGATCTGGACATCCGGTGACGGTCCGGCCCTGGGCGCCGGGCTGGCCGCGAAATCTGCGGGCCGCGACATCATCGTGACGGGCATCAACGGCGAAGCCTTTGCACAGGCGGGGATCAAGCAGGGGCTGATCGACGCCAGCTGGGACATGGAGCCGGTGAAGGTCGGCTACGACCTGTCGATGTGGGTGGCCGATATCCTGCAAGGCAAGGTGGACAAGCCTGCCGAGACGGTCGTTTTCACGCCTGAAAACGTGCCGGAATGGACGGCTGAGACCATCGACCAGTGGAAGCCCTACGAAGAGCGCATTGCCTTTCCCGGCCTTCAGTAACCCTGTTTGTTGGCGCGGCCCGAAGGTTGGGCCGCGCAATCCGTACTACGTGAAAGACCTGCCATGAAAGCCCTCATTCTGAACGAGACCGGTCACGCCCAGGAACTGATCGACGACCTGGACGTCGATCTGCCGCAGGAACACGAGGTTCTGGTGCGCACCTGTGCCTGCGGGCTGTGTCACAGCGATCTGCATTTCCGGCAGGGCAAATGGTCAAGCTTTCCGTTGCCCTTGGTGCTCGGGCACGAGTGTTCCGGCGTGGTGGAAAAGGTCGGCTCTCAGGTCAGTTACCTCAGCCCCGGTGATCACGTCGTCGGCTGCCTGACGCCATTCTGCGGCGAATGCGAAAACTGTCTGAAGGGGCGCCCCAACATCTGCATCGGCGGCGGCTTGCAGCGAAGCGAAGGTGCCCGCCCGCGTCTGTCCCGCAAGGGCAAGCCGGTGTCGCAGTTCGTCAATCTTTCGGGGTTTTCGGAGATGATGCTGGTACACGAACGCGCGCTTGTCAGGATCGACCGTGACATCCCGATGGACGTTGCCGCGATCATGGGCTGCGCCATCACCACCGGCATGGGGGCCGTTTTCAACACCGCCCAGGTGCGCCCCGGTGAAACGGTGGCCGTGATCGGCTGTGGCGGCATCGGCCTGAGCGCGATCCAGGCCGCGCGGATCACCGGGGCCGGGCGCATCATCGCCGTTGATCGTTCACCGGCCAAGGCCGAGGCCGCCCTGGGCTATGGCGCCACCGATGCAATCCTTGCGGATGGGACCGAGGTGGCGGCGATTGTCGAGATGACCAAAGGCGGCGTCGATCACGCGTTCGAGGCCGTCGGCCTGGCTGCGACGGCCGAGGCCGCGTTCAACGTGACAAAGGCCGGTGGCGTGGCAACCATCGTCGGGCTGTTGCCGCAGGGCGTAAAGGTGTCGGTCGACAGCACCATGCTGACCTTTGATCGGCGCGTGCAGGGGTCGTCCATGGGATCGAACCGGTTCCGTATCGACATTCCCCGCTACATGAAGATGTACGAGGCCGGGGTGCTGAAGGTCGATGAGATGATTTCGGCTCATATCGGTCTGGCCGAGGTCGACGACGCACTTGTTGCCCTGGATCATTCGGACGGCATCACGCGGTCCGTCGCAATGTTCTCATGACCCAGGCGGTGAAATTCACCCTGAACGGGGCTGAGTGCGCCGTCGATCTCGATGATCCGCGGGTCACGCTGCTGGATCTGTTGCGGGAACGGCTGGGCCTGACAGGCGCCAAGAAAGGCTGTGATCGCGGCCAGTGCGGCGCCTGCACCGTATTGATTGACGGGGTGCGGGTGAATGCCTGCCTGACCCTGGCCGTCACGGTGCAGGGGGCCGAGGTGGTCACGGTTGAGGGGCTGGCGACGCAGGGGGCACTGCATCCGATGCAGCAGGCCTTTCTGGACCACGATGCCCTGCAATGCGGTTTCTGCACGCCGGGCCAGATCCTCAGCGCGATCGGGTTGATGAACGAGGGGGAGAGTGGCGAGGACACCGCCCGCGTCCGCGAAGGAATGAGCGGCAATCTGTGCCGCTGCGGCGCGCAGCCGGGTATCATCGCGGCGGTCCGCCAGGTCCTGCGCGCCCGCTCTGGACAGACGGGATAGCGCATCATGAAACCCTTTCAGTTCCTGCGGCCCCGCACCCTCTCCGAGGCTGCCGAGGCACTGCGGCGTCCCGGTGCGATGGCCTATGGCGGCGGCACGAACCTGCTGGACCTCATGAAGAGCCATGCCAGAACGCCTGATGTCCTGGTCGACATGACCGCCGTGTCCGCTTTGCAGGACATTGCGCTGGATGCGGCGGGTGACTTGCGGATCGGGGCGGCAGTGCGCAATGCAACGTTGGCCCGGTCCCCGTTGTTGCAGCGCCATTCCCCGATGGTGGCCGAGGCGCTGCTGTCAGGAGCGTCGGCGCAAATTCGCAATATGGCGACGGTCGCGGGCAATCTGTTGCAGGAGACCCGCTGCGCACATTTTTCCAACCCGGATGCCGGTTGTGGTCGGCGTGACGGGGGGCAGGAGTGTGATGCGCGTCTGCATGCGGGGCGCGAACACGCGGTGATCGGCTGGTCCGAATCCTGTCGCGCCGTGCATCCGTCGGATTTCTGCGTGCCGCTGGTCGCCTTGGATGCCATGGTCGAGATTGTCGGCCCGTCGGGGTTGCGCCGCGTAGCCCTTGCCGATTTTCTGTTGCTGCCCGGTGACACACCGCAGCGCCGGACGCAGTTGGGGGCGGGCGATTTCATCACGGGCCTGATCCTTCCGGCAGCGGCGGCGGGTTTTGCCGCGCATGGCCGATACCTGAAAGTGCGCGAGCGGACCTCGTTTGCCTTTGCGTTGGTGTCGGCGGCAGCGGCGGTCCAGATCAAGGAAGGGCGCATCCTGGCGGCACGCCTTGCCCTTGGCGGGGTGGCGCCAAAGCCCTGGCGCGTGACTGCCGCCGAAGACTGCATGGGGGGCCGGCCCCCGACGGCAGACGTCTTTCGCGCGGCAGCCGAGATCGCGCTGAGCGGTGCCGCCGCCTCTGGCGACAACGGTTTCAAGATCGAGCTGGCAAAGCGCACCGTCGTGCGTGCCTTTGAACGCGCGACGGTTGGTGTTGCGCCCCTTGATGCAGCCATGCCTGCGTCGGTTTTCGACACATTATCCAAGGCTTGACGGTATGGAACAGGATACGACCACGTTGTTTGGGCCGAAGGTGCCTGATGCGGATCACGGGTTCAGCATGGCCGCGGCGCCCCGCCGCTTTGGCACTGGTGGGCAGTCCCTGGCGCGGCGCGACGGGCTGGCCAAGGTCACGGGCGGCGCGCGCTATGCGGCAGATACCCCACTTGCTGCCGGGCTGTACGGGGTGGTGGTTGCCGCAGGTATTGCACGCGGGCGGGTCGCGGCGCTGAACGTGGCGGCTGCATTGGCGCATCCGGGCGTGGTCGAGGTGCTGACGCCGCAGAACCGCCCCGCACTGGCACAGCACCCGGACGAAAAACGGCACCCGTTCAATTTCCGGCTGGAGGCCTTGCAGGATGACACGATCCGCTATGCCGGTCAGGCCATTGCCATGGTGCTGGCCGAAAGTCTTGAGGCGGCAACCGAAGGCGCGCGCCTGCTTGCGCCGCGCTATGTGTCCGAGCCGCCGCGCATCGGGTTCGAGGGATCGGCCCCGTGGCACCCCGGGATGGTCGGCTTTTTTGCCCCACCGGCGCAGGAAATCGGGAATGTCGCCAAGGGCTTGGCCGATGCGGACGTGGTGACGCAAACGACTATTGAGACACCAGCGCAATTTCACAACGCGATGGAGCCACATGCCATTGCCGCGGAATGGATCGAGCAGGAGGGGCGTGCCCGGCTGCTGCTGAACACCCCGAACCAGGGGCCGGTCATGACGGCGGCTCTGATCGCGGGGTATCTGGGGATCGCAGCCGAGGACGTGATCCTGCGTACGCCGTTCATTGGCGGCGGTTTCGGATCAAAGTTGATGGTCTATGGTGCGCTGCTGCTGACGGCGCTGGCGGCGCGAAGCCAGGGTCGGCCGGTCAAGACCGTGCTGACGCGGGCGCAGATGTACGGGCCAGTCGGGCACCGCGCGGGCACACGGCAGGCGCTGAAGCTTGGGGTCGGAAAGGACGGCAGGCTGACCGCACTTTCGCATGAGGTTCAGGCGCTTACCTCCAGTTTCGAGGATTTCGTGGAGCCCGCGGGGCGGGCCTCTCAGCACCTCTATGCGGTGCCGAACCTGGCCATGTCGCACACCGGGTTGCGGGGCGATATCGGTACGCCGCTGGCGATGCGGGCCCCGGGCGAGGCGAGCGGGTCTGCCGCGCTGGAGGTGGCGATGGATGTCGCCGCCGATGCGGTCGGGCTGGACCCGCTGGAATTCCGGCTGCGCAATTATGCCGAGGTCGATCCCTCAACCGGACATCCCTTTTCCTCCAAGGCGTTACGCGAGTGCTATGCGCAGGGGGCGGCGGCGTTCGGCTGGGCGGGCAGACCATTGGCGGCGCGCAGCATGCGGGATGCACGGGGGCGGTTGCTGGGGTGGGGCATGGGGACGGCGCAGTACATGTGCACCATGTATCGCGGAGAGGCGCGGGTCACTTTGCACGGCGAGGGGACTGCGCTGGCCGAGGTGGCGGGCGTGGATATGGGGCAGGGCGCCTGGACCATTCTGGCACAGACGGCGGCCGAAGGACTGGCGATTTCGCCTGATAATGTCGTGCTGAGATCGGGCAGTTCGGTGCTGCCGGATGGGGCGGTGGCGGGGGGATCGGGGCACACGGCCACCGCCGGAACGGCGCTGTCGCAGGCCGGAAAAGCCGTGGTGCAGCAGCTGACGGAGCTGGCCCTGAGCGACCCGAAATCGCCGCTGTTCGGTGCCGGAAACAGCGGCGTTCTGGCCGTCGACGGGCGATTGCTGCGCGCAGATAATCCAACGGTGGGAGAGGCTTATACCGATATCATGGCCCGCGCCGGGCTGGCCGAGTTGGCCGGGACCGGGGTGGGGGAGCGCGACGCTGCCCATGCCGGGGCGTACGCAATGTTCAGTCATGGCGCGGTGTTTGCCGAAGTGGCGATCGACCCCGACATCGGGCAGATCCTGGTGACGCGAATGGTGGGGGCCTTTGCCGCCGGGCGTATCCTGAACCCGCGCATGGTGCGCAGTCAGCTGGAGGGCGGGATGATCTGGGGATTGTCCTTTGCGCTGCACGAGGAAGCGGTGTTCGATCCGGTGTCGGGCAAGGTGCTGAACGACGATCTGGCCGGGTATCACATCCCGGTTCATGCGGACATTCCGGCGATAGAGACGATCACGGTCGAGGAGGTCGACCCTTACGTCAATGCGCTGGGCGTCAAGGGGGTGGGCGAGGTCGGGATTACCGGATCTGTCGGGGCCATTGCCAATGCCATTCGTCATGCGACGGGCTATACCCCGACGAAATTTCCCATACGGATAGAGGACTTGGCCCTTTAGGCCCCGACGGTTCCGGGGGTGGCCTGATGGCGTGGTGACCGCTGTGTGCCATGGCGGGATCTGGTGCACCGGGGGCGCGGTCAGATAAGGCCCGGCGGTCTGCAAGGTCGGTCGCCAAGCGGTATCGCGGCGGTATCCGGGCGGCGGAGACGGTGCCAGGAGGGGGGAGGCCGGGGGCGGCAGCCGCATCGGTTTCAACGTCGGTATCTGGGCGGTATCCGGGCGGTATTTTTCGGTGCGAAGACCGCCCGGACGCCGGTTTGCGGGGTCGGTTTCAACGTCGGTATCTGAGCGGTATCTGAACGGTGTTTTTCGGTGCGCAGACCGCCCGGACGCCGGTTTTCAGGATCGGTTTCAACGTCGGTATCTGAGCGGTATCTGGGCGGTGTTTTTCGGTGCGCAGACCGCCCGGACGCCGGTTTTCAGGGTCGGTTTCAACGTCGGTATCTGGGCGGTATCTGAACGGTATCTTTCGGTGCGCCAGAGCGGCGCCGAACGCGGCCAGACGGAGCACCGCCGGGAGACTGAAGGGCGATGGCGGCAGGCGCAGGCCGCCATCGCGGAGGGCGACCTTACGCGACGGGCGCCGAGGCCTCGGCGTCAATGCCTTCGGGGAAGAAGCAGGCGGCCTTGTGACTGTCCCCGTCCAGCGCGGGACGTTCGGCGCGGCACTTGTCCTGTACCTTCCAGCAGCGTTCGGCAAAGGGGCAGCCCGGCGGGATGGCCAGCGGCGAGGGCAGTTCGCCCTGCAACCGGATGCGGGTGGAGGCACCGCGCGGGTCGGCCTTGGGCGTCGCGGAGAGCAGCGCCTTGGTATAGGGGTGGCGCGGATTGGCAAAGACCTCTTCCTTGCTGCCGGTTTCGACGGCACGGCCGAGGTACATCACCATCACGTCGTCGGCCACGTGCCGCACCACCGAGAGGTCGTGCGAGATGAACAGGTAGGCCAGTTGCAGACGTTCCTGAAGGTCGATCAGCAGGTTCAGGATCTGGCTCTGGATCGACAGGTCGAGCGCCGAGACGGGTTCGTCCAGCACCAGCAGTTTCGGTTCCAGCACCAGGGCGCGCGCGATGGCGATCCGCTGGCGCTGCCCGCCCGAGAACATGTGCGGATAGCGGTCGTAATGTTCGGGGCGCATGCCCACCAGCTGCATGATCTCGCGCACCCTTGCGACACGTTCCTTTTTCGGCATGTCGGGGCGGTTGATGATCAGGGGTTCCTCGATGATGTAGCCGACCCGGTGGCGCAGGTTGAGCGAGCCATAGGGGTTCTGGAACACGATCTGCACCGTGCTGCGCAGGTTGGACCAGTCGTCGGGCGTGACATCGTTTCCGGCGATGTTCAGGGTGCCGCCGGTCGGGGTTTCGATCATCGTGACGAGGCGGGCGAGGGTGGATTTGCCACAGCCGGATTCCCCGACGACGGCCAGCGTCCTGCCCGGCATCACGGAGAAGGAGGCGCCGGAGACGGCGCTGAGGATCTGCGGCTTGCTGAACGCGCCGCCGCCGACCTCGTAATCGCGGCTGAGGTTGTCGGCAGTGACGACGGGGGTCTGGAGAAGGGCGTCTGTCATTGGGTGACCTTTTGCGGCGTCGTGGCCCCGATGGGGTAGTGGCAGCGGGCACGCCCCAGTGCGGGCGGCTGCACCGGCGGGCTGATGCCACGGCAGGTGTCGTCGGCAAAGCGGCAGCGCGGCGAGAACAGGCAACCGGTGGGGCGGTCGAACGCCCCCGGAACGGTGCCGGGAATGGTCGGCAGGCGGCGTTCGGTGGCACGTTCGGGCAGGGCCGCCAGCAGGGCGGCGGTATAGGGGTGATAGGGGTGATCGAAGAGGTCCATCACGGGCTGATCCTCGACCTTCTGGCCGGCGTATTGCACGCAGACGCGTTCGGCCGTTTCGGCCACCACGCCCATGTCGTGCGTGATCAGGATCAGCGTCATGCCGGTGTCGTTTTGCAGACCCGTGAGCAGGTCGAGGATCTGCGCCTGGATCGTCACGTCCAACGCCGTGGTCGGTTCGTCGGCAATCAGCAGGCGGGGGCGGCAGGCGATGGCCATGGCGATCATCACGCGCTGGTTCATGCCGCCCGAAAGCTGGAAGGGAAACGCCTTGAGGCGGCGTTCGGGGTCGGGCATCCCGACCATCTCAAGCAGTTCGATGGCACGGGTATGGCGGTCACGCGCATTCAGGCCGAGGTGTTGGCGCAGCGCCTCCTTCAGCTGAAAGCCGATGGTGAAGCAGGGGTTCAGCGACGACATCGGTTCCTGAAAGATCATCGACATGTCGCGCCCGATCAGGCGGCGGCGGGCCGGGCCGCCGAGGCGGCGCAGGTCGGTGCCGTCGAAGGTGATCTCGTCCGCGGTGATTTTCGCGGTCCAGGGCAGCAGGCCCATGACGGCCAGCATCGAGACAGATTTGCCCGAGCCGGATTCCCCGACGATGGCCAGCAGTTCGCCGGGCGCGACATCGAGGTCGATGCCGTCGACGGCGCGGAACAGCCCGCTGGACGTGGTGAAGTCGACCGAGAGGTTGCGGATGCGCAGGAGGGGGGTGCTGTCTGGCATGGTCTCAGCTCCGCTTCATCTTGGGATCGAGGGCATCGCGCAGCCCGTCGCCCATCAGGTTGATGGCAAGGACGGTCAGCAGGATGGCGAGGCCGGGGAAGGTGACGACCCACCAGGCGCGCAGGATGAATTCGCGCGATTCCGCCAGCATGGTGCCCCATTCCGGTGTCGGGGGCTGTGCGCCCATGCCGAGAAAGCCGAGCGCCGCCGTGTCGAGGATGGCGGTGGAAAACGACAGCGCGGCCTGCACGATGATCGGCGCGAGGCAGTTCGGCAGCACCGTGATGAACATCAGCCGGGGCAGTTTCGCCCCCGCGACGCGGGCCGAGATGACGTATTCCTTGGTCAGTTCGTTGATCACCGAGGCGCGGGTCAGGCGCACGTAATGCGGTTGCAGCACGATGGCGATGGCGATCATCGCGTTGATCAGCGACGGGCCGAGGATGGCCACCAGCACCAGCGCCAGCAGCAGCGACGGAAAGGACAGCACGATGTCCATCAGCCGCATGATGATGGTGTCGAGCCAGCGCGGCGCAAAGCCCGCGATCAGCCCGATCAGGATGCCGCCCGTTGCCGCGATCACCACGACGAGGATGCCGACAAAGAAGGAATAGCGCGCGCCGAACAGCAGCCGCGAGAGCATGTCGCGCCCCAGCGGGTCGCTGCCGAGAGGGAAGCTCCAGCTGCCGCCCTCGGCCCAGACGGGGGGGAGGAGGGTGTAGTCGCGGAACTGGTCCGAGGCGTCGTAGGGCGCCAGGACATTCGCGAAGAGCGCGACAAAGACGAAGGCGCCAAAGACATAGAGGCCCATGACCGCGCCGCGGTTTTCGCGGAAATACGACCAGAACTCGGCCAGGCGGCCGGGCGGTTTCGGGGCGGCCTGATCTTTGAGTTGGGGGTGCGTTGTATCGGTCATCAGCGGTGCCGGATCTTTGGATTGATGAGACTGTAGAGCAGGTCGACAGTCAGGTTCACGATCATCACCATCAGGGCGATCATCAGCAGGCCGCCCTGCACGACGGGATAGTCGCGGCGAAAGATGGAATCGACCATCCATTTGCCGATGCCGGGCCAGGAGAAGATCGTCTCGGTCAGGATGGCGCCGGCCAGAAGGGTGCCGACGGACAGGCCGATGACGGTGATCACGGGGATCATGGCGTTGCGCAGCGCGTGCAGGCCGTTGATGCGGGACGGCGACAGGCCCTTGGCGCGGGCGGTGCGAATGTAATCTTCGGACAGCACTTCGAGCATGGCGGACCGGGTCTGGCGGGCGATCACGGCCAGCGGGATCGTGGCCAGCACGATGGTCGGCAGGATCAGGTGGCGCACGGCGGACAGGAAGGCGCCGGATTGCCCCGAAAGCAGCGAGTCGATCAGCATGAAGCCGGTCACGTCGTCGAAGTAATACAGCAGGTCGATGCGCCCCGACACTGGTGTCCAGCCGAGGTTGCCGGAAAACACGATGATCAGCAGCAGCGCCCACCAGAAGATCGGCATCGAATAGCCCACCAGCGCCGTCGACATCAGCGCGCGGTCAAAGAACTTGCCCCGGTAGACGGCCGCGACGACCCCTGCGGGCAGGCCCAGCAGCATGGCCAGCACGATGGCGCAGAGCGACAGTTCCAGCGTGGCGGGAAACAGCGTGAAGAATTCGTCGAACACGGGTTTCTTGGTGACATAGCTTTGCCCCAGGTCACCCTGCAACACTCCGGTGAAGTAATCCCAGAACTGCACCAGCAACGGCTGGTCAAAGCCGAACTGGCGCGACAGTTCCTGATACCGTTCCTCGGTCAGGCCGCGTTCGCCGGCCATGACGATGATCGGATCGCCGGGCAGGACGCGGATGAAGGCGAAGGAGATCAGGGTGACCCCCAGGAAGGTGGGAACGAAGGTCAGCAATCGTCCGAGGAAATAGCGCAGCATCAGCCCACCACCATCAGGTCTTTGGAGAAGGTGGTCAGCGAACGGCAGCCCTCCTCGGTGACAAGGATGTCGTCTTCGATCCGGATGCCGAAACTGGCGAGGTCGTAGAGGCCGGGTTCATTGGTAAAGACCATGCCCGGCTCAAGCGCGAGGGGATTGCCGCGCATGATGTAGGGGTGTTCGTGCACCGCGCGGCCCAGGCCGTGCCCGGTCTTGGTGCGGATGCGATCGGCGTAGGGCGATGCCTCGAGCACGCCTGTCACGGCATCGTCGATGTCATGGGCAGTGACGCCGGGGCGGGTGACTTCGTGCCCGCGCAGGTTGGCGCGCAGCACGGTGTCATAGACCGCGCGGGCGTCGTCACTGGCGTGGCCGACAAAGACGGTGCGGGTGATGTCGGCCATGAAACCGCCATGGGTCGCGCCGAAATCGAAGAGCAGCGCGTCGCCGTCCCGGATGGCGTAATCATCGCGCGCCGAGGCGTGGGGGCGGGCGGAGTTGTCACCGGCGGCGACGATGGGATCGAAGGCCAGCCCGTCGGAGCCATGCCGGAACATCGCCTGTATCAGCATCGCCTCGACCTGTTTTTCGGTCTGGCCGATGCGGACCTGCGCCAGCACGTCGCCGAGCGCCGCTTCGGAAATGCGGACCGCCTCTTGCAGGGCGGCGATTTCATCGGGTGTCTTGTGGATGCGCAGGCCGGAGATGTCGCGTTCGCCGTCGATGATCGTCAGGCCCGGATTGGCCGCGATCAGCGCGTGATGTACGAAGACGCGCATCACCTGGCCTTCGACCGCCAGCGTTTGCAGCGGCATATGGGCGGCGAGGGCGGTGAAGGCATCGCCATAGCCGTCCTGATCGCGCCAATCGAACACCTCGCCCTCAAACCCCAGAAGGTCGAAGGAGCGCAGTTCAAGATTGGGCACGATGGCGGCGGGGGTGCCGGTGATCGGGATGACGATCAGCAGCGGGCGTTCATGGGAATGGAAACTGTGGCCGGTGAGGCGTTCGAAATTGGGACCGGGCACCAGCGCCACGGCCTCGGCGCCGAGGCGTTTGGCCACGCCGCGGTATTCGGAATATCTGTCCATGGGGTCCTCGGAGGGGATAGGTTGGCGGGGCCGCCACGCGGGACGGCCCCTGCCTGCCTTGCAATTACTCTGCGAGGCTGACTTCGGTGAAGATGTGGCTGCCGAGGGGGTGGACCTTGAAGCCCTCCACTTCGGGGCGCACGGGCATGTAGACGACCGAGTGGGCGATGGTGGCCCAGGGTGCCTGTTCCTTGAACACGACCTGCGCCTGCTCATACAGTTCGGTGCGCTTGTCGGTGTCGGTGGTGACCTTGGCCTCCTGGATCAGGTCCTCGAACGGCTGATAGCACCATTGGGCGCGGTTCGAGTTTTCGACGCCATCGCAGCCCAGCAGGACGGCGAGGAAGTTGTCGGGATCGCCGTTGTCGCCGGTCCAGCCCATGAGGATCGCGCCATCACGGTCAAGGGCCCGCGAGCGGCTGAGGTATTCGCCCCATTCGTAGGAGACGATTTCGACATTCACGCCGACCTTGGAGAAATCCTCCTGCATCAGTTCGGCCATGCGGCGGGCGTTGGGGTTGTAGGGACGCTGCACCGGCATTGCCCAGATCTTCATGTCGAGATCGGTGACGCCTTCTTCTTCCAGCATGGCCTTGGCCGCTTCGGGATCGTAGGCGTCATCCTCGACCGCGTCGTTGTAGGACCACATGGTCGGCGGGATCGGGTTCTTGGCGATCTGGCCGGAGCCCTGGAAGACAACGTCGATGATCGCCTGCTTGTCGATCGCCATGTTCAGGGCCTTGCGGACCTTGGGGTTGTCGTAGGGGGCGATGGTGGTGTTGTAGGCCAGGTAGCCGACGTTCAGGCCTTCCTGTTCCAGCACGTTGATGTTGTCGTCATCCTGCATCGCCGTGACGTCGGCGGGGTTCGGATAGGGCATGACGTGGCATTCGCCCGCCGACAGCTTTTGATAGCGCACGGAGGCGTCGGGGGTGATCGCAAAGACCAGGTTGTCGACCTTGGGCAGGCCTTCCTTCCAGTAGTCCGCGTTCTTGGCATAGCGGATCACGGCGTCTTTCTGGTAGGCGACGAAGGTGAAGGGGCCGGTGCCGATGGGCGCCTGGTTCAGCATTTCCATCGCGCCGTCCGCTTCGAGCTGGTCGGCGTATTCGGCCGACAGGATCGAGGCGAAGTCCATCGCCATGTTGGCGACGAAGGGGGCTTCGGGACGGGTCAGGACGAACTTGACCGTCATGTCGTCGACCTTTTCGATGGACGAGATCAGGTCGGGCATCGACATGCCCTGGAAGTATTCCCAGGTGCCGCCGGAGGCCATGTGGAAGGGGTTGTCCTCAAGCCGCTGACGCTCGAACGAGAAGATCACGTCGTCGGCGTTGAAATCGCGGGTCGGGGTGAAGCTGTCGCTGGAGTGGAACTTGACGCCCGAGCGCAGGTGGAAGGTGTATTCGAGGCCGTCCTCGGAGACATCCCAGCTTTCGGCCAGGCCGGGGATGACCTTGGTGGTGCCGGTCTCGAACTCGACAAGGCGGTTGTAGATCGACTGCGACGAGGCATCGAAGGTGGTGCCGGAGGTATAGAGCGCCGGATCGAACCCTTCGGGCGAGCCTTCGGAGCAATAGACCAGCGTCTGCGCCCCGGCGGTGCCCGCCGAGACGGCGGCGATCAGGCCACCGATTGCGAGATATGTTTTAAGTGACATTTGAAACTCCCTGTGTGTTCATTTACTGTCAGGTGTCTTGCCTGTATCCGGTCTGATGCCGGGTTGGGTTTCGTGATCGAGCAGCTGCGCGGTGCGCAGCCACCCCTGGCGCATGTGGTCGGTGAGGTGATCCAGCATTGCGGGCAGGTCGTCGCCTCTTGCCCGGGCGACATAGACCTCGTGGGCGTCGCGGCGAGGGCCGGGGCGGGAATGAGCGCGTTGATGTAACGTAAAGTAGAATTGCAGGTTCGGGCAGATGCGCTGCCAGGCCTCGATCAGCAGGCGGTGCCCGGAGAGTTCATAGGCCCAGCTGTGCAGATCCAGTTCCAGCGCGATGGCGCGGGCGGGGTCGTCGCCGCGTTCGATGGCGGTGACCAGATCAGCGTGGCGCCGGTCGAGGTCGGCAAGGGCGGCGGCATCGCGCATGTCCCAGCATTGGCGAAAGGCCATGGCTTCGAGCGTGGTGCGCAGGGAATAGAGTTCGTCCAGGTCGCGGCGGGAAAATTCGCGCACGAACAGGCCGCGGTAGGGCTGGCTGACCAGCAGGCCGCTGGAGACCAGTTCGCGGATCGCCTCGCGCAGGGGGGCGCGGCTGACGCCCATCTGGGCCGACAGGTCGATTTCGGTCAGGCGTTCGCCCATCGGCAGCGCACCCGAGACGATCAGATCGCGCAGGCTGCGCACGATCTGGTCGCGTCGGGTCGCTTCTCCGAGGGGCGCGAGTTTCATTGCGTGTTCGCCTGCACCAGCGCCGCGTAGGCATCGCGGATGCGCTGAAAGATCGGACCGCGCCCGCCGTTCGTGCCGATGGCCCGCCCGTCGATTTCGGCCACCGGGGTCTGGGCGCCGAAGGTGCCGGTCAGAAACGCTTCGTCCGCACCATAGGCATCGACAAGCGAAAAGTTACGTTCAAACACCGGGATGCCCTCGGATTTGCAGATGTCGATGACCTTTTGGCGGGTGACGCCGTTCATGCAGTAATCGCCGGTCGAGGTCCAAACCTGGCCCTTGCGGACGATGAAGAAGTTACACGCATTGGTTGTATTGACGAAACCGTGCGGGTCAAGCATCAATCCTTCGTCCGCCCCGGCCTGTTCGGCCTGAAGGCAGGCAATGACGCAGTTCAGCTTGGAATGGCTGTTGTACTTGGCATCCTGGCTCATCGGGAGGCCGCGCACCTGGGGCACGGTGGCCAGTCGGATGCCCTTGGCCTGAAGCGTGCTGACGGGTTTGGAATGTTCCATGATGATCACCATGGTCGGCCCGCTCTGCGACAGTTTGGGGTGCTGGAACGGGTGGATCTTGACCCCGCGCGTCACCATAAGGCGGCAGTGCACGTCGTGGGTCATGCCGTTCGCCGCCGCCGTCATGCGCAGCGCTTCGGCCACGCCGGCACGGTCCATCCCGATATCGAGGCTGACGGCGCGGCAACTGTCGAACAGCCGGTCCATGTGTTCGTCGAAAAAGGCCCATTTGCCGTTGTAGAGCCGCATCCCTTCCCACATGCCGTCGCCCAGCATGAAGCCGCTGTCGTAGACCGAAACCTTGGCGTCATCGCGGTGCTTGAGCACGCCGTCGACGTAGATCTGGATATCGGCGTTGCGGGGGTCGTCTTCGGCGCTGTGGGTGGTTTCAGCGTGCTGGGTATCGTGCGGCATCTGGGGCTTTCTGTTCAGGTGCTTGTCAGATTGTCGACAATGGTGCGCCTTGGCAATGCATTTCTACTCCAGCGTGCAGGTGGCGAAGGATCCGCGACGGGATAGAGCAAAAACTGACCGCTGCGAAGGGGTCACGGCAGGTGACGCGAAGTCGCTGACGCAAATTGGCGGCTGTGAAAACGCGCAAAAGCGGGTATTTGTGGGGAATGTCGCATGATTTTCCCGCCAATCTTGAGGATGTTGCCTTTTCGACCCGCTCGGCCCGCCGCATCAACGGCGAGATCGCCGACTGGCTGGGGCGTCAGATCGTGTCGGGACAGCTGAGCGAAGGCGCGGCGGTGCCGCGCGAGATCGAGTTCTGCGATCGCACCGGGATTTCTCGGGGGGCCTATCGCGAGGCGCTGCGGGTTCTGGCGGCCAAGGGGATGCTGGTCAGCAAGACGCGCACCGGCACCCGCGTCGCCCCGCGCGACAAGTGGACGATGCTGGACGCCGACGTCGTGCGCTGGAACTTCGAGCTGGGCAAGCCCGCGGACTGGTTCATCCGGGCGCTGTACGAGTTGCGCACCATGATCGAGCCGCCCGCCGCCGCCTTTGCCGCCGAGCGCCGCACCGAAGAGGATTTGCAGGCGTTCCGAAAGGCGCTGCACGCGATGCGCACCTGCGAGATGACCGAGGACAGCTGGCATCAGGCGGATGCGGGATTTCACCGCGCGATCCTGGTCAGTTCGCACAACCCGGTGTTGCTGTCGCTGGAGGCGGGGATCAGTTCCGCCGTCGCCTATACGACCGCCTTCCGCTATCGCGACATGCCCAATCCGCATACGCGCAACCCGGTGGCCGAACACGCCGCGGTGTTCGAGCGGATCGAGGCGCGCGATGCCGCCGGCGCGCGGCGCCTGATGAGTGAGCTGGTGGATACGGCGTTGCTGGATTCCAAGGGCACGACGGTGTTCGACCTGGGTCTGCCGACGATCAGGTGAGGTCGGACGGGCCGTCGGCCTGAGAGGGGCGGCCGACACAAAAAAGGCGGCGCGGGGGTGCCCGGCGCCGCCAGTTGGTGGAGGAGGTTGGCGCGCCTAGCCCTTGACGCCGGAGGAGATCATCACCGCTTCGGTCACGCGTTTCTGAAAGATCAGGTAGGCGATGACGACCGGTGCTGCGGCCAGCAGGGCGACCGACATGATGCGCGCATAGGCGACACCGAAGGCGTCGTTGACCTGGGTGATACCGACGGGGATCGTCATCATGTCCTCGGTCGTGATGACGAGGAAGGGCCAGAGAAACGAGTTCCACGCCATGATGAAGGTGATGATGCCGAGCGCCGTGGTGATGCCCCAGTTCAGCGGCAAGTAGACCCGGAACAGCAGGGTGTAGTCGCTGCCACCATCCAGAACGACGGCTTCTTTCAGTTCCTTGGGCACCGCGTCGAAGAACTGTTTGTAGATGATGATCACCACCGGCACGACCAGCTGCGGCAGGATGATCCCGCCCCATTTGTTGATCAGCCCGAGGTCGTTCATCAGCACGAACTGCGGCACCACCAGCGATTGCACCGGCACCATGAAGCTGGCCAGGACGACGCCGTAGAGCACCTTGCGCCCGAAGAACCGCATCTGGCTGAGGGCATAGGCGCACATCATCCCGGTGATCAGCACGATCACGGTGATGATCAGCGAGGTGCCGATCGAGTTGATGTACCAATGGATCAGCGAGGTGTTGAACAGCGCGTCGAAATAGCTGGAGAGGTTGAATTCGTCCGGCAGCAGGCCGGCCCCATCGGCCACCACGCGGGTTTCACTGCGGATCGAGGTGACGAAGGCCCAGTAGAGCGGAAAGATCCAGATCAGCCCGGCGATCAGGGTGATGGCGGTCAGGGCGATATTCTCGATACGGCGTTGCGTGGTCATGTGTCTTTGCCTTTGCCGATGCGCAGCAGTTGGTATTGCAGGACCGAGACGACGGCGATCAGCAGGAACAGGATCAGCGAGATCGCGGCCGCATAGCCGCCATGGTTGAGCTGAAACGCCTCTCGGTAGACCATCAGCAGCAGCACGTAACTGGAGTTGAAGGGGCCGCCCTCGCTCAGCAGGTAGACCTGGTCGAAGAGTTTGAGTTGCAGGATCAGTTGCAGCGTCAGCACCAGCGCCGTGACGGGCCAGAGCAGCGGCCAGGTGATGCGGGCGAACAATTGGCGGCGGGTGGCGCCATCCAGCGAGGCGGCCTCGTAGAGGTCGGTGGGGATGTTGCGCAGACCGGCGAGGATCAGCAGCACGTTGAAGCCGTTGGTCCACCAGATCGTGACGACCGCGATGGAGGGCAGCACCCAGTAGGGGTTCTTGAACACGGGCACGGGTTTGCCGGTGAAGAAGGCAAAGACCGGTTGCAGCACGCCGAACTGGAAATCCAGCATCCAGGCCCAGATTTGCGTCACGACGGACACCGGCAGCACGTAGGGCGTGAAGAACAGCACCAGCGCCAGCGCCTGCCAGCGCCCCGACAGCCGGTTGACGGCCAGTGCGATGACCATCGCGATCATCGTTGTCGGGATGACCGTCAGCACCACGAAATAGGCGTTGTTCTTGATCGAGATATAGAACAGGCGGTCCGAGAACAGTCGGATGTAGTTTTCAAGACCGATCCAGTTGCCCTCTCCGATCAGCGGGGCGTCGGTAAAGCTGAGGCGGATCACCTCGTACAGCGGATAGGCAAAGACCAACGCGAAAATCGCAAGGAACGGCAGGATCAGCGACAGGGCGATCAGGCCATGGCGTTTCTTGTTGCGGATTAGGGCCATCTGTTTCGGGATCCTTCGCGGCTGTTCGGGTCGGCTGATCGGCTGGCGTGTCGGGAGACAGGTTCGGTGGGGAGCTTTCGGGGGCAGGTTCCGGTTTCGGGGGCAGGTTCCGGGGCGTTCAGTTCGGGCCGGCTGTTCCGGCTGGCGTTTCGGGCGACCGGGGGTGGGTCGCGGGGGCCGGTCGCGGGGATGGGGCGCGGGGATGGATCGCGGCGGCCGGTCACTGTGACGTCGCCCCGCGGGGCAGGGTTGCCTGCGGGGCGGTCACTGTTCAGCGCATCCGGCTTTGCAGTTCGGATGTCATCTGCTCGACCGCGTCTTCGGGCGAAAGATAGCCGTGCATGGCGGGCGAGATGATGTTGATCGCACTGTCATAGACCGGGGATGCGACCCCGGCGATTTCGCTGCGCGGGTCATAGGTCGCGGCGTCCGCCAGCGAGGAATAGGTCGCGTTCGGCTCCATCTCGGCAAACTCGGTGCTTTCGGCCACGGGTTTGTAGGCCGGAATGTGGCCAGCTGCGGCCCATGCGATGGCGTGCTTTTCCATCCAGCCGATGACGGTCATGACCGCCTTGCGCTTTTCAGGGTCCATCTCGTCTTTGCCCTGGGTGGGGATGGCGAAAGCGTGGCTGTCGGCCCAGGTGGTGCGGGTGTCCATCAGTTTCGGCACCTCGACCGCGCCCCAGTCAAATCCGAGCTGCTCGGCCTCGGCCAGGTCCTTCATCGTCGGCACTTCCCAGACGCCGTTCAGCTGAAAGGCCGATTTGCCAGAGGTGAAGAGGGCGACCGATGCCTCGTACAGCGCCTGTTCGGGCTGCCATCCTTCGGACTGCCATTTCGTCATCGTCTCGACCGCCTTGACGGCTTTTTCCCTGCTGTCACCAGGCAGGATTTCCCCGTCGTCGGAGATCAGCGTGCCACCCTGCTGCGACAACAGGGTATAGAACACGCGGTAGACGCCGCCATCGTCGCCGGTGGCGTAGGTCAGCGGGGTTTGCGAGCCGTTGTCGGCGGCCACCTGCATCGCCTCTTCGAAGTCGGCGACGCTTTCGATGCCGGTCAGCTTGCCCTGATCATCGAGAAAGCGCGACCCCTCGAGGTAGGAGGCGTTGTAGTAGAGCACGATGGAGTGGATATCGAACGGCACGGCATAAAGCGTGCCATCAGCGCCTTCGGCAGCCTTTTCGGCGGCGGCAAAGAAATCATCCCTGGCCAGCCCGGCATTTTCGAGATCGGCGTCGGTGATCGGGGTCAGTACGCCTTCGCTGAGGCCGAGGGGCAGGCGCGACAGGTGATAGGTCATCACGTCGGGGCCCTGGCCGACGGCGGCAGAGGTGCGCACCTTGGTATAGAAGGGCACGCCCCATTCCAGCGTGGTCCCCTTGATCTGGATGTCGGGGTGTTCCTCGTTGAACTGGGTGATCAGCGCCTTCATGCGCACCCCGTCGCCGCCTGACAGGAAGTCCCACCACGTGACGGTCTGCTGCGCGAAGGCCGGGGTTGCGACGCCGATGGCGGCTGACAGGCTCAGCGCCGTGGCGAGTGCGATTTTACGAAAGTGCATCGGTTCTCCTCCCTATGCGGGGCGATCGGGCGGATGGCCCATGCCCGCTTCCTCTGAATGTGCCCGGCCGGGTGGCGGGGACTTAACGAAGCCTTTTGCCGTTGGGTAGAAAGGCCAGGACGTTTTCGGCAGACGTGCCGATCCGCAGGGATTGCCCATCGAGGCGATCCCGGTGGCCGCGCCGTTCAAACACGATATCCGCCCCGGATGCGGCGCGGGTGTGGATGAACGAACTGCCGCCAAGTTCTTCTGCGACCTCGACCGTGACTGGCAGACCGCCCTCCTCGACGGGGGCCAGGTGTTCGGGGCGAACGCCCAGGGTGAGGTCGGTTCCGACACCGGGCAGCGCGCCTTGCAGGGCCACGTCCAGGGTGCCGTCTTCGCAGGCGACACGGGCGATGCCATTTCCGGTCTGGGTGACATTGCCCGTGACGAAATTCATTGCCGGTGAGCCGATGAAGCCCGCGACAAAGCGGTTGTCGGGATCATCATAGAGCGTCAGCGGGCGACCCGATTGCATGACGTGGCCGCCCTTCAGCACATAGATATCGTCGGCCAGGGTCATCGCCTCGACCTGATCATGGGTGACATAGATCATGGTCGCGCCGATCTGGCGGTGCAGGCGCGTCAGTTCCAGCCGCATCTGCACGCGCAGCTCGGCGTCGAGGTTGGACAGCGGTTCGTCGAACAGGAACACCTCGGGTTCGCGCACGATGGCGCGCCCGATGGCGACCCGCTGGCGTTGGCCGCCCGACAGCGCCGAGGGTTTCTTGTCCAGGTGGTCCGTCAGTTGCAGGATGCGGGCCGCTTCGCGCACCTTGTCCTCGCGCTCATGCTTTGGGGCACGCGACAGGCGCAGGGAAAAGGCCATGTTCTCGGCCACCGACAGATGCGGATAGAGCGCGTAGGACTGGAACACCATTGCCACGCCGCGCTTGGCGGGTTCGACCGTGGTGACGTCGCGGCCACCGATCTCGATCCGGCCACCGGTGGTGTCCTCCAGCCCCGCGATCATGCGCAGAAGGGTGGATTTGCCGCAGCCCGAGGGGCCGACGAAGACGCCGAATTCGCCCTTCGGCACCTCGAGCGAGACGTCCTTGATCACCTCGAGCGGGCCAAAGGATTTGCGGACGTTGGTGAGTTTGACGCCAGCCATCGGGTTAGACCTTCAGCCGGACGACGTGGTAGGACAGGGGCGCGACGCTGCCAGTCAGCACACCGTCGTCGACCGCGATGCCGCTGCCCTTTGTGGGCGCGATGATTTCGGCGCCGGGGCCGTTCGACGCCATCAGGTCGTGACCTTCGATCACCTGGTGAAAGTCGATGGTCGCATCGGGGAAGCCGGTCAGCGTCGTGCGCAGGTCTGCGGCCTCGCTCAGGTGGCGGTTGACGATGAACACCGTCACCGCGCCAGCCGTCCTGTCGTGCACGGCGGCGATGTCGATGTAGGGCACGTCCGAGGCGACGGCGCAGTCGTAGGTTGGGCCGTCCACCGCGACACTCAGTGCCGTGCCGCGACCATAGAGCGAGGCCATCTGGTAGGGCCAGTAGATCGACTGTCGCCAGGCGGGGCCGTCGGCCTCGGCGCGGATCGGGGCGATGACGTTGACCAGTTGGGCGATGCAGGCGATCTTTACCCGGTCCGAGCGGCGAATGAATTCGTTCAGAAGACAGCCGATGAACAGGGCGTCCTCGAAGGTATAATCCTCTTCCAGCAGGGCGGGGGCCTCGGGCCAGTCCCAGCTCTTCCAGTTCTTCGAATCCTCTTCGCGCTTGTGGTACCAGACGTTCCATTCGTCAAAGCAGATGTAGACGTCATTGGTGGCCCGTTTCTTGGCCTTGACGAAATCGATGACGCCGCCGATGGCCTGGATGTAGCGGCCCGTTTCCTCGACCTTGCCGAAGAAGTTCAGCGTGTCGCGGCTGGAGTTGCCAAAGTACTTGTGCAGCGAGATGTAGTCGACGTTCTCATAGCATTCCTCAAGCACCTGCCGTTCCCATTCCGGGTAGGTCGGCATTTCGTCGTTGGAGGAACCGCAGACGATCATCTCGGCATCCGGGGTCAGCTGGCGCAGGGCCTTGGCGGTTTCATTGGCCAGGTGGCCATAGTCCGACGCCTTCTTGTGGCCGATCTGCCAGGGGCCGTCCATTTCGTTGCCAAGGCACCACATCTTGACGTTGTAGGGCTGTTCGACGCCGTGACTGCGGCGCAGGTCCGACCAGTGGGTGCCCGAGGGGTGGTTGACGTATTCCATGAAGTTGCGCGCCTCCTCGATCCCGCGCGAGCCGAGGTTGACCGCCAGCATCATGTCGATCCCGAGGTCCCTTGCCCAGACGGCGAAGTCGTTGATGCCGACCTGGTTGCTTTCCTTGCTGCGCCAGGCGAGGTCGAGGCGCACGGGGCGGTCCTCCTTCGGGCCGATGCCGTCTTCCCAGTTGTAGGCCGATACGAAATTGCCGCCGGGATAGCGGATGGCGGGGATGTTCAGATCGCGCACCATGTCGGCCACGTCGCGGCGAAAGCCATGTTCATCGGCCTGCGGGTGGCCCGGTTCGTAGATGCCGGAATAGATGGCGCGGCCCATATGCTCGATAAAGGCTGCGTACAGACGGTCGTCGATCGCCGCGATGGTGAAGTCGCGGTGAATGGCGGCAGATACCCGCATCCAAGTTTCCTCCCTAATTTGTCCTACAAATGGTGCAATTAAGGGGGGCCTTCTGTCAACAGGCAGTGACACAGGGTGGCGAAAAAGTGCCAGATCATTGAAAGATATGAGATATTTCCGGTGCTCAACCCGCCCGGTCTGTGTCGTCGCCCTGGTTCGCGGCGGGGTGCGGCACTTGCAGCGGGCGGGCGTGTTGCCGATTGGGTGGATCCGGCATTGCAAGTGCTGCCCGAGGTACGCGACACTATGGGGGCGGGTGCCACGCAAGGCACCGCGACACCGGGGTACGCAACAACCTATGCGCTTTCTTCACTCTGCCGATCTGCATCTGGATTCGCCGCTGCGGTCGCAGGCGCTGAGGAACGCCGAACTGGCCGCGACCCTGCGCGCGGCCTCGCGTCAGGCGCTGGCGCGGATCGTCGATGCGGCCATCACCCACGAGGTCGATGCGCTGCTGCTGGCGGGGGATGTTTTCGACAGCGGGCAGATCGATGTCGCCAGCCGTGCCGCGTTGGCGGCGGAACTGGGGCGGCTGGGCGCGGCGGGTATTCCGACGGTGATGATCCGGGGCAACCACGATGCCTTGCTGGATATGGCCAGCTACGGCCCCATCGGTGACAGCGTCGTGCAGTTGAACCGCGATATGCCGACATTTCGCGTCAAGGATGCCTCGATCCACGGATTGGGGTTCACGGCGCGCCACGTCAAGGACACCATGTTGCCGGATTATCCCGTGGCCGAGGCCGGGCGGATCAATATCGGGCTGATGCATACCTCGCTGGGCGGGGCCGAGGGGCACGACCCTTACGCGCCCTGTTCCGAGGCCGATCTGCTGGGTTGGGGCTATGACTACTGGGGGCTTGGCCATATCCACAAGCGGTTCGAGCGGCGCGCGGAACGATCGCTGGCCGTCATGCCGGGCATCCCGCAAGGGCGCAGCATCCGCGAGACGGGGCAGGGATCGGCGACGCTGATCGAGGTCGACGGCGCCGGGGTGCGGGCCCGCGAAGTCCCGATTGCGCTGGTGCGGTTTGAGGTGCAGGCGCTGGATCTGGCCGGGGCCGAGACGCAGGCGGCGCAGATCGCCACGATGGCGGATGCGATGCGCGCGGCGGGCGCGGCGGGGCCGGTGGCGCTGCGGTTGCGGTTGCGCGGCGCGGGCGGCCTGTCGGGTGCGCCGGAGTTCGCGCGCCAGCTGGCCGAGGAAGCCGCGGAGCAGGTCACAGGCGCCTTCGTCGAGGCGGTGCGTTTCGAGCGGGACCGGGCCGCGCCGGCGCCGGGTGTGCTGGCCGACCTGGCGGCGATGATGGCCGAGGATGCGGCCACGCCGGGGTTTCGCGATGAAGCGGGCGCGCTGATCGAGGAGTGGCGGCGCGCCCTGCCGCGCGAGGTGGCGGACGTGCTGGCCCCCGAGGCCTTTGACACGCTGGTCGAGGAGGGCGTCGCGATGATGCTGGCGCGGCTCGGGGCGGGGGGCGAGCCGTCATGAGGTTGCGGCAGCTCGATCTGATCCGGTATGGCAAGTTTCACGAACAGGTGCTGGATTTCGGCCCCGCAGGGCGCGACCGCGATGTCACGGTGGTGTTCGGTGAAAACGAGGCGGGCAAGAGCACGGCCTTTTCCGCCTGGCTGGACCTGCTGTTCGGTCTGCCGATGCAGACGGCCCATGCGTTTCGCTTTGATCGCAAGGACATGATGGTCGGTGCCACGATCGAGGCCGGCGGAGAGGCGCTGACGCTGCGCCGCACCGGCAAGCGGCAGGAGTCGTTGACGGATGAGAATGGTCGTGCGGTGGCCGAGGGGCGGCTGACCGCGCTGCTGCACGGGCTGGACCGCGACAGTTATGCCAAGCGCTTTTCGCTGAATGACGCGGTGCTGCGCGAGGGTGGCGAGGAGATCGCCCGCGCCGAGGGCGACCTGGGGCGTCTGCTGCATGCCGGCACATCGGGCCTGTCGGGCATTTCCGACGTGATGGCGGCCGTCGAGGCGGAGGTCGACGGATTTCACAAGAAGTCGGGCCGCGCGACCACGCTGGCCAAGGCGCGAACGGCCCTCAGGGATCTGGAGGAGGCGGCGCAGGCGGCGCGTCTGGAGCCACGCCGCTTTGCCGATCTGCGCAAGGCGCAGGCAGAGGCGGCCAGGGACCTGACGGCGGCCAAGGCGGCCTGTGACGCGGCACGGCGCGCGGTGATCCTGCGCGAAGCTGCTGAGCGGCGGCGCAGTATCGCGGCCGAGATCGCGCAGGCGCAGGCGCGTCTGGCACAGGCCCCCGCGGGCCCCGATCTGCCCGAGGATGCGGTGGGGCGGGTCGTGGCGGCGGATGAGCGGCGCATCGCAGCCGAGCAGCGCCGGGCAGAGGCCAGCGCACAGATTGCACGTCTTGAGCGCGACCTGGCCACATTGGAATCGGATGCCGCAGGGCTGCGGGTGGGCGCGGCCCTGGCGGCGCTGGAAGAGGCGCGCTTTGACGACGGGGAATTGCTGTTGCCGCGCGTGCAGACCGCCGCGGCGGATATCGGGCGGCGGCGTGCGGATGCGACCCGGCTGACGGCGCAGGCGGCCGCGCTGGCCGAACGGATTGCCGGGCGTGGCGTGCCCGCCGAAGAGGTCGCCCTGTCGAGCGCGCATCGCGGCGACCTGCGCGCGGCGGCGCAGGCGGTGCGTGACGCCGCGCGCCAGATCGACGACCTGGACCGGTCGCGGCAGGAGGCGCAGGCGGCACTGGGCCCCGAGGTGGCGGTGCCGCGCGGGCTGGAGGCGCTGCGCGACGCGTTGATGGCCGTGCAGCGCGACCCCTCTGACCCCGATGCGCGGCAGACCGAGGCGGAGCGGGCGGCGGGCCTGGCCGCACGGGCGGCGGCGGGTCTGCCTGAAGGATGGCGCGACCTGGCGCTTGCGGGGTTGCCCGAAGACGCCCTGCTGGCCGACCTTGCCCAGCGGACGCTGCGTGCGGCAACCCGTGTCGAAGAGGCGCAGAACCAGTTGAAGGACGCGGAAGAGGCGCTGGCCGAGGCCGGGTCGGCCCATGGCGCGGTGCAGGCCGGGGGCGGGACGGTAACGGATGACGCCATTGCGCAAAGCCGGGCGGCCCGCGATACCGCCTGGTCGGAGCATGTCGCCATGCTGGAGGCCGAAAGCGCCGCGCGGTTCGCCGCACTGATGCACACCGATGACGGGCTGCGCGCGCGTCATGCGGCCTCGGCCGAGGCGCGGCTGCATCTGGCGAACCTGGCGCAACAGGTGCACCAGGCGGAGCATCGCGCCACGCGGCGGCGCGCCGATCTGGAGGCCGCGGAGGCAGCGCGTGCGGCGCTTGCAGGCGAGGCGGCGGCAATCGCCGCGCGGCTTGGCCTGGCGGCGGACAGCCCGGCGGCGGGGTTCGGCGCACGGCGCGGCGTGCTTGCCACTGCGCTGGATCGGGCGCTGGAGGCCGAGGGCGCGATGCAGCAGGCGGCCCGCACCGCGGCGCGGCGCGCGACCTTGCTGGCGCGCCTGAAGGACGCGATGCAGGACGCGATGCAGGACGCGGCCCCGGGAACAGTCGAGGACGCGGGCGAGGGAGCGGGCTGGCAGGAGAGCACTGGCGCACAGGACGCATCGCTGTCGCCAGACCGGATCTTGCCTGCGGCAGAGCGTATGCTGGCCGGGTTGGACCGCATTGCACAGGCGGCACAGGCACGGCAGGCAGCGTCGGCCAGCCTGGCCACGCTGACCCAGGCACGAGAGGCGGCAGCGCAGGCGTTGCAGGCGCACGAGGCGGCGCTGGCACGGCTGACATCGGATGGCTGGGCGAAGGGTCTGGAGGCCGAGGCGATCCTGACGCGCCTGCCGGACCTTGAGACACTGGCGCAGATCGAGAGTGAACGCAGCACCCTGGCACGGCGGATCGCGCGGATGGAAGCGGCGCTGGCCGCGTTCGAGGCGACAATGCAACCGCTGCGCGCACCGCTGGGCCTGACGACGACGGCAGAGGTCAGCGAAACCCTGATGGTGGCGCGTCAACGCGCGGCGGATGCTGCGGCGTTGCAGGCGCGGATTGGCGCCCTTGGCGAAGAGCTGTTGGCGGCGCGTCAGGCCGAAGGGGCGGCGCAGGTCGCCCTGGCTGCCAGTGCCGCCGAGATTGCATCTGTCCTGGAGGGGCAGGCGGATGTGCCCGATGTCGCGCCCCGCGAACATGTCGGCGCCCTGGCCGCGCGCGATCAGATGCGCGCCGCTCTGGCCCGCCTGAACGAGGAGCACGCGCGTGCGGCGGGCGATCTGGAGCCGCAGGCGCTGGCGGCGGAGGAACAGGACACCGACCCGGCGCGGCTGGCGCGCCTTGGGGCCGAGCTGGCCGAGGCAGAGGCACAGCGCGACGCGGTGCTGCGCCGGTCGGGAGAGGCCGACGAGGCGCTGCGACAGGCGATGGCGAGCGGGGGCGGTGCGGAGATTGACCAGCGCCGCGCCACCGCGCTTGAGAGCCTGCGTGAAGAGGCTCGGCTGGCGGCAACCAAGCTGTTGGGCCTGATGGCGGCCCAAGGGGCCTTGCGCCGGTTCCGACAGGAACGTCGCGGCGACATGCTGACCGCGACCGAGGCGGCCTTTGCGCGGTTGACGCATGGCGAATGGCCGCGTCTGGAAACCCGGACCACCGGCAAATCGGAACGCCTGGTGGCCCTGCGCGACGGCGAGCCGGTGACGGCCGAGGGCATGTCGACGGGCACGCGGGGCCAATTGTACCTGGCGCTGCGCATTGCCGGCCATGCGGATTTCGTGGCCCGCAACGGGGCGCTGCCCTTTGTCACCGACGATATCCATGAAACGTTTGACGATCCGCGGGCGCGGGCCGCGCTGGAACTGGCCGGAGAGATGGGTCAGATCGGGCAGGCGATCCTGTTCACCCATCATCGCCACCTGGTCGATCTGGCGCGTGACGTGCTGGGGGATGTGCGGGTGATCGAACTGACCAAGTAGGCGGCGTCGGCCTGAAACCGGCGGCGGGGCCGCGTCTGCGCACAATCGCTGTTCGTGGGGGCGATGACGTGCGGTCTTGTTGCGCGGCGGTGCGGCCCATAGGTTCGGCACAATCCGCCCGCGGGGCGCCGTGCAAGGCGGCGCATCCCAAGGGCGCTGTCGCATTGTCTTGTACGACCCGCGCATCGGAGGCGCGTTCGCCATGAAGAATATCGGTTTCCTGTCTTTCGGACATTGGAGCCCCGGTCGCGGGTCGCAAACCCAGACCGCCGCCGACACCCTGTTGCAATCCATCGACCTGGCCGTCGCGGCCGAGGAGCTGGGGGCCGACGGGGCCTATTTCAGGGTGCACCATTTCGCCCGTCAGCTTGCCTCGCCCTTTCCGCTGCTGGCGGCGGTTGGCGCGAAGACCAGCAAGATCGAGATCGGCACCGGCGTCATCGACATGCGCTATGAAAACCCGCTGTACATGGCCGAAGATGCCGGGTCGGCCGACCTGATCGCGGGCGGGCGTCTGCAACTGGGGATCAGCCGGGGATCGCCGGAGCAGGTGATCGAGGGCTGGCGGCACTTTGGCTATGCGCCGCCCGAGGGGGGCACGGATGCCGATATCGGGCGCCATCACGCCAAGATCTTTTTCGACGTGCTGCGCGGCGAGGGGTTCGCCCAGCCGAACCCGAACCCGATGTTCCCCAACCCGCCGGGATTGCTGCGGCTGGAACCACATTCCGAGGGGCTGCGCGACCGGATCTGGTGGGGCGCGGGGTCGAACGCGACCGCCGTCTGGGCGGCGGAGCTGGGGATGAACCTGCAAAGTTCGACCCTGAAGGACGATGAGACGGGCGAGCCGTTCCATATCCAGCAGGCCAAGCAGATCCGCGCCTATCGCGAGGCCTGGAAGGCCGCGGGTCACAAGCGCACGCCGCGTGTTTCGGTCAGTCGCAGCATATTCGCGCTGACCAACGACATGGATCGGGCCTATTTCGGGCGCGGCGAAAAGGGCAAGGATTCCGTGGGGTATATCGATGCCAACACCCGCGCCATCTTTGGCCGCAGCTATGCCGCCGAGCCGGACAAGCTGATCAAGGAACTGGCGCAGGACGAAGCGGTGGCCGAGGCGGATACGCTGCTGCTGACCGTGCCGAACCAGTTGGGGGTCGCGTACAATGCGCATGTGATCGAGGCGATCCTGACCCATGTGGCCCCGGGCCTCGGCTGGCGCTGACATCCCGCGCGGGAGGCTGAGGCGAGGCGCTTCGAGCACGACCCCGACTGAGGACTGTAAACGGCGCCTTGCAAGGCGTTCGACCCCCTGGATGGCGCTGCCGTTCAGGGGGTTTTGCGTATGGCAGGGTGGATTTCGCGTCTTTTTCGCCCCGGCGGACATGAAACGCGATTCTATGACTTTACATCATTACGGACCGATACTAATTGCACGCAGCCGACCGGCACGGGGCTGAGTCTCGCCCCCCGCTGGTCCCTCTGCCCGTTGGGGCTGTGAAGGGTGCTGCGATGAATTCCATCGGTCTGATGCTTTATGAAGCCGCGACGCTGCTGAAACGCGAGTTCGAGCGGAGCGCGAAGCCCCATCGGCTGACGCTGATGCAGTGGCGCGTGCTGGCCAGCCTGGCCGAACGCGATGGCGTGACGCAGACCGACCTCATGGCGGATCTGCGCACCGGCGCGATGACGATCAGCGACGTTGTCGAGCGGTTGGAGCAGGTGGGCCTGGTCACGCGCGAGGTGGATGCCAGCGACAACCGTGCCAAGCGTGTCTGCATCACCGCGAAAGGGTCCGCCCTGCGCGCCGAGATGCGCGTGCTGGCCGAACAGGTCTACGCCCGGACGCTGGAGGGAATAGACCCCGAAGAGCGCGCGGTCACCGAACGCGTGCTGACCCGGATTGCCGAGAATTTACAGGACCGCAAGGCCCCGAAGAAGGAAATGAAGACATGAGCGTGGCCGAGAAGAAACCCGTCGATCCGACACCCGTCCCCGAGATCGCGCAAACCGCTGCGCCGCCCGCGGCAGCGCCGGCGCAGGGCAAACCGCGCGGCAAGGGGCGCCGCCGGGTGCTGATGTTTGCCGTTCCGGCGCTGCTGGTGCTGGGGGGCGCCTATGCCTGGCTGAGCGGCGGGCGCTACATGGATACCGACAACGCCTATGTGCATCAGCCGCTGGTGCCGGTGTCGGCGGATGTCGCGGGGCGCATCGTCGAGGTGAATGTGAGCGAGAACATGAAGGTCGCCGCCGGCGACGCGCTGTTCCGCATGGATTCGACACCCTATGACATTGCGCTGGCGCAGGCGGATGCCGCGCTTGCCGCTGCCCGGTTGTCGGTCGAGCAGCTGCGCGCGAACTATGCCACCGTCGCGGCCCAGCTGGAGGCCGCGAAGGGCATTCTGGATGTTCAGAAACGCGAGTTGGACCGCCAGGATTCGTTGTCGCAGAAGGGGCTGTCTTCGGCCACGACCTATGACGAGGCGGTCATGGACGCCCGGCAGGCGCAAAACAGCGTCACCGTCGCGCAGCAGCAGTTGAACGCGGCGGCGGCGGCCCTGGGCGGCGATCCGAAGATCGCCACCGACGATGTGCCATCGGTGCGCGCGGCCAAAGCGCAGCGCGATGCGGCGCTGCGCAACCTGGACAAGACCCGCGTGGTTGCCCCGATCGGTGGCGTGGTGTCGCAGATCGACAGCCTGAACGTGGGGCAGTATCTTGGCACCGGGTCGACCGTGGCCAGCCTGGTGAACACCGACGACAGCTGGATCGAGGCGAACTTCAAGGAAACGCAGCTGACCAAGATCGCGGTGGGGCAACCGGTCGAGATCGACGTCGATGCCTATCCCGACCTGCATCTGAGTGGCGTGGTCGAGAGCATCGGCGCCGCGACCGGATCGCAGTTTTCGCTGATCCCGGCGCAGAACGCGACCGGCAACTGGGTCAAGGTGGTGCAGCGCATCCCCGTTCGGATTCGCATCGACAGCGACAGCCGCGGCCTGCTGCGTGACGGGATGAGCGTTCAGACATCGGTGGACACGGGCAAGAGCCACCTGGACGACCTGCTATGAGCGCCAAGCCGGTCTATTCCGCGCCGGCGGTCCGTGTCGCGGCACCGGGCTGGCTGACCGCGTCGATCATGCTGGCGACGATCATGCAGGTGCTGGACACGACCATCGCCAACGTCGCCCTGCCGCACATGGCGGCGAGCCTGGGGGCGACGCAGGAAGAGGTGACCTGGGTCCTGACCAGCTATATCGTCGCTTCGGCCATCGCGACGCCGCTGACCGGCTGGGTGGCGGACAGGTTCGGCCGCCGCGCGGTATTCGTGACGGCGATCGCGGGCTTTGTGCTGACCTCGCTGGCCTGCGGGCTGGCGGTTGGGCTGCCCGAGATGGTGGCCTTTCGCATCCTTCAGGGGATTTTCGGCGCGGTGATCATACCGCTGGCGCAGGCCGTTTTGCTGGATATCAACCCGCGCGAACGCATCGGGCAGGCGATGGCGGTCTACGGCGCGGGCATCATGATCGGTCCGATCATCGGCCCGACGCTGGGCGGCTGGCTGACCGAGGTGTTCAACTGGCGCTATGTCTTTTTCATCAACCTGCCGGTGGGGATGATCGCCATGGCCGGGGTCTGGGCCTTTCTGCCCAAGGAAGACACCCGCAAGCGGCGCTTTGACGTGTTTGGCTTTGCGATGCTGGCGGTTGCCGTGGGGTCGCTGCAGTTGCTGCTGGATCGCGGGCAATCGGTCGATTGGTTCCATGCGGTCGAAAGCTGGATCTATCTGGGTCTGATCGTCGGTGGTACTTGGGTCTTTATCGTGCATTCGTTTACCGCCGCGGACCCGTTCGTCAATCCGCGCATGTTCGCGGACCGCAACTTTGCGATGGGGCTGATCTTTATCTTTGTCGTCGGGCTGACGATGTTTTCCGGCCTCGCCCTGCTTCCGCCGCTGCTGCAAAAGCTGATGGGCTATCCCGTGATCTCGACCGGGATCGTGATGGCGCCGCGCGGCGTCGGCACGATGGTGTCGATGATCCTGGTCGGGCGGCTGGTCAGCGTCATCGATTCCCGCGCGCTGGTGTGTTTCGGGCTGGCGGCGACGGCGGTGTCGATGTGGATGATGGCGGGGTTCAGCGTGGGCATGGATGCCCATCTGATCGTGATGTCGGGTATCCTTCAGGGTTTTGGGCTGGGCTTTGTCTTCGTGCCGCTGTCGACGCTGACCTTTGCCACCATCGACGCGCGGTTCCGGGGCGATGCCACCAGCATGTTCAGTCTGGTGCGCAACGTGGGGTCGGGCGTGGGCATATCGGTTGTGACGACGGTTCTGGCACGGATGAGCGTGGTCAACCACGAGGAACTGGGCGCCAGCCTGACCGCGACCGCGCCGCAGGTGCAAATGCAGATGCCGCAGCTGATTGGCGGATCACGGGGGCTGCTGGCACAGGCGGATCAGATGGTCAGCGCGCAGGCGGCGATGATCGGCTATGTCGATAACTTTCTGCTGATGATGTACCTGACGCTGGCGGTGTTTCCCATCGTGCTGTTCCTGCGCAAACCCCCGGCGCATGGTCCCGCGCCCGAGGTCCATGCGGCGATGGAATAGCACCGGACGGGCCGGCGGCCCATCGACCGGCGGCTGGCGCATGATTGGCGGCCCGGAGTCTGACACAGGCTCCGGGCCGTTTGCGTTTCACACGGTCTCGGGGTGGGCGCGCGCGGGCGTGCCGGTCAGGCGCAGCGGCGCGCCCTTGGGCACGGCGGCCAGCAGGCGGCGGGTATAGGGATGCTGTGGCGCGCGCAGCACCTCGTTCGTCAGGCCGGTTTCGACGATCTCTCCCCTGTACATCACCGCGATGCGATGGCTGACCCGTTCGACCACGGCAATGTCGTGGCTGATGAACAGGAACGACAGGCCTTCGGTGCGCTGAAGGTCTGCCATCAGGTCGGTGATACGCCGTGCGTTCGAGACATCGAGGGCCGAGACAGCCTCGTCCGCGACGATGATCGCGGGACGCACGGACAGGGCGCGGGCGATGCAGATCCGCTGGCGCTGGCCACCCGAGAACTGGTGCGGATAACGATCCGCGGCCTCTGCGGGCAGGCCGACGCGGGTCAGCAGATCGGCGGCCAGCGCGGCGCGGTCCGAGCCGCGCGCGACGCCGTGCAGAAAGGCGGGTTCGGTCACCAGATCGCGGATGCTCATCCGCGGGTTGAGCGAGGCGTAGGGATCCTGAAACACCATCTGGATACGGGCGCGATGTGGTTTCAGCGCCTTGGGCGACAGGCCGGTGATCGGCGTGCCATCCAGCGCGACCACGCCCGAGGTCGGTTCGATCAGGCGCAGGACAGAGCGCGCGAGGGTGGATTTGCCACACCCGGATTCCCCCACCAGCCCAAGGGTTTCACCGCGCCCGAGGGTGAGGGAGACGTCGCGCACCACCGGCGTCGGCGCGGTGCGCGACAGCAGCGAGGTGCCGCCGAAACTGGTGCTGAGATTGCGGACCTCCAGCAGGGTTCGGGCGCCTTTCAGGGGGGCGGGTGCGCCCGTTCCGAGACGGGGCGAGGCGTCGATCAGTTCCTGCGTATAGGCGTGGCGCGGGGCGGCAAACAGGGCCGGGGTGCGCGCCTCTTCGACCTTGCGCCCTTTCTGCATGACGACGACGCGGTCCGCGATTTCGGCCACCACGCCAAGGTCATGGGTGATGAACAGCACGGCCATGCCCATGTCGCGTTGCAGATCGCGCAGCAGGGTCAGGATCTCGGCCTGGGTGGTCACGTCGAGGGCCGTCGTCGGTTCATCCGCGATCAGCACTTCGGGTTCGCAGGCAAGCGCCATGGCGATCATGACACGCTGGCGCAGGCCCCCCGAAAGTTCGTGCGGATACTGATCGAGGCGGCGGCCCGGATCGGGGATCATCACCCGGTCGAGGGCGGCACGCGCCGCCGAGCGCGCCTCAGCGCCGCCGAGGCCGCGATGCAGGCGCAGGGTTTCCATCATCTGCTGACCGATCCGCATCACCGGGTTGAGCGAGGTCATCGGTTCCTGAAATACCATTGCGATGCGGTCGCCGCGCAGGGCACGCAGGGCGGCGGCGGGCAGGGTCGTGATCTCGACCGGGTCGATGGTGCCGAGGCGGATCGAGCCACCGTTGATGCGCCCGCCCTCGCGTTCGATCAGGCGCAGGATCGACAGGGCAGTGGCGGATTTGCCGGACCCGCTTTCGCCGACCAGCGCCAGGGTTTCGCCGCGGTGGATGTCGAAGGACAGCCCGTGCACGGCCTGCACATCGCCAAAGGCAATGCGCAGGTCCTTGACCGACAGCAGCGGCGGGTTGTGCGGGCGCAGGGTCATTCGGCGGCCAGACTTTGCAGGAAGGGGGCCAGAGGTGGGGTCCAGCGGCGGCCGGGCGTCAGGCGGGCCTCGAACGGGTCATCGCCAAAGACCTGCCAGTGCAGGGTTTTGCCAAGTGTCAGCATGCCCCAGGCGCGGGCGGGTTCGCCGCCGGTGGTGAAGCTTTCGGTCAGGCTCTGCTGGGTCATGTGCGGGATGCCATCGACGGTGGTGACGGTGTTCCAGTGGACGTGCCCGGCGATGCAGGCGACGGGGACACGGGCCTGCGCCAGTGCCTGACGCGCGCGATCCGCCTGCGGGTAGGTCGAGACAGAGGCGTTGCGCTGAAAGTAGTAGTTGCCGATCTGGCTGTGGCCCGAGACGGGGACGTGGCTGGCCACCAGCGTCGGCTTTTCGGCCTGCTGGGCCATGCGCGACAGCCAGAGCAGATCGGATTCTGGCAGGTCGAAGCCGGGGGTGGCGGTGTTGCGATGGATCTTGGCATCGGCGCGCCAGAGCGCTAGCTGCCAGTCGCCCAGGTCGATGACCTGGCTTTGCAGGGGAGTGCCGAGGATCGCTTCGTTATCGGCCACGCCGAGGTGATCACGGTCGTGGTTGCCGCAAATGTGGTGGATCGGCGCGTCGAGGTGCGACAGGGCCTCAGCCACCTCACGCTCCAGCCGGTTGTCGGTGGGGGTGTCGATGTCGGAGATGCGGTCGCCCAGATCGAGGATCAGGTCGGGGGCCTCGGCGTTGGCCCATCTGGTGAAATCGGCCAGCAGGTCCAGCGCCGTATCGCCACGTTTCGTGTGCGATGGGGCGCCGTGGTGGATGTCGGTGACAATCGCGATGCGGGTCATGGTTTTGTTCCGGGATGAGGGGGCGAGGGAGGTGAAAAGAGGGGGCCGGGCGACGCGATGCCGCCCGGCCCGGCCACGATCAGCTACCGGCGAGGGTGATGGAGCCGGCGCGGAAATCGAGCACGTAGGGGATGTGGCCCTGTTGCGGTGCCCAGTCGACCGACTGCTTCATGCCCCAGCTTTCAAACGGGCGGTACAGCGGCAGCACGGGCGGATCCTGCTTGATCCGCTCCATCAGCTCGGCGTAGGCCGCGCGGCGGGCGTCGACGTCTTTCGAAAAGCGGAAGCGGTCCCATTTTTCGGCATAATCGGCATCGGTGTTGAAGCGGCCTTCGCCCTCGGACGGGCCGTCGGGCGCCCACATGACGCCGAAGCTGCCAAAGGGGTCGGCAAAGTACATCGGGTTCGACCAGTTGCGCGCCATCATCTCGGGGTCGTTGCCCGACCACTGATCCTGCACGTTGACGCGTCCGTTGATCCCGACGGCGGCCCACATTTCCATGATCGCCTGCGCGGCCAGCAGACCGTTGGTGTAATAGGTCGCGGCGGTGTCATAGGTGATCTCGAACCCGTCGTAACCGGCCTCTTTCAGCAGAGCCTTGGCCTTTTCCGGGTCATATTCGAACGTCTTGAGGTCGGGCATGTAGAGATCGCCCATTTCCATCATGGTATGCGAGGACGGCACGATCGCCTTGCCCTGCCACAGCGCCTGGTTCAGCGTGTCGCGGTCGATGGCCAGGCTCATCGCCTGACGGATGCGGGGATCGGCCAGCTTGGGGTTGTTCTGGTTCATGATCATGACATGGAACAGCGCGGTGGCCGAGCCTTCGGTCTTGAGGCTGGGGTCATTGTCGATCAGGGCCAGCTGGTCCGGGGCGATATTGGTGACGATATCGGCCTCGCCCGTTTTCAGTGCGGTGATGCGGCTGGCGGTTTCCGAGATCTGCACGACCGTTGCGCGATCCAGCGGGGCCTTGTCACCCCAGAAGTCCTCGAAACGTTCCCAGACGATTTTCTCGCCCGGCATGAATTCGGCCACCTTGTAGGGGCCGGTGCCGACGGGGGCCATCGAGAAGGCCTCGTAGTCGCTGTCTTCGGCCACGTCGGGATCGCCGGTCAGGGCCTTGGTATAGTCTTCGGGGATGATCATGATCTGCTGGAGCGAGATCAGCGTTTCCCACAGGGGTTCTTCGCGCACGGCATGGATGCGGACGGTATAATCATCGACCTTTTCCGCGCCCGAGAAATTGCCCAGGCGATCCTTGGCGCGCACCGCGTAGGGCGCGAACGTCGCCTGGAACATCCGGTTGAGCGAAAAGACCACGTCATCGGCGGTCATATCCTCGCCGTTGTGAAACGTGACGCCCTGGCGCAGCTTCAGCTCCATCGTGGTGGGGTCGATCAGTTCCCACGACGTGGCGAGGGCGGGGACCCAGACCGACTCCAGCTTGGAATGGTCGCGGTCGATCAGGGTGTCGAAGCTGTTGTAGTAGAACTGCGATCCGACGTTGGAATGGTCACGGCCCGGATCGAGGTAGGCCGAGACGTTGGCGGCGCCGACGGTGATATCCGCGGCATAGGCCGCGGTTGTCAGGGCGGCCGAAAGGGCGGTGGTGAGCATCAGTCTGAACATGATAATCTCCGGTAAGGGGTTGAGAAGGTTGGCAGGGGCCGCTTTGGGCGGCTCTTGTTGGTGTCAGCGGTCGCGCAGGCGGACATCGGCGCGGTCACGCAACCAGTCGCCCAGGATCTGCACGGTGAAGGTCAGCAGCACGATCAGCCCGGCGGGGATCAGCACGATCCAGGGGGCGGTCGGCATGTAGTCGCGCCCCAGCCCCACCATCGAGCCGAGCGAGGGCGTGGGCGGCTGCACGCCGAGCCCGAGAAAGCTGAGCGTGCTTTCCAGGATGACGATGTTCGACAGCGCCAGCGTGAACTGCACCACGAGGGGCGAGACGATGTTGGGCAGCAGGTGACGCCGCGCGATATAGGCGGTGTCGCCCCCGGCGGCGCGCGCGGCCTCGATAAACGGTTGCGAGGCAAGGCGGCGGACCTCGGCGCGCACGATGCGGGCGTATTGTTCCCACCCGGCGATGCCGAGCACGAAGATCAGCACGGTCAGCGACGAGCCGAGCAGCGCCAGCACCAGCAGGGCGACGAGGGTGAAGGGAATGGCGATCTGCATGTCGACCAGCGCCATGATGCCATCTTCGGCCCAGCCGGGGCGCAGGCCCGCGACAAGGCCCAGCAGGCCGCCGATGGCCAGCCCGATGACCGCCCCGCAAAAGGCCAGCGCAAGCGTCAGGCGCAGGCCATACAGCCCGCGTGAAAACACGTCGCGGCCCAGTTCATCGGTGCCGGCGAAATGGCCGGGGCTGTAGCGGTCAAACCCCAGCGGCGGGCGCAGGCGCGCGATCAGGCTTTGATCCAGCGGATCGAACGGCGCGATCAGCGGGGCAAGGATGGCCGCCCCGGCCAGCAGCACGGCCAGGCAGAGCGCGACCTTCTGGATGAGGTTGGTTGCGGCGGGGCGGCGCGTGCGGGTGATCGGATCTGCGAGCGTTGTCATGGGGATGGCTCTCTCTTCAGCTCTGCGCAAGGCGGATGCGGGGATCGGCCAGCGCATAGGCGATGTCGGTGGCGGCGTTGATCAGCACGACGGCGACAGCGACGGTGATGACGCCGAATTGCAGCACCGGGTAGTCGCGCACGATGGCGGCGTTCACCAGAAGCTGCCCGATGCCGGGCCAGGAGAAGATGCTTTCCACCACCACGCTGCCCGCGGCGGCGAGCGAGGCGATCTGCAACCCGATGACCGAGATCACGGTGATCGAGGCATTGCCGAAACCGTGGCGCATGACGACCCAGAATTCCGACAACCCCTTGGCGCGGGCGGTGCGGATGTATTCCTGGCCCAGCACGTCGAGCATGGCGTTGCGGGTAAAGCGGGTCAGGGCGGCGATCAGCACCCCCGACAGGGCGATGGTGGGCATGATGAAGTGTGCGGCTGTGCCGTTTCCGACCACGGGCAACCAGTTGAGCGTGTAGGAAAAAACCAGGATCATCACGATGGCGAGGATGAAGGCGGGCACGGCGTAGCCTGCGAAGGCCACGACCATCACCACCGACCCGATCCAGCTTTTGCGGTAGACGGCGGCGAGGACACCGAGGGGGATCGACACCAGCAGCGTCAGGCCCACCGAGGTCAGCAGTAGTTGCGCCGAGGGCCAGAGGCGGTGTGCGACGACCTCGGTCACCGGGCGCCGTTCGACGAAGGACAGGCCGAAATCGCCCGAGGCCGCCGCCCGCAGAAAGGCCAGGTATTGGTGCCAGAGAGAGCGGTCGAGCTGAAAGTAGGCGATCAGCGTCGCGCGCCCCTCGGCCGTCAGACCTTCGCCCAGAAAGGTGTCGATCGGGTTGCCGGACAGGCGCGTGGCGATGAAGGTGATGGTCAGGATGGCGAACAGCGTGATCACCATCTTTACGAGGATTCTCAGCAGGTAAGCGGCCATCACAGGGCCTCCTCTTGTACGGCGGCGGGACGTTGCAGATGCAGGAAAGGCAGGCCGGCGGCACGGGCGGCGCGGCCATCGGTGGCGGGATTGTCACCGACAAACATCGCTTGCGCAGGGGCGGTGTCACCAAGTGCGAGGGTCAGCATCAGCGGGTCCGGCTTGCCCGGGCTGTGCCAGCACAGGGCCGGGCGGATCGCCCGCAGCGCGGCCAGCAGCGCGCCGGTTTCCGCGATGGGCTGTCCGGAATGGCTGGGGTGGGACAGATCCTCGTTCGCGACCCAGAGCGGCGCGCCACGGGCGGCGAGGCTGAGCAGGGGCCCGAAATCATCGATCCCGAAGGCCGGATCGCGGCAGAGCAGGGCGGCCTGCGGCGCGGGATGCGTGGTGTCGAACCCGAGGTCGCGGGCCGCCGCGACCAGCGCCGGGCTGGCGTGCAGGCACAGACGTGTCACCCCGAGGCGGGCGATTCTGTGCAGCGCCACCTCGCCCGCCAGCAAGATGCGCCGCGCCGGAATATCCAGGCCGAGCGTGGCCAGTTGCGCGCTGAGCCGGGCACCGGTGGTGTCGGAATTGTTCGAGACAACCCAGAGCCGCGACCCGCATTCGGCAATGAATTCAGCCGCATCCGCATAGGGGCGCCCTTCGGAGATGAGGCAGCCGTCAAGATCGCAGAGCACGCGTTTCGCATGCGAAACATCACGGGCGTCGAGCGCCTGGCGCAGCAGGGTCGGCGGATATTGGGGGATCGTCGTGGCGTGCAAGTCTCGGGCTCCTCGGATCTGGGCCGGGGTGTCCGGCTGTCTGAGGCCCCAAATGACCGGTCGCTGTGACGTGGCTGTAACAAAGCAAAGCTAGAGTTTGGGCAAAGCAAAGCTGGCCTGCGAGGAATGCGATGTCCCTGTCGAATGTGCGTCTGGATGCGGTGCGATTCGTGGCGGAAACGGGGTCATACGCCGGCGCGGCGCGGGTGCTGGGTGTGACGCAGCCGAATATCTCGCAGCAGGTGCGCAGCCTCGAGGCGGACTATGGTGTGCGGCTGTTTGCGCGGCTGGAGGGGCGGCTGGTCCCGACCGCGCTGGGTCAGAAGCTGTGCGATGCCGCTGAACGCATGGCCGAGGCGCGCGGCGATGCCGAGCGTTTGTTGCAAAGCCGGTCGTCGCTGGCGCGGGGAGAGATCACCATAGGGTTGGGAAATGCCATGCCGGGGATGGCGCTGGTGGCGGCGTTTCACAAGGCTTATCCCGGGGTTAGCATAAGGGTGGAAACCGGATCGCATGAAAAGATTACCCGCGCTGTGCTGAGCCATGGCGCCGATGTGGCCGTGTTGCCCGAGGTGCCGCAGGACCGCCGGTTCCGCCGCACGCACCTGGCGCGCACCGAGGTGGTGGCGATTGCGCCGCTGGCCCATCCGCTGGCCCGGCACGACAGCGTGACGGCCGATCAGTTGCGCCGCGAGCCGCTGATCTATCGCGCCAGCGGGTCATCGACGCAGCGGGCGGTGGACCGGATGTTCGCGCGCAGCGGTCCCGTGCCCGAGCCGTTCCTGACGCTGGATGCGCGCGATGGCTTGTACGAGGCGGTGGTCAGTGGCCTTGGCGTCGGGTTTTTGTGGCGCGACGGCACCTCGCGCGGGGATGGCATAAAGCGCCTGCCGATTGCCGAAATGGGGCGCGCCGAAACCCATGAGACGGTCTTTGCCCTGCGCGAGACGACGGGCAAGATTGTCGACGCGTTTTTCGACATGGCGGCGCATTTTGAGGGGGCACCGTCGGCATTGGCGGGCTGATCCGGGCTAAGCCCCTGAAATGGCTGAATTCCAACGTCGGTATTTGAACGGTATCCGAACGGTAACTGAGCGGTGCCAAATTGGGCAGAATGCACCTGGCGTGTGCCGTTTGCGGGGTCGCGACTTGTGGCGCGCGTTCGGATCGGGAACCCTCCTGCCCGAGGCAAGGGGAGTATGGCGATGGGTTTTGATCTGATCCTGCAAGGCGGTGTGGTGCTGGGGCATGGCGCCGTCGACCTGGGGCTGCGCAAGGGCCGGATCGCGGCAATTGCGCCGGGGCTGAGCGGCGGGCCGGTCAAGGTGCTGGCGGGCGCGCTGGTGACGCCGGGGCTGATCGAGACGCATATCCACCTGGACAAGTCCTGTCTGTCGGTGCCCGGTGCCGACGGGCTGGCGGATGCCATCGCCAAGGTCTCGGCGTTGAAGGAGGCCATGAGCGTCGAGGACATCATGGCCCGCGCCCGCCGCACGCTGGAGCGTTGCATCCTGCAAGGCACGACGCGGATGCGCACCCATGTCGAGGTCGACCCCGCCATCGGGTTGCGCGGCATCGAGGGGGTGAAACGCCTGCGCGAGGAATATAGCTGGGCCATCGATATCGAGATCTGTGTTTTCCCGCAGGAGGGTCTGTTCAACCGCCCCGGCACCGAGGCCCTGCTGATCGAGGCGCTGGAGGGCGGCGCCGAGGTGCTGGGCGGCTGTTCCTATGCCGACAGCGACCCCGGCGCGCATCTGCGAAAGGTGTTCGAGCTGGCGGTGCGGTACGGCGTCGATCTGGACCTGCATCTGGATTTCGACCTTGATCCGATGGGGGCCGAGTTGCCGGAGGTCTGTGCGCTGACGGTGGAACATGGGATGCAGGGGCGGGTCAGCGTCGGCCATGTCACCAAGCTGTCGGCCCTGCCCGCGGATCAGTTGGCGGCGATGGCGGAGAGGATGCGCGAGGCCGGGGTTGCGGCGGTGATCCTGCCCGCCACGGATCTGTTCCTGACCGGGCGGGGGGTGGATCACAACGTGCCGCGCGGCGTCGCCCCGGCGCACCGGCTGGCGGCGCAGGGGGTGTGTTGCTGCCTGTCGACGAACAACGTGCTGAACCCGTTCACCCCGTTCGGGGACGGCTCGCTGATGCGGATCGCCAACCTGTTCGCCAATGTGGCGCAGGTGGGGGATGCTGCGGGGCTGGAGGGGTGCTTTGGCATGATCTCAGCCCAGTCGGCGCGGGTGATGCGCCTGCCTGACTACGGGCTGGACGTCGGCGGGGTGGCGGATGTGGTGGTCTTCGACGCGGGCAGTGCGGCGTCGGCCGTGGCCGAGATCGCGGTGCCCTTGCTGGGGATCAAGCGGGGGCGGGTGGTGTTTGAGCGGGAGAAGGTGGGGTTGAAGTGGTGAGGGGGGTTAAAATGGTCTGGAGGACAAAGTATTGATTAATGAATCGATAAAGAAAGAAATGTATATCGAAGAAATCGACAGTTGCTTGGCGGCCAGTATGCAATTGGTTGATGCCTACGCCAAGTATCGCGGAATGATGGAAGGCATACAAGAAAACATAGATTGGCTTGACAAAGCGCCAATGCCTATAATCAGGCACGTGAATTCTGAGGTGGAGCTTATAAACTTTCAGTTTGTTATGCTTCCTTGGAGGCTTCTGGAGAAAAATAAAAAAGGTAAAGAGGCGCCGGGTGGGCTTGCAAGTTTAGAGGGGAAGGAGAAACGCGCCGATGGTGATCAAAACCAAACTCTAACACGTGTGTCGTGGTTGCTGAAGGACGGCCTCAGGAAGTGGCCAGATCTGTTTTCGACGCAATATAAATCGACCAGAGTTGAGGGGGTAAAATACCGTAAAGAACTGAGCTGCGAAGCGCTTGAGGACAGAAAGACCAAGCTTCTTGAGCATTGCGCTACAGTGGAATCTTTAGGTTCTGATGATATTTACCAAAAAATCGATATAATTCGTAATGAAGGCTATGCGCACAGCACTGCCCTCTCACATAAGCGAATTCTTAGGCCGGAGGACGGGTGGCAAGGCGAGATGTTAGTCAAGGAACTTCTGAGTTTCGGAGACTCTGTAATGGATCTATGTATTTGTATTGATTGTTACTGGCGGAATATGTCTCAGGTATCTTTAGATATGAGGATTTATGCTTCCAAAGCTATGAGCTTAGAATACTGGAAAATAATCAAGGGTGCGTGTGGCGATGATTGAGGGAACCGTCGTTCCGCTGTGATTTTTGGTTTTGTTTAATAGTATGACGATTTGATCGCCCCAAGCCTGGCGCGCGCTTGTCAGTGGGGTGGCCTCTGACCGTTCAGCGGAGCGCTTAATGGCGGCAATAGACCTCCCAGAGCCCCGCCCCGACTGCAAATGGCAAAAGCGCCAGCCCGTGGGGACGGGCAGGCGCGCCCGGCGCTTTCGGCTTTGCTCCGGCGGGGGGGCTGTTGGGGTGGTCAGCGACTTTGCGGGCCGCTCTCGCTCAGAGGCGGAAGAGGGCTTCGGGGGTGGTGACGAGGGCGAGGTGGCGTTGCTCGGGCGTCAGCCAGCCGAGGACGGTGTCGAGGAGGGCCGCGTCGTTGGGGTATTCTTCGGTCGTTTTCGCAAGGTTGTGCGGCCAGTTGGTGCCCCAGATCAGACGCTCGGGCGCGTGGGCGGCGAGGGCGCGGGTGTTGGCGGCGATGTCGGTGTAATCAGGCCCGCCGGTCTGGCTGCTCTCATATCCGCCGGTCAGTTTGAACCAGCAATTGCCCTTGTCGATCAGGCGCTTGGTGGCCGCGATCTCAGGCCCGTCGGGGGCGGCGCCGCGAAAGAACTTGCCGTGGTGGTCGAAGACCCAGTTGCTGCGCAGGGCGGCGAGGCGGGGTTCGTGGTCGAGGATGTCGGAGCCGTCGAATTGCACGGCCAGCACCCAGTCGTGATCGGCGCAGATCGCGTCGAGGTCTTCGAGCGCAGAGAGGCCGATGGCGCCGCCGGGCAGGTCCATCAGGCGGGCACCGATGACCCCGGCGTCGGAGAGGCGCTGCATCTCGGCCGCGGAGGTTTCGGGGGTGATGACGCAGACGCCTCGGGTTGTGACACCGGCGGCGGTCATGTCGGCAAGGCAGGCGAGGAGGTTTTCGTTATCGGCCTGCTGGGCGTTGCCCTGGGTGACGATGGTGCGCGAGATGCCGAGCCAGCCCATCATTTCGCGGTATTGCGCAGGCGTCGGGGTTTCGCCGCCGGGGTTTGGCGGGCCCCCGGGCAGGGCGGGAAAGCCGGGCAGGTACATGTGACACTGGCAGTCGACGGCCCCGGCGGGCAGCGTGATCTGCGGCGCGGGGCCGGTGAGGGTGCGGGTGATCATCAGGTGTCCTTGGGGGCAAAGTCGCGCAGGGCGTCGCGGTTGATCTCGATCCCGATGCCGGGGGCGTCGGGGATGGTGACGACGCCGTTCACATGCTCGATCGGGTGGGTCAGCACGGCCTGGCGGAAGGGGTTGTCGGTGCGGTCGAATTCCAGGATCGGCTCAATCGGGTTGACGCGCACGGGGTTCGGGATCATCGCGGCCATGAATTGCAGCGACGCGGCGATCTGTACGCCGGTGCCCCAGACGTGGGGAACGACGCGGATGTTGTGCAGGGCGGCCATGTCGGCGATGCGCTTCATCTCGGTAAAGCCGCCGCAGCCGCAGAGGTCGGGCTGGATGATGTCGACCGCCCGGGTTTCGATCGGTTCGCGCATGCCCCAGCGGGAATGCCATGTTTCGCCGCCCGCAACGGGGATCGGCTGTTTTTCCCGGATTTCGCGATAGGCGGCGAGGTGTTCGGGGGTCACGGGTTCCTCGAACCAGTCGATGCCGTAATCAGCGGCGGCGCGGCCAACCCTGATCGCCTCGATGGTGTCATAGCCGTGGTTGCCGTCGATCATCAGGCGCATGTCGTCGCCCATGGCGTCGCGGACGGCGCGGATGACGGCCATATCCTCGTCAAAGCCGAAGCCGATCTTGATCTTCATGGCGTGGAAACCGGCGGCGCGGTGGCGCGCGGCCTCTTCGGCGTTGTCCTGCACCCGGTCGACACCGTCACGCTTGAAGGCGCCGGTGGCATAGGCGCGCACCGTGTCGCGGAAACGGCCCCCCAGAAGGGTGGAGACGGGCACGCCGAAATGCTTGCCCTTGATGTCCCAGAGCGCGACGTCGATGCCCGACAGGGCCGTCAGGGTCAGGCCACGCTGACCCTGATCGCGCAGGGCGTTGTAGAGAACGGCCCAGACTTTTTCGGTTTCCAATGGGTTCATGCCGATCAGCCAGTTGGCATAGGCCTGCACCACGGCACGGTTCGGCCCGGCGGGGCCGAGGCATTCGCCCCAGCCGACCGTGCCATCGTCGCAGATCACCTCGACCAGGATATGCACGCGCTTGTCGAAGCGCATCGAGGCGCTTTCAAACGCCTTGTCGAGGCGGTGTTCGAGCAGGTGTGTCTTGACGGCTGCAATCTTCATCTGCGCTTACCGTTTGTAGGGCGCGATGAGGGCGGCCATCATTTCGTCCTCTTCCGAGGTGAGGTCGGAGAGGGGTGCGCGGACCGGCCCGGTGGCAAAGCCTTGCAGGCGCACGCCCGCCTTGATCGCGGCGACGGCATAGCCCTTGCGACGATTGCGGATTGCCATGAAGGGATAGAAGAAATCGTTGAGGATTTCGGTGCAGCGGGCGCGGTTGCCGGCGCGCAGGGCGTCGTAGAATTCGATGGCGAGGCCGGGGACGAAGTTGAACACGGCCGAGGAATAGGTGGTGAAGCCCGCGCCGAGGTAGGATTCGGCAAAGAGTTCCGCCGTGGGCATCCCACCTAGGTAGGTCAGGCGGTCGCCCATCTTGGCGGTGATCTGACGTACCAGGCCGATATCGCCCGAGCCGTCCTTGAAACCGACAAGGTTGGGGCAGACGTCGCAGAGGCGGGCCAGCGTGTCGGGTTGCAGGATCGCGTTGTCGCGGTTGTAGACCATGACGCCGAGGCCGGTGGAATCGCAGACCGCCTTGACGTGCGCAAAGAGGCCGTCCTGCGGGGCGTCGATCAGGTAGTGGGGCAGCAACAGGATGCCGTCGCCGCCCGCCTTTTCGACGGACCGTGCAATGCCCTTGGCGATTTCGGTGCCATAGCCGCAGCCGGACACGATGGGCACGTCGCCAGCCACGGATTTGGCCGCGGCGACGATGTCGGGGATCTCGTCAGGTGCCAGGGAAAAGAATTCGCCCGTGCCGCCAGCGGCAAAGAGGGTCGCGGCAGGATAGCTGGAGAGCCAGCCCACGTGCTCCTCGTACGGGGCGCGGGCAAATTTGCCATCTGCGCCGAACGGGGTGACCGGAAAGGACAACAGCCCCGACCCGAGTGCCGTCTTCAATGCGGTGTGATCCATGGCGCGCCTCCCTAACGTTATGCCGCGTTCAGGGGTAGCGAACTTACATGATGAATGTCAAGAATATGTATGATGAGTCAGGCGGTATTGCGGATCAGGGCGCGATAACGTTCCTGGCTGCCTTTGAGGTGGTGGCGCATGGCATCACGCGCCGCGTCCGCCTCGCCCGTGGCAATGGCATCGGCAATGGCGCGGTGTTCGGCGCTGATCATCGCGATGTAGGATTCGGGGCTGCGGGTGTTGCCATCACCTTGCAGCTTGGCGCGCGGGATCAGGGCGATGCCCAAAAGCTCAAGAAACTCACGAAACCGCGGGTTGTTGGAGGCGTCCGCGATGGCCAGGTGAAAGGTCAGGTCGGCCTCGGACGTGGCTTCGCCCGCTGCGGCGTGGCGCCGAATCTCGGCTTCGGCTTGGTAAATCGCCTCTTCCTGGGCGGGGGAACGGCGCGATGCGGCGAGGTATGCGGCCTCCATCTCGACCGCGACGCGCAGTTCCAGCATTTCGAGTATCTGCGAAATTCGGGCGGAATCGACCATCTGAAACGGGCGCTGCACCTCTTCCAGCGGCGGCAGGACGAAAACGCCCGCGCCTTGCCGCGGTTCGACCAGGTGATCGGCGCGCAGGGTGGCAATCGCTTCGCGGATGACGGTGCGAGAGACGGAGAATTCGGTGGTGAGCTGTGATTCGGAGGGCAGCTTGTCACCCGGCTGAAAGGCACCATCGGTAATCTGGCTGCGCAGATGACCGGCGACCGAGGCCACGAGATTGCGTTTGCCGCGCGGTGTTACCTGCTGTGCCATAAGTGCTTCCCTTCAGATTCCATAAGGACGATTGACGCGCGGATGTCAATTTCTGACAGCATAGATCATATGTGTTGACAGGTGATCATACAACTTGTCATACATCTTTCCGTCGGCGGTATGTGCCGCCAAGGACGATTGGGAGGAGAGACCATGACGTTCACCCGCTTTGCGCTGTCAGGCGCGTTGGCTGCCTTGATCGCTGTTCCGGCTGTTGCCGAGGATTGGCGCGGCTGGAATATTCACCCCGAAGGTTACCCGAACACGGTTGCGCTGGAGTCCTTTGCCAAGGACGTGGCGGAAAAGACCGATGGCCGGATCGAACCGACGGTCTACAACAACGCCACGCTGGGCGACCAGCCCGATGCCATCGAACAGGTGCGCAACGGCGGCCTGGATTTCGCGAACTTCAACATGGGTCCGATGGGCGAGATCGTGCCCGCGACCAACGTGCTGTCGCTGCCCTTCATCTTTCGCGATGTCGAGCAGATGCACACCGTGATGGACGGCGAGATCGGCCAACGCTTTTCCGATGCCCTGTCCGAGGCGGGGCTGGTCGCGCTGAGCTGGTTCGACAGCGGATCGCGCAGCTTTTACAACACCAAGCATCCGATCAAGACACCCGCCGACATGGACGGGCTGAAGTTCCGCGTGATGAGCAACGAGCTCTACGTGAACATGGTCGACGATCTGGGCGGCAACGCCACGCCGATGGCCTACGGCGAGGTCTATCAATCGCTGAAGACCGGCGTGATCGACGGCGCGGAAAACAACTATCCGTCCTTTGAGAGCTCGAACCACTACGAAGTGGCCAAGTATTACTCGATCACCAACCACCTGATCATCCCCGAGTGCATCTGCGTGTCCACCGCGACATGGGATGCCACCTCGGAGGAGGACAAGGCGATCGTGACGCAGGCTGCGGTCGACGCGGCGGTGTTGCAGCGTGAGCTGTGGGCCAAGCGTGAGATGGAGAGCCGCGCCAAGGTCGAAGCGGCCGGTGTCGAGATCAACGAGGTCGAAGATCCCAAGGCCTTCCAGGATGCAATGGCACCGGTCTATGCCGGTTTCCTGGAAGCAAACCCGGATCTGGAGCCGCTGGTCAAGGATATCCAGGCCACCGAGTAATCGTCAGCACACCGCAAAGCGCCGGGCCAGAAATGGCCCGGCGTCTGAGTTTCCGGTGCCGGTGTTCCGGCGCGCGGGCTGGCGTGGCCCGAAAACCTCAACGCCGATAAACGGCCGGCTGACATGGCCGAGCTGAAAACCAAGGGGGCGGAATTTACAGGCATGTCCAATCTTTCACGCAAGACAGAACCACGCACCGGGACGGTCGATGCGGTTCTGGCGCTGCTGGCCCAGGTCTGCATGGTCGTGGCGGGTATTTTGCTGGTCGCGCTGATCGTGATCTTCGGCTGGCTGGTCTTTGGCCGCTACGTGTTGAACGACACGCCGACGTGGGTCGAACAGGCCGCGCTGCTGATGGTGGTCTGGATCACGTTTCTGGGCGGCGCCGCCGGGGTCTGGGCAAAGGCGCACCTGTCGATCGATTTCGTGCGCGAGATGATGCCCCCTGCGATCTGCGTTCCGCTGCGCTGGCTGGCGGTCATCGGCGTCATCGTCTTTGGTGCCTACCTTGGCTGGTACGGGTTGGAGCTGGCGCAGAAGACATGGCAGCGCAGCATCCCGATGCTGGGCTTTTCCGAGGGCTGGCGCGCCGTGCCGATGTCGATCTGCGGCTTTCTGTCCGTGCTGTTTTCCCTGTCACACCTCGCTGCGCTGTTTCGTGGCGAAGACCCCGCGGAGGGCTGAATGGGCCTTATTCTGTTGTTCGGCACCTTTTTCATCGGGTTGATTTCGGGGATGCCTGTGGCCTTTGCCCTTGGGCTTGCCACCGTCGCCGGGTTCACCTTTGAAGGCTTGCCGCTGTTCATCGCGTTTCAGCGCGTCATGTCCGGTATCTCGGTCTTTTCGCTGCTGGCGATCCCGTTCTTCATCTTTGCGGGCGAGTTGATGTTGCAGGGCGGCATCGCGGCCCGTCTGGTGCGGCTGGCCGCCAGTGTCGTGGGCCGGTCGCGCGGCGGGCTGGGCGTGGTCAACGTGGCCTCTTCCATGCTGTTCGGCGGGATTTCCGGGTCTGCCGTGGCCGACACATCGGCCCTTGGCGCGATCCTGATGCCGGTGATGAAGGAAAAGGGCTATGACGCGGATTATGCCGTCAACGTGACGGTAACATCCTCGGTTGCGGGGGTCGTGATCCCACCAAGTCACAACATGATCCTGTTCGCGGTGGCCGCCGGGGGTGTCTCGGTGTCGCAACTGTTCATCGCGGGGATCATTCCGGGCATCCTGATGTGCCTGTGCCTGGGTGTCGTGGCCTGGGCCGTGGCGGTCAAGCGGGGCTACCCGCGCGAGGATTTTCCGGGCTGGAGCGCGCTGGCCATCAGCTTTGTCGTCGCCCTGCCGGGGCTGCTGACGGCGGTGATCATCGTCGGCGGTGTGCTGTCGGGTGTCATGACCGTGACCGAAAGCGGTGCGTTCGGGGCGATCTGGGCCTTTGTCGTGACGCTGCTGGTGTACCGGGAAATGAGCTGGCCTGGGTTCAAGCTGGCCGTGATCTCGGCCGTGCGGACGACTGCGCTGGTGATGCTGCTGGTCGCAACGGCGTCGTCCTTTGCCTATCTGCTGGCGCTCTACCGGGTGCCGGAAACGCTGGCGACGGCGATGACCTCTATCTCGGACAACCCGATCGTCATCCTGCTGTTGCTGAACCTGACGCTGCTGCTGCTGGGCATGATCATGGACATGGCGGCGCTGATCCTGATCTGCACGCCGATCTTCCTGCCCGTCGTCGTCGGCATCGGCATGGATCCGGTGCAGTTCGGGGTGATCCTGATGATGAACCTCGGGCTGGGGCTGTGCACGCCGCCGGTGGGGGCCTGCCTGTTTGTCGGCTGCGTCGTGGGCGGGATCAAGATCGAACATGCGGTGCGCACGATCTGGCCATTCTACCTGGCGATCCTGGTGTCGTTGCTGCTGGTGACCTATGTGCCCGCGTTCTCGATGTTCCTGCCCAGCCTGTTGAAATAATGACGAATCTGAGGAGACTTTCATGAAACGACTGCTGATCACCGGCGCGGCGGGCAATCTGGGCAAACTCGCCCGCGCCCGTCTGGGGCATCTGGCAGAAGTGCTGCGGCTGTCGGATATTGCCGAGATGGCACCCGCCGCCGCGAACGAGGAGGTCGTGCAATGCGACCTGTCCGACGCCGCCGCGGTGATGGATCTGGTCAAGGATTGCGACGCCATCCTGCATTTGGGCGGCGTCTCGGTAGAACGCAGCTGGGATCTGATCCAGGCGGGCAATATCACCGGCGTCTACAACCTGTATGAGGCCGCGCGCGCCCATGGCCATCCGCGGATCTTTTTTGCCACGTCGAACCACACGATCGGATATTACCGCCAGGATCAGGTTCTGGATGTCACCGATCCGATGAAGCCGGATGGCCTCTACGGTGTCTCCAAGTGCTTTGGCGAGGCGATGGCCTCGCTCTATCATTCCAAGTTCGGGCAGGAGACGGCGCTGATCCGCATCGGGTCGTGTTTCGAGAAACCGCGCGACCGGCGGATGATGGCGACATGGATGTCGCCGGACGATTTCGTGCATCTGGTGGAATGCGTGTTCCGGGTGCCGATGCTGGGCTGTCCGGTGATCTGGGGCGTGTCGGACAACGACGCCTGCTGGTGGGACACCTCGACCGCCAAGCTGATCGGCTGGCGGGCCAAGGACAACTCCGAAGTCTACCGCGACGAGATCGAGGCGGCAGAGGCCTGTCCCGCCCCGGATGCGCCGCAATCGGTCTATCAGGGTGGCATGTTCACCGCCGAGCCGATCCACAAATAGGCATCAGCCCAGGGTGATCATCGCCCCGGCCAGCAGGGCCGAGGCGGCGACCCCATCGATCAGCGGCAGCGGCGCGGTCGCCGCCAGGTCGTTCTTGAGGTGTGCCATGCCCGCGCATCCCAGCACGACCGAGGCGGCGCCCTCAGCATGGGCGGCGGCAATTTCCGTGCCAAGGCGGGCCATGACGGCGGGGCCACCGGCCTCGACCGTCAGCACCGGCAGGTCGCTGGGCCGCACCGACACGCAGATGTCGGAAAACCCGTAGCCATCGATGTTGGCCGCGATCACCGGAACCGAGATCGGCAGCGTGGTGACAACCGAAAAGCCACCCCCCAAGAGGGCCGCCATGTGGAATGCGGCCTGCCCGATTCCGATGACCGGGCAATGGGCGGCAGCGCGCACCTGGGCCAGTCCGGTGTCGTCGAAACAGGCGATCACGATGACCTGCGCGCCGATCCGCGCCGCGCCGGGCAGCAGGGCCAGCAGGCCGGGCACCGCGGCGGCCCCATCGGCGGGACCCTGTATCGCGGGCGGGCCGTCGTGGTTGGTCCAGCCGATCACCTCGGCCTGCGGCAGGGCGGCGCGCGCAGTGGCGACGACGGTGTCGGTGACGGCCTCGGTCGCGTTCGGATTGATATAGAGCAATCGCACCTCAGACGCCCTTGCCCGCGTCCGAGCCGAGCCGCGCGCGCCGCTTGCCCATGGTCCACACCACGACCAGGAAAACCCCGATGATGGCAAAGGAAAACAGCGTCGTCAGCGACCCGAGGGCATAGATCACCGGGGTCGTGACGTTGGTGGTCATCCCGAAAATCTCAAGCGGCAGGGTGTTGTAGCTGCCGGCGGTCAGCAGCGTGCGGGCGAATTCGTCGTAGGACAGGGTAAAGCCGAACAGCGCCACCCCGATCAGCGACGGCGCGATGATCGGCAGCACGACATGCCAGATCGTCTGCCATGCGGTCGCGCCCTGATCGCGCGCAGCTTCCTCGTAGCTCGCATCAAAGCGGTTGAAGACGGCGAACATGATCAACAGGCCGAAAGGCAGCGTCCAGGTCAGCTGCGAGCCGAAGCCGGACGTCGCCCAATGCACCTTGAACCCCAGCTGGTTGAAGATCAGCCCGACCCCCAGCGAAATCAGGATCGACGGGATCACCAGCGAGGTGATCGTCAGGTAGAACAGCACCGCCGATCCGGCGAACCGCTTGCGAAATGCCAGTCCGCCCATGACCGAAACGACGACGGTGGTGACCATCACCATCAGCCCCAGGGCGGCACTGCGCCGGAACGCACCCCAGATGTCGCCGACCGCCTGCTCCATGAACAACTCGCGGAACCAGTTCAGCGAGACCCCCCGCATCGGGAACGTCAGGCCGCCGCCGGGGCCCTGAAAGCTCAGCACGCCGATGGTCAGGGTCGGCCCATAGAGGAACAGGACGAACAGGGCGAAAAACGCGGTCAGAACGTAAAAGCTGCGCGGACGCGGTTCCATCTCAAAGCTCCTTTCGGATGTTGACGAAGCGCAGCAGGATGCCGATCACGATCAGCACCGTCAGCAGCAGCACCACGGCGGTGGCCGCGGCAGATGGATACTGCAACAGCCCGATATCGTTGGAAATCAGGCGGCCGACGTTGGCCCGCTGCGATCCCGACATGAAGCGCACGGTGATGAAATCCCCCATCACCAGCGTCAACACGAAGATCGTGCCGATCATGATGCCGGGCTTGGTCAGCGGAATGATCACGTGCACCAATGTCTGAAACCCGCTCGCCCCGTTGTCGCGCGCCGCCTCCAGCAGGGACTTGTCGATGCGCATCATGGTGTTGAAGATCGGCACCACCATGAACAGCGTATAGAGATGCACAAAAGCCAGGATCACCGAGAAATCGGAATAGAGCAGCCACTCCAGCGGTTCGTCGATCACGCCCCAGCTGATCAGCATCTGGTTGGCGATGCCATTGCGCCCCAGGAACGGGATCCACGAGATCATGCGGATGATGTTCGAGGTCCAGAACGGGATCGTGCAGATCAGGAACAGCGCGATCTGAACCGGCTGGCTGCGAATGTGGAAGGCCAGGTAATAGGCCACGGTGAATCCGATCGACAGGGTAAAGGCCCAGGTCAGAAAGGCATATTTGAACGTCGCGCCGAACACCCGGTAGGTCACCGGCGACCCAAAGAGAAACTCGTAGTTCTCAAGGGAAAATGCAGGAATGATTGAAAACTCGGTGGCCCGCCAAAAACTGACGATCACGATCGTGATGATCGGCAAGATCAGGAAGGCGATCAGGATCAGGCTCAGCGGCGCCGCCTGCAACCAGCCCGTCACGTGGCGGTTGCGCAACACTGCCAGACCGCCCAAGGATCTTTTTGCGGTGCGTTCACTCATGTCGGCATCACTCTCCGCCCTGCGGCGGGCAACCCGCCGGAATCATGGGAAAACCGCGCACGGTATCCCGTCTGCAACCTGTCGGCTTCACGTCGGTGCCGCGCTGCGGCATTCGCGCCGCGGCCTCCCTGTCATCTGGCCGGAAATACCCTCGGGGGGTGTGGGGGGGCTGACAGCCCCCCCACCCTTTGTCATCTCGCGCGCCCGGTCAGGCGGCGATGAACTCGTTCCACTTGCGTACCATGTACTGGTTCTCGTCCATGACGGCGTTCCAGCAGGCGACGCTGCCCATGCGGTCATAGAACGACCCGCCGTCGCGCAGCTCGCCGGCCTGGGCCAGCGTGTCACCGGTGGGCGAGGTGATGACATCCGTCGCGGGCTTGCCCTCGAACCAATAGCCCCACTCGTTCTCGCTCATGTAGTCCTTCGAGGTTTCGGGCACGGCCGAATAGTAGCCCTGGCGCATCAGATAGCCGCCGACCCAGCCCGACAGGTACCAGTTGATGTACTCATAGGCCGCATCCAGCTCCATGCCCGACAGCGACGACGACAGGCCCAGGCCGCCGCCCCAGCTGCGATAGCCTTCTTTCAGCGGCTGGTAGACGCACTCGATACCGCGCGACTTGACGGCGGTGATGGCGGGCGACCACATCGACTGGATGACGACCTCGCCCGACGCCATCAGGTTGACGCTCTCGTCGAAGGTCTTCCAGAAGGCGCGGAACTGGCCGGCCTTCTTGGCCTCGGTAAAGATCGCGAAGGTCTTGTCGATCTCTTCGCGGGTCATGTTGCCCTTGTCGCCATACTGAATCTCTCCCATCGCCTCGCAGACCATGGCCATGTCCATGATGCCGATCGAGGAAATGTCGAGGATCGATGCCTTGCCCTTGAACTCGGGGTTCAGCAGCTCGGCCCAGGTGTTGATCGGGCGACCGATCAGGTCGGGGCGGATGCCCAGCGTGTCGGCGTTGTAGATGGTCGGGATCAGCGTCATCCAGTTGGTCTGCTCGTCCGCGAAACTGGTCGCGCCCGGCTCTTCGATGAAACCGACGGTATGCGGCGCGGTGCCCTGTGCAATCTCGCTCTCAGGGGTCAGCTTGCCGGATTTGAAGATGCCGACGATCTTGTCGTAATTGGCGATCTTGCTGACATCCATGGCCTGCAGGTTGCCGGTCGGCCAGACCTTCTTGCAGATCCAGTATTCGATATCGGCGATGTCGAAGCTGTCGGGCTGGGTGGCGGCGCGCTGTGTGACACTGTCGGAATCCAGCGCGGTCATTTCCAGGGTAAAGCCCAGGTCTTCCTTCACCTTCTTGCCGACGTCGTTCAGGTTCGACACGCCCGTGCCGAACTGGCGCAGGGTGATGTCCTTGATCTCCTGCGCCCAGACCATCGGCGCCGGCAGCGCAGACGCGGCAAGGGCGGCGCCCCCGGCTTTCAACATGGAGCGGCGGCTATAGCGCATCTTGCTCATTTTCTCAGTTCCTCGCTGTTGTCGTGTTCTTGGTTGGGTGGGGTGGCCCGCGATCGATCAGGCCTGAAGGCGGTGCAGCCGCCCTTCGTCCCAGGCAAGGCCGACGGCATCGCCTGGGTTTTTCGGGTCCGCAAAGAAGGTCTCTTCGGGGATCAGGGCCAGCACTTCGGTGTTCTCGCCCATAGTGGTCATGGACGAGGTGACGGCGACATGGCTGCCCTGGTATTCGATGGTGCGCACGATGGCGGGAACGGCGGCGGGCAGGCCAGCAGGGGCAAAGTGCACCCCGTCGGCGCGCAGCGCATAGCGCGCCCCGTCAAGGTCGATCACGTTGTGGCCGCCCATGAAGCGGGCAACGAATTCGGTGCGTGGGTGGCTGAATACCTCGCGCGCGGGGCCGGATTGTTCGATGACAGCGTTGTTCATCACGACGCATTCATCGGCCAGCGCCAGCGCCTCGTCCTGGCCATGGGTGACGTGGATGAACGAGATGCCAAGCTCGCGTTGCAGGCGCTTGAGCTCTCCGCGCACGCGGATGCGCAGGAAGGGGTCCAGCGCCGAGAGCGGTTCGTCCAGCAGCAGCACGCGGGGTTTCGTCACCAGCGCACGGGCCAGTGCGACGCGCTGTTGCTGGCCGCCAGACAGTTGCGCGGGCAGGCGGTCGGCCAGGTGGATCATGTCGACCAGGTCGAGCATCTCGTTCGCGGCGCGGTGGCGTGTCGCCTTGTCCTGGCCCTGCATGCGCAGGGAAAACGCCACGTTGTCGCGAACGCTGAGATGCGGAAACAACGCGTAGCTTTGAAACATCATGGCGGTGCCGCGTTTGGCGGGGGGCAAATGGGACACATCCGTCCCGTCGAGGATGATCGAGCCTTCGCTGATCGTTTCGTGCCCGGCGATCATGCGCAAGGTGGTCGACTTGCCACAGCCCGATGGCCCCAGCAGGCAGACATAGGAGCCATTGGTGAAGACGTGGTTGATGTCGCTGACCGCAACGGTATGCCCGTAGCGCTTTGTCACGTGGCTGAGTTCCAGATCCTGGCCTGTCCGCATGTCGTCCCCTCTGAAAGCCTGTGCCCCGTGAAGCCCGCGCCCCGTGAAGCCTGTGCCCCGTGAAGCCTGTGCCCCGTGCCCGGCGGCTGGCGGCGGGCGAGGCGCAGTCGATGCAGCTGAGCCTGGGGCAGCTTTGCGTTGCAGGCGCAGCAAAAAATGCAACCGCGCCACCGGAAACACGATTTGCCTGTTCTTGCATCGGTTGCGCTGGCCTTGTGCACAATTTTCAACACATAATTGTATACAACACTGTCGCATTCGGGGCGTTCCCCCTGCCGGCGGCGAGACCTGTTGCCTTTCGCGGCCCGTGGCGCGAAGAATCGGACATGGGAACAGGGCGCGACGCATGATGGATCGGAAGAACGGACAAACGGCCGCCAAGGACACCACCCGTGACGGCGCGAGCGAGCGCGTGGTGGCCGAGCTGGCGCTGGCCATTCATGAACACCGTCTGCAACCGGGCGCCAAGCTGAGCGAGGACGAGGTCGGCGCGATCTACGGTGTCAGCCGAACCGTGGTGCGCGCCGCCCTGCAACAATTGTCGCACGACCGCCTGGTCGAGCTGCGGCGCAATCGCGGGGCCTATGTGGCGCAGCCCAGCGTGCGCGAGGCGCGCGAGGTCTTTGAGGCGCGCGCCCTGCTGGAGCCGCGCACGGCGCGGTCGGCGGCAGAGCGCGTGACCGAGGCGGATATCGTCGCGCTGCGCCGCCATATCGCGGATGAACACGCGGCGCTGGACCGGGGCGAGCCGGGGCGCGCGCTGCATCTGTCCGGCTTGTTTCATATCGAGATCGCGCGGATTGCCAATCAGGCCACGATCGAGGATTTCATTCGCCAGTTGATTGCGCGGTCGTCGCTGATCATCGCGCTGTACTGGCAGCGGCGCACGGCCATGTGCGAAAGCCATGCCCATGACGCGTTGCTGAATGCGCTGGCCAGCGGCAATGGCGATCTGGCCGAGGACCTGATGAAGAGCCATCTGCTGGACCTGCTGTCATCGCTGGATCTGCGCAACGTCAATTCGGCACCCCGCACCCTGCAAGAGGCGCTGGGGGGATGATCCGCACGGCGCAGCCACAGGACCTGCATATGCTGCTGGACTGGGCGGCCGAAGAGGGTTGGAACCCCGGACTGGGCGATGCGCAGGCGTTCCATGCCGCCGACCCGGGCGGCTTTTTCATCGCGGAGCGCGCGGGGGCCCCGGTGGCGGGTATCGCGGTGATCAACCACAACCCGCGTCAGGCGTTTCTGGGCCTGTACCTGTGCCGCCCGGAATGGCGCGGTCGGGGCGTCGGCTTTTCGCTATGGCAACACGCGGTGGCCCACGCCGGTATGCGCAGCATCGGACTGGACGGGGTGGCGGCACAGCAGGAGAATTATGCCCGATCCGGGTTTCTCCGCCAGGGCGCAACACAGCGTTTTGAAGGGCGGTTCGAGGGCCACTTCGAGGGAAGCGGCGGCGGCGCCCCGCCCGGGGAACAGCCGACGCGGCAGGGCATCCGCCCGCTGGCCGCAGGTGAAATCAAGGCGATGATCGCGCTGGACGCCGCCGCCGGAGGTGTGCCGCGCCCGGCGTTCCTGTCGGGATGGCTGGGCCGGTCATCCGTGCGACGTACGGTCGTGCGGGACGATCTGGGCGGCTTTGCCACGATCCGCCAGTGCCGGAACGGCGTGAAGATCGGGCCTGTCATCGCCCCGAATGCCGCCGCCGCAATGATGTTGATCCGGGCCGCCTGTGCCGAGCTGCCGGGTGCGCCCGTCACGGTGGATCTGCCCGAGGCCAATGAGGGCCTGCGCGCGCTGTTGCTGGCCGCGGGGTTCGTCATGACCTTTGAAACCGCGCGGATGTACCGCGGGGCACCGCCCGAAGGCGACGCGCGGATGCAGGCGATTGCCACGATGGAGCTGGGCTAAAGCCGGGATGGAGCTGGGCTGAAGCCACGATGGAGCTGGGCTGAAACCGGGATGGGGATCTGGCAACCGGGCCGCCGGGCCCGGTCGCTTGGTCAAGCGTTCTGGTCACGTGGATCGGCTGTCAGGCCGTTTTCGTGCCTCTGGCGTGACGTGGTGTATCAGCGCGGCAGGTGCGCGATGGCCTCGACCTCGATCTTGAGGGCGGGGTCTACGAAGCCCGAAACCTCAAGCATGGTGGCGGCGGGCAGGGGCGCATCGGCAAAGGCTTCGCGCCGGGCCTGTGCCACGGCGGCGCGGTCGGCCATGTCGGTGACATAGACGGTGATCTTGGTGATCCGCGCATTCCCGGCGGCCCGGGCCAGCGCGACGACTCGGCCGATCGCGATCCGGGCCTGATCCAGCATGGCGTCGGGCACCGGATCGGGGCCACCGGCGTGCATGCCTGAAATATAGACGATACCGTCCGCGACGATGGCGTTGGAAAACAGGCCCGGAACCGGATCGGGGACGCCTGGAGCGGTGACTGCCTTCATTCCGCCGCCCCCTGCGGGGCATTCTCGCCGGCGTCCTTGGCGCGTTTTTCAGCATCTTCGCGGCCCAACCGGTCACGCACCGGGATGAAATCGTAGGTGGGAAAGAATTCGGTCGAGAAGACTCCCCAGGCGCGGCGCTCAAGCTCGACATTCACTTTTGGCAGGATTTCGGGCGCCATGCGCAGCGTCACCACCTGGCCGATGCCCATCACGACATTCCAGCTGAGAATTTCGGCACCTTCTGGCGGGAAGCCGCGCCACCAGTCCTGATCCGACAGATGACTTTGAATTTGTTCAAGGTTCTTTGACTGGTCGTGCCTCAGAAATACGGTAAGCATCACGGTTTCTGTCATCTTGTCCTCAGCTTTTTCAGGTCGGGGTCGGGAAAACACTTGCAGAGCATACCGTGAATCGGGTTTATTTCAAATAGGAACAGAGTGATCTTTATTGAACAGCGAGGACGAGATGCAGGACCCGGCACTTCGAACCCAGTCAAAGGGGCGTGATCTGAACGCGGCGGAGACAACCTTTGCCGCCGCACTGGAGCGCATCTATGAAACCGGCTGCCACGATTTCGCGCAGGTGGTCGAGCAGTTGAACGCACGCGGTGATGCGCGCCCTTCGGGAGAGACGGGCGCATGGACGCTGGACATCTTCGAGGCCGAGCTGAAGGCGATCAATGCCAGCCATGATGCTGCCCATGCCGAACACGGCATCGGCGCCTGAGATAAAGAGGGAGTGATCGAAATGGACAGCGCAGCCAATACCCGCGACCGCGTCGACGAGTATATCAACCGCGGGCTTCGCGGCTTCTGGGTGCCGGTGGCGGTTTCCGTCTCGGTCAAGGTGGGCAAGCCTTTTGCCACCAAGATCGCCGGAGAGAACCTTGTCATGTGGCGCGATGGCGCGGGCAAGATCCGCTGCGTCGAGGATTTCTGTCCGCACCGCGGTGCCAAGCTGAGCCTGGGCGTGGTGCAGGAGGGCAATATCGCCTGCCGCTATCACGGTGTGATGGTCGATGGCACCGGCACCGTCGCCCGCGTGCCCGCCATGCCCGATTGCGCGCTTGAGGGCCGCAAGGCGCTGACCGCCTATTCGGTCGAGGAATGCGCCGGTGCCGTGTTCATCTATCTGCCGTCCGCCGACCGCCCCGAGGCGCCGCCGTTCGAGCCGCCGGTGGAATTCACCAATGGCGAATGGGAAGTCTTTCCCTGCATGACGCGGTGGGATTGTTCCTATCGTCTGAGCCTGGACAACGCCGCCGACCCGATGCACGCGATCTACCTGCATTCGGACAGCTTTACCCTGCAATACGGCGCCAAGCAGGACACGATGAACCTGGAACGCACCGAAAAGGGTTTCCTGATCGAGCGGATGGGCCAGAAGGGCGTGAACCTGGACGAAACCGAAGTCGTGATGGACGAAGGCACGATGTTCTTTCGCCTGGACATCCCCTATCCCGACGGGGCCGGCCCGGGTGGCCCGTTCCGCATCATCGGCTTTGCCACGGCGATCGACGAACATACCCACCACAGCTTTTTCTGGCGCTGCCGTCAGGTTACCGGGCTGGCGGCCGAGAGCTGGCGTTTCCTGTACCGTGCCTATCTGGAGGACCGTCACTGGTTCGTGCTGGAGCAGGACCGCGTGATGCTGGAGAGCATTCCCGAAGACAGCCGCCGCCGCGAGATGCTGTATCAGCATGACATCGGCGTCAGCCGTCTGCGCCAGATGATGGTGCGGCGCGCGAAAGAGCACTTCAAGGCGCTGGACGCCGCCGAGGCCGGGAAGAAGAGCGCCTGATGCCTGATGCGCTGATCCCGATGACGGCCGACGCGGTGAAGGAGGCCCTTGCGGCCCCCTTCGCGGCGGGCCAGGCGCTGGATCTGACAGGGCGGCAGGTGACCGGCGCGCTGGATCTGAGCGGCTGCACCCCCTGCGGGTTCGATCTGAGCGGCAGCACGTTCGAGGGGCCGGTGCGGCTGGATGGTGCAATGTTCCGGGGGCTGACGTGGTTTCGCCACTGCAAGTTTCTGGGGTCTGTCAGTGCGACGGGCGCTGTCTTTGCCCATGATGCGCGGTTCGACGGCGCAGCTTTCAGCCGAGATCTGACACTGAGCCGTGCGGAGGCGCGTGGCACGCTGGTGCTGGATAACGCGGTGCTGGAAGGCGATGCCTGGCTGGACCGGATGCAGATCCTCGGCAGCCTGTCGATGGCGGGCACGGTGTTCGGGGCGGCCGTCTCGCTCGACGCGACGGAGGCTTACGGCGGGCTTTGGGCCGACGATACCGAGTTTCGCGCCCGCGTGTCGGCGGCGGGCATGGAAGTTCACGGGCGCAACTGGTTGCGGGGGGTGCGGGTCGCTGCGCCATCTGCGATCGGGGCGCCGACACAGCCGCTGGCGCGGCAGATCCGCAGCTTTGGTTACATCTGGGGCTGAACGGACATGACAACACAGGGCAGACAGACATGACATCACGGCTGGATCTACAGAACATCACCAAGGTGTTCAGCGACCGCAAGACGGGAAATTCGGTCACGGCGGTGACGGACATGTCGTTTTCCGTGGCCCCCGGCGAACTGGTGGCCGTCGTCGGGCCGTCGGGATGCGGCAAGTCGACCATCCTGAACATGGTTTCGGGCCTGTATGGGCCGACCGAGGGCCAGGTTCTGATCGACGGAGAGAAGGTGACGGGCACCCGCCCCGAAGTCGGCTTCATGTTGCAGAAGGATCTGCTGCTGCCCTGGCGCAGCATCGTCGAGAATGTCGAGTTCGGGCTGGAGGAAAAACCGTTCAACAAGGCGGAGCGGCGCAAGCGCGCCCTGGCGGAATTGCAGCGGATGCAGCTGGCCGATTTCGCAGACAGTTATCCGCACCAGCTGTCGGGGGGGATGCGGCAACGCGCGGCGCTGGCGCGCACCCTGGCCATCGAGCCTGAGCTGGTGCTGCTGGACGAGCCGTTTTCCGCGCTGGATGCGCAGACCAAACTGGTGTTGCAGCGCCATTTCGCCCGGACCATCGCGGATGCCGGGGTGACCTGTGTGCTGATCACCCACGATCTGAACGAGGCCGTGATCATGTCGGACCGCGTGGTGGTCCTGTCAGGCCGCCCGGGCCGGGTGGTCGACGAATTCGAAATCGACCTGCCGCACCGCACGGACCCGCTGCAACGCAGCCTTGAGCCGCAATGCGGTGTCTATGTGAAACGGCTGTTCGATGCGCTGCATCTGGAAAACGAAGACGCCTGAGGATGCAACGCCTACGGCAGACGGAAACGCGGATGCCCGGCATCTGACGAAGGGAACGGCGGGTGCCCAGGCACCCGACGGAAAGACGACCAAAACAATCTGAACAAGCTGACAACAGCGTAGACACCACCCCATACCAACCGGGAGTTATACTGATGAAAATGACCTTCATGAAAGCCGCCGCAGTGGCGCTTTCGGCGCTGGTCGCCGTGCCTGCCGCGCAGGCCGCCGATCTGGAAAAGATGACCTATCTCTATCCTGCCCCCGATTTCCTGCCGGCGTTCACGCCGTTTCAGGTGGCACGGACCAAGGGCTATTACGAGGACGAAGGCCTGGACGTGAACTGGGTGATCGGCAAGGGCGGCGCTGATGTGGCCAAGCAGGTTGCTGTCGGCAACGCGGAACTGGGCGGCGGTATCGGCGATACGCCGATCATCGTGCGCGCCAACGGTCTGCCGGTCAAAGGTGTGCTGCTGATGGGCGGCAAGGCCCTGACGCAGATGGTCATCCGCAGCGACAGCGGTGCGACCGACATGACCAGCCTGAAGGGCAAGAAGGTCGGCGTGATCGCCTATCAGGACACCACCTATTACAACCTGCTGGCTGCCCTGGCCGCCAATGGCATGACCAAGGAAGACATCGACATTCAGGCGGTCGGCGCCGGTGGCATGGTGCAACTGATGATCTCGGGCGACCTTGACGCGATCTCGGGCACGCCCGACTGGGCCGCGGCGATCGAGGGTGCGGGCGTCGACGTGGCGGTCCAGCCGATCAACGACATGTTCCCGGCCATGGCGCAGGCGGTCCTGACGTCGGAAGACACGATGAAGAACAAGCCCGAGGTCGTCACCGGTTTTGTCCAGGCGACGCTGCACGGCCTTAAGGACGTCATGACCGACCCCGAAGGCAGCGCCAAGCTGCTGGCCGAGTCGATCCCGCAATATGCGGGCAAGGAGGCGTTCCTGCTGGAAGTCATGAACCGCTACAACAGCCTGGTCTATGCGGTCGACGACATGGACAGCCTTGGCACCTTTGACGAGGCGCGCATGAAGGCGGTTGCCGAATTCTACCTCGACGCGGGCATCGTGTCCTCGGTTGAGCCTGCTGCCGACTACTACTCCAACGACTTCGTGACGGCAGAATAACAATGAGTGTTACCGCGGAAGAAACCCTGACTGTGGAGCGGCCGGTGGGCCGCTCTGCCACGAAGCCTGGAAAGGATACCGGCGTGAGCGAGACGAAAGTAAACCCCGTCAAGGGGAATGGATCGCGCGCGACCTTAGAGGTCGGCATGATGGTGGGCTTTGGCCTGCTTTTCCTGGCGGTCTGGGAATTCCTGCCCCCGGCCCTGGGTGTTCCGCGGTACATCATCCCGACGTTTTCCCAGTGCATGGCCGAATTCGCCCGCATGTGGGCACAGGAGGATCTGGGGCCGAACTTCATCTCGACGCTGATCTCCTCCATCGTCGGCTTTGGCCTGGGCGCATTGCTGGGCGCGGGTGCCGGGTATCTGCTGGGCATGTCGAAGCTGTGGGAGCGGGTTCTGGCCCCCTATATCCTGGCGCTGCAAATCGCGCCCAAGGTGGCGTTCGCGCCGCTGTTCATCATGTGGTTCGGCTATAATTCGATCCCGAAACTGCTGGTGACCGTTCTTATCGTCTTCTTCCCGATCCTGGTGAACGTGCTGCAAAGCATGAAGACCGTGGATCAGGACCTGATGAACCTGGCGCGCGTCTATTCCATGAGCCGCTGGAAGATGTTCCTGAAGATCGAGCTGCCGTCGTCGCTGCCGCAGCTGTTCGCGGGTCTGCGGATTTCGTCCACCCTTGCCGTGATCGGTGTCACCGTGGGTGAACTGGTGGGCGGCAACACCGGCCTCGGCTTTCTGATCACCTATGGCGAGGGGCAGGCGAATACCGCGATGGTGTTCGATGCGATCATCTTGCTGACGATCATCGGCGTGGCGCTGTATTTCGCCGTCGCCGCCGTGGAAAAACGCGTGCTGCATTACCTTGAGCGCAACGATGGCTGATCTGGCGACAGATACGGTGTTTCAGCCCGGCACGGCAGCGGGGGTGAGTTACCTGCGCCGTGCGGGCCGGGGCCCCGTGCTGGTCTGCCTGCATGGCATCGGATCACGTGGCGACAGCTTTGCGCCGATGCTGCCCTATCTGCCCGGGGACTGGGACGTGATCGCGTGGAATGCGCCGGGGTATGGCGCATCCGCCCCCCTGGACGCCGACTGGCCGGTCGAGGGCGATTATGCGGCGTCCCTGCTGGGGATGCTGGAGGCGCTGTCGCTGGGGCGGGTGACCCTGCTGGGGCATTCGCTGGGGACGCTGATGGCGGCGCGCTTTGCCGCCGATCACCCTGGCCGGGTCGACGCGATGGTGCTGGGCGCCTGTGCCTGCGGTCATGGCGGCGCGGTCGGGCAATTGTCCGACGCTGCCGCCGACCGGCTGAGCGCGCTTGAGAGCGAGGGCGCGGCGGCCTTTGCCGCCAAGCGTGCGCCGCGTCTGCTGGCCGATCCGGTGGGGCACGCGGAGGCGTTGGCGCGGGTCGAGCGCGCGATGGCGGCGGTCACGATGCCCGGCTACGGGCAGGCGGTGCGGATGCTGGCCTCGGGGAGGCTGGAGGCCAGCCTGGCCGAGGTGCGCGTGCCGACGGGCCTGATCTGGGGGGCGGGCGACGTGGTGACCCCACGCGCCCAGACCGACCGGGCGGCCACCGCGCTGCAAGGGCGCGCGCCCTTGCGGGTGATCGAGACCGCGGGCCATGCCCTGCACGCAGAGGCCCCGGAGGCGTTTGCCGGGGCGCTGAAAGAGATCCTGTCCGAACTGGACCAACCTGACACGAGGACGACATGAGCGAGATCATCAGAGCAGGGCACCTGCGCGGCATCGTGATGCGGGCGCCCGGCATGACCAGCACCGTGAAATTCTATGAAAACAGCTGGGGCCTGAGCGTCGCGAAAGAGGCGGATGGCGTTGTCTACCTGCGCGGCACGGGACGCGAACCGTTCATCTATGCGCTGAAGGACGGCAAGGATTACGGTATCGAGTATATCCACATGGGGATGCCCGACCGCGCCGGGATCGACGCGCTGCATGCGCAGGTCCTCGACAAGGGCGCGCATGTGCTGGGCAGCCCGGCAGTGTTCGACGATGCCATCGGCGGCTACGGCTTTGAAATGCTGGACCCCGATTTCCGCCGCTTGCGCTTTACCTGCGACCTGGAAATGCTGGAGCCGGTGGAGCGTTTCGCCTACCCGCAGAAGATCACGCATTGCGTGCTGAACACCCCCGACATGGACGGCGTCGAGGCATGGTATCGGGATGTTCTGGGCTTTCGCATTTCTGATTATTCGGCGGATCAGATGGTATTCCTGCGCGCCGCGGCGGACGTGGAAGAGGGCGCGGACCATCATTGCATCGCGCTGGTGCGGGCGCCCTATGCCAGCGTCAATCACGTCGCCTTTGAGACCGGCAGCATCAATGCCTACATGCGCTCGATCGGGCGGATGCGGCAGAATGGTGTCGTGCCGTCATGGGGGCCGGGCCGCCATGGGCCGGGCGACAATTGTTTCGCCTATTTCGTGTCGCCGTCGGGCTTCGTGATCGAATTCACGTCCGAAGTGCAGAAGATTGACGAGATGACGCACGAACCGCAGGTCTGGCCGCGCGACGATCCCGAGAAGATGGACCAGTGGATGACCGCAGGACCGCCGACGGCGGCGCAACGCGCGGTGATGATGGGCCGCCCCGACCCGGGCTTTCCGCCCTCCAACGGGGAGTGATCTGGTGGATCTGGGACTGACAGACAAGACGGTCGTGGTGACGGGTGCGTCTTCTGGCATCGGGCTGGCGGCGGTGCGGCAGCTGCTGGAGGAGGGCGCGAATGTCGCGCTCTGTGCCCGCGGGGCCGAGCGGCTGGCCGCCGTCGCGGAGGAGCTGGGCGCCGAATTCGGGTCCGGGCGCATTCTGGCGCAGCCCGTCGACGTGCTGAACGAGGCGGCGGTGAACGGCTTTGCCGAGGCGGTCGCGCAGCGCTTTGGCGGCGCGGTTGCGCTGATCAACAATGCCGGGCAGGGGCGGGTGTCGACGTTTGCCGATACCGACGACCAGGCCTGGCGTGATGAACTGGAACTGAAGTATTTCAGCCAGATCCGCCCCGTGCGCGCCTTTCAGGACATGCTGGCGGCCAGCGGGCAGGGCGCGATCGCCGCGACCAATTCGCTGCTGGCCTATCAGCCAGAACCGCATATGGTCTGCACCTCTTCGGCCCGCGCCGGGGTGCAGAGCCTGCTGAAATCGCTGTCGGTCGAACTGGCCCCGGCGATCCGCGTCAACTCGATCCTCGTCGGTCTTGTCGATTCAAACCAGTGGCAACGCCGCTTCGAGGCAAGGGAAGATCAGGGCCAGTCGCGCGACGACTGGTTCGGTGCCCTTGCTGCAAAAAAGAAAATCCCACTTGGCCGTCTTGGCAAACCCGAGGAGGCAGCGCGCGCGCTGGTCTTCCTCGCCAGCCCGGCTGCGTCCTATATCACAGGAGCTCAAATTGAAATCTCTGGCGGCGTTTCACGATACATCTGACATGGCCATTGCACAGCCTGTCACCCCCGCAGAGCCGGAAATTGTCGGCGACCTGATTGCCGAGGCGCTGGCCGACCTTGGCGTGACTACCCTGTTCGGGGTGATCTCGATCCACAACATGCCGATCCTGGATGCCATTGCGCGCCAGGGCCGCATCCGTTTCGTGCCCGCACGCGGCGAGGCGGGGGCAATGAACATGGCCGACGCCTATGCCCGTGTCTCGGGTAGTCTGGGCGTGGTCATGACCTCGACCGGTACCGCTGCGGGTTACGCCGCCGGCGGTCAGGTCGAGGCGCTGACGGCGGGCAGCCGTGTGCTGCACATCACCACGCAGGTCGATACGAAATTCGCCGACCGCGATCGTGCGCCGATCCACGACGTGCCGACGCAGCGCGAGATGCTGAAAGGCATCTCCAAGGCCGTGTTCCGCATCTGGGACAATCACGCGACGCTTGGCACCCTGAAAGCGGCGGTGAGCGCGGCGTTGTCCGCGCCCTCCGGTCCCGTCAGCATCGAAGTGCCGGTGGACGTGCAGCGTATGCCCGTTGCGGGTCGCGCCAAGATCGGCAAGCCCGCCGTGGTGAAACCGATTGCGGACCAGTCCGAGATCGAGGCGCTGGCCGCGCGCATCATGGCCGCCAAACGCCCGATGATCTGGCTGGGTGGTGGCGCCAAGGGCGCCGAGGAGGCCGCAACCGCGCTGGTCAATCGCGGTATCGGTGCCGTCACCTCGACCAATGGGCGTGGTGTGGTGCCGGAGGACCATCCGGCAACACTGGGGGCGTTCAACATGACGCCCCATGCGATCCGCCTGTACGAAAGCTGTGACCTGATGGTGGTCGTCGGGTCGCGCCTGCGCGGCAACGAAACCAAGGACAACGCCATGCCGCTGCCGCCGATCTGCCAGATCGACGCCGAGGCCAGCCAGGGCGGGCGCAACTATCCGGTCGACATGATGATCCATGGCGATGCCGCCGACACGCTGGACCGGGTGTTGGCGCTGCTGCCGGAAAAACTGGATACCGACCCGAACCTGCGTCATGAAATTGCCGTCGCCCGTGCCACGGCCGAGGGCGAGATGCGGGCGATGCTGGGGCCGTACCGTACGGTCGCGGATGCTTTGCAGGAACGCGTTCTTCCGGGGCGTCACCCCTGGGTGCGGGACGTGACGATCACCAATTCGACCTTCGGAAACCGCTATGTGCAGATTGCCGAGCCGCGCCTGGGCGTACATGCGCTTGGCGGTGGCATCGGACAGGGCATCGCGATGGGTATCGGGGCCGCACTTGCCTCGCTCGAAAAGCCCGGCGCGCCCAAGGCGATCACTCTGGTCGGGGATGGCGGCGCGATGCTGAGCATTGCCGAGCTGATCACCGCCGTGCAGGAAGAGGCCCCGCTGGTCTACGTGTTGATGAACGACGCGGCCTACGGCGTGATCCAGAACATCCAGGACGCGCAATACGACAGCCGTCGTCATTATTCGGCGCTCAACACGCCCGACTTTGGCAAATTGTGCGATGCTGTGAACCTTCCGCACATGCTGGTGTCGGACATCAAGGAGTTCGCATCGGCGCTGGACGCGGCCATCGCGCGGCCCGGTCCGGTTGTCCTCGAAGTCGACATGTGCGCCATCGGTCCCTATGCGCAGTCCTTTGCCGGGCCGCCCGCCGGTGCGGCCGGCAAGGCAGAGTGACGCCAATGCATCTGGGACTGATCGGATACGGCAACATCGCGACCCTGCTGCCACGGATACTGGGCCAGCAGGGCGCCTTGCCGTCCCGCATAGACGTGCTGGTGCGCCCCGGGCGCGCCAGTGCTGCCCGCGCGGCCTTCGGGGATATCGCCGTGACGGTGCATGAGGACACCGGCGCGTTCATCGCTACGGCCCCGTCGCTGGTGGTCGAGGCCGCGACGCACGCGGCGGTGAAAACCTCGGTGCTGGAGTGCCTTCGGGCAGGTCTGCCGGTGCTGATCGTGTCGGTCGGCGCATTGGCCGATGCGGCATTGGAAACGGCGGTGCGCGAGGCCGCCGAGGCGGGCCATACGCAGGCGCATCTTTCCAGCGGCGCGGTCGGCGGGATCGACATGCTGGCCGCGGCGCGCCTGTCGGGCATCACCTCAGTGACCTATACCTCTCGCAAGCCGCCGATGGCGTGGCGCGGCACCCCCGCCGATGACGCGCTGGACCTGCCGGGCCTGACGCAGGCCACGACCTTTTACGAAGGCACCGCACGCCAGGCCGCCACCGATTATCCCAAGAACGCCAATGTCGCGGCCACCATCGCGCTGGCCGGGGCAGGGTTCGAGGCAACGCAGGTGCGCATGGTCGCGGATCCGACCGTCACGGCCAATATCCACGAATTCACCGTACGCTCCGGCGCGCTCGACTTCACGGTCACGCTTGAGGGGAAACCTTCGCCCGAAAACCCGAAAACCTCCGTTTCGACGGTTTACGCGCTGGCGCGGACGGTCCTGAACCAGACCGCCCCGATCACCGTTTGAGGATGCCATGAAAGACATGACCCACGCCCTGCCTGATGGCCGCCTTTTCGTCGCTGGCGAATGGGAGGACGGCACAGGCGCTGAAATCACTTCGACCTACCCGCATGACGGGTCGCTGAACATGGCGTTCAAGGGGGCCTCGCGGGCCGATGGGGAACGCGCGATTGCGCGGGCCAAGCTGGCGCAGGCCGATCCCGCGTGGCGGGGGATGCTGCCGCATGTGCGCGCACGCCTGCTGCATCGGATTGCCGACGGGATCGAGGCGAACATCGACCGCATTTCCTATGTGCAAAGCCGCGATACCGGCAAGACACGTGGTGAGACGGCGGCGCTGGCGGGTTCGGCCGTGGGCACATTCCGCTATTTCGCGGCGGTGCTGGAAACCGCGGATGATGCGCTGACGGCGCGCCGCGCCACGGCGCTGACGGCCAGCGTGCATGAACCGATCGGCGTGGTCGCGGCGATCACACCGTGGAATTCGCCCATTGCCTCGGACGCACAGAAACTTGCCCCGGCGCTGGCGGCGGGCAATGCGGTGCTGCTGAAACCGTCGAGCTGGTCACCGATGGTCAGCTTGGTGCTGGCCGAAATCTGCGAAGAGGCGGGCCTGCCCAAAGGGTTGCTTTCGGTGCTGCCCGGCGCGGGACGCGAGGTCGGCAACCTGCTGGTCGAACACCGCGAGATCGGGCGCGTCGCCTTTACCGGCGGTACGGTGACGGGGCGGCGGCTGGCGGCGCAGGCGGGCGAAAAGCTGATGCCCGTTTCGTTGGAATTGGGGGGCAAATCCCCGACCATCGTGTTTGAGGATTGCGATCGCAAACTGGCGATTGCCGGTATCCTGTTCGGCATCTTCTCCTCCTCCGGGCAAAGCTGCATCGCCGGGTCGCGCCTGTTCGTGCAACGCGCGATCTATGACGATTTCGTGGCCGAGCTGGTGGCGGCGACAAAGGCGCTGATCGTCGGTGCGCCCGATGATCCGGCAACGCAGGTCGCACCGATGATCTGTGCCGAGCACCGCGACAGCGTCGAGGCCTATATCGAGATGGCAAAGGCCGAGGGCGGCCAGATCCTCTGCGGTGGGACGCGCCCTGCGGGCGAGGCCCTGTCGCAGGGCAGCTACCTGATGCCGACCATCATTGCCGGCCTGAGCAATGACGCGCAGGTCTGCCGGGAAGAGATCTTTGGCCCCGTCCTGGTGGTCTTGCCGTTCGAGGACGAGGCAGACGTCATCGCCATGTCGAACGACAACGATTATGGTCTGGCCTGCGGTATCTGGACCCGCGACTTTCCCCGCGCCTGGCGTCTTGCCGAGGCGATCCGGGCGGGCACCGTCTGGATCAACACTTACAAGCAATTTTCGATCTCGACGCCGTTTGGCGGCGACGGGGCCTCTGGCATGGGGCGCGAAAAGGGCCGCGACGGCCTGCGGGTCTGGCAGCGGCAAAAGGGGATCTACGCGGACCTGACCGGGCAACCGCACCCCTGGGCACGAATTGAAGGACAGTCATGATGTTGAACGGACGTAATATTCTGGTGACGGGGGCCGGGGGCGGCCTTGGGCGCGACATCGTGTTGGCCTGTGGTCGGGCTGGGGCGCATGTCATCCTGTCGGATTTCAACGAAGAGCTGGGGGTGGCCAGCCTTGCCGCGCTGAAAGAGGCCGGCGGCAGCGGAGAGCTGCGCCTTGCCGATCTGTCCGACCCGGCCTCCATCGCCGCGCTTGGTGCTGGTCTGGACGGCCCTCTGCACGGACTGATCAACAACGGAGCGATTGCCACGGGCATCGGCGGTATCGGGTTTCGTGACATCGACATCGCGGTCTGGGACAAGGTGATGCAGGTCAACGTCCGCGGCACCTGGCTGATGATCCGCGCCTGTTCGGATGCGCTGATCGCGTCGGGGTCGGGGCGGGTGGTGAACCTTGCGTCCGATACCGCCCTTTGGGGCGCGCCGAACCTGCTGACCTATACCTCGTCCAAGGGGGCGATCATGGCGATGACTCGCAGCCTGGCCCGCGAATTGGGACCGGATCAGGTGGGCGTGACCGCGATCGCGCCCGGTATCCTGACGACCGAGAGCACGGAATATGTGCCGCAGGCGCGCCATGACCTGTACGAAACGGGCCGCGCCGTGCCGGGCAAGCAGGGCACGGGCGACGTGGCTGCGGTTGCCGCCTTTCTTGTTTCGCCACCCGCGATCACGCTGACCGGGCAGACCATGCCGGTCGACAACGGTTTCGTGTTCAACTGAAGGGAGCGCCGCGTCATGCCTAAGATCGCCATTGTCGGAGCGGGGCCTTCGGGTTGCTACGTCGCGCAGGCGCTGCTCAAGCTCGACAAGACGCTGGAGGTCGATATCCTCGACCGGCTGCCGGTGCCATACGGGCTGGTACGCTATGGCGTGGCACCCGACCATCAGGGCACCAAGGCGGTATCGCGCCAGTTTGCGCGGCTGTTTGAACGGCAGGGCGTGCGCTTTATCGGCAACGTGACACTGGGTGAAACGGTGACGCTGGACGAGCTGCGGGCGGCCTACGACGTCGTGGTGCTGGCACTTGGCCTGTCAAAGGACCGCGAGCTGGATCTGCCCGGGCGCGATCTGGCCGGGATCACCGGAGCAGGTGCCGTGACGCGACACTGGAACGACCACCCCGACGAAGCCGCCCAGGTGCCGCACCTCGGAAACCGTGTCGTCATCGTGGGGCAGGGGAACGTGGCGATGGATGTATTGCGCATCCTTGCCAAGCAGGAGCCGGATTTCGACGGATCGGACCTGCATCCGCGCCACACCGATCACATCACCGGCGCGGGCGTCGCGCAGATCGACATCCTGGGCCGGTCGCCGGCGCATGAGGCCAAGTTCGATCCCGTCATGGTCAAGGAGCTGGCCAAGCTGGAGCATGTGCGCTTTGCGCTGGATGGGATCGAGCTGTCACAGGGGCACGACGATGATCCCCGCGTCGCCGCCGTGACCGCGCTGCCGCAGGACGTTCCCGTGGCCAGTCACGAGGTGACCTTCCGCTTTGGTTGGAAGCCTGAGCGGCTGAGCGGCGAAGAGGGCCGTGTGAGCGCGGCCTACTTCAGCCGGGGCGACGAGGAGCTGGGCCTGTCGTGTGACAGCGTCATCACCGCCATCGGCTTTGACAGCCACATCCCCGGACTGCGCGACGATCTGCTGGCGCAGGCCGAGGATCGTGAAACCGGCGTGGTGGACAAGGGGCTGTACCTGGCCGGCTGGTTCTGTCGGGGCCCGAGAGGCACGATTCCCGATAATCGCCTTGCAGCGCAGGATCTTGCGACCCGCATTGTCGCGGATCTTGCCACTGGACAGGCCACTGGGCAGACCACCGGGCAGGCCACTGGGCAGGGCGGTGAAAAACCGGGCCGCGCCGCGCTGGTCGCGACCCACCCGGACCTGACCGATTACGACGGCTGGCTGCGCATCGACGCGGCGGAACTGGCGGCTTGCACTGACGGACGGGTCAGGGCAAAGGTCGCCGATCTTGAGACACTGCTGGCCCTGGCCTGTGCCCCGGCACCCGGCCCAGCAACACCGGAGACCGATGAATGAAAATTCAACTGCTGTATGGCACCGAGACCGGCAATGCCGAAATGCTGTGCGAAGATATCGAAACCCACCTGGCAGACGATCACGAGGTCGCCTTGGCCAATCTGAATGATATCGATCCTGCCGATCTGGATGCAGATACCTTTCACCTTGTGGTCTGTTCGACCTACGGCGATGGCGATCTGCCTGCCTCGGCACAACCATTTGCAGATACGCTCGAGACGGCCGGGACAGATCTGTCCGCGATCCGTTTCGCCATCTTCGGGCTGGGTGACAGCAGCTACGAGACGTACAATCAGGGGTCGGAAAAACTGGCCGCGCTGTTGGTGAAGCATGGGGCGAAACAGGTGGGCGATCGCGCCATCCACGATGCAATGGGGTCGGACATGGCCGAAGACCTGGCATTGCCCTGGGCCGATGACCGGATCGCGCAAGCCGCTGACCTGTTCGCGGAAACCTGAACAGACATAACCCCCGAGGGCCCGGATATGAGCGACGAAACAGAAGAAAAAACAACGCTCTATACGGTGCCGCCGGTGACGCGCGCCATCAAGGTGCTGCGGCATGTCGGGGCAGGGCATGGCTGCATCAACATCAGCCAGACCTCCAAGACGCTGGGGATCAACCGCACCACCTTGATCCGGCTGCTGAATACGCTGGCCGAGGAACGGATGATCGAATGGGTGGATGACGCGCGCGGCTATGCCCTGGGCGTCGGTCTGCTGGGGTTGGCGGCCGAGGCGCTGTCGAACCGGGACATCCTGCGGGCGGCGCGGCCCCGGCTGGCCGCGCTGGCCCGGCGCACGCACCTGTCGGCGCACCTTGGGGTGCTGGATGGGCGGGACGTGGTATACCTGCTGCGCGAGGTCCCCGAGGCCCGTCTGGTCAGCAATGTTCGCGAAGGCACCCGCCTGCCAGCCCATGCCACGACCATGGGGCGCATGTTGCTGGCCCATCTGAGCGAGCCCGAGTTGTTCGGGCTCTACACCGGCAAGGCCATGCCGGAATATTCAGCCGCCACAGCGACTTCGCCCGAAGAGCTGCACCGCCAGTTGCAGCAGGACCGTGCCCGCGGCATCGTCTGGAGCGACGAGAATTTCGAACCGATGATCGGGTCCTGCGCCTGTCCCGTCCGCGATCATGCGGGCAAGGTGATCGCGGCGATCAACCTGTCGGGGTCGAATTCCGATTTCACACCGGGTACGGAGCAGGCCGAGCTGAACGCCGCTGCCATCCGCGCCTGCGCTGCCGAGATTTCCGAGGCATTGGGATGGCGCGCGCCGCAGGTCGCGGGCTGACCGGCAGGGTCAGAAACACCCGATACGGATCATGTCGCCCCTGCGATCATCCGGGCAATCGGGCGCGTCTGTATCGTGACGGTATCGCGTAGGTGTTGCAGCGTCATCGCGTCTGTCTTGACGAATTCGATGAACATCATGTTCAGGTTGTTGAATAGCAACTGGCCAAGTGCACTGGCGTCCAGATCGCGCTGCGCCTCGCCGCGCGATTGCAGCAGTCTGATCAGGTCCGTCACCTGGCCGCAAAGACGCGCATCCAGATCCCAGTAGCGCCGCCCGTAGGGCGTATCCGGCGCCTCGATCGACAGGGCCAGCGCCTGCCGCCACATGTCCTTGGACAGGTATTCCAGCGAATGATCGTAATAGCCGAAGATCAGACCCAGCAGCGCCTGTTCAACATCGTGTGGCGGGGCTGACAGGATCTGACGGCCGTTCGCCAGAACTTCCTCCACCTCCATCGCGACGCAGGCGATCAGGATATCGCCCTTGGTGCGATAGTAATTATAGACCGTTCCGACCGAAACCTCGGCCATCTCGGCCAGATCCTCGATTCGAACCGATCGGTAGTCCTCGGTGCGGAACAACGTGACGGCGGCGTGCAATATCCGTTCCTCGCGTGCTGCTTTCTGCCGCTCTCTTAATCCGGTCTTGGCCATCCGTCCCGCTTTCCGCATCTCAGGTTGATTTGATGTTGACTATAAAAATGAACCCATTCAACTTTTTTGTCAGGAGGGCCACGAAAGAATTGGCCACACCCCCCACAACAGGGAGATTGTGATGATGAAACGTACACCACTGCTGCTGATGAGCACGGCGCTGGCCGGTCTGGCCGGGGCGGCGCAGGCGACCGAGGAACTGAATGCGCTGGTCTGGTGCGATCACACCGATCCGGCGCTGATCGAACCGTTCGAGGCAAAGTTCGACGTCAAGGTGAACCTGCGCGAATACGAAGGGACCGGCGCCGCGCTGGCCCTGCTGGAACAATCGCGCCCGGGCGACTGGGATGTGCTGGTCGTCGATGGTATCGACGTGTTCCGCGCGGTCGAGGCGGGCATACTGGCCCCGCTGCCTGCCGCCGATCTGCCCGAAGCCGATTTCTTTCCCGAAGTGGTGATGGAGGCCAACAACACCGTCGATGGCACCCCCTATGCCGTGACCGAAAAATTCGGCTACAACACCATCAGCTACAACGCCGACAAGGTCGACGCGGCGGATATGCAGGACCTGGGCAAGGTCTGGTCCGACAAGTATTCCGGCAAGATCTCGATCTATGACTATTACCTGCCGGTGATCGGGCTGGCGGCCATGGCCGACGGCATCAAGACAACCGATATCACCGCCGCCGATCTGCCCGCGTTGGGCGAAACCCTGGGCAAGATGCGCAGCGCGGCGGCCTCGGTCGCGGGTGTCGTGGCCGCGCAGACCGCGCTGGCGACAGGCGAGGTCGATATCGTCGTGGGCGGTGGTGAGTGGCTGACAGCGGTGCTGGAGGGCGAACAGCCCAACCTGACATGGACGATTCCGGATCAGGGCGCGGTGATGTGGTCGCAGAGCATTGGCGTGCTGGCCGACAGTGAACAGCCGGATCTGGCGCTGGAGTTCGTGAAATACATCGTCAGTCCAGAGGGGCAGGCGCGGCTGGCAACCTCGTCCTGCTTCTGGGGGATGCCGGCGAACAAGCTGGCCGGCGATCACCTGACACCGGACCAGAAAGAAACGCTGCGCTGGGACAGCCAGCCTGAATACCTGGCCAAGGCGCAGCTGTATCCCGCGCCCGATGCCGATCTGGATATCGAGATGCAGGACCTGTGGCTGGAGACCTTGCAACAGTGACCCTGAGCCGGGACACCCTGCGGGGCTGGGGCTTTGCCGCCCCGGCCCTGTTGTGGACGCTGGCGTTCTTTGTCGTGCCCTTCGTCGTGATGGGCGCGATGAGCCTGGCGACGATGGAGGGGCGGACCCTGATCTGGGGGCTGCATCTGGACAATTACGCGGCGCTTGCGCAGAAAAAGTACCTCTGGCGGGCGATCATCGTGTCGCTGGAAATTACCCTGACGGTGACGGTCGTTTCGGTTCTGCTGGCCTATCCGCTGGCCTGGATCATCGCGTTCCGCGTGCCGAAACGCTGGCAGCGGCTGGTGCTGTTGCTGTCGATCCTGCCGTTCTGGACCAGCTATGTCGTACGCTCCTACGCCTGGCTGCTGGTGCTGGCGCGCGAGGGGGTGGTGAACAAGGCGATGATCTGGCTGGGGATGATTGCCGAGCCGGTGACGCTGGCCAATACCCGGTTTGCCACGGTGACGGGGTTCGTGCATTTCTTCGTCATGCTGCTGGTGCTGACGATCTATGCCAACCTGATCCAGCTGCCGCCGAATTATCGCCGTGCCGCGATGGATCTGGGGGCAAGCGCATTTCAGACCTTTCGCCATGTCATCCTGCCGCTGACCCTGCCGGGGATCATGACCGGCGCCTTCCTGACCTTTGTGCTGTGCATCGGGGATTACATCACGCCGCAGATCCTGGGCGGCAATACCGAGCTGACGGTGCCGCAGGTCATCATGGTGCAACTGGGGCGACGGGCCGATTTCCCGCTGGCGGCGGCGCTGGCGCTGGTGCTGATGGGCATCGTGACACTGGCCTACCTGGCCTTTGCCCGCTGGCTGAGGCTGGATCGGATATGAGGGTGCTGTCCGTTGCTTACCTGATCGCGGCCTTCGTGTTCATCTACCTGCCGGTGGGGGCGCTGGTGCTGTTCTCGTTCCAGTCAGGCAGTTTGCCGGTGCCGCCCTTCGACGGGCCGAGCCTGCAATGGTACGCCGCGATCCTGTCCGACGGCGACCTGATGCGCGCCCTGCTGCATTCGCTGCTGGTGGCCCTCTGCTCCTCTGCGGTGGCGGTGTCGCTCGGGTTCGGCGCGGCCTACGGGCTGGCGCGTCATGCCTTGCCGGGGTCTGCCCTGGTGCGGGGGCTGTTGATCGCGCCGATGACGGTCAGCTACCTGATCATCGGGCTGGGCCTGCTGATCGTGGTGCAGCGCCTCGGGTTGGGCCTGTCGCTGGTCACCGCCGGGGTGGGGCACGTGGTGATCAACCTGCCCCTGTGTTTCGCGATCATCTATGCCAGCATGGGCGCGCAACAGCAGAACGCCGAACGGGCCGCCCGCGACCTCGGCGCGGATGAGGCGCGGGTGGTGCTGCTGATCACCGTGCCGATGCTGATGCCCGCCATCGCGGCGGCATTCTTTCTGTCCGTCACGCTGTCGTGGGACGAATTCATCATCTCTTTTCTGCTGACCCGCTTTGACGTCACCTTGCCTGTCGAGATCTGGTCGATGCTGCGATCCGGCCTGTCGCCGGAACTGAACGCCATCGGCAGCCTCGTCTTTCTGGTGTCGGTGGCCATCGTGGTGCTGTTGGAAACGACCCTTTTGAAAGGCCGCAAATGACTGCCTCTGTCACTGTCGAGGGCGTGAACCACTGGTTCGGCAGCTACCGCGCGCTGCGCGACATTTCCCTGGCCATCGGGGCGGGCGAATACGTCACGCTGCTGGGGCCGTCGGGCTGTGGCAAGACCACGCTGCTGTCGGTGCTGGGCGGCTTTCTGATGCCCGATCAGGGCCGTGTGCTGATCGGGAGCCGCGACATGAGCCGCGTTGCCCCCGCGCGCCGCCCCACGACCACCGTGTTTCAGGATTACGCGCTGTTCCCGCATATGTCGCTGCGCGACAATGTCGGCTTTGGCTTGCGCATGGCGGGGCAGGGGCGGCGCCTCCGCCACGCCCGCGCCGACGAAATGCTGGCGCTGGTCGGCCTTGGTGCCGCTGCCTCCAAACGCCCGCATGAATTGTCGGGCGGCCAGCGTCAGCGCGTCGCGCTGGCCCGCGCACTGGCCGTGCGCCCCGAGGTGCTGTTGCTGGATGAACCTCTCGGCGCGCTCGACCTCAAGCTGCGCCGTTCGATGCAGGACGAGCTGAAGGCGATCCAGCGCGAGGTCGGTACGACCTTCGTGCACGTCACCCATGATCAGGAGGAAGCGATGGCAATCGCCGACCGCATCGTCGTGATGAACGCGGGCCGGATCGAGGATCAGGGCCCACCCGCGCGCATCTATCGACAGCCCGCCAGCCTGTTCGCCGCTGGTTTCATGGGCGAGATGAACCGCATTCCCGCCCATGAAACCGCCGGGGTCGTGACCTGCGCCTTCGGTGCGGTGCCGCGACCGGCCCCCGCGTCCGGCCCACTGGTGCTGACCCTGCGCCCCGAGGCGATCCGCATCGGGCAGGCCAGCGTTGACCGCCTGCACATCGGCCCGGCGCGGGTGCGCGACGCGGCCTTTTTCGGCACGCATGTGCGCGCGCACCTGGTGCCGCAGGCCGCGCCGGACATGGTATTGGTGGCACATCTGCCCCCCGATCATCTGCCCGGGCCGGACGACGTGCTGGACCTTGTGGCAGAGACAGGCGACCTTGGGCTATTTGCGGAGCCGTGATCATGCGACGGATGCCCCCCCAGGACTGGTACAGCGTCACGCGCAAGGGCGATGACGTCACGCTGATCAGCGAACCTTTCATCAAGGAATTCTATCGCTGCAATTGCTGGCACGTGCGGGGCCGTGACCGCGACATGCTGGTCGACAGCGGCATGGGCGTGGTGTCGCTGCGCAGCTGGGTGCCGCTGGTCACCGAACGGTCGCTGACCGCCATCGCCAGCCATACCCATTTCGACCACATCGGCTGTCACCACGAATTTCCCGACCGGTGCGTGCACCGTACCGAGGCCGCGATCCTTGCCCATCCCGACAACCGCGCCACGCTGGCCGACCCCTACGTCAGCGACGATATCTTTGACGCGCTGCCCCCCGCGCCCTACGCTAGTTCCAGCTACGCGATCCCCGGTGCCCCGGCGACGCGCCTGCTGGAGGATGGCGATGTGATCGACCTTGGCGACCGGCACTTCGAGGTTATTCACACGCCCGGCCATTCCCCCGGCGGGATCGCCCTGTGGGAGGCGGCGCAGGGCATCCTGTTTTCCGGTGATATCGTCTATGACGGTCCGCTGATCGAAGACACCTATCATGCCGACGCGGGCGATTATCACCGCTCGATGGTGCGCCTGTTCGACCTGCCGGTGCGCGTGGTGCACGGCGGGCATTTCCCCAGCTACGGGGCAGAGCGTCACCGCGCCATCATCCGCGCCTGGCTGGACGCGAAGGAGGCCGGGTGATGCAGGATCGCACGCGCTTTTTCATAGGCGGCGCATGGGTCACACCGGTTTCGGTCACGCGACTGGACGTGGAAAACCCCGCCACCGAAGAGGTGATTGCCGAAATTACCCTGGCCAGCCGCGATGATGTCGACGCCGCGGTTGCCGCGGCAAAGGCTGCGGGCCCGGCTTGGGCCGCCACGCCGGTGGCCGAGCGTATCGCGATCCTGAAACGCCTGCTGGCCGTGACCGAGGCGCGCCTCGATGATCTGGCCGCCGTGATCAGCGCGGAAATGGGTGCGCCGATCTCCATGGCGCGGTCCGATCAGGCGGCGGTCGGCACCGGGCATCTCGAAGGCTTCCTCGAGGCGCTTGAAACCTATGCGTGGTCCGAAGGTCTGCCCAATGGCGACAGGGTGGTCAAGGAACCCGTGGGTGTCTGCGCTCTTGTCACGCCGTGGAACTGGCCGCTGAACCAGGTCACGCTCAAGGTGCTGCCAGCGCTGGCGGCGGGCTGTACCTGCGTGCTGAAACCGTCGGAACTGACACCGCTGTCGGCCATGCTCTATGCCGAATTGCTGGACGAGGCAGGCGTGCCGCCGGGCGTGTTCAACCTGATCAACGGCACCGGACCCGTCGCCGGGGCAACCCTGTCGCGCCATCCGGGGGTGCGCCTGATCTCCTTCACCGGCTCGACCCGCGCAGGGGTCGAGGTCGCGCAGGCGGCCGCCCCCACGGTCAAACGTGTCGCGCTGGAACTGGGGGGCAAATCGCCCAACCTGATCTTTGCCGATTGCGGCGACGGCCTTGAGACGCGTGTGCGCGCCTCGGTCGCGGAATGCTTTCTGAACACCGGCCAGTCCTGCGACGCGCCCACCCGGATGCTGGTCGAGGCGCGCGTCTATGACCGCGTCTGCGACATCGCGCGGACCGAGGCCGAGGCCACGCAGGTCGGCGATCCGTCGCGCCCGGGCGACCATATCGGCCCGTTGGCCAGCGGCGTGCAGTGGCAGCGCGTGCAGGGCCATATCGCCTGCGCCCTCGCCGATGGCGCGCGCCTGCTGGCCGGGGGCGAGGGCATCCCCGATGGGCAGGATCGGGGGCATTTCGCGCGCCCGACGGTCTTTGCCGATGTCACGCCGCGCATGGCCATCTGGCGCGACGAAGTCTTTGGCCCGGTGCTGGCGATCACGCCCTTCGCGGACGAAGCCGAGGCGATCGCCCTTGCCAATGACACCGAATATGGCCTTGCCGCCTATGTGCAGACGGGCGACCGCGCGCGCGCCCTGCGCCTGTGTGCCGCGTTGCATGCCGGGATGGTGCATGTGAACGGGCAGGGGCTGGGCTGGGGCAGCCCGTTCGGCGGCTACGGCCTGTCGGGCAAGGGCCGCGAGGGCGGCGCGCATGGGCTGGACGAATTCGTCGAGATCAAGACCATCAGCCTGCCGGATGCGTGGCGCTAACCGGACACATGGCTCAGCAGCAGGCTGCTTTCGCTGTTCAGCACGCCGGGCACTTCGCGAATGTCGCGCAGAACGCGGTCGAAACTGGCCAGGCTTTCCGCGCGGATCTCAACCACCAGATCCCAGGCGCCATTGGTCGAATGGATCGTCGCAACCTCGGGGATGCGCGCCAACGTGCGGGTCACGGCGCGTGACATGCGGCCCTGAAGCTCTACCATCGTGATGGCCCGTACCTGTCCTTCGACATCCACATCCGTCTCGATGGTGAACCGCCGGATCCGCCCCTCGGCCAGCAGCCCGTCCAGCCGCGCCTTGACTGTGGTGCGCGAGACGCCCAGCATCTGCGAAAGTTCGGTGACCGAGGCACGGGCATCGGCGCGCAATGCGGCAATCAGCGCGCGGTCGGTGTCGGACAGCTCAGGTTTTGCCATTTTGTCGGATTAGCTTTCGATATGATCAGAAATAACGCCATTTTGATCAATATAGCATGTGAAATTGATCTTTCCCACTGGCATGATGACCGCAATCCAAACCTATTCCCCAACCACGGAGCAGACCATGACCCGCACGACAGCCCTTCTCGGCGCCCCCATCGAAACTGGCGCGTCGCAGCGCGGCTGCATCATGGGGCCGGACAGCCTGCGCACCGCTGGTCTGTTCGAGACGCTTGAACGGCTCGGCTGGCAGGTCAGCGACCTGGGTGACCTGACCATCGCACCGCAGACTCCGATGGCCCATGCCAACGGCGCGCTGCATCACCTTGCCGAAACCTGCGCCTGGATCGAGGTGCTGGAAAAGGCCGCCTACCAGGCCGCGCGCGATCACGACCTGCCGATCTTCATGGGCGGCGATCATTCGATGGCGGCCGGCACAGTGCCCGGCGTCGCGCGCCATGCCGCCGAACAGAACCGCCCGCTGTTCGTGCTCTGGCTCGATTCCCACCCCGATCTGCATACGCCCGAAAGCACCGAGAGCGGTAATCTCCACGGCACGCCCATGGCCTATTTTACCGGCCAGCCGGGGTGCGATGCCTATCCGCCGCTGGCCCACGCCGTCGATCCCGAAAACATCTGCCTGATGGGCATCCGGTCGGTCGACGCCGCCGAGGCGCAAAAGATCGACGACCTCGGGATCGACGTGAACGACATGCGCACCATCGACGAGGTCGGCATTCTCGCGCCGCTGCGTGCCTTTCTGGAACGTGTCCGCGCGGCCAACGGGATGCTGCACGTCAGCTTCGATGTCGATTTCCTCGATCCCGAAATTGCCCCGGCTGTGGGGACGACGGTGCCCGGCGGCATGACCTTCCGAGAGGCGCACCTGATCATGGAAACCCTCTGCGACAGCGGCCTCGTCACCTCGCTCGAACTGGTCGAGCTGAACCCCTTTCTGGACGAATTCGGACGCACTGCCAAGCTGCTGCGCGACCTGACGGCCAGCCTGTTTGGCCGCCGCGTGCTGGACCGTCAGACCAAGAGCTATTGAGGATCACGCCATGACCGACCGCCCCGAACCCTCTGCGCTGGCCTATGTGCCCTTTGTCAGCGTCGACAACATGATGCGCCTTGTGAATGCCACGGGGGTCGAGGAGTTCCTGCGCGGCCTCGCCGGGTATATCGAAGCCGACTTTCTGCGCTGGCCCGAATTCGACAAGACCCCCCGCGTCGCCAGTCACAGCAAGGATGGCGTGATCGAGCTGATGCCGACCGCCGATGCCGAAAACTACGGATTCAAATACGTCAACGGCCACCCGGCGAACATGCGCCAAGGGTATCAGACGGTGACCGCCTTTGGTGTGCTGTCGTCTGTTGCCAACGGCTATCCGATCCTGCTGAGCGAGATGACGGTGCTGACGGCGCTGCGCACGGCGGCGACCTCGGCGCTGGTGGCCAAATACCTCGCGCCGAAGGATGCGCAGGTCATGGCGATGATCGGCAATGGCGCACAATGCGAATTTCAGGCGATGGCCTTTCGCGCCCTGTTGGGGGTCAACCGCCTGCGTCTGTACGACGTCGACCCGGCCGCCACGGAAAAGGCCACGCGCAACCTGGTCGCGCAGGGTTTTGACGTGACCGCCTGCGACAGCGCCATGCAGGCGGTCGAGGGTGCGCAGATCATCACCACCTGCACCGCCGACAAGCAATATGCCACCGTTCTGACCGACAACATGGTTGGCACCGGCGTGCACATCAACGCCATCGGCGGCGATTGCCCGGGCAAGACCGAGCTGCACCGCGACATCCTGATGCGGTCGGAGATCTTTGTCGAATACCCGCCCCAGACGCGGGTCGAGGGCGAGATCCAGCAACTTGCCCCCGATCACGCCGTCACCGAGCTGTGGCAGGTCATGCGGGGCGAGGTTCCCGGGCGCAAGGGCCCCTCGCAGATCACCCTGTTCGACAGCGTCGGTTTCGCGATCGAGGATTTCTCGGCGCTGCGCTTTGTCGCGGATCGGGTGGCCGGCACCGGATTCAGCCAGCCGCTGGATCTGCTGGCCGATCCCGACGACCCGCGTGATCTGTTCGGAATGCTGGGGCGTGCCGTCTGAGGCCCGTGTCCGCCCGCGGGCTCATAGGCGGGGGTATCGGTAGGGGGTATCGGTAGGGGGTATCGGTAGGGGGTATCGGTCCCGAGCGATCAGTCAGGCGAGCGGGAAGAGAATTAGCCAATTTTAACCTCGTAAGCGTTGCGTGGTGTGCAACCATTGCGGTAGGACTGCTGTGTGAACGAGTTGGGACAAGGGCGCGCCAATGGCCAGGATCCTGCTGATGGAAGACGATCAGGATCAGGCCGAACTGCTTGCCATGATTCTGATCCGCGAAGGGCATGACGTGACGGTCACCGCAGATGCGGCGGCCGCCATTGATCGCGTCGGACAGGAACGCTTTGATCTGGTGGTCAGCGATCTGTTCGTGCGTCAAAAGGGTGTGCTGGTTTCAAATGGCGGGCTTCGGCTGATCGGCTATATCCGCAACGGGGCGCGCAAGGGCGAACAGGCCACGGCATTCGACGTGCCTGTCATTGCCCTGTCGGGTGTGATGGGCGGTCCCACGGACAGCCATTTCCTGAAGATCGCCGAGAGTGTGGGCGCGAACAGGCGGTTGGAAAAACCGGTCTCGCCCTCATACCTGAACGACGTCATAAACGAGCTGCTGGCCCCCTGATGCTCTCGCCCCCCCTTCAGCAGTCATCAGGGGCGGTCTGGCGCGTTCCAGAATATCTTCTCCATCAGGATTGCATGCCGCATTGCGTCCTGAGCCCTGAGCCCTGAGCCCTGAGCCCTGAGCCCTGAGCCCT